>TARA_R110002012_G_scaffold1537_6_pt1 | contig 629980 bp, 616 predicted proteins | sample TARA_R110002012 | Tara Oceans TARA_R110002012 (sample SAMEA4396515) | marine metagenome | biome: Westerlies Biome; feature: [DCM] deep chlorophyll maximum layer (ENVO:01000326); material: water (ENVO:00002006), including particulate matter (ENVO:01000060) such as... | depth 40 m | reverse complement strand
CCGATGTTCCTGATCATCGGCATCTGGGGCGGGGCGAACCGCATTTATGCGTCGTTCAAATTCTTCCTTTATACCTTCCTTGGGTCGGTGCTGATGCTGGTGGCGATGGTTGCCATGTTCTCGGACGCAGGGACCACCGACATCGTGCAACTGCTCAGCCACGAGTTTGATGCAGGCACCTTCAGCATTCTGGGCATCCAGATTGTCGGCGGTATGCAGACCCTGATGTTCCTGGCCTTCTTTGCCAGCTTCGCGGTGAAAATGCCGATGTGGCCGGTGCACACATGGTTGCCCGACGCGCACGTTCAGGCGCCGACGGCGGGTTCCGTCGTGCTGGCCGCGATCCTGCTGAAAATGGGCGGCTACGGTTTCCTGCGGTTCAGCCTGCCGATGTTCCCTGTGGGGTCCGAAGTGCTGGCGCCTGTGGTGCTGTGGATGTCGGCGATTGCCATCGTCTACACCTCGCTGGTCGCACTTGTGCAGGAAGACATGAAGAAGCTGATCGCCTATTCGTCGGTCGCGCACATGGGCTTTGTCACCATGGGGATCTTCACCTTTAACCAGCAGGGTCTGGACGGGGCGATTTTCCAGATGGTCAGCCACGGCTTTATCTCGGGGGCGTTGTTCCTGTGTGTCGGCGTGATCTATGACCGGATGCACACCCGCGAGATCGACGCCTATGGCGGTCTGGTCAACCGGATGCCGTCCTATGCGATGATCTTCATGTTCTTCACTATGGCCAACGTCGGCCTGCCGGGCACTTCGGGGTTCGTGGGTGAATTCCTGACGCTGATGGGGGCCTTTCAGGTCAACACCTGGGTCGCTGCCGTGGCCACAACCGGTGTGATCTTCTCGGCGGCCTATGCGCTGTGGCTGTACCGCCGCGTGGTCATGGGCGACCTGATCAAGGAAAGCCTGAAGGCCATCACAGACATGACCCGCCGCGAAAAGCTGATCTTTGCACCGCTGGTGGTCATGACCCTGCTGCTGGGCGTCTATCCGGCGCTTGTGCTGGACATCATCGGGCCGTCGGTCACCGCACTGGTCAACAACTACGACACGGCCACGGCCGCAGCCGCCGCTGCGACCCCAATGGTCGGAAACTGATAAAGGAACGGGACCCATGTCCGCTGATCTGACGCTAATTCTTCCCGAGATCGTTCTGGCCGTCTTTGCGATGCTGGGCCTTTTGGGCGCAGTCTACACCGGCAAGGACGCGCTGGCCCCTGCGCTGGTCTGGGCCACCTCGGCGTTGTTCGTGCTGGTCGCATTCTGGGTCGGTCTGGCCGCACCGGAAACGCACACCGCCTTTGGTGGCATGTTCATCGACGACGGGTTCGCGCGGTTTGCCAAGGTAACGCTGCTGCTGTCCGCCGCTGCCGTCCTGGCCATGTCCGAAGGGTACATGTCCGCGCGCGGGTTGCTTCGGTTTGAATACCCCATTCTGGTGACGCTGGCCGTGGTCGGCATGATGATGATGGTCAGCGCGGGCGACCTGATGTCGCTGTACATGGGCCTGGAGCTGCAATCGCTGGCGCTGTACGTGGTCGCGTCGCTGCGCCGCGACTCGGTCAAGTCGACCGAGGCGGGCCTGAAGTATTTCGTGCTGGGCGCGCTTAGCTCGGGTCTGCTTTTGTATGGCGCATCGCTGATCTACGGCTATGCAGGCACCACGCTGTTTTCGGGCATCATCCAGACCACCCAAAGCGGCGACGTGTCGCTGGGGATGCTGTTTGGTCTGGTGTTCCTGATTTCCGGTCTGGCGTTCAAAGTGTCCGCCGTGCCGTTCCACATGTGGACACCGGACGTCTACGAGGGCGCACCGACACCGATCACCGCCTTTTTCGCCACCGCGCCAAAAGTGGCCGCGATGGGCCTGTTTGCCCGTGTGCTGCACGATGCCTTTGGCAATGCGGTGGGCGACTGGCAACAGGTTGTTGCGCTGATTTCGCTGCTGTCGATGTTCCTGGGCGCGATTGCCGCCATCGGTCAGACCAACATCAAACGCCTGATGGCCTATTCGTCGATTGCCCACATGGGTTATGCGCTGATGGGGCTGGCATCTGGCACGATCTTTGGCGTGCAGGCGATGCTGGTCTATCTGGCGATCTACGTGACGATGAACGTCGGCACCTTTGCCTTTATCCTGATGATGGAACGGGACGGTCAGCCGGTGGTCGATGTGGCGTCGCTGAACATGTATTCCAAACGCGAACCGGGCAAGGCGCTGGCGATGCTGGTGCTGTTGTTCTCGTTGGCCGGTGTGCCGCCAATGCTGGGCTTCTTCGGCAAGCTGTACGTGCTGCGCGCCGCCTATGAGGGCGGGCTGGCGTGGCTGGCGATTGCCGGTGTGGTCGCGTCGGTGATCGGCGCGTTCTACTATCTGCGCATCGTGTTCTACATGTACTTTGGCGATGACAACGCCGAAGGGCTGGATGGCGGCAAATCGCCCGTGCTGTGGGGGTTCCTGATGGCCTCGGCCGTGGTGATGGTTGTTGGCATCGTGAACATGTTCGGTGTCGAAGGGGCGGCGGCTGCGGCGGCTGCGTCTCTTGTCAACTGATCCGATGACGCCGGTGGCTGCTGCGGGAGCCTCCGGCGGGGATTTTTTTGAACCAGAGAAGACATGACCGGCTGGCCTGACGGATACGGACGCCACGTGCTGCAAAGCGTCGATTCGACGCTGTCCGAAGCGGCGCGCATGGCCGCCGATGCGTCTGGGCCGGTCTGGATCATGGCCGAACAGCAAACCGCCGCACGCGGGCGGCGCGGGCGGCCCTGGGCCATGCCTGCGGGCAACTTTGCCGCCACGCTGCTGCTGCCGGTGTCGGGGTCGGCCAGCGATGCGGCGCTGCGGTCTTTCGTGGCGTCACTGGCGCTGCACGAGGCGCTGGTTGCCGCCACCGGGCGCGCTGATGTGTTTGCCCTGAAATGGCCCAATGACGTGCTGCTGCGCGGTGGCAAGCTGGCCGGTATCCTGCTGGAAAGCGCAGGGCAGGGGCCAAGCCTGCGCCATCTGTCCATCGGCATCGGTGTGAACCTTGCCGCCGCCCCGGCGGTGTCCGAGGTCGAGGCAGGCGCGGTGCCGCCGGTGTCGCTGAAGGGCGAGCTGGGCACCGTGATCGCCCCCGCAGATTTCCTCGAACTTCTGGCCGCGGCCTATGCCCGTTTCGAAGACCAGTTCACCACTTACGGCTTTGCGCCGATCCGAGCGGCATGGATGAGCCACGCCGCACGACTGGGGCAGGTGATCACCGCCCGCACCACCCGCGACGAGACCACAGGCACCTTTGCCGAGGTGGACGGCGCGGGCAATCTTGTACTTGAGACGTCCAGGGGCCGCGTGGCGATCGCGGCGGCGGATGTTTATTTCTAGGGGGGCGGGGAATGCTTCTGGCCATTGACTGCGGCAACACCAACACCGTGTTCTCGATCTGGGACGGCGAAAGCTTTATCGGCACATGGCGCACGTCGACCGACTGGCAGCGCACGGCGGACCAGTATTACGTCTGGCTGTCGACGCTGATGAAATTTCAGAAGATCGACGTCGAAATCACCGATATGATCATCAGCTCGACCGTGCCGCGCGTGGTGTTCAACCTGCGCGTTCTGGCCGACCGCTATTTCCACACGCGCCCCATCGTGGTGGGCAAACCCGATTGCCTGCTGCCCGTCGCTGTGCGCGTCGATGCGGGCACCGCCGTTGGCCCCGACCGTCTGGTGAACACGGTTGCCGGGCATGATCTGTACGGCGGCGACCTGATCGTGGTGGATTTTGGCACCGCGACCACCTTTGACGTGGTCAGCGCCGATGGCGCCTATATCGGCGGGGTGATCGCACCCGGTGTGAACCTGAGCCTCGAGGCGTTGCACCACGCCGCCGCCGCGCTGCCCCACGTGGACATCGCCAAGCCGCAGAAGGTCATCGGCACCAACACTGTTGCCTGTATGCAATCCGGCGTCTTTTGGGGTTACGTCGGGCTGGTGAAAGAGATATGTGCCCGGATCAAGGGCGAACGGGCGCGCGAGATGAAAATTATCTCGACCGGCGGACTGGCACCATTGTTCCAGCAGACTGAAGACCTGTTTGACGAATTTCATGATGATTTGACGATGCACGGGCTGACCGTGATCCACCGATACAACAAGGAAAATAACTGACTTATGAGCAGTGAAAGATTGATCTACCTGCCCCTCGGTGGGGCGGGCGAAATTGGCATGAATTGCTATGTCTACGGTTACGGCAAACCTGAAAAGGAACGTCTGATCGTTGTGGACATCGGCGTGGCCTTTCCCGACATGGACAGCACGCCGGGGGTGGACCTGATCCTGCCCGACATCAGTTGGCTGGAGGAACGCCGCGACCGCATCGAGGCCGTGTTCATCACCCACGCCCACGAGGACCACATCGGCGCGATTGCCCACACCTATGGCCGGCTCGAAGCGCCGATTTTCGCGCGCGTGTTCACCGCGAACCATGCCAAGCGCAAGATGGCCGAAAACGGCCACCCGGCCGATGCCGTCACCGTGGTCGAAGCCTGGCCCGATCAGGTGGATGCAGGCCCGTTCAAGGTGGGCTTTCTGCCGATCTCGCATTCGATCCCCGAAAGCTCGGGGTTGGTCATCGACAGCCCCAAGGGCCGCGTGATCCACTCGGGCGATTTCAAACTGGACCGCACACCGCTGGTGGGCGAGGCGTGGGACCCCGAGCTGTGGGGCGAAGTGTCCAAGGGCGGCGTCAAGGCGCTGGTCTGTGACAGCACCAACGTGTTTTCCCCCCACGCAGGCCGGTCCGAAGTGACCGTTGGCCCCGAGATCGAAAAGATGATGAATGCCGCCACCGGCATGGTCGTCGCCACCACCTTCGCATCGAACGTGGCCCGCGTGAAAACGCTGGCCGAGGCGGGCGATCGGGCCGGGCGGTCGGTTGTGTTGTTGGGCCGCGCGATGAAACGCATGGTAGAGGCGTCGATTGAATCCGGCGTCCTGACCGAGTTCCCGCAGGTCGTCGCCCCCGAGGATGCCCGCAGCATCCCGCGCGAGAACCTGTTGCTGCTGGTCACCGGCAGCCAGGGCGAACGCCGCGCCGCCAGTGCGCAACTGGCCCGTGGCAAATACATGGGGCTTGAGATGAAAAAGGGCGATACATTCCTGTTCTCGTCCAAGACCATCCCAGGCAACGAACGCGGCGTGATCCAGATCATGAATGCGTTTTCGGAAATGGGCGTGGATATTGTCGACGACAACAGCGGCCACTACCACGTCAGCGGCCACGCCAACCGCCCCGACCTGGAAGAGATGCACGCGGTTGTCAAACCGCAGATTCTGGTGCCCATGCACGGCGAACACCGCCATTTGCGTGAACACACCAAGATCGCGGATGCCAAGGGGATGCAGGGCATTCTGGCCGTCAACGGCATGATGATCGACCTTAGTGGCAATGAACCCAAGGTCGCAGAATATGTCGAAACCGGCCGCACCTATCTGGATGGATCGGTGCAGATCGGCGCGCTGGACGGGGTCGTGCGCGACCGTATCCGCATGGCGTTGAACGGTCATGTGGTCGTGACGCTGATCATCGACGAACAGGACGAGCCGCTGGGCGATCCGTGGTGCGAAACCATGGGGATTGCGGAAACCGGCAGCGGCAACGCGCCGCTGGTGGAAATTCTGGAAGCGGACCTGAGCCAGTTCCTGGGCCGTGCCGATCCCAAAACCATGCGCGACGACGAGGCGCTGGAACAGGCGCTGCGCCGGACCGTACGCAAGACCGCGCAGGACGAGATTGGCAAGAAACCCGAAGTGACGGTGATCATCAGCCGTCTGACCTGAGCGGAACCAAACCGCTTCTTTCCGCGTTGGAAATACAACGGGGGCGCACAGGCTGCGCCCCTTTTTCATGCGCAAAGGAGAGTTTCATGATTAAGAAAAGCGGTTCCGCAAAGTGGTCGGGTGATCTGCAATCCGGCAAAGGCTATGTTTCGACGGAAAGCGGCGTGCTGAGCGACCAGCCCTACGGCTTTAACACCCGTTTCGAAGACGGCAAAGGCACCAACCCCGAAGAGCTGATCGGTGCGGCCCACGCAAGCTGTTTCTCAATGGCGCTAAGCATGATCCTGGGCGAAAAGGGTCTGAAAGCGGACAGCATCGAAACCAAGGCCACCGTGTCGCTTGAGAAAAAGGACGCGGGCTTTGAGGTGGTGAAGGTGCATCTGGACCTGACGGCCAGCGTTCCCGGCGCCGACAAGGTGTCGTTCGACGAATGCGCCAAGACGGCTAAGGAAAACTGCCCGATCTCGAAGCTGTTGAACGCCGAGATCACGATGGATGCCAAGCTGGTCTGAACCAGTTCGCCACTGGCATTCGAGACATAAAAAATGCGCGTCGGGCTGTGGCCTGACGCGCATTTTTTCATTTCAGGGCAGGGGCTTAGCCCCGCCGCTTAGCCGTCGTAACGTTCGGCAAAGCTTTTCTCGATAAAGGTGGGCGTGTGATCGCCCAGACCCATCACGCGGCTGCCGCCACGGTCATCCCGACCGCCACGCGACCGGCTGGACGTGCTGCGCTTGCTGTCGGAGCTGTCTTGACGGTTGTCGCCGCGCTGGTTGTCTCGTGGGGCATTGGACGGCTCTGCGCGGGTCTCGGCAGGGGCCGCTTCGGGCTTTGGCGTCTCGGCTGGCTTGTCTGCCTGCTTGGGGGCCGCATCGGCCTGTGTCTCTGGCTTGGTCTCTGCTGCGGTGTCGGCCTTGGGCGTGTCGTCCGTCTTGCGGCTGCGCGACCGTGACCGCGAGCGGCTGGAGGTCGGTTTTTTCTCGGTCGTCTCCTCGGGCGCATCGCCCTGTGCCTCGGTCCCGATGTGGCCCAGCGGGTTTTCAAGGCGCGGAATCTCACGCTGGATCAGACGTTCGATGTCTTCGAAATTCTTTTCGTCGCGCGGCACGCAGATCATCATGGCCTTGCCGTCACGGCCCGCACGGCCAGTGCGCCCGATGCGGTGCACATAGTCTTCGGCGTGGCTGGGCACGTCAAAGTTGAACACGTGGCTGACGCTGGGCACGTCCAGACCGCGCGCGGCCACGTCTGACGCCACCAGGAACCGCAGGTCACCTGCACGGAAGCCGTCCAAAGTGCGCGTGCGCTGGCTTTGATCCAGGTCGCCGTGGATGGGGGCCGCGTCATAGCCGTATTTTTTCAACGACTTGGCAACGGTGTCCACGTCCATCTTGCGGTTGCAAAAGATGATCGCGTTGGTGCATTTGTCGCCTTCGGCGTCGATCAACATGCGCAGAACCTTGCGCTTTTCCGACGCTTCGCGGTCCTTGCGTGACCCTTTGAACATGACAACGCCCTGTTCGATGGTCTCCGAGGCGCTGGCCTGACGGGCCACTTCGATGCGGGCGGGGTTGCTGAGGAAGGTGTTGGTGATGCGTTCAATCTCGGGTGCCATGGTCGCCGAGAAAAACAGCGTCTGACGGGTAAACGGCGTCAGGCCAAAGATGCGTTCGATGTCGGGGATGAAACCCATGTCCAGCATCCGGTCGGCTTCGTCCACGACCATGACTTTCACGTCCGACAAGATCAGCTTGCCGCGCTCGAAATGGTCCAGCAGACGGCCCGGCGTGGCAATCAGCACGTCGACGCCCTTGTCGATCAGCGTGTCCTGTTCCTTGAACGACACGCCGCCGATCAGCAGCGCCTTGGTCAGTTTCAGGTGTTTGGTATAGGTGTCGAAGTTTTCGGCAACCTGTGCGGCCAGCTCGCGGGTGGGGCACAGCACCAGGCTGCGCGGCATCCGGGCGCGGGCGCGGCCACGGGCCAGCAGGGTGATCATCGGCAGCACAAAACCGGCGGTCTTGCCTGTGCCGGTCTGGGCAATGCCCAAAACGTCGCGTCCTTCAAGGGCGGGGGGAATCGCACCGGCCTGAATGGGGGTCGGGGTTTCGTATCCTGCTTCCTCGATGGCTTTCAGCACTTTGGGATTCAGGTTCAGATCTGAGAATTTTGTCATGTATGTCCGAAGTTTGCGGACACTGACTTGGCCCGCGGCAGCTTTGAAATGTCGGCCCGCATGGCCCAAGGGCAGCCCAAAGGCCGCGACATTGATTGCCCATACCAAAGCATGGGCGTGTGGTCAAATCATGTCGTGAAATCAGGGAAGTGGTGGGGAGTTATTTTGTCTAAATTCAACTCATGGGTGCAAAGAAGCCCCTCGGCGGCCAGTCTGGACCGCAAGTCGTCCGAATCTTCAGCGACTTCGCGGTAGAAGGCGCGCAAGCCATCCTCGCCGCTGTCCGCCTCGATGAACCGGAACAATTCGTGCAGGCTCAAGCCCCCCGCGTCGCGTGGCGTGGCGGAGGCCAGATCAGCGCGATACGATCCCTTTTCCAGCCGATAGCGGTAGGACGCCAGCCAGTCGTCCCATGTCTTTGCGTGGCAATGGGCCAGATCGACCTGGCGCAGTTCAACCTCGTTGGGGTTCATCTCGCCGTCGCGGAAAACGTTGTGAATGCGCACGTCCAGCCCGCCCATATCCGTGCGCGCAAACAGTTTGCCCGCCACATGGGACAAAAACCCGCCTTTGATGTGCGGGCCGTAATTCGGGTACAGGCGATTGACGATTTTTTCACGGTCGGGTCCGTTGGGGATGAACGCCTTGAAATGGTGCCCGTCGCCCGCAAGCTGTTCCATCGGACGCACGCGGGCGGTTTGCACGGTGGCGGGCAGGGCGGCCAGCACGTCGGCGACGGGCTGGTCCGACACCAGGAATTCGTCGGCGTCCATGTGGATCAACCAGTCCACCTCGGCGCGTCGCGCGTGGGCGTGGGTGGCGTTGCGGCTTTGGCGGACCTGATGTTTGACGGGGCGTTTGCCGCCCAGCTTTTGCCAGTGCTGCGCATCACAGCGGGTGACGCGGACTTTCGGGTGCGCCTTGAGCGGGGCAAATGCGTCGCTGTCGGGGTCGTCCAGATAGATATACAGCCGGTGCGCGCCCGCCTCGATATGATAGGCGGCAAAGCGCAGGATGTCGCGCGCAGGCGCAAGGATGGTGGAGGACAGGCCCCAGGTGGTCATGTGACAGGCTCCTGCGGGTCAAGTATGCGAGCGACTTTTTCGTCCAGATCCAGCGCAGCCGTGACCAGCATGTCATGCTTGCGCAGCAGGTCCAGCCGTTCGGGGGTGGCGGCGCACATCTCGTCGTAGAACCGGCGCAGGCCGCTGTCGCCTTCTTCTTCAATCAACACTTGAAGAACGTCGTTCAAAATCATGTTTCCGTTCGTTTTCTTCCGGTATGATCCGTGGGTCATCCGAAAGTCGAAATGGCGCTGGAACGTCGCCCAATCGGGCGCGTGGGCGTGCCCGACGTGTACCGTTTCCAGCATCTGGCCGTTCGACACCTTGGCCCCGGCGTGCATCATCGCGTGAATGCCCAGACGGATGCGCCGAAAGCCGGTGCGCACGATGTTCTTGCCACCGGTATAGCTGATGAACCCCTCGGGCACATAGGCGCCAAAGGTCGGGTAGATGTCGATCAGGTCGGCGGTTTTGCGTTTGGCCGCCTTGCGGGTGCGTTTGAAATAGGCGGGGCCGGTCCAGGGATCGTCCGATGCCATCAGTTCCACGGGCTGCATCCGCGCAAAGGCCATATCGGCCGGAACGCGTGAAAGATGCTGGGCAAGCGGTTGATCCGTCAGAATATATTCGTCCACGTCGATATGCGCCAACCAGTCCAGTTCCGATGCCTTATAGGCCTGCGTGGCGTTGGACGCCTGCCGCAACTGGTGGCTTTCGCGGGCCTTGGCGGGCTTGTCGGCCCAGAAGGCGTCGTCGCATTGGTGAAAGCGCACCTGCGGGTGCTGCAACTGCTGTGCGATCGTGGCGTCGGGCACATCCAGAAAGATGTCCATCTGCGCCGCACCGGCGTCCAGATGATAGGCGATGAACCGGGCGATCTGCTGCACGGGGGCCTTGATCGTCGACACCGTGCCCCAGCGCAGCGCGTCGGGGTCGGTCACGATGTCCTTGGCGATCAGCGTCGTCTTGGCGCGCTCGGGCGCCTTGTCCGGCTTGCCCCAACGCATTGCGTCTACACCATCATTTCTTTGGTCGCGGTCAGGCGAATGTCGGGATAATCGCGCACAACGCGGTCAATGTCCCATTGCAGCCGCGTCAGGTAAACGACATCGCCGTCATGGTCATAGCCGATGTGTTGCTTGTTCGCTTCTACAAACTTATCAACGGCTTGGCGCGTGCCGTTGACCCAGCGTGCGGACGTGAACTGCGATGGCTCGAACCGCACCGGCAGGCTGTATTCCAGCTCGATCCGGCTGGCCAGCACCTCGAATTGCAACTGCCCGACCACGCCCACGACAAAGCCCGAGCCGATGGCGGGTTTGAACACTTTGGCCGCACCTTCTTCGGCGAATTGCATCAACGCCTTTTCCAGATGTTTCGCCTTCATCGGGTCGCCCGCGCGCACGCCTTGCAGCAGTTCGGGGGCAAAGGACGGGATGCCGGTCACACGGATCGCTTCGCCCTCGGTCAGCGTATCACCGATGCGCAACTGGCCGTGGTTGGGGATGCCGATGATGTCGCCGGCCCATGCCTCTTCGGCCAGCTCGCGGTCGGACGCCAGGAACAGCACAGGGTTCGAGATTGCCATCGGCTTCTTGGTGCGCACATGGGTCAGCTTCATGCCGCGGTGAAAGTGCCCCGACGCCAGCCGGACAAAGGCCACGCGGTCGCGGTGCTTGGGGTCCATGTTCGCCTGCACCTTGAAAACAAAGCCGGAAACGGATTTCTCCTCGGGCAGGATCTGGCGCGGCTCGGCCGACTGGATCTGCGGCTCGGGGCCATAGGTGGCGATGCCGTCCATCAGTTCCTTGACCCCGAACGAATTGATCGCAGAGCCGAACCAGATGGGGGTCAGCGACCCTTCCAGCATGGCGGCGTGGTCCATGGCGGGCAGCAGCTCGCGGGCCATCTCGACCTCTTCGCGCAGCTTTTCCAGCAGGTGCGCGGGCACGTGATCGGCCAGCTTGGGGTCGTCCAGCCCGTCGATCTGGATGCTTTCGGCCACGCGGTTCCGGTCGGCGCGGTCCATCAGTTCCAGCCGGTCGCGCAGCATGTCATAGCAGCCGACAAAATCGCGGCCCACACCGATGGGCCAGCTTGCCGGCGTCACGTCAATGGCCAGGTTTTCCTGAATTTCGTCAATAATATCAAACGTATCGCGGCTTTCGCGGTCCATCTTGTTACAGAAGGTCAGGATCGGCAGATCGCGCATCCGGCACACTTCGAACAGCTTTTGCGTCTGGCTTTCCACGCCCTTCGCCCCGTCGATCACCATCACGGCAGCGTCCACCGCCGTCAGCGTGCGATAGGTGTCTTCGGAAAAATCCGAGTGGCCGGGCGTGTCGACCAGATTGAACCGGAAGTTCCTGAAATCAAACGACATGGCCGAGGCCGACACGGAAATCCCGCGGTCCTTTTCCATCGCCATAAAGTCCGAACGCGTGCGCCGCGCCTCGCCCTTGGCGCGGACCTGTCCGGCCATCTGGATCGCCCCGCCGAACAGCAGGAATTTTTCCGTCAATGTCGTTTTACCGGCATCCGGGTGCGAGATGATCGCAAAGGTGCGACGACGCGCAATCTCGGGCGGCAGTTCGGGGCGGTTTGGGGCGGTGTCCAGCATGTTGGGGCGTATATTCCGCAGGTGCGTCCGGCGCAAGGATGCTTAGTGTCCTGACCCTAACGCGTGCTGGCCTTGCGCAACAACTCGGCGGCGTCGGGACGGTTCAGCAGGGTTTCCTGTACATCCAGTCCCGTCAGCCCCGCATTGGCGTGCGCTGTGCTGCCGGTCAGTTGTGCGGTGACCTCGTCGGGCACAGCGGGGCGGGTGCGGGTGTCGACCAGCGTCGATTCCGCGGCGATCCCTTCGGCATAGATGATCTGGTGGGCGTCAAACAGCAGTTGGAAATAATCGACAAAGCCGCCGTCCTGCCGGATCACGGTGTCGCCGTTGACCAGATGGCGCGCTTTGACCAACAGCTCGGACCGGCCTGCGCCCAATTGGTCCGAGCGTTGATAGATGAACAGGCGGTGGTCCGGGCTGACCACCAGATCGTTGAAATTGTTCAACGCCCCCGCACGGATGCAGATCGGGGCAAAATCGCCCACCGCGCGCACGGTCGACTGGCCGATCCAGCGCACTTTTTGCGTGCCGTCGTCGCGGGTCAGCACGCGGTCGCCCACGGCCAGATCCTCGATCGGGACCTGCGCGCCGGACGCCAGCGTGATGTGGGTGCCACGGGTAAAGCGGGCACAGGCCACTTCGGCAAATTTCTCGGCGGCCTTTTCGGTGTCGATGCCCACCAACGCATAATCGGTGCGCGGCGTCAGGTTGGCCAGGGGCAGCAGGTAAATCTGCGCGACATTCCCGGTGCCGTCGGTTTCGACAACCACGATGGAATCGGTGGTCTGCCCGTCGGGTGACATCAGCGTCAGCGCGCAATCCAGATGCAGCGCGGCACCCGGCACGCCGGTGGGGCTGTCTGCGGCAATTTCGAACCCGTCGTCCAACACCTGAATCGCCAGTTGCACAGGCCGCGCCTGCGGCGTCAGGGCATAGGCATCGTCCAGCTCAAGCTCTTGAGCGAACGACAGCGCATCGCCCATGTTTGCCCCGTCCGTCGCCGTGAAACTCTCGGCGGGATAGACCGGCACCGAATGGGCCGGGGTCTGCGGGATGGTGGTTTTGCGCATGGGGATGGGTCGCACTCGGATCAGGAATTTCGTGGATTGTTCAAGGCACTACAGTAGAATTGTGGCAACAGCGGGTCAACGGGCCGGTGTTTTTCTGGCATCCCGTCTGCGTGAGGTGCTACGCAGTGCACAACCTATCACAGGAGGATCACATGGATTTGGGAATATCGGGTAAACGCGCGCTTGTCTGCGCGTCGTCCAAGGGGCTGGGCCGCGGCTGTGCCGAGGCGCTGGCCGAGGCAGGCGTGAACCTGGTGCTGAACGCACGCGGGGCCGAGGCGCTGGAAGAAACAGCGACGGCGATCCGCGACGCTTACGGCGTCGATGTGGTGACCGTGGCCGCCGATATCAGCACCGCTGAAGGGCAGGCCAAGGTTCTGGAGGCCGCCGGGCAGATCGACATTCTGGTCAACAACGCAGGCGGCCCGCCCCCCGGCATGTGGTCCGATTGGGACCGTGACGATTTCATCAAGGCGCTGGATGCCAACATGCTGGCCCCGATTGCGATGATGAAGGCGTTGATGCCTGCGATGATGGACCGTGGCTGGGGCCGTGTGGTCAACATCACCTCGCAGTCGGTCAAGGCGCCGATTGCGCAACTGGGCCTGTCAAACTCGGCGCGCACCGGCCTGACCGGATATGTGGCCGGCACCGCGCGTCAGGTCGCGTCCAAGGGGGTGACCATCAACAACCTGTTGCCCGGCATCCACGACACCGACCGCGCGGTCGCGCTGGACGGTGGTGTGGTCAAGGCCAAGGGCATTTCGATGGACGAGGCGCGTGCCGCACGGGCCGCGACGATTCCGGCGGGGCGCTATGGCACGCGGCAGGAATTCGGTCAGGCCTGCGCGTTTTTGTGCTCGGTCCATGCGGGCTTTATCGTCGGGCAGAACCTGTTGCTGGACGGTGGTGCCACCAACGCCACGATCTAGGGAACCAAGCCCATGGCACAGGGATATTCGCTGAAAGACCAGTTGTTTAACGCAGAGTCTCTGGGCCAGCTTGGGGCGGAATATGCCGCCGGTCTGCCAGGATTGGACGGGGCCGCGTTCGCGCGTCTGGCCCTGTCCGGCGTGGCCGAGCGCAGCCTGATGGAGTGCCTTGACTGGTTCGCGGATTGCATCACGCCGCATTTGTCGCCGGAATTTCCGGAGATGGCAGATCAGGTGCAGGCGATGATGCCGCCGCCGCTGGACCCTGACTTGCGCGACGACGACTTTGGCCGGTTCATCCACGCGGTGCCGGGCATTCTGGCGGTGCGTCACGGGCTGGAACATCACCGCGACCGCGCGCTGGACCTGATCCATGCGGCGACACAGCGGTTTTCGATGGAGTTTTCGATCCGCGCCTTTCTGAACCGCTGGCCGGACCAGACGCTGGCACGCATGGCGGTCTGGGCCGAGGATGACAATTACCACGTGCGGCGGCTGGTCAGCGAAGGCACGCGGCCCAAGCTGCCGTGGGGGCGCGCGATTGCACTGACCCCGGCGCAGACCCTGCCGCTGCTGGACCGGTTGCACGGCGATCCGGCGCGGTTCGTGACGCGGTCGGTCGCCAACCATTTGAACGATATATCAAAAACCGACACCGATGCGGTTCTGGACCGGTTGCGGGGGTGGGAACAGCACGGCGCACAAGACCCCAAGGAACTGGCCTGGATGGCCCGCCATGCCCTGCGCACGCGGATCAAGGCAGGGCATGCGGGGGCCATGGCGCATCTGGGCTATGCGGCGGGGGCCGATGTGGACGTGCAGGTGCGGCTGTTGGCCGACACTGTCGCCATCGGCGACCGGCTGCGGTTTGACGTGGTGTTGCAGTCGGACGTGGCGCTGCCGGTGCTGGTTGATTACCGCATCCGCTTTGCGGGGCCGGGGCCGGATACAAAAGCCGCCCGCGAAAAGGTGTTCAAGCTGAAGGCGGGCAATATGCAGGCAGGGCATCCGCTGGTGATGTCCAAGGCGCATTTGATGAAGGGCGGGGCCAGCACTTTTGCCCTGCATCCCGGTGCGCATGAACTGGTGGTGCAGGTCAACGGCGTCGACCGCGCGCGGGTTGGGTTTGTGTTGACCTGATGGCCGCTTGCGCGATTGTTTTTGTTCAGGGGGCGCTGCCCCCGGAGTTTCTCTGGTAAGATGAAGCGCAGGGTGTCGTGGGCCGCTCTGCTGCGGAAGGTCTGCGAATACGTACATATTCGGGTGATTTATGTACGGGTTTTGCGGCGGTGCTTGCGGGGGCGCGTCGGGCCTGATAGCCCAAGCCCGACCGATTTTATCAGACTTGGAGAGAGCCTTTGACCGAGGTGCCCAGACTGGAGATCCGCGACCTGCGGCGCAGCTTTGACGGGCGTACCGTTGTCGACGGCGTGTCGCTGAGCATCATGCCGGGGCAGGTGACCTGTCTGCTGGGGCCGTCGGGTTGTGGCAAGTCCACGACGCTGCGAATGATTGCGGGCGTCGAGATGCAGGACAGCGGCGAGATTTATGCCGATGGCAAGCTGATCTGCGATACCGTCACCCGTGTGCCGCCTGAGCGGCGCGAGATCGGGTTGATGTTTCAGGACTTTGCCCTGTTTCCGCATCTGAGCGTCGAGGGCAACGTGGCCTATGGGCTGCGTGGCAGCCGCGCGGAAAAGCGGGCGCGGGTCGAGGAGATGCTGGGCCGTGTGCACATGCAGCGGTTTATCGACATGTATCCGCACCAGTTGTCGGGCGGGGAACAGCAGCGGGTGGCCTTGGCGCGCGCGCTGGCACCGCAGCCGCGCATCATGCTGATGGACGAGCCGTTTTCGGGGCTGGACAACCGGCTGCGCGACGGCATCCGCGACGAGACGCTGAGCATCCTCAAGGAAGAAGACACGGCGGTTCTGCTGGTCACCCACGAGCCGGACGAGGCAATGCGCATGGCCGACGAGATCGCGCTGATGCGCGACGGGCAGATCGTGCAGCAGGGCGCGCCCTATAACGTCTATACGCGGCCCCTGGACCGCGCGTCGGTGGCGTTTTTCTCGGACGCCAACGTGCGCCGGTCCACCGTGCAGGGCGCGCTGGCGATGACGCCCTTCGGGCGGTTCCTGGCCCCCGGTATTGCCGATGGCACCGAGGTCGACATCGTGTTCCGCCCGCAGCATGTGCGGATTGATTTTGACCGTGCGGGCGTGGGGCCGGTGCCGACAGCCGTCGAGGGCACGGCGGCGCGGGCGGTGGTGGAGCGGGCGCGGTTCATGGGCAACGAAAGCCTGGTGGAATTCCGGCTGGACCATGACGGATCGGTGATGAAATCCACTGTGCCGGGGGTGTTCCTGCCGCAGCCGGGGACAGTGATGTGGCTGCGGGTGCGGCGCGACAAATGTTTTGTCTTTCCAGCGGGGATGATGGCATGAGCGGACCTTTGATCATCGAGTTTGGCTTGGGCACGTCCCTGCGCCGCGCCGATTACACCGATGCGGCGGCCAAGGCGGTGCGCCATGCGCTGTGGCGCAATTCGATCAACCTGGCGGAACTGTTCGGCTTTCCCAAAGAGGCGATGCAGATCGCCGTGCGGGTGGCGGTGCAGCAGCCCGATCAGGTGGATGTCGATGTATTGCGCGCGATCTTTCCTTACGGGCAGGCGCAGATTGAGGTGGTGCACGGCGGTCTGGACGTGCCGCGCCCCGAAGGGGTGGGCAACCCCACGGTGATGGCGCAGGCGGCGCTGACCGTGTCCTTTGATATGGAGCGTGCCGATGGCTGAGCAGCGGGTGATCATCGAGATGGGGCAGGGCAACGACCTGCATGGCCGCGACTATACCAAGGCGGCGCGTCGTGCCATTGAGGACGCGTTTCGCGGATCGTCGCTGCCCTTGTTCGGCACGCTGGGGCTGGATGCGTCGGACATGCGTGTGCAGGTGACCGTGGCGGTGCAACAGCCCGAGGCGGTGGATGTGGACGCGCTGGTCGCGGTGCTGCCGCGCGGGCGGGCCGAGGTGCGGGCCGTGTTCGGCGGCATGGACGTGCCGTCGGGGGACGAGGTGATCGTCGTGGCCACGGCGGCGGTCGAGGCGTTTTTGCCTGCGCAAAGCGGGTGGCGGTTGAAGGGGTGAGTTTGGGGGCTTTGCCCCCGACGCTGTGCGTCTCCCCCAGGATATTTTTGGCCAAAAGAACGGGTTAGGGGCTGTCTTCGAGGAAAAGCTCGGGCAGGGCTTCGGATGTGTCGATCAGGTCCAGGCGAAAGTCGCGCATGGCCGCGCGCAGTTCACACCATGCAGTCAGGGTCCAGACCGGGCCGAGGCTGCTGAGCCTGAGCGGGCGGATGGTGCGTGTGGTGATGCGGTCGCCGCGCGAATGGTAGGTGATGCGCAGTTTTTGCCGCGCGCGGATGGCGGCGCGGATGCGCGGGATGTGCGAGGCACCGCGTGCGGCGTCGGCAAAGGGCGGTTTTTCCAGCTTCCATGCCTCGGCGGGGGCAATCGCCGCCTCGGGCAGCAGGGCGTCGATGCGGTCGGCCAGCGTGGTTGCCGCCTGCGACAGTTCGGGGTCGGCGGATTGGCCCAGGATGGCAAGGCCAAGGCTGAGCGCCTCAAGCTCGGGTGGGGCCAGGTCAAGCGGGGGCAGGCGGATCTGGTTGGTCAACTGGTAGCCGGTGCCGCGTGTGCCTTGCACCGGAACGCCCGCCGCCTGAAGCGTCTGGATGTCGCGGTAGAGCGTGCGTTGGGACACCGACAGCTGCTGCGCCAGATCGGCGGCGCGCTGGGTGGTGCCGGTGCGCAAGGCATCGACAAGGGCGTGAAGGCGGGTTTGGCGGATCATTACTGACAAATACGTGTCAGTTGTGCAAAAGGCCAGATTTTTGTGGTGGACTCTGACCCCAAACGCGGGGGGCAAAGCGGCATTGCGGCTTTTACCCGGCGGCGCGCTTGCATAGACAAAAGCCGATACAAAACGAAACGTGCCGCGGGGCGCGTACAGCGGGAGACTTGATATGCTGAACAATATTGGACCGATGGGTCTGCTTTTGATTGCGGTTGTGGTGCTGGTGCTGTTCGGGCGCGGCAAGATTTCCAGCCTGATGGGCGAAGTCGGCAAGGGCATCACCAGCTTCAAAAAAGGCGTCAGCGAAGGCCAGAATTCTCTGGATGACGATGACGACTACAAGCAAGCCAAGGACGTGACGCCCGAGACCGAAAAAGACAAGGTCTGATCCATGTTCGGCATGGGCTGGAGCGAGCTTTTGGTCGTTGGGGTCGTGGCGTTGATCGTCGTCGGCCCCAAGGATCTGCCGGTGTTGTTCCGGCAGATCGGGCAATTTGTTGGCAAAGCCAAGGGCATGGCGCGCGAATTCACCAGCGCCATGAACGACGCGGCTGACGAAAGCGGGATGCGTGATATTTCCAAGACGTTGAAATCGGCGACCAATCCGTTGGGCACCGCAATGGACGGCGTCAAGGATGCGGCGCGCGATGTGTCGTCGTCGTTGCGCGACATGGATGCCGACAGCGAGACCGGAAAGCTGGCCGCCGAGCGCGCGGCCAAGGCCAAGAAGATACAGGCCTCGACCGCCCGCGCCGCCGCAGACCGCAAGGCGCGCGAAGCCGAAGAGGCCCGCAAGGCCGCCGACGCTGCCGAGGCGGCATTGGCGGATGACACATCCGACACACACGACACACACGACACACCCAAAGGCACGACATGAGCCACGCAGACGACATTGAAGACAGCAGCGCCCCGCTGATCGAGCATCTGGCCGAGCTGCGCACGCGGCTGATCCGGTCGGTGCTGGCCTTTGTGGTGGCGATGATCTTTTGCTTTTCGTTCGGCAGCGCGATCCTGGATTTCCTGTTGATCCCGATCGAGCAGACCATGCGCGATCTGGGCAACCCCAATCCGGTGATGCAATACACCGCGCCGCAAGAGTATTTCTTTACCCTCGTGCGGATTTCGATGGTGGGGGGGCTGGCGATTTCCTTTCCGGTCATCGCCTACCAGCTTTGGCGTTTCGTGGCACCGGGGCTGTACAAGAACGAAAAATCGGCCTTTCTGCCCTTTCTGATCGCATCGCCCGCGCTGTTCCTGCTGGGGGCTGCCTTTGCGCAATATGTGGTTGTGCCGATGGCGATGCAGTTTTTTCTGGGCTTTGCCGATGCGGCGTCGATCCTGACGGCGATTGTGCAGGATGGCACGGTCAAGGATTCGACCAAGGGCATCGACATCGTGTTTCAGGGTAAGGTGAACGAAAGCCTTGATATTACGCTGAAAATGATCGTGGCCTTTGGCTTGTGTTTCCAGTTGCCGGTGCTGTTGACCCTGATGGGCAAGGCCGGATTGGTGACCGCCGAAGGGCTGGCCAACGTGCGCAAATACGCGGTTGTGGGCATTCTGGTGGTGGCCGCATTGGTCACGCCGCCGGATGTTGTGACCCAGTTGATCCTGTTCGTGGTGGTTTTTGGCCTGTACGAAATCTCGATCTGGCTGGTGCGGGGGGTGGAACGCCGCCGCGACCAACGTCTGCGCGAAGAAGGTTACTTTGACGATGAAGAAGACGAAGCCCAAGAAGACGAAGAAGGTCTGGACGACATTCTGAACGGTAATGACGACGAGGACCTGAAAAAGTGATCGACGACCCGATGGACCGCATCGCTGCGGCGCTGGAGCGTATGGCCCCGGCGCCGCAACCGGCCCCCGATTTCGACGCCGCCAGCGCCTTTGTCTGGCACACCGGGCCCGACCGGCTGGACCCTGTGCACCAGATCAGCCGCGTGCCGCTGAACCTGCTGGTGGGCAACGACCGCTCGCGCGATACGCTGCTGGCGAACACCACGCAGTTTGCGCGCGGATTGCCCGCGAACAACGCGCTGCTCTGGGGGGCGCGGGGCATGGGGAAATCCAGCCTTGTCAAAGCGGTACATGGTGCTGTTCAGGCAGAACATCCGCAGTTGAAGATCGTCGAGCTGCAACGCGAGGACCTGCCCAGCGTGGGCCGTCTGCTGAACCTGCTGCGCGGGGCTTCGGGCCGGTTCGTGCTGTATTGCGACGACCTGAGTTTTGGCCACGACGACAGCCATTACAAATCGCTCAAGGCGGTTCTGGATGGCGGGATCGAAGGGCGGCCCGAGAATGTGGTGCTGTATGCCACGTCGAACCGCCGCCACCTGATGCCGCGCGACATGATCGAAAACGAACGGCAAAGCGGCATCAACCCGGCCGAGGCGGTCGAGGAGAAGGTGTCGCTGTCGGACCGGTTCGGGCTGTGGCTGGGGTTTCATCCCTGCGATCAGGATCAGTACCTGGCGATGATCCGTGGCTATTGCGATGCTTACGGCGTGGACATCGACGACGCGACCCTGCGGACCGAGGCCATCGAATGGCAGGCCACGCGCGGTGCGCGGTCGGGGCGGGTGGCATGGCAGTATTTTGTGGATCTTGCAGGCCGTCGGGGCGTCACGCTTTAGGCGGCGGGGGTGCCCGTTGGATGGCTTTGGCCATCATCTGAGGCCGAGTGGAAAACCGGACGTTCGTGCGGGGCGCGGAGAATGGCGGGAATGAGCCATGAGTGACATTGCCACAAAGGGCAGCGCCTGACCGCGGGTGGGCATCACGACGCTCGTGACCGCCACTTTATGTCTATTCTTTGGCGTGTGGGTGATGAACCGCAATACGGTGAGGAAGCGCCCGCCCAGGGGGCGGTCGGGCGCTGCCCGGCGGTGCTAAAGCACCTTGATTCCGGGCTTTGGTGGACGTCCGCTAGGTCCTCACAGCAGACCTTGGCCCATACAGCGTCCAAGGTCCGCTTCTGGTCCTGACGCTAAGCCGCCGCCAGCAGTATTGCCTCATAGGCGCGCAAACAGGGGGCGGCCTTGGGGCCATAGGTGACAAGGTCGGGAAACAGGGTTTCGATCTCGGCCCGCGCGGCAGGGTTCACCGCCTGTCTGGTCATGTCGCCGGGGTACAGCGTTTCCGACCAGATCCCGTGCGATTGCACCACGTGGTGCGCGTCCAGCAGGATGTGGTGATAGGTCACAAGCCCGCCGGTGCTGCGATAGACGCCGTCCATGTTCAGCAGATCGACCGCACGCACCAGAACCTGTTCCTGACCGTACAGCAGTTCGGCCCGCCAGTCGGTCAGCAGGATGGCGTGTTGGGGTGACACCACCAGATCGGCGTCATTGCCCAGAGTGCCTGCGGTGATGACAATCGGTGCCAGATCGCCGGTGGACACGACCGTGGTCGCGCCCTTCCAGCGGATCGGTTGCGCGCCGTCGGTGCCGGTGATCACCAGATCGTCGGCGCTCAGGTCTTCGACCGCGCGGGGGCCGTCGGGGGTTTCGATCATCGTGCCGGATGCAAAACAGACCACGGACCCGCCAAGGTCCGTGTGCGGCGTGCTGTCGTCGTTTTCGGTGATGCCGCCTGTGGTCAGGTTGGTGTCGGCGGGGGGCATCCCATCGGGGAACACCAGGAAATAGCCGTTCTCGCCCGCGTCCTGCACATCGTTATCGTTGTTCAGGTCCACGTCGATGACACCCACGCGCCACGTGTTCGTACCGTCGGTCACGGTAAAGGTATAGTCCCAGATCACCTGCCGGTCGACGCCGTCGATCTCAACGGTCTGTTCCCATGCACCGCCAAAGCGTTCTGCGCTGTCGACATATTCGTTCACATCGCCGTCACCGTTGAACACGGTTGCGCCGTCGTTTTCCTCGATCACGAAATAGGTGTCTTCGCCGCTGTAGCGCCAGGTGCCGTTGGGCGTATAGGCATAGTCAACGGGGTTGCCGTTGACCGTGCTTTGCGTGCCGCGAATGACGTTGGTGTATCCGTAGTAGACGGCCATGTTCGAAATCAATCCACTGCTAAGTTTGGATTGTTTCTGAAGGCGCAACGCGGCGACGCTAGGGCGCTCGCGTGGTTATTTTATTGTAACTATTGCTGTCTTGAACACAATTGGCGGGAAATGTGACGCTGATGTGGCGAACCGGAGCCGGTTCGCCACCGCGTTGGCCCAGACCGCAGGGTCAGGGCAGATAGGGTGTGGGATCAACGCTGTCAAAGCCCTTGCGGACCTCGAAGTGCAGATAGGCATTGTCGCCCGCACGCAGCTTGGCGATGCTTTGCCCACGGCTGACGCTGTCGCCTTTTTTCACGGCCACATCGGCCACGTTGGCATAGACGGTCAGCAGGTTGTCGGGGTGCCGCACGACGATGATCGGCACGCCATCGGCGCTTTGGGTGATGGCGGCGACGCTGCCCGAAGCCGCGGCTTTGACGGGTGTGCCGGCGGCAGCCTTGATGTCGATGCCTTCGTTCCGGCCCTTGGAATAGGCGCGGATGATCGAGCCGTTGACCGGATAGGCCATCGCCGTGTTGCTGTCGGGTTTGACCGTCTGCTTGCCAATGTCGGCCACGGGGGCTGCGGGTTTGGCGGCGGCGGGTGCAGGTTTGGCGGTGTCATCCTGCGGCAGGGGCGTGGCCGCACTGGGCGGTGTCGGCGTGGGCGAGCCTGCGCCGGGGGCGGTGGTGGTGGCAGCGGCGGCTGTGCGCTTGGGCGGGGCCTGTTGCGCCACGGGGATCAGCAGGAACTGACCTTCGCGGATGGCGAAATCGCTGCTGAGCCCGTTCCATTCGGCCAGCGACCGCACCGGCACCTGATAGAGCCGCGCGATGGTATAGGCGGTTTCGCCGCGTTCGACCTTGTGGCGGATCGGCTCCTTGCCGGTCTGGGCCGGTGCCGGTTTGGCAGGCGCAGGGGCCAGAGGGGTTGTTGTCGGCGTGGTGTCGGCGGCGCTGTCGATGGCATTGCCCGCCAGCGTGGTCACATCAACCGGTGCGGGTTGGATCGGGCCGGTCCCGATGGCACCCGTGGCAGGCGACGGTTCCGCCACACGACGGGGCAGGGCGATGATTTCACCCGCGCGCAGGGGGGTATCCGCCGCAATGCCGTTATAGCTGCTCAGCTCGGACGCACTCAGACCCAGTCGGGCGGCCACATCGCCCAGCGTGTCGCCACGGCGGGCGACGGCAACCTGATAGTTGGGATAGGACAGCACACCGCGGTCGTCCGGTCGGGGCCGGTCCGTGGTGGCGTTCACGGCTGCGTCGGCGGTGGAAAACGCGCCGGTGCCGCCGCGCAAATCTATATCAAGCGGTTGATCGCAGGCGGCAAGTGCAAGTGCACCGCAGGTGGCCAGCAGCAGGGGCGCGCGGTGGCGCGAAAGGGGTCGGATCATCTTGCTCGTCCTCTTGGCACGCCCCGTTATGCGGGTTCGGGGCCTTGTTTTGGGCCTGATCGTGTCTGTTGCGTCTTATGTCACGGGTTTTGTCCGCCCATGCAACACAGGGTCAAGAATGTGCCACACGGACGCCCAAATCGGCATAATTCCGCGTATTATGTATCTTTTCCCAAGCCTTCCAGCAAGGGGACGAAGCGCACGGGGCGCAATTCGTCATATTCCAGACCTGTTTCGGTCTTGCGCACGCGGATCAGGCTTTGCACCGCGTCCGACTGGCCGACCGGCACCACCATGATCCCGCCCACCTTGAGCTGTGCCAGAAGCGGGCCGGGGGGGTCTTCGGCGGCGGCTGTGACCAGGATGCGGTCAAAGGGCGCCTGATCGGGCAGGCCAAAGCTGCCGTCGCCGGTGATCGCGGTGATGTTGGTCAGGTCCAGCCCGTCAAAGATCACCCGCGCCTCGCGCACCAGACGGCGGTGGCGGTCCACGGTATAGACGCGGCGCGCCAATTTGCTGAGGATCGCCGCCTGATAGCCCGATCCGGTGCCCACTTCGAGCACCTTGTCGCGGGGGCTGATCTGCAAGGCCTGCGTCATCAGCCCCACCACGGACGGCTGGCTGATGGTCTGTCCGCAGGCGATGGGCAGGGGCATGTCCTCGTAGGCGCGGGTGGCAAACAGGCCGCGAATGAACGGGCCACGGTCGATCGCTTCCATGGCTTCCAGCACGGCCTTGTCCGTCACGCCCTTGGAGCGCAGGGCATAGAGGAACTGCATCTTGCGTTGGGCGATCTCGTCTTCGGTCATGTGTTCAGCGCCTTGAGGCGGTCCATCATGTCATGGGCGGTCAGGTCGGCGCGCATCGGCGTGACCGTGATATAGCCGTCCAGATTGTCGGCAGCGTCCGTGCCGGGGGCGGTGCGCACCTGCTGGTTGCCGCCCTTGATCCACACGAACCGGCGGCCCGAGGGGGCCTGATGCGGTTCGGTCGAAAACCGCACGCCGGGGCGGCGGCCCTGTTTGCTGAGACGGGTGCCTTTGACCTGTGCCGCAGGAACGGGCGGAAAGTTGACGTTGTAGAACAACTGGTAATCGCCGGTGTCGTCGGGCGTGGCATCCAGAATGCGCCGCACCGTGTCGGCACCGTGGGTCAGGGCGGCCTCGAACGGGTCGTCGATCTGGGCGTTGGCGGGGCCAAAATATTGCGACATGGCGATCGAGGGGATGCCTTGAAGCGCGCCTTCCATTGCACCGCCAAGCGTGCCGGAATAAAGCGCGTTTTCAGCCGAGTTGTTGCCACGGTTCACGCCTGACAGGATCAGGTCGGGGTCCACGTCGCCCAGCACGTCGTGGATACCGGCCAGCACACAGTCGGCGGGGCTGCCCTCGGCGGCAAAGCGGCGGGTGTCCAGTTGCGAGATCATCATCGGACGGGTGTAGCTGATGCAATGGCCGACGCCCGATTGTTCGAAGGCGGGGGCCACGGTCCAGACCTCGCCGCTGTCGCCTGCCACCTGGGTTGCGATGGCGTGCAGGGTTTTCAGCCCCGGTGCCGCGATGCCGTCGTCGTTGGTGATGAGAATACGCATGTTTTGCCCCTTTTGTCCTTAGTATTCAGGCGGCAGCATTGCGGCAAGGGCAGGCAGCGGGTGCAAGGTGGATTTGTGGCAGATCGGGGCAGGTCCGTTGCGCGCAAGACTCATTGACGGGCGGTGCCTGTGGCAAACCGGCCCTTCGGGGAGGATTTTTTGAACCGAAGAAGGTTAGAGTGCGGCGAGAATACGCGCCGCCTGCGCGTGCGGATCGGCCAGGGGCGCGCGGTCTTCGCCGGGGAAGAAACGCGCGCGGGTGGCGGTGGGCATCGGGTCGGGCTGTGCGATGACGACGCGGGGGCCGGTCTTGGTGGTTTCGGCCTGCCAGCTTTGGGCCAGCGCGATCTGCGCCGCCTTGGTCGCACCGTAGCTGCCAAAGAATTTCTCGCCCGCGCGCGGGTCGTCAAAGAACAGCGCGGTGCCGTCGGTGCCCAGCAGGGGAGACACATAGGTGATCAGCGTCGCGGTGGCGGTGATGTTGGCGGCGATGGATTTGGCCATGTCGCGGCTGTCGATGTGGCTGGTGGGGGTCAGCGGGGCCGCGTGGATCGCGGTGTGCGCCCAGATGTCCAGCCCGCCCCAACGGTCGTGAATGCCCCGGCACAGGGTCGCCATCGCCTCGGGCACGGTGATGTCCATGGGGGCCAGCGTGGCGCTGCCGCCAAGTGCCTTGATCCGGTCGTCAAGCTCTTCCAGCGCGCCGGTGGTCTTGGCCACGGCAACGATGTGATGGGTCGGGGCCAGCGCTTCGGCCAGTGCGGCACCAAGGCCGCGCGAGGCGCCGGTGATCAGGGCAAGTTTGGGGGCGTTTGTCATGGGCTGCGTGATGGAGCCATTGCGCGCCAAGGTCAAGAGGCGCGCGCGTGTCCGCGATCAGGCGGCGTTGGTCTCGGCGCTGGGGCGGGCGTGGGGGCGCAGGGAACTGACAACCTCGCCGGGCTGCGGCAGGCGCAGCACTTCGGTGCGGCCATTGCGGGCGATGTGCAGGGCGTCTTCGCCGATGCCGACCACCTGACCCAGACGGGTTTTGTCGCCGGGCCTTACGGTGTCGATGCGACCGTTCGGATAGCGGATCATCGCGCGCGGGGCCGTGGTTGATCCGAATACGCCCAACAAGACGGGCTGGTTCAGGCGCACCGCGTTTTTCTGCGTCGCCAGTTGCGTGGTTTGAGGAGAGGCTTTTTCCATACGACAGGTCCTTCGGGGGCAATCGAAGGTGCGAGGTATCATGGCCGTGGTCAGCCGCAAGACGGGGGAATCTTGCCGTCGGCCAATAGGTGCCACCGCCTGCGCCAAGCTTTGCCGAAGCCTGCGGCATTGTGTGGCACCGGGCTTGCGGGCGGCGGGAATCGCCCGCCTGTGTCAGGGTTTGCGGTGATAGGTCAGGGTCATCGCGGCCAGATGCGCGATAGGCTGCGTGTCCAGCGGGGCGTTCAAGGAAAGCGCCAGCGCGCGGCGTCCGTCGTTGGTCAGGTCGGGGTACAGGCTGGCCATGCGCGGCGCCAGATCGGTTTTGCAATCCACATAGGCGGTCAGCACATCGGGCGCCTCGGGCGACCAGTTCAGGCGCAGGGTCGATCCGGTGCGCGGGGTGGCGGGCCGCCATGCGGGCTGACCCCATTTCAGGGATTCCGTGACAGGGCCCACACTTGCGTCGTAGGCCGCCGACAGGATGGCGGCGCGCAGGGCGTCGAAACGGGCGCGCGCGGGTGCGGGCCATTGGGCGGTGATCTGGGTGAACGGGTCCATGAAGGGCAGGTTAGCACGGTTTGCTGACAGATGTTGGCAGCAAAGGGGTGGGGGTGCTGAAGTGATCTATACCGGGTCATATGTGTGATATGGGGCTAGGTCTTCGGTACGGGATTTTGCTGCCGTTTGAATTGGAGTGAGAAGCCGTGCATCGTCGGGCCGTGGTGCGGCGATCCAACCTTGGTGTCTGGCACTTTATGGTAGCCAAGCACATCCTAGCTGGCGGGAACGCACAACAGCAGCCAAATCGCCGTGCCGGCGGACGGCCCGTCATGTCGCAGACATGCCTAAGGCATGATGCGCGGCGGCCTGCGGCCTCGATTCCGCGCTTGGGAAATGCGCAGAGGGCTCAAACCCGCCACTAGCACCTGCTGAGTGACCGTCCGGTTTTCCATTCATGACGAGAAGATCAAAGTGATCTGAGGTCGAGCCGCCGCCAGTATGACGGCAGGGGCACCGCCCCCGCACCCTTATCTGGCAAGACGAAGCGGCGGGGTTATTCCGCCGCTTTCATCTCGAAGCCTTTTTCCAGCATGTCCGACGGTTTCACCGGATATTCGCCGGAGAAACAGGCGTCGCAATACTGCGGGCAGCTTTTGTTGCGGCCTTCGGCCTCGCCCACGGCGCGATAGAGGCCGTCCAAAGAGATGAACTTGAGCGAATCGACGCCCAGATGTTCGCGCATCTCGTCCTCGGACATGGTGGCGGCCAGCAGCTTTTCGCGCTGGGGCGTGTCGACGCCGTAGAAGCAGGGCCAGGCGGTCGGGGGGCTCGCGATGCGGAAGTGGACCTCGGCGGCACCGGCGTCCAGGATCATTTCCTTGATCTTGCGGCTGGTGGTGCCACGGACCACGGAATCGTCGACCAGAATGACACGTTTGCCTTTGATCAGCGCGCGGTTCACGTTCAGTTTCAGACGCACACCCATGTTGCGGATCTGCTCGGTCGGTTCGATGAACGTGCGGCCCATGTATTGGTTGCGGATGATCCCCATCGCATAGGGAATGCCCGATTGCAGGCTGAAGCCGATGGCCGCCGGCGTGCCGCTGTCCGGTACGGGGCAGACCAGATCGGCGTCCACCGGCGATTCCTTGGCCAGCTCGCGGCCGATGTTTTCGCGGGTCTCGTACACGCTGCGCCCGCCCAGAATGCTGTCGGGGCGCGAGAAATAGACGTGTTCAAAGATACAGAAACGCGGGGCGACACGGCGGAAGGGAAACTGGCTTTCGACGCCCTTGTCGGTGATCACCACCATTTCGCCCGGTTCGATCTCGCGCACAAACTCGGCACCGATGATGTCCAGCGCGCAGGTTTCCGAGCTGAGCGCCCAGCCATCGCCGACGCGGCCCAGCACCAGCGGGCGCACGCCAAGCGGATCGCGCACGCCAATCAGCTTGGTGCGGGTCATGGCAACGATGGAAAACGCGCCCTCGACCCGGCGCAGGGCGTCTTCCATGCGTTCGGGGATGTTGCGTTGCAGGCTGCGCGCCATCAGGTGGATGATGCATTCGCTGTCGGATGACGACTGAAAGATCGAGCCGCGCTCGATCAGTTCACGGCGCAGAGCGTTGGCGTTGGTGATGTTGCCGTTGTGGGCAATCGCCGCCCCGCCCATGGCGAATTCGCCAAAGAACGGCTGCACGTCGCGGATCGCGGTCTGGCCCTTGTTGCCCGAGGTCGAATAGCGGACGTGGCCGATGGCCAGCGGGCCGGGCAGGGTTTCCATGATCTTCTGGCTGGTGAAATTGTCGCGCACATAGCCAAAGCGGCGGGCGGATTGAAAGCCAAGCTCGGCGTCATGGCTGACGATACCGCCGGCTTCCTGTCCTCGGTGCTGTAGCGCGTGCAGGCCAAGGGCCACGAAGTTCGAGGCATCTTGGGTGCCGATTACACCAAAAACCCCGCATTCTTCTTTCAGCTTGTCGTCATCAAAAGGATGTGCGGGTGGCATCATGCATTCAGTCACGGGCGGTTGGCTCCGAATCTGGGGTTGGTCAGGGGTCTGATACTGGGGCCATGACGTGGTGTCACGCCCTTGGGCCGAAATAGTTATGAGATTGTGAACGTGTGGGTGAATTGTGCCAAATTAACCCGTTTCCGGCAGCACAATGCGGTGCGTGTATGTCACATCTAGGCGCGCAGGCCCCCCCGTACAACCCTGAAGGGGACGGGGCGGGGTGCGCTGTTTGCATTATTGTTCGCAGGTGCCGACCAGACCTTCGTACTGGCGGGTGATCCAGCCAAGGGCCTGTTCGGGTTTGCGGTCCTGGATGTCGTCGGTAAAGCGACCGAACACGGCGGCGGACCGGCTTTCGTCGACGATGGTGAATTCCTGGCCGGTGATCACGGTGTCGTAGACAAAGAAGGCGACGATCACCAACAGGATGCCGCGCGCCACGCCGAACAGAAAGCCCAGCCCTTGATCCACGCCGCCCAGGGCCGAGCGTTGCACCAGCGAGGAAAACAGCGGGGTGAACAGCGACACGACAATCAGCGCCACGGCAAAGACCAGCGCAAAGGCCCCGATCACGCTAAGTTCGCAACTGTCGGCCAGAAATTCACCCACAACGGGGATTTCACGGACCAGCGGTTCGACCTGCGGGGCAAACAGAAACGCCAGAATGGCCGCGGCAATCCAGCCGGCAATCGCCATGATCTCGCGCACGATGCCGCGCCCGTAGGCCAGCAGCGCCGACAGGATGATGACGACGGCCACCACGCCGTCAATGATTGTGAAACCGTCCATCATCCGTTCCTTGTCTGTGCGGCGTTAACCTGCGCCAAATACTTCACCCACGAAACTGGTCAAGTCTTGCATTTGCTGCACCTTGATCCCGGATGTCTCGATGGCCTTGCCGCCTGACGGGGCAAGTGCGGTGGTAAAACCAAGTTTTTGCGCCTCTTTCAACCTGTTTTCGGTTTGCGGCGCGGGGCGCAGGGCGCCCGAGAGGCTGATTTCGCCAAAAACAACCGCCCCTTCGGGCAGGGCGGCGTCTTCCCGCGCACTCAGCAGGGCGGCAGCGACGGCCAGATCGGCGGCGGGTTCGGATATTTTCATGCCACCGGCGACGTTCAGGTACACATCAAGCCCCGCAAAGGGGATGCCGCAGCGGGCTTCGAGCACCGCGAGGATCATCGCCAGCCGCCCGCCATCCCAGCCCACGACCGTGCGGCGCGGTTGGCTGTGGGGCGAGGGGGCGACCAGCGCCTGCAATTCGACCAGCACGGGGCGGGTGCCTTCGATGCCGGCAAACACCACCGATCCGGCGCTGGGTTTGCCACGCTCGGACAGGAACAGCGCCGAGGGGTTGGTGACCTGTTCCAGCCCGCGACCGGTCATTTCGAACACACCGATTTCATCCGCAGGGCCAAAGCGGTTCTTGACCGCGCGCAGGATGCGGAACTGGTGGCCGCGCTCGCCTTCGAAATACAGCACCGTGTCGACCATATGTTCCACCACGCGGGGGCCTGCGATCTGGCCGTCCTTGGTGACGTGACCGACAAGAATCACCGACACGCCCTTGCGTTTGGCAAAGGTCGTCAGCTCGTGTGCCGCCGACCGCACCTGACTGACCGATCCGGGGGCACTGTCGACGGTGTCGGACCACATGGTCTGGATCGAATCGATGATCGCAAGGCCGGGTTTTTCCGCCTCGAGCGTGGTCAGGATGTTGCGCAGGTTGGTTTCCGACGCCAGTTGCACCGGCGCGTCGGACAGGCCCAGACGTTTGGCGCGCATCCGCACCTGCGCTGTGGCCTCTTCGCCGCTGACATAGATGGTTTTGACCCCGGCGCGGGCAAACTCGGCTGCGGCCTGCAACAGCAGGGTCGATTTGCCGATGCCCGGATCGCCGCCCACCAGCAGCGCCGAGGCGGGCACAAGGCCGCCGCCCAGCACGCGGTCCAGCTCGTCAATGCCGGAATGGGTGCGGGGGGGCGGTGATTCCTCGGTTTGCAGGTCGGTCAGCGTGATGGCCGAGCCGCGATTGGCCCCAAGGGACTTTTTGCCGCCTGCGGACAGGCCCACATCCTCGACGATGGTGTTCCAGTCGCCACAGGCATCGCAGCGCCCGGACCATTTGGTATGCGTGGCACCACAGGCGGTGCAGGTGAATGAGGGTGATTTTGCCATTGCCCTGATGTGCCTGACGCGGGCGGGGGCGTCAAAAGGTAAATGCGACTGAGCGGGAATTGAGATGGCAGAAGGGGGCCAGCCCCCGACGCTGCGCGTCTCCCCCGGAGTTTATTTGGCAAGATGAAGACGGGCGGGCTATTCGGCGGCTTTGGGCACCATTTTGGTGACGGTGTTGTCGGTGGCCACGATGGTTTCAAGGCCAAGCTCTGGCAGCACCTCGCGCATTTCGGCGCGCAGGCGGTCCAGTTGGGCGGCGGCGACGGCCTCTTCCAGCTCGACATTGGTCAGCCAGTGTCTGAATTCGGCGCTGACGGATTTGGCGTGGTCCAGCCGGCTGTTGAACTGGTCGACCTCGTACTGGCGCTGTTCCAGGAAGCTGCGGGCGCGGTTGACCCGTTCGTCGGAATAAACCTCGGCCAGTTCCTTGGAAATGTGGGACATTTGCGCGGCCACTTCCAGCAGCGCAGGTTCGAGCGAGCTTAGGTCGGGGTGATCGCGCAGGTACGCCAGACGCTCGCGCACGGCGTCGAATTCGGTGGAAAAGCGGAACGCATCGCCGCGGTCGGCGGCATGGACGGCCCCATAGGCGCGGGTGATGTCGGTCATGTTGATCGAAAAATCGCGGTGGGCATTTTCAAGCTGCATGGTGCGGCGGGCACTGGGCAGGAAAAAGCACAGGCAGACAGCAAAGACGGTCAGCGCGATCTGGGCGTACATGCCCGCATCGGGGACAGGTGCGCCATTCCACGACAGGGGCAGGTCGATCCATGGCCACCGTCCCGTCGCGGCCATCCCTGTTGCCGCCAGCAACCCAAGTGCGGTCAGTGCGAAAAAGGCCAGTGCGGCCCGTTGCATGAGGAATCGGATCAGGTAGGCAAGCGCGCCGATTGAAGCTGTCAAATGTCTTCCCCCCAGAAAACCATCTTATCGGCAACTATACGCCGATACAGGGGTAACCGCTAAGCGAAAATTTTGTTCCCGGCTTTCTTCACTTGATTTTAGCGGGGCTGTATTGTGGCAAATCAGCGGCATCTGTTTCGCTTTTCGAAGCAATACCCGTGTCCTGACCGGATTGTTTCGTGCGCAACCCGACCCACAGCGATGCAAAAATACACGCCGTGAACAGGTACAGCCCCCACGCGACTTCGATCCGGCCAACGCCGATGCCCTTGGTCAGGGCGATATACAGCGCGATCAGGAAGACGTCGGCCATCGCCAGTTTGCCCAGCACATGCAAGGCCGGCAGACACCGCGCGCTGAGCAGGTTCCAGTGCAGCAGCGCCAGGCCAATGGTTTTCAGATAGGGCGCAAACAAGGCAAATACGGTGACCACCAGCGCCAGAAACACATCCGACGCCCACAGCGATTGCAGGCCGGTCATCACGCTGATTTCGGACAGGCCGAACAGCGGCAACAGCCCTGCACGCACCAGCGGGGCGAACCAGGACAGCGGAAACAGGACAAGCAGGGACAGGTTGATCCAGCGGTGCATGAGATTGGCAAATTGCTTTCTTTTGCGAAGGTCAGGGATGCGCCCAAGGCACGGGTCACAGGCAGGTGGGGCAGATTCCCATCAAGGTCAATGCGGCGGTCCAGACCCGTGACACGAACGACAGGACGCTGGCTTCGTTCAACAGGACGACGACCACGGTCCCGATCGCGCATAGGATGACAATCCCCTCGTAAAGCAGTTCGTCATACTGCCAGTTCGGATCATCGGGGCCATAGCGCAGAACCTGCAAAACAAAACAGACGATAAGTCCAAGGATCAGGCCAACCACGGCAGCAATGAAAGCAAGCAGATACATCGCATGATCTTGTGCGCCGCCCGGGCGCCAAGTCAAGCCAGCGCAAGGGGGCTAGAACCACTGTGTCTGCGGCCAGTCAAAGCCGACAAGATCCGACAGCGCCACCAGAACCGTCTCGAGCGGGGGCGTCTGGTCCAGTCCAAACAGCACGGACAGCAGGAACAGTCCTTGGGTGCCGATGGTCGTCAGCATCAGGCGCAAGGGCCACGGCAGGTCAGGGCGCAGGCGCGCCAGCAGCGCGAACAGACCCAACGCCAGCAGCGCAAGAGTGATTGCAAACAGGGCGTTGTCTGAAAACGGCGTCATCGCCCGCAGATTATATCAAAACGGCAGCAGGTCCAGAATGGCGTTGTAGATCGGGCGCACAGGGTTCAGCCCGTAAAAGTCCAACTGCATCAGCAGGACAATGCAGGCAAGGATTGTGCTGAAAAGAAGGGTGCCGTACCAGTGGTCGGGCCAGTGCGCCAGGTTCAGCTTGGTCTGAAGCCGGTAAACCGACACCAGCACAAAGCTGCCCGTGCCAAGACAGAAAACGATATTCAGGACGAGGTCGAGGCTCATCCTTTAGCGCACGGCGGCGATGGGCCCCGTGGCGCGACCGTGGATGAACTGATCGACGTAAGGGTCACCTGCGGCGTCCATTTCGGCCACCGGGCCGGTCCATTTGATCACGCCCTCGTGCAGCATGGCCACGTTGTCGGCAATGGCGCGCACCGACGACATGTCGTGGGTGATGGTCACGGCTGTGGCGCCCATCTCAGTCACGATTTCGCGGATCAGGTCGTTGATCACGCCCGCCATGATCGGATCAAGTCCGGTGGTTGGTTCGTCGAAAAAGATGATCTCGGGGTCGGCGGCGATGGCGCGGGCCAGCCCTACGCGCTTTTGCATACCGCCCGACAGCTCGGCGGGCAGGCGGTCGGCCACGTCCTCGGTCAGGCCGACACGGCGCAGTTTCTCGATGGCAATCGCGCGGGCCTGATCGCGGGGGCGTTTCAGCGATCCGCGCAGCAGCCGGAAGGCGACGTTTTGCCAGACCGGCAAGCTGTCGAACAGGGCAGCCCCCTGGAACAGCATCCCGAAGCGCGCCAGAAACGCGTCGCGGTCGGTGCGGGTGATGTCGGTGCCATCCACCGTGATGCGGCCTTGGTCGGGCGTGACCAGACCCAGCACCGCCTTGATGGTGATGGATTTCCCGGTGCCCGACCCGCCGATGATCACCATCGACGTGCCCTTGGGCACATGCAGGTTCACACCGCGCAGGACGTGGTTGCTGCCAAAGGATTTGTGGACATTCTCAAGCGTGATCATAGCGAGAAAAACACCCCCGTCAGCACGAAGTTGGCGGCCAGGATCAGGATCGCGGCGGCCTCGACGCTGCCCTTGGTGGCGCGGCCAACGCCTTGGGCCCCACGGCCCGAGTTCATGCCGAAATAGCAGCCCATCAGGGCCGCGATAAAGCCGAACACGCCGCCCTTGGCCAGCGACGAGATGATGTCGCGCAGTTCCAGGAAATTCACGGTGTTTTTCAGATAGGCCGCCGGGTTGAAGCCCAGCGTGCCCGTGGCCACGGCCCAGCCGCCGGCAATGCCGATCACGTCGCCCACCGCCACCAGCAGTGGCACCACAAGGGTTGCGGCCAGCACGCGCGGCACGGTCAGGTATTTCATCGGATGGGTCGAAAGCGTCACCAGCGCGTCGATCTGTTCGGTCACCTTCATCGTCGCAATCTCGGCGGCAATCGACGATGTGACGCGCGCGGCGATCATCAGGCCCACCAGCACGGGGCCAAGTTCGCGCACCATGCCGATGGCGACAATCTGTGGCACCACCGCTTCGGCGTTGAAGCGTGCGCCGCCTGCGTAAATCTGCAAGGCCAGCGCGCCGCCGGTAAAAATTGCGGTCAGGCCAACCACGGGCAGCGACAGCCAGCCGATGTTCAGCAGCGCAATCGCAAGCTCACGGAAATAGAAGGGCGGGCGCAGCAGATGGCCCAGCGTTTGCACCGCATACAGCGTCACGCGCCCGACGGCGCCCAACAGGCCCAGAACCGTGGCCCCGATGGCGGCCAGAAACCTCACTCGGTATACCGGCGGGCGTAACGATGGCCCAGCGAGGTCAGCACTTCGTACCCGATGGTGCCCGCAGCCGTGGCCAGATCGTCCACCGTCTGGTGCGCGCCCAGCAGTTGCAGATGCGCAGGGTCATGGCCCAGATCGGTGACATCCACGGTGATCAGGTCCATCGACACGCGGCCCACGATGGGCAGGGCGGTGTCGTCCGCGTAAACATGCGCGCCGGCCCCGTTGCCCATGGCGCGGATCAGACCGTCGGCGTAGCCTGCCGAAATCGTCGCAATGCGCGAGGGGCGCTGTGCGATCCACATATTGCCGTAGCCCACGGATTCGCCCGCCGCCACATCGCGCACCTGAATGACAGGGGCGTCCAGCGTCACGACCGCCTCGGCCTGGGCATAGGGCAGGCCGCCGAACAGGCCGACACCGGGGCGGCACAGGTCGAAATGGTAATCCTCGCCCAGCAACGTCCCACCGGTCGCGGCCAGCGAGCGCGGCGCGTCGATGCCGTCGGTCATCTCGCGGAACTGGCGCAATTGGAACGCGTTCATCTCGTGGTCCGGCTCGTCCGAGCAGGCCAGATGCGAAATGATCAGGCCGGGGCGTTGTGCCACGGCGATGTCACGCAGCGCCGACCATTCCGATGCCTGCATCCCCAGCCGGTTCATGCCGGTGTTCATTTGCAAGCCAAAGGGCGATCCAGGCAGCGCCTCGACGTGGCGCAGCATCTGGTCAACCGAGTTCAGCAGCGGCGTCAGACGCCCCTCGCGGATGGCACCGGTGTCGCCGTCCATATGGCCGGAAAACACATAGATCGCAGGCCCTTGGCCCAGGGCGGCGCGCAGGGTCGCGCCCTCGTCTGCGGTGGCCACGAAAAAGCTGCGGCAGCCCGCGCGGGCCAGCACACGGGCGACGACAGGCGCGCCCAAGCCATAGCCGTTGGCCTTGACCACGGCGCCGGTTTCCACTTCGGTGCGCGCGTCCAGGGATTGCCAGTTTCGCGCGATGGCGCCGGTGTCGATTGTCAAAGTCGCTGATGTCATGCGCGGGGTTGTGCCATGTTTGGGTCCGAGGTCAAGGTGTAACGTCCGCCCAAGGTGTCGGGGAAGGCGGAATAGGCGGTGAATAAGTGCGACCTTGCCACAAAGGGCAGCGCCCGCCCGTCGCACCGAAGGTGCGCCGATTGTTTTAGGCACGCCTCCGGCGTGACGGGCGGTCGGGCGCTGCCTCTCACACATTGCAAAGCAATGTGTTGCCGGCAGGTGTTCGCTTTGCGAACACCGAGAGGCCGGCGGTGCTTTGCACCTTGATTCCGGGCTTTGGTGCGCATTGGCAAAGTCCAGCGCAGCCGAACTCAAAACCGTAAGCCGCAGAAACCCTAAGGCTCCCCCTAAAACTCCTGCTCGCCGCTGTTTTGCTGCCACGGCTGCACAAGGTTGCCAAAGCGGGTGAACCGACCCTCAAAGCTCAGCTCGACGGTGCCGATCGGCCCGTGACGCTGCTTGCCAATGACGACCTCGGCGCGGCCGTGCAGGCGTTCCATTTCTTCCTGCCACTTGGCCATCGCTTCCAGATCGTGATCGCCGGGCTTTTCGCGTTCCTTGTAGTATTCCTCGCGGAACACGAACATCACCACGTCGGCGTCCTGTTCGATCGAACCCGATTCCCGCAGGTCCGACAATTGCGGGCGCTTGTCTTCGCGGCTTTCCACCTGGCGTGACAACTGCGACAGGGCGATCACCGGAATGTCCAGCTCCTTGGCGATGGCTTTCAGACCCATGGTGATCTCGGAAATCTCGTTCACCCGGTTTTCCGATTTGCCGGTGCCGCGCACCAGTTGCAGATAGTCGACCATCAGCACGTCCAGCCCGTGCGTCCGTTTCAGCCGCCGCGCGCGCGCCGCAAGCTGGCTGATCGGCAGGGCAGGCGTGTCGTCGATATAAAGCGGACAGGCCTCCAGCGACTTGGCCGCGTCCACGAAGCGGCGGAACTCGGCCTCGGTCATGTCACCGCGGCGGATCTGTTCGGATGGCACTTCGGACGCTTCGGACAGGATACGCGCGGCCAACTGTTCGGCGCTCATCTCCAGCGAATAAAAGCCCACCACGCCGCCATCAATCGCGCCCTCTGACCCGTCGGGCAGCAGCCCGCGTTTGTACGCCTTGGCCACGTTGAACGCGATGTTGGTCGCCAGCGAGGTTTTGCCCATCGACGGACGCCCCGCAAGGATCAGAAGGTCCGACCGGTGCAAGCCGCCCAGCTTCTTGTCCATGTCGATCAACCCGGTCGAGACACCCGACAAGCCACCCTCGCGCTGGTAGGCGGCGTTGGCGACGTTCACCGCATCGGTCACCGCCTTCAGGAACGACTGGAACCCGCTTTCGGTCTGGCCCTGTTCGGCCAGCTTGTACAGTTGCTGTTCCGCCTCGACGATCTGTTCGCGCGGCTCGGACGATACATCGACCTTGGCCGCCTTGGCGCTGATGTCGCGGCCCAGCAGGATCAGATCGCGGCGCACCGCCAGATCATAGATCATCTGCGCATAGTCGCGCACCGCAAAGGCGCTGATCGCAGCACCGGCCAGACGGGCCAGATAGGCGGGGCCGCCCAGCTCTTTCAGGCCCTCGTCGTCTTCCATGAACGCCTTGAGCGTCACCGGCGAGGCCAGGTTGTTCTTGGCAATACGGGCCGAGGCGATGTCATAGATGCGCGCGTGCACGGGATCGTAGAAATGGTGCGGCCCGATGATCGACGCCACGCGGTCGTAGATGTCGTTGTTGGTCAGGATCGCACCCAGAAGCTGCTGTTCGGCCTCGATGGAATGCGGCATGGTTTCGGCGGCCTGAACCTCAGGCGTGCCGTTTTGAAAACTGCTGATCTCGTTCATTGCTCACCCCGATTATTGACCCGGCTCGCGCGGGTGTCCTGTCTTAGACGGCACCGTGCAGCGCAGGCAATCTGGAAATCCTGTGGATAACCTTGGTCTGGGGGGCAGTCTACATCATCTGGTGGGCAAATGCAGTGCCCTAAACCAGATGATGTGGCGGATTTACGCCTTTTTATGTGCCTCTTGCCAGCCGCGCGGGTCGTTCAGGAACGCTTCGACGCCTTCCAGGGTGGCCGCGTCAAAGGTGCCTTGGGCCTTGGCTTCGGCCAGCACGTCCCACCATGTGCACAGGTGGTGCAGCGCAACCCCATGATCGCCCAAGGTCTTTTCGGTTTCGGGGAAGATGCCATAGTAAAAGATCACCGCCGTGTGCCCGCAGGTGGCGCCGGTTTCGCGAATCGCATCAACAAAAGACAGCTTCGATCCGCCGTCTGTGGTCAGATCCTCGACCAGCAGAACGCGCTGGCCGGGCGTCATCACACCCTCGATGCGGGCGTTGCGGCCATACCCTTTGGGCTTTTTGCGTACATAGGTCATGGGCAGGGCCATCCGCTCGGCCACCAGCGCGCCAAAGGGGATGCCGGCGGTTTCGCCGCCCGCGACGTTGTCGAACGCCTCGAAGCCTGCGTTGCGCATGACGGTGACGGTCAGGAAATCCATCAGCGTCGACCGGATGCGCGGATAAGAGATCAGCTTGCGACAGTCGATATAGGTCGGGCTGGGCAGGCCCGAGGCCAGCGTGAACGGGTCCTTGGCGTTCAGGTGCACGGCTTCGATCTCAAGCAACATGCGGGCGGTCAGGCGGGCCATTTCGGCGGCGTCGGGAAAGCTGGTGGGGATCATGGCGTGCATCCTTGGGCGGTTGAGCGTGCCGAAGCTGCGGGAGCCTCCGGCGGGAGTTTATCGGGCAAGATGAAGGTCAGGTCACGGACCAGTCCAGCGGCATCGCGGGGTCGAACACGGTCACGGGGCCGTCTTCGGTGTCGATGTGTGTGGGGTAGGTCGGGGTGGTTTTGGTCAGGGTCAGCGTGGTGTCATTGGCGGGCAGGCCGTAGAAGGCGGGGCCGTTCAGCGAGGTGAACGCCTCAAGCTGGTCCAGCGCGCCGTCCTGTTCAAACACCTGCGCCAGGATCGACATGGTGTTGGGCGCGGTAAAGCAGCCGGCACAGCCGCAGGGCAGCAGCTTGTTGGCGTCGGTGTGCGGCGCGCTGTCTGTGCCCAGGAAGAAGCGCGCGTTGCCGGATGTGGCGGCGCGGCGCAGGGCAAGGCGATGCGTTTCGCGTTTGGCGACGGGCAGGCAGTAATAATGCGGTTTGATGCCACCGGCCAGGATGTGGTTGCGGTTGATCACCAGATGGTGCGTGGTGATCGTCGCACCCAAGCTGTCGTCCTGTGCGCTGGCATAGTCCACGGCGTCTGATGTGGTGATATGCTCCATCACCACCCGCAGCCCCGGCGTCGCGCGCCGGATCGGGTCCAGAACGCGGTCGATGAACACCGCCTCGCGGTCGAAAATGTCGATATCCGCATCGGTGACCTCGCCGTGGACGCACAGCGGCAGGCCGATCTCGGCCATTTTCTCCAGCACCGGGCGCACGTGGTCAAAGTTCGCCACGCCCGAGGCGGAATTGGTGGTGGCCCCGGCGGGGTACAGCTTGACCGCCTTGACCAACCCCGAGGCATGGGCGGCAGCCACATCGGCGGCATCCGTGTCCTCGGTCAGGTACAGCGTCATCAGCGGGGTGAAATCCATGCCCTCGGGCAGGGCGGCCATGATCCGGTCACGATAGGCCGCGGCCTGTGCGCCGGTGACCACGGGCGGCACCAGATTGGGCATGATGATCGCACGGGCGAAATGGGCGGCGGTTTGCGGCAAAACGGCCCGCATCATTGCGCCATCGCGCAGGTGCAGGTGCCAGTCATCGGGGCGGCGGATCGCAAGGGTCTTTGTCATGCCCTGCCGTTAGCACGCGGCGCGGCAGCGCACCAGCGTCAGTTGGTCAGTTCTTTCAGCTTGCGGGCAAAGCGGGGGGCGTTCATGCGGCTGGTGACATTGGTGCACAGGCCCCGGATCAGCGGCGCGCGGTTGTCGATTTCCAGCGCCGACAGCAGGTTGCGCAGATAGGGCGGATAGGCGCGGCGCGCGCGCCACAGCGTGGCAAAGCTGGCGTCGTCCAAGGTGCCGTTTGCGGCCTGCTCCAGCAGCGGTTTCAGCAGGTCCATTTCCATCATGTTGGTCTGGATCGCATCGCCCAGATGGCGCGTGCGCAGCTTGTGCACGTTGGCGCGGGTGAACAGGGCGGCGTGCATCGCGTCCAGGTTTTCGCGCGGGTCATAGATGACAAAGGCGCGCGCCGCCGCGTCCAGCATGTCGGGCGCATAGCCGTAGCGTGCGGTGAAATCGGTGCGGCGCATGTCGACAAAACGGTCGTCCCATTCGGTGACGCGGGCGTCCAGCGTCGCCTGCGGCTGGATCGCCACCACGCGCGCACCGGGCGACGCGACCGAATAGGCCGCCGCCGCATAGCCGCAGGGGCCGGCCCCGTAAAACAGCACTGTTTCGAATTCGTCAAAAAAGCCGTCGTCGACCAGCCGGTCGAAATAGGCATAAAGCGCATCATCGCGAAACCATGTGTCGCCGTCCGAGGCCACGCACAGATGCGACCAGCCATGATCGCGCACCATGTTCCAGCCCAGCGGCACCGCGGATTCGGACAGCACGCGCATTCCCTGGATCGTCTCGAATGTGACCAGCAGCGTGGTGCCTTTTTCAACAAAGGCCGAAAAATGGCGCGGGCCAAGCGGTTCGAAATAGCCCTGTTCCTCGGCGATACCTGCCAGCTTGGTCAGCCATTCGCCCTTGGCAAGGCCGGAAAGCTCGGCGTTGAATGTCTCGATCGTGTCGTGCATCGGGGGCCTCGGAACCAGGGTGGCGCGGGTTTTCCACGCGTGTTTGGGCGCAGAGCTATCGGCCCAATACGGCAAAATTGCGGAAATTTGAAGCTACTGCTGTGCCTTTGTTGCGGCTTTGGCACCGGTGCGGCGGGCGCGATTGGCGTATTGCACCATGAACCGCGCGGCGCGTGGCGACACCGGGCGGGTGTGACCCGCCATCAGCAGGCGGCCAAACAGCGCGCGAAACGGTTCTTGCTGCATCAGCGCGTCGAAACGGGCGTGCCGCCATGCGACGGCCTGTTGGTGTAGGGGGCCCAGCACCGGATCGGCTTTCAGGCTCTCCAGAATTGGCGTGCTGGCGGGGGACATGCGGGCGATGCTGGTGTCGCTGTCGGAACAAAAGTTCCGCTCGACCCAGTAATCCAGCCCCAGCACGTGATCGGAATGCACCGCGCGGCCCCGGTCGGCCTTCATCACATAGCTTTCCATCGCACCCAGCGGATAGTGGTTCAACTGCACCAGCGCATAGTTGGGCTGGCCGAAATTGCTGAACAATCGCTTGGTCTTGAACTGGGTGTCCAGTTCGCGGCCTTCACCGTCGAACCAGCGCGCGTGATCCAGCCGCGCCGTGTCAGGGTTGCGCGGGCGATGGACGCCCAGTTTGCGGTAGGTGCCATCGTTTTTGTACAGCGTCTTGAACATCGACGCGCGCCACGGCCAGTGCAGCACCGCAGGCGCGCATTTGGTGAACAAACGCGTGACCGGCGCGTCCTTGTAGCGGATGTGATCGCCATTGCCGAACAGCCGCCACGTCAGCGTGATCGCGGTGGCGTCGGGCAGGGCGTCCAGCAGCGCGGGCACGGTGCCGTCGCCCACGTGAATGTTGACGAATTCGTCCACATCCAGCGGCAAGATCCAGTCGGCCTGTTGCACCACGTCCAGCTTTTGCGCGTGTTTCAGGGCGGTGAACTGGATGCCGCCCTTGTCATAGGGGCCGTCGTTGCGGATGTGCGTCAGCCAGCCCTGAACGGCCAGCGCGTCCAGCATCACATCGGTGCCGTCGTCGCAATCGTTCGAGAACACCAGAAAATGCGTGAACCCGCAGGCGCGGTGGTGCGCCAGCCATTCCAGCAGGAACGCCGCCTCGTTGCGGACGCATAAGACGGCAAGGATGTTCACGCGGTGGGCCAGGTCCTGCGGAACGACACGACCTTGCCGTTCGAGCCGCGCGCGTTATAGTTCAGGCCCGCCTCCATCATCGCGGCAAAGACCGCGTTCACACCTTCGGGGCCGATCCATTTGGGGTGCAGCTTGACCACCGCAGCGCGCAGGCCGCTGAGGTCCAGATCTGGGATCAGCTCGGCCTCGGAGCCCTGGATGTCGATGACGATGACCGTGGGCGCCAGATCCTTGATCAGCGCCCTGGCGTTGTGCACCTCGATCTTTTCGATCACACCGGCCGGACTGTCCTCGCGCACGGTCAGCGATGACAGGGCGGGGTTCTTGCGCACGTGGAAATCGGCGGTGCTTTTGCGTTTGCCCAAAGCGCCCGAAATCACGCTGGCGTTCTCGATGCCGTTCAGCGCGAACATATTGGTCAGATAGGTGGCCAGTTCGGGGTTCGCCTCGACCGCATGAACCATTTTGACGGTCTGCTGCTTGGCCAGCGTGGCAGACACCGCGCCGATCCCGGCCCCGATGTCCAGAACCGTGTCCTCGGGCAGGGCGGTGCGGTTGCAGGCCGTGACCAGCGTGTTTTCATAAATGTCCTTGCGCAGCGCGGTGCGCATCGCCGGCGTCATGAACGCCGCCTTGGGAAAGCGCAGCCCGCGCGATTTGATGCTGGGCTGGGCGGTGTTTGCAACGTCTGTGGTGCCGTCCATCGTTAGCTCTCCATATCCAAAGCAAGGGCATAAGCCACCCGCTCGACCTCTGTCAGCTTCACTTCAAGCGCCTGTTGATACAGGTCCTCGAATTCGGGCATGGCGTGCAGCTCTTCGGCTTTGGCTTTGTGCCAGTCCAGACCCTTCTGGTGCCAGCCGCGCAGGATGTCGTCCTGCATCAACCGGTCGTATTCCGCGCGCAGGCGCGGCAGGTTGCGTTTGATGGTGATGTCGCGGAAATCGGACCAGTCCATGCGAATCCAGTAGTTGATCCCGATAGACCGGTCCACGTGCAGCGCGCGCCCGCGCTGGCGTTTGATCAGGAAGCTTTCTGCCGACCGCAGCGCATAATGATTAAGCTGCAACAGATCGTAGCCAATGGATTTTTTCGACGACCGCCAGCCGTTTTCGGCGGCTTCCTTGGTCATGTCCTTGCCCGAGCCGTTGACCCATTTCACCGTCTTCTTGAACGCCTCGTCCAGCTTGTTGGGGCGGTGGCAACTGATTTTCTCATAGGCGCCGATGTTCTTGAACATGGTCTTGAAGCCCCAGACCGTGTGCGGCTTGGGGCAGTATTTCGGCGCGCAATGGTCGAACTGGTCGATCACGAAGTCATCCGCCAGATCGGTCACCCCGTTGTGCCCGAACAGCCGCCATGTCATCGCCACGTTGGTCGCATCGGGCACCGCGTCAAAGAAATCCTGAAGCGTGCCGTTGCCGGTGCGCACGTTCATGAATTCGTCCACATCGATGTGAATGATCCAGTCGGCGTTCTTGATCACCGGTTCTTTCAGCGACTGATTCAGCGCGTATTGCTGGGGCGAATTGCCCTTCCAGCCGTCGTTGTTGCGGTGTTGCAGAACGCCCATCTCTTGCAGACGATCCAGGATTTCGCTGGTCCCGTCCTCGCAACCGTTGGTGTAGATCAGGAAATTATCCACGCCCATGGCGCGGTGATAGGCGACCCATTCCACGATATAGGGTGCTTCGTTCTTCATGCAGCCGACGATCACGTTGCCGCTGCTGCCGGGGTGCAGGTCGCGCGGGGGGATTTCGGCAAAGGCTGCGGCAAGCTGCTCCTCGTCCACCGACCCCAGCTTGTTGTGCGGGGCAAAGGACGAATTCTTCAGCTTGTCAAAGTTCTGGATCGCCAGGGGCGGCATCAGCTTGCGCGCAACCTCGGTCAGCCCGTCGGACTTGGGCGCAGGTGCTGCGGCCTGCGCCGCACCCTTGGGCGATTTGGTGGCCTTGGCGGCATCCAGATCGGCCCCCTTGGTCTTGCGCTCTTCGCGGGTCGCCTTGTCGATGCGCCACATGAACCCCAGCAGGTACTGCGTGGCCCGAAAGCCGAACTTGGGGTCCGCTTCCTCCCATGTGCCCTTGGCGCGGGGTTTGCGGAACGTGTCCTTGCTCAGCGCCGGTTGCGTTTTCAGCAAGGCGGTGTTGCCCGTGGCAAAGGTTTTCGAGATGGCCGACAGCGACGCCACATCAACAGGGTCGCCGTCCACGTTGATTTCATTGATAAACGACCGCCACAACTGGCGCGGCAAAATGCGTTTGCGGTCGGCCAGAACCTGCAACAACAGCGCATTCATCTGCCGCCCGCGCGTCAGCGCCGCGGCAGAGGTGGGCACAGGCACCGTGTCGGGCGTGGCCTTGCCCAGCACCGCGTCAATCCCGAACATCGCGCGGATTTCATCCGTAACCGTATCGGCGGCAAACCCGTCGGCATCATAGGGCCGCAAGGTCACGCTGCCCGCGCCAAAGCTGCCCTCCCAATGGGACACCAGCCGCTGATAATCCAGCCAGAAGGGGGCGGCCTGATTTTCCATGAACACCCCCGCCTGCGGGTCGATCACGGGGGCGGCGGCCAGACAATCGTCCCACCACGTCTTTGACCCGGCCAGCGCCATTTCCTGTGCCAGCGACGTGCCGCGCCCTTCCAGGATCTGCTCGGCGTACCAGCGCACCAGCAGGCTGGCCTGTTCGTCCACATGGGCGATGATGCGAATGTCATCCGACAGCGGCGTCAGCAGCGCGTGCAGGCGCGCCACCTCGGACGGATGCGCCAGACTGGTCCCCAGTTGCGAGGCCGACAGGATCAGATCGGTCGGATTGTGCTGCGCCACATCCCGCGCCAGATCGCTGGCCACGGCATCATACAGAACCTGTTGTTTGTCCTGCGGAATATAACCACGGTTGTACCGCAGCGGGTCCACATGGGCAGGGTCGGTGACCGCCATATACAGCCGCGTGTGGTTCTTCGGCCCCAGACTGCGCGGAAACAGATAGCCCTTGGCCAGCATCTGTTCGCGTTTGTCGGCCATGACCGATTGCAGACGGTCCGCGCCCACCTGTTCCAGACCAATATGCAGATGAATGCGCATCATGACGCCTTTTTGTTCGAATTGCTGTTCACGCGGCCCCACCACGGCAGGGGCACGCCCAGAAATGTTGAAATGCGGTCGCGCGCCTTGGCGTCGGCCACGTCATATTCCAGAAAATCGTCGCGGCCCGCAAAGATTGCGCGCAAATGCGCATAATGGCCGGTGATCCACTGTTCGCGTTCCTTGGTGGTCTCGCCGTAGCCTGCGGGCAGGCCGGGAATACCCGCCTGCGGCAACCGCGCCACGCCCAGATCGGACCACGCCAGCATCGACTGGCTCAACTGGAACGGATCGCGCGTGGACGCCAGAAACTTCACCCCCGGATGATGGGCACGGATCGCCTCGATCAGGCCGAAATCCATCTGCGGCCACAGCGACTTGCCTTCGCGCAGCAGGCTGATTTCCGTCACGCATTCAAACGGGTCCAGATGCGCACCGGGATCGCCGGTCTCGAAATACCCGCGATACAGCAGCTCGGCCACGTACTGATTGTGAAGCGACTTGACGGTGGTCTGCTTGGGCCGCACACGGTGGTCGGCCACCTTGAACCCCGCCATCTTCAGCGCGCGGGCCAGTGTCGTCGTTCCGGTCTTGGGCAAGCCCAGATTGACGACCCGCAAGCTCATGTCACCGGCTCCAGCCCCAGCGCCGCGATCAGCGCCTGTTCTTGCGGCGGCAGCTTTGACGCGGCGCGCAGTTGCGCCTGCATCTGTTGGTATTCGGGCTGCGCCAGCAATGCGTCGCGCTTGGCGATATGGGCGGCGACCGCTTCGGCATGCAGGGCGGCAATCTCCGCGTCGGCCATCAGCGCGGCCATTTCGCGGCGCAGGGCGGGCAGGTACTTCTGGATCGACGTGTCTTCCCATGCGGCATCGTTGCGTTCACGCCAATAGGTGTCATCAAACGCGCGGTTCTCGCGGTTCACATCGCCCCGGTCATTCTTGACCAGATAGCTGTCCAGCGACCGCAGCGCATAGTGGTTCAACGTGGCAAAGTTGCGCGACCCATGGGCCGGAAACCGGCGGATGCGGCGCGGGTTGGCCGCCACCAGAAACCGGTGCTGCACAGGCCGACCCGACCCATCGGTCCACGCAGGCCGCTTGCCCTTTGGCAGCTTGTCGCGGAAAAACGGGCGGTGCGCGCCGTAGTATTTCAACGGGAAATCCGCCCGCACCAGCGTTTTCACCTCGATCGCCGTCTCGCCGCACCACAGGTCGGGATTGTGGCTGCGGGTGAACTGTTCGATCACCGGACGGTCCGCGTAGGCATCCACGTCGTCATTGGCAAAGAACTGGAAATTCACGCTGATCGCCTGCGGATTGCCACAGGCGTCGATCAGCGCCGGAATGGTGCCGTCGCCCACGTGAATGTTCAGAAACTCGTCCACATCCGCGACCCAGACCCAGTCGGCGCCCGCGATCATGTCCTGACCCTTGGCGTCCTTCAACGCCTCCATCTGGTAATTGCGCCCCTCGGCGGGGTTGGGCAGGTGCCGCACGATGCCACGCGCCTGCAACGCGTCCAGCATCCGGTCGGTCGCATCAGTGCAATCGTTTGAATAAAAAAGAAAATCCGTCACGCCCAGCAGGCGGTGAAAGGCGATCCATTCCAGCAGAAAGGGCCCTTCGTTCTTGACACAAGTTACGGCTGCTATGCGCATCTGTGCGCCCCTGCCCAGGACCCGCTCTGGTCACGCTTCATCTGCCTTATCCGCCTCTGATCGGGTTGTTGTCAGGGTGATCGTCCCGCAAAACCTCTGTTTTCGCTGCCCTTATAATGCCATCCGCCACATCATGCGTCAACGCTGGCCGCGCGCCAGACCTTGACCTGACAGGCCAGCGGTGCACGTTTGTCGCAACAAGGGGAGAGAGCGATGACCAAACCCACCTCGATCGACGCCGTGCAGCAGATGCTGGGTGATCAGGGCTATGTCTGTGACCGCGCGCTGGGCACGGTGGTGTTCCTGGCCCTGTCGCTGGGCCGCCCGCTGTTCCTGGAGGGCGAGGCAGGCGTGGGCAAGACCGAGATCGCCAAGGCCCTAGCCGCAGCCTTGGGCCGCCGTCTGATCCGCCTGCAATGCTACGAAGGGCTGGACGCCTCAAGCGCGGTCTACGAATGGAACTTTCCCGCCCAGATGATCGCCATCCGTACCGCCGAGGCCGCAGGCACCGCCGACCGCGCCGCCCTGCAAGCCGAGCTGTTCAGCCAGGACTTCCTGATCGAACGCCCGCTGCTGGACGCCATGCGCCCCGACGAAAACGGCGCGCCGGTGCTGCTGATCGACGAGCTTGACCGCACCGACGAGCCGTTCGAGGCCTATTTGCTTGAAGCGCTCAGTGATTTTCAGGTCACCATCCCCGAACTGGGCACCATCAAGGCCCCCGAGCCGCCCATCGTCATCCTGACCTCGAACCGCACCCGCGAGGTGCACGACGCGCTGAAACGCCGCTGTCTCTACCACTGGGTCGACTACCCCGATTTCGCCCGCGAAATGGACATCCTGACCGCCCGCGCACCGGAAGCGGCGGAAAACCTCAGCCGCGAGGTCGTGGCCTTTGTCCAGCAACTGCGCACCGAGGATCTGTTCAAGAAACCGGGCGTGGCCGAAACCATCGACTGGGCGAAATGCCTGCTGGCGCTGGACGTGCTGACCCTGTCGCCCGAGGTCATCGCCGACACGCTGGGGGCCGTGCTGAAATACCAGGACGACATCGCCAAGCTGCAAGGCTCCGAAGCCAAACGCCTGTTGGATCAGGCCCGCGCCAGCCTGGAACCCACCTGATGTTTCTTTTGGCCCCAAATATCCCGGGGGACCGGGGGCTGGCCCCCGGGGGCTGACGCATGGTCGAACACCTGCCTCTCGAACTGCCCGAAAACCCGCGCCTTGCGGGCAACATCACCCATTTCGCCCGCGCCCTGCGCCGTGCGGGCCTTCCCATCGGCCCGGGCCGCGTCATCGACGCCATCCGCGCGGTCGAGGTGGCGGGCTTTACCGAGCGGCGCGATTTCTACTGGACCCTGCACGCCTGTTTCGTGAACCGCCCCGAACACCGCGTGATCTTTCGCCAGATTTTCCGGCTGTACTGGCGCGATCCGCGCTATCTGGAACATATGATGGCCGCGATGCTGCCCGCGATCCGCGGGGTGCAGGAAGAACGCGCAGGCCAGGCCGGCGAAAAACGCGCCGCCGAGGCGCTGCTGGACGGCGCCGAAGCGCCCGATTTCGACGTGGACAAAGACGATGACGACGGCGAAACTCAGATTGAGGTTGATGCCAGTTTCACCACCTCGGCGCAGGAAAAGCTGAAAACGCTGGATTTCGAGCAGATGAGCACCGCCGAGATGGCGCAGGCCAAGCGGATGCTGGCACGGATGCGCCTGCCGGTGGAGCCAATGCCCACCCGCCGGATGCAGGCGGCGCTGCGGGGCGGCGTCGACCCCGCGAAAACCCTGCGCGCCGCCATGCGCACCGGCGGCGAGGTCCGCACCATCGCCCGCCGCGCGCCGCGCAAACGCTGGCCGAACCTGGTGGTGCTGTGCGACATCTCCGGCTCGATGAGCCAGTATTCACGGGTCGTTTTGCATTTCCTGCACGCGGTCAGCAACGCCAAGGGCGCAGGATGGGCAAAAGTGCACGCCTTTACCTTTGGCACGCGGCTGACCAACATCACCCGCCATCTGGACCACCGCGACGTCGATGCAGCCCTTGCCGCGGCCGGCGCCGAAGCGCAGGACTGGGAAGGCGGCACGCGCATCGGTGAGTGTATCGAAGCGTTCAACCGCGACTGGTCACGGCGCGTGCTGGGGCAGGGCGCCGTGGTGCTGCTGATCACCGACGGCCTGGACCGCGGCGCGCCCGAGGTGCTGGCCAAACAGATGCAACGCCTGCACCTGTCGGCCAAACGGCTGATCTGGCTGAACCCCTTGCTGCGCTGGGACGCATTCGCCCCCAAGGCGCGCGGCATCGCCGCCATGCTGCCCCACGTGGACAGCTTTCGCGCGGGCCACTCGATCGCCTCGCTTGAGGAACTGGCCGAGGTGATCTCGCGCAAGGACGACGTGGGCGAAAAGGCGCGGTTGATGGGGCTGATCGGGAAGTGAGTGTCACAGGGGCTTGCCGATCACACACGACGCACCTTCATGCAGGGGTTTGATGCTGCTGCAATATTGCCCGGTCCACACTGTGCGTGACCTCGCCACAAAGGGCAGCACCCGACCGCGGGTGGGCGCCGATACCTAGGTTCATGCCACTTAATGTCTATGCTTTGGCGTGTGTTCGAAGATGCCCAGTACGGTGAAGAAGCGCCCGCCCATGGGGCGGTCGGGCGCTGCCCGGCGGCACTTCGTGCCTTGTTCCGGGCTTGGGTGATTGGGGCTGGCGTTTGCGGATCCCGTGATCTGTCTGAATGTCGGCTTTTTTGACGTCAGTTATTTGGCTAAGACTTACACTGCAAAATGAATGCAGAACCTGAAAGGGCAGAACGCCACAATGTCAGCCGAACCCGAAAGCTACGCTTACTTTACGATTACGTCGGCGCTGCCTCTAAAGGACATTGATGCACATATGGGTGCGGCTGGGGATGGGCGTTGTTGGTCAAACGGCGACCACAGAAAGCAACCTGGCGGCGGAACCTATAGCTTTTCTCGATGGTCATTGCTTAGCGGTGTTGAGCGCGGAAAACCAATAAACGAGCACCTTCAGTCGCTTTGGCGTCGTTTGTCGCCACTTCGAGAGAAGATCATCCAGTTGCCTGCGGGAATGGAAGGGAGTGTTTCTTGTGTCGGGTATTTTGACTCGCATCTCGACCCTTTGGAAATTGCGTCCGGTCACTTTGCTACAGCGGCGTATTACAGACTAGGTTTTGACTGTGATTTCTATTTTGGTGATGATTTCGGTCACGAAGAGGACGGCAAGCCCTACTGGTCCTGGTGAGTCAACGTCGCACTTGCACCGATCACCAGAAGTGGCCGTTCTAGCCAGAGGGTGGACAGCAGCTTCGCCCCCCCCCACACAATCCAAGTAGACCTGCGCACCGTCCCCGCCTAAGCTTCCCTCACGCCGTGGGAGACCATCATGCACCTTCACGAATTCGCCATGGGCATCGGCATCGCCCTGATCAATATCATCGCGGTCTACGTCATCTACGGCACCACCCGCGCCATCTGGGGCGGGCGGCAGACGACCGAGACAAAGGATCTGGCGGGGTCGATCACCTTTCGCGTGGCCTCGCTTCAGGGGCTGATCCTGGCGCTTGTCTTTGCGCAAGAGCTGCAAGACTATTCGGACATCCGCGCCGATCTGGTGACCGAGGCCACGGCTATTGCCGATGTGTTCAACGACATCCGACGCTATGACACGCCCCAGATGCAGCAGGTGCAGACCACGCTGGCCACCTATGTCCGCCATGTGATCGACCACGAATGGGAAGCGCTGTCAAAAACCGGCAAGCTGTCGGGGCAGGGGTGGCAGTACCGCGAAGAGGTCTATCAAACAGTACTGGACCTTGACCCGCAAACACCGCGCCAGACCGACCTGCGCGCCCATATGATACAGGCCACCCAGAAGATCGCGGAATTGCGCCAAAAGCGCGAGAACAACGCCGTGCGAGTGCTGTCGGGTCTGTTCTGGTTTGCGGCCATCACCGGCGTTATTTGCGTCGCGGTGCCCTATTTCATATTTCCGCCCACGCCGCTGCATCTGGCGTTATTGTCACTTTATGGCGGCTATACCGGCGTGATCATGTACGTGATTTACGCCTTTTCCGACCCGTTTTCCCAGCCGGGGGCCTTGCCGCCCACGGCCTTTACCCAATTGCTGTTGGGGGAAATAGGACAGTATTAGCAGGCGGTATTAGCAGACGGGGCCGAAGCCCCGTCCGAATTTACGCAACCGCCGCGGCAAAGCTAGTGCGGAACACCTGTGCCAGATCGGCCAGCGGGGCCGACACCGACCCGAACTTGACCTGATCGCCGCCGAATTTGCCCACGGCAATCAGCGGCACACCGGCTTGTCCGGCGGCTGTCATCAGCGCCTCGGCCTTGTCAAAGTTGCAGGCCACCAGATAGCGCGCCTGATCCTCGCCGAACAGCGTCGGCGTGTCGGATGCGTCCAATGTCACGCCAACGCCGGTCTTCTCGGCCAGCTCGAACGCCGCCAGCGCCAGACCGCCATCGGAAAGGTCCGTGCAGGCGGTGATCAGATCGCGGTTGTCGCGGATGAACTGGCCGTGCTTCGCCTCGGCCTCCAGATCCACATGCGGGGCGTCGCCCTCGATGCGGCCAAAGACTTCGGACAACAGCGCCGACTGACCCAGATGCCCGGTGGTTTCCCCGATCAACAGGGCCACATGGCCATCGCGCACATCACAGCCGATGATCTCGTCGCTGTGGTACAGGATGCCCACCGCGCCGATGGTCGGCGTCGGTAGAATGCCGGTGCCGTCGGTTTCATTGTACAGCGACACGTTGCCCGACACGATGGGCATGTCCAGCGCCGCAACCGCTTCACCGATGCCTTTGATCGCGCCGACGAACTGGCCCATGATTTCGGGCTTTTCGGGGTTGCCAAAGTTCAGGTTGTCGGTTGTCGCCAAGGGCTTGGCCCCCACGGCGCACAGGTTGCGATAGGCTTCGGCGACGGCCTGTTTGCCGCCCTCGACCGGGTTCGCCTTGACATAGCGCGGGGTCACGTCGGACGTGAAGGCCAGCGATTTGTCGGTGCCGTGGATGCGCACGATGCCGGCACCCAGACCCGGCGTGCGGGCGCTGTCGGCCATGACCATGGTGTCGTATTGTTCATACACCCACTGTTTGCCCGCATAGTTGGGCGACGCCAGCAGCGCGCGCAGACCGTCAATGGGGTCGATCCCCGGCACATCGGCCAGCGGCGCGGCGGCGGGGGTCTCGACCCACGGACGGTCGTATTCGGGGGCGGAACTGGCCAGCTTCGACAGCGGCAGGTCGGCCATCGTCTTGCCATTGTAAACGATATGGAAACGATCCTCGGGGATTGTTTCGCCAACGATGGCAAAGTCCAGATCCCATTTGTCGAACACCGCCTTGGCCTCGGCCTCAAGCTCGGGGCGCAGCACCATCAGCATGCGTTCTTGGGATTCCGACAGCATCATTTCATAGGCCGTCATCTGCGTTTCGCGCACCGGCACGTTTTCCAGATGCAGGCGAATACCCAGCTTGCCCTTGTCGCCCATTTCCACGGCAGAGCAGGTCAGACCGGCGGCCCCCATGTCCTGAATGGAAATCACCGCACCGGTCGCCATCAGCTCCAGCGTCGCCTCCATCAGGCGCTTTTCGGTGAACGGGTCGCCCACCTGCACCGTGGGGCGTTTTTCCTCGATGGTGTCGTCAAATTCGGCCGAGGCCATGGTGGCCCCGCCAACACCGTCACGGCCCGTCTTGGCGCCAAGGTACACCACAGGCATGCCCACACCCGAAGCCGCCGAATAAAAAATCTTGTCCGCATCCGCCAGACCGGCGGCAAAGGCGTTCACCAGACAGTTGCCATTGTACGCAGGATCAAACCGCACTTCGCCGCCCACACAAGGCACACCGAAACAGTTGCCGTAGCCACCCACGCCCGCCACAACACCGTTGACCAACTGCCGCGTCTTGTGGTGCGATGGTTCGCCAAAACTCAGCGAGTTCATCGACGCAATCGGTCGCGCGCCCATGGTGAACACATCACGCAGAATGCCGCCCACACCGGTCGCAGCCCCTTGATAGGGTTCGATATACGACGGGTGGTTGTGGCTTTCCATCTTGAACACCACGGCCTGACCGTCACCAATATCGACCACGCCCGCGTTCTCGCCGGGGCCGCAGATAACCTGCGGGCCGTCGGTGGGCAGGGTGCGCAGCCATTTCTTGGATGACTTGTAGGAACAGTGTTCGTTCCACATGGCCGAGAAAATGCCAAGTTCGGTAAATGTCGGTTCCCGCCCGATGATCTCCAGCAGCCGCTGGTATTCATCCGTGCTCAGCCCGTGGCTGGCGATCAGGTCAGGTGTAATTGCTGGTTCGGTCATGCGCCCATGTCCCCCGTGACAGATGGTGGCCTGTCTTTATGGCAGCTTGGCGCGCGGGGAAAGGGGGGAGTGGCCGGATTTCTGAACGGCAAAAAGAAAGGCCGTGCTGAGAGGTAAGGAAAGCACGGCCTTTCAATATCGAACCGCCCCCCGCGAAGGGAGGCGGCAAGATCTAAAGTGGATTAGGGCAAGGTCACCGACTTGCGGTCGGCATAGTCTCCACGGCCACCCTCTTCGGACGCCAGAACCAGTTCATCCAACGTCGTACCCAGTTCGATCTTTCCATTTTCCAGCATCACGTTGCCGGGGGTTACGGTGATGATCAGAACTTCGGTGTCGAATTTGGCTGATGCTTCGTCGGACAGACCAACCACTAGCTCAGGGTTGCCCTGCGCCGAGGTGTTCACGCCTTCGATCATGCCGATAACCATACCGTCTGTGGTTTCCAGGTTGTCGCCACGGGCGTTGCTCAGTGCGCGGAATGCCGATTGCGACATCGCGATCTGGTTTGTGTCGTATTCAGCATAACCGTTGGAAACGCGCTCGTTGGTGGTGTCGTACTGGAACTGGTTCGAAGCGACTGGGTTCTCATTGCCAGCGTCGAATGCGGGCGCATTGCTTTTCAGATCGGGGTTGGCAGTGTTATCCTGTGCCAATGCGGGAACGGCAATCAAAGCGGCGATTGTCGAGGCGGTTGTCAAAAACTTGCGTGTCATTTGTAATTCCTTTCGTTGCGTTGCTGATGAGACAACGGCACAACGCGCCAATCGGTTCCTATTGTTTTTGCAGAAAAATTCTTCGTGAAGTGGGGAACCAAATCCCCCGATTGGGTGTTCTTACGCGCGATCTATTATTTGGGTGTATTGGCGTATTCCGCAGCGGTTCGATTAATCGCCTCACAACCGCATGGCGCGCATCAAAGTTGGGTTTTGGCCAAAAAAAAGGCCGAGCACGAAGCTCGGCCAAGTCCAACAGGGAGGTATGAAGATGATGCGCCAAAGGCAACCATCGTCTTCATGGCCGATTTAGGGGCAGCATTGCTGTCAAACAAGGCAGAATGTGAACGTTGCTTGGAATGGCCGCTATGCGTTTGCTGCATGGCTATGGTTTTTGGTTGTTTTTCAACTGCTTGCGGTACAATAGGATCTCTTCCTGCACGAAGTCGCGAAAGGCTGAAATCCGCTGTGAATGGCGCAATTCCTCGGGGTAGGCGAGGAATACAGGAATATCGGTCGACTCTATTTCAGGCAAAACGCGCATGAGGTCAGGAAAGTCGTTGGCCAGATAATCCGGCAGCACGCCGATTCCCAGATTGTGCAGCACGCCCTGAAGCACGCCGAAATAGTTGTTCACGGTCAACATCGAACTGACCTCGTGGGTCAGCAGCTCTTGAACAAGGCTGACGCTGGCCCCCACTTGCGCGGAATCGGTGTTCTGGCAGATCAGGCGATGATCCTTGAGATCATCCAAAGATATCGGGGTGCCGTTTTCCTTCAGGTACTGCGACGACGCAAACAGGCACATCTTCACCGTCATCAGCTTTTTGCGGATCAGGTCGGCCTGGCTTGGCTCTTTCATGCGGATGGCCACGTCGGCCTCGCGCATGGGCAGGTCCAGCACCCGTTCTTCCAGCATCAGGTCAACACGCAGGTCGGGGTGCTTGGCATACAGCTTGGGCAGGCGGGGGGCCAGCCACAGGGTGCCGAACCCCGTCGTGGTGGTCACGCGCAGGTCGCCGAACACCTCTTCCTCGCTGTCACGGATGCGCGCGGCAGCCGCATCCAGCCGTTTTGTCATGGCACTGGTGGCGTCAAACAGCAATTCGCCCTGTTCGGTCAGGATCAGCCCCCGCGCATGGCGGTGGAACAGGGTCGCGGCCAGCGATTCCTCAAGCCCGCGAATCTGGCGGCTGACGGCGGACTGGCTCAGATTCAGCCGGTCACCCGCATGGGTCAGACTGCCGGCGTCTGCCACGGCATGAAATATTCTTAGCTTGTCCCAGTCCATCACATCGCTTTCTGATCAATAAGATCACCCTATAGTAAAAGACATGGAAACCTACCACTCGTCAAAAGGCCCGTGGCGAAATTTCGCAATAATTGCTATACAGGTCATAGTTTGTGACCTATTATCGTGCTAACTTGCGATTAAATGTTCCAAACTGGGAGGTGCGGAGATGAGCACGCAGAAGATTTCACTGAATGACCGCTATGACCTGGACCGCCACACGGTCCTGTTGAACGGCACGCAGGCGCTGGTGCGGCTGATGATGATGCAGAAATCGCGTGACCGCGCCGCTGGTTTGAACACGGCGGGGCTGGTCACCGGCTATCGCGGATCGCCCTTGGGTGCGGTCGACATGCAGATGATGCGCGCCGCCAAACCGCTGGCTGAACATGACATCACCTTTCAACCCGGCCTGAACGAAGATCTGGCCGCCACCGCCCTGTGGGGCAGCCAACAGGCCGAATTGCGCGGCGAGGGCAAATACGACGGCGTCTTTGGCCTGTGGTACGGCAAGGGGCCGGGCGTGGACCGCTCGGGCGACGTGTTCAAACACGCCAACATGGCGGGCAGCTCGACGCACGGCGGCGTGCTGGTGGCCATGGGCGACGACCACACCGGCGAATCCTCGACCGTGCTGCACCAATCCGAATTCGCGCTGCTGGATGCCTATATGCCTGTGGTGTCGCCCGCCGGTGTGCAGGAAATCATGGACTACGGCCTTTATGGCTGGGCGCTCAGCCGGTTTTCCGGTCTGTGGGTCGGTCTGAAAACCATGAAGGACACCATCGAAGCCACCAGCGTGGTCGACGGCAATCCGAACCGCCTGAACTTTGTCCTTCCCGACTTCAACATGCCCAAGGGCGGCCTGAACATCCGTCTGGTCGACACGCCCGTCGATCAGGAAACCCGCATCATCGACCACAAACGCAACGCCGCCGAGGCGTTCAGCCGCGCCAACGGCATGGACAAGCGTATGTGGGGCAAACCGGGCGCCAAGATCGGCTTTGTCGCGGCGGGCAAGAACTGGCTGGACCTGATGCACGCGATGGACCTGCTGCACATTGATGCCAACGAGGCCGAGCGTCTGGGGATCACCACCTACAAGGTCGGACAGACCTGGCCGCTGGACATGGACACCTTCCACGAATGGGCCGCAGGTCTGGACCTGATCGTCGTCGTCGAGGAAAAGCGCAAGCTGATCGAGGTGCAGATCAAGGAAGCCATCTTTGACGACCGCGACGGCCGCCGCGTCTATGGCTGGCACAAGGGCGACACATGGGAAAACGGCCGTCGTCTGGAGCTGTTCCCGACACGCGGCGCGCTGGACCCGATCCTGATTGCCGAAAAACTGGGCGACATCCTGATCGAAGAGGGCCGCAACACCGACGGCATCAAGGCGGGCCTTGCGTCCCTGTCCGAAGCACGGCGCAACGACAACGCCCAGGACATCGCGGCGCGTCTGCCCTATTTCTGCTCGGGCTGCCCGCACAACACATCCACCAAACTGCCCGACGGCAGCCGCGCTTATGCGGGCATCGGCTGTCACTACATGGCGCAGTGGATGGACCGCGACACGGTCGGCTACACCCACATGGGCGGCGAAGGGGCCAACTGGATCGGCGAAGCGCCGTTTTCCACCACCGATCACGTGTTCCAGAACCTGGGCGACGGCACCTACAACCACTCAGGGATTCAGGCGATCCGCGCCGCCTTGGCGTCCAAGGCGAACATCACCTACAAGATCCTTTATAACGACGCCGTCGCCATGACCGGCGGCCAGACCAACGAGGGCGGCCTGAGCGCCTATAAAATCGTGGACGAGCTGCGCGCCATGGGCGTGCCCACAATCGAAGTCGTCTATGACGAAAAAGAAGACGTGGACCTGACCCGCTTTGGCAAGGGCATCGCCACCCAGGAGCGGTCCGAACTGGACGCCGTGCAGAAACGCCTGCGCGAGGTCAAAGGCGTCAGCGCCATCGTCTACATCCAGACCTGCGCCGCCGAAAAACGCCGCCGCCGCAAACGCGGCAACTTCCCCGACCCGGACAAACGCGTGTTCATCAACACCGACGTCTGCGAAGGCTGCGGCGATTGCGGCGTGCAATCCAACTGCGTGTCGATCGTGCCCAAGGAAACCGAACTGGGCCGCAAACGCGCCATCGACCAGTCGTCCTGCAACAAGGATTTCTCGTGCCTCAAGGGGTTCTGCCCGTCTTTCGTGACGCTCGAAGGGGCGCAGGTCCGCAAGGACCCGACCACCAAGCTGGACCTGCCCGACATGCCGCAACCGGACCTGCCTGCGATTGACGGCACGTTCAACGTGGTCATCACCGGCGTCGGCGGCACCGGCGTCGTCACCGTGGGCGCCGTGATGGCGCAGGCCGCGCATATCGACGGCAAGGGGGCCGGCATGATGGAAATGGCCGGTCTCGCGCAAAAGGGCGGGGCGGTGCACATCCATTGCCGTCTGGCCAACAACCCCGCCGACATCACCGCCATCCGTGTCGCCACCGGCGAAGCCGACGCGCTGATCGGCGGCGATCTGGTGGTCAGTGCAGGGGCCAAAACGCTGGGTCTGACCAGCACGGGCCGCACCGGTGCCGTGGTCAACAGCCACGAAATCATCACCGGCGATTTCACCCGCGACACCGAATTCGCACTGCCCGCCGACCGCCTGACGCTGGCGCTTCAGGCCCGTCTGCAAGACAAGGTGGCGCTGTTCGATGCCTCGGATCTGGCCAAGGCGGTGCTGGGCGATTCCATCTATTCCAACATGATGCTGATGGGCGCCGCATGGCAGCGCGGCCTGCTGCCGCTGACCCACGCGGCCATCGTTGAGGCGGTCACGCTGAACGGGGCCGCGGTCGAACGCAACCTGCGCGCGTTCGAGATCGGGCGCTGGGCGGTGCTGTACCCCGATCAGGTGCAAAACATCCTGACGCCCAAGGTCGTGGCATTGCCCAAGACGCTGGACGAGAAAATCAGCTACCGCGCCGATCATCTGGTGAAATACCAAAGCAAACGGCTGGCCAAACGCTATCGCAAGATGGTCGAAGGCATCGACGACCGCGCCGTGCGCGCCGCCGTCGCCGAAGGCTATCACAAGGTGTTGGCCTACAAGGACGAATACGAGGTCGCGCGCCTGCTGCAATCCACCCGCGCCAAGGCGCAGGCGGAATTCGATGGCGATTTCACTATGAAATACCACATGGCCCCGCCGGTCCTGTCGAAAATGGGCAGCGATGGCCGCCCGGTCAAACGCACCTTTGGCCCGTGGCTGGAAAAACCGCTGGCGCTGATGGCCCGCTTCAAGGGCCTGCGCGGCACGCCGCTGGATGTGTTCGGCTATACCGCCGAGCGTAAAATGGAACGCGCGCTGATCACCCAATACGAGGCGGACATGAAGCAGGTGCTGCCGGAACTGACCGACACCACCCGCGACGCCATCGTGGCGCTGGCCGAACTGCCCAAGTCGATCCGTGGCTTTGGCCCGGTGAAACAGGCCAATGAAACCAAGGCCGCCAAACGCCGCGAGGAACTGCTGGCCGTGATCCGCGCAGGCGGCGGAGACATGGCGAAAGCGGCAGAATAGGCGCAATCGTCACATTCCTGTAACGGGGGGCGTGTGATACTGTTGGTTGCAGTAAAACACGCCTCTGGTCACGGAGATGAAATTGGCGATCAAAATGGCCCCGTCCAAGCGCGCCATCGCGCGTGACATCACCTATTCGCATTCGGCCACGTCGCGCAGTGGCCGTGCGATGATCCGCCTGATTGAAAACTCGACCGGCCGGCTGAACCTGATCCGCCGCGCCGACGGCTATCAGGACGAGGTTGCGGCGGGCCGTGATTTCTGGTCGGTGATCGTGGAACGCTACGGGCTGTCGCTGGACGTGGTCGGCGGCGCGCTGGACAACATCCCGCGCACCGGCCCGCTGATCCTGATCGCCAACCATCCTTACGGTATCCTTGATGGCATGATGATGGGGCATATCCTGTCCGTCATGCGCGGCGATTTCCGCATTCTGGCCAATTCGGTGTTCAACCGCGCCGAAGAACTGAACCGCGTGCTGCTGCCCATCAGCTTTGACCAGACCCGCGAGGCACTGGCCCAAAACATCGAAACCCGCCGCACCGCGCTGGGCTATCTGGCGCAGGGCGGGGCCATCGGCATTTTCCCCGGCGGCACCGTCAGCACTGCGGCCAAACCGTTCTCGCGGCCCATGGACCCGCGTTGGCGCGGGTTCACCGCGCGCATGGTGGCCAAATCGAATGCCGCCGTGGTGCCGCTTTACTTTGACGGGCACACCAGCCGCCTGTTCCAACTGGCCAGCCACATGCACAACACCCTGCGTCTGGGCCTGCTGATCAAAGAGTTCCGCAAACGCGTCGACACCCCCGTGCGCGTGGTCGTCGGTGAACCCCTGGGCCGCGATGTGCTGGACCCGCTGGCACGCGACAGCAAACAGATGATGGATTTCCTGCGCAAAGCGACGTATGACCTCAATCCAAACCCGGTCAAATATTTTGATCTGGGCTATGAATTCGAGGAACGGCACCGCTGAGCAGATCACCGGCGCCTTGGGAATGCGGGCTAACGCGCTATGGCAATTGGTGTTTTTGACAGTGGTTTGGGCGGCCTGACCGTCCTGGAAGCAGCGCAAAAGCGCCTGCCGGACGTTGACTTCATCTATCTCGCCGACACCGCCCACGCGCCTTATGGCGTGCGCACCGCCGACGACATCTACAACCTGACCACCGCCGCCGTGCAGCGCCTGTTCGATGCGGGCTGCGATCTGGTGATTCTGGCCTGCAACACCGCCTCGGCCGCCGCCCTGCGCCGGATGCAAGAGGGCTGGGTGCCCGAGGGCAAGCGCGTGCTCGGCGTATTCGTGCCACTGATCGAGGCGATGACCGAACGCCAGTGGGGCGACAATTCCCCGCCGCGCGAGGTTGCCGTGAAACACGTGGCCCTCTTCGCCACCCCCGCCACCGTCAGCAGCCGCGCCTTCCAGCGCGAACTGGCGTTCCGCGCCATCGGCGTCGACGTCGAGGCGCAGGCCTGCGGCGGTGTGGTTGACGCCATCGAAGACGGCGACCTGATCCTGGCCGAAGCCTTGGTGCGGTCCCATGTCGACGCGCTGAAACGCAAGATGCCCCATCCACAGGCGGCCATCCTGGGCTGCACCCACTACCCGCTGATGCAGGACGTGTTCCAGCAGGCGCTGGGCGCGGATGTGCAGGTCTATTCGCAAGCCGCGCTGGTGGGCGAAAGCCTGGCCGACTACCTGACCCGCCACCCCGACAAGATGGGCAGCGGCACCGCCGGCTATCTGACCACCGGCGACCCCAAACGGGTCAGCGACCGCGCGGTGCAATTCATGCGACGACAAATCACCTTTGTCTCTGCCTGAACACCTTTCCCACATTCCCAATATAGAGGTCTGACATGACCCATTCTGTCGCAATTCTGGGGGCCAGCGGTTACACTGGCGCCGAACTGATCCGGCTGATCGCCGAACATCCGTCCATTGAAATCAAGGCCTTGGGCGCGTTCTCCAAGGCCGGTCAAAAGCTGGCCGAGGTGTTCCCGCACCTGCGCCATCTGGACCTGCCCGATATGGTGGCCTTCGACACCATCGACTGGACGGGCATCGACCTGTGCTTTTGCGCGCTGCCGCACAAGACCAGCCAAGAGGTCATCCGCGACCTGCCCAAGACCCTGAAAATCGTCGACCTCAGCGCCGACTTCCGGCTGCGCGATCCGGCGGACTACAAAAAATGGTACGGCAACGACCACGCCGCCACAGATATGCAGTCCGAAGCAGTCTACGGCCTGACCGAATTCTACCGCGACGACATCGCCGCCGCGCGGCTGGTGGCGGGCACGGGCTGCAACGCGGCCACGGGCCAGTTCGCCCTGCGCCCGCTGATCGCCGCCGGTGTGATCGGGCTGGACGACATCATCATGGACCTGAAATGCGCGGTTTCTGGCGCCGGCCGGTCGCTGAAAGAAAACCTGCTGCACGCCGAGCTGAGCGAAGGCTATCACGCCTACGCCCTTGGCGGCACGCACCGGCACCTGGGCGAGTTCGACCAGGAGTTTTCCAAGGTCGCAGGCCGTCCGGTGCAGGTGCAGTTCACCCCGCACCTGATCCCCGCCAACCGCGGCATTCTGGCCACCTGCTATGTCTCGGGCGACGCCGATGCCGTGCACGGCGCACTGGCGGCGGCCTATGAAAACGAGCCGTTCATTCAGGTCCTGCCACAAGGCGAGGCCCCCAGCACCCGTCACATCCGCGGCAGCAACTTTTGCCACATCGGCGTGGTCGCTGACCGCATCGCGGGCCGCTGCATCGTGGTCGCAGCCCTCGACAACCTGACCAAAGGGTCCAGCGGCCAGGCCTTGCAAAACGCCAACCTGATGCTGGGCCTGCCGGAAACCGCCGGCCTGATGATGGCACCGCTGTTCCCCTAAGTGTGGAACGTCACGCATTTCTGACCCGAACCGGACCTTTGGCGCAGTTCGGGTCAAAGGCGGGGGGGCGGACATTGCTGCCGTGCGCAAAGCCGCGCGTCGACGGGCCGAGGTGCGGCGATCCGACATTGGTGTCTGGCACTTTATGGCAGCCAAGCACATCCTAACTATTCGTTCCGCGCAACAGAAACCAAATCGCCGTGCCGTGGGGCGGCCCGTCATGTCGAAGACATGCCTGAGGCATGATGCGCGGCGGCCTGCGGCCATGATTCCGCGCAGGGAGGGTGCGGAAAGGACTCAAACCGGCCCTTCGCTGCGATCTGCGGACAGGTCCGGTTTTCCAAGGGGCGCCGATGGGTGCGACACTACGGCCAGACGGCGCGCGTTGATCGGCGCGCCGTTTGGGTCTAGATACCTCTGAACCTTTTCCATGCGGAAAAGCAGACGGAGCCGCGATGAAAAGCCTCAAGAAACAACGGCGCATCCAGATCATTCTGGTCACAGCCGTGGCGCTGGCCCTCAGCACCGCGCTGATCGGCTATGCCATGCGCGACGGCATCAATTTCTTCCGCGCGCCCAGCCAGGTGATCGCAGAACCGCCCGCACCGGGGGAAGTGTTCCGCATCGGCGGACTGGTCGCCAGCGGATCGTTGCAGCGCGGGCAGGGCGAGACGATCCGCTTTGACGTGACCGACGGCGGCGCATCCGTGCCGGTGGTGTTCAGCGGCGTTCTGCCCGACCTGTTCGGCGAGGACCAAGGCATGGTCGGCACCGGCCGCTACGTCAACGGCGTGTTCGAAGCCACTGAAATCCTTGCCAAACACGACGAAACCTACATGCCGAAAGAGGTCGTTGACGCGCTGAAGGCCCAAGGCGTCTACAAAGACCCCGAGGGCTGACCGTACGGTCCTCTTATCCTGTATTAACCATTTTCAACCCAGTCTCTGCGCCAAATGCAGCAGCAGCAGGGGTTGACCATGCAAACCGTCACAGACATCGCCAAGGAAATCGTCGCCCGCGAGGGTGGCTATGTGAACGACCCCGACGATCCGGGCGGGGCGACCAATTTTGGCGTCACCATCCACACCATGCGGCGCTTGGGGCTGGATCTGGACGCCGACGGTGATGTGGACGCAGCCGATGTGCAGCGGCTGACACGGGCGCAGGCGGTCGACATCTTCATCCGCCACTACTTCGAACGCCCCCTGATCGCGGAACTGCCCGCCGGTCTGCACGCGACGGTGTTCGATATGTACGTCAACGCCGGGGCCAATGCCGTGCGCATCCTGCAACGGCTGCTGTGCGAAATGGGGCACAGCGTGGCCGTGGACGGCGCGCTGGGGCCGCAATCGCTCAAGGCGGCACATGCAGCCTACACTCAGGCCCCGCAGGCCATGGTCGACGCCTACGGCATCGCGCGGCGCAACTATTACTTCCGCATCGCCGACCGCCGCCCCGCCAGCCGCAAATACGCGCGCACACGGGCCGGTGGCAAAGGCGGCTGGATCAAACGGGCCGAGGATTTCATCAGCGCGCCCTTTCACATGACAACAGCAGAATTTAACGCACGGGTGGCAGTATGGGGATGATTGAACGGATGTTTGGCCTGTTGTTCGGCAACGGCGGCAACGTGGTGCGCGACACGGTCGAAGTGTTCCGCGAAAACGCCGAGGCCGGCAGCGCCCGCGCCCACGAGGTGCAAGTGCAGGCGATGCGCCAGTTCGGCGCGGAATATGCCGTGGCGCGCCAGGGCTGGTTTGACCGCTTTGTCGACGGGCTGAACCGCCTGCCGCGCCCGATGCTGGCCTTTGGCACGCTGGGGCTGTTCGTCTCGGCCATGGTGGAACCGCTGTGGTTTGCCGAACGGATGCAGGGCATCGCGCTGGTGCCAGAACCGCTGTGGTGGCTGCTGGGGGTGATCGTGTCGTTCTATTTCGGCGCGCGCCATCAGGTCAAAGCGCAGGAATTTCAGCGCCAGATTGTCGGCACCATGGCCCATGTCCCGCAAGTCATGGACAACATCCGCGCCCTGCGTGCCTTGCGCGCCGACAGCGTCGGTGTGGCCGACACCGGCAACGACGCGCGCCTGACCACGGCGGCGATCCTGCCGGACCGGAATGCGGCGCTGGAGGTCTGGAAGCGGGCGGCTTAGGGGGCTGCCCTTAGCAATCGAGCGCTAAGCCGCGCATCGACGGGCCGGGGTGCGGCGATCCAACCTCAGTTACGGCCACTTAATGGCAGCCAAACACATTCCACCGACCTGTCACGTACACCAGCAGCCAAATCGCCGTGCCGTGGGGCGGCCCGGCGATGCGCGGCGGCCTTCGGCCTTGTCCCGCGCTTGGGGAAATGCGGAGAGGGACGCCCCCACAAATCCGATGCGACACAATGACGACGCCCCCCACTGCGGATTGTGACGCGACGCACGCAGGCCTATAAGGCCTGCATGATTACAGAACTTGGTCACTTTTCCCTGATCCTCGCCTTTCTCGTGGCGATCGTACAGGCCGTCGTGCCGATGATCGGCGCGCAGCGGCGCAATGCGGCGTGGATGGCGGTGGCCGAACCCGCCGCCGCCGCGCAGTTTTTCCTGACGCTGGCGGCCTTTGGCGCGCTGATGTGGGCCTTTGTCACCTCGGACTTCTCGCTGCGGCTGGTGGTGCAAAACAGCCATTCCGCGAAACCGATGCTGTATAAAATCAGCGGCACATGGGGCAACCACGAGGGGTCGATGCTGCTGTGGGTGCTGATCGTGACCCTGTTCGGCGCGATGGCCGCATGGTTCGGGGGCAACCTGCCACCCAGCTTGCGCGCCCGCGTGCTTTCGGTGCAGGCGGCGATTGCAGTGGCCTTTTTCGCGTTTATCCTGTTCACATCCAACCCGTTCCTGCGCCTTGCCGTGCCGCCCTTCGACGGGCAGGACCTGAACCCGCTGTTGCAAGACCCCGGCTTGGCCTTCCACCCGCCGTTTCTCTACTTGGGCTATGTCGGCCTCAGCATGACCTTCAGCTTTGCCATGGCCGCCCTGATCGAGGGGCGGGTGGACGCCGCATGGGGCCGCTGGGTCCGTCCTTGGACGCTGGCCGCGTGGATCTTCCTGACCATCGGCATCGCGCTGGGATCGTGGTGGGCCTACTACGAACTGGGCTGGGGCGGTTTCTGGTTCTGGGACCCGGTCGAAAACGCATCCTTCATGCCGTGGCTGCTGGCCGCCGCACTGTTCCATTCCGCCATCGTGGTGGAAAAACGCGAAAGCCTGAAGTCGTGGACCATCCTGCTGGCGATCCTGGCCTTTGGCTTTTCGCTGATCGGCACGTTCATCGTGCGCTCGGGCCTGTTGACCTCGGTCCATGCCTTTGCCAACGACCCCGAACGCGGCGTGTTCATCCTGGCCATCCTCGCGGTGTTCGTCGGCGGTGCGCTCACGCTCTATGCCCTGCGTGCAGGGGCCATGGAGGCGCGCGGCGTCTTCGGCATGGTCAGCCGCGAAAGCGCGCTGCTGGTCAACAACATCCTGTTGGCGGTGGCGTGCTTCGTGGTCTTTGTCGGCACCATGTGGCCGCTGGTGGCCGAGATGTTTCTGGACCGCAAACTCAGCGTCGGGCCGCCGTTCTTCAACATGGCCTTCACCCCCTTCATGGTGCTGCTGGGGCTGGTGCTGCCCGTGGGCGCGGTGATGCCGTGGAAACGGGCCAAACTGGGGCGCGCCGTGCGGCTGATGGCACCGGTGTTCGTGCTGGCGCTGGCGCTGGCCGGACTGGTCTGGGTGAAGCAGACGGGCCGCAGCATGCTGGGACCGGTCGGGCTGTTCCTGGGCGCATGGCTGGTGATGGGGGCGGCGGTCGATCTGTGGCTGCGCACCGGGCGCAGCGGCATGGCCCGCCTGTTCCGTCTGCCGCGTGCCGACTGGGGCCGCGCCGTGGCCCACGCGGGCTTTGGCGTGACCGTCTTTGGCATCGCGGGCCTGACCGCATGGCAGTCCGATGACATCCGCGTCGCGCAACTGGGCCAGCCCTTCGACATGGGCGGCTATACCCTGACCCTGACCGACGTGCAGCGCGGCGAGGGGCCGAATTACTTTGCCACCACCGGCTTTGTCACGCTGGCGAAAAACGGCCGCGAGATCGCGCAACTGCGCCCCGAAAAGCGGGTCTATCCCGTGGCGCAAATGCCCACGACCGAGGCCGCGATTGACCAGTCGCTGGCCCGCGACGTCTATGTGGTGATCGGCGACGAACAGGACGCGGGTGGCTGGGCGATCCGCACCTATATCAAACCGCTGGTCAACTGGATTTGGATCGGCTGCGCCCTGATGGCCCTGGGCGGCGGTCTCAGCCTCAGCGACCGGCGCTTCCGCGTCGCCGCAGGGGCGCGCAAGGCACAGGCGGTGCCGGCACAATGAAACGCATGCTGATGATCCTGCTGTTGCTGGCCGCGCCTGTCTGGGCGGTCGAGCCGGGCGAGGTGCTGGACAACCCCGCCCTTGAAACCCGCGCCCGCGAGATCAGCCAGGGCCTGCGCTGTCTGGTCTGCCGCAACGAAAGCATCGACGAAAGCCACGCGCCACTGGCCCGCGACCTGCGCCTGCTGGTGCGCGAACGGCTGGTGGCCGGTGACACCAACGCCGAAGTCGTCGATTTCATCGTCGCGCGCTATGGCGAATACGTGCTGCTGCGTCCCCAAGCCACGGGGGCCAACTGGCTGCTGTGGGCGGCAGGGCCGCTGATGCTGCTGCTGGCGCTGCTGGGCGCGGGCCTGTACCTGCGCAGCCGCGCCCGCAGCCCCGCACCACAGGACCAACCGCTCAGCGCCGCAGAATCCAAACGGCTGGCCGAAATTCTGGACGAGTGACGCGCGGTTTCGCTGTGCCCGGGCGCCGTGTTTGCTAAGCTGCGCCCAAACGGGGCGGCCCCGCGCCGCCGCCCGCAACCAAAAGGGACCCCCGCATGCACTACGAAACGCTGACCTATGACCTGACCGACGGTGTCGCCGTCGTCACCCTGAACCGCCCCGAAAAGATGAACGCGCTGAACAGCCAGATGCGCGCCGAAATTGCCCAAGCCGTGGACCGCGCGGGCAAAGAGGCGCGGGTCGTGGTGCTGACAGGCTCGGGCGACCGCGCGTTCTGCTCGGGTCAGGATCTGGGCGACGGCACGGGGGGCTTGGGCGCGGAAAACACCGAACGCACCCTGCGCGACGAATACGCGCCCATGCTGCGCGCCATCGTCAATTGCCCCGTGCCGACCATCTGCGCCGTGAACGGGGCGGCGGCGGGGGCAGGGGCCAACCTTGCGCTGGCCGCCGACGTGGTCATCGCCGCCGAACGCGCCTATTTCATGCAGGCCTTTGCCCGCATCGCCCTGATCCCCGACGCCGGCGGCACCTATACCCTGCCGCGCACCATGGGCATGTCCAAGGCGATGGGCGCGGCCCTCTTCGCCGACCGCATCAGCGCCAAACAGGCCGACGACTGGGGCATGATCTGGGAGGCCGTGCCGGACGCCGAGTTCGAAACCCACTGGAAAGGCCGCGCCGCGCATCTGGCGAACGGGCCCACCAAAACCTACGGCGCGATCAAGCGGGTGCTGCGGTCAAGCTGGGCCAACGATCTGGAAGAACAGCTTGAGCTGGAAGCCTCGGAACAGGGCCAATGCGCCGAAAGCCGCGATTTTGTCGAAGGCGTCGTGGCCTTTACCGAGAAGCGCAAAGCGAACTTCGAAGGGCGGTAAGGGGCTGCGGACGGGGCTGCAACTTCGGCTAAATGCTGTCACAATGATACGCAAAGCCGCGCATCGACGGGCCGAGGTGCGGCGCGCTCAACGCCAACCCCAATCACCAAAGCCCGGAACAAAGGTGCAAAGCACCGCCGGGCAGCGCCCGACCGCCCCATGGGCGGGCGCTTCTTCACCGTAGCGCGGTTCTTCAGCCACACGCCAAAGCCGTGAAATAAAGTGGCATGAACCGAGGTATCAGCGCCCACCCGCGGTCGGGCGCTGCCCTCTGTGGCGACGTCACTTTGACCTCCAAGCCGACCTAAACCGCATCACACAGCAAGGTCGGCTTTACCCATCAGCCCTAGCCCCAACGCAAAGTCACGGGCACCGCAGATCGTCACGCTGCCAAGGCGTTAATCGCCGACGTGGTGTAGATAAACACATCGCCCGCATCAATCCGGCCCGCAGCACCGATCACCCGTGCCACCACCACATCATCGGCCAGCACCAGCGCATCGTCGCCATCGTCCTGAACCGTGATCTCGGGGTCGGTTGCGCTGTTGGTCAGCACGCCGATGGCCTCGTCGTCCTCGAAATCCTGCACCACCGCGGGGCCTGCATCGCCCACCTGGTTTTGCAGGATCATGAAACTGTCCAGCCCGGTGCCGCCGGTGCCATCGTCGCCTGCACCCAGAACCAGCAGGTCGTCGCCGTCGTCGCCGTTCAGCACGTCAACCGCGCCATCGTCGCGCAACTGGAAGGTGCTGGGGGGAATCTCGTCCTCGAAATCCTCGACCGTGGCCCCGTCGCGCAGCATCTTCATCTGCTCGAACGACAACGGCAGACCTGCGACCTTGCCACCGACCAGCACGTCGTCATCCGCGCCGCCCGACAGGGTGTCGGCCCCTTTGCCACCTAGCAGCAGGTCATCGCCCGCACTGCCTTCCAGAGAATCGTCGCCCTGATCGCCCTCGACCCAATCGTCACCTGCGCCGCCGCGCACGGTGTCGTCGCCGCGCCCTGCAACGATGGCATCATCGCCGTCACCGCCGCCGATGTCGTCGCGGCCCTGCTGGCCCAAGATCACGTCGTCGCCCTCGTCACCGCGCAGCACGTCATCGCCGCTGCCGCCTTCGATGTTGTCATCACCGGCGCCGCCCTTGATTATGTCATTGCCGTTCTTGCCGTCCAGATCGTCCGCCTGATCGGTGCCGTTGATGTCTTCGTCATCGTCGTTCTCGTCGTCGATCAATTCAAAAATGCCCCAGCCCAGCAGCAGGCCGGGCAGGATAAATGCCAAAGCGCCCATAATCGTTTCCCCGGAAAAAATGGTTACGGATCAAACGCTAGATTGCAGCAGCGCACCCGTCAATTCACGGTTGAGGCAATCCAAGCCATATTGTTTCCCCATCAAGAACAGTTGCCACAATCCCGACGCATTGCTCCCGAAAACGAAAAAGCCACCCCGAAGGGTGGCTTTCCAATCGTCTGAAAAAGACGCCTTAGCGCTTTTCGATGTCCACATAGTCGCGGGCGGTTTCGCCCAGGTACAACTGGCGCGGACGGCCGATCTTGTTTTGCGGATCTGCGATCATTTCCTTCCACTGCGACACCCAGCCGACGGTGCGCGACAGCGCAAAGATCGGGGTGAACATCGACGTGGGGAAACCCATCGCTTCCAGGATGATGCCCGAATAGAAATCGACGTTCGGGAACAGCTTCTTCTCCGCGAAATACGGATCTTCCAGCGCCTGTTTCTCCAGCTCTTTGGCCACTTGCAGGGTCGGGTTGTTCTCGACGCCCAGCAGCTCCAGCACTTCGTCGGCGCTTTCCTTCATCACGGTCGCGCGCGGGTCGTGGTTCTTGTAGACGCGGTGACCGAAACCCATCAGGCGGAACGGATCGTTCTTGTCCTTGGCGCGGGCGATGAATTCGGGGATGCGGTCGGGCGTGCCGATCTCTTTCAGCATTTCCAGGCAGGCCTGGTTTGCACCACCGTGGGCCGGACCCCACAGGCAGGCAATGCCGGCAGCGATACAGGCAAACGGGTTCGCCCCCGAAGACGACGCCAGCCGCACGGTCGATGTCGATGCGTTCTGTTCGTGGTCCGCGTGCAGGGTGAAAATCCGGTCCATGGCACGGGCCAGAATCGGGTTCACCACATATTCCTCGGCCGGCACGGCAAAGCACATGCGCAGGAAGTTCGACGCATAGTCCAGATCGTTGCGCGGATATTCGAACGGCTGGCCGATGGTGTATTTATAGGCCATCGCGGCAATCGTCGGCATCTTCGCGATCAGACGGATCGACGCGACCTCGCGCTGCCATTCGTCGGTGATGTCGGTGCTGTCGTGATAGAACGCAGACATCGCGCCGACCACACCAACCATCACGGCCATCGGGTGCGCATCGCGGCGGAAACCACGGAAGAAATTCATCATCTGCTCGTGCAGCATCGTGTGGTTGGTCACGCGATGTTCAAAATCTTCCAGCTCGGCAGGGGACGGCAGTTCGCCGTACAGCAGCAGATAGCACACTTCCAGATAATGCGATTTGCCCGCCAGTTGGTCGATCGGATAGCCCCGGTGCAGCAACACACCCTCGTCACCGTCGATAAAGGTGATGGTGCTGTCGCAGCTTGCCGTCGACGTATAGCCCGGATCATAGGTGAACACGCCCGCCTGCGCATACAGCTTGCGGATATCGAGAACGTCAGGTCCTGCGGTGGGCGAATGGATCGGCAGCTCATAGTCCTTGCCGTCAATCGTGAGTTTTGCAGTCTTAGTCGAGTCGTCCATGCGGTCCCTTCCTGAGTTTCGCCCGGGCGCTAGGTGCCACCGGCGGCGCCCGAACCGAAGTGCGGGCCAATTGCTACGTCGCTTATCCTTTAGATCGGGTTAACCAGTCTCAGGTAGCGACATCGGTGATGCGGGCAAGGGTTTCGTCGGGTCCCAAAACCAGCATCATGTCAAACACAGAAGGGGTTACCGCGCGACCTGCAAGCGCCGCCCGCAAAGGGCCCGCCAGTTTTCCGAACTTGGTGTCGTTCTGCTCGGCAAAGTCGTTTAGTTTCGCCTCCAGGCTGTCACGGGACCAGCTATCATTTTGCAGATGCGGCGTCAATTGCGCCAGCAGTGTGCGATTTTCCACATCCAAAGCTTTGGCAGCCTTTTCATCCACTTGGACCGGACGAGAGATCAGCGCAAACCGTGCCTTTTCAAGCAGTTCAGGAAAGGTTTTCGCCCGTTCCTTCAGAAAAGGCATCGCTTTCGCCAGCGTCGCGGCCTGCGCGTCACTCAGCGCGGGCTGGCCCGCCACCTGCAAAAATTCGACCAATTCGCGCTGCAACGCAGCGTCATCGCTGGCGGCAATGTGTTGCCCGCTCAGGTTTTCCAGCTTCTTGGTGTCGAACCGCGCGGGGCTTTTGCCGATGCCCGACAGATCGAACCATGCGCGCGCCTGCGCATCGGTGAAAAACTCGTCGTCACCGTGGCTCCAGCCCAGACGCGACAGGTAATTGCGCATGCCGGCGGCGGCATAGCCCATGCCCTGATATTCCTGCGCCCCCAAGGCGCCGTGCCGTTTCGACAGCTTCTTGCCATCCGCCCCGTGGATCAGCGGAATATGCGCCCAAACCGGCACATCCCAGCCCATGGCGTTGTAAATCATCATCTGGCGCGCCGCGTTGTTCAGATGGTCGTCGCCCCGGATCACATGGGTCACACCCATGTCGTGATCGTCCACCACCACGGCCAGCATATAGACCGGCGTGCCGTCCGACCGCAGCAACACCATATCGTCCAACTGTTCGTTGCCGATGGTCACATCGCCCTGAACCTCGTCACGGATCACGGTCTTGCCGTCCAACGGCGCCTTGATTCGAATGACATAGGGCGCGTCGGGGTGCGTCGATGCATCCGCATCCCGCCACGGCGACCGGAACAGCGTGGATTGCCCCGCCTCCTTGGCCGCCTCGCGGAACGCCGCGATTTCGTCCTGAGTCGAGAAACACTTGTACGCCTTGCCCTGCGCCAACAGCTCCAGCGCCACCTCGGCATGACGCGGCGCGCGCTCGAACTGGCTGATCACCTCGCCGTCGTGGTCCAGACCCAGCCACGCCATCCCTTGCAGGATCGCCGCCGTCGCCTCGGGCGTCGACCGCGCGCGGTCTGTGTCCTCGATGCGCAACAGGAACTTGCCGCCGCGACCCCGCGCATACAGCCAGTTGAACAGCGCCGTGCGCGCGCCACCGATGTGCAGATAGCCCGTGGGAGAGGGCGCGAAACGGGTGACGACTTGGGGTGTCATAGGACGTTTACCTTTCAGTAACCAGAAGATGGCTAGAGTTTGCGCCTGTCTACCCAGTGGACCCATAAGGGGCAAGTATGCGCATCCTACGCGCCGCCGAACACGCGATGCTGATCCAGCGGGGGCATCTGTTCCACTGGGTGCCGGTGTGTCTGGCCATAGGCATCGGCGGATTTTTCGCGCTGCGGTTTGAACCTGATATTTGGCTGCTGGCGGGCGCAGGCACCGCTGCCGTGGCGCTGTGGCTGCTGGGCCGTCAGATGACCGAGGCATTTCGCCCGATCCCCTTTGCACTGGTGCTGATACTGGCGGGCGCACTGCTGGCCGCGGTGCGCGCGCATTCCGTGGCGGGGCCGGTGCTGGGCTGGCGCTATTACGGCCCCGTCGAAGGGCGCGTGGTGGCGCTGGACCGCAGCGGCTCGGACGCAGTGCGCGTCACGCTGGACCGCGTGGTCATCGCCCGCGTCTCGCCTGCGCGCACGCCGCTGCGGGTGCGGGTGTCGCTCCATGGCGACGGCGCAGGGATCGACCCGCAACCGGGCATGCGGGTGATGACCACGGCCCATCTGTCGCCCCCCGGAGGTCCGGTCGAACCCGGCGGATTCGATTTCCAGCGTCACGCATGGTTCAACCGGCTGGGGGCTGTGGGCTACACCCGCGTGCCGATGCTCGGGCTTGAGGCCGCACAGGACGGCTGGTCGCTGGTCACCTTCCGGCTGCGCATGGCGATGTCGGCGCACATCCGCGCCGCCTTGCCCGGCGACGTGGGCGGGTTTGCCGCCGCCGTCACCACCGGCGACCGCAGCGGCATTTCCCTGCGCGCCCTCGACACCCTGCGCGCCAGTAACACCGCGCATTTGTTGGCGATTTCCGGCCTGCACATGGGGCTGCTAAGCGGCTTTGTGCTGGGGCTGTTGCGGCTGCTGCTGGCTGCCGTTCCGGGGGCCGCGCTGCGCTGGCCGGTGCGCAAGATCGCCGCCGTCGGCGCGCTGGTCGCGGCCACCGGCTATCTGGCGCTGTCGGGCGGCAACGTGGCCACCGAACGCGCCTATGTCATGGCCGCCGTGGCCCTGTGCGCGGTGATGCTGAACCGCCGCGCCATCAGCCTGCGCGCGGTGGCGATGGCCGCGCTGATCGTCCTTGTCCTGCGCCCCGAGGCTTTGCTGGGCCCCGGCTTCCAGATGTCCTTTGCCGCGACGGCCGCCTTGGTGGCGGTCTTTGGCTGGATGCGCGGCGGCGTGCTGTCCCGTGGCCCGCGCTGGCTGCGCCCTGTGGTGGCGGTGCTGGTGTCCTCGGCTGTGGCGGGGCTGGCCACGGCGCCCATTGGGGCTGCGCATTTCAACACGGTGTCGCACTACGGGCTGCTGGCCAATCTGGCCTCGGTGCCGCTGATGGGCCTGCTGGTGGTGCCGGCGGCGGTGCTGGCCTTGGTGCTGGCCCCGCTGGGGCTGGACGGCATCGGCCTGTGGCTGATGGGGCTGGGCCTGCGCTGGATTCTGGCGGTGGCCGATTGGGTTGCGGGGCTGGACGGCGCGCGTGGATACGTGCACGGACCCGCCCCCTGGGTGCTGCCGCTGATCGCCCTGGGCGCGCTGGTGCTGATCCTGTGGCAGGGGCGCGCACGGCTCAGCGGGCTGGCGGTCATGGCGCTGGGGGTCGTGCTGTGGACCACCGCCGACCGCCCCGCCGCCCTGATCGCCGAAGACGGCGGCATCGTCGGCGTGATGACCACCCAAGGGCGCGCGCTGAGCAAGGAAAAAGGCGCAGGGTTCGTTGCGCAAAACTGGCTGGAAAACGACGGCGACGGCGCAGACCAACGCCGCGCCGCAGCCCGCTGGCAGGCGGGTGATGTCGCCGACCGGACCAAGCTGGCAACCGTCGGGCAGATCGAACTGGTGCACCTGATCGGCAAACGCGCCTTGGCAGGTTTTGGCCCCTGCGCCACCGGACAGGTCGTCGTGCTCAGCGTCACCCCCGACGCGCCGCTGGGCGACTGCGATGTCTTTGACCCCAAACGCCTGCGCACCACGGGCGCGATTGCATTGGTGCAGGGCAGGGACGGCATCCGCCTGCGCACCGCGCGACAGGTGGCGGGCGACCGGATGTGGTCAGGCTGGGCGCGGTGAAGGGGAGTTAGTGGTGCGACCCGTCATTTCGAAGCCAGACCCAAAATCGAGATCCGGACCTTCAAGCAGATCGTAGCGAACGACCGGATCGAGGTCTTTCCGCATATCCACCGCGCGGAACAAGGCCGCAGGCCGCCGCGCATCGCCGGGCCGCCCCACGGCACGGCGATTTGGTTTCCGTTACGCGTGACAGGTCGGTCGGATGTGCTTGGCTGCCATTAAGTGGCAGACATTGAAGTTGCATCGCCGCACCTCGGCCCGTCGATGCGCGGCTTCGAGCTGCGTTGCAAAAGGCCTGCTTTAGGTCAGAAATGCGTGACGTTTCACGCCAATATTCCCCACGCAAAAGGCGGCCCCGCAGAGCCGCCCGAAAAGATGTACAAGACACCGCCAAATATGTACGAAATCCGGATTTCCGGCCCAAAACCCGCCAATCCGGCGGCCCGGAATATGTACCGGACAGGCCCGAATATGTACCGATCTGCCTAGTATGTGCGGATCAGCCCGACCAGCTTGCCCTGCACTTTGACACGGTCATCGGTGAAAACACGCGTCTCATACGCTGGGTTCGCCGCCTCAAGTGCGACGGTATTGCCACGTTTCATATAGCGTTTCAGCGTCGCCTCCTGATCCTCGATCAGCGCCACCACAATGTCCCCGTTCTCCGCCACCGAAGTCTCGCGGATCACCACGACATCGCCATCGTTGATCCCCGCCTCGATCATGGAATCGCCTTTGACTTCAAGGGCATAGTGGTCGCCCTTGCCGGTCAGCATCTGCCCGGGAACCGCCACCGAATGCGACGCCTGCTGGATCGCCTCGATCGGCACACCGGCGGCAATCCGGCCCATCACCGGCAGTTCGGTGGCATACATCGCCTCGACCGGCAGCGCCGACGCAGGCGGCGGCCCGTTCGGCCGGTCGCCATCAATCACCCGCGGCGCAAAGCCCGAGGTCGGCGCGCCGCCCATGGACTCAGGCAGCTTAACAATTTCGATAGCCCGCGCACGGTGCGCCAGCCGGCGGATAAAACCCCGTTCTTCCAACGCAGTAATCAATCTGTGGATGCCCGACTTGGACCGCAGATCAAGGGCCTCTTTCATCTCGTCAAAGCTGGGGGGCACGCCGTCGCGCTGAACCCTTTTGTGAATGAATTCCAGCAGATCCAGTTGCTTTTTGGTCAGCATGTATAGGCCCCTCAACACCGTTGGTTTGGGTTTGTTCTATGCATGTTCCCGTTTTGTGTCAACCTGTTGCTACAGGTCGATCACATCCACCACGTCCCCCGGCAGGCGCGCCGGATCATCCGGCGGGCGTACGATCAGCGCGTTCGACGTGGCCAGAACACTCAGCAACGAACTGTCCTGCCGCCCCGCATCCGCAACCCCGTGAATATCAACCACCGCCCGCATATAATGTTCGCGCGGCCCGTTCGCCTCAAGCGGTGTGGTCAGCGGCATCTGGCGGCACGGCGCGGGGGCGCGGCCCAGCCCTTGCAACGCGCGGATCACCGGGGCCAGAAACACCGTGCCGCAGACCATGGCAGACACCGGATTGCCGGGCAGGCCGATCATAGGAACGCCCGCTAACATACCGGCCATCAACGGTTTTCCGGGGCGCATCGCCACTTTGTAGAACGATTGCTGCATCCCCATTTCGGCAGCCACATCAGCCACCAGATCATGGTCCCCGACGGATGCGCCGCCGATGGTCACGATCAGATCCGCCCCCGCCGCCAGCGTCAGAACCTGGCGCAGCGCCGCCGGTGTGTCGCGCGCAATCGGCAGGATGCGCGGCACGGCCCCCAGACCTTCCAGCATGGCGGCCAGACCAAAGGTGTTCGACACGATAATCTGGTCATCCCCCGGCACTTCGCCCGGCATCACCAGCTCGTCACCGGTCGAGATCAGCGCCACCACCGGCGCGCGGGTCACGGGCACCTGTGCCACGTTCATCGCCGCCAGCAAGGCCACATCGCCTGCCGACAGACGACGGGGCGCGGACAAGGGCGTGCCTTTGGTGAAATCAGTGCCTGCGGGGCGGATATTAGGGGCGGAGCCGACGCCGTGGTTCAGCGTGATCAACGTGCCGCGGCGGGTCACATCCTCTTGAATTACAACGAAATCTGCGCCTGCCGGCACCGGCGCACCGGTAAAGATGCGCACCGCTTGCCCCGCGCCGACGGTGCCTGCAAACCCGTGACCGGCAGCAGATTCGCCAATGACCTTGAACAGCGCGTCGGTCTCGACCTCGGCGGATTTCACCGCATAGCCGTCCATCGCCGAGGCCGCAAAAGGCGGCTGGGTCCGCTGCGCCAGAACCGTCTGGGCCAGCACCCGACCATGGGCGCGGCGCAGGGGCACGGTTTCCGCGGACAGGGGCTGCACAAGGGCAAACAGTTGGTCCAAAGCTTGCGCGACGGGGATCATGACGCCTCGTACCGTCCTGATTTTCCGCCATCTTTCAGAACCACATGCAGCCCGCCAATCTCCATCGCCTTGTCCACGGCCTTGGCCATGTCATAGACGGTCAGTGCAGCGGTCGAGGCTGCGGTCAGCGCCTCCATCTCGACACCCGTCTGGCCGGTGGTCTTGACGGTGGCGGTGATGCGGATGCCGGGCAGGGTCGCGTCCGGGGTCAGGTCCAGCGCCACCTTGGTGATCGGCAGCGGGTGGCACAGCGGAATCAGCTCTGCGGTGCGTTTGGCCCCCATGATCCCAGCCAGCCGCGCCACACCCAGAACGTCGCCCTTTTTGGCGCGACCTTCGGTAATGATTTCAAAGGTTTCGCGGGCCATCTTGATGTGACAGGCAGCCACTGCGACACGGTCGGTCACGGCCTTGTCGGTGACATCGACCATATGCGCCTGACCCTCGGCGTCGAAATGCGACAGCTTCGCGCTGGGGGTGTCGGACACGCTACAGCCCTCCGCCGGCTTGCAGCGGATGGGCCAGCAGCGCACGGGTCGCGGCGGCCACGTCATCGTGGCGCATCAGGCTTTCACCGATCAGAAAGTTGCGCACCCCGTACATCGCCATTTCGCCCAGCTCCTTGGGCGTGTTCAGCCCGCTTTCGCAGACGATCGTGCGGTCCTCGGGCACCAGTTTCGACAGGGTGCGCGTGGTGTCCAGCGTGGTTTCGAAGGTCTTGAGATTGCGGTTGTTGATGCCCATCAGCGGGCTTTTCAGGCTGCTGGCCCGCTGCAACTCGGCTTCGTCGTGGATCTCGATCAGAACGTCCATGCCCCATTCAATCGCGGTGCCTTCCAGCTCGATCGCCTGTTGGTCACTGACCGAGGCCATGATGATCAGAATGCAATCGGCCCCCAGCGCGCGCGCTTCGACCACCTGATAGGGGTCGTACATGAAATCCTTGCGCAGCACCGGCAGGGCACAGGCGGCGCGGGCGTCGATCAGGAACTGTTTGGCCCCTTGAAAGCTGGGCGCGTCGGTCAGCACGGACAGGCAGGCAGCGCCGCCTTGCTCATAGGCCTGCGCATGGGCGGCAGGGTCAAAGTCGGGGCGGATCAACCCCTTGGACGGGCTGGCTTTTTTGATCTCGGCAATCAGCCCGTAGCCCTCGCGCGATGCGCTGTGCAGGGCCTCGGCAAAGGGGCGCACGGGCGGGGCGGCGCGCGCCGCGTCCTCGACTTCGCCCAGGGTCTTGGCTTGCTTGTCGGCGGCGACTTCTTCCAGCTTGTAGGCTTTGATGCGGTCCAGGATCGTCTCGGTCATCGGATGGCTTTCTTGTCAGGTGGAAGGTGGGCGAAGGTCTAACCTTCTTGCGTGATCTTGGCCACGGCGGCGATTTTGGCGCGTGCGGCACCGCTGTCGATTGATGCGCGGGCCATTTCGGCACCGGTTTTCAGGTCGGGTGCGGCGTCTGCCACAACCAGGGCCGCCGCTGCGTTCAGCAACACCGCGTCGCGATAGGCCGACGGCGCGCCGTCCAGCAGCGCGTTGAAGGCCACGGCGTTTTCCTCGGGCGTGCCACCGACGATGTCGTCGAAGGGATGCACCGGCAGGCCCGCATCCTCGGGGTGAATTTCAAAGTCGGACACGGCGCCGCCGTTTAGCGCCGACACCCAGGACAGGCCGGTGATCGTCAGCTCGTCCGTGCCGTCCGAGCCGTGGACCAGCCACGCCTTTTCACTGCCCAACTGGCCCAGCGTTTCGGCCATCGGGCGGATCAGGTCACGCCGGTAGGCCCCTGTAAGCTGGCGCTTGACGCCTGCGGGGTTGGTCAGGGGGCCAAGGATGTTGAAAATGGTACGCGTGCCCAGTTCGGTGCGGGCGGGCATCACGTGGGCAATCGACGGGTGGTGCATGGGGGCCATCATGAACCCGATGCCAGCCTCGCGCAGGGCGCGTTCCACCACGGGGGCTGTGATCATCACCTTCAGCCCCATCTGGGTCAAAGCGTCCGCAGCCCCCGATTTCGAGCTGAGGTTGCGGTTGCCGTGTTTGGCGACCACCACGCCCGCACCGGCCACGACAAAGGCCGTCGCGGTCGAGATGTTCAGCGTGCCCTTGCCGTCACCGCCGGTGCCGACGATGTCCATCGCGCCCGCGGGGGCCTGCACCGGATTGCATTTGGCACGCATCACGGCGGCGGCGGCCGCGTATTCATCCACCGTTTCGCCGCGCGTGCGCAGGGCCATCAGCAGCCCGCCGATCTGGGCCGGTGTCGCCTCGCCGTCGAACAGGATGGCAAAGGCGGCCTCGGCCTGCGCGCGGGTCAGCGGGCCATTGGCGGCGGCGTCAATCAGGGGTTTGAGCGCGTCACTCATGCGGGCACCTTTAGCAAGTCCAGGAAATTTTTCAGCAAGGCGTGGCCGTGTTCGGACCGGATGCTTTCGGGGTGAAACTGCACACCGTGGATCGGCAGGTCGCGGTGTTGCAGGCCCATGATAATGCCGTCGTCCAGTTCTGCCGTGATCTCAAGGCAATCGGGCAGGGTGGCACGGTCCACGATCAGCGAATGATAACGCGTCGCCGCGAAGGGCGTGGGCAGGCCCGCGAACAGACCGGTGCCGGTGTGTTGCATCGTACCCATCTTGCCGTGAACGATGTCGGGCGCGCGCACCACCTTGCCGCCAAAGGCCTGACCGATGGTCTGGTGGCCCAGACATACCCCCATCAGCGGCGTGCGGGTTTCGGCAGCGGCCTGGGTCAGGGCCAGACAAATGCCCGCCTGATCGGGATCGCAGGGGCCGGGCGACAACAGGATACCCGCAGGGTTCATCGCCATCGCCTCTTGGACATTCAGCGTGTCGTTGCGATGAACCGCGACTTCGGCGCCCAATTCGCCCAGATAGTGAACCAGATTGTAGGTAAAACTGTCATAGTTGTCGATCAGCAGCAGCATGGGTCAAACTTTGTATTTAGGGGGCTGGAGGCCAAGGCCACCTGCACTGTATAAGCGAGGCATACTTGTTCAGGCTTGCCCGCCAGCGTCAAGGGGCGGGGGGCGAAGAACTGGGCAGAGTGGCGATGACAAGGGCGCAACAAACCCGTTAGGGTGGGCACACAACAGGCAGGGACAAACAGATTATGGCGCGAGGGTTTTTGAGCGGGGCAGTGGTGGGCGCTGTTGTTGGCATCGGTGCCGCAGGTCTGGCATCTGTTCTGGCCGATGCGCCGCCCGCGCCTGATATGGCTGTGGCCGCACCCGCTGCTGGCACCGCGCCCGAAGCCGGGGCCGCTGATGGTCCGCAAACCGCAGGTGACGCCGATCTGGCGACCGAGGCCGGCGCGCCCAAAGTGTCCGAGCCCAAGGCCGACGATGTGGCCGCGCTGGCCGACGCAGACACCAACGCGCCGGTGCGCCCCGAAACCGGCGGCACCAGCGGCATTGATGCGCCGGCAACCCCCGATGCGGAAAGCGGCGTGCAGGTGCAAACCGACGCACCGGTGTTGCCCAGCCCGCAAGCCGCCTTGCCCGCGCAGCCCGATGCGGACGAGCTGAGCATTTCCACCGAACCGGCCCAGCCGCCCGCACCCGAAGTGGCCGCCGAAAGCGGTTTCGGGACGGCACAGCCCGAGGCAGACAGCCCTGACGCACAAAGCAGTGATGTGGTGGCTGAACCGGAGGCTCCGGCCACGTCCGAGAGCACCGAAGACAGCACTGCGCCCGCGCCGCTGATGGAACAACGTGTCGGCTCGTTGGTCGACCGCGACGACCCGCCCGCCGCTGAAGTGACCCTTGACGAGACGCCGCTGGCGCAGAACCCCATCGACGCCTATGCCTCGGACGTGGCCGTGGACCCCGACAAGCCGATGATGTCGGTCGTGTTGATCGACGCCGGTGCGGATCTCAGCGGCGACACCGTGGGGCTGGCCGCCCTGCGCAGCTTTCCCTATCCGCTGAGCTTCGCCATCGACGCCAACCTGCCGGACGCCGCCGAACGATCGGCCGCCTACCGCGCCGAGGGGCTTGAGGTTCTGGCGATGGTCGATCTGCCCGCGGGGGCCACGCCCTCCGACGCCGAGGTTACCATTGCCGCCGCGCTGAACGCCGTGCCGCAGGCCATCGGTGTGCTGGAAGGCACCGGCGCCGGCTTTCAGGCCGACCGCGCAGTGTCCGATCAGGTGGTCAGCATTCTGGGCAGCGGCGGGTATGGCATCGTGATGCAATCCAAGGGGCTGAACACGGCGCAGAAACTGGCGGTGCGCGACGGTGTGCCCGCGGCCACCGTGTTCCGCGATTTCGACAGCGCCGACCAGACGCCCACCGTCATCCGCCGCTTTCTGGATCAGGCCGCCTTTCGTGCCGATCAAGAGGGTGGAGTGATCATGCTGGGCCGCGTGCGCCCCGATACGATCTCGGCCTTGCTGCTGTGGGGCTTGCAGGACCGCGCCGAGCGTGTGGCGCTGGCCCCGGTGTCGGCCTTGCTGAAGTCGCAGGTGGGGGAATAGGTCCCGGAGGCTCGCGTCTAGATAATCTCGTCTTCGTCAAAGATCGGATCGGCTTCCAGCTGGGCGGTCATGTCTTCGACGGTGTCTTCGTCGGCGCGCGGACCCAGTTCGGCCAGATGGAAAATCGCATCGCCTTCGTTCACCACGGGCAGGATGGCGCGGCCGATCAGGATGCCGCCGTGGGGCGCTTTCAGCTCCACCTCGACATGACCGAACGGGTCCGAGATGGCGGCCAGAACGTCACCCTTTTCCACCACTTCGCCGGTGTCACGAAACGTGCGCAACAGCCCGCCCGCAGGGGCGCGCAGCCAGTGCGACCCCTTGCAGATCAGCGATTCCGACTTGCCTCTGGCGATGCCCTTGGCGGGCAGCATATCTTGCGCGCGCAACACCCGCAGAATGCCTGCGACACCGGCGCGCACGGCGAATTCGTCAAACCGCAGACCTTCGCCCGCCTCATACAGCAGCACCGGCGTGCCCCGCGCCGCCGCCTCGCCGCGCAGCGACCCGTCGCGCAGGGGCGAATTCAGGATCACCGGCGCGCCGAAATCGCGCGCCATCTTGGCGGTGATCTTGTCGCCGGGGGTGATGCGGCACTGGGGCAGGTTGGTGCGGTGGATCGCTGCCGAATGCAGGTCGATCCCGAAATCGCAGCGCATGACGATCTCGTGCAGGAACAGATGCGCCAGCCGCGATCCCAGAGACCCCGACGGCGTGCCGGGAAAACAGCGGTTCAGGTCGCGCCGGTCGGGCAGATAGCGCGAGCGGTTGAGAAAGCCGAAAGAGTTGACCACAGGCACCACCAGCAGCGTGCCGCGCAGGCTGGACAGTTGCGGTGCGCGCAGCAGGCGACGCACGATTTCCACCCCGATCACCTCGTCGCCATGCACCGCTGCTGACACGAACATGGTGGGGCCGGGCCGTTTGCCGTGATGCACCTTGACCGACATATGCACGGGCGTGTGGTCGGGCAGGATCGACACCGGCAGATCCACCACGCCGCTGGTGCCCGCTGCAACGCGTTTTCCGGCAATCTCGAAGGGGGGGCGGCTCATGGCGCGGGTGTCTCTTCTCTGGTTCTGGAATATCCCGGGGCGCGCGAGGGGCTGGCCCCTCGTCCTATCGGGGGCGCGCTGTCATCCGTTGCCCCCGCCAAAGCGTGCCGCATCTTCTGCCGCACGGCGGATCGCGCCGGATTTGTGCATGGTTTCCATATATTCCGATTGCGGGTCGCTGTCGTACACCACGCCGCCGCCGGCCTGAATGTACAGGGTCTGGTCCTTGACCACGGCGGTGCGCAGGGCGATGCACATGTCCATGTCGCCACCGGCGCTGAAATAGCCGACACCGCCGCCATAGACGCCGCGTTTTTCCGGCTCCAACTCGTCGATGATCTGCATCGCGCGGACCTTGGGCGCGCCGGACACGGTGCCTGCGGGCATACCGGCAAAGAATGCATCCAGCGCGTCCTTGCCCGGGGCCAGTTCGCCCACCACGTTCGACACGATGTGCATCACGTGGCTGTAGCGTTCGACGATGAATTCTTCCGTGGGGCGCACGGTGCCGATCTTGGCCACGCGACCCACGTCGTTGCGGCCCAGATCCAGCAGCATCAGATGCTCGGCCAGTTCTTTCTGATCCGCCAGCAGATCGGCCTCAAGCGCGCGGTCTTCTTCCGGCGTGGCACCACGGGGACGGGTGCCTGCGATGGGGCGGATGGTGACCTCGTTGCCGAACACCCGCACCAGAATTTCGGGGCTGGCCCCGATCACCTGGAAGCCGCCGAAGTTGAAATAGAACATGAACGGCGACGGGTTGGTGCGGCGCAGCGAGCGGTAGAGCGAGAACGGCGGCTGCGGGAAGGTCTGCGACCAGCGTTGGCTGGGCACCACCTGAAAGATGTCGCCGGCGCGGATGTAATCGCGCGCCTTTTCCACCGCCTCAAGATAGGCTTGGTGGGTAAAGTTGCTGACCGGCTCGTCGCTGACCGATGCCTCGCCCAGATCGCGGGTTTCGCGGGGCATGGCGCGTTCCAGATCGCGCACGGCGTCCATCACCCGTTCGGCGGCCTGCGCATAGGCGGCGCGCGCCGACTGGCCGTCGTTCACCCATGCGGGCGACACGACCGTGACCTCGCCCTTGACCCCGTCCAATACGGCGACCACCGACGGGCGCAGCATCACAGCATCAGGCAGGCCCAGCGGGTCGGGGTTGACGTCGGGCAGGTGTTCCACCAGCCGCACGGTGTCATAGCCCAGATAGCCGAACAGGCCGGCGGCGGCCTGCGGCAGATCGTCGGGCAGGTCGATTTTGGATTCCGCGATCAGGTCGCGCAGCGCGTCCAGCGGGTTGCCATCCATGGGTTGAAAGGCATCGTTGTCATAGCGCGCGGACCGGTTCACCGCCGAGGTTTCGCCCTGACATTTCCAGATCAGGTCGGGCTTCATCCCGATGATCGAATAGCGCCCGCGCACTTCGCCACCGGTGACCGATTCCAGAACGAATGCGTTCTCGGCGGCCCCCGTCAGTTTCAGCATCAGCGACACAGGCGTATCAAGGTCAGCGGCCAGGCGGGTATAGACGATCTGGTTGTGGCCGGCGTCGAAACCGGCCGCAAAGGCGTCATATGCGGGTGTCAAAGCCATGGGTCAGGGAAAGTTCACATGAACCGCCTGCACGGCCCGCTGGTCGATCTGCGGGCGCGCACGCACGGTGGTGTCGGCGGTGTAGATGTCCAGAATGTCCTGCGACAGCGATTGGTTCATCTGCTCGACCAGTTGCGCTTGCAGCGCGGTGGCTTCGGCGTTGTCGGCGGCGGGCAGAACCTGATCCAGACGCACGATCACGACCATGCCTTGGCCGGTGATCAGGTTTACATCGCCTTCTTCCATTTCGAACACCTGCGACACGAAGCTGCGCGGGGTGTTCTGGATGAAGGCGTTGCGGGCCTGATCGGCCTCTTCGATCGAATCCAGCCCCAGATCGGCAAAGCCTGCGCCGTCTTTCAGTTGCGGCATCAGGTCTTCGGCCTTGGCGGTCAGCGCCGCTTCGGTGCGTTGGGCCGTCATGTCGGCGGCCACGTCGTCGCGGGCCTCGTCAAAGGTGGCGTCGCGGGCGGGGGTGACCTTGTCCAGACGCATCGCAAAGATACCGCCGTCGCTGAGGTTTTCGATCTCGGGGTAGTCGTCCTGGGTGATGGTGGCAGCCGCCTCGCGGAATTCGGTATAGCCTGCCATCTGGTCGTCGGACCCTTCGAACCAGTCGACGGTGCCCAATGTCATTGCGCCTTCTTTGGTCAGCTCTTCCAGTGTCGCGCCACCGGCCAGCAGGTCGTCATAGTCGCGTGACTGCACGTCGACCTGACGGCGGGCACGGTCGGCGGCCAGCGTGGCGCGCAGTTCCGGCTCGGCCTGTTCGAATGTCGTGTTGTGTTCGGGCAGAACGCCGTTGATGCGGAACAGGGCCGGCCCCAGATCCGAGGGCAGCGGGCCCACGACATCGCCGACCTCACCGGCAAAGACTGCCTCGCCGGCGGCGCCCAGATCGGACAGGCTCATGTCGCCCATGTCCACATCGGCCAGATCAAGGCCACGGTCCTGCACCAGTTGTTCAAAGGTGGTGCCCTGCATTTCCAGTGCGGCGGCGGCGCGGTCTGCGGCTTCCTGATCGAGGAAAGGCAGGCGTTCGACCAGGCGACGCTCGGGCTGTTGGTATTCGTCGGCGCGCGCGTCATAGGCCTGTTGCAGGTCGGCCTGATCGACCTCGACCGTGTCCACCAGCATGTCGGGGGTCAGCAGGGCGTAGGTGATCGTTTTGGTTTCGGGGCGCTGGTAGTCGGCCTGATGCTCGGTGTGATAGGCGCGCATCTCGTCCTCGGTGGGGGCGGCCACCGGCGTTTCCAGACCATCGGCGTTCAGGCGCGACCACGTGAAGTTGCGGGTTTCGCCCACGTAGTCGACCAGCGTTTTGGCATAGGTGTCGGGCATGACCACGCCCGAGGAAATCGCGCCCTGCAACAGGGTGCGCGCAGCTTCTTCGCGCAGGCGGGTTTCAAACTCGGCCTCGGTCAGACCCGAATTTTCCAGCGCCATTTTATAGCCTTCGCGGTCGAATTGGCCGTCAACGCCGCGAAATTCGCGGATCTGGACCACTTCGTCGCGCAGGGCCGCGTCACCGATGGACAGGCCCAGCTTGTCGGTTTCATTGTCCAGCGCGCGCTGGCTGACCAGACGTTGCAGCACCGATTGGTCCAGCCCCATGGCTTGCGCCTGGGCAAAGGACAACTGCTGGCCGGTCTGTGCCTCGTAGGCGCGGATCGTCTGGTTCAGTTGCTGCGCGTATTGGTCGATGTCGATATGTTTGTCACCGACGGTGCCCAGCGTCCGCAATGTGCCCGACAGGTTGGTCGCGCCAAAGCCGCCAAGGCCAAGGATCAGCATGGCCATCAAAATCCAGACGGCGGTTTTCGACATATTCTTCGTGCGTACAGCCATGATGCGGGTCCTCGGATAAAAGTTTGCCTTGTCTAGCGAGCGTGCCGCGCAGGGGCAAGGGCCGTCAGCGAGGCGCGCTAGCGTGGCAGGTCCAGCGCCGCAAGACGGCGGTAGAATTCAGCGATTCCAGCGACATCCAGATTGGCAAAAGCGATGCGCAGATGGCGCGTGCCGCTGGCGTCGTCGTCGGGGTGGAACATGGTGCCCGGCAGGCACAGGATGCCCGCCTCGCGCACCAGTTGCGGCGCCAGATCAGCCGAGGATGCGGCAAAGGGATGCTCCATATAGGCAAAATAGGCACCCAAGCCCAGCAGCCGCCAGCCCTGGGCCGCCAGCACGTCGAACCCGCTGGCAATCGCCGCGCGGCGGGCCAGGATTTCGTCGCGTTCGCCTGCGACCCATTGCGACAGGTTTTCCAGCCCCCAAAGGGCCGCGTATTGACCGATCTGGCCGGGGCAGATGGCGACAGTGTCCAGGAATTTCTCGACCTCGGCCAGACGCGCAGGCGACGCGGCCAGCGCGCCGACACGGTGGCCGGTCAGGCGGTAAGCCTTTGAAAAGGAATACAGATGTATGAAGGTGTCCTGCCAGCCGTCCTGCTGGAACAGCGCGTGCGGCGCGCCGGTGCGGCTGTCGAAGTCGCGGTAGGTTTCATCGACCATCAGCGCGATGCCTGCCTCGACCGCCAGATCGTAAAAGGCGCGGACCAGCTCGGCGGGGTATTCCACGCCGCCGGGGTTGTTGGGGGTGACCAGCGCAATCGCGCGGGTGCGCGGGGTGATCAGGGCGCGGGCGGCGTCGACGTCGGGCAACAGGTCGTCACCGGTGCGCAGGGCGACCGAGGTGACGCCGGACATGTCCAGCCACATCTTGTGATTGAAGTACCACGGCGTCGGCAGGATCACCTCGTCGCCCTCGGCGCACAGGGTCGCAATCGCGGCGGCGAACGCCTGATTGCAGCCCGAGGTAATGGCAACGTGATCGCCTGTGACCGTCGCTTCGTAATGGGTGCTGATCTGGGCCGCCAATGCGTCGCGCAGGGCGGGCATGCCCAGCACGGGGCCATAAAGATGCGCATCGTCTTTCGTCAGCGCCGCATCGGCCATCGCCTGCCGCAGCGCGGGGGGCGGTGGGTCAACCGGTGCTGCCTGGCTTACGTTGATCAGGGGGCGGTCGGCGGGATGTGTGACCCCGTCCAGCCAGCGGCGGGCCTCCATGACGGGCGGGGCGAATGTGGTGGCGGTGCGTGGCAAAGTCATCGGTTGGCTCCGGGTGTGAGGGCAGGTGCCTCCGGCGGGGATTTTTTGAACCAGAGAAAAGGGACCGTTTGATCAGTCCTTGCCGCGGTAGGGCTCAACATATTGCAGGGCCATGTCCCAGGGGAAGAAGATCCAGGTGTCCTGGCTGACCTCGGTGATGAATGTATCGACCTGCGGCCGGCCCTTGGGCTTGGCATAGACGGTGGCGAAATGCGCCTTGGGGTACATGGCGCGGACCACCTCGAGGGTTTTGCCGCTGTCCACCAGATCGTCGATGATCAGGATGCCGGTGCCGTCGCCCATCATCTTGGCGTCGGGTTCCTTCAGCACGTTGGCCTCGGACTGGTCCTGATGGTCGTAGGATTTGATGCTGATGGTGTCGACGGTGCGAATGTCCAGTTCGCGGGCCACGATCATGGCCGGTGCCATGCCGCCACGGGTGATCGCCACAACCGCGCGCCAGCCGCCGCCCTTTTCGCCGGCTTCGCCTTCGGGTCCAAGCCCGTCCAGACGCCACGCCAGCGCGCGGCTGTCGCGGTGGATCTGGTCCCAGCTGATGTGAAAGCCTTTTTCGTGGGGCAAGCGGTCGGTCATGGGATTACTTTCCTGTAAGCAGTTTCAGGCCAAAGCCACCCAGCGCCACGGCCGCGATGCGGTCCAGCACAGGCTTGGCCGCCAGATAGCGCGCGCGGGCCGGGCCGCTGGACAGCAGCAGGGCGCAGGCGGTGTAGAACAGCACTTCGAGCACGAAGTGGTTGGCGACGATCAGGGCGATCTGCGTGGGCTCCAGCCCCTTGGGGAAGATCACCACGATGATCGCACCGGCGAAGAGCATGGATTTGGGATTGCCGAGGTTCACCACAAACCCCGCCAGAAACGCCCGCCCGCGCGGGACAGACACATCGCCCAGCGGGTCGCGGGCGTGGCGCCAAGTCTGGATGGCGATCCAGATCAGGTAGAGCGCACCGGCGATCTTGAGCGTCGTGTAGGCCCATGGAAACAGGGCGAACAGCCCCTCCAGCCCCATCAGCGCCGCCAAGGTCCAAAGCGCCGCCATCGTCGCCAGCCCAAAGCCCGTCGCAATCCCCGCCGCGCGGCCCGCGCTGACGGACATGCGCACCGACGTCAGGAAGGCCGCCCCGGGGCTGAGCAGGGCGGCGATCAGGATCGTGTTAAAGGCAAGCAGGCTTTCGGGGGCCATTGGCGTGTCACTTTGTGATGTCGGGGGCGTCGACGGCTTTCATGCCGACCACATGATAGCCTGCATCGACGTGCAGGTTTTCGCCCGTGGTGCCGCTGCCCAGATCCGAGAGCAGGTAGAGCGCGGCCTTGCCCACGTCCTCGATGGTGACGTTGCGGCGCAGGGGCGAGTTGTACTCATTCCACTTCATGATGTACCGGAAATCACCGATTCCCGAGGCGGCCAGCGTTTTGATCGGGCCGGCCGAGATGGCGTTGACGCGGATGCCGTCCTTGCCCAGATCTTCGGCCAGATATTGCACCGATGCCTCAAGCGCGGCCTTGGCCACGCCCATCACGTTATAATGCGGCATCACCTTTTCGGCGCCGTAATAGGTCAGCGTCACGGCGCTGCTGCCGGGGGTCATCATCTTTTCCGCGCGCTGCATCACGGCGGTGAAGGAATAGACCGAAATGTCCATCGACATGGCAAAGTTGTTGCGGCTGGTGTCGACATAGCGACCGCGCAATTCGTTTTTGTCCGAAAAACCGATGGCGTGCACCACAAAGTCCAGATTGCCCCATGTGTCTTTCAACGATGCGAACAGCGCATCTATCGACGCTTCGTCGCCCACGTCGCAGGGCAGGACAATGTTGCTGCCCAACGAGGCGGCCAGCGGGTCCACACGTTTCTTCAACGCGTCCCCCTGATAGGAAAATGCCAGCTCTGCACCCGCGTCTGCCAGTGTCTTGGCAATGCCCCATGCAATGGACTTGTCATTGGCAAGGCCCATGATCAAACCGCGTTTGCCCTTCATCAGCTCATGCGCCATCAAAAACCCCTTTGCCTTCAAGCCACTTCACTATGCGACCTTTAGGCGATTGACCCCGTGCCATCAAGAGAGTTGGTATGCATGGCGGGCGGTCTTTGCGCACTGTGTTACACCGGTGTTACGTTGGCGCGGACCGCAGGCCAATCAATGTGACGGTATATAAGGGGATCAAAATGGCGGAACGCAGTGGGAAATTCGCGGGGGATGATCCGTTTGCACTGGTGCGCGGCTGGCTGGCCGAGGCCGAGGCGTCCGAGATCAACGACCCAAATGCCATTGCGTTGTCGACGGTGGATGCATCGGGCATGCCCAATGCGCGGATGGTTTTGCTGAAAGACATCACCGACGACGCGTTCATCTTTTACACCAATTACGAAAGCGCCAAGGCACAAGAGATCGAGCAGGCCAAGGCCGCCGCTTTTGTGATGCATTGGAAATCGCTGCGCCGTCAGGTGCGGGTGCGCGGCACGGTCACCCGCGAGGACGGGGCGCGGGCAGATGACTATTATGCGTCTCGTTCGCTGAAAAGCCGTCTGGGGGCCTGGGCGTCCAGACAAAGCCAACCCTTGAAGAACCGCGCCACGTTGATGGCCGAGGTTGCCAAGGTGACAGCACAGCACGGCACCAATCCCAAACGTCCGCCGTTCTGGGGCGGTTACCGGATCATTCCCGTCGAGATTGAATTCTGGGCGGATGGCGATTTCAGGCTGCATGATCGCTATCGGTGGCGGCGCGAAAATCCGTCAGAGCCGTGGCAGATTGACCGGCTGAACCCCTGAAATTCGTGCAGCGTGAAACGCAGTTTATTGAAAAACCATAGGTTTTCACGCTTGAAAAGAGGTGCGTAAATCGTGCAAGTCTTGGTTAACACGTCAACTATATAGTTTTGCAGATGAAAGACTGTTCTGTGCCCGACGAAGATCACAAGCTTGAGACTTTGACCGGCTTGGTCAAATGGTTCGACCCTGTCAAAGGGTTCGGCTTTATCGTCGCGGACACGGGCGGGCCGGATATTCTGTTGCATGTGAATGTGTTGCGGAACTTTGGCCAAAGCTCGGTGTCGGATCAGGCGCGGGTCAGTGTTGTTGTGCAAAGCACGCAACGTGGTGTTCAGGCGATTGAAGTTTTGTCGATCGCACCTCCCGAAACCAGTCAGGGCGATCAGGCGCTGGCCGATCTGGCGGAGTTTGGCGTTGTCGATGCGCCGCTTGAGCCGGGGCGGGTCAAATGGTTCGACAAGGGCAAGGGGTTCGGTTTTGCCAATATTTTTGGCAGTGCCGAGGATGTGTTTTTGCACGTCGAGGTGCTGCGCCGCGCGGGATTGGCCGATTTGCAGCCGGGCGAAGCCTTGGCAATTCGGGTGATAGATGGCAAACGAGGTCGTATGGCCGCTGAAGTTCATGCATGGGAGGCGGCGCTGTCAAAGGACGACTGACAATGCGCGGCATTCTACTGGCTGGTCTTATTCTTGGTTTCGGACATTCTGCGGCATGGGCGGCTTGCGCACCCGGTGCGGTCGATCTGCGTGGCGATTGGGGCCATGCGCGGTTCAACGTTGAAATCGCAGATGACAATGAAGAACGCGCGCGGGGGCTGATGAACCGTCCCAAGATGGCGCAGTCGGCGGGGATGCTGTTTGTATACGACAGCCCGCGCAGCATGTCGTTCTGGATGCGCAACACGCTGATCCCGTTGGATATGATCTTTATCGACGCCCAAGGCGTTGTGCAGAACATCCACCACCGCGCTGTTCCCTTGGATGAAACGCCGATTCACGGCGGTGACAATCTGTTGGCGGCGCTTGAGATTAACGGCGGGCTGGCCGAGCGAATGGGGATTACAGTGGGCAGTCAGGTGCGCCATCCGGCCTTTGCCGACGACGGCGCGGCATGGCCCTGCACAGAATAGGGCAGCTTGGGTGTTTTTGCCCTTTTCAATCGGCGGGGTGGTCGTTATGCACCGCCCATGGTTCGGGGTGTGGCGCAGCCTGGTAGCGCACCTGTTTTGGGTACAGGGGGTCGGAGGTTCGAATCCTCTCGCCCCGACCATATATTTCCCACGATGTTTCGATAAAGAACGGCACGCGCAGGGCGCGGGCCGGATTTGGCGCGTTTATTCGACGGTCGTGCCGCCGGCCGCGCGCATCATCTGATCCAGCAACTGGTCCAGTTGGCGGTCCTTGTAATAGATGCGCCGCGCCTGGCCCGACTTTTGCGGAACCTCTGCGAAATAGCTGAATTCGATCATGGTCGATTCCGGCCCCGCATCGGTGCGGCGCTGTTGTTTTTGCATGACCACGGTGGGGGTTTTCAGCGCACCGTCATATTCCAGCAGCAAGAAGGCCGCGAAATCGGGCGTGGGCAGGGTGCGGCACTGAACGATTCCCCGTGACGGCGTGGCCAATTTGTCGCCGGGCGAGTCGCAGGCGTCCCGAAACGCTTCGTGCAGTCCGGTGGGGTCTTGGGCAAATAACGCACGACGCGCGGGCAAATCTTGTGGATTGCTTACAGTAGTCTCTACATATTGGGGTGCGCAGGCCGCCAAGAAGATGGGCAAAAGTGCCGTAAACCGATTCATGTGCGTGCCTTTTTTGTCAGTTGCGTTCAAACGACCACAAATCCCCACAGAGAACAAACCGTTTCGTGCCGCGTTGCAGAACGGTGGATGAAGCTGGGTACAACTTAATGAATAACGTCACATGAGGGGGCTAAGTTTCCCTCAAGGTTCACAAATTTCGGTTGCGGCCTGTGGGTAAGTTTTGGGGATGATTTTGCCGCGCAGCGAGACTGAATCACCTGAAGGCAAGGGCGGATCAATTGCCTGCGTCGGTCAAGGCTGCCGGTGGCAAAAAAACCTAAAAATTTTCGTTGACGCGAGGCGGGTCGATACGTCAGGTTGTGCAGACATCGCCGGTCACCACAACATTTAGTGGACAACACTAAGAACACATCGGCGACGCTGGGACAGACAAAATTGCGTCATTCAGGACGGAAACACAGGCTGAAACATTCGGTTTCAGCGCAAAAAGACGTGTCTATTTCATCCCGGCACTTGCACCGAGCGGACCGCTGCAACGTCAGCGTTTCAACCTGAAAAAGCTGGATATGAGGCAGCGCGATGAAAATTGACAGAAAGTTCACCCAAGCCGGATCAGATGCCTATGCATCGCTGGATTTCATTACGACCGTGTCCGAAATCCGCAATCCCGACGGGACAATCGTGTTTCACCTCGACAACGTCGAAGTGCCCGCATCGTGGAGCCAAGTGGCCAGCGACGTCATCGCGCAGAAATATTTTCGCAAGGCCGGCGTGCCCAGCAAGGTCAAAAAAGTAAAAGAAAAAGGCGTTCCCGAATTCCTGTGGCGCTCGGTGCCTGCGGACGGCGCGGAAATGGGCGGCGAAACCTCGTCCAAGCAAGTCTTTGATCGTCTGGCGGGCGCGTGGGCCTATTGGGGCTGGAAGGGTGGTTATTTCTCCACCGAAGAGGATGCGCAGACCTATTACGACGAAATGCGTCACATGCTGGCGACCCAGCGCGCGGCGCCCAACAGCCCGCAGTGGTTCAACACCGGCCTGCACTGGGCTTACGGCATCGACGGTCCGGCGCAGGGCCACTATTACGTGGACTACAAAACCGGCGAGCTGACCCGCTCGACGTCCTCTTATGAACATCCGCAGCCGCACGCCTGCTTTATCCAGTCGGTCGCCGACGATCTGGTGGGTGACGGCGGCATCATGGACCTGTGGGTGCGCGAAGCGCGTCTGTTCAAATACGGCTCGGGCACCGGCACCAACTTTTCCTCGCTTCGTGGCGAAGGTGAAAAACTGTCGGGCGGTGGCAAGTCCAGCGGCCTGATGGGGTTCCTGAAAATCGGTGACCGCGCTGCGGGTGCGATCAAATCGGGCGGCACAACGCGCCGCGCCGCCAAGATGGTGATTGTCGATGCGGACCACCCCGACATCGAGGATTTCATCAATTGGAAGGTGATCGAAGAGCAGAAAGTGGCGAGCATCGTCGCAGGCTCGAAAATGCACGAGCAGAAGCTGAATGCGCTGTTCGCTGCGATCAAGGCATGGGACGGGGCCGAGGCCGACGCTTATGACCCCAAGGTGAACGAGGGCCTGAAAGCGGCCATTCGTGACGCCAAAAAGGTCGCGATCCCCGAGACTTATATCAAACGCGTGCTGGATTACGCCAAACAGGGCCACACCAGCATCGAGTTCCCCACCTATGACACCGACTGGGATTCCGAGGCCTACAGCTCGGTTTCGGGTCAGAACTCGAACAACTCGATCCGCGTGACCAATGCGTTCCTGACGGCTGTCGAAAAAGACGCCGATTGGGAACTGATCAGCCGCACCGACAACCGCGTGACCAAGACGATCCGCGCCCGCGATCTGTGGGAGCAGGTGGGCCACGCCGCATGGGCCTGTGCCGATCCGGGCATTCAGTACCACGACACCGTGAACGAATGGCACACATGCCCCGCAGACGGTCCGATCCGTGGATCGAACCCGTGCTCGGAATATATGTTCCTGGACGACACTGCCTGTAACCTGGCGTCGATGAACCTGCTGACCTTCCTTAAAGACGGTGTGTTCCAGGTCGAGGATTACATGCATGCCTCGCGTCTGTGGACCGTGACGCTGGAAATCAGCGTGATGATGGCGCAGTTCCCGTCGAAAGAGATTGCGCAGCGGTCCTATGATTTCCGCACGCTGGGTCTGGGCTATGCCAACATCGGCGGGCTGCTGATGAACATGGGGTATTCCTATGACAGCACCGAAGGGCGCGCGCTGTGTGGTGCGCTGACTGCGATCATGACCGGCGTGGCCTATGCCACATCCGCCGAAATGGCGGGCGAGCTGGGATCGTTCCCCGGCTACAAGAAAAACGCCAAGGACATGCTGCGGGTTATCCGCAACCACCGCAATGCGGCCTATGGCAACGACGAAGGCTATGAAAAGCTGGCGGTGAAGCCCGTGCCCCTGGACATCGCTGGTTGCCCCGACATGCGTCTGGTCGAAATGGCGCAAACCACATGGGACGAGGCGCTGAGCCTGGGCGAAAAGCACGGCTATCGCAACGCACAAACCTCGGTGATTGCGCCCACGGGCACCATCGGTCTGGTGATGGATTGCGACACCACGGGGATCGAGCCGGACTTTGCGCTGGTGAAGTTCAAGAAGCTGGCCGGTGGCGGCTATTTCAAGATCATCAACCGGTCTGTGCCTGCGGCGCTGGAAAAGCTGGGCTATGGTTCGGCCCAGATCGAGGAAATCGTCAGCTACGCGGTGGGCCACGGCACCATCGGCAATGCGCCCGGCATCAACCACACGTCGCTGACCGGCCACGGCTTTGGTCCCAACGAGCTGGCCAAGATCGACGCATCGCTGGAAAGCGCGTTCGACATCCGGTTTGTGTTCAACCAATGGACGCTGGGCGAAGATTTCTGCACCAAGGTGCTGGGTATTCCTGCGGCCAAGCTGAACGATCCCACATTCGACCTGCTGCGCCATCTTGGGTTCACCAAGCGTGACATCGAACTGGCCAACGACCACGTGTGCGGCACCATGACACTGGAAGGCGCACCTTTCCTGAAGCAAGAGCATTACGCGATCTTCGATTGCGCCAATGCCTGCGGCAAGAAGGGCAAGCGGTATCTGAGCGTCGACAGCCACATCTACATGATGGCCGCCGCGCAATCCTTCATCTCGGGCGCGATCAGCAAGACGATCAACATGCCCAACGATGCCACCATCGAGGATTGCCAGAAGGCGTACGAGCTGTCGTGGTCGCTGGGGGTGAAAGCCAACGCGCTGTACCGTGACGGGTCGAAACTGTCGCAGCCGCTGGCGTCGGCGCTGGTCGAGGATGACGAAGAGGCCGAGGAAGCACTGGCCTCGGGTTCGATGCAGGAAAAAGCCACCGTTCTGGCCGAGAAGATCGTTGAAAAGATCATCGTCAAAGAGATCGTCAAGTCGCACCGCGAAAAGATGCCCGAGCGTCGCAAGGGCTATACCCAGAAGGCCATCGTGGGCGGGCACAAGGTATACCTGCGCACCGGCGAATATGCCGACGGCAACCTGGGTGAAATTTTCATCGACATGCACAAGGAAGGTGCCGGTTTCCGCGCCATGATGAACAACTTTGCCATCGCGGTGTCGGTTGGTCTGCAATACGGCGTGCCGCTGGAAGAGTTCGTCGATGCGTTCACCTTTACCAAGTTCGAACCGGCCGGCATGGTTCAGGGCAACGACAGCATCAAGAATGCAACGTCGATCCTGGATTATATCTTCCGCGAACTGGCGGTGTCCTATCTGGACCGCACCGATCTGGCCCATGTGCAGCCCGAAGGCGCGTCGTTCGACAGCATCGGTCGCGGGGTCGAGGAAGGCGTGAGCAACCTGAGCGAGATCAGCGAAAGTGCGGCCAGCAAGTCGTTGGAAGTGCTGAAACAAATTTCGTCGACCGGCTATCTGCGCAAGCGTCTGCCGCAGGATCTGACCCTGTTGCAGGGCGGCATGGCCGATCCTGTTGCCACGTTGCAAACGCTGGTGCCCGAAGTGGCCACCGGCACCGGCGGGGCGGCCAGCATGTCGACCACGGCGGTGGCGTCGGGCGCGGTCAGCCTGGACGCGCGGGTCAAGGCGAAGATGCAAGGCTACGAAGGCGAAGCCTGCGGCGAATGCGGCAACTACACGCTGGTGCGCAACGGCACCTGCATGAAGTGCAACACCTGCGGCGGCACGTCCGGCTGTAGCTGATATGACATCGCGTTTCCCTTGCGGGAAAACGTGCAGGGGGTCCGGCCATCCCAGAAAAGGCCGGACCCCCGACGAGATAGGGTGGGGCGGAATATTGTCCTTCTCACCTTGACACGGGGCGGGTGCGCTCGCCCCCTGACGACGCTCAGGCCGCAGGCAAAAAAATTTCCGAGCGGTTAACATATTGAGCCTGAGTGGCGAGACTAGGGGAGAGCTTCGGCTCTCCCTTTTTTCTGTAACGCATGAAAATCCGAGGGCGCAGGAACAATTGGCCCCGACCCGAATGGAGTTACCCCAAAGCACCTCTGGTTGCCGCGGGCAAATCCGATTAAGTCCTGTCCGGGACGCAGGGGGAACAGACGTTTGAAAAAGATCACTTTGCCTGAACGGCCGCATTGGCGCGACCATGCCAAAGAGGTCGGATTTACCTTTGCGGATATGCATGGCGAACCCTATTGGGACGAAACTTCGGCCTATGCCTTTACGCTTGAGCAGATCGAGACCGATCTGGAAGACCCATCGACCGCGCTGCATGGGATGTGCCGCGAAGCCGTGGCCGAGATCATCGGCAGCGACAGCCTGATGGAAAAACTGGCGATCCCCGAGGCGCACCGCGACCTTGTTGCCGAAAGCTGGAAGCGGGACGACCCGGAAATATACGGGCGGTTCGATTTCGCCTATGACGGCCAAACACCGGCCAAGTTGCTGGAATATAACGCCGATACACCAACGTCGCTGTACGAAAGCGCGGCCTTTCAGTGGCAATGGTTAGAAGATCAGCTGAACGCCGAGGTGCTGCCCGCCGGAACCGACCAGTTCAACGGGATACACGAGGCGCTGGTTGCGCGGTTTGCCGAAGTGTTCGAGAAGGACAGCGATTTGCACTTTACCGCCGTGGCCGGAAATCCGGAAGATTACGGCACGGTCGAGGCCATGGGCTGGGCCGCGCGCGAGGCTGGTTTGGGTGCGCATTACTGTGATCTGGACAAAATCGCGCTGAGCAAGGACGGCCAGTTTCTGGATGACGAAGATCGCCGGATCGCGGTTTTGTTCAAGTTGTACCCGTGGGAGGATTTGCTGCGCGACGACTATGCAAACCACATCGACGGTTCCGGCTGTCTGTTTCTGGAGCCCGCGTGGAAGGCAGTGCTGTCAAACAAGGGCCTGTTGCCGGTGTTGTGGCAGATGTTCGAGGGACACCCAAACCTGTTGCCCGCCTTTTTCGAGGCCGATCTGAACGACACCAGGCCGGACCGTGGTGCCGATGCCGCCGCCTTTGCCCGCGCCGAGGCGCAACTGGACGCGGGCCATGTGCGCAAGCCGATCCTGTCGCGCGAAGGGGCGTCGGTTTCGATCTTCAGATCCGGCGAGGTGGTCGAGCAGTCGAAAAACACCGACTATGCCGAACATCCACGCATCATTCAGGCCTATGCGCCGTTGCCGCAGTTTGACGGCTTTCGTCCTGTTGTCGGTGCGTGGATCATCGGGCAGGCCTGCGCCGGCATAGGTATGCGCGAGGACCGGTCCCGCATCACGCAGGATCTGTCCCGCTTCAAACCCCATTATATCGTTGCGTAAACGACCCTAGCAGAAAGACGACTGACATGACCAAACGTTCGAATCGCGTTGCAATTATGATCGTGGGCGCGACCGCCTTTGCGCTGGCCGGATGCCGCGAAGAACAGGTGGACGCCGCCGCATTCCCGGACCTGCAAAGCTGTGTGGACGAAGCGTCGCGTGGCGGGATGTTCACCGCGCAAGATTGCGAGACGTCTTTTTCGCAGGCCGAAGCGCTGCACGTCGAGGCCGCGCCGCGCTATGACAGCATTGCCGTTTGCGAAGAGCAGCATGGCGAAGGCGCCTGTGGGACCGAAGCAAGCGCAACACAAGGCGGGTCTGGCAGTATCTTCATGCCATTGCTGGCAGGTTACCTGATCGGGAACATGTTGGGTGGAAAGTCGGGGATGGCTGCGTCCCAGCCGCTGTATAAAAACGCCGACGGTCGCTACACCAACGCCGCGCGCACCAGCACCTTTTCCAGCAACCAGGGCGCGGCAAAGCTGAACACTTCGCAATTTGTCCGCCCGACCTCGACCGTCGGGAAAACGCCGATGACCCGCGCCACCGCCGCGTCACGCGGGGGCTTTGGCAAGGCCGGTGGCACAAGGTCGGGCTTTGGAGGGTAGAGAGACCTGACGACGCTTATGATCGAGAACGATCAGGTGCATCCTGCGCAACCGTGAGTTTGGACAGTTTCCACCGACGTCACGCCGAAGGTTGCGCGCCCATGAGAAGGGCACACAGCACGCCTGTTTTCGCCTTGGTCATTCTGCGGTCCGATGCGCATCCAACTTTGGGCGCTGCCCTGTGTGGCGGACATTTTGCCAACCCGCTTGCCATACCGCCCCCATCGCCTTAGGTGGGCGGCTTGAGACACGGCACCAAGGGGAGCACGCCCATGCAAACGCCCTATTACCTGATCGACAAATCCCGTCTGTTGCAAAACATGGAGAAAATCGCGTGGTTGCGCGCGGCGTCGGGGGCGAAATCGCTGCTGGCGTTGAAATGCTTTGCCACGTGGTCGGTGTTTGATTTCATGGCGGACTACATGGACGGATCGACCTCGTCGTCGCTCTATGAGGTGCGGTTGGGCGCCGAGAAGTTCGGCGGGGAAACACACGCCTATTCCGTGGCTTACGCCGATCACGAGATTGACGAGGTGCTGGGCCACAGCGACAAGATCATCTTCAACTCCATCGGCCAGCTGACCCGTTTCGACGCACAGTCCCAAGGGCACACACGCGGATTGCGGGTTAATCCGGGGGTGTCGACCTCGGGGTTCGATCTGGCCGATCCGGCGCGTCCGTTCAGCCGTTTGGGCGAACATGACCCCGACCAGATCGCCACTGTGGCCGACAAGATCAGCGGGCTGATGTTCCACAACAACTGCGAGAACGACGATTTCGACCGGTTCGACGAGATGCTGACCCTGATCGAGGACCGCTTTGGCGCGATCATTGCGCGGATGGACTGGATCAGTCTGGGCGGCGGCATTCATTTCACCGGCGACGGCTATCCGCTGGACCGTCTGGCCGCGCGGCTCAAGGCGTTTGCGGAAACCAACGGCGTGCAGGTCTATCTGGAGCCGGGCGAGGCCGCGATCACCGGGGCGGCGACGCTTGAGGTGACCGTGCTGGACACGCTGCACAACGGCAAGGACCTGGCGATTGTCGATGCGTCGATCGAGGCGCATATGCTGGATTTGCTGATTTACCGCGAACCTGCGAAAATCAGCCCCGACACCGGCGATCACCCGTGGATGATCTGCGGCAAGTCGTGCCTGGCGGGCGATATATTCGGCGAGTTCCGGTTCGACAAACCGATCCAACCCGGCGACCGGATTTCGTTTCAGGACGCAGCCGGTTACACAATGGTTAAGAAAAACTGGTTCAACGGGGTGAAGATGCCCGGAATCGCCATTCGCGAGTTGGACGGAACCCTGCGCATGGTGCGCGAATTCGATTACGCCGACTTTTCGGCAGCCCTTTCCTGAACACCAGACATAAGAGGTCTCTTGGATACATGAAACGCAATGTTCTTATCATCGGCGCAGGTGGCGTCGCTCAGGTCGTGGCGCATAAATGCGCGCAAAACAACGATGTGCTGGGGGATTTGCATATCGCCAGCCGGACGGTTTCGAAATGCGAGGCCATCATCCAGAGCGTGCATGACAAGGGCGCGATGAAACAGGACGGCGTGTTCAAAGCCCATGCGCTGGATGCGATGGATACGGCGGCTGTCGTTGACCTGTTGCAGGGCACCGGGGCACAGATCGTGATCAACGTCGGATCGCCCTTCGTGAACATGACGGTGCTTGAGGCCTGCATTCAGGCCGGTGTGGCCTATATCGACACGGCGATCCACGAAGATCCCGCCAAGATCTGCGAAACGCCGCCCTGGTACGGCAATTACGAATGGAAACGCCGCGACGATTGCGCGGCGGCGGGTGTGACCGCAATTCTGGGGGCGGGGTTCGATCCCGGCATGGTCAACGCATTCGCCCGTTTCGCGGTGGATGAGTATATGGACGAGGTCACATCCATCGACATCGTCGACATCAATGCGGGCAACCACGGCAAGTATTTCTCGACCAACTTCGACCCCGAGATCAACTTTCGCGAGTTCACCGGCACCGTGTACAGCTGGCAGCAGGGCGCGTGGCAGGAGAACAAGATGTTCGAAGTGGGCCGCGAATGGGATCTGCCCGTCGTCGGCAAGCAAAAGGCCTATATGTCGGGCCACGACGAGGTGCATTCGCTGGCGGCCAATTATCCGCAGGCCGATGTGCGGTTCTGGATGGGCTTTGGCGATCACTACATCAACGTCTTTACCGTTCTGCAAAACCTGGGCCTGCTGTCCGAACAGCCGGTGGTGACGGCCGAGGGGCTTGAGGTCATTCCGCTGAAAGTGGTCAAGGCCGTGTTGCCCGACCCGTCCAGCCTTGCGCCGAATTATACGGGCAAGACCTGTATCGGTGATCTGGTCAAAGGCACCAAGGACGGCGCCGAGGCAGAAGTGTTCGTCTATAACGTGGCCGATCACAAAGAGGCCTATGAAGAGGTTGGCAGCCAGGGCATTTCCTATACCGCCGGCGTGCCGCCCGTGGCCTTTGCGATGCTGATCGCCGATGGCACCTATGACGTGGCCAAGATGGTCAATGTCGAGGAACTGGACCCCAAGCCGCTGTTCGCGCTGTTGGACGACATCGGCCTGCCGACACGGGTCAAGGATGCCAAGGGCGACCGGGCCTGGAACGGATAAAGTAGAAAGGGGGGCGTTGCGCCCCCCTTTTTGTTTTCAGTCACCGAAGCCCGGAACAAAGGTGCACAGCACCGCCGGGCAGCGCCCGACCGCCCGTCACGCCGGAGGCGTGCCTAAAACAATCGGCGCACCTTTGGTGCGACGGGCGGGCGCTTCGTCGCCGTATTTCAATGCGTCATCCCCACGCCAAAGCTTAGACATAAAGTGGCACGAACCACGGTTCCGATGCCCGCCCGCGGTCGGGTGCTGCCCTCTCACTCCATTTCCCCCTCCAATTCTCGCCGCAGGCGGGCCCGCGCCCGCGACAGGCGTGACATCACCGTGCCCTGTGGCAGGCCGGTCAGCTTGGCCAGCCGCGCCGGGGAGCTTTCGCCACCTGCGACCAGCCGCATCAGGTCGGCCTGATCGCGCGGCAGTGTTTCGATCACCCGCAGGGCGTCGGCGCAGTCCAGCCGCATCGGGGCTTCGGGTTGAACCGTGGCGTGGTCTTCCTCCAGCTCCTCGGTGTCGGATGCACGTCGCCACGACATGCGCGCCTGATTGGTCAGTGTGCGCATGGCATAGGCGGGCAGGTCGTCGATGGGGCCACCACGGCGGGCGCGCTGGATCAGGCGCAGCAGCGTTTCTTGCACCAGATCGTCGGCGGCGCTGTGGGACCGGGTCAGCCGACGCGCACGGCGGGTCAGCATGGGAATGAGGCGGGTCAGGGGGGCATGTGTTGTCATGGGGCGACCTAACCCTGCACGGCGGGCGCTGAACAGACGGGGGGTTTCTGCCGATCTGTCAGGCGGGGCCTTTTTGGGCGACCGGCTGCCGAAGGGTTTGGCGCGGATCGGCGTGGTATCGCGCGTGGGTTGTGACGGGCGACGGGGCAGGGACGCAAGGGGCGGTTTTCGCATCAAACCCTATGAGCGCCCAACGAGGCCTCGTTAACCAAGACTTACCAAGGAGTACCACCATGACCAAGTTCACAACATTCGCCGCCGCCGTCGCTGTTGCCATGACCCCCGTGATCGCCAGCGCGAACACCGCGGCCGAACTGGACGCCAATCAGGACGGTTACCTGACATTGGACGAGTTGCAGGCCGCCTATCCCGACATGACAGGTGACCAGTTCACCCTGCTTGATCTGGACGCCAACGGCGCGCTGGACGCCGAAGAAGTGGCCGCCGCGACCGAGGCCGGCATGTTGCCCGCGCCCAACGAAGGCTAAGGCGCATCAAGGCAGGCGTCCGGTGTTCCCCAGTCCCGGACGCCTGCTGATTTATGCCGGCAGGTGGATGTTGAACTTTGCCCTTATGGCGGCGTCCAGCGCCGGATCGAACCGCGCGGCAGAGCGCGTTCCCAGAATGTCATTCTTGCGCTCGGTCGCCCGCGCGACAAGGTCCGGCTTGCCGCGTTCGGCCCATTCCTTGGGCGAGGTGCGGTCGCCAAGCGCGGGATAGACGTTGTCCATCTCCATCCGGCCCAGCGTTTCGGCGGTGCCAAGATAATGGCCTGGACCGCCCAAGCAGACGGCGGCCATCTGGTCCAGCGCCATGGTGTCGTCGGTCACTTCGATGCCGCGCACACAGCGCAGGGCCTGACCGATCAGATCGTCGCCCATGATCAGGCTTTCGTGGCAGAACCCCAGTAGCGACGCGTGCATGCCCGCCGCTTCGTAGACCATGTTCAGCCCCGACAGCCCTGCCATCACGTTGGAACACATCTGTTCCCATCCGGCCTGCATGTCGGGCAGTTTGCTGTCGGCAATGCCTGCGGCGGCGCCTCCGGGCAGGTCGTAGAACCGGTGCATCTGGGCGCACCCTGCCGTCAGCAGCGCCTGTTCACCCGACCCGCCGGTCATGGCCCCCGTGCGCAGGTCCAGATCGAACGGCCAGGTGCCGAAGATCGCCGGTGCGCCCGGTTTGACGGCATGGACATAGACCAGACCCGCCAGACATTCCGCCACCGCCTGCACGATCGCGCCCGCGATGCTGCCCGGCGCGGTTGCCCCCGACATGCCTGCCGACAACAGCAGCACGGGCATGCCGTGTTTTATGCAGGCCTCCATCACCAGACAGGATTCCGTGGCGAATTTCATCGGTGGCACGACAAAGCAGTTCGAGTTGCTGACAAAGGGCCGTGCGCGCCATGCCGCTTCGCCGCCTGCAATCATGTGCAGCATCTCGATGGCGGGGGCGACATAGGCGGGATCGGTGAAGGACAGGCCGATGTGTTTGGTCGTGCCTGCCGTGCAGGCGTAGACCGAGTTCATGTCCATTTCAAAGTTGTCGGCAATGTCGCGGCAGACCATGGGACGCTGGACAAAGTGGATGTTGTCCAGCCGGTCGCAGATCCGCGCGGCGTCGTGCAGATCCTGCACCGTGCTTTCGCGGTAGCTGCGTCCGTCGGGTTCCACCATATGCACAGCAGCACCGGCGGTGCCGTAGTGCACGCGGGTGCCCGACAGGTCCAGATCATGCAGCCCGTCGCGGCTGTGCAGGGTCAGGGTGCGGTCGGCGCGCGCGATCGTGTCCTCGACCAGCGCGCGGGGAAAGCGGATGCGCCCGTCGGCACCCTGGATGGCCCCCGCAGCCGTCAGATAGGCCACACCGGACAGCGGCGCGTCTGCCAGACCGATGCGTTCCAGCGCGTCCAATGCGGCGCCGTGGATGCGCAGGACATCCGCATCGCTCAGCGGTTTGTATTGGCCACCGGTCATGCCGGGGCGGATGGGGCGCAGGTGGTCGGCCAGCGGGGCCGCGCGTGCCGCACGGCGCGCGGCGCGGCCGCCGGTGCGCGAGGGAGAATGATCGTTCATGATGAAGGGTTCCGTTTGCAGGACAAAGGGCAGGATGATCGGGGTAAGCCCCTTCAGGGCCTGCCGCGTGCCGCGCGTCCGCGTTCGGCACCGATGGTGCGTACAACAAGGGCGATTTTACACAGATCAGCCTGCATCCCAGTCTCCTTGCCAGAGCGCGCAAAGCCGCGTTCCTGTACGGGGTCAGATGATCCTGCGCCGGAGTGCGGCGGCTTTCCTGCCCGTTTGCGACATAGGGTCGCAATCGGCCCACGGCGGGGCATCGCGCATCCACGCGGGTTCCTGCGCGGGTTCCCGCCTTAAGTGAAAGAACACGAAAACGTGGGTGGAACTTTACCCCCGCGATGGCGTTTTGCTCACAGTCCGTGGGAACAGAATGCTGCATGTGCAGAATCGCATAGCGGTGCCCGCGGTCACGAATGCTTAAGAATAGAAAACTAGGAGCAACACTATGAAACGTATCGTATATGCAGGCGCACTGACACTGGCTGCTACAGCTTCCTACGCCGGCGCACCCGCTGATCCGGTGATTGAAGCCCCCGTATACACCCCCGCACCCGTTGAAACATACACCGGTGGCGACTGGACCGGCTTCTACGCTGGTGGCCAGTTGGGTTATGCCGACATCGACGGCACAGGCGCTGCTGACGGTTCCGGCGGTACATACGGTGTGCACGGTGGCTACAACTATGACTTCGGTCAGTTCGTTCTGGGCGGCGAAGTCGACTATGACAAACTGGACGTCGACCTGGGCGGTGCCGCAACAGCCGACAGCGTTGCACGTCTGAAGCTGAAAGCGGGCTACGATCTGGGCAAAACCATGATCTACGCCACAGCCGGTGCCGCACGCGCCGACACATCGCTGGGTAGCGAAAACGGCGAATTCTACGGTCTGGGCGTTGCTTACAAAGTGAACGACCAGTTCACCATGGGCGGCGAACTGCTGGAGCACAGCTTTGACGACATCGCAGGTTCGGGCGTGGACGCAGATGCGACCACATTCACACTGCGCGGTTCGTACAACTTCTAAACGACCGATACAGCAGGGGCGCCTTATGGGCGTCCCGATGATCTGAGCATGTTGGCGGCGGTGCGTTTGTCAGGTGGTCTACCACTTGCCCGACGCGCCGCCGCCTCCGCTTGAGCCGCCGCCGAAAGAGCTGCTGCCGGATGAGGAAGACGCCCGGTTGGCCGACAGCATCGGCACCACGATCAGTGCCGTATCCCGGTAGTCGCAGTTGGTGCAGCGTGTTGTACGCTGTTTCTCGCCCTTTTGGGTGCGGGTGGCCGATTTGATCGTGTCGTCGTTCACTTCCAGCGCGCCGCGCTTTCCACAGGACGGGCATTTGCGCATTTTGGCGCGGAACTTGAGCCCGAATATCAAGCCGACGATGCCCAGCGGGAAAATTGACAACCACCACAAGCTGCCACCCTTGGCGGGCTTTGCAGGTGCGGGGGGTGGCGTGTTGGCGGCAAAGGGGCGGGCGATCACGTCGATGGTGGCGCTGACGCCCTGGGTGATGCCGGCGGGGTAATCGCCATCTTTGAACCTGGGCAGGAACGCGTCCTGCACCACCGCTTCGGCCACGTCATTCCATGCGTCGCCAAAGCCTGCGCCCAGTTCCAGCCGCATCGCGCGGTCGCCGGGCAGAACCAGCACCATGATCCCGTCATTGCGGTCGGCATTGCCCACGCCCCAGTGATTGAACAGGCCGGTGGCAAATTCCTCAAGCGTGGCGTCGGGGTCATAGGTGGCCTGACGCGTCAGGGTGACCACGGTCATTTCGATGCCGGTGTCGGCGCGCAGCGCATCCAGTTGCGCGGCAATCGCGGCCTCGGTGTCATCGGGCAGGATGTCGGCAAAGTCGTTGACGGTCGTGGAATTGTAGTCGGGATAGAACTGCGCACCGGCCAACGCGGGCCAGAGCACCAGTGCGAGGGTTGCAATACACCGCTTCATGGCAAAACCTTTCCTGAAAATACGGTCAGGATAGCGCAGAATTCAGGTTTTGCGTGGTGAAAGTCGCAGGCGTTTTCCCCGCCTGCGGTCCCGGTGCGGCCCCTGCGCCAAGATCAGGCGCGACAGGTCAAAATTGCACTGACCCTATTTTCCGGCCAACCCGGCCGCGAAATCGCACAGGGTTTTCAGCGCTGCGATGAACCGGTCATCGTCGATGGTCATCGCCACACGGATGTGACCCGCCGCCGCCTGGCCAAAGCTTTCGCCCGGCATCACGGCAATGTGGTGCGCATCCAGCAACGCGTTGGCGAAATCATCGCCGCTGAGCCCCGTCGCACGGATGTCCAGCATCAGGTACATCGCTCCCTGTGCCGGCACCAGGCTGACGGTGTTTTGCCCCTCCAGCACCTGCATCGCCTTGTCGCGGCGGCGGCGGAAGGGTTCGGACACCTCGGCCTCGACCTGCGGCCCCTGGTTCAGGGCAAAGTTTGCGGCGTCCTGGACATAGCCCGGCACGCCGTAGGTGGTGTTGGTGGCAAGGTTGATCAGATTGGCGATCACGTCCTGGGCCCCCACGATCCAGCCGCAGCGCGATCCGGTCATGGCGTGGGATTTGGACATCGACCCCACCACCAGCGTGCGCTCGGCCATGCCGGGCAGGGCGCGCGGGCTGAGGTGGTCGCCGGTCCACACCTGCGTGTCATAGACCTCGTCCGAGATCAGCCACAGGTCGTGCGCCTTGCAGACCTGCGCGATGCCGTCCAGCGTGTCGCGGCTGTAGACCACGCCGGTGGGATTGTTGGGCGAGTTGACCAGCAGCGACGTGGCCCCGTGTTCCGCCGCCTTGGCGATGTCCGCCGCGCGGGGTTGAAAGGCATTGTCAGCATAGGCGGGCACCGATTGCGGGATGGCGCTGACTGCGCGGATCGTGCCGGGGTAGGTGGCGTAATAGGGATCAATGTACAGCGCCGTATCACCGGGGTCACAAGCGACCGAATGCGCCGCGAACAGGGCCGCCTGACCGCCCGGCGTGATGATCACATTGTCGCGCGTGGTCGGCACGCCGGTGCGTGCTTGCACACGTGCGGCCACCGTGTCGCGCAATGCGTCGATGCCCGGCACCATGGCATAGCCTGTGTGCCCGCCCATCGCGCTGCGGTGCATCTCTTGCAGGATGGGGGCGGCGGTGCGGATGTCGTGTTCGCCGATGGTCAGCTCGGTCACGGCGACGCCTTCGGCGATCATGCCGCGCGCCTTTAGAAACACGTCCCAGCCGTCCGATCCACCACCATTGATATTTGCAACCCGATGCGAAATCTTCATCTGCCGTTCCTTTGCCGTACTGATTTCCGGCCAAGGGGTCAGAGCGGCCCTGAATTGTCAACACTAGGTCACCATGCCGGCGGGGACTTGACCGCGCGTGCCGCCGCGGGTTAGCTGGCGGCATGACAAAAACCTGCACCATTATTTGCTGCTGCATTATCTGCTGATCCACTCAGCGGGCCGGTTCTTTGTTTCCATGACACATCAGAATTGCTAGGCCCGCGCCAACCCCTGCGCGAGGACGCCTGATGGACATCCACCTGTATAACACCGCCACACGCCGCAAAGAGCTGTTTGCGCCGTTGGACCCTGAAAATGTGCGGATGTATGTCTGTGGCCCGACGGTCTATGACCGCGCCCATCTGGGCAATGCGCGGCCTGTGCTGGTGTTCGATATTCTCTACCGGTTGCTGAAAACGCAGTATCCGCGCGTGACCTATGTGCGCAATTTCACGGATGTGGACGACAAGATAAACGCCCGCGCCGCCGAAAGCGGGCGCAGCATCGGCGAGATCACCGCCGAGACGTCGCAATGGTTTCTGGACGACATGGGCGCGATTGGCGCGCTGGAGCCGGACCATATGCCGCGTGCGACGGCCTATATTGCCGAGATGGTCGAGATGATCGCGGGGCTGATCGAGGGTGGCTTTGCCTATGCACGCGAGGGCCACGTGCTGTTTCGGGTGCGCGAGTATGCCCGCTATGGTGCGCTGTCGGGCCGGTCGGTCGACGACATGATCGCAGGCGCACGGGTCGAGGTGGCGCCCTATAAAGAGGACCCGATGGATTTCGTGCTGTGGAAGCCTTCGGACGACCAGACACCGGGCTGGGACAGCCCGTGGGGGCGCGGGCGGCCCGGCTGGCATATCGAATGCTCGGCCATGGCCAAGGCGCTGTTGGGCGACCGCTTTGACATCCACGGCGGCGGCAACGACCTGATGTTTCCCCACCACGAGAACGAGATTGCGCAAAGCTGCTGTGCCAATGGCACGGACCGGATGGCGAACGTGTGGATGCACAACGAGATGTTGCAGGTCGAGGGCAAGAAGATGTCCAAGTCCTTGGGCAACTTCTTTACCGTGCGCGATTTGCTGGAGCAGGGGGTGCCGGGCGAGGTGATCCGGTTCGTGATGCTGTCGACGCATTACCGCAAGCCGATGGATTGGACGGCTGAAAAGGCTGAAGAGGCTGCGCAGACACTTTTCAAATGGCGGAGTCTTTCTGAAAACACTACTCCAGCTTCTGAAACGTCAGAAGCTGTTGTAAGTGCTCTTTCAAACGACTTGAATACGCCTCAAGCGATTGCTGAGCTATACAAACTGGAAGTTCACCCAAGAGCGTTGCTAAGAAACGCGCGCCTACTAGGGCTGCTCGAACCGAATAATGGTGAGTGGTACTCACGTCGAAAACTTCAATTTGCAGCTAATGACACCCTTAAAGTTCTACTGCTAAAGCGTAAGCAGGCTAAGATAGACAAAAAGTTCGATATCGCGGATCAAATTCGTGATGCTTTGAAGGTAAGAGGTATTTCGTTAGAAGATTTACCTGAAGGGTTGGTGAAGCCGAGCATATCTTTTGATTTTGTGAGCCGCTACATTTCGGGGCTTACTGAGCTAGAAAAGAAAGAGGTTTTTGGTGACATTTATAAGGACGATGGCAGCCTAGACGGTTCATCTGCAACGGACAGATATTTAGAACGAGCTGCTAAAGAAGTTCTTTTTGAAATCGAAGGCGGACGTTAATGGAACTTTTTCCTCAGCGTATCGAACTCTCTAGAGTGCCATTTTTGACTAAACTCTTTTATGGAATCAGTGAAATTTTTCCTACGCAGAACTGCCACCGGCCGCGGGTGGGGGTGAAGCCCCCGCCCGGGGGGGCGGTCGGGGGCTGTTCGTGCCACGGGCACGAACGGTTCTATAAATCGAGGGGCACAGCATGACCCGCGAACGCCTCTACCTCTTCGACACCACTCTGCGCGACGGGCAGCAGACCCAGGGCGTGCAATTCTCGACCGACGAGAAAATCACCATCGCCCGCGCGCTCGACAGCCTTGGCGTCGACCACATCGAAGGCGGCTGGCCCGGCGCCAACCCCACCGACAGCGCCTTTTTCGACGCGGCCCCCGAAACCCGCGCCACCATGACCGCTTTCGGCATGACCAAGCGCAACGGCATGTCCGCCGAGAATGACGATGTGCTGGCCGCCGTGCTGAACGCAAACACCCCCGCCGTCTGCCTTGTGGGCAAAACCCACGATTTCCACGTTGAAACGGCGCTGGGCATCACGCTGGACGAAAACACCGACAACATCGCCAAATCCGTGGCGCATCTGGTTGCGCAGGGCCGCGAGGCGATCTTTGACGCGGAGCATTTCTTTGACGGGTACAAGGCGAACCCCGACTATGCGCTGACCGCGGTCCGCGCCGCCTATGACGCTGGCGCGCGGTGGATTGCACTGTGCGACACCAATGGTGGCACGCTGCCTGCGGATGTGGGGCGGATCACCGCCGCCGTGATCGACGCGGGCATTCCGGGCGACCACCTGGGCATTCACACACACAACGACACAGAAAACGCCGTGGCCTGTGCGCTGGCCGCGGTTGATGCCGGTGCGCGGCAAATTCAGGGCACGTTGAACGGGCTGGGCGAACGCTGCGGCAATGCCAACCTGACCACGCTGATCCCGATCCTGCTGTTGAAAGAGCCCTATGCCAGCCGCCTGCAAACCGGCGTGCCGCCCGAGGCGTTGGAAAACCTGACCCGCATCAGCCGGATGCTGGACGAAATCCTGAACCGGGTGCCGCAGAAACAGGCGGCTTTTGTCGGTGCCTCTGCCTTTGCCCACAAGGCGGGCCTGCACGCCAGCGCCATCGCCAAGGACCCCACGACCTACGAACACATCGACCCCGCCCGCGTCGGCAACACGCGGATCATTCCGATGTCGAACCAGGCGGGCCAGTCGAACCTGCGCGAGCGGCTGACCGGCATGGGGCTGACCGTGGACCGCGCCGATCCCGCGCTGGGGCGCATTCTGGACCGGATCAAGACGCGCGAGGCCGAAGGTTACAGCTATGACACCGCGCAGGCGTCCTTCGAGCTGCTGGCGCGCGAGGAGCTGGGGCAATTGCCCGACTTCTTCGAGGTCAAACGCTACCGCGTCACCGTCGAGCGGCGCAAAAACAAATATGACAAGATGATAAGCCTGTCCGAAGCGGTGGTCGTGGTGAAGGTCGACGGCGAAAAGCTGTTGTCGGTCAGCGAAAGCATGGACGAGACCGGCAGCGACCGTGGCCCCGTAAATGCTTTGTCCAAGGCGTTGTCGAAGGATCTAGGCCGCTATTCGGCGCATCTGGAAGACCTGCGGCTTGTCGATTTCAAGGTGCGCATCACGCAAGGCGGCACCGAGGCGGTCACGCGCGTGATCATCGACAGCGAAGACGGGCAGGGGCGGCGGTGGTCCACGGTCGGCGTCAGCGCCAACATAGTCGACGCGTCGTTCGAGGCGCTGCTGGACGCAATAAAATGGAAGTTGATCCGCGATGTTGTTTAGTATCCTCAAGTTTGCGGCCATTTCGGCCGTTACCTCCCTGGCGATTGCAATCGGGCTGATCGTCACGCAACGCCCTGGCACGGCCAAGTCAAGCGACGACAGCGGCCTTGATTTCACCGAAACGCTGGCGCGGGGGCTGGAGGATGTGCCCGCCACCACGCCTGTGCAGATGCGCGACGGATATGCGCTGCAAATCCGGCGCTACGGGGCGGCGGGGCGCGACGTACCCTTGGTGGTCATGGTTCACGGATCGGGCTGGCATGGCATGCAGTTTCACGCGCTGGCCTCGGCGCTGGCGTCCGAGGCGGACGTGGTGGTGCCCGATCTGCGCGGGCATGGCGCGGCACCGGGGCGGCGGGGGGATGTGGATTACATTGGCCAGTACGAGGATGATCTGGTCGACCTGATCACCGATCAGGCCCGCGCGGGGCAAAAGGTGGTGATGGTGGGCCATTCCTCGGGTGGTGGGCTGGTGGTGCGGATGGCCGGTGGCGCGCATGGCGCAATGGTTGATCGCGCCGTTCTGCTGGCCCCGTTCCTGAAACACAACGCAGCCACCACGCGGCGCAATTCGGGCGGCTGGGCGCGGGTGTTGGTGCGCCGTGTCATCGGGCTGAGCATGTTGAACGCCGTGGGCGTGCGGGCGCTGAACCACCTGACGATCATTCAATTCGACATGCCGCGCGCGGTGCTCGACGGCCCGTTGGGGCACACGGCGACCACGGCCTATTCCTATCGGTTGAACAGCAGCTTTGCGCCGCGCTCCGATTTTCTGGGCGATGTTGCGGCACTGCCGCCCTTTGCGCTGGTCGTTGGCGCGCAGGACGAGGCCTTTGTCGCCGAAGCCTATGCGCCGCTGATGCGTGAGGTCACCGATGCGGGGCAATATCATATCGTCCCGGACGTGGGGCATCTGGACATTGTCGATGCGCCGCAAACGCTGGGTGTTATCCGAGAGGCGATTGATGCCGTTCGACAGTGACCTGACCGCCTGTGCCGCTTTGGTGCAAAAGGCCGATGCCGATCGCTTTCGCGCCACCATGGCGGCCCCTGTGTCTGCGCGTCCGGTGCTGTTCGCGCTCTATGCGTTCAACGTCGAAGTGGCGCGTGCCCCTTGGGTGACCCAAGAGGCGATGATCGCCGAGATGCGTCTGCAATGGTGGCGTGACGCGCTGGAAGAGATCGCCAAGGACGGGATCGTGCGGCGGCACGAGGTGGTCACACCGTTGGCCCATGCGCTGGATGCCGATGCGGCCCGCGCGTTGGACCGTTTGGTCGCGGCGCGGCGCTGGGACATATACCGCGACCCCTTCGAGGACGCGGATCACTTCAATGCCTATCTGGCAGACACCTCGGGTGCGCTGATGTGGGCGGCGGCGCGGGCGCTGGGGGCCGGACCGCAGGCCGAATCTCAGGTGCGCGCATTCGGGGCGGCCACCGGTCTGGCGCGGTTCTTGCAGGCGGTGCCCGAGCTTGAGGCGCAAAAGCGGGTGCCGCTGGTCGATGGCCGCGCCGAGGCGGTGGCCGATCTGTGCAAGGCTGCGTTGGCATCCATGCCCAACCGTGCGGCGTTGCGCCGTGTCGCGGGGTCGGGCGCGCCTGCGCTGACCGAAGGGTTCCTGACGCAGGCGATCCTGAAACAGGCGGCCCGCGATCCGGGCCGCGTGGCGGCTGGGGCGTTGCAGATCAACCCGGCGCGCCAGTCGTTTCTGCTGTGGCGGTGGTCCTGACGGCTTAGGCTGCGGCTTCCTTGGGCCGCAGCATCAGCCAGATCAGCGACCCGCCTGCCAGCACCAGAAACGGCACCATTGCGATGTTGACTGCGGCCCATCCCTGCACCGCGCTGCCACCCGAACAGTTCATCAGCCCGCCCGACGCCAGCGACGCCATGGTCACGCCGCCAAACACCAGCAGGTCGTTCAGGCCCTGCATCCGCCCGCGTTCATGCGGCAGATGCGACCCCGACAGCATCGTCGTGGCACCGATAAAGCCAAAGTTCCAGCCCAGTCCCAGCAAAATCAGCGCGACAAAGAAGTTTGACAGGGTCACGCCCGACAAGGCCACGATGCCCGCAGCGCCCAGAATCGCGATGCCCAGCCCCATGATCTTTTCCACGCCAAAGCGGTTGATCAGGTGGCCGGTAAAGAAGGATGGCGCGAACATCGCCAGCACGTGACCGGTGACCACGTTTGACGCCAGATTGATAAAGGTCGACCGCTGCTCGGCGGCGCTGAGCCCGCTGAGATCCGTGCCGGGCAGCAAGTCGCCCGTCATGCCACAGCCGACAACCGCCAGCGGCGTCGAGGTCATCACAAGGTTCATCAGCGCATAGGACACGGTGGCACAGATCACGGCCACGGCAATGCGCGGTGTTTTCAACAGCTCAAGACGGCTGCGGCCCTTGGGCGCGTCCAGCGCAGGCACCGGCGGCTTGGGGATGTCGATGAACAGGAACAGCAAGGACCCGACCACGTTGACGGTGATGACCGCCAGATAGGTGCCAAGGAAGGGGATCACATAGGCATCTGCCGTCAGCTTGACCACCTGCGGGCCGATCACGGCGGACAAAAGCCCGCCCGCCATCACGTAGGAAATCGCCTTTGGCCGGAATTCATCCGACGCGGTGTCGGCGGCGGCAAAGCGGTAGAAGCCTTGGGCCGACATATAGATACCGGTCAGAAAACTGCCGGCCAGAAAGATCGGGAACGACCCCAGAAAAAGGCCATAGGCGCCGACCATCCCGCCGACGGCCCCGCCGGCAGCCCCCACGAAGAAACCTGTGCGGCGGCCAAAGCGTTGCATGATCGCCGACACCGGCGTGGCCGACAGCATCGACCCCAGCACGATCAGCGAAATCGGCAGGGTGGCAAAACAGATGTTGGTCGCCAGCGATTGTCCCGCCAGCCCCGCCACCACGAAAATCATCGGCATCTGGCTGCCCAGGAACGCTTGGGCGCAGACGAGAACGGCCACATTACGCTTGGCCCGGCTGTCATGTGTGTGTGTCATTTCGAGAGGCGTAGACCTGAAATTTGACAGCGGCAAGTATCGGGCCGCATATAATTTCAGCAGGGCCTTTTCGCGGCTTAAACGACGTAACGTCACTTCGGGGGCAATTCAGCGGCTGTGCGTCCGCGTGGCCTGTGCTATAGGCGCGGCACCGGAAAACTGAACGCAACACTGACCAGCCGATCCGTTGGGGTATTTTCCCGACCGGCCTGGGACACGGGACCAAGACACCATGACAGAGACCAAACGCATCGTTATTTCCAGCGATCACGCCGACATTGCACTGCGCCAGACCATCGCCGCGCATATCGCCGACCAAGGCTGGGAGGTCGTCGACATCGGCCCGACCACATCCGAAAGCACCCACTATCCGCTGCACGGCAAGGCCGCGGCCGAACGTGTCGCATCGGGCGATTGCCAGTTTGGCATTTTGTTGTGTGGCACCGGGCAGGGCATCATGATGGCCGCGAACAAGGTGGCAGGCATCCGGTGCGGTGTGTGTTCCGACACATTCTCGGCCCGCATGATCCGCCAGCACAACGATGCCAACATGATGTCGCTGGGCGCGCGCGTGCTGGGCGAGGGGCTGGCGCTGGACATCGTCGATGCGTTTCTGGCCGCTGAATTCGAAGGTGGCCGTCACGCCACCCGCGTCGATATGATCGAAGCAGGCGAGGACGTGACCGCCTGAGGCACCATCAAGGGGTATGGCATGACACCAAAGGCGCCGCGCGCGCGTATTCTGGTACTGGGCGGCGCCGGTGAAACGGCAGCGGTTCTGGCGGCGGTGCGCGGGCGTGCGGGGCTTGAGGTGGATGTCGTCCGGGACGACGGTGCGATGCTGGACCGTGCCGGTCTGGCGCAGATGTTGCGGGACGGCGGTTGGACCCATCTGCTGGATGTGACCCACGGATTTGCGGGTGCGATCAGCACCGCTGCGGCGGCGGCCTGTTCGGACGCGGGGGCCCGCTACGTGCTGTTGCGCCGTCCTGCGTGGACGCCGCAAGCGGGGGATCGCTGGACAGATGTGACCGATATGACGGCTGCGCGGGCGGCGATTGCGCCCTTTGCCCGTGTCTTTACCAATGTGGGCCGCGCGATGCTGCCCGATCTGGCCGCCTTCGATGGCCGGTTGTTTGTGCGCCAGACCACGCAACACGACGCCCCGCCGCCACGGTCCAACATGCGCTATGTCTTCGGCAGCCCGCCGTTCTCGCATGATGCCGAGGTTGCCTTGTTGCGCGATCTGGCGGTGGATGCGGTTCTGTTTCGCAACACTGGCGGTGCGGCGTCGGAAACCAAGGTGACGGCGGCGCGTGCCTTGGGATTGCAGATGGTGATGCTGTCGCGGCCCGTCGCACCCACCGGCACGCATTTGCCCGATGCCGCCGCCGTCGCCCGCTGGGCGGGCAACCTGTGAGCGTGGGGCGCATCATCGAAACCGACGCCGACGTGGCAGAGGGGGCCGCGTGGCTGGCTGCAAACGATCCGCGCATGGCGCAGGCACTGGCGCAGACCGGCGCGCTGCCCTTGCGCCGCCGCGCCGACGGCTTTGCGCATCTGCTGTCCGCGATCATCAGCCAACAGGTCAGCACCGCGTCGGCTGCTGCGATCTGGGCGCGGATGCTGGAGGCTGGGCTGGTCACGGAACCGGCCGTTCTGGCTGCGGGCGATGACGGGCTGCGCGCCGTGGGGCTGAGCCGTCAGAAAATCGCCTATGCGCAGGCGCTGGCGCGGGCCGACATCGACTATACCGCCTTGCGCCACGCGCCCGATGCGCATGTCATCGCTACCTTGGTCGCGGTTAAGGGCATCGGCGTCTGGACCGCCGAGATTTACGCCATGTTCAGCCTGGGCCGTGCGGATGTGTTCGCGCCGGGCGATCTGGCCCTGCAAGAGGCGGCGCGGGTGCTGTATGATCTGCCGGAACGCCCCACGCCGAAACAGTTGCGCGACATGGCCGAACGCTGGACCCCGTGGCGGTCGGTTGCGGCGCGCTGTCTGTTTGCGTACTACCGGATAGCAAAAGGCAGGGAAGGGATCACATGACTCGCGTTCTTCAATCACAACGCCGCGAACCGGCATCAGGCGAGGTCCGCTCGGCCGTCGTCTTTCTGCATGGCTATGGGGCGAACGGCGCCGACCTTTTGGGGCTGGCCGATCCGTTGTCTGAACATCTGCCCGACACGCTGTTTGTGTCCCCCGACGCGCCCGAGCGGATCGAAGGGATGCCCAACGCCTTTCAATGGTTCCCGATCCCGTGGATCGACGGATCAAGCGAAGAGGCTGCCGAACGCGGGATGCGCGCCGCGGTCGAGGATGTGAACGCATTCCTTGATGCGCTGATGGTCGACGAGGATCTGATGCCGGAACAGGTCGCGCTGTTCGGGTTCAGTCAGGGCACGATGATGGCCTTGCACGTGGCCCCGCGCCGCGAGGATGCGCTGGCCGGTGTCGTGGCGTTCTCGGGCCGGTTGCTGAACCCCGAGGTGCTGTCGGACGAAGCTGTCACGCGCCCCCCGATCCTGCTGGTGCATGGTGATCAGGACGACGTGGTGCCGCCGCAATCGTTGCCGCAGGCCGCCGAAGCCTTGCAAGAGGCCGGCTGGAAGGACGTGTTTGCACATGTGATGAAGGGCACCGCCCACGGCATCGCGCCCGACGGTCTGAGCATTTCACTGGCGTTTTTGCGCGACAAACTGGGATTCTGACACCGGTTAGGGCCGCAACCCTTTTTTTCAACGAATTTTTATGCCTGACTTGTCATACTAGCAAAAGAGCAATGGCAAACAGGGATAGAGCATGTTGAATAAACAGGTGAAATCCGCCTTAACTCAGGCGGTTATAGCATTTTTGGTTTTGGTGGGGGCGCAAATCCATGCACCCGTCGTCTACGCCCAACGCGGCGCCGAGGATTTTGTTCCGCCGGTCACGCTGGAAAAAGAGCTGGGACGCAAATTTATTTTGCGCATGGCCGGAATGCCCGACGGGGTGGGGCGCGCCATGTTGCAGATAGACGCGCCCGATCAGGCGATGAACCGGCATCAACCCGTGTCGGACCTGTCGGGGGCCGATGTCTGGGTGGTCGGATTGCAGGACTGGCAACAAACCGACTGGCTGCGCGACACACCGTGGAACGCGCTGTTTGCCGAGCGGTTGAACGCGACACCCGACAGCACCGTTTACCGGTCGTTCCAGTGGCGGGTGCGCACGGGCCAGTATATTGATGTGCATTTCGTGAACCTGTCGCGGACCAAGGACATGCCGCCGCTGTGTCTGGCGCTGGCGGTCTATGATCTAAGCCGTGAGGTCATGCCCGAATTGCGGGTGAACGGGCGCGCCATCCGGTCGGCGCGGGCCCGCAGTTGCGTGCGTGAAGGTTGGAACGACATGCCACTTGCCAGCAACTGACCAATGTCGTCTTGGTCGTCGAATATACAGGCACCCGTTGAGGTGCCTGTTTTTGTAACGGGGATGTGAAATTTTGCGCCGTGGGGCGTTTGGAACATCTAGTGGGAAAAACCGGACTTGTCAGAAACCAACTACGAGATATAGTCGATTTCAGTGGGCGCGAGCAGAGGCATCTGACCCGATGCTGTCAAAGTGCTTTGAGTGTCAAATCGGGCGAAGGTGATTGCACGAAATGGACGGCGATTTCAGAACAGAATTCACACGCGCACCGGGCGCGTTGAAACAGCATCCGGCGTTGGTGCTGAATGCGGATTACAGACCGCTGAGTTACTATCCCTTGTCGCTCTGGCCCTGGCAGGAAGCGGTCAAGGCGGCGTGGCTGGATCGGGTGGACATCGTCGCCGAATACGACGAAGTGGTCCGAAGCCCCAGTACGGTGTTCAGGATACCGTCTGTTGTCGTCCTAAAAGATTATGTCAAACCTCAAAAGCGCGTGGCCTTCACGCGCTTTAATTTATTTTTGAGGGATGAATTCCGCTGCCAGTACTGCGGGGCCAAGGGCGACCTGACCTTTGACCACGTGGTGCCGCGCGCCAGTGGCGGCGTGACCAGTTGGCAGAACGTGGTGGCGGCGTGCAGCCCGTGCAACCTGAAAAAAGGGTCCAAGGCGCTGCACCGCACCGGCATGGCCCTGCGCAAACCCCCGCGCCAACCCGCCGCGGAAGAACTGCGCAACATGGGCCGCAAGTTCCCGCCCAACCACCTGCACGAGGCGTGGATGGACTTTTTGTACTGGGATGCCGAGCTGGAGGCATAAGGCTGGGGAACTGGTGCTGCATCGGGTTGGGCGGTGGCCTGCGAATTCGAAGCGGCTTTCGGAACGTCGTGCCTGAGTGGTGTTATGCGATAGGCCGCAAGGCGTTCTGACTTCGCCCATAGCTTCACTACACATGATGCGAAGGTCCGGTGTGTGGACATTGACGCCAACCACTAAAGCCCGGAGTCAAGGTGCGTAGCACCGCCGGGCAGCGCCCGACCGCCCCCTGGGCGGGCGCTTTCTCACCGTATTGCGGTTCATCACCCACACGCCAAAGACTAGACATAAAGTGGCAGTCACGAGCGTCGTGATGCCCACCCGCGGTCGGGCGCTGCCCTTTGTGGCAAGGTCACGATGGGCTCAAACCGGACCTTCATTGCGATCTGCCGAAGGTCCGGTTGTCCAATCATGGCCAGCTCTCGAAGGCGTTGCCCCCCAAACTCCACATCAGCCCTCAGCCCTTCGACCGTTGCAGCATCCCGAACAGGTCGCGCGGATCATCGGGATCGGCCAGCAAGTCCAGCGGATGGAAATAATCCGTCCCCGCGATCCGGTCGCGCACATAACGCAGGGCGCTGAAATCCTCGGTGGCGAAACCGACGCTGTCGAACAGGGTGATCTGCCCCTGTGACGTGCGCCCCGGTTTGGCGCCGCTCAGCACTTCCCAGAATTCGGTCACCGGATGGTCGGGCGCAAGCTGCTGAATTTCACCTTCGATCCGTGTCTGGGCGGGGAATTCCACGAAGATATCCGACCGCTGCAAAATAGCAGGGGCCAGTTCCGTCTTGCCCGGGCAGTCGCCGCCGATGGCGTTGATGTGCACGCCGGCGCCGACCATGTTGTCGGTCAGGATCGTCGCATATTGCTTGTCGGCGGTGCAGGTGGTCAGGATATGCGCGCCCTCGATCGCCTCTTGCGCGCTGTCGCAGGACACCACGGTCAGCCCGCTGCGCGCCAGATTGGCGGCGCATTTCGCCGTGGCCTTTGGGTCGGTGTCGTACAGGCGCACCGTATCAATGCCCACAATCGCCTTCATCGCGATGCTTTGAAATTCGGACTGCGCGCCGTTGCCGATCATTGCCATGGTCGCGGCCCCCTTGGGCGCCAGCACCCGCGCCACCAGCGCCGACGTGGCCGCCGTGCGCATGGCGGTCAGCATGGTCATCTCGGACAAAAGCACAGGATAGCCCGTCGCCACATCTGCCAGCAGGCCAAAGGCGGTGACCGTCTGCAAGCCATCGGCGGTGTTCTTGGGGTGGCCGTTCACGTATTTGAACCCGTAGACCTCGCCGTCTGACGTGGGCATCAGTTCGATCACGCCCTCGGGCGAATGCGACGCCACGCGGGGGGATTTGTCGAACAGCTCCCACCGGCGAAAGTCGGCTTCGATATAGTCGGCCAGCCCTTTCAGCGCGTCTTCGATCCCGATGTGGTGGATCAGTTGCATCATGTGGTCGACAGAGACGAAGGGCACAAGGGCCTTGTCAGAGGGGGTCAGCATGGCGGTCTCCTTAGCTGAAGGCGCGTGTGGGGCGGTCAAAGATGCGGCGGCCAAGGGCCGATGCGGTCAGTTCCACCATCAGTTGCGCGGTGCGGCCGCGCTCGTCCAGGAACGGGTTCAGCTCGACCAGATCCAGCGAGGTCATCAGCCCGCTGTCGTGCAGGATTTCCATGACCAGATGCGCCTCGCGCACGGTGGCACCGCCGGGAACGGTGGTGCCGACGGCGGGGGCGACAGAGGGGTCCAGAAAATCCACGTCCAGCGACACGTGCAGCATCCCGTCCGCTGCGTGCACTTTGTCCAGGAAGGTGTTCAACGGCCCTGCGATCCCGTTTTCGTCAATCGCGCGCATGTCGATATAGGTGACGTCGGTGTCTTGCAGCGCCGCGCGTTCCGCCGGATCGACCGACCGCAGGCCCAGCATACAGATGTTGTCGTGGGGGACAGGGTGGTCGACCGCAGGAAACCCGTCAAATCCGTCGCGGCCCGCCAGATAGCCCATCGGCGTGCCGTGCAGGTTGCCGGAATCGGTGGTTTGCGGCGTGTGATAGTCGGTGTGCGCGTCCAGCCACAGCACGAACAGCGGTTTGCCTTGGGCTGCGGCGTGGCGCGTGGCCCCCAGCACGGTGCCAAGGGCCAGCGCATGATCGCCGCCCATGAAAATCGGAAACCCGTCGCGCAGCGCCGCTTCGCTGGCATCGGCCAGTGCCTTGGTCCATGCAATCGTTTCGGCCAGCTTGTGCAGGCGGTCATGCGGGATCGGTTCCACAGGGGCAGGGGTGACGTTGCCACGGTCCTGCACGTCATGGCCCAGGGATTGCAGCGTGCCCGCCAGATCGGCGGTGCGGTAGGCGTCGGGGCCCATCAGGCAACCGGTGCGGCGTTTGCCGCAGTCCATCGGCGCACCGATCAGTATACAGTTCTGGGTGGTCATTGCGGCTCTCCTGTTTGGCTATATACAAGGATATTGCGCGAAACGGCTTCTCGACAAGCAATCAAAATGACCGTATCGGGTGCAGACTGCTCAAAACGGAATGCTGTAATGGACGAAATGGACAGACGCCTGATCGCGGCCTTGCGCCACGACGCCCGCGCGTCGCTGTCGGATCTGGCCGCCAGCCTGGGCGTCACCCGCACCACTGTGCGCGGGCGCATCGAAAAGCTGCAAGCGCGCGGCGATATTCTGGGGTTCTCTGTCGTCCTGCGCGAGGACGCATTGCAAGACCCGGTGCGCGGACTGATGATGATCGGCATCGAAGGGCGCGGGACCGAGCGGATCATTCGCCAGCTTCAGGGCATGAGTGCGGTGCGCCACATCCATTCGACCAATGGCCGCTGGGACGTGATCATCGAAATCGGGACGGAAACGCTGGAAAGTTTCGACCGGGTGCTGTTCGACGTGCGCCGTCTGGACGGGGTCGTGGCCTCGGAAACCTCGTTGCTGTTGTCGACGCGCAAGTCGTCCTAGGCGCGGCGCAGCGCCATCAGCCAGCAGCCGACCAAGACAAACGACAGGATCGCATTCCAGCCCGCCATCGACAGGCCCGCCAGTTGCCACACGATGTCGTCGCAGCGGGTCAGCGGGGCGCTCATGATCTGGTCGAACAGGGCGTCGGTGCTCATCCCGGTGATGTCACCCGACGTGCAGGTGGTCGGACCCTGCCACCATTTCCATTCAACACCGGCGTGATAGACGCCAAAGCCGCAGGTGACGGCAGCGCTGAGCGCGCCCAGCAGGATCAGCAGACGGTTCGGCATCCACAGCGCGATCGCCCCGATCACGATGGCGATCACGTGCGGGTATCGCTGCCAGTAACACAGCTTGCACGGATGAAACCCGCCCAGATACTGAAACCCCAGCGCCCCCAGCATCAGCGCGGCCGAGCCGAGTGTGGCGATCATGATCCAGTGGCGTTGTGTCATAGATACCTCGTGGCGACGAACCCGCCGATCAAAAGCAGCAGGCACAGGGTAAAGACAAGACCCAAACGCCGTTCGATGAAATCACGAATTGGTGCGCCGAACTGCCAAAGCAGACCGGCCACCACGAAAAACCGGATGCCGCGCGCCAGGATGGATGTGATGATAAACGTGCCCAGCGGCATTCCGGTCCAGCCCGACATGATGGTGATGACCTTGAACGGGAAGGGTGTGATGCCCGCCCCCAGAACCGCCCAAAAACCCAGATCGTTGAACCGCGTGTTGAATTCGGCCATGGCATCCGCCTTGCCCAGCATGGCCAGAATCGGCTGTCCCAGCGTGTCGAAGGCCAGTGCGCCAATGGAATAGCCCAGCAGACCGCCCAGCACCGATGCCACCAGGGCGACGCCGGCGATCAGCCACGCCCGCGAGGGGCGCGCGATGATCATCGGGATCATCAGCACATCGGGCGGGATCGGAAAAACCGAGCTTTCGATAAAGGCGATGATGGCCAGAAACCACAGGGCGTTGGGATGGTCTGCAAGGCGCAGAACCCAGTCGTATAAATTGCGTATCACCCTATGGCCCTCGTTTTGGCGCGTCTTCGTGGAAAACCACGCAGGGACCGGCCCGTCAAGACTGTGCCATGTTGTGCGGTTTGCAAAAAGCCTCTGGACGCGCGCAGACCGGCAGGCTAAACGGCCCATGTGAGGCCCAAGTGGCGGAATGGTAGACGCAGGGGATTCAAAATCCCCCGCCGCGAGGCGTGCCGGTTCGAGTCCGGCCTTGGGTACCACCTCATCAACGTTCAACTGTTATTGTTCAGTTTTTTCCGTTTTCTGTCCCACGGAATTATATCGTGGGACACTTTGATCTCGAACAGATCAGAAAACGACGTGTCGAATACCGTCCATTGCGAGTGCTGCCATTCGGCGACGATCAGCGTTTTCGGTGTAGATCGCACTGGTCGCGGGCTTGGTGTGGGCCATCACGGACATGATCTGATGCTGTGTGCATCCAGCCTCGGCCAGCAACTCGCCCATTGCCTTTCTGACGCCGTGCTGCGACCGGCTCATAAGTCCCGCCTGTGCGGTCCAGGCCTGGATCATTCGACGTAGCGATTCCGGCGTTCGGTAAGGGCGCCCGTGCTGGCTGAGGAGGTAGGTTGCGCCTTCGACGGTTGGCGCCCTCAATTCTTCCAGCAGCTGCGGTGCGATCGGGATAGACACGAATGCAGATCCGCGTTTCTGCGGCTGCCAGTCCAGCCAAAGACGGCCGTCGCGTGTGACCTCATGCTTCCTGCCGTGCTTCACCGTGTCGCTGATGCGTCCGGCTGTAAACATTGCCAGAAACAGCCAGCGACGCGCTGTGGTGCCCTTTCCGTGTGTTTTCAGGAATGCTTTTAGGTCTTCCGCTGACCAGGGCGTTGCACCACCTTTTGAAACGTGCACCTTGCGCACACCTGCAACTGGATTGACCAACACCCTCCGACGCTCGATCCCCCATTTGTAGGCGGCACTGAGGCCCTTCAGTGTGTTGTCTGCCTGCGCCGTGCGTCCGCCCCAGCTGTCACGGATTAGCACGAAGGCTTCTGGTGGTAGATCGACGTGCAGAGACCCTATGCGATCGCCCTGATCGTCTGTCACGTCCATGGCTCGAGCCAGCAGAGATTTGCGCTGTTTAAGGGTCAGTGGTGACATCAACTTGGCCAGTACCTGACCTTCGATCCAAGCCAGATAGTCCTGGATTAGCTCGTCAGCGGAATAGCGCGCGACCGGCGGTGGGGCAGGTGGTGCATCGACGGTGCTGCCCGCACGGGCCGCATAGTAGTGTTCAGAGAATGTCGGATGCTCTGGACCAACGGGTATCCGGATGCGGCGCTTTGGATTGCCCTCGACCCGCACTCTGTGGCGCATTTCGCCCGAGGGGAGCCGTTCGGGCACGTAACCCTTAAATCTGACCTTCACATCGATGTCCGTCATTGTCCAAACCTGCGCGGTTCGGCGCGGTTCTGGTGCAAGGGTATGACCTTCTGTCCGCGGTCGGCAATGATTCTGACCGATCCATCTTTTTCCACAACGACTTCGGCGATGAGCATGCCGCACGCTTTCGCCGCCTCGATGGCGTTGGCGATCACTGCTTTGGTGGCACGAGGGGCGGGCATAGGTCAGGTATCCTTGTTCGCAAGGTGCAGCAGCACATCGGCATGGCAAGGGGCGTCGAGCGGGCACCAGCATGCCAGATCCTTGCCGCGCAACTTGTGGATGTTTTCACGCACGAAATCGGAAAAGTGCCAGTGCAATGTCTGCGGGTGCGCGTTCTTTGCGAATTGCAGTTTGCCGGGCCCCATTTCGAACATGGAGGTGCCGCCGCGCGTCAGCTTGCGATAGGCTGCGACTGCCTCGCCGGGATCGGCGTGGATGAAAGGGTTGCCCCAGATCGTCGGCCGGGTGACGTTGACGGCTCCCACTGGCATCCGCCAACCTTTTGTGCGCTTGCGCTGGATGCGTTTTGGCAGTGTCATTGCTGCGGCTCCGGACACAGTTCATTGTAATAATTTAGACCCTTCCGCGTCAGGCCGTAACCGGCACCGGCAACCATTCCATCATCTCCGAAAAGACCCTTTGAATAATAGCAGTAGCCCCGATCGGTCAGAATGCGAAGGATTGCACGGGCCAAGTCATAGGTAATGAATTCATCGGTTAGGGCGCGAATATGCCAGCAGGTTTCAAGCGGCCCGTAGTCGCCGTGCATCTCGACCATCTGCTGAATGATGTGGCCGTCTAGGAATGCAATCACTGCGGGATAGGTCGCGTTCATCTTGGCGGTCATCCCGTCACCTCGATCCGCTTGACGGCCTTAAACGGCCAGTCCCGGCCTTCAGCTGCCGCTCGATCGCGCAGTGCCCGCGCCTGAGCCTTTGTTCCGTTCCAGGCATATTCGGTCCCATGGGTTACGCCGGTGCCGGAAAGGTGCAGATACTGCTTGGTGCCCGGTATCCTGAAGCGCACCTTGGGCTTCTGGGCGTGGTACTCGGTTTTGATCTTGGGTAGGCCGCTGGTGATGTGGGTCACTGTTCATCACCTCTTGGCAGCATGGCAATCCGGGCGGGCGCCGGGCCCGTGACCTCGATCGTGTATCCAGCTTTCTTGCTGGTGCCGCGCAGGACTTTAACCGCGACACCTGGGTGCGGTTTGCCCTCGCTGTCGCATCCGCCGATGCCTTCCAGCACTTCACGTGCCAGCCGGGCGCGCAGCTCGTCCTCGCTGATCTCAGCTTTGAAGCTGATCGTGTTTGGGGTAATCAATGGCATCGTGCGGTTCCTCTCAAAATATCAGATCGAATATGAGCCACAAACGCATTACGGAAGCTCCCAGGCTGGGCAGCAACCACCAGCCGTCAGGCACTTCGCATCACCGGCGGCAACCACGCATCGATCCGCGCGTTGTCGGCGCGGCTCATGCCCATGGCCTCGCGCACCGACAGGTCATGCAGCAAGTCGTGTAGATCCTTGACCTTGCCGCCCTTGGCTTGCTTCTCGAAAGCCTGCACCCGCTCGTCGTCATGCTCAAAGCCGGTCAGCTCGACAAAGTGGTCGACCAGGTGCGGCTGACTGCATCGGCTGAAATAGATCGCTGCGTCGGGCGTCCACATCTTACGGATGTCGATCGACAGATCGTCGGCCAGTAGCGCGCCCAGTGAGGCGGTGCTGTGCTGTGGCCGTTGCACTGTGCGGGCCAGATGCTTTGCCAGCACAGTGTTGCGGTGCTTCTTTCCCTTGGCCCGGAAGGCGGCGAAGTCAGCGGCCATATCTGCAGGCGAGGGCTTGGCGCTGGCATTGCTGGTTTCAGTCAGCCGCTTGTCCAGGTTCAACGCGCTGTCGGCGGTGTCATGCTTTTCTGGGATGATCGTCTGGTCAGATAGGGTCACCGACAGCAGAGACGACCATTGGGACAACTGTGCCTCGATCTGGTAGGCCAGCAGGTCCAGCAGCAGCTCTGGTTTGTCTACCAGCGCGGTTTGCATGGCCAGCGTCTGGATGCGGTGCAGATCCTCGACCGCAGCCTGTGCGACGGGTGGCTGGCTTGTGGTCGTGGTCTCTACGCTGTCGTCGTCCGAGTTGGATTTCTGTTTGCGTGATTTAGGGCGAAATGCACCACTGATCTGCAGCTTGCCGTTGGTGTCGACATAGGCCCAAACGCCAGCGGTTTCGATATCCTCGTGCTCATAGTCGCCCTCTGCGCGATCACGTAGGGTTTTCAGCTTAACGTGGCCTTCCTCGTCCAGTGCGCCGTCTTCCTCCAGCTCTTCCAGCCGTGCCCACTCGTCTTGATCCGCCTCGGGCAGCTCGACCGGCACGCGGTAGATGCGTTCCATGCCTTCGGTTTGGCGCAGATCGACGTGTGCCTGGTCGTAGACCGGCGTCACAAAGGCCCAGTTGCAGTTTGCCGCCACGGTCTCGACGGCCAGATCCAGCTTGTGGCGGAACAGCTTGTCGAGAAGCTCGGCGTCGTGCAGCAGGGTTTCGTCGTCAAACAGGTTCTCGGTCAACGCACCGCCCTCGGCGCGGTAGGTGTCGAGGCCGACGAACACGGCGCGCCGGTCGGTCGCCTCGATCCGGCCATCGCGTAGGGCGTTGGTGATCTGCCAGCCGCGCAGCTCGTCCTTCAGCACCGCCTGCAGAACGCGTTCCAGCCGCGCTGTATCGTCCAGCGACTGCGTCAGCACCTTCGCCATGTCGATGCTGATCTTGTTCTCACGCAGGGCCATCAGGGCCAGGGCGGGCAGGGCGGCCAGTGCCAGCCGCCCGCGCACGTGGCGCACAGGTTTGGCAAAGGTGCGGGCAATGTCCTCGGGCGTGCGGCCGAGTTTGGCCATGGCGGCGTAAGCGCGGATCTCGTCGGCGGGGTGATGATCGACGCGGGCGTGGGTTTCGGCACCGGCCCAAGCTTGGGCGGTGGCGGGGTCGTCGGTGACCAGTACGGGGATCGGGTCGATCACGTCGTCATCGGTCAGCTTGTTCAGTGCGCGCAGACGACGGCCCCCCGCGACGATCTCGACACCGGTTTCGGTTTCCAACCCGATCAGGTTGGCCAACAGGCCGCTGACGCGCAGGCTTTCCGTCAGCTGGTCAATCTCGGCGTCCGGCGGCTCGGCGCGGGTGTTCAGCGGGCTGATCTTCAGCTCGGCCAGCGGGATCCACCGCACGGCGTTGATGGGGGCTTGGATGTTCATGGCAGTCTCCGGTGTTGAAAGGGGGGTTAGCTGGATTTCATTTTCTGGAGCGTCGGTACGTCGATGAGCCCAGCATCGGTCAGCGCATCTGCCTGTTTTCGGTAGGAGCTTTCGACGTCCTTCAGCAGTTCTTTTCGGGCTGCCTCAATTGCCTTGTCCCAGGCGCTGTCGCTGACCCCATCGAGGTCAGTTTCAAAACCCAACTCACTGCCCATGATCCGCTGGTGAAGGGCGGCAATTCGGGCCAGTTCCTTGGCCGATTCCGCGGCCAAGCCAAGTTGGTCAAATGTCATGAGGGCCTCCGAGAGTGGCGGGCGGATTGAATTGCGGGACTTCCGGCCCCCAAATGAAGGCATCCAGCATCTGCCCGGGTTCGATACCGGGCACAAAGACACGCCACTGGTCGCTGCCTGTGCCGTTGTTGTCGTTCACCTGAACAACTTCCCAATCTGGCGATGCCCAATCTTCCCCTTCCGGCATATCTGAAGGGTGGACTAGCTTCGCCCAAAAATGACCTTCTTTGTCTGGTGTTGGGTTCTTAGACATTGGTGTCTCCATGAGAATGGGGCTGTTCTGGGTTGCCGACATAAGGTGATGATCGAAGCCATTCTTCCCGGATGAGCTGGCGGATGGTTTCTGCGCCGGAAGTGCCGCGAGCCATTACGAGTTCATAAAACACGCGGTAATCTTCCGAACTCAGAATGGCTGTGATCTGGTTTCCGCCACGCCCTCTAGGCGGGTCCATCTTCGCCCTGACTCTTCCGTCTGTCATGGGCGTCTCTGAGGTGGGTGTGCAGGATCGTCAGGCCGGTGCCGGAAATGTTCGAGCGCAGCCTCTTCAGCGGCGGCTTCAATGAGGTTCTCGACCGACCTGCCGGTTTGAGCGGAGATCGCATAGAGGCGGCGCTCTGCAGCTTCGTCTATGGTGATGCTGTAAGTGGTCATTGCGCGGCTTCCCTCTCTGCGGCGGTGATCTTGCGGGCGAATTCCTCGGCGGTGGCCATGACCTCTTTCAGGTCCGGCTTTGCGCAGACGTAGCGGGCGGGTTCGCCGTCGAACCATGGGGCAACGCGCAGCTCGAACAGGGCGGCGCTGGTGCCCATGGCGTGGGTCTGGGTGATCCATGCGGTGACGATACCGTGGTCCAGCGTGGCGCTGGTCGGGCCGGTGCGCTTCCAGGTCATCGCGGGCGGGGTATTGCCCGTGTCGGCCCTGCCGGGCGCGTGAGTGGTGGCGGTGTTCATGGCAGGGCCGCGTATCCGGTGGCCAGCAGGGCGGCGGCGGACAGGGCCAGCGCGCACAGCTTGCGGGTGGATAGGGTGGGCAGATCGGTGTCGTAGGGATCTCCGGTATAGCGCATCAGATCCGCGACCAGCTGGTAGGCCAGAAAGCCGCCCACAAAGGCACCGACTGCGAGGGCGCCCACGGCGATAAGTTCGGGCCAGAGGGCAATCACAGCAGTGATCCTTGGTGGACGCCGCCCGGGCGGGCAGTGGCCACGGTTTCGAGGATGTGAAACTGTGCGCCGGTGTCGTCGGCCAGCTTCTGCGCCGCCGCCATCGCATCGTCAAAGCTGGAATAGCGCACGCGCGGTTCGCTTTTGGAGTTCGGGCCGGTCGGTTTGCGGCAGACCATCCAGAACTTTGCGAATTGTGGGAGGGAATTGCTCATTGCAGGCGGTCTCCTGCGCGGTTGTTCCAAGCGTCCCAGCCCTGCTGTCCATCTTCGCGATGCTGTGGGCCAGATGCCCCGCAGGTGTTGCAGTGCACATAAGACGTCGGGGTCTCATCCGTCGTTTCCGGCGGAAACTCGATCCGGTGCAGATCCAATTCGCCGCAGAACGGGCACGTCTTGGTAATACCCATCATGCCACCCGCGCCGGTGGGATCGGGGTGCAGCGCTGTGCGGCCTTGATCCAGTTGGCAATCGCTTCGTCTGCGCTGTTGCCGCTGTGGTAGAGCCCCATCATGTGCAGCTCGGCGTACAGCGGTCCCCAGCCGCCCGAAGTGTCGGGCAGGATCAGGCAGCCGCCGGTTTCGATGCAGGTCTGGGTGACCTTGTTCTTGCGGGCGTCGGTGTCCATCGGGCGCAATGCGTCAGCTAGATGGCGACGCTGTGCGGCGATGGTGGATGCGATGTCGAAGGGGAAACTCATGCTGCGTCACCGCCAGTGGGGCGATGCGCCATGCGGGTTTCACGCAGTGCGCGCACGCGGTCCCTGATGCGGGGCAGCCGTTGGTCCAGATCGGTTTGGAGTTTGGACTGCGGTGCGGCGACCAGGTAATGCGGCGTGTCGATGCGGTCGAGATCGACGGTCTGGCCGCGCGCCTGCTTCAGGGCAAGCCACGCGCCGACGATGGCGGTGGGGTGGGGCAGCCAGCCGGATGTGGGGGCCAGCAGAATGTGGCGGTGGTAGTCGTTTGTGAGAAATTTTTGCATTGAAACCTCCAAAATCGAGGGCATCAATGCATTAATGCTAAATCAAGTCAATGCATAAATGCAATGCATTGCATCTGGCGTGCTAATCGAGTAGCTCCCTCAGGGCTCCAATTTTCCGCAGAAGTTCGTCCAGGCCCTCCTTGCCCACCGTTGCACGGATTATCGCACGTTCTCCGAATATCTCGATCCTGATTTGGTCTTCGTTAGCAATTAGATTGCTCTCGTTTGTTTCTTTATCTGCTTCGGCTAACACATTTCCTTCTGGGTCAACGGTGGCCACAATCTTGTGTCTATAGGTGCCTTGTAAATATAGCTCGCCTGCCTCGTTTGCGAACGGTTCAGGGTCTATACCTGATACCTTCCATATCTTCGCTATCGTGTTTCTTGAAATTTTGTGCGGCCAGTCATCCGTCGCGAGAGGGCGCGTTATTGTCGACGACGAGATTTTTGCCGCTTGGGCAAGCCTTGTAGCAGACCAGCCGGTCTTCTCCAGCACGTGCTTGATGTATGAGATAGCCCAGTCTTGCATAACTATATTTCCCATTTTTGCGGAGCTAGTGCACGTTGCAAGAATGCACTTGCAAAAACCATGCATTAATGCAACATGAAGTCGAATTTTGTGAGGTCAGTGTTGTGGACTTAAATAGCGAGATCGAAGCCATTGAGAGTGGACTATTGGAGGCCGGGGTGACGCTGACCAAGTTCTGCTTTCTGGCTAAAATATCGGTATCCACCTGGACAAGGTGGCGGTCTGGGGTTGTGGCTCCAAATTTCAGTACCTGGAGTCGCGTTGAAGCTACCTACGAAGATATGGGCGGCGCTCGATCCAAAGACGTAAGTCAGGTTCATTCTATTTCGCAATCGGAAGGCGCAACATGACCGCCGTAGCCTCCCCCTCAAACGAAAAGGGGCGCGCTGGCTGCGCACCCCATCCCGCCCTTCAAGTTGTTTTTCCATCAGCTGATCATTCACAGGTCAAAGATGGAGTGAACATGCGGAAAAATCTTTCAAAAAATGTCCGACGGGGCGATTTTCTTGGGGGACAGCACAAAAGCCTGTCGCGCAAGTGGTTCGCGGCGTTGCTGTGGCGGGCGTTTCCGGCGGCATCGAACACGGAAGTGGCCCGATTGGGCGCGCCGGTTCTGGGTGTGTCTGAACGGCAGATCACCAACTGGCTGAACTGCGAGAACGATGCCGCGCTCAGCTATGTCACCGCGGTGATGGTGCTGGCCGGTGTCGAGTGCGCGCTGGACGGCGTGCGCGGAGGGCGGGCAGCATGAGGCTGGGCACGCGCATCGCTGCGATCTGGTTTCAGGCGTGGGCCGCCCGCGCTGACCTGATCGCAGCGTGGTGGCAGAGGCGTTCGCGTCGCTGGCACCGCCGGTCGGAAAAATTTTTCCATAAGCTCTATGGGGGCAAGTGATGTTCCTGCGATCTTCTAGATCCGTTGATCCTTCCTCCTCCCTGGTTCAGCGGTCAGTGCGCATCGGTGACGACCGGTGCGCACGAGTTAACCAAATTCCTGACTTGGCCCTAGTTAAGAGACCAGTTGCATGCGCTCGCAATCTGTTCAGCGCCGGATTGCATATTGCGAATATCAAACGTCAGTGTCTTGGCGCTTTCGCTGTACGGAGTCATGCGAACGGTCAGTGTATTGCCGCCCAAAACCTTTTTGATCAGTGGTATAGCTTGATTGCCGCGCCATGCTCCGAGGGCACGATTGGTCGTGCTGGCGGTGAAATTCTGGGTGAAGGCAGTTGCCTCATCAATGCGCATGGTGACCTGTCCGTAGGACTGGATGTCGGCCATGTGGCAATCAGTGGCAAAGAAGAATGCTGTCGTATTTTCACTGCATCTCAACAGCAAAGTTGCCGGCCGTTGCTGACCATACCCGCAGGTCATCACCTCGTTGGAATCCAGCATCATATTGACGACCTTACTGTCGTCGATGGGAGACGTGTCGACGGAAACATTCCAGTTTCCACTTGCACTGGCGGGGCGCGCTTCGGGCGCTTCTACGTCGGCGGTAATCGCGTCATAGCAGATGAGCCGAGAGCTCTCATTCTCAAGGTTCTGACACCTCATAACCTTTGCGCTCAATGGTTCATCAGCCAAAGCGGCGCCGACGAAAGCAAGCGCCGCCAAGGCGGAAAGTACGATTTTCATTTTCAATATCCTCCTAGAATTTCCGTGGCTTCTACTATGGCGCGATCAACGCCGCGACGTCTACGGGGATTTTTGACCCAGTTTGGTCCGCTCCGTCGCGCGTCTCGCAAGGGGATGTGCGCACGGCGTCGAGCGGGTCAAAGTTGGGGCGGCGGTTTGCGGGTTGCCGCCGTCCCGACGACATTTCGCGCGTCGAGGTTTGAGAAGCCTCTTCTGACCGTACCAAGGGGGCGCGGTGCCGCGCGAAAGCCCCCGATCTGCCTCGATCACTTGCTGGCCGGGTTTCGGCCTGGTCAGCACTTTTCGGGGTGTGTGGCGTGACCCAGAACCGTTCCTCCGCCGTCATGCAGCAACGCGCCGAGCCGACCGACAGTCTGGACGATTTCCCGACGCCGCCGTGGGCCACGCGCGCTCTGCTGGAGTTTCTGAAACAGATCGGCCACCCGCTGGATGTGCAACACGCCTGGGAACCGGCCTGCAATCGCGGCCAGATGGCACGCGTCTTGGGTGAAGAGTTCGACCAGGTCTGGGCAACGGATGTGCACGATTATGGCTATGAGGGCATGTCGGGCCTTGTCGATTTCCTGATGCCGGATCTTGAGCCGCCGATCGGCATCGACTGGATCATCACGAACCCGCCGTTCCGGCTGGGCCCGCAATTCATTCTGCGCGCACTGGAGCTGGCCGAGATCGGCGTGGCGGTCCTGGTGCGCACGTCCTTTGACGAGGGCGCTGCGCGGTACGAGGAGTTGTTCCGCGACACGCCCGAGACCTGGGCGCTGCCCTTTGTCGAACGTGTGGTGATGTGGCAGGGGGTTCTTCTGGACCCCGACGTGCCGGTCTGGCGTCCGGCCAAGGATGACCCGACGCAAGGCAAGATGGAAAAGCCCAGCAGTGCCACGTCCTATCAGTGGCTGATCTGGTTAAAGCCTGCCGTTGCCGTCGATGGAATTACCACCTCGTTCAAGCGCCGCATTCCGCCGTGCCGCAAGGCACTGACCCGCCCCGGTGACTATCCGCCCGTGCCCGAGCATCTGCGCGCGCCTGCTGTGCTGTCACCGGCCCCCTTGTTGGAGGATCTTTGATGTTTGACGCCGACTTTCGCCCCATTGTTTTACCTGATGATTTCAAGCCCACGCCGAAGCCGCCCCCGGACTTGGCGCTAGAGTGGATTCCGATCAGTGCGCTGGTGATCGACACAGGCTACCAGCGCCCGTTGGCGCGCGAGAACTGGAACAAGATCAACGCCATCGCTGCGGCGTTCGACTGGCGGTTTTTCACACCGGTCCTGGTGTCACCGTTGGGCGACGGGCGCTATGCGCTGATCGACGGCCAGCACCGGTCCCACGCCGCTCTGCGGGCGGGTTATGACGCGGTGCCTGCGCTGGTGGTGCCCATGTCGCGGGCGCATCAGGCCTCATCGTTCATGGCCGTCAACGGCGCTGTGACCAAGGTTTCGATGTTCCACCTGTATCGTGCCGGTCTGATGGCGGGCGATGCCTGGGCGGTCCAGGTCCGCGACGTGGTGGCAGCGGCGGGCTGTCGGGTGATGTTGTCGAACCATTCGGCAGCGGAGAAAAAGCCGGGCGAGATCTACTCGATTTCGATGGTGCGCGGGTTCTGCCGGGCGGGCAAGGGCTGGGCGGTCACGCGGGCGCTTGCCGCCTTGATGGCCTCGGCCCATGGGGCGGGGGCGGATGCGTTCAAAGAGGCGTTCATGTCGCCGCTGATCCACGCACTGGCGCAGTGTCCGATGGGTGAAAGCCTGCTGGTGGCCTTTCTGAACGCGCAGGACTTTAAGCTATTGCAGCGCAAGGTCGACCGGCTGCGCGAAGAGCCGCGGTACAAGAATGTCACCCGGATCACGATGATGCGCGATGTGCTGTTGATCCTGATGCAGGACTGGAACAACAGCGGGGGCGTGGCGGCATGAGCGCGGCCTATCTGAATGAGCTGCGCGCGGCGCTGATCGACCTAGATGGGCCTGCGCGGCCCGTGGCGCGCAAGGTGCGGCGGCCTGCGGTATGCGCGCCTGCGCCGGACGAGCCTGCGGGGCCTGATGATCTGGACCTTTTGCGTATTCCGATGGCGCAGTTTTACGTGCTGCACGACCGTGTTGTTGCACGCCAGGAGGCCGAGTACGCCGATCCTGATCACCCTCGCAACGAAGGGCAGGTGCGCCCCGTCTGGCCTCCAGATTGGCGCAACACGCACGGTGATGGCGGGCTGGATCAGCAGTTGCGTCGCTTCTGGTGCGTCGTGCTGCAGCAGGCCATTCTGGAGGCCTGTGAGGAGTATTTGAAGTGGGGCCATCCGCCGCCCTGGGTTGGATCAAGAGATCCGCGTGAGGTTGGCAATCTGGCAGGTTTGAACGGCGATGCCGTGTCCGAGTCGCTGCGTGGCCATTTCAGCACCGAAGCTGGTGTGTTGGAGTTGCAGGCCTCAATCCGCGGCGGCGCGTCTCACGAGGCGCGGAAGGCGGCGCGCGATGGCTAAGGCGCTGCATTTGGAATTCGAGCTGCTACCGACGATCCCGCTGCTGCGCGGCTATCTGCGTGCGCCTGACGGGCCGATCTACGACATCGTCGAGGCCACGCCTACGGGCGCGGATGATTACGGTGCGTTCCTTGGAGTGGTGCTGGGCAGGACCGGTCAGCCTGAGCTGACAATCAGTGCCAATTACCCCGTCGACCTTGGCCGTACCACCGCGCCCAAAGCGCAGATCAAGCGGGCCTGTCAGGCGGCGTTTGATGCGCTGCCGTGCGCGGGTTCGGAAGCGTCGAGATTATGAGGCAATCCATGCGGTCACCTGACGACGACGACCTGCGGTTGATCGAGGCCTCGGAGTGGGCGCGCCAGCGCTGGGGCTGGCTGGAAGGCGTGCGTCGTGACGGGGCGTTGAACGACAATGCCAAGATGGTGGCCCACACGCTGGTTCTTGATTTCTGTAACACGGAAACCATGCGCTGCGATCCGTCGTACAAGCAGATTTCCGACCTTAAAGGCGGGTCGCCTGACACCGCGAAAAGGGGTGTTCAGGCACTCGAAGAAGCGGGCTGGATCACCCGTCTGCCGGGGGCCGGTCGCGGCAATTACACGGTTTACGGCTTCCTCACACGCGCCAAAATTCTTGCGATAAAAGGGGGCAAATTTGCACCCCCAAAAGGGGGCACATCTGCACGGGTTTCGGGATCGGAAAAGGGGGCAAATCTGCACGGAAAAGGGGGCAAATCTGCTTTAGTGCATAATATAGCTAAACCATGGAATAACCATAAGGGCGACGCCCTACGGAACGACCCGAAAAAAGCAGCCGTTGAAGGCGCTGAAAAGCAGGGCGGCCAAGCTTCGTCAAACCCGATGGTTCAGGACAGCGCGAGGCGCGCTGTTGCGTCATGGCGTGGCGGTCGGTCGAGCGCCTTCGATGATCTGCAGCCATGGGTTCTCAAACACATCATCGCGTCCGGACTTTTGTCCGATGACGAACTGGCAAGGGCCGGATTTTCCAATGAAGGGGGCAAGGCATGACCGAGCAGGATTGCACGAAGACCGAGAACAAGCGGGCGCGTGTGCGGCGTCTGGTAATCGACCCATTGGCAGCGGGCGGGATGCGGGGAAAGCACGGCACTGCGCCGGACGGACATCGTGCGTTTCTCGATCGCGTTTGCGATGAGCTGGCGCGGTTGTCAGATCGTCAGCTGGTGATGATGCGCGGCTGGATGGAAGCCAACGGAGAGGGTTCGGCCAAGTGCTTCTGGCCCGCCTTCGTGTCGATTGCCGGTGTCGCGCAGGGGCTGTGTCCGCGTCCCATAGAAGAGTTGCCCGAGCTGTCGAGCTGGTTTGGCAGCCGCGCCGGCCCCGAGGCCGCGGGCGTTCCTGGTCGGCTGGTGATGGAGCTGCGGTTCATCGAAAAGAAGCGCCGGCCGCCTGTCATGGTCGGCGAAGCTGCGATGGTAGCGCGGCGCGCTGCCGAGTTGCATTCCGATGTGCTGCGGGCGCGTGAGCTGCGCGACTGCGGTCGGATGTACGACGAGGCGCTGCTCGGGCGCTACGACCGTGACAGGGCGCGGGCCGAGGCTTTGGTTGCCAAGGGCGAGGCCGGACGTGCAGCGGGTGACGCAGCATGAGCGTGCAGGGGGCAGTGGTGCCGGACGGGCAGGGCCGTGTGCGGCGCGAGATCTCTATCCAGCGGTTGCTGGAATGGGCGTTCGCGGATGAGTGCGCGCAGGTGGATTTCGAGGACGCCGGTACGCTGGCGCAGGGCTATGGTCACGTGGGCAATGCGTACCGAATGGCCCAGCGTGGCGCACTCGGCTGTCGGATCGACGGCGGCGGCGTGTCCTATCCTGATCCTGATGCAGATCTGGTGGCCTCTGCGGTCGCGACATTGCCTGAGGGCTGTGGTGGGCGACGCATGGCGGTCCAGATTGCCGAGCTGGCCAGGGCTAGAAATGTTCCTGACGCTTTCGTCGGAGTAGAGCCTCGCTGTGAGCCCAAAGGCTGGCGCGAGAATAGGTTTGCGCGAAGGGCTGAAACTCAGAGCCTTGGCATAATGATCGACCGCTCAGGGCTGCGGCCTCGTCGGTACGATGTTCGGGTTTGTCCTGTGGTCTACAGGCCCGATGGGGCGCAGGTAGCAGCAGCGCGGCGAAATTATTTGCAATGGTGGTCTGCGTTAATTGAGTTGCGCACAACCTTCGAATTAAACAATAGTCTGTCCCGGTGGTTTGTCAGTCACAACATGCCTCCGATGACGCCATGGAAAAAAAGTATTGCGCCTCAGGTCTAGACCCCCTAGACGAATGACACTCACCCCACTCGCGCCCGGACGGTAACCCCGCTCCGGGCGCTTTGCGTTTGGGGTGCATGTGTCGCGGTAGAGCAGTTGGTAGCTCGTCTGGCTCATAACCAGAAGGTCGGTGGTTCAAGTCCATCCCGCGCAACCAGATAACCGCAGAGCAGAGCGTCGTGCGCAGCCAAGGCTGGACCACGCTGTTGAAGTCGGACCCGCGCCATCGCACTGGTGCGGGCTCGCAATGTTTGGAGTGAGACATGGACATAGGTCGCATCGAAGGCGCCACACGCGTGTGCGGAAAATCCCAGGGCTTCTTGGGTTTACCTGTGCGTGACAGTGTGCGGGATTGCAGCGTCGCAGGCGGCAAGGTGCCGGTGATGACGACGGCATGGCTGCCCAACCCTGCTGAGTTGGCTGCGATCAATGCCGGTGCTGCGATCCACGTTAGCATCGACGGCACCATTCCTTCCCCGATGATGCTGAGCGTTGGGCCTGCACCGGAGTAACGTCAGATGGGGAAGTTGAAGGGCAGGGGCTTGCAGCCAAGGCTGCGCCCGATGCCGCCACGTCTTGCGCCACTACCGATCGAGGTCAGCGGTCGAGAGGATGCGGCGCGCCGGTCCAAGGATTGGCTGAACACTGCTCGTTGGCAGCGTCTGCGCATCAAGGTGTTGCAGCGCGATCAATACACCTGCCAGCAAACAGGCGTGCTGCTGATCGGCAAGCACCCGGCTCCGAACAGTCCGGTGGTCGACCACATCGAGCCGCATCGCGGTGACCCAGATCTGTTCTGGGATGAAGAGAACCTGCAGTCCGTCGCCAAGATCTGGCACGACAGCGTGAAGCAATCGATGGAGAAGCGCGGTCTGGCGTGAAGGGGGGGGTGGTCAAAAGGCCACAGCCCCTGAGCGCCCAGACCCGCCCTCCCCATAGTCGGAGATTTTTTTCTGTGAAGCGAGAGTTTGACATGTTGGGCGACCCCATTCCCGAAGGGCGGGGAAAGCCTGGTGCGACGGGGCACATTGCGACCGCAGAAAATGTTAATAAAGTCAGATGGTTGCTAGTTTCCGGCATGAAGAAGCCGCAGATCGCGGAGCACCTGGGGATCACGATCCCCACGCTGAACAAGCATTATTTTAAGAATCTGTCTGTTCGTAACGCGCAGCTGGCAGCGATCAGTGAAGTGCGCGGGCGCACGTTGTTGCAGCTCGATAAAGCAGCGCAGGGTGGGTCGGTGTCGGCAATGAAGGAGATCGGAAAAATCGCCAAGCAAGCCGAATTGGAATGCCTCGCCAGCGATATCCGCAAATCTAATTCGTCCGCGAAGCCATTGGGCGTGAAGGCGCAGCGCAAGGAGGATGCCAAGCCGGATGGCACCTGGGGCTTCCTTGGTGACGCCGGTCCGAGCAAGGAAGTTCACTGATGCCGTTTGATGGGGATCTGTCTTGCCCGGACTGGGTGGAAAAGCTCAAGACTGGCGCCACGCCGATGCCGGATCTGGACGTCGACGAGCGGACAGCGAATGTTGCGGTGCGGATCTTCAACCAACTCAGGCTGCCCGACGTGGGTGGCCAACCGACGCTGGGCGAAGTTGGCGCCGACTGGTTCAGGGACATCATCCGCGGACTGTTCGGATGCATTGATCCGAAAACCAAGATCCGACATATCAGCGAGTTGTTCCTGCTGGTGCCGAAGAAGAATTCGAAGACAACCAATTCAGCGGCGCTGGGTCTGATTGCTTTGATGGTCAACACGATCCCGAACGCCAAGATGGTCATCATTGGCCCGACGCAGGGCGTGGCCGAGACATGCTTTGCCCAGGTGCAGGGGATGATCGACGCGGATCCTGAGCTGCAAAAGCTCTTCCATGTGCAGGATCACCTGAAAAAGGTGACCTACATCCCGACCGGCGCGAAGCTGGCGGTGAAGTCTTTCGACATGAACGTCGTAACGGGCGGCATTCCCGTCTTCGCCATCATCGACGAGCTGCACCTGATGTCATCGCGTAGCTACGCCAAGAAAGTGATCGGCCAGATCCGGGGCGGTATGAACAAGCCAAATTGCCTCCTGGTCTTCATAACCACACAATCGGTCGATGAACCGGCCGGCATCTTCCGGACCGAATTGAACAATGCCCGCGCCGTGCGTGACGGCACAACGCCAGCTGAAGGGCTCTTGGCGGTTCTCTATGAGTTTCCGGAAGAGATGCAGGCTGACAAGTCAAAGCCGTTCCTCGACACACGCTATTGGCCGATGGTTATGCCGAACCTCGGGCGATCGGTGTTCATTGATCTGCTGGAACGCGAGTATCGAAAGGCAAAGGCCAAAGGTGTCGAGGATGTGCAGTTGTGGTTGTCGCAGCACCTCAACATCCAGATCGGCGTTGGTTTGCACTCGGATCGATGGGCGGGTGCTGATTATTGGGAAGATCAGGGCGACGACATGCTGACGCTCGAAGGCATCATGGCGCAGTGCGATGTATGCGTCGTCGGGATCGATGGCGGCGGCCTCGATGATCTGTTGGGCTTGGCTGTTATCGGGCGTCACCGCGAAACGCGCGATTGGCTGCACTGGGCCAAGGCGTGGGTCCAGGACGATGTTCTGAAGGAGCGACCGGAGATCGCAGAGCGGCTGCAAGACTTTGATCAGTTCGGCGATCTGGTCATCTGCGAGGACTTGAGCGCTGACATTGAATCCGTCGCCGAGATCTGCGCTCAGCTGCTCGAAGCCGGGTTGTTGCCGGACGACGCAGCGATCGGGCTCGATCCCGAAGGTGTCGCGGATATTGTTGACGCCCTGGCTCTGAAAGGCCTGACAGACGAACAGGTTCGGCCGATCAGCCAAGGTTACAAGTTGAACGCTGCCATTAACGGGCTGCCGCGCAAGCTGAAGAAGGGGTCCTTCCGACACTGTGCGCAGCCGTTGATGACCTGGTGCGTCGGAAACGCGAAAACAGAATTGCGGGGAAATGCACGCATGGTCACGAAACAGCGTTCGGGTCTGGCCAAGATCGACCCGCTTATGGCCACCTTCAATGCTGTCATGTTGATGAGCCGGAACCCTGAAGCGGCAGGTGGGCCATCTATCTATGCTGATCGCGGCGCGTTGGTGCTCTGATGGGGTTCTTGAACTGGATTACGGGCCCGCGCAATGCTGTTCAGGATAGCAGCGGTGGACGGGAAATTTCGTCCACTTCGGATCTTGAAGCGGCCATTCGAATGGTTGGCATGGGGAGTGCGTCAGGCGTTTCGGTAACGCCAACATCAGCGATGCGCGTCGCGGCGGTTTATGCGTGTGTGCGCCTGATCTCTGGTGCGGTCGCAAACCTCCCTTCACATGTGAAGCAACGGCTGGACGAGCAGACACGGATTGATCGGCCGGATCATCCATTGTCAAAGGTTCTCCGACGCAAACCAAATAGCTGGCAGACGCCTTCGCAGTTCAAGCGGATGATGCAGGCGCACCTGCTATTGCGCGGGAATGGTTATGCCCAGATTGTCCGTTCGCGCGGCAATGTTATTGCCCTGAACCCTCTCGATCCGGACCGCATGAAAGTGACGCAGAACGATGATCTGACGTTGAAGTATGTCTACCAGCGTCGAGACGGGCGCCGCGTTGTGTTGCCCTCGGACACCGTCATGCATCTTGTTGGCCTGACGCTCGATGGTGTTACCGGTGTCTCGGTGCTGACCTATGCCCGTGAAGCTATCGGGTTGAGCATCGCGCAAGAAGGTCACGGTTCGACGACGTTCAAGAATGGCGCACGGTTCAGCTCGGTGCTGAAGCACCCAGCCAAGCTGGGCAAAGAAGCGCAAGAAAACCTGCGGGCCAGCCTCGACGCCTATCGAGCTGGTGGTGAGAGTGAGGGTAAGGCGCTGATCCTCGAGGAGGGGATGGACGTCGCGCAGATGTCAATGAAGGCGACAGACGCCCAATGGATCGAGAGCCGCAAGTTCTCACGCGGCGATATCGCGATGTTCTTCGGTGTGCCACCGCACATGATCGGCGACACGGACAAGGCTTCGAGCTGGGGCACCGGTGTCGAGCATCAGTCGATCGGCTTTGTCACATATACCCTCGAGGATCACCTGACCACTTGGGAAGAAACTGCGAACCGGGATCTGATCTCCGAGGATGAGCCGGACGTCTATGTGCGCTTCAATCGCAAGGCCCTGGTGCGTGGCGATATCAAAACCCGCACCGAACACTACACCCGGATGATGCAATGGGGCGTCTACAGCCCCAACGAGGTCCGCAAATTCGAGGACAGCAATCCGCGCGAAGGCGGCGATGTCTATTATGATCCGCCCAACATGGCAGGCTCGAAAGAGAGCGGCGAAGGAGAGAGCGATGACGATCCGAAATCTACCTGAGGCAAAGACATTCAAGCGCCCCCAGAACTTCCAGTGGGACGCGCCAACGGATGTTCTGGCCCGCTGGGCGGCAACGCCGCAGGCCGCTGACACCAGTGATGCCACGACCATCACGATGTTCGAAGTGATTGGTGAAGACTTCTGGACCGGTGGCGGGGTGACGGCAAAGCGTGTCTCGGCGGCCCTGCGCTCGATCGGCGACAAGGACGTGACGGTCAAGATCAACTCGCCCGGCGGTGATATGTTCGAGGGCATCGCGATCTACAACCTGCTGCGCAAGCACCCGGCAAAGGTCACGGTTGAAGTGATGGGCTGGGCCGCATCGGCCGCGTCGATCATTGCAATGGCCGGCGACGATATCCGCATGGGTCTCGGCACCTTCATGATGGTGCACAACGCCTGGGGCGGGGTCATCGGGAACCGGCACGACATGCGGGACGCCGCCGAGATGTTTGACGGCTTCGACAGTGCCATCGCGGATATCTACGAAGCCCGAACTGGTCAGAAACGTGACAAGATCACCGACCTGATGGACGCAGAAACATTCATGGGCCCGAAAGATGCCGTAGCCCTTGGTTTTGCTGATGCGGTCGACGACGGCATTTCGGTGCCGGATGATGACGATGCCAAGAATGAGGGCGCGCGCCCGTTGAATGCGGTGCGCCAGCTTGAGGCCATTCTGGCACAACAAGGTATGTCCCGTGGTGAACGCCGTAGCTTCATCCAGGACGTCAAAAGCGGCACGCGCAACGCTGCCGATCCCGCCATGCAAGACGCTGGCGAATTTGATGCTGCTGCACGGCAGCTTCTGAACACACTCAAATCATAGGACAATCCAATGACTAAGATGATCAACCCCGCGCGCTTGCGCGGTTTCGCGGTTGCGCGCGCGGATGCCAGCAACCCGACAGCCATCCTGAACGAAATGCGCACTGCGTTTGAAGCGTTCAAAGCCGAGCGCACAAAGGAAATCGATGACCTGAAAAAGGGTCTGGGCGATTATGTGCAGACCGAGAAGGTCGACAAGATCAACGCGGAACTCACGTCACTGCAAAAGTCGCTGGACGCGGTGAACATGACGATGGCGGCCATGCAGATTGGTGGCGCAGGCGGGGCAGGGCAAACACCCGAAGCAGCCGAGCACACGCAGGCCTTCAACAAATGGTTCCGCCGGGGCGACCGTGCCATCGATGCGGATCTGCGCGACCTGGAAGTCAAAGCGGCGCTGACCAGCGACAGCGACGAAGACGGCGGCTATGTGGTGCCCGAAGAAATGTCGAACACCATCGACCGCGTAGTCGGCACCGTGTCCGTTATGCGTGATATCTCGCAGCAAATGACCATCTCGACCGACACCTACAAAAAGCTGATTGGCGTGGGTGGCGCTGGTTCCGGTTGGGTCGGTGAGAAACAAGCCCGCCCTGAGACGGACACGCCAACCTTGCGTGAGCTGGTGTTCAACATGCAGGAAATCTACGCCAACCCTGCCGCCACGCAGAAGATGCTGGACGATGGGCGTGTCGACATCGCGGCATGGTTGGGCAACGAAGTTGCAATCGAATTTGCCGAGCAGGAAGGTGCGGCGTTCATCTCGGGCGACGGCGTCAATCGCCCGCGCGGTATCATGTCTTATGACAAGGTTGCGAACGGCAGCTATGCCTGGGGCAAAATCGGCTATGTGCCGTCCGGCAAAGCGGGCGGGTTTGCGGATCCAACAGCTTCCGTCAGCCCAGCCGACGCCGTGGTCGATCTCTATTACGGGCTCAAGCAACAGTATCGCAACGGTGCGAGCTTTCTGATGTCCGACGCGACCATGGGCACCGTACGCAAGTTCAAGAACGCTGATGGTGATTTCATCTGGCAACTGCCGACAGGTTCGGCCGAGCTGCCGACAATCCTGAACAAGCCGGTGCGCACCGATGACAACATGGATGCCGTCGCAGCAGGCAAGTTCCCGATCTCCTTCGGCAACTTCCAGCGTGGCTATCTGATCGTCGACCGCTTTGGCATCCGTGTGTTGCGCGACCCCTTCACCAACAAGCCTTATGTGCACTTCTACACGACCAAACGTGTCGGCGGCGGTGTCCAGAACTTCGAGGCAATCAAGCACATGAAAATCGGCACCTCCTGATCACAGGGGTAATCGTCAATATCTGAAACCCGAAGGGGGCCGGTTTCGGCCCCCTTCGTTATTCACCCATTGTTAAAGGAGGGTCACATGAAAGACCTCAAATCCAAAATCGCTGTGCTGGCAGTGCTGGCACCTGTCGTTCTTGCTGCGACCAACACGAGCGCAGCCCTTGACCTTCAGGGGTTCAACAGTGCCGTCTTTACGGTCCATACCGGAGCGATTGCCGCCGCCGGTGATTTCACGGTTTCGATCCAAGAATCGGACACGACAACCGGCGGTGATTTCACCGCGGTCGAAGCTGCGGACCTGGCGGGCACACTGCCTGCGACGCTGGAAGAAAACAGTGTCTACAAGGTCGGCTATACAGGCACCAAGCGCTACGTCCGCGTTGTCACCACAAAGAATGGCGGTACGTCGATCGCGACTTCCATCCTGCTGGTGAAGGGTCATCCCGAGGATGCACCCGTTGCGTGATCTGCTTTCGAAGGAGGGCGGCTTAATGCCGCTCTCTCTGTGATCGGATCGGAGGCCCTGAAAATGTACGCAAGCAAACCACGGCTGGCGACGCCCCCAGGGGCATTGGTCACCACTGAGGAGATGAAATCACACCTGATTATCGATTTTGCCGATGATGATGCGCAAATCGCAGGTTTCGTTGCTGCCGCGACCCGGCGTCTGGATGGGTACAGTGGAATTTTGGGCCGATGTTTGCTGACCCAAGGCTGGGAGATCAATCTGCGGATCTGGCCAAAGTGCAGCTTCAGGCTGCCATTCCCCGATGTGACAGGGGTCGAGGTGGAATATGCGGACGCAGATGGACAGAACCAGAATATTCCAGAGAGCCAATTTGAGTTGGTTGAGGGCGCCCAGGGGACGGAATTGGTTCTTCGCGATGGGTTCTCTGGGCCAGCTCTGTCACAGTCCGTTGAACTGCCGATCAAGTTGACAATAACGGCGGGATACGGTGCAGCTGCGGATGTTCCGAGCCCAATCAGGGTGGCAGTGATGATGCTCGCTGCGCATTGGTACGAAAATCGCGCAGATGGGGCAGGTGGTTCTGAAATGCCTTTTGGTGTCTCGGCGCTGATCGCGCCCTACAGGCTGGTCGGACTGTGAAGGGCCGCCTGTTTGAGGCTGTGGCGTTTGATGAACCCGCGACGGTTTCCGTGGGTGACGGTGGAACGGTGGACGGCTACGAGGAAAAATACGCGTGCCGTGCCGAGTTTATCTATTCGCGGGGCTCGGAGGTGGTGGATGCCGCGCGTCTGGAGGGAAGGGCGATCTATAAGGTCAAGATCCGATCCAGCGCTGCGGCGCGCGCAATTCGGACCGATTGGCAAATGCGCGATACCCGTCGTTCGGTGACCTACAACATCCGGGAAATTGACGCGATCAGCGACCGTCAGTGGATATTCATCGTGGTTGAATCAGGGGTCGCAACATGAGCGCGTCGGGCGAACTACAGGTGTTGATCTTCAACCGACTGGTGGCAGACGCTGCTGTGCACGCGATTGTGGCGGACAGGATCTATGACGGGCGGCCAAAGTCGGGCAGCTATCCTTGCATCACGTTCGGACCATCAGACTATGTCCCCGACAATCTTGAGTGTCTGACCTCTCGCGAGGAAACGGTGCAGATTGACTGCTGGTCGGATGATCAAAGCAGGCTGAACCCTTGCAAGAAGCTGGCCGATGCGGTGAAGGCATCGCTGCACGACTTCGAAGGGCAGCTGGCCACGCATTTTCTGGTTGAGATGAAGGTGGAAGCTGTCCGGGTGTTCCTGGATCAGGATGGCATCAAGGCGCACGGTGTGGTCACCGTCACCGCGTCGATCGACGAAGTGACGCCCTGATGGTCCAGGGGCTGTCTGAGTTCAACAGGCGTTGGTCCGCTATCCCCCGCCTGGTGCGGCAGGCCGCTATTGAAACGCTTGAAGCCAATGCTGAAGAGCTGGTCAGTTCGATGCGACCTCTGTTGCCGCTGGCGGACATCGAAGTGGCTTGGACCTGGGGTGATGCCCCGAAAGGGTCGATGGTGCTGGGGTCTGTTGGCACGTCCGATCGCGGTTTGCTGATCACGGTCTATGCCCGCGCCGATGACTTCAATCCGGCGTGGTTCGAATTTGGGACCGCACCGCGTTTTACCAAGACAGGAAAATATTCGGGTCAGATCATTGCCAGCCCGTTTTTCTGGCCGACTTACCGGGCGAAGAAGAAGCGGCTGAAATCTCGGATGACCCGCAACATCACCAAGGCAATCAAGAAAGTCTGACGCCCCGGCGATCTGCTGGCTGTGCGCCGTTATGGGCGTGCGGTCTACCAGTTTGCGCCGTCGGAACGACGCAAATCAACGACTGTTCTAAGGAGATACCATGGACATCAAGGTGAACAAGGATGCGCACCATCGCATCAGCGCAGCCAAAAGCCAGCACTTCCGGCCTGACGGCGGCAAGGACAACAGCGGCATCTACAGTGTTCCAAAGGCGACCGCTGACGCTCTGATCGAACGCGGCGTGGCAACCGCAGTAGGCAAAACAACTGAGAAGAAGGAGGCCTGAAATGGGCACAGGAAACCAAACGACCCGTCTTATCGTCCAGCTCGGCGATGGCGATGATCCGGAAGTATTCGCACACACCTGCGGGGCAAACACCTTCGGCATCTCGCTTGCCAACAATCTCGGCGAGAATATCATGCTGGACTGTGATGACCCGCTCGATGTGCCGGCCGCGATCGTGCGTCATCTCGAAAGCCAGGATACCAGCGCCACCATTTCGGGTATGGTTACGACCGAAGCCTGGCCGACATGGCGCAGCTGGGCGGACGATGGCACCGAGAAGAACATCAAGATCTTCCTCGATGAGACCGCCGTGAAGAACGGCGGGTTCTGGTTGCTTCCAGCATTCCTGGCGGGTCTGGAGTTGTCCAAGCAAAACAACGGCAAGGTGACCTTCAGCGCGACAATCTCGGGCGCTGGTAAACGCGCCTGGACTGATGCCACCTGATGGCTGAACTTATTGCAGAGTGGGCCGGGAAAGAACGTCTTTTCCGGCTCACCTTCGGGTCGATCCTCGATCTGGAGGAGATCTGCGGCAAGGACGCCATCGGGGCAATCTTCCTGCGTGTCAGCACCGGCGCATTCCGGGCCTCCGACGTTTACCACATCCTGCGTCTTGCTCTGATCGGGGGTGGGATGGCGGCGGTCGAGGTCAAGCAATTGCTGGATCAGCGCTTCGATACGATCCCCTATCTGGAGCACGCTATGCTCGCCGGGGAAATCTTGATCGCGGTCATGTCCGGTGTTGAGCAAGATGAGGGGGCCGAAAGTTCCGGTGATCCGTCGCCTTGGAAGTTCTCCGAGGTCTCCCAGATCTCGCGTGTGTTCAACATGTCGCCAATCGACGTGCGTGACATGACCTATGCCGACTTTGTCAACATGGTGAAGGGGTTCAACTCCGCCTCGGATCGGAAAGCAGAGCCGCCGACGGAAGAGGAATTTGAAGCCATTCTCGCCAAGTATGAGCCGGAGGCTCTGAAGCATGGATGAAGTCCAGACCGCCCTCATGCTGAGGATGGAAGTCACCCTCGCAAAGATGGAGAAGCAGCTGGAGCGTTCGCGCAAGGTGGTGAACGATACAGCGCTGGCGAATGAGCGTAGGTTCAAGACCTCCAATGATCGTATGGCCGCAAGCGCCACGGACAGCGCCAACAGTATTGTCCGTGAAATGGACCGCCTGCGAGGCAAATACGATCCATTGTTTGCCGCGTCGAAGAGGTACGAGGGGGCGCTGGAAGAGTTGAACCGGGCCCATAAGGTTGGGGCGATCAGCACGCTGCAACACGAGCGTGCGCTTGAGGCTCTGAATGCCGATTACACGGCGCAGCAGGCTGCTGTGACGCGGTCGGCTGGGGCTATGGGCCGCTTTGGGCTGGCTGCCAATGGCGCGGGGGGCGGCATTCAAAACCTTGCCTATCAGGTCGGGGATTTTGCAGTTCAGGTTGGTGCTGGCACCAGTGCCTCTATGGCGCTTGGCCAGCAGCTGCCGCAATTGCTGGGCGGTTTTGGCGTAATGGGTGCCGTGATGGGTGCGGTAGTCGCTGTAGGCATCCCGCTGGTCAGGGTGCTGTTCGACGCTGGTGATGCCGGCGAAGACCTTCAGAAGAAACTCGACAACCTCGAGGGTGCGGTCGGTGCATACACTGCAGCGGTCGACGGGGCGATCATTCCGACAGAGGAACTGTACGAGAAATATGGTGCAGCAACCAAGGCAGCCCAGGAATTCCTGATCGCCTTGACGGACATCAACCAAGTCGAAGCCATGAAGTCCCTCAGCGAAACGCTGGACCAAATCGCTACGCAGTTCGGAGGCCTGAGCCGCACCAAGTTGGTGGTGGGCAGCGACCTCCAGCTCGGGGCGGCTCAGGCGATTGGTGTAACGATCAAGGAGATTGAGGAAACCACTGCCAATCTCCGGGATGAGTTGGATCTGACAGATGAGGCGGCGGCAAGGTTGGTCGCGGGACTGGAAGCGCTGGATGGTGCGGAAGGTGTGAATGCACAAGTGGAGGCAGCACAGGAACTGCTGGCCCTCTTAGTCGAGATGTTTGGACCGATCGAGAGCATGGAGGGGGCCGCATTGGCGCTTGCAAAGAACTTGTCTGAAGCCGGTATTCAGGCCGCTGAGGTCAAGAACAATATCGAGAGAACGAACGCGGGCGTCTTGGATATGATCGCGAATATGGCGACCGCTTCGACTTCTTTGGGCTCTATGGTTGCGCAGTCAGGTTTGCTTGGCGACAACATGTATCGCGCGGCTAGCGCGGCGTGGGCGTTTCTCATGGTCCGCGCAAGGGAAAAAACGGCTTATGACGCGAGGGTTGGACGTGGTCGCGGCGGCGATCCGAGGGACTACGGCGGATCTGCCGATGACATCCAATCCTATGATCCAGGCGCGCAATTGGCTGCGTCTGAAGCGGCGCAGGAAGAAGCCCGTCGCAAGGCCGCCGAAAAGGCCGCACGCGCTGGCTCTCGCGGCCGCAAAGGGAAACGCGAGAAGGACAGCCTTTACGAGACTGGCCAGAAAGAACTGGAGAACCTCGAACGCCAGATCGAGATGATCGGCAAGACTGACGCGCAGGTTGCCGAGCTCACTGCCCGATACAAGTTGCTGGACGAGGCCAAAAAGCGTGGCATTGACCTCGATTCAAAGCAGGCGGGCAGCAGCCAGACCGTGCGCGAGCAGATAGACGAGCAAGCCGCCGCAATTGGCCGGCTGACCGAAAAGGCGGATCTGTACCGCGAACGCGCGGAGTTCATGGACAATCTCAACCAGGATCTGAAAGACGGGTTCATCGATGCGATCATCGAGGGTGAGAACTTTGGCGATGTGCTGGCCGATGTGGCCAAGATGTTGGCAAAAGCAGCCCTGCAAGCCGCCTTGTTCAACGAAGGGATATTCAGGAACGAAGGCGGCGGCGGTGGGTTGTTTGGCAACCTGCTTGGCAGTGCATCTAGCTGGATATTCGGCAAGCGTGCCCTGGGCGGTCCCGCTCAGGCGGGAATGCCCTATCTGGTGAATGAAAACACGCCGAACTCCGAGGTGTTTGTGCCCTCGAGCAATGGCGCGGTGCTGAATGTATCGCAGGCTCAGTCGGCTTTGCGAGCTATGAGGGGCGGTCGTGCGGGGGGGGCTGAGTTCAGCAACGCCATAGGACGATCAAACGGCGGATCACTGGATGTGCGCCTCTACGTCGATCAGGACGGCAACTGGAAGGCCAAGGTCGAGCAGATCAGCGCGGGGGTGTCGGCGAAAATTACTGACGCAAAGATGAGCTTGGCCAGCCGCCATCAAGCTGACAGCAAGTATCTGAGTGGTGGTCGCTGATGCAGGTTTCGTTTCCCTATCCTGTAAAGATACAGGCCAGCATCCCACGGTTAACTGGAATGCGGTTCTCTCCGTTCACCAATATCGACGGAGAGGCATTCGCAAAACCTTCCTTGAATGGCTACTGGCGGCTGGAAGTGACCGCGTTCGCCCGTCAGATGGGGCCGCAGTTGGCCTTGTCATCGTTCGTGACGCAGATGCAGGCGGCGGGGGCAACGTGTGTCGTGCCGGTGGTTACACAGTTTCGCCCAAACGATGATGCAGGTCGGATGTTGGCGGGCAATTGCCTTTCGCCGCAGTACACCTTTGATCACGTGGGTTTCGCAAGCGATCCCTTTGACGGCTTCACTCTTCGCGCCGCGGCATCGCATCGCGATAGTTTTATCGACGTGGACAAGCCTGCGCTGTCGCAGCTTTGGCCGGGCCATTACATCACCCTGGGCGACCGTCTGCACCAGGTGGTGAATGTCAGCGCAATCGAGGAAAGCGAGACCGCGATCCGCGTTTCCGTCATGCCCAATATTCGTGGCGATCATGACGTCGGCACGTTGGTGGTGGTGGATCAGCTGCGCCTGAAATGCCGCATGGAGCAGGGCGATCCGATCGGCGCGTCGATCGAGAAGATCAAAATTTCCAATCTATCTTTCATCGAGGCGTTCTGATGAGCATCCACGACATTCCAGATGAAGACCTGCGCCGCGGTGACGTGGCTTGCACGATCCTGTGTCAGATGGACTTTGCAACGAATCCGCAGAACTGGTGGCTGGGCTACGGGCCGCTGACTGCGGGCGGTGTTGCGTATCAAGGCACGGGCGACGTGATCAAGATCGGCGCGCTGTCGGTGACGTTCGGGATGAGTGCGGGGATGGTGCGTTTCGAGATCCCGGCAGCATCGCCTGAAATGGTGGCGCGCTGCCACAATCAATCCACTGAGGTGAACAACCGGCGCTGTCAGCTTTTCTACCAGCTATTCAGCACGGTCGAACGAGATGGTGAGCATCAGGGGCGGCTCATTGGTGATCCTATCAGCATGTTCCAGGGCGTTATGCGGGACATGCGCAGCACGTCTTCGGCAGACAGCCGGGTCATCGAGCTGGAGGCATACGGGCGCATGAGCCGCCAAGCCAAACCGCCATACGGGCGCTGGACCGACGCAGACCAACGCGCGCGCTTTCCCGGCGACACCGGCATGGCGTTCATTGCGGGCCTCAAGGACAAGGCAATCACATGGGTGCCGGGCACTTGATCCGCGTGGCGCGCGAGGCGGACATTCCTCGCATCATCGACCTGGTGGCGGCGCTGGCGGCGTCTGTGCGCGGCCCTCAGCGGGTTTGCCGCCTGCGCACCGGGGAAACGCTGGTAGACCTTCTGCGCGATCCGCAGGGCGCGGTGTTCGTATCGGGTGGCGGGTTCATTTCGGGTCGCATCATGCAGACCGTTATCAGCCCCGACAGGGTTGCCTTCGAGCTGGGCTGGTATGCCTCAGACCGCAGCGGATTGCGTCTCCTGCGGGCTTTCGAGGCATGGGCGGCAGAGCAGGGGGCGACCCTTATCAAGATGAGCGCCAACGGCGGCGCAGCGCAGCGCATCCTTGAGCGGCGCGGCTATGCGGTGGCCGAAGTGCAGATGGTTAAGAGGGTAGGTTAATGGCGATTTTCTCATCCATTGCATTCGGGATCGCGTTTGCTGGCGGCTATCTCGCGGCGGCGGTAGGCTTTTCCATTGCAACGGCCACAAGCATCGGCGTGGCGCTCGCGAATGCCGTGGTGTCTCTTGCCCTAAGCGCCATTTCCCGCGCATTGCAGCCCAGCGTCAGCGTCCCTCAGTCTGAAATTCAGGCGGTGATCAGCCAAGCGTCCGCCCCGCGCCGCATCTATGTCGGGGAAAACCTGGCGGGCGGGGTGCGGGCGCTGTTCGAAGTGAAGGACGGGACGCTTTATCAGCTGATCATGGTGGCGCATGGTGAAATCACCAGCTTTGACGAATGCTGGATTGATGGCGAACCGGTGACGCTGGACGTGGACGGCGATGTCAACGCCGGAAAAATGAAGACATATGTCAACATCCAAACCCGCGACGGTTCGGCTTTCGGCGGCGACTACGCCGATCTTTTTGCCGAGTTCCATACATGGAATGCCGCCCGCAAGCTGGAAGCTCAGGCCACATTCCTTGCGCAGATGAAAGCACCTCACGGCAACGACTTTAGCAAGGTGTTCCCGAAATCCTACAACACGGCGTTGCAGTGGGTGATCCGTGGTCAGGAGATCTATGATCCGCGCGATTTATCAACCGGGTATGCCGATAACGCCGCACTGGTGATGGCGCATTTCCTCTCGCATGAAGACGGGTTCAAGATCGCCCCCGAAGACATCAATTGGGACAGCGTAGCAGCGATGGCTGACGTGGCCGATGAAGCAGTGCCGCAGCTTGAGGGTGGCACTGCGGCGCGCCTGCGTCTCTGGGGCTATTGGACACTGGACGAGCCGCCTTCTGACGTTTTGGACCGGATGCACGCCAGTTCCGGCATCCGCGCATACGAAATGCAGGACGGGTGCATCGGCCTGATCGGCGGCAGCTTCGGCACACCGGCCTGCACGATCACGGCAAAGGACATAAGGGAGATCCAGACCAGCGAGGCAATCAGCGAACGCGATGGCTATAACGTTCTGCGCGTGCTGCACATGGACGCCAACCAAAAGTACACGGTCACCGAGGTTGATGCATGGCGCGATGAGGACCGGCTGGCCATCGAGGGCGAGATCGTCCAGGAGTACGAGCTTTCGATGTGTCCCAATCGGTCACAGGCGCGGCGCCTGGCGAAAGAGCAGCTGCACGACGGCAACCGGGCCAAAGTGTCCATCATCACCAATCTTGTCGGCCTGAAAGCACGTTTCCCGCGCGAAGATGGGCAGCGCCATACGATCCTTCTGGACTATCAGCCGGAAGACGGTTCGGGCCGTGTGATTCAGGGGGAATACGAGGTGCTGGACCACGAGTTTGACCCGATTGAGTTGCAGTGCCGGATTGACCTTGCAGCGGTGGATCGGGCTTCGGGTGAGTGGACGCCAGAAGAGGCGGGCGATCCTCCTACGGAGCTGCCAATCTCAACGCCTACAGAGCCGCCAGAGATCTCGGCGGTGTTCACTCAGCGCATCTTGCAAGCGTCGGCCGCGAACCCGGTTGCGATATTGGAGGTCGAGGCCGTAGAGGTTCCGGGCCGTAACGATATCACGGTCGAGGCGCGGTACTGGAGGTTCCTGCCCTTGGTTAAGACCGATATGCAGACCTCTGGTTACATCGCGCGGTCTGGCCCTGTCGAGGATGGCCAGACCTACTTCGCCGAGGCCCGATTTAACGGGGTGTTTGACGCACCTGACGAGTGGGTGAGCCTTGGCAGCGTCACCGTGCAGATTAACGGGACTGCGCCAGGCGCAGTGACCGAGTTGTTCGCATCCAATGGCACGGACAGGGTCAATCTGAATTGGCGCAACCCGTCCAGCGATTTTCACGAACTGCGCATCTATCGCAGCACGACGGCGGTGTTCGGTGACGCGTCACTGATCGGCACGACCGGCGGCGTGGCCGGGCAGATCTCGGAGTTCTCAGACGAAACGGTCACGGCGGCGACCGAATACAACTATTGGGTCGCGGCGGCCAACGTATCGGGCGTTGAGGGTTCGCCCACTGGGCCCGCCAACATCACGACGACCTGATCCTTTCAAAATGAAAATGACTATCGCCTGCGCCTCGCGGGCCTTTTGCGTTGGAGAATTACATGCCTGAAACGTTCGAGGAAATAATCAACCGCATCCTGCGGGATCATGAGGGTTATGACGGAAACGGTGGCACCGGTGCGCTGCCTGTCGGTGACCGTTCAACGGCGCAGAGGCCCATCAACAAGCGCGATCTGCGAGAGGCGTTGAAGTCCTTTGCTGATGTCGATGGCAATGCGGCGGACGCAATCCTGGCGCGGGATGTCGCAATCGAAGTTTCGCAGAATCCCGAGGACGCGCCGGTATCGATAGGCGGCTTTTCGGCACTGCATCACTCTGCGAAAGCCAGCGCCGCCCAAAGAGGTGCCGAGATTGCGGAGACCGGCGCGGGCGCTAAGCTCGCTGAGACGATCATTGCCCGTGATACCACGATCAGCGCATCCCGTATTGACCAGTTCGTTGCCGACTCAACCGAGCGTGACGCCTTAACCGTGGCATCCGGCTACCGCGTCTATATGCGGTCTGATCGGCATCTGTGGGAATACGACGGGGCGACGTGGAACGACGAAGGGCTTGATCCGACAGAAGAAAAGGCCGACAAGGCCAGCGTACCTAAATCCGGCAGTTCCCCCGTGTCAGCATCCGGCGGCGTCATGTCTGATCGGTATGTCACGCCTCAAGGTGTCGCGGCTGCGGTTGCGAACCAATCCGCACTGCCTGCACGCAATAACCTGCTGGCGAATGCGTCTGTAGCAGCATTGCTTTCCGCAGTGACGCTCATGGCGTCCGAGGTCGCCGCACTGAAAAGCGAAGTCGCGGACCTGAGAGGCGGTGGTACGGCTGCTGATTATTACATCGACGGGACGAGCGGCGATGATGGCAACGATGGTCTCACGAATGCCACTGCCTACGCCTCTTTCGCGCCGCTTATTGCGCTGTCTGCGGGCAGTTTGGACGGCAAGGTTGTCGCGGTGAGGCGCGGTACGTCTGTTGCCCCTATGGATGCCAGTGTGTTTGTGGCTGATGGCTGCACGGTCAAAAGCTACCCATCGCACATCCTGTCAAAGCCATACATTGATTGCACGGCGGCGATAGGGGCTTGGACGCTTCACGCTTCTGGCGTCTACAAGGTCACACTGACACGCGACCATTCCGGCGGGGCAAAGTATTTCGGCAACTATTTCCGCAACGCCGTGCCGATGCGCAAGGTGCAGAGCGTGGCGGCGCTGTCCGGCAAGGGCAATTTCGTGGTCTTTGCGGAAAACGAAACAACCGGCACGGTCACGCTTTACATGAACGCGCCGAGTGATCCGGGCGCGGACGGCGCGGCTTATCGCTGGGCCAAGTACGGCCACGCTGTCCGACTGTCTGGCGCGGGCAATAATGCATTTGGGCTGGAAGGGTTCGCTTGTGGTCAGCAGGACGGCATGTTTGTTCTGGCCAACGCAGGCGACAACGCAGGCGGACATACCCTTGCTGACTGCACCATGTGGTGGGGTGGACGCCATAGCGCTCTGATCGGGTCCGGCGCACTTGCATCCGCCAGCTTGAGAAACAAATACTATGGCGGGGCCAACGAAATCGAAACGGGCGGCGTTTTGAACGCTTCGGGCACTGCAAACTCCTTGGTATTCAACACCCCAGACCACTCCGGCGCAAACTGCGTTTCGCAGGGCAACGTATATGACGGCATGGGTCGTCAGAACTACATCGCCGGAACGCCCCGGAACTTCACGGGGCCATACGGACACGATGGCGTTGACGGTCGCGCGATGGCGTCCTTCACGATAGCGGCGGATCGTTATGTCGGCATGACGCAGATCCACAACACATCTGGTGCAGTTGGTACGATTGAAGACTGCGTTTTTGAGAATTGCGCAACGCTTTTGGCGATGGGGCAGGTTGACGGATCGACATACACGATTTCGCGGAACACGGGCCAGATTAATGTTCTGGTATCCAACCTGTCGGGCACAGATGTTTCCATCGTGTCGCGCTCGAACAAGTGGGACATTCTGGATTGCGGTGCAGGCAGCGCAGGCTTTGTCCGTTCCGGTGAGGGCGGCGCGGGCGTCACCAACTTCGACACGGAAAGCGACACCTACAACGTGCGCGGCGTTCGATTGGCGGTGACTTCAAATAACCGCGTCCTGTTCAATATCAAGGAAGGCCATATCCGCGCGGTCGGTGCCACTGTCTATCCTGACATTGCACTGCCCATCAAGTATCTGATCAAGGCCGCAGCCGCCGTGACGTGGGACAGCGACAATGGTGGAAACACATGGCCAGTCGGCGCGACGTTCTCAGACGCAGGGACTGACCTGTCACTGGCGGGCATGATTTCTGCGGGTAACGATGGCGTGACATCGGCAATGCACGTTATGCCGCCCGCGCGCGTGGTCGATGATTTCGACCGGCCCGACGAAACACTGGCATCCGGCGGGTACACGCTTCTGGACGGTGCGGACGCCATGTCTGTTTCGTCGGGAGCGCTGGCGGTCACAAGCGGCGACACAGGCGTCTACTCCGTTGCGAAGATTGCTGGCGGTGTCTGGGCAGCAAAGACCACAGATGGCGTTGTTTCTGGCGGTGGACCCGGCATTGCCCTGCGTGGTCTGGACGAAAACAACTGGATCATGCTCCGCGAAACATCGACCGCGTATCAGATCATGACGCGCAATGCTGGATCGTTCTCGGTCGCTTTCAGCGTCACATCGGTCACACCAGCGGCAGGGCAGGCGGTCTTTGCGGTTTTGATGCCGTACACAGACCCGAACACGGGAACGGAAACGACCCGCGTCTGGCTCTATGTCGATGGCGTGGCGCTGGTCTCGAATGAGGCACTGACCGTTCCTGCTGCCTTGGTAGGCGTGGAGGACATTGGTTTTGTTACACGGGGGTCCGCAATCGACCCGCTTATGTCTGACGTCTCTTGGGGGGCCGTCGATCAGGTTTTTGCTGCATGAACGGCATCGACATCCCCAGATTCCTTAATACCTACCGGCAGAAAGGCACCACATGAGCACCTTCAAGCTGAACCTGCTGGAGCAGGGCAGGGCGACGGAATGGCTGGCAAGCTTTGTCCTTCTTGGCATTGCTGTTCAGGCTTCAAACGATCTGAATGTCTGTTTTTTATCAAAGGAGATGGAGCATGGCTGACCAGCGCAGGGCTTTTTCCGTTCACGAGTTGCTGAAGTTGGTGTTAACGATCGCCGCTGTGGTGAGCCTGCTGTTTGGTGCGATGGGCTGGGCCTTTCTGCGCTGGTCAGAGTGGCGCGAGGTGCCGTCGCGATTGCTGGCCGTCGAGACGCGCCTAGCGGCTTTGCCGGACAAGCTGTCGCCCAACATCCTCGACTTCAAGGGGATCGGCCTGGTCACGCAAAAGCAGATCCACCGGGGCGGCACGCTGACGGTGGTCTATGTGGTCCGCCGCAGCATCGATTGCGAAACCACGGTGCGCGTCCAGTTCTTCGATCACGACAAGAACCTGACCGTCTACGCCTATGACATGCCGGCCGTCCGGGCACCTGTGTCGAGCGGCTTCAGCTCCTTTGCTGCGCGCGTGCGGATCCCGTCGGACCTGCCGCCTGGAACATACAGCTATTGGCCGGTCATCATCCCGTCCGCCTGCGGTGTCTATGGCCCGACCACGCCACCGATGTCCGAGGCCTTCGAGGTCGCGCTCTAGGCCGCCTCTAGCCACTCCGAAAATTCAACCGAAACAACCCCGCCAGCGGGGTCTCAAGCATTGGAAAAACGACATGCCCATTAACCCCGCCCACAGATTGATCCAGCTCGGTGTGAAATCGCTCGGCTTCGACCCTGGTCCCGTCGACGGCTGGTATGGTCCCGACACCCATTTGGCTTGTGCCGCACTGGCCGCGCAGGGACCAATCACGGCAACGCCTTGGGCAGTCCGAACGCTCAATCGCGGCTTGGCAGGCTTGGGTTACATGGAAGGGCCCGGTGGCGATCGCTACGACGCGGCCACGCGTTCGGCTCTTGGTCTGATGCTCGATGCCGATGGTCTTCCTGCCGCAAGCCGGGTGACGTCGCCTGCGCCGATCGTGCCGACAAGGCCCGCCATGCGTCCCGTCCAGACGCGCAGCGTGATGCGCCAAGGATCCACCAACAAGGTGATCGACACATTCATGCTGCACTGCGCCGCGGTTCCGGGCGACTGGCACCTCTACAAGAGCAACGCCGAGATCGTCCACGCGATCCACAAGATGCACACGCTGCCGACGTCGCAGGGCGGGCGAGGGTGGTCAGACACCGGCTATCACTCGATCACCTGCCCGGACGGCGAGCGCTTCGATGCGCGCCCTTGGCAGCGCAGCGGGGCAGGGGCGCTTGGCTACAACACCGGTGTCTATCACCAGCTGATGATCGAGGTCGACACCATCACCCGCACGCGCAGGGCCGAGGACTATTTCACGCCCGACACGCTGGCGACGACCAAGCGGCACATCGAAGAGATCTCGCAACGCACCCCGATCACGCGCCTGATGGGACATCGCGAAGTTGCCGCCAAGCTGTGTCCTGGCTTCGATGTGATCGACGCCGAATGGACGGAGAGGGCCGTGTCGTGAGTGCCCTTGGCTCCAAACTACGCGCGCTCGAGGGCGGCAAGGTCGCCTTCATGTGCCCCGGTTGCGGGTATCTTCATCAGGTAACAGTTGATGGTTCGCGCGGCTGGACGTTCAACGGCGACGGCGACCGGCCCACGTTCTCGCCTTCTGTGCTGGTGCGGACTGGATCAGCTGTGGATCCGACCTTCGTGGATGAACCAGGCGATCCGCCTACCGTGTGCCATTCGTTCGTGACCGATGGCCGGATCCGCTTTCTGGATGACAGCACGCATGAACTGGCAGGTCAGACCGTCGACCTGCCGGATCTCGCGTGACCGGCCGACATGGCCTCCCCTGAAATCTTCACTCTACTGATCGTCGCCGTGGTGGTGGCGATCATCGCGCTGACGCGCACATAAACGAAAGGAATCGTCATGTTTGATTTTCTCGCCGACCCCGAGGTACTGAACACCATCCTCATGATCCTCGGTCTTATCCTGACCTTCATCATCAACCGCGCTGCTGGGGCGTTCACGGCATTTACCGGAATCCAGATCGAGGCGAAGCACCGAGACGCCCTGCACTCCGCGATCAAAACCTACGTCGAAAGCAGCCTGAAGCACGGGCACGATGTCGGCATCGACTATCTGAAGGCCAACACGCTGGACTACCTCAAGCGCAGTATTCCCGACGCGCTGGCTGCATTGGTGCCCGGTGATGGGGTGCTTGATAAGCTGGTCGAGCGATACGCCGCCGAGGCGCTGGCAAAGCTGGGTACATCCAAGCGGTAAATGGCTGCTATCCCGCATAGCAGCCGAATATGTATGCCCCGTCCTGCCAAGTTGCAGGGCGGGGCCTTTTTCGTTTGTAGGTGACAGTGTTTCGCGGTTGTTCTATATACGTTCCGGTTTCACCGGGGCACAGCATGGTAATTGCAGATATTCTCGAGAGCCACGATCTCATCATCTACTGCCAAAACATCCAGTGCAGAAGGAGTGTGTGGATGACGCGTGCCGAGGCGATTGACCGGCTTGGAGGTGGCATTCGTTTATCCAGAATTCGAGAGCGAGCCAGGTGCAGTGCTTGTGGATCAGTGGGTGCTGAAACGATTGTTCAGTATGTCGGGAAGACAGGACGAGTTTAGCTTGTCTGCTAGGACAGTGCACAAGAGATTTTCTACGCACACGGAATTCACTCTGCTGGTTTAAAAACTTGACAGAAACCGGAACTTCACCGCTGTATTTTAGAATTTGCACATCGAGTGATGTGAAAGGAATTACAGATGAGTGGATTTGATCAATTTAGGCGCCTGCAAGAGCTATTGCGGGCTGCGGAACAGAAGCGCTTTAATACGCCAAGTCGTGGTCGCGTTGGTTGCCGCTTGGATTGGAGCGATGACGAAGACGAAAAGCTAATGCTGACGATCTATGGCAAGCTGACACACGAAGACCTGCGCGCTATCATTAAGTTCGCTGCAAGTATGGATAAGCGCCTCGCTGCTAGTCAGCCCTGATAACCTGGGGCGTGCAGGGACCGCCGTCGTGCGGGGGCATGATGCTGGGTGTGTTTAACCTGAGGGGGTACAACTTGACAGAATCAACCTTGGGGTATCACAATCAAGTTTACTAACCAAATCTTCCCTATTTCCCGGCCGCAACTTGCGGTCGGGCTTTTTTGCATAAGCTCTGCTCAGTCGTAGTTGGCGGCAGCCCTCTGTGAAGCCCTCACATGGATTTTACTTGGCTTATATTTCGGAATTTTTGATCTAGAGACGCTCCCCAAATGCATGAACGTCATCCTCGGCACTCGCAGCAGCGCTTCTCCCACGGCGTTGGAAAATACGAAATATGTGTTTAGATTGTCCTCTTATTGAGGCTTGGCCTAAAACCACTGCGAGGGAGCGGGCAGGTGGGTGCGTTGCGAGAAAGAATAAAGCAGTATCTGAAAGCACTGAGGCTACGCTTCGGCGATAAGTTTCACATCTATGACGTGATTGCAGTATTGGTGGTCATGTTTTGGCTGGCCATTTTCGCAGGGTACCTTGTCTGGGGCAGAGCCTGGTAAAGTGGGAGCCGCATTAGCTACCAAGCGTGCTCTCTATGAGCTGCTGACCTGCGATGAGCCAAAGCAAAGCTACCATCGCCCAGAATGCCCAAATTCGGCGAAACCTTCTTTTGGGGCGGATATCGCTCCGATCAACATCTGAAGATTTTCTGTCGCTAACAAGTGGCACCACATCCTCCCCAGGATTTGAGTCCTTGATAATCACAACCTCCATAGAACAATCCCATCTGATTCGATAGGTCTTCTCAAAAAGCTGGCAGAAATTCGCTAATTTCACCGCTGATGACGTGCGCAGTCAGGGATACCTTCGTATGTTCGAAGCCAGTGGTAAGTGCTTTCACCGGAGGGCGGCATGGTCATTGGGGATCTGATCGAGGACCAAAACCTGGTCATCTACTGCAAACACATCCGGTGCAGCAGGAGCGTGCACCTGACACGCGCTGAGGCTATCAAGCGTTTTGGAGTTGATTATCGGCGTTCATCCATCCGTGAGCGTAGTCTTCGCACCAACTGCGGCTCTGTGGGGGAGGACACGAATTTTTAGTATGTTGGACGGACGAGGCAGTAGATAAACCGCCCAAAATTACTCAAGCGCGTGGCTCAGGAACCAGCAAGGGTGTACATTGGGCTTAAGGCAAGAGGCAAATTGCGACTCTATACAAAACCGCAAAATTGCTGTTAAAGGACGTTGACTGGCTTCAGTATAATATTGGACACCTAAGGTATGATAAAATCAAGAGACGTGGTGCCTTATTTGGGGCTGCTGTGGGGAATTCTGCCTCTATTCTATATTATTCCCGGCGGGAATATAATATTTTATCTATTGCAGATAGTTGTTTCTCTGTTTTTATTTCTGATTTTATCAAAAAAAGCAATACCAAAAGCCTGTCTTGGTATTGCTGGTATTGGAGCGGTGTTTTTCGTTCAATCTGGTTACATGGATGCGCATCAGAATTTTGTGTTGTCGAATTATTTGGGCCTAACTCTATTTGTTCTCAACATTTCCCTTCTAATTTCTCTAGTTGATAGAGAAAGTATTTTGGCCTTTTCCAGAAATTTCTTTATATTTAGTTCTGTTTGCGCGATCATCCACATCATATTCATAAAGGCAGGCTTGATTAGCGGTCTTTGGGGAAGGTTTAGTTTTTTTGGTGGTTCTCACCCAAATTTAGGTGGGGAGATTTTTGCAATTTCAGCTTTTGCGGGTGCCATATCTATGAAAAAAAGCAGTTTTCTATTGTTGTGTATTCCTATGTTAATATCGACCTATTTTATGGAGACTAGGACTGGCATGATAGTAATAGGCTTGACAGCACTTATGAAAATTATTTTTGAGGTAGATGGCGAGCTGACAAAATCCAATCTGTTACGGCGCATTCTTCTGTGCATGCCCATAGTGATAGTAATTCTGCTCGAAGGTAGCTTGATAAGGGGGGCTGCGGAAGAGATACTCTTAGCAAGCGATCCGGACAGAGGGCTGGCAACAGGTTTTGTATCAGGTAGAAACTATCAATGGATGCAAGCATGGGAAAGCTTCACATTGCATCCTTGGTTCGGGTCGGGGATGGGTTTGTATGAAGATAGCATGAGAGGGGCACATAACCCGTTTCTGTACAGTATATCCATGTATGGAGTGGTTGGTTTAATCTTTTGGATTTGGCTGGGATGGTACGCATATTCTCTTGTCAAATCAAATTTTAAAATTTTTATATTTCTGCTTCCTAGTACCCTTATGCTCGTGCTTAATGATAGGTTTATGAACAGCAATTCCTTCCCCTTACTCTTCTACTTTTATGTTATTCAGTTCGGTCGTTTCACATCAGTCCATTGGAATGCTGAAGGAACAGTCTTGGGAAGAAGGGTAAAGTTTTTTAGGAGTAGAATAAGAATTCGAGCATAAAAATTGATCTTCTTTATCAGATTTTTTTCAATCTGGTTGGCTTGCTGAATGCTGATTTTAATTGCTTTCTGTCAAAAGAACGGCAAGCGCTCACCCTATGAATTTTCAAGGTTCTTTTGGCGCATGCTGTTAGATATCAGATGACCAAGTCTGTTCGCTCGCCTTTCTACCGTAATCGACAGCAACCAGGCTCCCAATATTGATATAAGAATGAGGGAAATTTTTGCTGGTATGCTACCATCCACGTTCTCGATTCCAAATGTACTAATTGCATATTTTTGCAGGGGCATGTGGATAAGATAAATAGTGAACGTAATTCCACCCAAGAAAACGAATGGGCGGCTTGAAAGCAGGGAATTAGATTGAGATGCGGTGGAAATACAGAGTATTGTAGCAACTGGTATTAAAAAACCGATGTACTCTATTGCTCCAGTAGCAAGCGTCAGTAGCAAATAGAGACTGAAATAAGTAAGGCACGTCAAGGTGCCAAAGTGCGGTTTGGTAATTATTGGAAAGTCTCTGCACACAAAAAAAGCGTAATCCCAAGTCCTATTCCAAATAGCCCTCTTAAGAGCCCACTTGGAGTGTCTATGAGTGGATATGAAGTTGAAATTATGGAGCAGCATAGCAAAGATATAGCAAAAAATATGAGGTTAAGGATTCGACGTTTTTTAAGGATGAAGAATGCGCCAAAAAATAGAATAGGTAAATATAGTTCTACAGACATACTCCAGCTCACACCATTCCACTGAGGCATGCCGAGCATATAAGATAGTCCAATAGTGGACAGCATTAGAGAAGCTTCTCCATGCTCCCACGACGAAACTTCAAAAGCTATATATAATATAAAAAGTGCGAGGTAGGGGGGGAGTAACCTGAAGGCCCTCTGAATCGAAAATTGCCCCCAAGTTTTCTGCTGCTTGTTCTGAGAATGTCCCAAGACAAATCCACTAATCACAAAGAAAAAATCCACAGCATTTCCCCAGTGCGAGTTTTCTATAATACCGCCAGAAATTTTAAGTACGATTGTATTTAATCCATAGTGATAAAGCACGATGATAAACGCCAGGATTCCTCGAATTCCTTCGATTTCCGTGAATCGCTGCATGAGTTCTGTCCCTTTTTTTATTTCCTAGGCGAAACGATGATTCGGATAAGGTTTCCTGATTTCGTGTTTTGATCAAGCGCATTTCAGCGTGAATCGCGCTGAAATGAGCAGATCTCTTCGAAGTCGCTTTCTTCGCACGCAAAATGCTGTGTGGCATCACATGTGAGCCAGATTTTTCAATGCACTTCTAACCCATTGATTTTGCATGCGCGGTCGCAGGTTCAGTTCTAGCATGGAGCGGACAACGAGAATCGAACTCGTAACTAAATCTTGGGAAGCTGCCGTGTTTCTGAGCGGTGGGCGCTTAGGTCGGAGCAGCTAAAGATCGTGGGACACTTCGGTTATAAGCCATTGATTTTCATGAGCGGACCTGACGGCTGATTTGGGACATGCGTGGCTTGAAATCAAAGCAATTTTCTCAACTATGACCAGTCCGGCCTTGGGTACCACCCTGTTTTGCAGGGTTCTCCGTGAAAATACAGACATCAATTATATGTTCAGTTTTCACCCATCGCGGCCCGGTGCGCCACCGTCACCGCCTATGCGGCAAGCTTCGTGAGAACATAGCACGACTGATCGCCGATAAATCCGCTGATGACAAAACCATCTTCCAAAGCCCGGCCAATCTCGTCGCGGACGCGCAACCTTTCGGCCAATGCTGCATCGGGGTCTGATGCGAGCATCGACGCAAAGTCGCTTGGTATGGTGACACGCCGCGCATCATCAGCATGAACCTGCGCAATGCGTGCCGCGCAATCTGCGACGCGCGCGGTGTCGAGAAACCAGTCCGCCATCAGCCGATCAGAAGGGGTGCCCGCGTTGATCCCGACCATTTTCCCATAATAATCGGCCAGATAGGTGTCGACGATTACGCCCAGTTTGCCCACGTTCAGCACTGCATTGGCTGCGCGCAACGGGTCGAATGTCCAGCGCACATGGGTGATGTCCCGTGCCAGACACCAGTCGCGCTGAAACCATTTCAGACGCGCCCCCAATCCCATCCCCTGCATTTTTGGCAACACCGCAAGACGGTGCGAATGCTGGATGTGCGGCTCGCGTGTGGGAAAGCCGAAGACATAACCGACAAGTTCGTCACCCGAGAAAGCGCCGGCGGCAAGACCGCCTTCGTGCTGGATGACCATCATCAGATCATAGGGGTCGGCCAGATCATCCTGTCCCCAGACTGCGCGTTGCAGGGCTTCGGCCTTGGTGAACTCTGCCATGCCGGACAGTTCGCGGATCACCGGTGCTGTCATGCGGAGAAGCTTTCGGTTGAAAGTGTCATCTCTGACAGAAAACTTTCATTCAGTGTGACGCCGATGCCAGCACCTTGTGGCACTGCCATGCGCCCGTCGGTTGCCTCGAGCGGTTCGTGGATGATGTCGCGCGCGAAATAGCGGCTGGCGCTGGACACATCGCCGGGTTTGGTGAAGTTGGGCAAGGTGGACAGATGGATGTTGTGGGCGCGTCCGATGCCCGATTCCAGCATACCGCCACACCAGACCGGCACGTCAAAGGCCGCCGCAAGATCGTGCATTTTCAGCGCCGTGTGATAACCGCCCGACCGCGCCACCTTGATGTTGATCACCCGCGCCGCGTCGGCCTGAAGCGCCTGACGGCAGGCGCGCACCGAATTGATGCATTCATCCAGACAGATCGGCGTTGTCATCCGTTTTTGCAGCACTGCGTGGTCCTGAATGTCGTCCCATGCCAGCGGTTGTTCGATGTAATCCAGCGCCAGATCGTCCAGCTTTTGCAGCAGGCCCGCATCGGCCAGTGTGTAACAGGCGTTGGCGTCCACGCTAAGCCGGATGTCGGGAAAGGCGGCGCGCACCGCAGCGACCAGCGCCACGTCGTGCCCCGGTTTGATCTTGAGCTTGATCCGTTTGTAACCTAGCCTGTGGTGGTGGGCGACGCGCGCGACAGTGTCGTCGATGGACCCGATTCCCAGCGAAACGCCTGCGTCTATTGCATCTCCGGTCCCGCCCAGAACGGTTTGCAGCGGCAGGTTTAACGACTTGGCCCACAGGTCCCAGAATGCCATGTCGACCGTCGCCTTGGTCATTTGGTGACCGCGCCACGGGGCCAGAAGCTTGTCCAGCGCCGCAGGGTTTTCAAAAGACTTCCCCACGATCATCGGCAGAAACAGTTCCTTGAGCAAGGCCATCGCAGCGGGCAGCGTTTCACCCAGATAGTCGGGCAGGGGGTCCATCACCCCTTCGGCATATCCGGCGTATTCGCCTGAATAGAGCGTCAGCAGCGGGAAAATGCGGTCATACATCGTGCCGGTCGAGATCACGAACGGCTGTAGCAAAGGCAGCCGGACTAGCCGCAATTCGGCCCTGTCGATGGTCAGCGGTGCGCGGGTCTGTTTGGCAATTTCCGACATGTCGAACCCTTTGGTTTGGCGAGGTTGGACTACGTGTAGTCGAGGGATATAAATATTGCAAGATTGACATTATGAAAGCTTTCTGTCATTTCGAGTCCCAGGAGACAGTTTAAGGGGGCGGCGCTTTGGCACATCCAGACAATATTTCGATCAGCGTTCAGCAACTGCTGGCTGACAGCGTCGAGGGTGCGACCAAAGGCGAAAAAGCCATCGCAAGCTACATGATGACGAACATCAAAACGCTTCCCTTCGAGACGGCATCGACCCTGGCCACCAAGATCGGCGTGTCAGAGGCCAGCGTCGGGCGGTATTGCCGCAGCATCGGGCTGGACAGTTTCAAAGAGCTGAAATCGCGGCTTCAGGCCGACTTGGGTGACAGCGCCTGGTTGATCGGGGATCGGCTGAAGGATTTTCATGCACGCTCCCGCAGTGGTGGGGCAGAGCTGAGCCGTGCGCTGGAGCTTGAGATTGCCGCCCTTGTCGCGGTTTACGAAATGGCGGGCAGCCCGCCTTTCGAGGCCATGGTCAAGCGGCTGGCGCACACGCCGCAGGTCTTTGTCGCGGGATTTCAGGCCGAACGCGGTCAGGCGCAGTATCTGACAAACGGCCTTCAATACCTGCGCCCTGGCGTCTGGTTGGCCGACCAGGAGGGCGGCACGTTTTCCGAGCTGTTGCAGGGCGACCCTGCGCAGTCCTGCCTGGTGATTATCGACGGGCGTAAATATTCCCGCATGGCCGAAAAGCTGGCGCGCGCCGCCAAGGAACGCGGCGTGAAAGTGTCGTTGATCACCGATCTGTACTGTACGTGGGATTCGGGGCTGGCCGACGAAACCTTTGCCGTGCCGACAGAGCTGAACCTGTTTTGGGACAACACGGCACCCATTTCCAGCCTGATCAGCCTGACGGTGAACGGCGTGTTCAACGAATTGGGCGCAGATGTCGAGGAGCGGATGGCCGCGATTTCTGCGGGCTACAACACCTTTGTCGGCCACCTCGGCGCGCCGTCCGACACAAGCAAAAAATAATCAAAAAAGCGCCACCATAGGGAAGGGACCATTACCATGATGTTCAACAAATATTTGCGGGCTGCAAGCGTGTCCATCGCGTCGATGATTGCGATGGCCCCGGCCGTCTTTGCGCAGGAAGCCACGATTGTTCTACCGTCCAACACGGTCGGTCTGACAAGTTATAACCCTGTTACGGCCATTCTGACGAACGCTGCCGCCTTTCTGATCTTCGACCGGCTGGTCGAGGTGGACGCCGCGCGCAGCTATCATCCGCATCTGGCCGAAAGCTGGGAAGAGTCCGAGGACGGCATGTCGTGGGTGTTCCACCTGAAACAAGGGGTGACCTTCCACAACGGTGTGCCCTTCAATGCGCAAACCATCGCGGACTGGCTGCCGCTGTATGACGGCACCGACAACGCCTATTACACTGCGGCCATCGACAGCATTCAGGTTGTGGATGAATACACGGTGAAGTTCGTGATGAAACATCCCGAACCGAACCTGCTGTACAACCTTGCCATCATGGGCGTGCCCGAACCCAAATCCTTTGTCGCCATGGGCGAGAATTTTGGCGTGACCGAAACCATCGGCACGGGGCCCTACAAGCTGGAAAGCTTCGACATCGGCCAGCAAACCGTTCTGGTGCGCAACGACGATTACACCTGGGGTTCGCCCGTCGCCAAGAACACAGGCCCGGCCAAGTTCGAACACCTGACATTCCGCGAGATCGCCGAAGCGTCGACCGCGTTTCTCGAGCTGAAAACCGGCGGTGTCGATATGCTGCTGTCGGTCCCTGCCGATTTCGTCCCCGAGGTTGAGAAACAAAGCGACCTGAAGCTGGTCAGTGTTCCGGGGCGCGAGCTGGTTTACATGGTCATGAACGTGGTCAAAGAACCCTTCACCGACATCAAGGTGCGCGAGGCCGCGGCCCTTGCCATCAACCAGCAGGAAATTCTGGACAACATCTATGGTGGCATCGGGCAGGTGGCAGACACCTTCCTGATCTCGGCATTGCCCGAGGCGAAAGTGGCCGACGAATATCGCATCGCGTTCAACCCCGACAGGGCCAACGCCCTGCTGGACGAAGCGGGTTGGACCATGGGCGGGGATGGCGTGCGCATGAAGGACGGGCAGCCGTTAGAGGTGTCCTTGTGGACCCAAAGCGACAGCGTGTTCCGCCGTCTGTCGGAAGTTGTGCAGGCGCAACTGAAAGCCGTGGGCATCAGCGCCGAGATCGGCACCTTTGACAGCGCCATGATCCGCGATCAGTACAAATCCGGCGAACAGCAGGTCGCCGTGCGGTCCTATGTCTGGGACAACGCCGATATTGTCGATTGGTTCTTTGGCGGTGACCGGCTGGGCTATCCGAACATCTCGATGTTCAACGACCCGAAGGCCGAAGAGTTGCGCGCTGCGGCCATGACCGGATCAAAAAGCTCGGACGAGCGGATCGCGAACTTTACCGCCTATCACGAATACGTCCTTTCGCAGTTTCCGGTCGCCCCGATTTACCAGCCTGTGGTCAGTGTCGGGTACAACACCTCGCGGATTTCCATGCCCGAAGTGTTTGACGCGCCGGGCATCGGGTCGACCGTGCTGATGGACATGGCTCCGGTCGAATAAGCGTCAGGCGGGGATCAGACATGTTGGGTTATTTCATCAGGCGGGTGCTGGTTCTGATCCCCGTTTTCCTTGCGGTGTCGGCGGTGATCTTTTCGATCATTCACCTGATACCTGGCGATCCGATCGACAACCTGCTGAAGATCGGTGCAGGCCCCGAACAGCGCGAGGTCATGACCGCGCGCTATGGCTTGGACAAGCCGCTGGCAGTGCAATACTGGATCTGGCTCAGCGGTGTGCTTCAAGGCGACCTGGGCACAGCCATCGTTGCCCGCAGGCCAGTGGCCGACCTGATCGCCCAGGCCTTGCCGCATTCGCTGGCGCTGGGACTGTGTGCACTGGCGTTCTCGACCTTTTTCGGGATTGTTCTGGGCACGATCGCGGCACTGAACCGTGACCGTTGGCCGGACCAGCTGATCATGACGGTTGTGCTGCTTGGCTCAACCGTTCCGGGGTTCTGGCTGGGTCTTTTGCTGATCCTGGTGTTTTCCGTCTGGCTGGGCATGTTCCCGGTGTCAGGCGCGCGCGACTGGTCGGCGATGGTTCTGCCGGTTCTGACCGTGGGTCTGGGCGGCACCGCACTGGTTGCCCGGGTGACCCGCGTGGCGATGGTCGAGGCAGGGCAGCGCGATTTCCTGATGCTTTTGCACGCCAAGGGGATGCGCCCCGCACGCATCCAGTTGCGCCATGTGTTGCGGCACGCGCTTATTCCTGTGGTCACCATCCTGTCGCTGCGCATTGGCTGGATCCTGGGCGGCGCCGTCACGGTCGAGGTGGTCTTTGCCCGTCCCGGCCTGGGCACGCTGCTGATCAAATCACTGAACCAGCATGATTATCCCGTGGTTCAGGCCTGTCTGCTGATCCTTGCGATGGCGGTGATGCTGGGCACCTTGGCGGGCGACCTTATTCAGGCGGCCATGGACCCGCGCGTCAGGGCGGCATTGTGATGGGGGTGGCTGTAATGAAACTGTCCGACACCACATTGGGCCGCGTCATGCACCGCCCCAAAGGTGTGATCGCCGGCACCTGGCTGATACTGGTGGTGTTCGTTGCGGTCTTTGCGCCGTACCTGACACCTTATGAATACGACATTCAGGACCTGCCCAATGCGTTCCGTGCACCGGATGCAGCGCATTGGCTGGGCACCGACGAATTCGGCCGCGATATGCTGACGCGCATCATGTATGGCGCGCGGACCTCGCTGAGCGTGTCGACGGTTGCAATTGGTATCTCGGTGTTCTGCGGCATGTGCCTTGGGGCGGCGTCAGGATACTTTGGTGGGCGGTTTGACCGGGCCGTGACGGCGGTGATCGACCTGACGTGGTCGTTCCCCGAAATTCTGGTGGCGCTTATCCTGGTGGCCATCATCGGCCCCGGTGTCACAGGGGCGATGGTCGCCATAGGCGTTGCCTATCTGGCGCTGTTCACGCGGCTGACACGGTCGCAGATCATGGCGATCAAATCCGAAACTTTTGTCGAGGCATCGCTGTCTTTGGGGGCCAGCCACGGTCATATCCTGATGCGTCATCTGCTGCCGAACGCGCTGGCACCGGTGATTGTCGCCGCGATGCTGGCCACGGGGGACGCGATCATCCTTGAAGCGACGCTGGGGTTCTTCGGCCTGGGCGCGCAGCCTCCGACCCCCAGTTGGGGCGGGCTGATGTCGTCGGGCACGGCACAGATGTTCAAGGCTCCGTGGATCATCATCATTCCGGGGGTGGCCGTGGCCGTGACCGTCTTTGCGATCAACCTGTTCGGCGATGCGCTGATCCATGCGCTGGACGTGCGCGCGCGCGTGCGGGAAAGCTGATGTTGCTAAGTGTCAAAAACCTGTCGGTGGGCATCGGCACACTGACCCTGCTGGAAGGCGTCAGCTTTGACCTGGCCAAGGGCGAGATCATGGGGCTGGTTGGAGAAAGCGGATCGGGCAAATCGCTGACAGCACTTGCGCTGACCGGCTTGCTGCCGCTGATCGGCGGGCGCGTCACCGCAGGGTCGCTTGAATTCGACGGCACCGACATGGTCACCCAGCCCAAGCGCAAGCTGCGGGCCCTGCGCGGACGCCGGATTGCCTTTATCACCCAAAACCCGATGACAGCACTGGACCCTGTGCAGCGCATTGGCCCACAGGTCGATTTCGTGTCCCGCACGCACCTGGGGCTGGACCGCAAAGCGGCGCGGGCGCGCACCATCGCGCTGTTGACCCAACTGCGCATTCCGCAGGCCGACACCATCTGTTCTGCCTATCCGCACCAGTTGTCGGGCGGCATGAAGCAACGCATCGTCATTGCGATGGCATTGGCGGGCGATCCCGACCTGATCGTCGCGGACGAGCCGACGACGGCGCTGGATGTCACGGTTCAGGCGCAGATCATCCATCTGCTGACCCGTCTGGTGCGCGAACGCGGTCTGGCGCTGGTGCTGATCACGCACGACATGGGCGTCGTGGCACAGGCCTGTGACAAGGTGGCGGTGCTCTATGCGGGCCGGCTGGCCGAGCAAAAGCCGGTGCATGCGCTGTTTGCCAGCCCTCAGCATCCCTATTCAGCCGCCCTGATCGACTGCATCCCCCGCGAGGGCATGGCACCCGGATCGTTGACGGGCATTCCCGGCAATGTGGCCTCGGCCACGGCTTATCCGTCGGGCTGCCGGTTTCACCCCCGCTGCCCGCGCGCGGGTGCAGGTTGCGACACCAGGGTTCCTGTTCAGCGTGGCCTGTCCGACGCGGGCACGGTCGCCTGCCATTACCCCCTGAACGGAGCGCCGGATGTCTGAACCTCTTGTCAAAATTCAGTCCCTGTCCAAGCGGTTCGACACCCCCGGCGGTTTCCTGAAAAAGCGGCGCAGCATGTTGGCGGTGCGCGATGTATCGCTGTCGATTGCACGCGGCGACATCGTCGGCGTGGTCGGTGAAAGCGGCTGTGGCAAGTCCACGCTGGCCCGTCTGGTGTTGCGGCTGATCGAGCCGACCGAAGGTGCTGTCTGCTTTGAAGGCGCCGACCTGACGCAGCTCAGCCGGGCCGAGTTGCGCAAGATGCGTCAGCGGATGGCGATGGTGTTCCAAGACCCCTATTCCTCGCTTGATCCGCGGTATCGGGTGGCGGATGCGCTGGCGGAACCTTTTGTGGTGCAAGGCCAGCGGGTGCCGCGCGGTCGCATCGACGCGCTGATGGAAAAGGTCGGTCTGCCCCCGTCAATGACGCAAAGCTATCCGCACCAGTTGTCCGGCGGGCAACGCCAGCGGGTCGGCATCGCGCGGGCCCTGGCGCTGAACCCGGATTTTATCGTGCTGGACGAGCCGACGGCGTCGCTGGACGTGTCTATTCAGGCGCAGATCGTGTCGTTGATCCAGGATTTGCAACGCGATCTGGACCTGACTTACCTGTTCATCAGCCACGACCTCGGGCTGGTCCGCTATTTCTGCAACCGCATCGTGGTGATGTATCTGGGCGCAGTGGTCGAGGAATTGCCCGATCCCGGCGCCGCGCCGCGCCATCCTTACACCCGTGCGCTGATGGCCAGCACCTTTGCCCCCGATCCGAACACCCGCCAGGAGGCCACCGAGCTGACCGGCGAGATCCCCAGCGGTTTCGACCTGCCGCGCGGCTGCGCCTTTGCCGCGCGCTGTCCCAATGTCACGGCCAGATGCCGCGAGACGGTTCCCGTGCTGAGCCGCGAACCGCACCCCGTCGCCTGTTTTCACCCAATCCAAGGATAACCCATGACGCACCATGTCCTCACTGCCGAATTTCTTCATGAAAGCAACACCTTCAAAAAGGGCCTGACCGAGCTTCACAACTTTGAGGTTGATGCGCTGATGGAAGGCGACGAGGCGTTGGCGCGTCTGTCCGACGGCAACACCGGCCTGTCCGGGTTTACCGATGTGGCCGACGCAGCGGGTTGGGACCTGACCCATGTGATTTCCGCCTATGCCGTGCCGGGGTCCAAGGTGTCGCGGCACGCATTCGAGCATGTGGCAGGCAAGATTTGCGCCGCCGTCGAACAGCACAAGGACACATTGGACGGCATCCTGCTGGCCATGCACGGGGCCATGGTCACCGAGTTCTGCGAGGACGGCGAGGGCGAATTGTTGCAACGTCTGCGCGACATCGTGGGGCCGGACATGCCCATCGCCACCACGCTGGACCTGCATTGCAACGTCACCCCGCAGATGGCGGCGCTGGCCAATATCATCGTGTCCTACAAGACCTATCCCCACATCGACCTGCGTGAACGCGGGCAACAGGCGGGCCGTATTCTCGAGGCAGCGATGGCGGGCAAAAGCCGCCCGAAAACCTGTCGCGTGGCCTGCCCGATGCTGGACGATCCCAACGGCGGGCGCACCGATGTTGGCCCGATTGTCCCGCTTTATGCGCGTGCGCTGGAGCATGAGGCCGAAGCCGGCATTCACTGCGTGTCGATCAACGCAGGCTTCAGCGATGCGGATATTCACGACATGGGCCCCACGGTTCTGGTGACCTATGATGCCAATACCGATGGCGCCGAGGCGCGCGCCCACACCATTTCGCAGCAGATCGCGGCGGAAATCTGGGAGGCCCGCAACAGCATCGCCAACGATTTTCTAAGCGTCGAAGATGCCTGTGCGGTCGCCACATCCTTTGACACCGCCAGGGGGCCGCTGGTGATCGCGGATTATGCTGACAACCCCGGGTCGGGCGCCTATGGCGATGCGACAAATCTGCTGGCTGCCATGCTGGACGCGAGGCTGGAAAACGCGACCTTTGCCCCGATGATCGACCCTGATGCCGCCACCATGCTGTGTGGGGGCGCAGTCGGCGACACGGTGACACTTGACCTGGGTGGCAAGAACGATCCGGCCTTTGGCGGCGGACCGCTGACATTGAGCGGCCAGATCATGCACATTTCGGACGGCTGGCTGACCGGCGACGGGCCAATGCTGGGCGGGTTGCGCCGCAGCTTTGGTCCCACGGCGGTTCTGCGGGTGGACGGCATCGACATTCTGGTCACCACGGAGCGCGACCAGATGCTGGACCTGCAACAGTTCAAGACTTTCGGCATCCAGCCCGAGCAGAAATCGGTGGTCGCGGTGAAATCCATGCAGCACTTTCGCGCCGCGTTCGAGCCGATCGCGGGCAAGGTGATCGTGTGCGACTGCGGCGCGCTGTCCACGCCGCAAATGAGCCGACGCCCCTACGTCAACGTGCGCCGCCCCATTTGGCCGCTGGATGAAAACGCCGAAATGTAGCATCACCTTGGGCGACAGGATCGCTAACGCCACAGGAGGCACGTTTGAAAATAGCCTGTATGCAGGTCGCGCCCCCGGCACCGGATATGGTGCACAGCCTCGCGCGGTTGAACGACACTGCCGCGCAGGCCAAAGCCGCCGGTTGCGATCTGTTGGTCACGCCAGAGATGTATCTGTCCGGCTATAACATCGGCGCTGCGCGGGTTCTGGAGCTGGCGCAGACCGCCGATGGCCCGGCGTCGGCGCAGGTGGCGGACATTGCCCGCCGTCACGGGCTGGCGATCCTTTATGGCTATCCGCAGGCTGACCCGCAAGGCGGTGCGCCCTTCAACGCAGTGCAACTGATCGACGCGGCGGGGGCGCGCATCGCACACTACCGCAAGACCCATCTTTACGGCGACGTGGACCGCGCGCAGTTTCAGGCGGGGCAAACCCGCGCGCCGGTGGTGTCGTGGAACGGCTGGCGGATCGCACTGGCAATCTGTTACGACATCGAGTTTCCCGAACTGACCCGCGCCTATGCGTTGGACGGGGCCGATCTGGTGCTGGTGCCCACCGCGAACATGATCCCCTATGACAGTGTCGCCACGCGGCTGGTCCCCGCACGGGCCGAGGAAAACGGGCTGTTTGTGGTCTATGTCAACTATTGCGGCAGCGAAGGTGATTTCGACTATTGCGGCCTGTCCTGCGTGTGTGCGCCCGATGGCCGCGATATTGCGCGGGCAGGGCGCGGGCCGGGGCTGATCGTGGCCGATCTTGACCGCGCCGAGATTGCGCGCACCCGCCAGGCCGTACGCTATCTGCACGACCGTCGCCCCGAGATTTACACCGAAATTGGAACGAACCGCGATGACATCTGACCCCAGACCCCAACCCTATGTCACCGCCTTTGGCCCCGACTTTACCTTTGCCTTTGACGACTGGATCACCAATCCCGCAGGCTTGGGCGCGGTGCCCGCCGAAAGCCACGGGCGCACGGTGGGGATCATCGGTGCCGGCATCTCGGGGGTGATCTGCGCCTATGAGCTGATGAAGCTGGGCCTGCGCCCCGTCGTCTTTGAATCCGGCCAATTCGGCGGACGGCTGCGCAGCCAAAGCTTTGAGGGCACCACCAATGCGATCGCCGAACTGGGCGGTATGCGCTTCCCGCTCTCGTCCACCGCCTTTTATCACTATGTCGATATGCTGGGGATCGAGACGCGGCCCTTTCCGAATCCGCTGACCAAGGCCGCAGGATCAACCGTGATCGACCTTGCGGGCGAGACGCTGTATGCCGAAACCATCGACGACCTGCCGCCGCTGTTTCGCGAGGTCGGGGCCGCCTATCAGCAGGCGCTGGAGGATCACGCCCAGTTCGGCGCCTTGCAAGCGGCGATCAAGGCGCGCGATGCCGCGTTGGTCAAGGAACTGTGGAACCCCATTGCGCGGGCATGGGACGACCGCAGTTTTTACGACTTTATCGCCTCGTCCGACGCGTTCAAAAAACTGTCGTTCCGGCACCGCGAGGTCTTTGGCCAGGTCGGTTTCGGCACCGGCGGGTGGGACAGTGATTTCCCCAATTCGATGCTTGAGATCCTGCGGGTGAACTTGCTGGGGCTCGATGACGATCAACACTATATGGTCGGCGGCGTCGAACAGGTGCCGCGCGGCCTGTGGACCCGCAGCCCCGACAAGATGGTCCACTGGCCCGAAGGGATGACGCTGGAAAAACTGCACGGCGGATCGACCCGCCCCGGTGTGGTGAAAGTGCGCAAGCAGGGCGACGATGGGCCGTTCGAAGTGACCGACCGCTGGGGCCGTGTCGAGACGTTCGATGCGCTGATCAGCACCTGTCAAAGCTGGCTGATGACCACGTCGATGGATTTCGAGGAACGTCTGCTGGCGCAGGATATGTGGATGGCGCTGGACCGCACCCGCTATATGCAGTCGTCAAAGACCTTTGTGATGGTTGACCGCCCGTTCTGGCGCGACCGCGACCCGGACACGGGCCGCGAGGTGATGAGCGTGACCCTGACCGACCGCATGACCCGTGGCACCTATCTGTTTGAAGACGGGCCAAACGCGCCTGCGGTGATGTGCCTGACCTATTCGTGGATGTCGGATGCGCTGAAGATGGAACCGCTGCCGGTTGAAAAGCGGGTCGATCTGGCGCTGGACGCGCTGCGTAAGATCTATCCCAAGGTGGACATCACCCAGCATATCATCGGCAACCCGATCACGGTCAGTTGGGAAAGCGACGAGAATTTCCTGGGCGCGTTCAAGGGCGCGTTGCCGGGGCATTACCGTTATAACTACCGGATGTACGGGCATTTCGAACAATCGCAGATGCCGCCCGAGCAACGGGGGCTGTTTCTGGCAGGTGACGGCATAAGCTGGACGCCCGCATGGGTCGAAGGTGCCGTACAAACCGCGCTGAACGCGGTCTGGGGTGTGATGACCCATCTGGGCGGGCACACGCACGCCACGAACCCCGGTCCGGGGGACGCCTACGCGGAACATGGGCCGGTTGATCTGGGCGACTAAGGTCGCGGGGCTTCTGAGGTCGGTTGGTGACATCGGTTTGTCGGACGGCGCAGACCCGTTCAGAGCTAAGGTGCCGCTTCAGGCCCCACCATCGTCGTCATTGCGGACGTGAATGCCATCCGTTTCTTTCAACAGTCGGTGACCTGCCGTTTCGCGGGATGTTGGACCTTTCGCCAGCCGGGTCCAAAGCTGCAACGAATCGGGTGGATTTCCGGCTTTATTGGCCGATTTGAACCAAACACTCATTTCAGACACAATTGGTTCCTGTTCAGGAACGCAACCGGCGGCGGCCAGCGTTCAATTGGGGCAATAATTGGGCGCAACCGTTTGGGGTGTATTTGTTTCCGAATTGGAAACGAAACTGCCGGTGATTAACGGATCACACGGGAAATGGAGCATGAAAACACAGGGTTTAGCGCGATAAGGCGGAAACAGTGATGGGAAAACACCGCGCAACTTCAGGCTGAATTAGGGCCCAAGTTCGGCAGCTTTGCCGCAATGTTGCGAATTTATAGACATTTTTTGCTTTGTTCGACCCATTGGCAATTGTATGACTGAACCTGCCCAACTGGGGGGCGATGTCTGTAGGTCACGGGGGCGACCGCGCTGAGTCACATCAATTTTGATGTGGAGGATGTGCGTGCGCCGGGTTGCTGCCGCAACACCGTATACGCAATGTGGTCAAGGTCTTTCCTTGGCGACTGAACCTGTGTGTCAGGTCATCTTCCCATCACTTGTGTGTTTCCGCGCGGGTCGCCCGGCCGCCGCAGGAATCGTTCTTTAAAGGGTTCGAGTTTGGTTAGTCCGCGGTGGTGCGGCAGTGGCGTGCACCACGCCTTTAAAGGAAATGCAAAGATGACATTCTATTATGATCCGAAGACCCCCGTGGACCCTGCAACGCCCGAGAAAACGACGCGCGATGGCGTGGTGGATGGCGACAATAATGCCAATGTGATCAACGCGGCCTACACCGGCGATCCGGAAGGCGACAAAATTGACAACAACGATGCAATCATTGGTTCGGACGTCGGTGATCAGGACATCGTGGATGCACGCGGCGGCGATGACGTGGTTCATGCGGGCGCTGACGACGACGAAGTTTATGCGGGCGCGGGCGACGACACTGTATATGGCGGCACGGGCGACGATCTGATCTATGGTGACAGCGGCTATACCGGCGGCACCATCGGCAAGACGACCGGCGACGAAAACATGTTCCGCTGGAGCGAGCTGCCCGACCCCGATGGGGCGTGGCACGGCAAGGTCGACGATGGCGAAGACCTGGAAAACATGACGCTGAGCCAACAGGTTGGTGGCGTGAAGGTAACGGTCGAGACACCGCCGCGCCCCTCGTGGCACTCGAACGGTCTTGAGACCGAATTCGACAACGAAGCTATTTACGTGGGCGGTCTCAAGGACAGCATCAACACACGCTCGAGCCTTGAATCCGAAGCGGACAACGGAGAAAGCGGCACCTACAAGATCGGCTTCGACAAAGCGGTTGATCAGGTGCGTTTCAACATCACCGACATTGACGCCGACGTCGGCTTTGTCCGCGTGCTGGCCTATGGGCCCGATGGCACGGCCGTTCCGGTTGATTTTCAGGTTGGTTCCGGTCTGTCGCTGGGATCGAACAACACCATCACATCGAACAGCGACCATGGCGATGCGCGCACCGATGCTGACGCGGCTGTGACCGTGACAGTCACCGGCCCCGTCAGCCGGATCGAAGTGATCCACGCAGGCGATGGCCACGGCCAGTCGAATATCTACATTTCCGACATCGGCATCGTTGAAACCTTCGAGACCATCGAAGGCACCGACGGCGAAGCGACCGCGGCGCAGGGTGTCGGCGCTGACTTCTTGAACGGTGACGCAGGCAACGACACGATCTATGGCCAGGGCGGTGACGACACCATCAACGGCGGCGCGGACGACGACCTGTTGGTTGGCGGCTCGGGCGATGACAGCATCGACGGCGGGTCGGGCGACGACGTGATCTATGGCGACAATGCCGGCGAAACACCCCCGACATCGACCGAGACCGTGCGCGAAAGCTTTGAGTGGGATCAGGCAGGCGTGGCCAACGGTCAGGACATGGACGGCTTTACGCAGAACACCGGCAACGTCGATGTGACGTTCAAAGTGCTGCAAGAAACCGGCGCGGCGGATACCGAATTTTCAACCGATCAGCAAAAAGTCCACTCGATCGAGGATGACGGCAAAGGCGTTGACGCTTTCAGCTCGCTGGACAGCGAAACCAAAGGCAAGGGCAACCAGGCCGACTATGAGCTGTCGTTCAGCGATGCGGTTGAAAACGTGTCCTTCCGCGTCAACGACATCGACGGCGACGGCGTGGTGCGCATCACAGCCTATGACGCCGACGGCAAAGAGATCAACGTCGACATGACCGGCGGTGGCAAGCTGACGCTGATCGACAGCGACGGCAAGTTTGGCGTCGACACGGCGGACAGCAACGGCGGCTACGAGGAAGACACCTCGGGCAACTATTCGATCCTGGTCGACATTCCCGGCCCCGTCAGCCGCATCGTGATCGAACACGATCAGGATGGCTCGAACAACTCGGGTATCAACGTCACGGACGTGTATTTCGACGCCAAGGTCGGCGTGCCTGCCGGTGAAGACGGCAACGACGTGCTGAACGGCGGCGACGGCGACGACATGATCTTTGGCGAAGGCGGCAACGACACGCTGACCGGCGGCGAAGGTGACGACACACTGTCCGGTGGCGACGATGCCGACGTGATCTTTGGTGGCGCAGGCGATGTGGTCGATGGGGGTGCAGGTGGCTTTGATGCTGATCCGGCGCTGAACACCGACAACGACACATTGGACCTGACAGGCCAAGGTTCGTTCTACATCACCGACAAGGTTGTGGACAGCAACGGCAACGGTTTCGACGGCACGATCGTTTTTGTGGACGGCGACGGCAAACCCACTGGCGACACGCTGGCCTTCACCGAGATTGAAAACATCATCGGCGACGAAGTGAACCGTGGCCCCGACGCGATGGACGACACCGCGACCACGGATGAGGACACGGCGGTCACCATCGACGTGCTGGCGAACGACTCCGATCCCGATGGTGACACGCTGACCATCAAGTCGGCGACAGTGCCGGCCGACCAAGGCACCGTCGAGATTGTGGACAACAAAGTGGTTTTCACACCCGCCGACAACTTCAACGGCGAAGCAACAATCACTTATGTGGTTCAGGACGGCAACGGTGGGGAAGACACCGGCGAGGCGGTTGTGACCGTGACACCGGTCAACGATGATCCGGTTGCCTTGGATGACACCGCGACAACAGACGAAGACACCTCTGTCACCGTAGACGTTCTGGCGAACGACACCGATGTGGACGGCGACACGCTGACGATCAAATCGGCGACAGTGCCGGCCGATCAAGGCACCGTCGAGATCGTGGACAACAAAGTGGTGTTCACACCCGCCGATAACTTCAACGGCGACGCGACCATCACCTACGTGGTTCAGGACGGCAACGGCGGTGAAGACACCGGCGAAGCGGTTGTGACCGTGGGCGCTGTCAATGACGCACCCGATGCCGTGGACGACACCGCGACAACGGATGAGGATACAGCTGTCACCGTGGACGTTCTGGCCAACGACACCGATCCTGATGGCGACACGCTGACGATCAAGTCGGCGACTGTTCCTGCCGACCAAGGCACCGTAGACATCGTTGACAACAAACTGGTGTTCACACCCGCCGACGACTTCAACGGCGACGCGACCATCACTTATGTGGTTCAGGACGGCAACGGCGGTGAAGACACCGGCGAAGCGGTCGTGACCGTTAACCCCGTCAACGACGATCCGGTTGCCGTGGATGACACTGCGACAACAGACGAAGACACGGCTGTGACCGTGGACGTGCTGGCGAACGACACCGATGTGGACGGCGACACGCTGACGATCAAATCGGCGACAGTGCCGGCCGATCAAGGCACCGTCGAGATTGTGGACAACAAAGTCGTGTTCACACCCGCCGATAACTTCAACGGCGACGCGACCATCACTTACGTGGTTCAGGACGGCAACGGCGGCGAGGACACCGGCGAAGCGGTTGTGACCGTGGGTGCCGTCAACGACGGCCCGGTTGCCGTGGATGACACCGCGACCACAGACGAAGACACAGCTGTAACCGTGGACGTGCTGGCCAACGACACCGACGCGGACGGCGACACGCTGACGATCAAGTCGGCGACCGTTCCGGCAGACCAAGGCACCGTAGACATCGTTGACAACAAACTGGTGTTCACACCCGCCGACGATTTCAACGGCGACGCGACCATCACTTACGTGGTTCAGGACGGCAACGGTGGCGAAGACACCGGCGAGGCGGTTGTGACCGTGACACCGGTCAACGACGATCCGGTTGCCGTGGATGACACCGCAACAACAGACGAGAACACGCAAGTTACCATCGACGTGTTGGCCAACGACACGGACGTGGACGGCGACACGCTGACCATCAAGTCGGCGACTGTTCCGGCGGACCAAGGCACCGTGGACATCGTTGACAACAAGGTTGTGTTCACGCCGGCCACCGACTTTGTCGGTGACGCGACCATCACTTACGTGGTTCAGGACGGCAACGGCGGTGAAGACACCGGCGAGGCGGTTGTGACTGTGAACAACGTCAACGACGCGCCCGATGCGGTGGATGACGTGGCTGCGACCTTCAATCAGGATTCGGTTCTGATCGACGCACTGGCCAACGACACCGATCCCGATGGCGACAAGCTGACCATCACCAACGTGGCCGTGCCTGCGGCCTTGGGTGTTGCTGTCATTCAGGACAACAAGGTCCTGTTCACACCTGCCGCCAATTACGAAGGCATCGTGAACATCAGCTACACTGTCGAGGACCCCTCCGGGGCGATGGATACGGCCAACATCCAGGTGACGGTCAACGACGGTATCGTCAGCGGCACAGACGGCAATGATCTGATCAACGCAGGCTACACTGGCGATGTCGGTGGCGACATGGTCGATGCGGGCGACAACGAGTTCTCGGACGATCCGACCAAAGCCGATGATGACATCATCGAAGCAGGCGATGGCAACGACACTGTCTTTGCCGGCAACGGCGACGATCTGGTCAATGGCGGCGAAGGCGATGACAGCCTGAACGGCGGCATGGGCGATGACACGCTGAACGGTGACAATGGCAACGACACCATCAACGGCGGTGCCGGTGACGATCTGATCAACGGCGGCGATGGTGACGATGTCATCAAGGGCGGCGACGGGTCCGACACCATCTATGGCGGTGACGGCAACGACGTGATCACCTCGAGCGATCCCGACAACGATCTGAAAATCGACAAGGGCTATCCGGGCCTGTTCACCGGCGAAGAAGGCACACCTGCTGCCGAAAACGAGCGTGACTTTGTGGACGGTGGTGCCGGCGACGACACCATCAGCACCGGCGACGACCGCGACACCGTCTTTGGTGGCACCGGCAACGATGTGATCGACGCAGGCATCGACGACGATGAAGTGTCCGGCGACGATGGCGACGACCGCATTGTTGGCGGCGAAGGCAGCGACATCATCTACGGCGGCATCGGCAACGATACGATCTACGCCGGCAACGACCCGCTGAAGGTCCCGGATTCGACCAACATCGAAGACGACGGATCGAATCCGTTCGGTGCCGACAAACGTCAGGACAACGGCCGTGACACCGTCTATGGCGGCGAAGGCAACGACGTGATCTATGGCGCGGACGACGATGACCTGCTGTACGGTGACGAAGGCGACGATTACATCGACGGCGAGATCGACGATGACACCATCTTTGGTGGTGTTGGCAATGACACGCTTATGGGCGGTCAGGGCAACGACGAGATCGACGGCGGCGAAGGCGACGATTACATCAACGCAGGCCGCAACGCCGACACCGTCTATGGCGGCACGGGCAACGACACGATCCTTGGCGAAAACGGCGCCGACAAGTTGTACGGCGGCGACGGCGACGACTGGATCGACGGCGGCACGGGTGACGACACGCTGGACGGCGGCGACGGCGATGACATGATCATCGGCGCAACCGGCGACGACGTGATGACCGGCGGCGCGGGCAACGACACCATCGACGGCGGCAACGGCGGCGACGACTCTATGTCGGGTGGCGACGGGCGCGACACCTTCCTGAACGCCAATGCGGGTGACACCGTGGACGGCGGCACAGGCGGCGATGATTTCGACACGCTGAATCTGACAGGTGCGGGCAAATACGAATATGTCAGCCGCACCACCGATGCGGACGGCGATTCAACCTCGGGCACCATTCGGTTCCTGAACGACGATGGCACCAGCAAGGGCACGCTTGATTTCTACGAGATTGAATCAATCATCCCCTGCTTCACCCCCGGCACCCTGATCGCCACGCCCAAAGGCGAGCGTCGGGTCGAGGACCTGCAAGTCGGCGACCGGGTCATCACCCGCGACAACGGCATCCAGGAAATCCGCTGGGTCGGTCAGAAGTCGATGACAGGCACCGAGTTCGAGCGTGCCGCACACCTCAAGCCTGTCCTGATCCAGAAGGGTGCGCTGGGGGGCGGTCTGCCCGAGCGTGACATGATGGTATCGCCCAACCACCGCGTTCTGGTGGCCAACGACAAGACTGCGCTTTACTTTGAAGAGCGTGAGGTTCTGGTCGCGGCCAAGCACCTGACCGGTCTTGAAGGGGTCGATATTGTTGACGTCAGCGAAACGACCTACATCCACGTGATGTTCGACCAGCACGAAGTGATCCTGTCAGACGGGGCCTGGACCGAAAGCTTCCAGCCCGGCGATATGACACTGGCCGGTATCGGCAACGCACAGCGCAACGAACTTTTCGAGCTCTTCCCAGAGCTGAAAACGCGCGAAGGCGTCGACGCATACACCTCGGCACGCCGGTCCCTGAAACAGCACGAGGCGGTCCTTTTGACCAAATAAGCGCGCCTCGCGCCCAACCAACATATGCAGTGAGTGAGTCGCCGGTGTGGCCGTAGGTCACACCGGACGCGGAAAACGACGCAGGGGGCTGTGTCGTTTTTTGCGTTCAATGTTCATGGAAATTCAACACTGTTTCCTAAACGGAAAAACTGCCGCATTTCGTGACGTCAACTAAGGCGAAAATATGGGCTCAAAGGCCAGTTTGTGCCCTATCCCCATATACTTCCTAAAATTGTTTGCTAATACATCTTTAAGACGAGCGTGGGGGCGTGACGTCTGCAAACTCAGTTTGGGAAACCGCTGCCATGACCGTGATCAATGGGACGAATAACAACGACACTCTTCAGGGTGGAGCTGGCGACGATGTGATAACCGGCCTGAACGGCCAGGATCGTATCTCGGGCGAGGGCGGCAACGATTACATCTCGGGCGGCGAAGGCAACGACACGCTGTTCGGCGATGCGGGCGAAGGAACAGCGCCCGGACAGGACGCGTCTGCCCTGTCACTGCGCAGTGACAACGTTGTGTCGCAGACCTATTACGGAAACAATGCGGGCGCGGGCGACTCGGCCATTTACAGCAACGTGGCAACGCTGGCGGATGGCACACCAATCTCGGGCCGCTTGGTTCTGGTGTCGAAATCCGACAGCAAACTGTCGGTCGATCTGACCGGTGGCCGTGGTTCTGAAATTCTGCTGAACAATCAATATTTCAGCTCGGGCAAGGGCGACACCGCCACATTCCGGTTCGAGTTTTTCGACCCCGCGACAGGTCAGCCTGTTGCACTGAACTCGGTTGCGACGTTCAACGATCTTGACCGCAACGGCACCGGCGACCAAGAGGCGGTGACGCTGCAAGCCTCCAGTTTCTCGGCCTTTGGTGTGGCGTCGAATTCGGTTTTGAACGTTCAGACCACATCGACGACGGTCACGGCGATCGGCAGCGGAAACAACGACCCCGAGGATCAAGAGGCGTGGTTCAGCGCCGAATTCGAAAACCGCACATTCATCGAATTTACGCTGGAATCGCGCAGCACGCAGTCTGGCTTTACCTTCTCGGGTGACCTGATCGACGACGCGGTCGTGACGCCAATCGTGGCGGGCAACGACACCATCGACGGTGGTGCAGGCCAGGACGTGATCTTTGGCCAAGGCGGCGATGACGTGCTGTCGGGCGACGACGGTGACGATTCCGTCGACGGTGGCGAAGGCAACGATCTGCTGAATGGCGGTCAGGGTCAGGATACGCTGATCGGTGGCGCAGGCAACGACACGCTGATCGGTGGCACTGGTGATGACACGATGACCGGCGGTGACGGGCAGGACCTGTTCGTGATGGGCAAGGACCATGACACGGCCAACGGCGGCTTTGGCAGTGACCGGTTTACCTTTGACGGTATCAATGGCGGCACCATTGTCGGTGGCGAAGATGCGGACGGCTCGGACATCGACGTGATCGACCTGACCGGCGTGCGCGCCAAGGTCTATTCCGACGGGCCGGGCACTGAATCGGGCCACATCGAGTTTTTCGACGAACATGGCAACATTTCGGGTCGCACCAACTATTCCGAGATCGAACAGATCATCATGTGCTTTACCCCCGGCACCATGATCGCCACCGACAAGGGCGAAGTGGCTGTCGAGTCATTGAAACCCGGTATGCGTGTGTTTACCCGTGACAACGGCCTGCAAAAACTGCGGTGGGCCGGTCGTCGCGATCTGACCCGCGCCGAGCTGGCCGCGCGCCCCGAGTTCAACCCTGTGTTGATCCGTCAGGGCGCTTTGGGCCGTGGTCTGCCGGATCGCGACATGCTGGTCAGCCCGAACCACCGGATGCTGATCACATCGGATCTGGCCGCTGTCATGTTCGATGACCGCGAAGTTCTGGTCGCAGCCAAGCATCTGACCATGATGGAAGGCGTGGACATCGTTCAGGCGGACAGCGTCAGCTATATCCACCTGATGTTCGACCACCACGAGGTTATCCTGGGCGACGGCACGTGGACCGAAAGCTTCCAACCCGGCGATATGTCACTGCGCGGGATCGGATCAGAGCAACGCCAGGAAATCCTGTCGCTGTTCCCCGAACTTGAGACGTTGCAGGGGCTGGAAGATTACACATCGGCCCGCCGGTCGCTGCGGTCCTTCGAGGCGCGGTCGCTGCTGGGTTAATCCCGCGCGGCGCGCCAGTTGGCCCAATCTTCGGGTGTGTCCAGATCATTGCGCGCGCGGTTGCCTGTCAGGGCAATCCGCGCGACGCGGTCACCCACGCTTTGCACAATCGACTGGCCGCCGTTGTCGCCTGTCAGGTTTGCAAACTGTGCAAACAAAGACTTTGCAAAGACGATGGGGTGGCCTGCACGCCCGTCCGCTGTGGTGCCGCGCCAGATCAAGGTTTCTGATTTAAGATCAACAGACTGCAAGACGGTCTTCAAGTCATCCGCGGTCAAATCCGGCAGATCCCCCAGCAGCAGCAACGCCGCATCAGCCTGTTCCGGCAAGGCGGCAAAGCTTGTGCGCAATGACGCGCCCATGCCTTCGGCGGCATCGGCCACAGGCACCGGCGTCACATCCAGCCCGCTGATCGCGGTATAGCGATCGTGCGGCGCGGGCGGCAGCGCCACCAACACCTGCCCACAGACCTGCCGTGCGATCCGGCATTGCCGCCGGATCAGCGGCTCGCCGTCCACATCCTGCAACAGCTTGTCTGCGCCACGCATACGCGACGATTGCCCTGCGGCAAGAACGATGGCGGGGATGATGTTGTGATGATCCATGCGCCCACCATAGTCAGCCGCGCATTCGTGCGCCATCGGCATCAAAGGGGGGCGTCAACGTCACGGTGGCGGGGCGCATCTGGCCCAGTATTTCGATGTGTACTTTCAACCCGTCCGAAAGCGCTTGGGCCGGCAGGAACCCTTGGGCGATGGATGTGCCAGCGGGGCGCTGCCCCGGACCCCCGGAGTTTGGCTGGCAAGATGAAGCCGGTTTATTTTTGCGCTTGGTGTTTGGCCGACATGGGGCGTCGGAAATGATCAATCTTGCGCAGCACAAGGCGGCAGGTTGGGGCAGATACACTGAACAAAGGCCAGGCCCCATGCGCACCCATGCCCAAGCTGTCGTGATCGGCGGCGGCGTTATCGGATGTTCGATCCTGTACCATCTGGCCAAGCTGAGCTGGCGCGATGTGGTGCTGCTGGAACGGGACGAGCTGACATCGGGCAGCACCTGGCACGCGGCGGCCAATATTCACGGGCTGCATGACAGCACCAACATCAGCCGCATTCAGCATTACACGATGGGCCTGTACAGGGACCTGGAGCAGGAGACCGGACAGGGCTGCGGCGTCTTTCAGCCCGGATCGCTGTACCTGGCGCAGACGCAGGCGCGCGAACATCAGCTTCGGTTGCAAGCGGCCAAGGCCAAGCTTTACGGCATGAACTTTGTCGAAGTGGACCGGACCGAGGCCGAGCGGCTGCACCCGCTGGTGGATTTCGACGGCATCCGCTGCATCATGTGGGAACCCGAGGGCGGCAATGTGGACCCGTCCGGCGTGACCAATGCCTATGCCGCGGGCGCGCGCGCGATGGGGGCCGAGATTGTGCGGTTCTGTCCTGTCACGGGAACCGAACAGCAGCCCGACGGCACATGGATCGTGCGCACGCAAAAGGGCGATATCGCAACGCCTTGGGTCATCAACGCCGCCGGCTTGTGGGGGCGCGAGGTGGCGGCAATGGCGGGGTTGACGCTGCCGCTGCAACCAACCGAACATCAGTATTTCGTGACCGAGACCATCCCCGAGATTGCCGCATTGGATCGCCGTTTGCCCTCGGTCGCGGACCGGGACGGCGAATATTACCTGCGGCAAGAGGGCAAGGGGTTGCTGGTTGGCGCCTATGAAAAGGACATGCGGTTCTGGGCCGAGGACGGGACACCGCCGGGCTTTGGTCACGAACTGTTTGCCGACGATCTGGAACGGATCGAGGACAACATGATGCGGGCCATCGACCGGGTGCCGGTGGTGGGAACCGCAGGGATCAAGCGGGTGATCAACGGGCCGATGATCTGGTCGCCCGATGCCAACGTTCTGTTCGGACCGGTGCCCGAGCTGCGCGGCTATTTCTGCTGCAACGGCATCATCCCCGGCTTTTCACAGTCGGGCGGCATGGGCCTGTTGGCGGCGCAGTGGATCATCGAAGGCGAGACGCAATACGATATGTTCGCCTGGGACATGGCGCGGTTTGGCGACTGGGCGGACAAGGCGTTTACCAAGGCGCGGGTGCGCGACCAATATGCCAACCGCTTCAAGATCCACTTTCCCAACGAAGAACGCAGCGCCGGACGGCCTGCGCGCACGCGGCCCGTCTATGATGTGCAAGGTCAGTTGGGCGCGGTGTTCGGGCTGAACGCAGGCTGGGAGCATCCGCTGTGGTTTGCGGATGCACCGGGCGCGCAGGACACTGACGGGTTCACGCGGCAGAACTGGTGGGGGCCTGTGGGGACCGAATGCCGGATGCTGCGCGACCGTGCGGGCATTATCGACATCTCGAACTTTGCCAAATACCGCTGCAAGGGACCGGGGGCCGAAGATTGGCTGAACGCGGTCTTTGCCAACCGGATGCCGGTGGCGGTCGGGCGGTCGTGCCTGACGCCGCTGATCGGCAAGCGGGGCGGGATCGCGGGTGATTTCACAGTGACGCGCACCGCCGACGATGAATTCTGGGTGATCGGCTCGGGCATGGCGGAACGCTATCACCAGCGGTTTTTCCGCGCGGTGCCACTGCCCGAGGGCACGACGTTTGACAGCATGACCGAGGCGATGTGCGGGTTCAACGTGGCCGGTCCTGACAGCCGCGCACTGTTGCAGCGGCTGACCAATGCGTCACTGGACACGGACGATTTTCCGTTCATGCGGTCGCAGTGGATCGAACTGGCGGGCGTTCAGGTGCTGGCGCTGCGGGTGTCGTTCACCGGCGATCTGGGGTGGGAACTGCATTGCCGCACGCAGGACCAGACGCAGCTGTACGCCGCGTTGATCGAGGCAGGCAAAACCTTTGGCGCTGGCCCCGTGGGCAGCCGCGCGTTGATGAGCTTGCGGATCGAAAAGGGCTATGGTTCTTGGGGGCGCGAATACAGCCCCGAATACTGGCCGCAAGAGGTGGCGTTGGACCGGCTGTGCAAGATGGACAAGGTGTTCTTGAACCGCGACGCGCTGGCCACAACACTGGCACAGCCTGCGCGCGAACACCTTGTGCTGCTGGCGCTGGATGCCGCCGATACCGACGCGTCAAACGCGGATGCGACAGGCGGCGAGCCGATTTTCAAGGACGGGCAGGGCATCGGGCGCGTGACCTCTGGCGCTTATGGCTATTCGGTGGGGATGTCGCTGGCACTGGGATACGTCACTGGGGCCGTGGCCGGTGACGTGGTCGACGTGATGGTGCTGGGCCAGCCGCACCGTGCCACGATCCTGGCCAAGCCACCCTTTGACCCGGAAGGTGCGCGATTGCGTGCTTAATCGGCGGCTAAACTCTTGAATGCGGGGGGCAAACGTATAAGAACCGGCTCTTATAGCATTTTGAGGGCCACGAATGCGCGCACAGCTTCACCCCAAACAAAGCGAACGGCTGGCACATCTGCGCGAGCTTGGGATTCTGGACACCGAGGCGGAAAGCCAGTTTGATGAAGTCGTTGATTTGGCTTCTAAAATTTGTGAGGTTCCGATTTCCCTGATTTCGCTGGTGGATGAAACCCGCCAGTGGTTCAAGGCGCGCGTGGGGCTGGATGCGCCCGAAACCGATCTGGATCGGTCGATTTGCAGCCATGTGATCCTGCAACATGATCTGGTCGAGATTGCCGACACCACGCGCGACGTGCGCACAGCGGACAATCCGTTGGTCGTGGGCGATGAACACATCCGGTTTTATGCGGGCGTGCCGCTTTTGTCGGACGGCGGGCTGCCGATTGGCACATTGTGCGTGCTGGACACCGAACCGCGTGTTCTGACCGACCTGCAACGCACCACGTTGCGGGTGCTGGGCGGGCAACTGATGCGCCAGATCGAATTGCGGCTTGCCCTGCATCAGGCCGAGGTGCTGCGCGGCGAGATTGACCACCGCGTCAAGAATTCGCTGCAAACGGTGCTGTCGGTCGTGCGTATGTACAAGTCACGCGTGGACAACGCCGTGGCGATCGAGGCCCTGTCCGCGGTCGAGCGGCGCATAGATGCGGTGGCGATGTTGCATCAGGAATTGTACCAGACCAGCCAGTCGGACCGCGTCGCACTGGCCCCCTATCTGGTCCGCGTGGCGTCGCTGCTCGAGGCGTCGGCGCCGTCGAACGTGCGTCTGGACATGAACGTCTGCGCGGTACAGGTCGTGTCGTCAACGGCGGCCAATATCGGCATGATCGTCAGCGAGTTTACCGCGAATGCGATCAAACATGCCTTTCCCGACGGGCGGCGTGGCACGGTGACGATTTCGGCCGAGTTGTCCGCCGATGGCGCCACATTGCAGGTGCATTGCCGCGATGACGGCATCGGCAACGCCAATCCGGCCGAGGAAAACGAAGTGACCCGTCTGGGCCAGCGTCTGATGCAGGCCGCGGCCTTGCAAATCGGGGCAGAGTTTACGCTTGAGGCGCAGTCAGACGGCTATCATCTTCTGATGAAGATGCCGATGCGCGCGGCCTCTAGCGTCGGACAAGCGGCCGAATAGCCAGCGCCGCGATCCGGTTGCCGTCGCGCGCGGTCACTTCAAACCGGAAGCCGTGGAACGAAAACACCTGACCCACCTCGGGGATCATCTGTGCCTCGTGGATCACCAGGCCGGCGACGGTGTTCGCCTCGTCATCGGGCAGGGTCCATTCGGTGGCGCGGTTCAGGTCGCGGATGGTCATTGATCCGTCGACGACAAACTGCCCGTCCTCGCCGCGTGTCACCGGATGGTCGGCGTCGGGGTCAAATTCGTCCGTGATCTCGCCCACGATCTCTTCCAGAATGTCCTCAAGCGTGATCAGCCCCTGAAGGCTGCCGTATTCGTCCACCACCAGCGCGAAATGCGTGTTCAGACGCAGGAATTGCCGCATCTGGTCGTCCAGCGTGGTGGTTTCCGGCACAAAATACGGGTCGGTGGCCACGTCCAGAATGTTAAAGGACTTCAGCGCCTTGGCGTCGCCATCCGGCCCGCCAACAATCTTGTACATCGCGCGCAGCAGGTCCTTGGCATGGACCACGCCAATGATGTTTTCCACGTCATCGCGGTACAGCGGCAGGCGGGTGTGGCTGGATTTCAGACATTGCTCAAAGATGGTCTCGGGGTCGTCCTGGGCATTGATCATCTCGATGCCCGAACGGTGCAACATGATCTCTTCGACCATCCGGTCACCCAGATCCAGCGCGCCCAGAATGCGGTCGCGGTCTTCTTTCTCGACCACACCTTCGGAATGGCCCAGATGCAGCGCGCCTGCGATTTCCTCGCGCACGGCCAGGACGTTGCTGTCGGGGTCAATGCGCACGCCGAACACGAACAAAACACCGCGCACGAAATAGCGCACGGCGGCCACGATGGGCGAAAATACCAGAATGATCAGCGCAATGGGCCGCGACACGGCGGCAGCCGCGCTTTCGGCGTTGGTGATCGCGTAGGTTTTCGGCAGCACCTCGGCAAAGATCAGCACCAGCAGCGTCATCACCAGCGTCGCCAGCGCCACGCCGCTTTCGCCAAAGACACGGGTGAACAGCGCCGTGGCCATCGAGGCCGCCAGAATGTTCACAAGGTTGTTGCCCAGCAGGACCGAGCCGATCAGACGTTCATTGTCTTCGGTGATCTTCAGCGCCCGCTGCGCCCCGCGCGAGCCCTTGTCGGCCTGGCTGCGCAGTTTCCCGCGTGACGCCGCGGTCAGGGCCGTTTCCGAACCGGAGAAGAAGCCGGAGAGAAACAAAAGAAACAGGATGATCCCGCAGGTGATCCAGAAAGCGCTGTCCAGCGTTGCAGAAGATGGGTCCATTGGTACGTTTATGATCCTTGAGGGTTCATAGGGTTATGGGGGCGATGGGCCGCGCATTCAAGGGAAGGCGGGCAGATGTTTGCAGCACACCCGGGGCAAGGGGGCAGTTATTGGTCGTCCTTGGGGGGCTTGCCCGGCGCTTTGCGCATCCCGTCGTCTGCCAGCGGGTGATGGTCCAACACCAGTTCGGTCAGGCGCGCGTCCAGCACATGGGTGTAAATCTCGGTCGTGGCGACATCGGCGTGGCCCAGCAGCGCCTGAATGGACCGCAGATCGGCCCCGCCCGCCAACAGGTGCGTGGCAAAGGCGTGGCGCAGGGTGTGCGGTGTGACCTTGTCGGGGTTCACGCCGCCCGCCACGGCAAATTCCTTGATCATCAGGTAGAACCGGTGGCGGGTCAGGTGCCCCGCTGCCCCACGTGACGGGAACAAAAACCGCGAGGCAGGCTTGCCCTTGGTGCGGGCAACATCCTCGGCGGCGTCGCGTGTTTTCAGCCAGTCGGCCAACGCCGCGCGGGCCGGGGGCGACAGCGGCACGATGCGTTCCTTGCCACCCTTGCCGAGGATCAGCAACATCCGCGGATCGCCCCGCGCCGCACTGACCGGCAGGCCCACCAGTTCGGTGACCCGCATTCCGGTCGCGTACAGCAGTTCCATCAGGCAGGTGTTGCGCGCCGCATCCGCGTCATTGCGCCCCGACGCGCGGGCCGCTTCCAGCAGGCGGTCCACCTCGGCGATGTCCAGCGTTTTGGGCAGGCGTTTGTCCTGTCCCGGTCCCGAGATCTGGATCGCGGGGTTTTCAGCGCGCCAGCCTTCCTCGAAGGCAAAGCGGTACATCTGCTTGATCGACGACAGCCGCCGCGCGCGGGTGGATTTGGCCAGCCCCTGATCGTCGCAAAACACCAGATAGGTTTCGATGTCGGCCTGTTTCACGGTGTCAAAGCTGCGGCCCTGACGGGTGGCCCAGGTGGCAAAATCTTTCAGATCGCGCCCGTAGGCCAACAGCGTATTCTGCGCGGCCCCCAGTTCAGCGGCCTGTGCTTCGATAAATGTGGAAATCCAGCGGTCGGTGTCGGCGCTCATGGCGCGGGCCTTAGCATGATTTCCAGCGCGGTGCGGCGCGCGTTGTCTTCCAGTCCGAGTGCCCGCAGGGTGGCCAGCCCCTGACGCAGGCTGTCGGGATCGCCCTTGGCGCCTTCGTTCACCAGATCCAGCGCGCTCAGCAATGCCAGCCCCAGCTTGCCAGTGCGGGCCAGTCCGATCAGCGTGGCATCTGGCGTCGCCACGGAAAACGCATCGACCAGCGCCTTTTCCATCGGCCCGTTGGGCTGCGCACCCGTGGTGTCGCCCTGCGCCAGCGCCACCAGCAGCGGCGCACGCGCGGCAGCGGTGGGATAGCGGGTGGCGGCCTGTTCGTACGCGGGCGACAGCAGCATCGTCTCGAACGCTGCGGTGCTGGCGGCGCGGTCCTGTAGCGCGGGCAGACGGTCGCCATAAAGGTTGGCAAAGGGCACGGCCAGCCCGGCGGTCTGCATCTCGGACCAGGCGGTGGGCAGGGTCTTGGCCACTGCCTCGGCGCTGTTGCTGTTCAGCGCGGTTTCGAACCGTTGCACCGCGCGCACCCGGTCCCACAGTCCGCCGGATGCTGCGGGTTGCCGGTCGGTGTAGATGCCCAGAAGGCGGTTGTCCGCAACGGCCCCGGTTTGGGCCAGCCGCTCGACCGCCAGCAACTGCGACCGCCAGCCCGCCAGTTCGCGCAGATCGGCGTTGGCATAGATGCGCGGCCACAGGGCGGTGGAAATGGGGGTGCCGATGGCCTCGAACACGCGAAAGCTTAGCGGATCGTCCTTGGCGGGGGTGGGCAGGTCGGGTTCCCCCTCGAACAGGTCGGGGTCCAGAAACCGCTCAAGCATATCGGCGCGGGCTTCGGTGATCGCATCCAGCGCGCGGGCGGTGCCTAGCAGCAGCACGGCGGTGTCCCAGTCACCGGCGCGGGCGGCACAGAACACACGTGTGGCATAATCCGGGGCCAGCGACGGTTTGCTGGTGATCTTGGCACAGGCGGTGTCCTCGGTGCCGGCCAGCAGGCTGGCGTCGAAATAGCGGGCAAAGACGGCTGGCGACACATCGGGGCCGATCTGTTCAAGCAGCGCCAGCGCAGGATCAAGCGCGCCCATCCGCATCAGGGCATCGACCCGTGCCAGATTGAACGTCTGATCGTGCACCGAAGGCGGCAGCGCCTCGGCCAGCAGCAGCGTGTAGAACAGCGATTGCGTGGCGGGCAGGCGCACGGCCTTGGTGTTGGCAATGGCATCGGCCAGCTCGGCCCCGTCGGATGCTTGCCACAGGGTGTCAGGCAGGCCGGTCACCGACGCAGGGGCCAGTCCCACGCGCCGCGCCGCAGGGCCATCCAGCGGCGCCACCGTGATCGCAGGCACATTGCCGCTGGGGGCGACGGCGGGTTCATCCCTTGTGGGCCTGTTCTGCGCGGCGGGTGTGGGGGCGTTGCGGTCCAGCCAGTCGATGACCGACAGCGGCGCCTCTTGCGCAAGCGCAGTGCCTGCGGGGACAGCGGCCCCCAGCATCAGCGCCAGAATGCGGCCCGACCTGCGCGAAATGACGCCGACCTTATTTGCCATCGAGCGTCACGGGCACACGCACTTCGGTCTGCGGCGGGTCGAAATCCGCGCCGAAAAACGGACCGACATAGGCATAGACCACCAAGCCTATTAGCCCCAGAACGATTAGATATATCAGATACTTGATTAGTTTTCCCATGTCTCAGCCTGCCCCGGGTCTTATGATTTTGACCAAGTTATATATGGCCTTTTCTCCAATATCACGTCATTCACCGGAATATGAGCGAAATTCAGCAATCTACGCCAGATAGTTCAGCAGATGCTGCGCAGTTTGCGCTGCACAAAACCGTTGTGCTGGTCGGGATGATGGGCGCAGGCAAGACCGCCGTGGGCAAGGCGCTGGCGGCGAAACTGGGTGTGCCGTTTCTGGACAGCGACCACGAAATCGAAGCCGCGGCCAACATGACCGTGCCCGAGATATTCGAACGCGACGGCGAGCCGTTCTTCCGCATCAAGGAAACGCAGGTGATCTCGCGGCTGTTGGACAATTCCCACGGCATTCTGTCCACGGGCGGCGGTGCGTTTCTAAGCGACGAGAATCGCAACAACATCTCGCAACGCGGTGTCTCGGTCTGGCTGAACGCTGACCTGCCGTTGTTGTGGCAGCGGGTGCGGTACAAGGACTCGCGCCCCTTGCTGCGCGACCCCGACCCCAAGGGCAAGCTGACGCGGCTGTATGAAACGCGGGTGCCGATTTACAATCTGGCCGATCTGCATGTTGCGTCAAAACCGTCGTACAGCATTGACGATATGGCCGAACGGGTTTTGGCGGCGTTGCTGACACGGCCCGATGTGTTGGAGAAACTGGATGCGTGAAACCGTACATGTGGACCTGCCGGGGCGCGATTATGACGTGCTGATCGGCACCGGCCTTCTGGCCGAAGCAGGCGCGCACATCGCGCCGTTTCTGAAACGGTCGCGGGTGGTTGTGATCTCGGACGAGACCGTCGCGGCGCTGCATCTGGCGGCTTTGCAGGACGGGCTGCGCGCCCATGGCATCGACAGCGCGGCCATGACATTGCCCGCAGGCGAGGCCACCAAAAGCTGGCCGCACCTGATGGCCTGCGTCGACTGGCTGCTGGATCAAAAGGTCGAGCGGGGCGACATCGTCGTGGCCCTGGGCGGCGGGGTGATCGGTGATCTGGTGGGCTTTGCCGCCGCGATCCTGCGGCGCGGGGTGCGCTTTGTGCAAATGCCCACGTCGCTGCTGGCACAGGTCGACAGCTCGGTCGGGGGCAAGACGGGGATCAACACAGCCCACGGCAAGAACCTGATCGGGGCCTTTCACCAGCCCACTTTGGTGCTGGCCGATGTGGATGTGCTGGGCACGCTGACGCCCCGCGATTTTCTGGCAGGCTACGGCGAGGTGGTGAAATACGGGCTGCTGGGTGATGCCGCATTTTTTGACTGGCTCGAAGGGCAGGGGCCAGCACTGGCCGCAGGCGACGTGCCCGCGCGCATCGAGGCGGTGCGCCGGTCGGTGCAGATGAAGGCGGACATCGTCGCGCGCGACGAGACCGAACAAGGCGAGCGGGCGTTGCTGAACCTTGGTCACACGTTCTGCCATGCGCTTGAGGCGGCAACAGGCTATTCCGACCGTTTGTTTCACGGCGAAGGCGTGGCGGTGGGCTGTGCGCTGGCCTTTGCCCTGTCGGCACGACTGGGTCTGTGCAGTCAGGAAGACCCCAGCCGCGTGCGCGCGCATTTGCGCGACATGGGCATGAAGACCGATCTGGCGGACATTGACGGGGAACTGCCGGGGCCGCAGGCCTTGCTGGCGCTGATGGGGCAGGACAAGAAGGTTGTGAATGGCCAGCTTCGCTTTGTGCTGGCGCGCGGCATTGGTGATGCTTTTGTCACGGGCGATGTGCCGCCCGAGGCCGTGTTGGATGTTCTGCGCGACGGCTAGGCGCCGCGCAGAACCAAATCCTTAGAACGGAATTTCATCGTCCAGATCGCGCGACGGCATCGGCGCGCTGTTGCCGCCACCGCCACCAGACGACTGGCCGCCATAACGGTCATCGGACGGGCCGCTGTCATAGCCGCCACCGCCACCACCGTAATTGCCACCGCCGCCGCCACCACCGCTGGGTCCGTCCAGCATGGTCAGCGTGCCGCCGTACCCTTGCAAAACAACCTCGGTCGAATAACGGTCCTGACCGGACTGGTCTTGCCATTTGCGCGTTTGCAACTGGCCTTCGATATACACTTTTGAACCCTTTTTCAGGTACTGCTCGGCAATCCGCACCAGACCTTCCTGGAAGATGGCCACCGAATGCCATTCGGTCCGCTCTTTGCGCTCGCCGGTATTGCGGTCTTTCCACGTCTCCGAGGTGGCGATGCGCAGGTTGCACACCTTGCCGCCGTTCTGGAAACTGCGCACTTCGGGGTCGCGGCCCAGATTGCCGATAAGGATCACTTTGTTCACTGAGCCAGCCATGATGTCCTCTCACTCATTCGTACCCGATCGGGCGATTCCCGAACGGTCGTGACAACCTACAGACTGGCCGACCCGTGGTAAACAGAAGCCTAACGCTTAAGGGGTGGCCCAAGGCACAAGATTAAGTATAGTGCGCCCACGTATGAAACCAAAGCCGTGCGGGCTTTGTATCTTCGGGGGCTGAACGATATGCGCGTATGTATTTCTGCGCTGGTGATCGGTGCGACACTGACAGGTGCGGCACAGGCAGACGTGTTTTCAACGCGCAGTCGGGGCAAGCTGTTCGGATCGCAGACCAAAGTTTTGGACAACCGTGCGTCGCAGCAATACACCGCGTCGGTCAAATTGCAGCCGCCCAAGGTGAACACGCCGACGAAATGGGACATCAACCCGGCCTACAGCGGCAAGTACAAGGGCGTCTATCTGACCGCCGCCCGCGAGGCCGCGCGCCGTCACGGGGTGCCCGAAGACCTGTTTTTGCGGTTGATCCAACAGGAATCAGGCTGGAACCCCACGGCCAAATCGCACAAGGGCGCGCTGGGTCTGGCACAACTGATGCCTGGCACCGCGCAGCGTCTGCGGGTGGACCCCAGCGATCCGCACGAAAATCTGGACGGCGGCGCGCGCTATCTCAGCCAGCAATTCCGCACCTTTGGCAGTTGGCGGCTGGCGCTTGCGGCCTATAACGCTGGCCCCGCGGCGGTGAAGCGCCACAAGGGTGTGCCGCCCTACAAAGAAACCCAGAACTACGTGAAAATCATCTGGGGCAGCTAGGCGACCCGCGCAAGGGCGCTGCTTTACTGACAAACCCCATCAAAGGTGGTCCGCTGACGTCCAGATACTGCGTCTGGCGGCGCTGTATAGACGTGGCGCAGGCAGGTTCCCGCCACTTTGAGAAACGCATTTGGTGTGTCTTGCGGTGGCGTTGTTGCCGCGCTGTCTTCTGAAAAGCTGTTTGATTTCAGGCGTATGGGCGTGTTTCCGCCGGTCTGACAACCGTTTCCCACCCTTTTACACGCCGCTTCGGAACCACTTTGCAGGTCTGTCCGTTGATCAGCACAACCTGGGCCATAACGGCCGCTGAAGGAGTAAGACCATGAAGACGACTTTTGCAAAACTGACCGCTGTAACAGCGCTTGCCCTACTGCCACTGGGGGCTTTCGCTGAAACGCCGATTTCTGAAGTGAACGTTCATGCGAACCTGAATGAATATGTCGACGCAAACGCGATGCAGTATTACCCGCAGATAGCAACAGACGTGCAACGTCTGATTGCCGAACGTCTGGACCTGACAGGCGACGCGGGCGATCCGATGATCGACGTCGAGATCAAGGGCGTCTTGCTGGACGGTGATTCCGTGCTGCCCGACAGCGCAGAGTTCAACGAACTGCGCGCGACCATCAACTACACCGATGACAACAATGAGATCAACGCCGAGGCCATGCCGCTCTGGATCAAGGCATCGACAGCCGACACAACCCCGCAAGAGGGGGTGATCTTTGTCGCGCCGGACCGTACCGACTTTTACGTGGCGATGATCACCACGCTGGCCAACACTGTCGTCGACAACATCCCTGACATTGCCCGCGGCGACAAATCGAAATAACCCACGCTTTATGACAGTTCAGGGCCGCAGTTCACGCTGCGGCCCTTTTCCATGCCCGTTTCTATTCTGCCGCGATCTGGATCACCGGCTCCATCTCGGCGAATTTCTCTGCACTCAGGTGGCATTTCACCTGATGCCCCGCCGCCATGTCCCGCAAGGGGGGCACTTCGGTCTCGCACAGATTGCCGGGCACCTGGCCCTTCCACCCGCAGCGCGTCTGGAACGGGCAGCCGGGTGGCGGGTTCATGGCAGATGGAATTTCGCCTTCCAACACGATGTGCTTTTTCTTCACCCGCGTGTCGGCGATGGGCACGGCCGACAACAGCGCCTCGGTGTAAGGGTGGTAGGGCGGCGAAAAAACCTGTTCCGTGGTGCCCAGTTCCACCACATGGCCCAGGTACATCACCATCACGCGGTCCGCGAGGTATCGCACGATGCTCAGATCATGGCTGATGAACAGCAGCGTGGTTTTATGTTCGCGCTGTATTTCCATCAACAGATCGGTCACTGCCGCCTGCACCGACACATCCAGCGCCGACACAGGTTCATCCGCCACCACGATCCGCGCGTCGCCGGCAAAGGCGCGCGCAATGCCGACCCGCTGCTTTTGCCCGCCTGACAGTTGCCGCGGCATCCGGCCCGCAAATTCGCGCGGCAGCTTGACCAGATCCAGCAGCTCCAGCATCCGCTGCCGCCGGTCGGCTTCGGTCTTGCCGACCCTGAAGATCTCAAGCGCGCGGATGATCTGGCGGCCCACGGTCATCGACGGGTTCAATGTGTCGAAGGGGTTCTGGAACACCATCTGCACGTCGGCCACGGTCTGCGTGTCGCGTTTTTCAATCGGGATGTCTTGAATCTCGCGGTTATCCAGGGTGATCGTCCCTTGGGTCGCCGTCTCCAGCCCCATCAGGACCTTGGCAAAGGTCGACTTGCCACAGCCGCTTTCGCCCACAATCGCCAGCGTTTCGGATTCGCGGGCCTCGAAGCTTAGGGTTTCATTGGCCTTGACCACCTTTGTCGCAACTCCGCCGAACAGCGCATTGGCGGCGACCTCGTAATATTTCTTCAGGTTGTCCATACGCAGAACCACCTCGCCGATCTCGCCCTTCTGCTTGACCTCGGCCAGCTCGGGCTGTGCCTGCCAGTCGATTTCCTGAAAGCGCAGACAACGGGTGTTGTGCACGTCGTCACCGGGCACCGGAAACATCGGGATGTCACCCTGATCACAACGCCCCGCTTCGAAATAGTCGCAGCGCGGGCCAAAGTTGCAGCCAACGGGCCGCTCGTGGGGCAGGGGAAAGTTGCCGGGAATGGCGATCAGCGGGCGCGCGTTCTTGTCGGCACCGGGCAGGGGGATCGACCGGAACAGCGCCTGCGTATAGGGGTGCTGCATCTCGTCAAAGACATCCTCGATGCTGCCGCGCTCGACCGCTTCGCCGGAATACATCACACAGATCTTGTCGCAGGTTTCCAGCACCAGCCCCAGATTGTGACTGATGAACAGCATCGAGGTGCCGTATTTCTTGCCCAGACCCTTGACCAGCTCGACCACGGCCGCCTCGACCGTCACGTCCAGCGCTGTGGTGGGCTCGTCCAGGATCAGCAGGGACGGCTCGGACATCAGCGCCATCGCGATCACGATCCGCTGCTGCTGCCCGCCCGAAAGCTGGTGCGGATACGCGTCCAATATGCGTTTGGGGTCGGGCAGCTTGACATCCGTCACCAGCTCCAGCGCCCGCGCGCGGGCCTCTTTCTCGCTCATACCGGCGTGGATCATCGGCACTTCCATCAGCTGCCGCCCGATCTTCATCGCAGGGTTCAGCGACGCCATCGGTTCCTGATAGATCATCGCAATCTCCGACCCGCGAATGCTGCGCAATTCCTTTTGCGTCATCGCACCCAGATCGCGGCCCTTGAACCTGATCGACCCGCCCACGACGCGCCCGTTCACGCCCAGGTCCTGCATTACCCCCAGCGCCACGGTGGATTTGCCACAGCCGCTTTCGCCCACAAGCCCCACGGCCTCGCCCGGCTCAATGCTGACCGAAAAGTCCATGACCGCAGGAATTTCCCGCAGCCGGGTGAAAAACGAGATCGACAGCTTGTCGATCTCCAGAATGGGGCCGTCATAGGCGTCTTTGACCATTGTCGTTCTCCCTTGCCGCCAGTGCCCCTGCGGGGCTTCTTTTGGCCATAAATATCCCGGGGGTCCGGGGGCAGCGCCCCCGAAATCGGCCCCGCGTCGTCAATCGCGCAACGATTCCTCGCGCAGCCCGTCGGCCAGCAGGTTCAGCCCCAGCACCAGCGTCATCAGCGCAAAGGCCGGTGCCATCGCCGCGTGCGGATAGATCGACAGCAGCCGCCGCCCCGAGTTGATGGTGGTGCCCCAGTCGGGGCTTTCGCTTTCCAGTCCCAGACCAAAGAACCCCAGCGTGCCCAACAGGATGGTGGTGTAGCCGATGCGCAGGCAAAAATCGACGATCAGCGGCCCGCGCGCGTTTGGCAGGATTTCCCACAGCATGATGTACCACGGCCCCTCGCCACGGGTTTGGGCGGCGGCCACATAATCCCGCGTCTTGATGTCCAGCGCGAGGCCGCGGACGATGCGGAACACTGTGGGCGCATTGACGAAAACCACCGCCACAAACACCGTCAGCAATCCGCTGCCCATGTCGATCCAGTCGGCAAAGGCGGGCAGTCCCGGAACGCGGTAGCTGTCATTCGCCACAATCGACCCGTCGTTCGAGATGAGCGAAAGATAGGCCCACACCAGCCCCCCCAGCACCACGATCAACAGCGGGGTGCGCACCGTAGGCCGCGTGTAATAGCGCGCATTCAACAGCACCGCGCAAAACACGATGGGAAAGGAAAACAGCACCGCCGCCATGACGTTGGGGATGCCGGTCGCCGCAATCTCGGGCGTGACCAGCAGGTAGAACAGCAAGATCACCGGAAAGGCCAGGATCAGGTTGGCCAGAAACGACAGGACCGTATCCAGCCGGCCGCTGTAATATCCCGCAGGCAGGCCCAATGTGATGCCCACCATAAAGGCGAACAGCGTCGCCATCGGCGCGATCTTGACGACGATCCACGCGCCCTTGACCACCCGCGAGAACACATCGCGCGCCAGATTGTCGCCCCCCAGCAGGAACCACTGGAAATCACCCGCTTCGGCCCCGCTCAGCGGGGTGCCGGGCAGGGCGTTTTTCATCCCCGAAACCGGGCTCAGCGGGTCATGTGTGATCAGCATGTCGAACGCGCCGCCCAGAACGCCGGTGAACACCCAGAACATCACCAGACCAAAGCCGACCATGCCGATCGTGCTGTCAAACAGCTTGCCGTAAAGCCCCAGCTTGCGTTTGAACGTGATCGACACGGCAAACAGCGCAATCAGCGCGACCCAGACCGGCCACATCAGACGCGACAGCCCGCCCAGAATGCCCGCTTTGGTGCCCAGTATCACGCCCCCCAGCAGATAGATCAGCACCATCGTGATCACTGCGAAAAAGCTGTAGTGCAAGGCCTTGGCACTTAGTCCGGTCACACCCGAGGGCGCCATCAGCGTGCCATCGGCGTTCACGCCAAGCGGTCCGCTGTCGGATACGAAAACCGACACCGCAAGGCGCGCGATGATGGCCAGCGCCAGCGCGGCCGCCACAGCAAAAAAGGCGACGTTCAGCCCGCTCAGGGTGCCTGTCCATGTCAACGGTTCCATCTGTCAGGCCTCGCTCATGAAATGCGGATGCGCGGGTTCAGGATGACGTAACCGATGTCCGAGATCAGTTGCGTCAGCAGCACCACGATCACCGACACCACCGACACGGCCAGCAGCAGCTCGATGTCGTTGCTGCCTGCCGCCTGCACCAGAACCCAGCCGAAGCCGCGGTAATTGAACAGGGTTTCCACGATCACCACACCGTTCAACAGCCACGGAATTTGCAGCATGATCACCGTGAACGGTGCAATCAGCGCGTTGCGCAGGGCGTGTTTCAGCACGATGTTGCCAAAGCTGACGCCTTTCAGCCGCGCGGTACGGATGTATTGGGCCGTCATCACCTCGGTCATCGACGCGCGGGTCATGCGGGCAATGTATCCCATGCCGTACAGGGCGATGGTCAGAACCGGCAGGGTGAAATTCTCAAAGGTTATGTCCTCAATCGCCGATCTGGCCGACCCCTTGAACCATTTCAGCCCGAAGGCCGAGGACGAGAACACCGCGATAAAGATCACGCCCGAGACATATTCCGGCGTCGCCGTCGTTGCGATCGAAAAGGTCGACAGCGACCGGTCCAGCGCCGAACCTTCGCGCATCCCCGCCAGCACCCCGACGATCAGCGATGCGGGCACCATGACCAGCAACACAAACCCCATCAGCTTTCCGGTCTTGCCCAGCCGCTCCAGCACGATGCCGCCCACGTCTTCCTTGAACACGGTGGACTGGCCCCAGTTGCCTTGCAGCACACCGCAAAAGGTGGGGCGGTCTTCGGGTGGGGTGTTTTCGGCAAAACAGCGGCCCGTGACGGTGCCGTCGGGCGCTTGGGTCACCCAACCGGGCACCACGCCCAGCCAGCGGCCGAACTTCACCGGCATCGGGTCCAGATATCCGCGCTTGCCCAGAAAGCTGTTCACGGCCTCGTCCGACATGCGCACGTTGCCCTGGCTTTTGGCCAACTTTTCAAGGTTGGGATACAGGTTGGTCAGGAAGAACACGATAAACGTCAGGCACAAGGCCGTTACAATCATCACACCCAGTCGTCTAAGGATGAATAGTCCCATGAATGTCCCTGTTGGTCGGCTGCGACGGGAATGCCCGCCACGGATGGTGACCTGCCTTCTGGCTTGGCCGTTCTGGTGTTGGATTGGCCTGTCGTGACCTTTTGCGCCGGATGGGTGGCGGTCTGGTTTCCTTGTTGCAATGCCCGCGCGGCGGGTCCGTCCCGGTCCTTTGATCCGCGCCCTTGTTCAAGATGGCGCGCGGCGGGCAGATGGCAAATGTGTTCTGCTATCTGGCAACACTGATCCCACGGGGTCAACGGAAGGTTTGGATTTTTTGGTCTAAAAGCGACAGTCGGTTGGTTCGAAAGCGACACAAAGCGTGCGCACCCCGATCGACCTGCGTCAGATGGCGCGCGGGTTGGCGGCCTTGCGCAGCTGGCTGGGGGTCTTGCCCGTATGCGTCTGGATGTAGCGCGTGAAATAGGCCGCGCTGCCAAAGCCCAGATGGCGGGCGATGTCCTGCATCGGCACGTCGGTGTCCGCCAAAGCGGCGCGCGCCGCGTGCAGGATGCGCTGGCCCAGCAGTTCGGCGGCGGTGTGGCCGGTCGCGGCCTTGCAGGCGCGGGCCAGATGGGTGCCGGTCACGCCCAGGGCTTCGGCGTGTTCCCCCGAACTCATCCCGTTGTGGTAATCGCGGGCGATGCGGGCGCAAAACCGGGCCGACAGCCGCGCACCGGCGTTCTGCTTTTGCGGCAGGTGGTCATCCTCGGCCATCTGGCGGCGCAACCAGACCGACACCAGCGCCATGTAGCCGTCCAGCGCGTCTTGCGTCAGGCTGCGTCTGGCGGTGGCTTCACGTTGGGCTGCGTCCAGAAATCCGGTCAGTTCCGAAATCGGGCCGCTCTCGCGCAGGCGCAACTGGCGCGGGGTCTGGGGCAGGCGCACCTCGGTGCCCACGGGAATGGTGGCGGTCAGACCGATGCTTTGGCGGCTCAGCTCAAGCGCGAACAATTCGCCCGCAGGCACAAAGATCGCGTTGTGCGCCCCGACGCCGCGCCGGGTGCCGTTCAGCAACAGCCGGCCCTGTCCGCGCGTGGTCCAGACCAACAGGTGATGGGGTTGGTCATGCGCCAACGTCCAGCGCCAGTCCTGTGCGCCGCCCGCAGGGGTGATCGTGCTGATACGGATGGCATCCAGGGTCATGGCGCCATCTATACGCATTTGTCGGATAATCGCAATATTCTTGGCAGATACCCCCTGAAATGCGGCAAGAATATGTTCAAAGTGAAATCGGGGTCATCCCAAAGACGGATCAACCCATTGCCAGTGCCCCATTTTCGACCGCTGCCAAGTGCGCTGACGCTTGGCGTATTGGCGGGTTGCAATCACCGCCGCGTCGCGGGCGGCGTCCAGCGTCATTTCGCCCGTGGCATGGGCCATCAGCTCGGGCACACCAATCGCGCGGCAACTGGGCAGGGCGGGGTCATAGCGGTCGCGCATCTGCGCGATCTCGTCCAGCGCGCCGCCCGCCAGCATCATGTCGAACCGCTGCGCAATGCGCGCGTTCAGCCAGTCGGGCGGACTGCTCAGGGCGATGCAGGTGGCCGCGCTCTGGGGCAGCAACGGCGGCGGCGTGTCGTCGTGCCACGCGGCCAGCCCGCGCCCCGTGGCGTGCAGCACCTCCCACGCGCGCTGGACCCGCGCGCGGTTGTTGGTGTCGATCCGCGCGGTCGTCTCGGGGTCGAGCTCTGCCAATAACCCCGCAAGGGGAATCGCATCGCCGGATGCGCGCACAGCGTCGGGGGTGGCCGGAATCTCGGCCAGCCCCTTGGTCAGTGCGGTGAAATACAGCCCCGTTCCGCCCACTATGATGGGCCGCGCGTCCCCCGACAGCAACGGCGCCACCTCGCGCAGCCAGTGGCCGGCGGAATAGGGCGCGTCATAGGTCACATGCCCGTACAACAGATGCGGCGCGCGGGCCAGATCGGCGGCATCGGGCCGCGCGGTCACCACCTGCCAGCAGTCGTAAATCTGGCTGGCGTCGGCGTTCACGATCACGCCGCCCTGCGCCTCGGCGATGGCCAGCGCCAGCCCGGATTTGCCCGATGCCGTCGGCCCCGCAATCAGCACGGGGCGCTGCGGATCGACAGAAGACAGATCAAGTGACCCCAAAGCGTCCATTTCTTGCCGATACCTTCGCGCTGTGCATTGAACTGAGCGGTGTTTTAGGACAGTTTGCGCACGAACAAAACTGCCCAAAAGCCGGAGAACCCCATGAGCGACGAGATCCAAGCTGCCTCGGATGTCACATTCAAACGTGTGATGCTGAAAATTTCCGGCGAGGCGCTGATGGGGGACCAGGGCTTTGGCCTGCATCCGCCCACCGTTGAGCGCATCGCCCGCGAGGTGCAGTCGGTGCACGAACTGGGCGTCGAGATCTGCATGGTCATCGGCGGCGGCAACATCTTTCGCGGCCTGCAAGGGTCGGCGCAGGGGATGGAGCGGACCACGGCGGACTATATGGGGATGCTGGCCACGGTGATGAACGCGCTGGCGATGCAATCCTCGCTGGAAGGGTTGGGCATTCACACACGGGTGATTTCCGCGATCACCATGAACGAGGTGGCCGAACCCTACATCCGCCGCCGCGCCGTGCGCCACCTTGAGAAAAAGCGGGTCTGCATCTTTGCCGCGGGCACCGGTAACCCCTATTTCACCACCGACACCGCCGCGACCCTGCGCGCCAACGAAATGTCCTGCGAGGCGATCTTCAAGGGCACCAAGGTCGACGGTGTCTATGACAAGGACCCAGCCAAACACGCCGATGCCAAACGCTATGACAAGGTCAGCTTTGACGACGTGCTGCAAAAGCGGCTGGGGGTGATGGACGCCTCGGCCATTGCACTGGCGCGTGACAACAACCTGCCGATCATCGTCTTTTCGCTGGACGAACCCGGCGGTTTCAAAGGTATTCTGGCGGGCAAAGGCACCTATACCCGCGTTCACGGTTAAACAGACCGCGCACCGCCATGCGAAACCCTGCTGGCCTTCGGGCCGCGGGATGATCTATACCCGCACCACGCCCGGGGAAGGGGCGCGCGACCAATAAGGGGAAAACCTCATGTCCGAAGACTTTATGCTGGATACCGACGATCTGAAACGCCGCATGGATGGTGCGATTTCAGCGTTGAAGACCGAATTCGCCTCGTTGCGCACGGGCCGTGGGTCGGCATCAATGCTGGAACCGGTGATGGTCGAGGCCTACGGCCAGCGCACACCGATCAACCAGGTCGGCACCGTCAACGTGCCCGAACCGCGTATGGTCACGATCAACGTGTGGGACAAATCCATGGTCAACGCCGTGGAAAAAGCCATCCGCGAAAGCGGTCTGGGCATCAACCCGCAGTTGAATGGCACCATCATCATGCTGCCGATCCCCGAGCTGAACGAAGAGCGCCGCCGCGAGCTGTCCAAAGTGGCCGGTCAATATGCCGAACACGCCCGCGTCAGCATCCGCAACCTGCGCCGCGACGGCATGGACCAGATCAAGAAGGGCAAGGCCGACGGCCTGTCCGAAGACGATCAGAAAATCTGGGAGGGCGAGGTTCAGGATCTGACCAACGCCTATATCAAGCAGATCGACGAGGCGCTTGAGAACAAACAGACCGAGATCATGCAAGTCTGACCGGACCTGTCATTGCGTCAGCGCGGGCATCCGGTCAGACCAGTGACCACCGCACACCACGCACCGCCTTAGGAGCCTTGTCATCGCCCAGAAGCATCCCAACGGACCGCGTCACGTCGCCATCATCATGGATGGCAACGGACGTTGGGCCACGCAGCGCGGACGCCCGCGCCTGTTCGGCCACCGGGCCGGCGCGAAACGCGTGCGCGAAGTGGTCGAAAGCTGCCCCGATGTTGGTGTTGAATATCTGACGATCTTTGCCTTCTCGACAGAGAACTGGCGGCGCACGCAGACCGAGGTGGCCGGGCTGATGAGCCTGTTTCGCATGTATATCAGCCGCGAAGCCCGTGCGCTGGACGAATTCGGGGCACGGGTGCGTTTCATCGGCGACCGGGTCAAGCTGGACGCGAAGCTGATCAAGCTGATGGACGATCTTGAGGTTCTGACCCAGAACAACACCTCGGTGCATCTGACCATCGCGCTGAACTATGGCGGCCGCGACGAAGTGGCCCGTGCCACCCAACGGCTGGCCCGAGACGTGGCCAATGGCTCGCTGAACCCCGAAGACGTGGACGAGGAAACGCTGCCCAAATATCTGGACACCTGCGTGCTGCCCGATCCCGATCTGGTGATCCGCACGTCGGGCGAGGCGCGGATTTCCAACTTTTTGCTGTGGCAGTCGGCCTATGCCGAATATGAATTCATTGATACGCTGTGGCCTGATTTCACCAAAGAGGAATTTGCCCGGCTCTGCGCCTCTTACGGCGGGCGCGACCGGCGGTTCGGAGGGGTAAAGACATGAACACAAGCACGACAAAGTGGTCTGATCTGGCAGTGCGCATGGGCTCGGCTGCGGTCATGGTGGTCGTGGGGCTGGCCGGTGTTGCCATCGGCGGACATGCGTTCAACGTGATGGTGGCGCTGATTTGCGGGCTGTCCGTGTGGGAACTGGTGCGGATGCTGACGCCGCGCACCCCTGCGGTGGCCTGGCAACTGGCGCTGTTGGCGGGGGCGGCGCTGTTGCTGTCGGCCTATCTGCCGGCGGGCTGGGCGCTGCCGATCCTGTTGGCACCGATGATGGTCGGCTTTGGCCAACTGTCGCAGCACCGCACGATCTTCATGTCCTACGCGGTTCTGGTGCAGCTTGCCGGTTTCGGCATGATGTCGGTGCGCGGCGAGCTGGGCTTTGGCTGGATGCTGTGGCTGGTGGTGGTCGTGGTGGTCACCGACGTTGTGGGCTATTTCGCGGGCCGGATGATCGGCGGGCCGAAATTCTGGCCGCGCGTCAGCCCCAAAAAGACATGGTCAGGCACCGCCGCCGGCTGGGTCGGCGCGGCGCTGGTCGGCTGGATCACGATGGCCGTGACCGGTGCCACAAGCGAGCTGATCGGCATTTCCATCGCCATTTCAATGGCCTCGCAGATGGGCGACATCGCAGAAAGCGCGATCAAGCGGCACATGGGCGTCAAGGACAGCAGCACGCTGATCCCGGGCCACGGTGGTGTGCTGGATCGGTTCGACGGGATGATGGGCGCGTCGGTGTTCCTGTTGATCGTGGGGCAAATCATCGGCTTTCCGCCCGGATTGGTCTGACCGACATGACGCGCAGGCGGATCACCATTCTCGGGGCCACGGGGTCGATCGGGCAGAACACCATTGATCTGATCAAACGGGATGCCGATGCCTATGACGTTGTGGCGCTGACGGGTGCGGGCAACATCGCGCAACTGGCGGCGGACGCACGGGCGTTGAACGCGGATGTGGCGGTGACAGCCAACGAGGACCGTCTGGACGATCTGCGCGCGGCGCTGGCCGGATCGGGGATTGCGGCCGCCGCAGGGCAGGCGGCCCTGACCGAAGCGGCTGCGCGCCCTGCCGATTGGGTGATGTCCGCGATTGTCGGTGCGGCGGGGCTGGCCCCCGGCATGGCGGCGCTGGAACAGGGCGCGACACTGGCGCTGGCCAACAAGGAATCGCTGGTCTGCGCAGGCGCGTTGATCCTTGAGACAGCGGCCAAACACGACGCGCGCCTGCTGCCCGTCGACAGCGAACACAGCGCCGTCTTTCAGGCGCTGGTGGGCGAGGATATGGCCGCGGTCGAACGCATTGTCATCACCGCCTCGGGTGGGGCATTCCGCGACTGGCCGCTGGCCGACCTGCCCAACGCGACGCTGGCGCAGGCGTCGAGCCATCCCAACTGGGACATGGGCCAACGGATCACCATCGATTCCGCGTCCATGTTCAACAAGGCCTTGGAAGTCATTGAGACACGGGAATATTTCGGCGTCTCCCCTGACAAGATCGAAGTGCTGGTGCACCCCGAATCCATGATCCACGCGCTTGTCGGCTTTCATGACGGCGCGCTGATGGCGCACGTCGGCCCCGCCGATATGCGCCACGCCATCGGCTATGCGCTGCACTGGCCCGACCGGCGCGCGCTGCCGGTCGAACGGCTGGACCTTGCGGCCATCGGCAGCCTGACGTTCCGCGCCCCCGACACCGACCGCTGGCCCGCATTGCGGCTGGCCCGCGAGGTGATGGCGCGCGGCGGGCTGGCGGGGGCGGTGTTCAACGCCGCCAAGGAAACCGCGCTGGACGGATTTATCGCAGGCCATCTGAATTTCACCGCCATGGCCGAAGTGGTCGAACTGGTGCTGACGCAGATGGACGCGGCGGGCGGTCACATTGACGCCTCTATGACACTTGATAACGTCGCGGCTGCTGACCATTTGGCACGCAAGGCCGCGCGCGACATAATAGCAAAAAGAGCAGGGTAGAATTTTGGACATTATCGGATTGCTTCCACAGGCCGGCGGCCTGATCTGGATCATCGTCGCCTTTGTCGTGGCGCTCAGCGTGATCGTGACCATCCACGAATACGGCCACTACATCGTCGGGCGCTGGTCGGGCATTCATGCCGATGTGTTTTCGCTGGGCTTTGGTCCGGTGATCTACAAACGCACCGACAAACGCGGCACCCAGTGGCAGATCGCGGCACTTCCCTTTGGCGGCTATGTGAAATTCGCGGGCGATGCCAACGCGGCATCCGGCAAGGATGCCGATGCGATGCAGGCGGCCGAGGCCGACGCGGTCGCATTGCGCCGCACGATGCACGGCGCGCCACTGTGGGCGCGGGCGGCGACTGTGGCGGCGGGCCCTGTGTTCAACTTTGTGTTCTCGATCTTGCTTTTCGCGGCGCTGTTCCTGTCGTTGGGCACAACGCGTGACCAGATGACGGTGGGCGAACTGCGCGCCTTGCCGGCGCAAGTGAACGAATTGCGGCCCGGTGACGAGATTTTGCAAATCGCCGGTAATACCGTGCCTTTGATCAGCGATGACAGCTTTGCCCCGTTCCTCAGCAGCCTGCCCAAGACCACGCAACTGGACTACCGCGTCAACCGCGACGGCACCGAACTGGACGTGCAGGGACCGCAGCTTTTCCCGCCGTTGGTCGTGGGGCTGGTCCCGCGCAGCGCCGCATATCAGGCGGATCTGGATGTGGGCGACGTGATCGTCGCGGTCAACGGCACCCCGATTTCGGTCTTTGAAGAGCTGAAAAACTCGGTCGAGGCATCGGACGGCGCGCCAGTGGCCTTGCAGGTCTGGCGGGACGGCACGGTTCTGGACAAAACCCTGTCTGCCAAGCGCGTGGACGAGCCACAAGCCGACGGCAGCTATAAAACCGAATGGCGCATTGGCATCGCGGGCGGCATGGCGTTCGAGCTGGCCACCGAACCGATGGGCGTGTGGCGCGCCCTTGGCGACGGGGTTGCCGAAACCGGCGGCATCATCACCGGATCGCTGTCGGGCCTTGGTCATATCATCACCGGCGCGATCAGCACCTGCAACCTGTCCGGTCCCATCGGCATTGCCCAGACCTCGGGCGCGATGGCCAGCCAGGGCACGCAGTCTTTCCTGCGGTTTATCGCGGTGCTTAGCACGGCGGTGGGTCTGCTGAACCTGTTCCCGATCCCGGCGCTGGATGGCGGGCATCTGGTGTTTTACGCCTACGAGGCGGTGATGAAACGCCCGCCCAGCGATGGCGCGCTGCGCATTCTGATGGGGATCGGTCTGACCCTGGTGCTGACGCTGATGATCTTTGCCCTTGGAAACGATATTTTCTGTCCCTGACGCACTTCTCGGAAAACTTGATAGGCAAGCCATCACTTAACGCGTTGAAATCTACGATTTCAGGCAGCGTTAAGTGATTCAGGTTTTTTCGAAAGTGCTATAAAGGGCATGGCGCGACACGCTGCCTTATTTGCGCCACAATTAAACAAACTCACGCCATAATCGGTGCTTAGGCATGTTCCGAGAAAAAGGGAACATGCACCATGCAAACACTGCAAAACGGTTACAAAGGCCTAAGCCTTTTGATGCTGCTGAACTGGGATCGGGCGCTTTGTCTGGGCGCAATCGGTGCCGCGATGTGGATCAGCGTCTATATCGCCGGCTGATCTGTCAGCACCTTCATTACAACTTGTAACAGCCCGCCGTTCACGGCGGGCTTTGTCGTTTTGACAAGCACGGTCTTCTTGGGTACTCAGAAGGTCAATGGGTGTCTAAAAGAATGGGTCAAAACCATGAGACTGGGGTTAGAGGGCGGTGCAGCCAAGCGACAGCGTCGTGTGCGCATCGCAACAGGGCTTTTGCGAGCTTCTGTGTTTTTTGCAGCAACTGCAACAAGTTATACATTTTACGCAACGCAAGCACAGGCGCAGACCTATCGGTTTGACAGTGTGGTTGTCGACGGCAACGCGCGGATCGGCCAGTCGGCAATCCTCAGCCAGGCCGGAATCGCACGCGGTCAAAACCTGTCTGCGGGGCAACTGAACGACGCGTATCAGCGTCTGGTGGCCAGCGGACTGTTCGAAACTGTCGAAATTGCACCGCAAGGCAACACGTTGCGGATCACTGTGGTCGAGCTGCCGACGATCAACCGTATCAGTTTCGAGGGCAACCGCCGCATCAAGGACGAAGCGCTGACCGCGATGGTCAGCTCGTCCGAGCGCCGGGTGTTCAACCCCAGCCTTGCCGAGAAAGATGCCGCAGCCATCGCCGAAGCCTATTCGAACGATGGCCGTCTGGCCGCGCGGGTCACACCGCGCGTCATCAAGCGCCGCGACAACCGTGTCGATCTGGTGTTTGAAATCTTCGAAGGCGACGTCGTCGAGGTGGAACGTCTGAGCTTTGTCGGCAACCGCGTGTTCTCGGACCGTCGTTTGCGCCGCGTTCTGGGCACCAAGCAGGCCGGCCTGTTCCGCACGCTGATCAAGGCCGACACCTTCGTGTCCGACCGGATCGAAGCGGACAAACAGATGCTGCGTGATTTCTACCTGTCGCGCGGCTACGTCGATTTCCGCATCAACTCGGTCAACGCCGAACTGACGCAGGAACGCGACGGCTATTTTCTGGTGTTCAACGTCCAGGAAGGTCAGCAATTCAAGATCGGGCAGGTGACCACGGTTTCCGAAATGTCGGGTGTGGATGCAGACGAATATCAGGCGGTCACGAAAATCCGCCCCGGTGTTGTCTATTCGCCCTCCCTGATCGAACAGGAAATCTCGCGCATGGAAGCGCTGGCGATCCGCAACACGGTTGATTTCATGCGGGTCGAACCGCGCATCACCCGCAACGACCGTGACCTGACGCTGGACATCGAATTTGTCATCAGCCGTGGCCAGCGCGTCTTTGTCGAACGCATCGACATCGAAGGCAACACCACCACGCTGGACCGCGTGATCCGCCGTCAGTTCCCGGTGGCAGAGGGTGACCCGTTCAACCCGCGCGAAATCCGCGAAAGCGCGGAACGTATCCGGGCGCTGGATTATTTTGAATCTCCGCAAGTGAACGCCCGCGAAGGGTCCAGCCCCGAGCAGGTGATCGTTGACGTGGACGTGGCGGAAAAGCCCACAGGCTCGCTGAGCTTTGGCGGGACATTCTCGTCGGAAAACGGTTTTGGTCTGGCGGTCTCTTTTGTCGAGCGCAACTTTGTCGGCCGTGGTCAGACACTCAAGTTGGATTTCTCGACCGCGGAAGAATCTGAAACCTACGGGATCAGCTTCCGCGAACCGGCTGTGCTGGGGCGTGACCTGGGCTTTGGTCTGCAACTGTCCTATGGCACAAGCAACAGCAGCGCTTATACGTTCGACTCCGAAAGCATTGTCTTCAAACCAAGCCTTGATTTCCCGCTGAGCGAAAATGGTCGACTTTCGGTGAACTATACCGCAGAAAGCATCGACGTTCTGGCGCGCAATCCGGCTGAACACGGCTTGATCATCCAGGACGACATTAATGCAGGCGCACAGTTCCGGTCGTCGGTTGGCTACACCTATACCTATGACACGCGCCGTTCGGGTCTGGACCCGACAGCGGGCGTTCTGTTGCAGTTCGGTCAGGATTTTGCCGGTTTGGGCGGGGACAGCAAATTTGTCCGCACCACGGGCAAGGTTGTCGGTCAAAAGCGTATCTTCAACGAAGAAGTTACCTTGACCGCGACACTTGAAGGTGGCGTGCTAAGCTGGATGGACGGCAACAACCGTGCGGTTGACCGCTTTCTGCTTGGCTCCAGCATCATGCGTGGTTTTGAAGCGGGTGGCATCGGGCCACGTGATAACGCTAATGGTGATGCCTTGGGCGGCAACATGTTTGTCGTCGCACGGTTCGAGGCCGAGTTCCCGCTGGGCTTGCCGGAAGAGTACGGAATTCGTGGGGCGGTCTTCTATGACGTCGGCAACCTTTGGGATCTCAGTGATGTTAACTTGGGCGGCAACGCCGTGGACGGCGAAGGCGGATCGTTCCGTCATGTCATCGGTGTCTCGATCCTGTGGGACACGCCGGTTGGTCCGCTGCGGTTCAACTTTACCGACGCGATCAAAAAAGAAGACTTCGACCGCGATCAAAGCTTCGATCTGACCCTGTCGACCTCGTTCTGAGGCGCGTGATGCGACGTTTTACGCGCATCTTTCTGACCCTGCTGGCCACCGTGCTGGCAGGGTCTTTTGTTGCCGCACAGGAACAGCCGAAACCTGCGCCCAAGGTGGTGCAAAGCCCGATCCTGACGGTCGACACGGACCGCTTGTATTCGCAAAGCGCCTTTGGCCTGCGTGCGGCCAAGGAAATCGAAGAGCGCGGCGCGGAACTGGCCACCGAGAACCGCAGCATCGAGGCCGAGTTGAGCGCCGAAGAACAGGAATTGACCGACAAACGCGCCACGATGGAGCCCGAAGCCTTTCGGACCTTGGCGGATGCCTTTGACGAAAAGGTCCAAAGCACCCGCCGCGCTCAAGAGGCCAAGGGGCGGGACCTGTCGCAACTGCTGGAGAAAGAGCAGATCGCCTTTTTGAACGCCGCCGCCCCGGTCCTCGAAGCGCTGATGCGCGATGCGGGTGCCGCGGTGATCCTGGAACGGCGCAGCGTGTTTCTCAGCGCCAATGCCATCGACATCACCGACGCCGCCATCGCGCGGATCGACGCCGCCCTGGGCGACGGAACCAAATAGCATCACAGGGCCGTTCGCTTGCCCCGCCGGATGCGGCTTGGTAACCTCGCGGCCTGTAACACCACGGAAAGAACAGCCTATGACCTCCGAGCTTCTGACAGCCGACATCCATCTGATCCAGCGCATCCTGCCGCACCGCTATCCGTTCCTGCTGGTGGACAAGGTCGTGGACATCGACGGCTATCAGACGGCGCGCGGCATCAAGAACGTGACGATGAACGAACCACACTTTCAAGGCCACTTTCCGGGCAAGCCGATCATGCCGGGGGTCACCATCGTCGAGGCAATGGCCCAAACCGCCGCCGTGATGGTGGGCACCGCGCTGAACATGGCCGACCGCGACATGCTGGTTTATTTCATGGCGATCGAGGGCTGCAAATTCCGCCGCATGGTCATTCCCGGCGATGTGCTGGAACTGAAACTGCAAACTGTGCGCGGCAAGCCGGGCGGCAAGGTCTGGAAATTCTCGGGCGTGGCCGAAGTCGAAGGCGAGATGGCCTGCGAGGCGTCGTTCACCGCGATGATGGACCTGCCCAAGGATGTCATAGCATGAGCGGTATCCACCCCTCTGCGGTTGTCGAAGACGGCGCACAGATCGACCCCAGCGCCACGGTCGGGCCGTTCTGCCTGATCGGTCCCGAGGTCGTGCTTGGCCCGGACGTCGAATTGAAAAGCCATGTGGTTATCACCGGTCGTACGACGGTCGGCGAAGGCACGGTGATCTTCTCCTTCGCCGTCATTGGCGAGATCCCGCAGGATCTGAAGTTCAAGGGCGAAACCTCGGCGCTGGAAATCGGCAAACGCAACCGCATCCGCGAACACGTCACGATGAACGGCGGCACCGAGGGCGGCGGCGGCGTGACCCGTGTGGGCGATGACGGATTGTTCATGGCGGGCTGTCACATTGCGCACGACGCACAGGTCGGCAACCGCGTGATCGTGGTCAACAATGCCGCCGTGGCGGGGCACTGTGTGCTTGAGGATGACGTGATCATCGGCGGCCTGTCGGGCATCCACCAGTTCGTCCGCATTGGGCAGGGTGCGATCATCGGGGCGGTCACCATGGTGACCAACGACGTCATTCCATACGGTTTGGTACAGGCCCCGCGCGGCGATCTGGACGGGCTGAACCTGGTCGGATTGAAACGGCGCGGCGTGAAGCGTGCCGACATCACGGCGCTGCGGGCTGCCTTCCAGATGCTGGCACAGGGCGAGGGCACGTTCCACGACCGCGCCGAACGTCTGGGGGCCGAGACAGACAGCGCTTATGTCAAACAGATCGTCGATTTCATCCTGGGTGAATCCGACCGGTCGTTCCTGACCCCGAAGTGAGCCGGCAATGCTGGCGCTGATCGTTGGGACGGGCCAGATGCCCAAGGTGGTGGCCGACGCGCAATCCGCGCCGCCGCTGGTCTGTATGCTGGACGGCAATGCGCCGGACGGGCTGGTGCCTGACCTGACATTCCGTCTGGAAACGCTGGGCTCTTTGTTGGTTGATCTTGGCACGCGTGGCGTGACCGATGTCTGCTTTGTCGGCGGTATCGCGCGGCCCACGCTGGACCCTGCCGCGCTGGATGCCGAAACCGCGCCGCTGGTGCCGCTGTTCCAGCAGGCCCTGCAACAGGGCGACGACGGGGCGCTGCGCATCGTGTTGGATATTTTCGAAAAGACCGGCTTTGCCGTGCGCGGGGTCGAAGACCTGGTGCCCGTGCTGCTGGCCACCGGCGGTGTCTATGGCGACGCATGGCCCGACGCGCAGATGCGCCGCGATGCCGAGGCCGGTGCCGCCCACATCGCCCGCGAGGGCGCGCGCGACATCGGGCAGGCTTGTGTGGTGGCAGGTGGCTGCGTCATCGGCATGGAAGACGCCGCAGGCACCGACGCACTGATTGCGCGCATGTCAGCCAAGCCCGAAGACCGCGCCATCCTGTTCAAAGCGCCCAAACCGGGGCAGGAACGGCGCATCGACCTGCCCACCATCGGCCCCGACACAATCACCGCCTGCGCCGCCGCGGGCTTTGCCGGTATCGTCATCGACGCCGGTGATGTGCTGGTGCTGGACCGCGACGCATGTGTCGCGCTGGCCGATCAGCACGGGCTGGTCCTGTGGGCGCGGACGGGCGACTGATGCGGGTGTTCATCATCGCGGGCGAGCCGTCAGGCGACAAGCTGGGCGGCGCGCTGATGGCAGGGCTGCGGACGCTGGTGCCGGACGTGACCTTTGACGGCGTCGGTGGCCCCGAGATGCAGGCGCAGGGGCTGACCAGCCGCTTTGACATGTCCGAGCTGAGCATCATGGGCATCATGGAAGTGCTGCCCAAATACCGCCACCTGAAACGCCGCATCGCCCAGACCGCACAGGCGGTGGTCGATACGGGCCCGGATGTGATGATCACCATCGACAGCCCCGATTTCTGCCTGCGCGTCGCCCGGCTGGTCAAGGCGTCCAGCAGCATCCGCACCGTGCATTACGTGGCCCCGACGGTCTGGGCATGGCGGCCCAAACGTGCGGATCACATGGCCGAAGTGATCGACCACGTGCTGGCGCTGTTCCCGTTTGAGCCACCTTACATGCAGGCCGCCGGCATGGACTGCGACTTTGTCGGGCATCCCGTGGTGTCCGAACCGCAGCCCTCTGCGGAAGATGTGGCGAAGTTCCGCGTGCAATACGGGATGGAGGCCGCCGACCCGCTGCTGCTGGTCTTGCCCGGATCGCGCAAGGGAGAGGTGTCGCGTCTGGCCCCGCGTCTGGGCGCGGCCTTGGCCCCCGTGCTGGCCGCGCATCCGGGCTTGCGCGTGGTGGTGCCCGCAGCCGCCCCCGTGGCCGACATGGTGATCGCCGCCGTCGCCGACTGGCCCTTGGTGCCCAAGGTTCTGGACCCGCGCGGGCTGGATGTGGAAACGGCGGCCCATGCCAAACGCGTGGCCTTTGCCGCCGCCGATGCCGCACTTGCGGCGTCCGGCACCGTGGCGCTGGAACTGGCGGCCGCAGATACGCCGATGGTCAGCGCCTACGATATGAACTGGCTTAGCCGTCGAATCGTGCAGCGGATGATGCAGATAGATACCGCCAATTTGATCAATATCGTCTCGGATACACGCACTGTGCCCGAGTTCATCGGCGCACAATGCCGGTCCGACCTGATCGCCCAAGGGGTGCTGGATTTGCTGCAAGACCCCGCACCGCAGCGCGCGGCGATGCAGACCACGATGGACCTGCTGGGCCGCAACGGCGAAGACCCCGGCCTGCGCGCCGCCCGCGCGGTGCTGGCGCGGCTTTAGGCATATTGGAGAGCCGTTAAGCTCCCCGTCTTAACCTTTGTGAATCCAGCCACCGCCAAAGATGCGGCTGCTGTCGCGGTCGTAGAACACGCAGGCCTGTCCGGGGCTGACGCCCTCTTCGGGCAGGGTCAGTTCTACCGTCGCCTCGGTGTCCGAAATCGGACGCAGGATCGCGTCGGTGGGGGGGCGTGTCGACCGCACCCGCACGGCTATCGGCCATTCGCTCCGCGACATCATGGGTTCATCCCCCAGCCAGTTGATCTCGCGCACAGGCACCGTACGTGTCGCCAGCATCTCCTTGGGGCCAACCACCACGCGGGCGGTGTTGGCATCCAGCTTCACCACATACAGCGGATCGGCCAGCCCGCCGATGCCCAGACCCCGACGTTGCCCGATGGTATAGTTGATCACCCCGTCATGGCTGCCCAGCACGGTGCCATCCATATCCACAATCTCGCCCGGAGCCGCCGCTTCGGGGCGCAACTTGCGGATAACGCTGGCATAATCGCCGTTCGGCACGAAACAGATGTCCTGGCTGTCGGGCTTGTCCGCCACGCTGAGACCATATTTCGCAGCCAGCGCGCGGGTGGCGTCCTTGGACGGCAGATGGCCCAGCGGAAAGCGCAGGTAATCCAGTTGCTGTGCGGTGGTTGAGAACAGGAAATAGCTTTGATCGCGCGCGGCATCGGTGGCGCAATGCAGCTCGGCCCCGTCGGCACCCATCTTGCGCTGGATATAGTGGCCGGTGGCCATGCAGTCGGCCTCCAGATCCTTGGCGGTTTCCAGCAGATCCTTGAACTTGACCCGTTCGTTGCAGCGGATACAGGGCACAGGCGTCGCCCCGCCCAGATAGCTGTCGGCAAACTCGTCGATCACCGCGTCCTTGAACACGTTTTCATAGTCCAGAACATAGTGCGGAAAGCCCATTTCCTCGGCCACGCGGCGGGCATCGTGAATGTCGCGCCCCGCACAGCACGCGCCCTTTTTCGCCAGCGCCGCGCCGTGGTCGTACAACTGCAAGGTCACGCCGACCACGTCATAGCCTTCTTCGGCCAGCTGAGCGGCCACAACCGAACTGTCGACGCCGCCGGACATGGCAACGACGACCCGTGTGTCTGCGGGCGGCTTGGCAAAACCCAGCGAATTCAGCGGGTGTGCAGTATCAAGTGGCATGACGATCTCCGAGGGTGTCAGGCGATATATAGGAAAATCCTAATTACTCTCAAGAGGCGGCTTCACCGAACCTTAAGACCGAGGCGCGCAGTTGGACCTGTAACGGTGCTACACGAGACAGTCATGTATCTGAAAAAAGTCGACGGTCCAAGGGCGGTCACATTGCTGAACGGGTCTGTGATGACGCAGGCCGATCTGCCCGACGCGGGCACGCGGCGCTGGGTGGCGTCGCGCAAGGCGGCGGTGGTGCGCGGCGTTCTGTACGGGTTGATCGGGCAGGCGGCGGCGTTGCAACGCTATGACATCAGCGCCGAAGAATTCGAGGAATGGGTGCGCGCCGTCAGCCTGCATGGCGAAGAGGCCCTGAAAGCCACCGCTTTGCAACGTTTTCGGGGGCCAAAACCGGATTGATGAAAAGTTTAATGTTAGCAACCTGTAGTTGCTTGTAGTAACCTGTGTTTCAGTAACGTGTGATTAACCTTTTTTGTACAGTGTGTGGTCAATGCCTTATTTTAGACGTGATCCGGAGACTGATAATGAGTGTTTTGCTTGTTGAAGATGATCCGACGACCTCGAAAAGCATCGAATTGATGCTGACCCATGCCAACTTGAACGTCTATGCGACGGATCTGGGTGAAGAGGGGATCGATCTGGCCAAGCTTTACGACTACGATCTTATCCTGCTTGATCTGGATCTGCCTGATATGAATGGCCACGAGGTGCTGCGACAATTGCGCCTGTCGCGGATCGAAACGCCCATCCTGATCCTGTCAGGGGCGGATGACACCGAAAACAAGATCAAGGGTTTCGGGTTCGGGGCAGATGATTACCTGACCAAACCCTTCCACCGCGAAGAACTGGTTGCGCGCATTCATGCCATAATTCGGCGGTCCAAGGGACACTCGCAGTCGGTCATTGAAACGGGCCTGATCTCGGTCAACCTGGACGCGAAAACCGTCAGCGTCGACAACAAGTCGGTCCATCTGACGGGCAAGGAATATCAGATGCTCGAACTGCTAAGCCTGCGCAAGGGCACGACCCTGACCAAAGAGATGTTCCTGAACCATCTGTACGGTGGCATGGACGAGCCCGAGTTGAAGATCATCGACGTGTTTATCTGCAAGCTGCGCAAGAAACTCAGCACGGCGACAGGCGGCCAGAACTACATCGAAACCGTCTGGGGGCGCGGCTATGTGCTGTGCGATCCCGAACCCGGTATCCTGTCGGGCGATGACAGCCAGCGACTGGCCATCGGCGCATAAATCCAAGGGTCTGCACCCAAGGGCATCGGGTGCAGGCGGCAGATGACATCACTCACGCAGACTTTCTGACCTGAATGAACTGGACCTGTGCTTGCCACGCTTCTATCTCTAGGGCGCGACATCAAGAAAGAGGCAGGTCCCGTGTCCGACACCATCAACATCTCTGACATGACCGAAGCGCAGGCCCGGGACGAACTGGCGCGGCTGGCCGATGTGCTGGCAGGTGCGAATCGCGCATATCACACCGAGGACGCGCCGCGGATTGATGACGCGGAATATGACGCGCTAAAGCGGCGCAATGCGCAGATCGAGGCGCGCTTTCCCGACCTGAAACGCGACGACAGCCCCAGTGACCAGATCGGCGCCGAACCCGCCGAAGGGTTTTCCAAGATACGGCACGCCGTGTCGATGCTGTCATTGTCCAACGCGTTCGAGGCTGAGGATGTCGCGGATTTCGACGGGCGGGTGCGCAAATACCTTGGGCTGGCCGCCGATGCCCCGCTGGCATACACGGCGGAACCCAAGATCGACGGGCTGTCGCTGTCGCTGCGCTATGAAAACGGCGCGCTGGTCTCTGCGGCGACACGCGGCGACGGTCAGGTGGGCGAAAACGTGACCGCCAATGCGCTGACCATCGACGACATTCCCCAAAGCATCAAAAACGCCCCGTCCATTCTGGAAGTGCGCGGCGAGGTTTACATGAGCCACGCCGACTTTGCGGCGCTGAACGCCCGCCAGACCGAGCGCGGCGGCAAAACCTTTGCCAACCCGCGCAACGCGGCGGCCGGATCGCTGCGCCAGTTGGATGCGTCGATCACCCGCGCGCGCCCGCTTCGGTTCTTTGCCTACACCTGGGGCGAAATTTCGGAACCGCTGGCCGACACCCAGATGGCCGCGATCAACCGTTTGAAACAGATGGGGTTTCAGACCAATCCGCTGACCCAATTGTGTGACGGCCCCGCCGAAATGATCACCCATTACGCCAAGATCGAACAGATGCGCAGCGCTTTGGGCTATGACATCGACGGCGTGGTCTACAAGGTGAACGACCTGGCGCTGCAAGGGCGCCTTGGGTTCCGGTCGACCACCCCCCGTTGGGCCACGGCGCATAAATTCCCCGCCGAACTGGCGTGGACCCGGCTGGAAACCATCGACATTCAGGTGGGCCGCACCGGCGCGCTCAGCCCCGTGGCGCGGCTTGCCCCGGTCACCGTGGGCGGCGTCGTGGTCTCAAACGCCACGCTGCACAACGAGGATTACATCGCGGGCCGCGACTCGAAAGGCGGAGAGATCCGCGCAGGCAAGGACATCCGCATTGGCGACTGGGTACAGGTCTACCGCGCGGGCGATGTGATCCCCAAGGTTGCGGATGTGGACCTGACCAAACGCCCCGACAACGCAACGCCCTACGCGTTTCCGCAGGTCTGCCCCGAATGCGGCAGCGACGCCATCCGCGAGCCGGGCGACGCCATCCGCCGGTGTTCAGGCGGCATGATTTGCCCTGCGCAAGCCGTTGAAAAACTAAAGCATTTCGTTGCGCGCGGTGCCTTCGACATCGAAGGTTTGGGCGCCAAACAGGTCGAACAATTCCACGCCGACGGCTGGATTGCCGAGCCTGCCGACATCTTCACCCTGCGCGATCGTTACGGCAGCGGGATGCAACAGTTGAAAAACCGCGAGGGCTGGGGCGACAAATCGGCCAGCAACCTTTTTGACGCCATTGATGACCGTCGCAAGATCGCGCTGTCGCGCCTGATCTTCGGCCTTGGCATGCGCCATGTGGGCGAAGCGGCGTCGAACCTGCTGGCCTTGCACTATGGCACCTGGGACGCATTCGCCGCCGCGATGGACGCCGCCGCCGATCCTGAAAACGACGCGTGGGCCGACCTGATAGGCATCGACGGGGTGGGCGCGGTCATGGCCGGATCGCTGACCGCCACCTTTGCCCAGGACACCGAACGCGCCGCCATCGACCGGCTCGTCGCGCAACTTGACGTGCAAGCCACGGAACGCCCCGACACATCGGGCAGCCCGGTCGCGGGCAAGATCGTTGTTTTCACCGGCACGCTTGAAAAAATGACCCGCGCCGAGGCCAAGGCGCGGGCCGAAACGCTGGGCGCGAAAGTGTCCGGTTCGGTCAGCGCCAAGACCGACATATTGGTCGCGGGTCCGGGCGCAGGATCAAAAGCCAAGAAGGCGGCGGAACTGGGCATCACAACACTGGACGAAGACGGCTGGCTGGCGCTGATCGAGGGCGCATGAGCGGCCGGCCAGAACAGCTTTTCCCGCTTTTTGCCGAAGCGCAGACGCTTGAAGGGGTGGGGCCGAAAACAGCCGACTTGCTGGCGGCCACCGGCATCACGACGCCGCGTGACCTGCTGTTCACACTGCCCCACACCGGCATCGACCGCAGCCCGCGCGCAACGCTGAAAGATGCTGTTTTGCCCGGCTCTTACACAGTGATCGTGACCGTCGGACGCCACCAGCCTCCGCGCAACAAGGGGGGCGCCTATCGCATCACGGTCGAGGACGCCGAGACGGCCTTTCAGATCGTGTTCTTCCGCGGGCGGTCTGATTTCCTGCTGAAACAACTGCCCGAAGGGTCGCGGCGCGTGGTGTCGGGCAAGGTCGAAATGTTCGACGGCATCGCACAGATGCTGCACCCCGATCACATCCTGCCCGAGGCCGAAGCGGGCGACATTCCGGCCTTCGAACCCGTCTATCCGCTGACCGCCGGTGTCACCCAAAAGGTGATGTGGAAAGCAACCCGTGGCGCGTTGACCCGTGTGCCCGAAATGGCCGAATGGAGCGATCCCGCTCAGGTCGCGCAGGCCAAATGGCCCACATTTTCCGAGGCTGTGGCGCAGGCCCACGCGCCGCAATCGCTGCGCGATATTGCGATAACCGCGCCTGCGCGCGAACGTCTGGCCTATGACGAATTGCTGGCGCACCAGATCACCCTGGCCCTGGCCCGCGCGGCGGAACGGCGCAAACCGGGTCGCTCCAGTGTCGCCACCGGAGCGTTGCAGCGCAAGGTTCTGGCGGCGCTGCCATATCGGCCCACCGGCGCGCAAGAACGCGCGATTGCCGAGATTGCCGACGACATGGCACAGCCGCAGCGCATGAACCGCCTGTTGCAGGGCGACGTTGGCGCGGGCAAGACGCTGGTGGCCTTCATGGCTTTGCTGGTCGCGGTCGAGGCGGGCGGGCAGGGCGTGCTGATGGCCCCGACAGAAATCCTTGCGCGTCAACACCTTGAAGGGTTGCAGCCGCTGGCCGAGGACGCGGGCGTGGTGCTGGAGCTGCTGACGGGGCGCGACAAGGGCAACGAGCGCAAGGCCAAGCTGGCCGCATTGGCCGACGGGCGCATACAGATATTGGTGGGCACCCATGCGGTGTTTCAAAAGGACGTCGCATTCCGCGATCTGCGCCTTGCGATCATCGACGAACAGCACCGGTTTGGCGTACGGCAACGTCTGGCGCTGGGGTCCAAGGGCGTGCAGGCGGATGTGTTGGTGATGACCGCAACGCCGATTCCGCGGTCCCTGTCACTGGCGCAATACGGCGATATGGACGTGTCGGTGCTCGACGAAAAGCCGCCGGGCCGCAAACCGATCCGCACGGCGCTGGTCAGCACGGGCCGCATGGACGAGGTGATCGACCGGTTGCGCGCGGCGATTGCCAAGGGGCAGCAATGCTATTGGGTCTGTCCGCTGGTCGAGGAAAGCGAAGTGGTCGATCTGACCTCGGCGGGCGAGCGTTTCAAACGGCTGCGCGCGGCGTTGGGTGAAGGTGTCGTCGGGTTGGTGCATGGCCAGATGCCGCCCGCTGAAAAAGATGCGGCGATGGCGGCGTTTCAGGCGGGTGAAACATCTGTGCTGGTGGCGACCACGGTGATCGAGGTGGGGGTAAACGTGCCCAACGCCACGATCATGGTGATCGAGCGGGCCGAGATCTTTGGCCTGGCCCAGTTGCACCAGTTGCGCGGGCGCGTGGGGCGGGGCGATGCGGCATCCACCTGTTTGCTGATGTATCAGGCACCGCTGAGCGAGACGGGGCAAAAACGTCTGGAAGTGCTGCGCGAGACCGAGGATGGGTTCGTGATTGCCGAAACCGATTTGCAGATGCGCGGCGCGGGCGATGTGATCGGCACGGCGCAGTCGGGCCTGCCACGGTTTGCCGTCGCCGACCTTGAGCGGCAGGCAGGATTGATGGCCATTGCGCAAAGCGATGCGCGCAAGCTGTTGTCAGATGATCCCAAGCTGGAGACAGCGCGCGGCAAGGCAGCCCGCATGTTGTTGTGGCTGATGCGGCAGGACGAAGCCATTCGTTTGATTTCAGTGGGTTAGCGCAAATCCCCCTTTTGATGTTCCAATAAGTTCACAAATGTTCTCACAAAGTTCTTTACAGAACGTAAAGGATATGAGAACAAAGGAGCAACAAAGAACGGGAGATGACACGATGACCACCATGCGAATGATCAAATCCATCGCCACCCGCGCGGAAAGCACATTGTTGCAAGATGCGGTGGGGGCTGCGGCCTTGATGGTGATGCTGGTCGTCGGACTGCACCTGCCTGCCTTTGTCTGATTTTCTGCCTGCGATGTCGTGCCGGCTGTCTGGCGTATCCGTCCCAAATAGATGCGCATTAACGGGATTGCCTGTCCCGCGTTAACCAAGGTCCCCCTTGGCCGGACAGTTCGGGTCCCACACGACAAACGCTTTTCCTGCGCCGCCATCCCAACCGGATGTGCGGCGTTTTTTTTGCGGTTGGAACAGCCTTAAAATGTATAGGCCAGCCGCAAACCGCCCCAATGCACACCGTTGATTATGATCGGGGCCGACAGATCCTTCATCATGGCGAAATCGCCACCGCCCATGTCGCGGCGGTACACCTGCAACAGAAACGGATCGGTGCTGCGCCCCGCCTTTAACCCCACGCGGTCGTCAAAGATGCGCCGGTTGCGGCAATTGGCCATGTTCCACACCGGGTCACCCCCTTGTGGCTGCGAGAATTTGCGATTGTGGGTGGGCAGATAGCCGTTCACATCCACAGCGGCGCAAAACACCACGCGGTCGTCAAAGCGCAGCGCCGGTTCCTGAATATCAGGCATCACCTGATCCATCAGCTTGGTAAATCCGGTGACAACCTGAACCGGATTGCTTCCGGGCACCGGATGATATTGCCGGTCGAACATTTGCGCCTGCGTGATCTGGCCGTCCGCAATCGCTTGTTCCAACCGGCTGCTGGCGATGGCGGCAAGCTGGCGCACATAGTCGATCATCGGCGCGTCCTTGGTCGTGCCCCCCAGCGCCGCGCTGGATTGCACGATTTGTTCCGACCGGTCGATCAGCCGGTTGATCCGTTCGTGCGTGGATTTGATGCCGTTGGTGGTGCGGGTCACCGCCGCCTCTATCCCCACAAGGTTCGGCGAGAAACTGGCCATCGCCACGCCCACCACCTGCGTGCGGTCCGCAATCCGCGCCACCTGATCAAACGCCTGTTGCATCGAATTTTCGATCTGCGTCAGGGCACTGTCGCTGGCCCCGGTCAGATCAATCACGGTTTCGGCGGTGCTGGCAATCGTCTGCGCCTCGGTGCCCAGCAGCGCCATCCAGTCGGTCAGCGTTTCGATATTGCGGGTGATGCGGGTGGCCGCGTCCCTGGTCTTCTGGCTCAGCGCGTTGATCGCCTCGGCCACCACGGCAAAACCGCGCCCCGCGTCGCCCGCGCGGGCGGCTTCGATCTTGGCGTTGATGGCCAGCGTGTTCACCTGCATGGCAATTGTCGCGATCTGCGCGTTGTTGTCCTTGACCGCATCCAGCGTTTCACCAACAGAAAGCGTGCGATCGCGCAATTCCTGCACCCATCCGGCGACGGTGGTGGTTTGCGCCCCCAGACCCCGAATGGTGTCCGCCGACGTTTTGACATCGCGCACCGCGTCGCGGGTGCTGCCGGTCAGCGCATCCGACGCTTCATGCATCTCGGCATTGGCGGTTTCAACCTTGGTTGCGGAATGGGTCAGGGCGGCCAAAGCGGAGCGTTGTTCGCGGGCCTGGGTTTCGACCACGTCCAGAAAACCGGCCAGATCGACAATTTCATACCCCAATTCAGAGGCGCGCGCAGCCAGACGGTTGATCTGCTGAAGTTCGGCAATTTCGGAATGTGCGGTCATCATGCCTCGCCAGTTGTCAATCACTGGCTAGCGCAGATTGGTTCACAAGTTCCTAATGCGGGCGCGCTCAGGCGCAGTTGGCTTGCAAGGCCTGTTGCATCGCCTCGGCCGTGGCTTCGATGCTCAGCAGAATCGAGGCGTGGCGGTTGCGATACTCGCGGGCGGGTTCCAGCACCTTGAACCCGTCAAAGGGGGCGTCGGGCACCGGCCCTGCGTCCTTCAGCATGGCGCGCAACTGGTCGCGGGCGGTCTCGACCTCGGCCAGCGTGCGCCCGATCACGGCGCCCCCCACGACGGCCGCCGATGCCTGACCCAGCGCACAGGCTTTCACGTCCTGACCAAAGGCGCTGATGACCCCGTCGGCCACGCAGACATCCACCGTCACCGTCGACCCGCACAGCGGCGCGCGTTTCTTGACCGTGGCGCCGGGGCTTTCCAGCCGTTCGCGGTGCGGAATATCGGTGGCCAGCGCCAGAATCTGGCCCGAGTAAAGTTTGATAAGATCGCTGTCCGCCATGTCCGCTTTCCTTTCGGTGCACCCTGATACATAAGCGTCCCGGCCCGAGATGCAAATTAGGATTTACGTGATGTCCGACCAAAATTTCGACCCCGCAACCCTGACCTATAACGACGCGGGTCTGATCCCCGCGATAGCGCAGGATGCCACCACCGGCGATGTGCTGATGATGGCGTGGATGAACGCAGACGCCGTGGCGCGCACGCTTGAAACGGGCAAGGTCACCTATTGGTCGCGCTCGCGCAGCGCGTTCTGGATCAAGGGCGAAACATCCGGCAACGTGCAAGAGCTGGTCGATTTCCGCTTTGATTGTGACAGCGATTGCCTGTTGGTGATGGTCAACCAGACGGGGCCTGCGTGCCACACCGGGCGGCGGACGTGCTTTTACCGCGCTGTGCGGGGCGGTGAGGTGGTCGAGCTGGAAGCCGCGCCCTAAGCCGGCAGCCCGACCAGCCTGCGAATGTCGCGGGGCGTGGCACCCTCGGCACGGTATCTGGCGATGGCGCGCGCATCGTCGCGTTTGGCCAGCCGTTTGCCCGCGTCGTCACGGATCAGGCGGTGGTGATGATAGACAGGCGTCGGCAGGTTCAGCAGCCTTTGCAGCACCACATGAATGCGCGTCGCTTCGGCCAGATCGGCACCACGGACCACATGGGTGATCCCCTGCGCCGCATCGTCCAGCACCACGGACAAATGATAGGACGTGCCCATATCGCGCCGCGCCAGTACGATGTCGCCCAGCGTTTGCGTCAGATCTTCGGTGCTGAAATCCACCGTGCCTGCGTCCTCGCCCGTTTCGATGTAGCGCAGATCGCACAGCATTGGCACCGCGCGGGCCATGTTCAGGCGCAGGGCGGCGGTGTCGGGGATGGGCGTTTCGGGGGCAGGCACATGGCGGCAGGTGCCGGGGTAGATCGGGCCGTCGGGGCCGGTCAGCACTGCGCCTTCCTGCGGGGCAGACAGCGCGTACTGGATGTCGCGGCGGTTGCAGGTGCAGGGGTAGATCAGACCGGATTTCCATAGTTTATCAATGGATTGCCGGTAAAAGTTCATGTTTTCCGACTGGCGCAGAACCGGCTGTTCCCACGTCAGGCCCAGCCACGTCAAATCGTCGTATATCTGCGCCTCCCATTCGGGACGTGCCCGCGCGCGGTCGATGTCTTCGATGCGCAGCAGGAACCGACCTCCCTGAGCCTGTGCCATGTCGTGCGCCAGCATGGCAGAATAGGCATGGCCCAGATGCAGCGGCCCTGTGGGGGATGGCGCAAACCTTGTGGTGAATGTCACGCTTTTTCAATCACATATATGGTGCCGTTCAAGTTGATTTCGGGCAGGTGCGGCCCGTCCTCGCGCATCAGCAGGCGGGCGGCACCGCAGTCGGTCCATTCGGACAAGGTGCCCTCGCAGGCGGGGTCTTTCAAGGCGTGATCGTTCAGCGAAAACACCAGCTTGCCGCCCTTGGGCAGCTTGCGCATCAGCGTGTGCAGCATTCCTGCGGGTGCAGCCCCTGAGCCAATCGCACCGACGGCGGCTATCAAGCTGTATGTGCCATCGGCAAAAGGCAGGGTTTTGCCGCCCTTGATCCGGGTAAGGGACCGGTAAATCGCCTTGTCCTGCGCCAGCGCCAGCATTTCCGACGACAGGTCCACGCCGTCGATCACGTCAAAGCCGGCATCGCGCAGCGCCTGTCCCGACAGGCCGGTGCCACAGCCGAAATCCAGTACAGGAACATCCGTGTCTTGTACATATTTCCGCAAGGCGGCCGCGCAACGGGCCGGGGTGGCATAACCCTGAGCGGTAATATCAGCCTCGTAACTGGCGGCCCAGTCATCGTACAGCGCACGGGTTTCACCCGCGTCGCGGGCTGTGTAAGCTTTGTTCAGAAATGATGACATAAGGCAAAGGTAGGGCCAAGCGGCCCCACCGTCCAGTCTGTCGTCAGGCAATCGCGCCCTGCGGGGCCAGCCATGCCTGCCAATCCGCCTTGGCGCGGTCGGTATAGGCCTTGTAGCGGTCCTTGCGTCCGCGACGGCCTGATTTCAGCCCGTCAACGGGGGGGAACAGGCCAAAGTTCACGTTCATCGGCTGGAACGTCTTGGCCTCGGCCCCACCCGAGATATGGGTGATCAGCGCGCCCATCGCAGTGGTGTTCGGGGGCGTGTCCAGCGTGCCGCCCAGCAGTTCGGTGGCCGCCATGCGCCCTGCCAGCAGCCCCATGGCCGAGGATTCCACATAGCCTTCGACACCGGTGATCTGGCCTGCGAAGCGCACATTGGGCCGCGACCGCAGGCGCATCTGGCCATCCAGCAACGTGGGACTGTTCAGGAACGTGTTGCGGTGGATGCCGCCCAGACGGGCAAAGCTGGCGTTTTCCAGCCCGGGGATCATCTTGAACACTTCGGTCTGCGCGCCGTATTTCATTTTGGTCTGAAATCCGACGATGTTGTACAGCGTGCCCAGCTTGTTGTCGCGGCGCAACTGCACCACGGCGTGCGCCTTGACGTCGGGCTGGTGCGGGTTGGTCAGGCCCACGGGTTTCATCGGGCCGTGGCGCAATGTCTCGCGGCCCCGTTCGGCCATCACCTCGATCGGCAGGCAGCCGTCGAAATATCCCGCCGTTTCGCCCTCGTGAAACTCGGTCTTGTCGGCGGCCAGCAGGGCGTCGATGAAGGCGTCGTATTGCGCCTTGTCCATGGGACAGTTCAGGTAGGCGGTGCGCTCTTCCTCGGTCTCGCCCTTGTCATAGCGCGACTGCATCCAGGCGCGTTCCATGTCGATGCTGTCGTGATAGACGATGGGGGCAATCGCGTCGAAAAACGCCAGCGCCTCGGCGCCGGTCTCGGCGGCAATCGCCTGACCCAAGCTTGAAGACGTCAGCGGACCGGTGGCGAAGATCCACGTGCCGGTGTCGGGCAGCGCGGTGATCTCGCCGTATTCCACGGAAATATTCGGATGCGCCATCAGGGTGTCGGTGATGGTCTGGGCAAAGGGGTCGCGGTCCACGGCCAGCGCACCGCCAGCGGGCAGGCGGTGTTTGTCCGCCGTTGCCATGACCAGCCCGTTCGCCGCGCGCATTTCCCAATGCAACAACCCCACGGCGTTCTGTTCGCTGTCGTCGGACCGGAACGAATTGGAACACACCATTTCGCCCAGCAGACCGGTCTGGTGGGCAAAGGTGCCGACCTGAGGGCGCATTTCATGGATCACGACCTGCACGCCCATGTTGGCGGCTTGCCATGCTGCTTCGGACCCGGCCATGCCGCCGCCCACAATATGAAGGATATCTGTCATAGGGCTGATGTAGGGCAGGGCGCGGCCATGCGCAACGGGGCGCAGACATGCCTGTGCCGTGGGGTGCGTTTAGGGCTTTCGTTTTTCAGGGGGATATTTTGGGGTCGCCGCTGCGGGAATGGTCGGTCAGAGAGAGCTGACCTGGAGGGACCTTCCGCCGACGGCGACCCAAAATCGTTTCAGCCACTTGGCTTGTCATTCTTGTGACACAGTAATGCCCGATTTGCCAGAGATTCCGCGTGAACAATCCATCCCGAAATGGAAACAGTGAGAAGTTCGAGGTTATCTCTTTTTATTCCAAACAGTTAAACAGTTCGGCAGAAATTCACCTATTGCTCCCAGCGTGGGTCACGCTTGTCCAAAAACGCCGCAATTCCTTCTTCGGTGTCCCGGTGCAGCATGTTTTCCACCATGACATCGCCGGTGTGCGCATAGGCAGCATCGGTGGTCATCGACAACTGGTCATAAAACGCCTGTTTGCCGATTTTCACCGCCGACCCCAGCTTGGCCGCGACCGTATCGGCCAGCTCTTGCGTCTCTGCGGCCAGATGCTCGGGCAGGACCGCACGGTTGATCAGCCCCAGCGCCTGCGCGCGGTCGGCTTCGATGAACTGGCCGGTGGTCAGCATCTCGAACGCCTGTTTGCGCGGGATGTTGCGGGTCAGCGCCACCATCGGGGTGGAACAGAACAGGCCGATGTTCACGCCATTGACGCCAAAACGTGTGCCCTGCGCCGCGATGGCCATGTCGCAGGTGGCGACCAGCTGGCACCCCGCAGCGGTGGCGATGCCGTGGACTTGTGCGATGACCGGCTGGGGCAGGGATTGCACCCGCGCCATCATCGACGAACAGCGGTTGAACAGATCGGCGAAATAGCCGCGCCCGCCGTCCGGCTTCTGGCGGCCTTCGGTCATTTGTTTCAGATCGTGACCGGCGCAGAATGCCTTGCCACTGCCAGACAGGATCACCGCGCGGATGCTGCGCGTCTCGGCGATGTCGTCCAGCGTGGTGTGCAGCGCCAGAATCATTTCGTCCGACAGCGCATTCAGCCGCTCGGGTGCGTTCATCGTCAGATGGGCCACGCCGTCCGTGACCTTACGTTCAAGAATTGCCATCTTGCCCTCCAGGTGTTTGACAGGAACCTTAGGTCAGGGATGAGCAGAGGGAAAGCCATGCAAACGGTGATGAGCGCAGAAGACTTGATGGCCTTTTTGGTGGTCGAGTTCGATCAGGTGGCCAACGACTTTATCGTCGAAGAGGTGGGGGGCGGCAAAATCCGCGTCCGTCTGGTGGTGGACACCCGTCATTTGCGCCCCGGTGGCACCGTGTCGGGGCCGTCGATGTTCGCACTGGCGGATGTGGCGGCCTATCTGGCGACGCTGGCTTTGGTCGGCCCCAAGGCGCTGGCCGTGACCACGAATTGTTCCATTGATTTCATGCGCAAACCGGCTGCGGGCGTCGATCTGGTGGCACATGCGACGGTTCTGAAGCTGGGCAAGCTGTTGTCGGTCACCGATGTATTGATACATTCGCACGGCATGGACGCGCCCGTGGCCCGTGCCAGCCTGACCTATGCGATTCCGCAGAAATAACCGCCAGATATGAAAAGACCGCCGGGACGAACCCGGCGGCAAGGAAGAGGTCTGTCACGCGTCACAGGGACGTTACGCGCGCCAGAAAACCCGACGTGACTCGGTATAAGCCACGTGCGGGGTCAGTCCCACATCGTCCAGCTGCTGTTGCGTCAACTGGCCAAGTGCCAGGCGCGTGCGGCGGCGTGTGGCCCATTTCGACAGGGCAACCGCCAGATTGATCGCAACGACAGAAGTGACCGGCAGCGTGCGCGTGTCGCGCAGGTGGGCCAGGGCGTCGGCGGACAGGGCAGTTGTCTGTGTCATGGGAAATCTCCTTTGGTTCTTCCGATGAATTGTATTGACACAATTTGGCGTTATTGCCATGAGTATTGATACAAAGGCGAATGCAAAGAATCTATGGAAGCATTGTAATGGATACAATTTGGCCGGACACGCTGCCAACCGGTGCAGGGCCCAAGTACAAAGCCGTGGCGCAGATCATCCGCGCGGCGGTGTCAGAGGGGGCATTGACCCAAGGCACACGGCTGCCGCCGGTGCGCGACCTGGCGTGGCAGCTCAAGATCACGCCGGGCACCGTGGCGCGTGCCTATACAATTCTGACGGACGAGGGGCTGCTGAACGCCGAAGTCGGGCGGGGCACCTTTGTGGCGCCGCCTGTGGACGACGATGCCGCCTTTGCCCCGCCGATCGAGATTGACAGCGCCGCCCACAACCGCGAGGCGCAGGACTGGCGGGTGAACATGGTGTCACCGCATTTGCCCAGCGTCGGACAGGCGCACCTGATCCGTGGCCTTCTGGCCGATATTGCCCGCGATCCGCCGTCCGGCATGATGCACTATCCCGACCGCACCAACGCCCGCCCTGCGCGCGAGGCGGTGGTGAAATGGCTGGCGGGCGCGCAGTTGGGCCATATGGATCAAAGCGATGTTGTGCTGGCCAACGGTGGGCAAAGCGCCATCCTGCTTTTGATGCAGGCGCTGCTGAGGGGGCGCAAACCGGCGGTTCTGGTCGAGGATCTGTCCTATCCCGGTTTCCGCCGTGCTGCCGATCTGGTGCGCGCCGATGTGGTGCCCGTTGCGATGGATGCTTACGGCGTGATCCCCGAGGCGCTGGCCCGTGCCGCCGCCCAGAACGATGCACAGGTATTCTGCACCTCGCCCGAGGTGCACAATCCCACCTGTCTGTTCACCCCGCTGGAACGCCGGCTTGAGCTGGTCGAGGTGGCCCGCGCCCATGACCTGCAAATTATCGACGACGACTGCTATCAGATCGCGGCGGCCAAGGCGCCGTCCTACCGGATGCTGGCGCCGGAGCGGGGCTGGTATGTCTCGTCGATTTCGAAATCGCTGACACCGGCCTTGCGGATCGGCATGGCCATCGCACCGCACGGGCGGGCGGCCCCGCTGCGCCGTGCGGCGGAACATGCGTTTTTTGGACTGCCGACGCCAATTCTGGACCTGACGGCGGCTTTGCTGACCCATCCGCAATTGCCGGCGCTGACCGGGCAGGTGCAGGCGGGCATCAACCAATATGTACAGGCGGCGGTGAACATTCTGGGCCGCTACGACCTGCGCTGGCGCGAGAATGTGCCGTTCGTCTGGCTGCCGCTGCCCGAAGGCTGGCGGGCCACCGCGTTTTGCCAGGCCGCCGAGGCGCAGGGCGTGCAGGTGCGCGCGGGCGAGGAATACGCCTGTCGCGACGCGCGCAGCCCGCACGCGATCCGGTTTGCCATCAACGCCGGTGTGCGGCTGGAGACCTTCAAGGACGCGGTGGGACGTTTGCGCATGTTGTTGGACAACCCGCCCGAGCAAATCAACGTCTGAACGTTGGGGTATAATAATACCTTATTTGCAAGGCATTGATTTTCAACGGTTATAAAAGATTTGCGCCGCTTGACCGTGCTTGCGCGTGCTATATAACCCGCCCATCGCATACCAGGGACACGCACCGCGTGGCCCGCAACAGCAAACAGGAAACTCCTGCAATGAAAACCTTTACCGCAACACCTGCGGATATCGACAAGAAATGGATCCTGATCGACGCCGAAGGCATCGTTCTGGGCCGTCTTGCCTCGATCGTCGCAACCCGCCTGCGCGGCAAGCACAAGCCGTCGTTCACACCGCACATGGACATGGGCGACAATGTGATCATCATCAACGCTGAAAAAGTGCAACTGACTGGCAAGAAGCGCCAGGAAGAGCATTTTTGGCACACCGGCCACCCCGGTGGTATCAAATCGCGCACCAAAGAGCAGATCCTCGAAGGTGCACACCCCGAGCGCGTGGTCACGCTGGCCGTCAAACGGATGCTGCCCGGCAACCGTCTGAGCCGTCAGGTCATGACCAACCTGCGCGTCTATGCTGGCGGTGAACACCCGCACGAAGCGCAAAACCCCGAAGTTCTCGACGTGAAGTCGATGAACAAGAAAAACACGCGGAGCGCATAAGCATGGCCGACGAAATCAACACACTCGAAGATCTGCAAGCCGCAGTGACCGAAAATGTCGGCGGCGTGCAAGGCACTGAAACCGATCTGAACCCGCGCGAGCAGGTTCGTGACGAATTCGGTCGGTCCTATGCCACAGGCAAACGGAAAGATGCGGTTGCCCGCGTCTGGATCAAACCCGGTTCGGGCAAGGTCACCGTGAACGGCAAAGAGATGAAAACATACTTTGCCCGTCCGGTTCTGCAAATGATCCTGGCCCAGCCCTTCACCGTTGCCGGTGTCGAAGGCGAATTTGACGTGGTTGCCACGGTCAAGGGCGGCGGTCTGTCCGGTCAGGCCGGTGCGGTCAAGCACGGCGTGTCCAAAGCGTTGCAACTGTACGATCCCTCGCTGCGTGGCGCGTTGAAAGCCGCAGGCTTCCTGACACGCGACAGCCGCGTTGTGGAACGTAAGAAATACGGTAAAGCCAAAGCGCGTAAGAGCTTCCAGTTCTCCAAGCGTTAATCCGGCTTACACCGCGAAGACTTGGAAGAACCCGCGCCACGGCGCGGGTTTTTTCGTTTTCGGAATTTACGTACAAAAAGGCGCGCAATCTGTACAAGATCACGCGCCAATTGTCTGTCAGGTGGTGGCTGGATCAGCCGCCGAATTCATACGACACGGTAAAGCCCAACAGGCCGTCGCTGTCGTTGGTGTCTTCGTACAGAACCTGAAACGCGGTGCTGTCGTTGATCGCATAAACCGCGCCCAGTTCGCCATAGACGTTGTCATCACGATCCGAGTTGCCAACCAGACCCACCAGCGACCAACGGTCGTTCAGGGGCGCTTCGAATGCGAATTCCTGATCGCTTTTGCCGGTGTCGGGGTCGACGATCACGGCAATGGCACCCTCAACGCTGTCGGTGACGGGGAAGGCCAGCGTTGCGGTGATTTCTTCGGAATGGCCATCAGTGTTGTTCAGCCAGATATAGCCATAGGTCAGATCCCACGACATGCCGTTGCCAAATTCGGCGCCGTAGCCAAGGTTGGCTTCGTATTCCACGTCATCCGCCGGGTCCTGGTACAGGGTGGTGATGGTCAGGCCGCCGTGAAACCCGGAATAGGCCAGTTCGAAAAAGCCTTCGAGTTCGTTTTCGGCATGGTCCAGATCGTCCTACGTGGCGAACCGTGCTGTGGCGGCAATGCCTGCGCTCCACGACAGAACCGGGCGGTCCTGAACCGGATCAAAGATCGGATCGGCACCAACGGCAATGTTGTCTTGGGCAAAGGCGGCACCCGCGCAAAGAGTCGCGAAGACACCCGCACCGATGAGGGTTTTAGTGGTCATGATTGTGCTTTCAGTGGGAGGTCCCTGGCTGGTCTGGCGACTTGCTAGGACTGGTTTTGATTGAGTCTTTTACTAAGGTACTGAAATGCACCATGCAATGCCAAACCCCGCCATCCTCGTGTGACAAGGATAGATCAAGGTTATGACGCCTTAATTTCGTGCAGAGTCCTAGCTGCGCGCCTCAGCGTTGACGTACCAGTCATCAAAGCGCGACACGTCTTCCAATACGCGCGCATAGCCTTTTGAAGTCAGCAGGGCATGTATATCTTCGCGTTGCGGGGCAAAGTTGTGCTCGACCGTCAGAATGCGGAACGACCAGCGGTCGAAGTCCAGCGCGTTCAATATGTCGAATTCACTGCCTTCGGTGTCGACGGACAGATAGTCGATCACCTCAGGCGCGCCATGTTCCGCAAGCAGATCGTTCAGCGAAATGGTCGTGACATCGTAGGATGTGCCGCGCAATTTGCGAGACTTTGACACAAAGGTAGAAATCGCCGAGTTTTCACCACGGGGGGCTTCGGTGAATTGCAAGGTTTCGCCCGAGGCGCGCCAGACACAGCGCTTTTCGATCGCGCACGCACGGTTGGCGGTCAGTTCGGCCTGCCAGTTGCGGGCGGGTTCAGCCAGGATGCCGCTCCAGCCGAATGCGGTTTCCATCAACCAGGTGTTGTTCAGATCAACGCCGTTGGTGGCGCCGAATTCGACGAAGAAACCGTTCTTTTTGAAATCCAGTCGCGCCAGCGCAAACAGATCTTGTCGCAGTTGCGATTTGGAGTGGTCCAACAGGTCAATACAGGTGCTGCGATGTTCCGGCGTGACGGATTTGATAAAATTCAGATCGAAGTAACCTGGTTCACGCCGTTTCAGGTCGCGTAGGCGATCCTTTCGGGTGATCGTGGCGTTGGAAAAAGATATTGGTCCTGTTTAAGAGATCTTATTATAAGGTTTTTCTACTCAAGGTTGATCGGTTGGAAAGCCCTTTCTTCACAAGGATTTACCTTTTGGGGTCACCCATCCGGCGCCACCAGGCCCAAACCGCGCAAGTATATGCCGATGCCGCTTTCCAGAAGGTCCTCGGGGGGGAAGGGGCTGGCGCGGCCGGGGCTGTTGCGGGCGAAGAGTTCGACGACGCCGTGGCTCATCGCCCAGATGTGGGCGCTGAACATGGACGCGGGGGGGCGTTTGTCGGCGGGGATGTGTTGTGACAGGTCGCTGGCGGCTTTTTCCAGAACGCCGTTCGCGCGGTTGGCAGCGGCGGCCAGTTCCGGCGTGCGGTTGATCGAGATGCCGCTTTCGAACATCGAAATATAGTGGCCGGGGTGCTTGCGGGCAAAGGCCAGATAGGCGCGGCCCGTGGCCTCGAACGCCGCCAGCGCCGAGGGCTGGCCGGACTGATAGGCGTAATCCATCAGGTCCGCGAATATCTCGTAGCCTTGCAGCGCTGCCTCGGCGATCAGGTCCTCGCGGCCCTCAAAGTGACGGTAGACAGCGGCGGGGGTGACACCCGCCTGTTTGGCAGCCTCGGACAGGGTAAAGCCTGTGGGGCCCTTCAGCTCGATCAGCTCAAGCGCCGCATCGACCAGCGCCTGCCGCAGATTGCCATGGTGATAACCGCGTTTAGGCATCCCAGATGTCCGGTCCGCCACAGATGCTTTCGTCAATCTTGCCAATGGCTTGGGCGTCCTTGTTGGTGTAGTCCAGCCCGTGCAGCACACAGCGGATCGCGGCCAGGCGCGCGCGACGCTTGTCGTCGGACCGCACGATGGTCCACGGCGCATGGTCCGAATGCGACCGGTCCAGTGTTTCGCGGATGGCGGTGGAATAGTCGTCCCATTTCTTCAGGCCCTCGACGTCGATCCAGCTAAGCTTCCACTGCTTCAGCGGATCGGATTCGCGGTCCATCATCCGACGCAATTGCTCTTCGCGGCCCACGTTCAGCCAGAACTTGAACAGGTGAATGCCGTCCTCGACCAGCATCTCCTCAAAAGGTTGGACCTGTTGAAAGAAATGCGCGCGCTGTGCATCGGTGCAAAAACCGAAAACCTTTTCGACGACGCCGCGATTGTACCAGCTTCGGTCAAAGAACGACAGGTTGCCTGCACTGGGCAAGCGTCTGATGTAGCGTTGGAAATACCATTCTCCGGCCTCTTTTTCCGTGGGCTTGGGCAGGGCCACCACCTGCGCGCTGCGCGGGTTCAGGTTTTCGCGGAACCGTTTGATCGTGCCGCCTTTGCCCGCCGCGTCGCGGCCTTCGAACACACAGGCCACGCGCGCGCCGCTTTCCTGCACCCAGGCCTGCATTTTGACCAGTTCGATCTGCAACCGCTCCATCTGCTTGTCATAGGCCTTGCGCGACATGCGTTCGGAATGCGGATAGCTGTCGGACAGCACGTCGTCCTTGTCGGCGCGCGCGATGGTTTTGCGGATGTCCTCGGGCGCTTCGCTTTCGGCAAAGGCGCTGATGGCGCCGTCGAATGGTTTGGTCACGCGGCGTGCTCCCCTGAAGTGACTTCTATTAACATCAATATGGTGCGGCGTGGCGCTTAACGCAAACCCGCACGTTGCGCTGCACGGTCAATGGCATCGACAACGGCCTGCGGATCGACGTGATGTGGCATATGTCCAACACCGGGCAGCACGGTCAGATGGGCGCCGGGCACCTGTTGCGACAGCGGGATCGAGTGGACGGCCAGCGGCACGGTGTCGTCGGCATCGCCGTGCACGATTTCCATCGGCATGGTCAGGGTCGGCAGCTGCGGTTTCATCGCAACCATATGCGGGCGCAGGGTGTTCACCTGACGCACATTGGCGCGCAGGGTGGTGCGGCGCATGGACAGGCCTGCGCCGATATAGTCGGCATAGCCTTGCGGCGCGGTCTGCGGGGCAAAAATGCTGTCGATGCGGTCCTTGACGTAGGGGCGGGGGGTAAAGGCGGTGATCAGCGGCACCACCAGCGCGCCACCCCAAGGTGCGCCCAGAACGGTGTAGAACGGCCCCAGATCGCCCGGCCATGGCTGTGCGACGCCCGCGACCATCACAACGGCGGCGGTGTCGTCGGGCCGCGACAGCGCCCATGCCAGCGCGACAGAGCCGCCAAAGCTGTGGCCCAGCACGACGGGATTGCGCACGCCCAACTGGTCGGCGGCACCCTGCAACAGCGCGGCTTGCGTCTGGGGCGGGGTGCCTTGCGACGCCCACGCGCCGTTGGCGGCGTCATCGGGCAGGCCGGTCCAGCCCAGTCCGGGGCGGTCGAACAGGATCACGCGGTAGCGGTCGGTCAGCCGTTCGGCGAAATCAAAGGTAAAGTCGCGCACATTGCCGCCAGCACCATGGATCAGCACCAGATCGGGGCCCTGGCCCATGACAACCGCGTGCACCTGCGTGCCGTTCACGTCCAGCATCTGTCCGATGGGCGGATGGGTGCGCGCGGCGCGTGCCTCGCGGTAATGGGCCGCGATTTGCACGGTGGCCACAAGGGCCAGACCGAGAACAACGAGCCAGATCAACAGTTTACGTCCCAATTTTGGCCAGTTCAAATGGCGTGGATTGGTAGATTTCATTGATCCAGTTCCCGTACAAAAGATGCGCATGGCTGCGCCAGCGGTTTTGTGGCGGCTGGCTGGGGTCGTCGTTGGGATAGTAATTCATCGGCACGTTGATTTCGGTGCCTGCGGCCACGTCGCGGTCGTATTCCTGTTTCAGCGTGTCACTGTCGTATTCAAAGTGGTTGAAGATATAAAGCGCGCGGTGGTCCACGTCCTCGACCAGACAGGGGCCGACCTCGTCACTGCCCAGCAGGGTGCGCAAGGCGGGCACGTCGTCAACCTCGGCCTGTCGCATTTCGGTCCAGCGGCTGACCGGGATCACGCAATCGTCCGAGAACCCGCGCAGATACGGCGAGGCAGGCGCAAGGTTGCGGTGCCGGAAGCAGCCAAACGCCTTTTTCTCCAGCATGTGTTTCTGCACGCCGTGGAAGTGGTTGATCATCGCCATCCCGCCCCAGCACACGCCAAAGGTGGAATGTACGTTGGTCTGGGTCCAGTCCATCACGCGCTGCAATTCGTCCCAATAGCCGACGTCGTTAAAATCAAGGTGTTCAATCGGCGCGCCGGTGATGATCAGCCCGTCGAACTTTTCATCCATCACCTCGGACACGGGGCGATAGAACGCCTCCATATGTTCGGCGGCGGTGTTGCGGGTGTTGTGGTCTGTCATGCGCAGCAGGCTGAATTCAATCTGAAGCGGCGTGGCCCCGATCAGGCGGGCAAACTGGTTTTCCGTCTGGATCTTCTTGGGCATCAGGTTCAGCAGCGCGATGCGCAGCGGGCGGATGTCCTGACTGGCGGCTAGTTCCTCGTCCACAACCATCACACCCTCGCGGGTCAGCACGTCGTAAGCGGGCAGGGTGGCTGGGATCTTGATGGGCATTGGCTTGGGTCCGGTCTTGTATTGGAAAGGGTCAGATAGGGTTTTAAGTGCGCCGCTCAAGGGCTGTGGCGATCAGGTCGGTGAAATCGGCGGGGGATTTCATGGCCGCCACCTCGTCTGCGGTGACGGTCACGCCCCAGCGCGCCATCGCCTCGTAACGCGGCTGGCGGTGCGCCAGCGCGCGGGCATAGGTCCAGCGGATGAACGTATCGGGGTTCACTTGTGCTTCGGACAGTCCTGATTCCGCAAGGTATTCGTCCCAGCACTGTTTCAGGAATGCAGGCAGATAGGCCATCGGTTTGGGGGCTTTGTCAAAGCGGCGGATCAGCTCGGCGGTGTGCGCGTCGTTGCCCTTGATCCACACGGGCAGGCAGGTTGCCGACAGCTCGGTCATCAGCGGATCGTGATCGTCGTCGGCATCGACCCATTCGCAGATCGACCCGCCGGTGTCGCAGATGAAATGCGGATAGCCATAGAGCGCGCGGCCCCGGTCGGCGAAATAGGCGGTGTCGCGCAGGGCGCTGATTTCGGCGCGGCGGAACTGTTCCTGACGGCGGGTGTATTCGTCGATGGCCAGCCCGCCCAAGGCCGGATCGCCCGGTTTGCCCAGATAGGTGGCGACGGGGGACAGGTTTTCAAAGGTGATGTTCGAGCCGATGTAGATGCTGTCCGACAACAGCAGATCGCGCAGGAACGGCACTTTCATCGCTTCGGCCTTGGCGTTGTCGGCGATGTATTCGCCCATGTAGCGGGTGCCGATGCGGTAGTCGATCGAGTAGTGGAACCAGTCACCCGAGGCGCGCAGCAGCGTCGACATGTGGGTTTTGCCCAAGCCTGACATGCCATAGACAAGCACGCGTTTTTCGGGGGCGTCGCGCCAGCTTGCGGCATCGGGGTATAGCATCGGTCAGGGTCCGTTATCTGTTTGACCACGTTCCTAACCGAGCGCCGGACAAGACGCCAGTTCCGGCTGCCGTCACATGAAAAAACCCGCAGCCTGTGGGACTGCGGGTTTCAGGGTTTTCCTGAAAAGGATCAGGTCAGAACGTGTAGCCGACCTTTATACCAATCGCGACGGCGTGGTTGTCCTTGAAGTTCGAGGCAGCGGTCGCACCGCCGTCGATTGATGTCTGGGCGTCACCGATATTGATATAGCGGATGCCCGTGGTGACCTTCATGTTGTCCTTGGTGTAGACCGCCGCCAGTGCCAAGCTTTTGGAGCCGTCTGTTGGGCCAAGGTTGCTGGCAAAGCCGCCGTTCGACTTTTCATAGCCGACCGAAGCCGACACCGACCATGTTTCGCTGAGACGACGGCCGACACCCAGCGAATAGCTGAACACGTCGTTGTCGTAGCTGACCAGTGACGCACCTCCTGATACGACTTGGTAATCTGCCGGTGTGATGTCGAATTCAGACCACTCTACCCAACGGATACCACCAAATAAAAGTGTGTCTTGCGCGACGCCCGTTTGGAAATCCAGATTGACCGATTGTGGCGTTTCGATCTGTGTGATTGAAGAATTTGCGCCCAAGGCCGAGGTTTCATTCGTTTGAACGTCGTGTTTGATGCTTGAATTGTAGGTCAGAGCCACCCGCAGGGCGATGTCTGGTCGTTCATACGCAACACCAGCGACATAGCCGATCCCAATGTCACGCTCTCCTGATACATTGTAGGGTCCACTTGGAATAAACGGCACCGCAGCCGTCGCCTCGATGCTTTGCACCCGGATACCGCCGTGAACGCTGAAGTTGTTTTCGAACTTGTAGCGCATCAGGCCGGTGATCGCGTGGGCGTCCAGATCAGCCATGGAGCCAGCCGCGAAATAGCCCGTGCCCGTGGGATAATCCACATCCGCGCCAAAGGGTTGGTCATAGATGATCGCATAGGACAAACGGTCGTTGATGTCCGCTTTGTAGGCCGCACCCAGTTGCAAGAAGCTGGACGTCATGTCGCCCGAGCCGAAACCGCCCAGACCGGCAACGGCCGTGCCCGATGTGTCGGGGGACACCGACCCAAGGCTGAATTCTGCATAGCGACCGCTTTCGAACAGCGCCTGAATGGACTGTCCCGAACGGTCGATGCCGCCCGCTTGCGCGGCACAAGCCGAGCCAAGAAGCGCCGTAATGGCGATGGTCTTTACTGTCATGTCACTCCTCCCCAGAAGCTGCTTCGCGAACGATCGTTGGCGAAGACAAATAAAACTAAGCGTAGAGAACGGGCCTGCGTCAACGTTGACGCATGGGCAAGATTGGTTGCCTTACGCAAGGTTATTCACCTGCGGACCAACGTTGTAAATGTGAGGCCAATCTATGAAGCGATGCTATCTAGGCGGGATTTTACGGTCAACCAGTCGCGCAATGATGGCGCGCCAAGTGCGGCCATCCAGCACCACCAGCCCCAGCGCCAACAAGGCAAAGCCTGCATAGGCCTGTGGCCCCAGCGTTTCGCTGCGCACCCACGCGCCCAAGGTGATGGCAACGGGTGGGATCAGCAGGGTGACAATCATCAGGTTGCCGCTGCCCGCCATGTTCAGCACGCGGTAGTACAGCAGGTAGGCGCCCGCCGTGGCGACGATGGCATAATAGGCGATGGCCAGCACCGTATCGGGTGCCAGCGACAACGTGATCGGTCCCTCGACGCTCCAGGCCAGCGGCAGGGTGATCAGGCTTGATCCGGTCAGCATTCCGGCGGCGGCCAGCACAGGATGCAGCCCGCCCAGATGCTTGCGCGCCCAGACACCGGCCAGCGCATAGCTGACCGCACCACCCAAGACGGCGAGTTGGGCGAGGCTTTGCAGATCAAAGCTGTGCAGGCTGTCCAGACCGATGGCGGTGGCCACGCCCGCAAAGCCCAGACCCACGCCAAGCGCGCGCCGCGGGGTCATACGTTCGTCTGTAAAGAACAGTGACGCGGCCAGTACGCCGAAAATGGCGGTGGCCGCGTTGAAGATCGAGGTCAGGCCGCTGGCGATGTGCAACTGCCCCCATGCCATCAGGCCAAAGGGGATCACATTGTTCAGCAGTCCCATCACCACGAACGCGCCCCAGATGCGCGGGTCGCGTGGCACCGGAATACGGCGCAGCGCCACCACGATCCACAGCACCAGCATCGCCCAGCCGGTGCGATGCGCCACGGCCCACAGCGGCCCGATTTCGTCCAGTGCCACGCGGATCGACAGGAACGACCCGCCCCAGATCAGCCCCAGCAGCAGCATTTCGGCCCATGCGCGGCCGGAGATGGATTTTTGGTATGTCATGGCCTTGGGCCTAGCAGTGCTGTCTTGGTGATACGATCCGAATGCTGCGCAATCAGCGGCGGCGGGTTTCGAACCAGATGTTCATGTAGTTGCCTGCAAAGATCACCGCAGCCCCGACAAACACCCAGATATCAATGCTTTCGTTATACACCAGCATTCCCACCACAGCGATGGTCGGCAGGCGGATAAAGTCGATGGGGACAACCACGGTGGCCGGTGCGATTTTCAGCGCGTTGGTCAGGCAGAAATGCGCCAGCAGACCGGCCAGGCCGATCAGCGTCAGCCAGGGCAGCGTCGTCGCTGAGGGCAGCATCACATCGCCGTCGTATCCTGCCATGACCATCCCCATGACCAGTTGCATCGTGGTCAGCCAGAACAGGATACAGGTGATCGACTGGGTGCGGGTCAGACGTTTGGTGAACATGATGGTCAGCGCGAAAAAGATCGCGGCGCTGGCGGCGGTCACCACGCCTGCGTTGATCGCGCCCACGTCGGGGCGCGCCACGATCAGGATGCCGACAAATCCCAAAAGCGCCGCCAGCACGCGCATCGACGTCAGCCGTTCGCCAAGGATCAGCGGGGACAATACGATCACCCAGATCGGCGAGGTGAACTCCAATGCAAAGACCTGCGCAAGCGGGATCAACGTCACCGCGTAGAACCACAGGTTCTGTCCGGTGAAATGCGCGGCGTTGCGGATCAGATGCGTGCCCATCTGCTGGGTGTTGACCTGCCGCCACGTGCCGGTGACACCAGCCACCAGACAGACGATCACCACGCCCACAAGGCTGCGGTACATCATGATCTCAAAGGTATCGAGCTGCGAGGCCACTTCGCGCCCGGCCACGGCCATCGCCGAAAACGACGCTATCGACCCGCTCATCCAGAGGGCGGCCTTGAGGATGGGGTTCATTCGGTTAGCGCCTTGATCTGGATGTAAAAGACAGCCCCGCGTGCAGGGCTGTCAAAGCGTTTATTCCCACTCGATGGTGCCCGGAGGTTTCGAGGTGATGTCATAGGTCACCCGGTTGATCCCCGGCACTTCGTTGATGATCCGGGTGGCGGTTTCGCCCAGGAAATCGTGGCTGAACGGATAATAGTCGGCGGTCATGCCGTCGACCGAGGTGACCGCACGCAGCGCACAGGCGAAATCATAGGTACGCCCGTCGCCCATCACGCCGACGGTGCGGACGGGCAGGATGGCAACGAAGGCCTGCCAGATTTCATCGTACAGCCCGTGCTTGCGGATCTGGTCGATATAGACGGCATCGGCCTCGCGCAGGATGTCCAGCTTGGCGCGGGTGATCTCGCCGGGGCAGCGGATCGCCAGACCCGGACCGGGGAAGGGATGGCGCCCGATAAAGCTGTCGGGCAGGCCCAGTTCGCGGCCCAGTGCGCGCACCTCGTCCTTGAACAGTTCGCGCAGCGGCTCCACCAGCTGCATGTTCATCCGCTCGGGCAGACCGCCGACGTTGTGGTGCGATTTGATGGTGACCGAGGGGCCGCCGGAAAACGACACGCTTTCGATCACGTCGGGGTACAGCGTGCCCTGTGCCAGGAAATCCGCGCCGCCGATCTGTTTGGCGTATTTCTCGAACACGTCGATGAACAGACCGCCGATGATCTTGCGCTTGGTCTCGGGGTCGCTGACGCCGTCCAGCTTGCCAAGGAACAGTTCGGATTCGTCGGCGTGGATCAGCGGCAGGTTGTAATGCTCGCGGAACATGCCAACGACCTGTTCGCTTTCGTTTTTGCGCATCAGACCGTGATCGACGTAAACGCAAGTCAGCTGCTCGCCGATGGCCTCGTGGATCAGCACGGCGGCCACGGAACTGTCTACGCCGCCGGACAGCGCGCAGATCACCTTGCCGTCGCCGACCTGATCGCGGATGCGCGCGATGGCTTCCTCGCGGTAGGCGTCCATGGTCCAGTCGCCCTTGAACCCGGCCAGTTTGACAAAGTTCTGGTACAGCGTCTTGCCGTTGGGGGTGTGGTGCACCTCGGGGTGGAATTGCACGGCGAAGAAATTGCGTTCGACATCCGCCGTGATGGCAAAAGGCGCGTTGGGCGAGGTGCCGTAGACCTCGAAGCCCGGGGCCAGCGCGCTGACGTGGTCGCCGTGGCTCATCCAGACCTGTTCGCGGTCTTCCAGGAACCAGCCGTTCAGCCAGTCCAGCGGTTTGGCGCCCTTGCTGACATAGGCACGGCCAAATTCGGCGGTGCCGTGGCCGCGTTCGACCTTGCCGCCCAGGCAATGCATCATCACCTGCTGGCCGTAGCAAATGCCAAGGATCGGCACGCCAAGGTCAAAGACCGACATGGGCGGCATCGGCGCGCCCTCGGCAAACACCGACGACGGGCCGCCCGAAAAAATCACGGCCTTGGGCGCGAATTCTTTCAGGAAGTCATCCGTTACGGTGTTGAACGGGTGGATTTCGCAATAGACGTTCAGTTCGCGCAGGCGACGCGCAATAAGCTGCGTTACCTGGCTGCCGAAGTCGATGATCAAAAGGCGGTCATGGGAGCTTTGTTTCATGCAAACCTGTTAAGGCTGTGTGCCGCCTGTGGCAAGCGCCTGACAGGGCTGTGCCGAACGCGGGGGTGTTATTTTTATCCCAATGACACGCGGCAGTGACGGGATATGTCGCTTTTTGCCCTTGGCTGCCGTTCAGGGCGTGCGTTTGGGCGTGGCGCTGGGCTAATCAGCGGGTCAGAACTGGCACCCGCACGAATGAGGGAATGGAATCATGACGGATACAGCAGCAGCAACCGGACGGCGCGGACGTGGTGGTGGCGGTGCCGCACGGCGCGCCGAGCGCAGCGCAGTGTCGTTCGAAACAGCCAAGTATATCGAACGCAACATTCCCAACCTTGAGATTCTGAACGAAGAAGCCTTGCAGATCATCGAGGCCAATGCCGAGACGATCCTGGAAGAGATCGGCGTGAATTTCCCCGACAATCCAAAGGCGCTGGAACGCTGGCGCGATGCCGGTGCGAACGTTGACGGCGAACGGGTGCGTATCCCCAAGGGGCTGGCACGCGAATTGTGCAAGACAGCGCCCAGCGAATACACCCAGCACGCCCGCAACCCCGAGCGCAATGTCGTGGTGGGGGGGCGCAATCTGGTGCTGGCCCCGGTGTATGGCCCGCCCTTCGTGCGCGATGCGGCCGGTGGCCGCCGCTATGCGACGCTGGACGATTTCCAGAAGTTCGTGAAGCTGGCCTATATGTCGAAATGGCTGCACCATTCGGGCGGCACGGTGTGCGAACCCACCGACATTCCGGTGAACAAGCGCCACCTTGATATGCTGTATGCGCACATGACCCTGTCGGACAAACCGTTCATGGGCTCGGTCACCGAACCCAGCCGTGCGCAGGATTCGGTGGACATGTGTGGCGTGCTGTTCGGCGAAGACTTTGTGCAGCAGAACACCGTGATGACCTCGCTGATCAACATCAACTCGCCGATGACCTTTGACGATGTGATGATGGGCGCGCTGGAAGTCTATGCGCAGAACAATCAGGCCTGCATCATCTCGCCGTTTATCGTGGGCGGTGCCATGGCGCCGGTGTCGGTGATGGGCACGCTGACACAGGTGCTGGCCGAAGTGCTGGCAGGCATCGCCTATAGCCAGCTGTGCCGCAAGGGTGCGCCGGTGATCTTTGGGGCCTTCGTCACCTCGATCGACATGAACTCGGGCGCGCCGACCTTTGGCACACCCGAAGCGGCACACATCACATATGGCGCTGGGCAGTTGGCACGGCGCATGGGGCTGCCGTTCCGGTCGGCGGGGTCGTTCTGCGGATCGAAGCTGCCGGATGCGCAGGCGGCCTATGAGACATCGAACTCGCTGAACATGGGCCTGCTGTCGGGCGTGAACTTTATGTTGCACGCTTGCGGATGGCTGGAAGGGGGCCTTGTGTCGTCTTTCGAGAAGTTCGTGATGGACGCCGATCAGTTGGGCACGTTGCACCATCTGGCCAAGGGCGTGCAGATTGACGAAAACGCCCAAGCCATGGACGCGATCCGCGAAGTTGGCCCCGGCGGGCACTATCTGGGCTGCGCCCATACGCAGGCGAACTTTAAATCCGCCTTCTGGAAATCGGACCTGCTGGACTACAAGCCGTTTGAGACATGGCAGGACGAAGGCGCGCGCGACACGCAGGCGCTGGCCTCGGTCCGGGTCGAGAAGATGCTGAACGACTACCAGCAGCCGCCGATTGACCCTGCGGTCGTCGAAGCGCTGGATGCGTTCGTGGCCAAACGCAAGGCCGCCGAACCCGATTCGTTCATGTAAACACCCTGCGCATCGCCCCTAGCTTTGGGCGGTGCGCATCACACGCGCCTCGGCCACGATCGCGATCAGCACTTCGATGTGCCGCGTCAGGCAATAGGTGGCGTCATGCCCCTGGCGCTGGGCATTCAGCGCCGATTCCATTTCCATCAACTGTATCAGCGCCGCGCCATAGCGGGGCAGCTTGCCGTATCCCAGCAGGCGCGGCAGGTGCACCTCGCGGCGGTAATCCTCGGCGCCGAAACGGGCGGCCCGCATCAGCAGGCGCGGGCGGTGGATGGCAGACAACATCGACAGAATATCTTGCATGGGCTGGTTCCTTTGCAATGGCAGAACATCGGGCACGTGTTGGCCGACAGATCGTCACAGTGGCACAGCCTGAGCGGGTGTTGCGCAGGGGGGACAAGCACCGTACGGCGCCTTCACCTGAGTTTATCTTTTGGAAACAATGATTGCCCCATCACTGACTTGTTAAGGAATGAGTAACAACTGCATCCCAAGGTTGTGGGGATAAGTCTGTGGATAACCAAACAGACGACGCTCAGGGGAAGAAGATGAGGATGGACCGAATTTCGGAACAACAGTCGTGTATTGCCGACACGCCGACGTGGGTGCCCAAGGCAGCGCGCACCTATCTGGCACATACAGAAGCGGGGCTGACCATCAGGGAACTGGCCCGCATTTCAGGATGTCACGCGTCAACGGTGTTGCGACAGGTCAGGCGGTTGGAAAGCCGTCGTGACGACCCGTTGGTGGACGCTGCCCTACAGACGCTGGGTGCGCAGTTTTTCCGGGGGGCCGATGACAAGGCTGCCCTGCGTTTGAATGACGCTGCCGCAGATGCTGTCGAAGAATGTGATTTTGAACATGGGGACGCTCTGAATATGAACCAGATCTACAGGAAACACGACACGCCCGATGCCGATCCGCTGACGCAGGACGCGCGGCGGGTGCTGCGGCGCATGTGTGAAAAGGGTGCGGTGCTGGCTGTTGCGGGCGATATGGACAAGGCCGTGGTGGTGCGCGACGGAACCACGCGCACGGCGGTGGTCGACCGGACCGTGGCCGAGGCGATGGCGCTGAAGGACTGGATCACACCGGACGGGCAGGGGCGCATCATACGCTACCGTATCACGGCGATGGGCCGTCAGGCGCTGGCGCGGATGATCGACGAAGCGGGCGAGGCCGAATTGGCCGACGGGTTTGCCGAAGCATCGTTGCCTTTTGCGGGCGCACGCCCTGTGGCAGCAGAGTGTGTATCAGGCGCTGACCACGACAGCAGCGCCGCGCGGCGCATGCGCTACGGCCTGTCTGAATCGCCTTTGACCGCGCTGGCGCGGCGGCGCGACAAGGACGGATCGCAATTTCTAAGCACCGAACTGGTGCGCGCGGGCGAACGGCTGCGCGAGGATTTCGAGCTGGCCAATATGGGGCCGAAGGTGGCGCAAAACTGGGATGGCTTCCTGACCGGCGGCGTGCGGGGCAGCGGTGCCGCCGATGGCGGTGTTGGCAGCGGCCCTGATGCAGCACGTGCGCGCGTGTCGGCGGCGCTGGGCGATCTGGGACCGGGGTTGTCCGATGTGGTGCTGCGGTGTTGCTGCTATCTGGAAGGGCTGGAGACGGCAGAAAAGCGGCTGGGCTGGTCGGCACGGTCGGGCAAGATCGTGCTGCGGATCGCGCTGATGCGGCTGAAGCGGCATTATGACGCCGTGACGGGCGCGGGTGGCGGGTTGATCGGCTAGGCGTAGCCATCCGCGAAACGTGAGAACACCCAAAGAAAAAGGGCGCCCCGGTGGTGAACCGGAACGCCCCATGATTGGCATCTGTGACGCTTAGGCCAGATCGAAACGGTCTGCGTTCATCACCTTGGTCCAGGCGGCGACAAAGTCCTGCACAAAGCGCGGTGCCGCATCGTCCTGACCATAGATTTCCGCCAGCGCGCGCAACTGTGCGTGCGAGCCGAATGCCAGATCGGCGCGGGTTCCGGTCCAGACAACCTTGCCGCTGTTGGCATCGGTGCCTTCAAAAGCCGACTGTTCGTCGTTCGATGCGCCCCAGCGGATGTTCATATCCAGCAGGTTGGCAAAGAAGTCGTTTGTCAACTGGCCGGGACGGTCTGTCATCACGCCCGCTTTGCTGTCGCCATAGTTGGCCCCCAGCACGCGCAGACCACCGATCAGAACGGTCATCTCGGGCGCTGTCAGGTTCAGCAGTTGTGTGCGGTCGATCAGAAGCTTTTCCGCCTTCACGGTGATGCCGTCGGCCACATAGTTGCGATAGCCGTCGGCCATCGGTTCCAACAGGTTCATGCCGTCGATGTCGGTCTGATCCTGTGTCGCGTCCACGCGGCCCGGCGTGAACGGCACGTCGACCTTGTGGCCTGCGTCTGCGGCGGCCTTTTCAATGGCAGCCACACCGCCCAGCACGATCAGATCGGCCATCGACACGCCCTTGTCGCCGCTGTTGAACGCCGATTGCACGCCTTCCAGCGCTTTCAGCACCTTGTCCAGCTTGGCCGGTTCGTTGACGGTCCAGTCTTTTTGCGGTGCCAGACGGATGCGTGCGCCATTGGCGCCGCCCCGGTGATCCGACCCGCGATAGGTCGAGGCCGAGGCCCAGGCGACCGACACCAGTTCCGACACCGACAGGCCGGTGGCCAGGATGTCCGACTTCAGCTTGGCAATGTCCGCATCACCCAGCGGCGCGAATGTCGCCTTGGGCAGCGGGTCCTGCCACAGCAGATCCTCGGCGGGCACGTCTTTGCCCAGATAGCGCGCTTTTGGCCCCATGTCGCGGTGGGTCAGCTTGAACCACGCGCGGGCAAAGGCGTCGGCGAACAGCTCGGGGTCGGCGTGGAAGCGGCGCGAGATGGCGGCAAAGCCTTCGTCCATTTTCATCGACATATCCGCGGTGGTCATCATCGGCGGATGTTTCTTGTCGGGGTCGTGGGCGTCGACGACCATGTCGGCCTCTTCCACATCAATGGGGGTCCATTGCTGTGCGCCTGCGGGGCTTTTGGTCAGCTTCCATTCGTATTTGAACAGAACGTCGAAATAGCCCATGTCCCATGTGGTCGGGTTGGGTTTCCACGCGCCTTCGATGCCGGATGTGGTCGCATGACCGCCAATGCCGCTTTCGTGGCTGTTGATCCAGCCCAGACCCATCTGCTGCATGTCGCCTGCTTCGGGCTCGGGGCCGACATAGACCGGATCGCCCGCGCCGTGCGCCTTGCCGAAGGTGTGACCACCCGCGACCAATGCCACGGTTTCGTCGTCTTCCATGCCCATGCGGCTGAACGTGTCGCGCACGTCAAAGCCCGATGCGATAGGGTCGGGATTGCCGTCCGGCCCTTCGGGGTTCACATAGATCAGACCCATCTGCACCGCGGCCAGCGGGTTGTCCAACAGGCGGTTCTCGCCGTAGCGCGTGCCTTCCTTGTCGGATGTCGCCAGCCATTCGGTTTCCGCACCCCAGTGGATGTCTTCCTCGGGCTCGTAAATGTCCACGCGACCGCCGCCAAAGCCGAACACCTTGCCGCCCATCGATTCGATGGCGCAGTTGCCCGCAAGGATCATCAGGTCGGCCCAGGACAGGGCGTTGCCGTATTTCTTCTTGATCGGCCACAGCAGGCGGCGCGCCTTGTCCAGGTTGCCGTTGTCGGGCCACGAGTTCAGCGGCGCGAACCGCTGGTTACCGGTCGAGGCACCGCCACGGCCATCGGCCGAACGGTAGGTGCCTGCGCTGTGCCATGCCATGCGGATGAACAGCGGGCCATAATGGCCATAGTCCGCAGGCCACCACGGCTGGCTGTCGGTCATCAGCGCGAAAATGTCCTGTTTGACCGCGTCCAGATCAAGCGTGCCAAAGGCAGCGGCGTAATCAAACTCTTCGCCCAGCGGGTTCACCAGCGACGAATGCTGGCTCAGCACTTTCAGGTTCAGCGCATCGGGCCACCAATCACGGTTGGTCACTTGTTTCTTGCTGTTGAAGGGGCATTTCATTTCGCCGTCCATGGTGCAGTCTCCGATCTGTTTCGAAATATCGCGTTGTGTGATCCGACCCGGCAGGCGTGCGGGCCTTTCTAGAATCAATCTAAACTAAGCGGGCGCGGGGTGAAATAGGGCAGGCGCTATATCCCACTAAAATAATCGTGTTTTTCTGCGAGGCTCTGAAAAAGCAGGAAAATTTGATCGCATCAGCGGCGCAATAGTGCATCTTGGCCTTAAACATAGCTGCCATGCGCAGGCTGGTGTTCATTCCGCAATCCCTTATGTTATAGACTGTTCAACGTTAAACCATCTGCCGAAAGCGATGTCTGATGCGCGATCTGAAAATCCCCGAGCAACGCCACCCTGAAAAGGCGCGTCGCCCCGACAATCCGCAGCCGAAGAAACCCGACTGGATTCGCGTCAAGGCGCCGGGCGGCAAGGGCTATGCCGACACGCGCAAGATCATGCGCGACAACAACCTGACCACGGTGTGTGAAGAGGCGGGGTGCCCCAACGTTGGTGAATGCTGGTCCCAAGGCCACGCCACCATGATGATCATGGGCGAGGTCTGTACCCGCGCCTGCACATTCTGCAACATCGCCACCGGCAAACCGCCCGAGGCGCTGGACGCTTTCGAGCCGGGCCGCGTGGCTCATGCGGTTGAAAAACTGGGGCTGAACCATGTGGTCATCACCAGCGTGGACCGCGATGACGTGACCGATGGCGGGGCCGACCATTTCGCCCAGACCATCCGCGCCATCCGCCACCGCAGCCCCGGCACCACCATCGAGATCCTGACGCCGGACTTTATCCGTTGCGATCCGTCCGTCTTGGAAGTCGTGGTCGAGGCGCGCCCCGATGTGTTCAACCACAACCTGGAAACCGTGCCGGGCCTCTACCCCGAAGTGCGCCCCGGTGCGCGCTATTTCCACAGCTTGCGTCTGTTGCAGCGGGTCAAAGAACTGGACCCCACGATGTTCACCAAATCGGGCATCATGGTGGGCCTGGGCGAAGACCGGCAGTCGGTTATTCAGGTGATGGAAGACATGCGCGCCGCCGACATCGACTTTTTGACCATCGGGCAATATTTGCAACCCACGCCGAAACACCACCGGGTTGACCGTTTTGTGCACCCCGACGAATTCGCAGCTTATGAAAAATCCGCCTACGGCAAGGGGTTCCTGATGGTATCGGCCACGCCGCTGACCCGTTCGTCCTACCATGCGGGCGACGACTTTGCGCGGTTGCGGGCGGCGCGGCTGGCCAAGTTTGGATAACCCCGAAGGTGCTGCGGCACGGGTTCGGCTGATCGGGGTTTTCTTCGGTCTGGCTGCCGTGGTCATGTGGGCGCTGTATTTCGTTTATGCCCGACAGGCGGCGCAGACGGGATTGCTGCCCATTGATGTCATCGTGCTGCGCTATGGCGTTGCGGGGCTGATCCTGTTGCCATGGCTGGTGCGCAAGGGGCTGGGCGATCTGGGTGGTGTCGGCTGGAGGCGCGGCATTGTGCTGGCGCTGATGGTCGGGCCGCTGTTTCTGATGTTCGGCGCGGGTGGTTTTCTGTTCGCGCCGCTGGCCCACGGGGCGGTGATACAGCCGTCGACGGCCGCTTTGGTGGCGACGGGCATCGCGATCCTGTTTCTGGGGGAAAAGCTGCACGCGGCCCGCATTGCCGGCATCGTTATGGTGCTGGGCGGCATCGCGTTGATTGCGCTGGCGGGGTCCACGTCCGGCGCGCCGGGTGCGTGGAAGGGGCAACTGATGTTCATGGCGGCGGGCGGCTGCTGGGCGGGCTTCACGATTTTGCTGCGCCTGTGGCAACTGGGCGCGATTGCGGCGACGGCGGTGGCCTCGGTGCTGTCGGCGGTGGTTGTGGTGCCCGGTGTGCTGCTGTTCGGCACCTTTGACCGTCTGGCCGCATTGCCCACCGAAACCCTGATCCTGCAAATCGTGGTGCACGGCGTGATGGCGGGCGTGCTGGCAATGGTCGCCTATGCGCGGTCGGTGGCGCTGCTGGGCGTCGGTTCTGCCGCGCTGTTTCCTGCCGTTGTGCCCGCCGTGGCGCTGATCATGGGCATTCCACTGGCGGGCGAGGTGCCCACGGCCCCCGAATGGCTGGGCGCGGTGCTGGCCACAACGGGTCTGGCGGTGGCACTGGGCGGCATTCCGGGTATGCGCCGCGCAGGTGCCTGATCTTCATCTTGCCCAAAAAATAAGGGTAGACGCGCCAGCGTCCCCCCCCAGATGTCAGGGCCGCGCGCGCGTCGCCGTGGCCCAGTCGGGCCACCAGCCCAGTTTCTCAACGCCCCAGATCATCAGCAACACCGCGATAACCCCGAACACCAGCTTCACCCGCGCCGACGATGGCGGGTTGCGTGCCCAGCGGGCCATGCGCACGAACCAGATCGGGTTCATGTGAACCGCACCTTGCCGATATAGCCCAGGTTGCGGTTGCGTTGGGCAAAGTCGATGCCGTAGCCCACGACAAATTCGTCGGGTATCTCAAAGCCGGTCCAATCCGCTTTCATGTCGATCTCGCGTCGGTCTGGTTTGTCCAGCAGGGCGATGGATTTCAGCCGCGCAGGCTCGCGCGAACGCAGCAGGTTGACCACGTGGTGCAGCGTGTGGCCGGTGTCGACGATGTCCTCGACCACCAGCACGTCGCGGCCTTCGATGGCGCCGCGCAGGTCCTTGAGGATACGCACCTCGCGGCTGGATTCCATGGCGTCGCCGTAAGAGGACGCTTCAAGAAAATCGACCTCGATCGGCAGGTCCAGCTCGCGCACCAGGTCCGCAATGAACACGAACGACCCGCGCAGCAGGCCCACGACCACCAGCTTGTCGGTGCCGTTGAATTCCGCCTGAATCTCGGTGCACAGCTCTTCGATCCGCGCGGCAATACTCTTGGCCGAGATCATCTGATCAATCACATAAGGCCGGTCTGGCATGGTGTTCCCCTTGAACTCAGGACTGTTTCGTAACACATGGGTCTGAACCCTTGCCATAACTCATAGCGTGATGCCGACACATTCCGAAACCCGTTTCCTGCCTTATACCGCCCAACAGATGTATGATCTGGTGGCCGATGTCGGGTCTTACCCGCAGTTCCTGCCGTGGTGTGCCGCCGCGCGCGTGAAATCGACCACCGATCAGGGCGATCACACGGTGATGGAGGCCGATCTGGTCATCAGCTTCAAGGTGTTCCGCGAACGGTTCACCAGCCGCGTGGTGCTGTGGCCGGATGCGCACAAGATCGACACCGAATATCTGGACGGTCCGTTTCGCTATATGAAATCGAACTGGGCGTTTTCGGACACTGAAGGCGGCTGCGACGTGTCGTTCTTTGTCGATTTCGAGTTTCGCAACCGCGTGTTGCAGGGCATCATCGGGGTCGTGTTCAACGAGGCAATGCAGCGGATCGTCCGCGCGTTCGAACGGCGGGCCGCCGAGTTGTACAGCTAGGCGGTCCTCCTGATGTAAGGGGGCCGCAGTGATGGCAGCAACAGGTATCACGGAACAATTGGTGGCGTTTGCACGGGCCGAACCCGATCCGGACGCCCGCGCGGTCATGGCGCTGTCGGTGCTGGACTGGGCGGCTTGCGGCGTCGCCGGGGCCGCCGAGGGCAGCTTTGACGGCTTTGTTGCGGCTGCGCATGTTGCGGGCGACTGTACGCAGTTCGCAGGCGGGCAGGGCGCGCCCGCGGCGGCGGCGCTGATCAACGGCACGCTCAGCCATGCGCTGGACTATGACGACACCCATTTCGCGCACATCGGCCACCCGTCGGTCGCGGTTGTGTCGGCAGCACTGGCCGCAGGACAGGCGGCGGGCGCATCGCTGGATGCCATCATCGACGCGGCACTGATCGGCGCCGAGGCGTCGGTGGCTGTCGGCATCTGGTTGGGGCGCGGGCATTATCAGGTGGGCTATCACCAGACGGCCACAGCAGGTGCGTTCGGGGCCATCATTGCCGCCGGCCGTTTGCGGGGCCTGAGCGACGTGCAGATGCGGCATGCCTTGGGGCTGTGCAGCACCATGGCCTCGGGGCTGAAATCGCAGTTCGGCACCATGGGCAAACCGCTGAACGCAGGGCTTGCCGCGCGCTGCGGCATCGAGGCTGCGGACTGGGCGGCGGCGGGTATGACATCGGCTGATGACGGGCTGGCGGGGCCGCTGGGCTTTGGCCCCACGCACCACAGGGCGGGTGATCCCGTGACCTTGGGCGCTGACTGGCGCATGACGCGGGTCAGTCACAAGTTTCACGCCTGTTGCCACGGGCTGCACGCCACGCTTGAGGCGCTGGCCGACACCGACCTGACACCCGACAGCACGGTCGAGATCTCCACCCACCCGCGCTGGATGACCGTGTGCAACATCGAAACCCCGCGCACGGGGCTGGAATGCAAGTTCAGCTATGCCCAGGTTGCCGCGATGGCGGCGCACGGGCTGGACACCGGCGACATTGCGCAGTTCAGCGACGCCACCGCCGCGCGCGCCGATCTGGCGCAATTCCGCACCCGCGTGCGCGTCGACACCGACGAAAGCCTGACGGAAATGCAGGCGCGGGTCTTTGTCAACGGGCAGGCGGCGTTTCACGATCTGGATGCGCCGATGGCGCTGGCTGACCGGCAGGCCAAGATCATGAAAAAGGCGCACGCCCTTGTGGGGACGCGCGCCGATGATCTGTGGCAGGCCGTGCAGGGCAACGACCTTGCCGGTTTTGTCGGCGTGATCGCGTCCTAGCTGGTGATGTCGTAGGCGCGTTCGCCGTGGACGGCGAGGTCAAGACCGTTGGTTTCGACCTCGGGGTCCACGCGCAGCGGCGTGATGGCGCGCACCGCGACGATCAGCACGATGGTGACGACGGTGGTGTAAACCCCGACAATCGCCAGCGATCCCAGTTGCGCGATCCATGTGCCTGCGCCGAACACCGCGATCATGATCGTGCCGAAGATACCGCCGACACCGTGCACGGCAAAGACATCCAGCGTGTCGTCGATGACCACCTTGTTGCGGATCAGGTTCACGGCCTCCTGGCACAGGATGCCCGCGACGGCCCCGATCACCAGCGCCTCGACCGGGCCGACAAAGCCCGATGCAGGGGTGATCGACGCCAGCCCCGCGATGGTGCCGGTGACGATGCCCACCAGCGACGATTTGCCGAACTTCAACCGCTCCCACAGCGCCCATGTCAGCGACGCGGTGGCCGCCGAAATATGCGTGACCGTCAGCGCCATCGCGGCCCCGCCGTCGGCGGCCAGTTGCGACCCGCCATTGAAGCCGAACCAGCCGACCCACAGCATGGCCGCCCCGATCATCACCAGACCGGGGTTGTGCGGCGGCGTGGTGTGGTTGCGGCGTTTGCCTAAGAATACCGCCAAGATCAGCGCCGCAAGCCCTGCGGTTTCATGCACCACGATGCCACCCGCAAAGTCGCGCACGCCGATGTCGCCAAAGATGCCACCGTCGGACAGAAACCCGCCGCCCCAGATCCAGTGCACCACCGGCGCATAGCACAGCAGCATCCACAGCCCCGAGAACAGCAGCACAAAGCCAAAGCCGATACGCTCGACATAAGACCCCACGATCAGCGCGGGCGTGATGATGGCAAATGTCATCTGGAAGGCAAAGAACAGCACTTCGGGCAGTGTGCCGGTCAGGCTGTCGGGCGTCACACCCAGCAACAACAGCTTGTCCAAGCCGCCCCAGATGCCGCTGTCGCCGCCGCCAAAGGCGATGGAATAGCCGACGATGAACCACAGCACGCTCATCAGGCAGGCGATGGCATAGACGTGCATGAACACGCTCAGGACGTTGCGGGCGCGCACAAGGCCGCCGTAAAACAGGGCAAGCCCCGGCAATGTCATGAACAGCACAAGGGCCGTTGCGGTGATGATCCAGGCTGTGTCAGCGGCGTTCATTTGGGTCCCCTCCCGTTTGGTTTGGGGGGACGTGCCAAGCCATTGCGCAGGGGGGAAGCAAGTTTTTGCGCCAGCGCGCTTAAAAACAGGGCGTTTTTGTTATTGCGTTATTTGCGGGCGGAATTTGGGGCGCTTTGCCCTGAAATTGTGCAAGGTGAGAACTCGGCAGTCACTCACTCTTTGGTCAGTGCACCCAGCAGCAGGCCCAAGGCGTGATCGCGTGCCGCCGCCCGCACGTTCGCGCGGCCCGCTGCCCCGAATTCCACCGTTTGAGTGGTTACGCCATCCGGTCCTGCCAGCCCGAAACACACGCGCCCCTCGGGCTTGTGATCCGACCCGCCGGGGCCTGCGATGCCGGTGATTGCCACGGCCCATTGCGCGTGGCTGTGGGTCAGCGCGCCTGTGGCCATTTCGGCGGCTGTTTCTTCGGACACCGCGCCGAACGCGTCCAGCGTGGCTTGCGACACGCCCAGCATCTCGACCTTGGCGGCGTTGGTGTAGGTGACCATGCCCCGGTCGACCACCGCCGACGATCCGGGAATGTCGGTCAGCGCAGCCGCCACCATGCCGCCGGTGCAGCTTTCGGCAGTGGCGATCATCACGCCGCGCGCTTTGGCGGCCTCCAGCACGCTGACGGGCAAGCTCATCGCATCAACACCCCGTGCGCCAGACCGGCCAGCAGCACCACGCCGATGGCCGCGAACACACCGGCAATCACATCGTCCAGCATCACGCCCAACGGATCGCCACGCCGGTCGGCGCGGCCCACCAGCCACGGCTTCCAGATGTCGAACAGCCGGAACAGCACGAACGCCGCAACCCAGCCCGGCCACAGGTCCAGCATCGACACGCCGTTGTTCATCGCACCAATCGACAGCGGCAGCAGGGCAATCCACTGGCCCACGACCTCGTCCGCGACAATCTCGGACGGGTCATGGTCGGTCTTGCCCTTGGTCATCACGCCGGTGGCCCACCATCCGGCGGCAAAGATCACCACGATGCCGGCCATCAGCAGCGGCCAGCCGCCGATCACATGCAGCAGCCACGCCCACGGCAGCGCCACCAGCGACCCCCAGGTGCCCGATGCGGGACGGATATAGCCGACACCCAGAACGGTGCCGATGGCGGTTGCGAGTTTTTGTGTCATGATTTCACCAATGTGCAGGTTGCCAGCGACGCGATGCCTTCGCCGCGTCCGGTAAAGCCCAGGCGTTCCGAGGTGGTCGCCTTGACCGAGATACGCGTGTACTCAACCCCCGTGATCCGGGCCATTTCGCGGCGCATCGCGTCGCTGTGCGGGCCGATCTTGGGGAATTCGCAGATGATCGTGCAGTCGATGTTGCCGATGGCAAAACCGTGCTTTTGCGCCAGTTCAACCGCGTGGATCAGGAAAATGTGGCTGGCGGCCCCCTTCCACTGCGGGTCCGATGGCGGGAAATGCTGGCCGATGTCGCCCATCGCCAGCGCGCCATAGATCGCGTCGGTGACCGCGTGCATCGCCACATCGGCGTCCGAATGGCCCTTGAGCCCGTGATCATGGGCAATGCGCACCCCGCACAGCGTCACATGATCGCCGTCGTCAAAGGCATGTACGTCAAAGCCGTTACCCAGTCTGATGTCCATTGCGTCCTCTTAATATCCGTGCGGCGCGGTCAAAGTCGGCCGGATGGGTGATTTTCAGGTTGTCCTCGTCCCCCGCCACGATGGCCACGTCAAGCCCTGCGGCGCGGGCGACCTCGACATCGTCGGCGGCGTGGCCTGCGTGTGCGGCGTGGGCGGCGGTGATGGCGGCGCGGTCGAACCCTTGCGGCGTTTGCGCACGGAACAGGCCGGTGCGGTCCTGCGTGCCGGTCACGCGTCCGTCGGCCCCTGTCCACAGCGCGTCGGTGACGGGCAGGGCGGGGGCAGCGCCGACGCTGCGGTCCAGCGCATCAATCACATCGCTGATGGTGCGCGCGGTGATGCAGGGGCGGGCGACATCGTGGATCAGCACGCGGGTGATGGCCGGATCGCTCAGCGCCGCCAGCCCTGCGCGCACCGACGCGGCACGGTCCGCGCCACCGGTGGTCTGGGTCACGCCGGCAAACTCTGCGCCGCCCATGTCGTCCGCGTGCAGCACCAGCACCACCTGGTCAATCTGCGGATGGTTCAGGAACGCCGCCAGCGTATGGTCGATCACCCGCGCGCCGCACAGCGGTTGCCATTGCTTGGCCACAGGCCCGCCCGCGCGCAGGCCACGGCCCGCGGCGACGATGATCGCGGCGCATGTCATGTGGGTGTGCGGGGTGTTACTGTCATGTCTGATGTGTAGGACCATTGGCGCGGGCTGGCAATTCGGCAGTTTGTGTGCTTAAATATTAGGCACATGCCGCCAGATCGGGCGCAAATGCGCCATATTGCATTGAGGCCACCCTTCGGGTCGGCTAACTCGAAGACACGCACAAGGATTAGGCATTTGCCCGAACACAACGACCCATTGACCATGATTGCACCGGTGATGCTGGCCCCGATGGCCGGAATCACCGATCTGCCGTATCGCAGCCTGGTGGCGCGGTTTGGCGCGGGCATGGTGGTGTCTGAAATGGTCGCCAGCACCGACATGCTGAACGCGCGCCCCGGCACCCGCGAAAAGGCCGAGCTGGGGCTGGGCCAACAAGGCACCGCCGTCCAGCTTGCGGGCCGCGAGGCGGCACCCATGGCCGAAGCCGCGCGGATGGTCGAAGGGCAGGGCGCTGCGGTGATCGACATCAACATGGGCTGCCCGGCCAAGAAGGTCACCCAAGGGTACTCCGGCTCGGCGCTGATGAAGACGCCGGACCATGCGCTGACCCTGATCGAAGCGGTGGTGAATGCGGTCAACATTCCGGTGACGCTGAAAACGCGGCTGGGCTGGGACGACGACATGCTGAACGCCCCGCAGATTGCCGCACGGGCCGAGGCGGCAGGCATCCGCCAGATCGTGATCCACGGGCGCACCCGCTGTCAGTTCTACAAGGGCCGCGCCGATTGGGCGGCGATCCGCGGCGTCAAGGATGCGGTGACCATTCCGGTGATCGCCAACGGCGACATCGTCGACGTGGCCAGCGCGCGGCAGGCTTTGGCGCAATCCGGCACCGATGGCGTGATGATCGGACGCGGCGCCCAAGGGCGGCCCTGGCTGCTGGCCGAGGTGGCGCACGCGCTTTACGGCACGCCTGCGCCGCAGGTGCCCACGGGGGCGGATTTTGCTGATATGGTGATGGCGCATTACACCGAAATGCTGGCCTTTTACGGCACGGTGCTGGGCCTGCGCGTCGCGCGCAAACATCTGGGGTGGTACATGGACACGGCGGGCACCTCTGCCGATCTGCGCCGCGCTGTGCTGACGGCGAAAACCCCGAACGAGGCGCTGCGCCTGCTGCCAGACGCGCTGTCGCCCTGGACCGGACAGGAGGCCGCATGAGCCCTGCCGCAGACATCTGGGCCTCGTTGCCCGTACCGGCGCTGTTGATCGACGCCGACGACCGCATTCTGGAAATCAACGCCGCTGCCGAAGGGTTCCTGAACGTATCGGCCAAATCGGTGGTGGGCGTGCCCTTGTGGGATCAGGTGAACGTGGATTCGCCGCTGGAAGAGGCCTTCGCCCGCGCCCGCACCTATGAGACGCCATTGTTCGTCAATGACGTGGATGTGGGCGGTGGCCAGCGCGCGCCGCTGCAATGCGCATTGCAGATTGCGCCGCTTCAGGGCGCGCCGGGGCAGATGATCATGCTGATCAGCCCGCGCGAACTGGCGGGTCGGATCACCCAGCACGACAGCGTGAAATCCGCTGCCAAATCCGCCATCGGCATGGCCGAGATGCTGGCCCACGAGATCAAGAACCCGCTGGCGGGCATCACCGGTGCCGCGCAACTGCTGAGCATGAGCCTGAGCAAGGATGATCTGGAACTGACCGACCTGATCGTCGAGGAAAGCCGCCGCATCGTCAAACTGCTGGAACAGGTCGAGCAATTCGGCAACCTGTCGCCGCCCGATTTTCGCGAAGTGAACATTCACGACGTGCTGGACCGCGCCCGCCGCTCGGCCCTGCTGGGGTTTGGCGCGAACATGAAGATCATCGAGGATTACGACCCCTCGTTGCCAATGGCGCAGGGCGATCCCGACCAGTTGCTGCAAGTGGTGCTGAACCTGCTGAAAAACGCATCCGAAGCGGCAGGCAAGGACGGTGGCACCATCCGGCTGCACAGCTACTTTGAACATTCGTTCCGACTGCGTCGTGCGGACGGGACGGGCCGGTCGCTGCCCTTGCAGATCGAGATTATCGACGACGGCCCCGGCCTGCCCGAGGCGATCAAGGCGGATGTTTTCGATCCCTTCGTCTCGGGCCGCGAGAACGGCACCGGGCTGGGGCTGGCGCTGGTCAGCAAGATCATATCAGACCACGGCGGGTCAATTTCGGTCACGTCGGTGCCGGGACGTACGGTGTTCCGCCTGTCACTGGCGCGCGCGCCCAGGCAAACAAAACCCAAAAAGGAAGTATAAAGCATGGACGGCACGGTTCTGGTTGCAGACGATGATCGCACAATTCGCACGGTGCTGACGCAGGCGCTGACGCGGGCAGGGTGCAAGGTACATGCCACGTCGTCGTTGACCACCCTGATGCGCTGGGTGGGCGAGGGCAAAGGCGATGTGGTGATCTCGGATGTGATGATGCCCGATGGCAACGGCTTGGAAATGCTGCCGAAAATTGCGCAGGATCGCCCCGGCCTGCCGGTTATCGTTATCTCGGCGCAGAATACGATCATGACCGCCATTCAGGCCGCCGAGGCCGAAGCCTATGACTATCTGCCCAAACCCTTCGATCTGCCCGACCTGATGAAGCGCACGGCGCGTGCGCTGGAAAGCAAGCAAAAGCGCCCGCGTTCGCAAATGATCGAGGACGACCGCCCCGACGATCTGCCGCTGGTGGGCCGCACGCCGGTGATGCAGGCGCTGTACCGCGTGGTGGCACAGGTGATGAACACCGACCTGCCGGTGCTGATCTGGGGCGAAAGTGGCACGGGCAAGTCGTTGATTGCGCGCGCGATTCACGACTTTTCGGACCGCCGGTCGATGCCCTTCGTGGCTGTGACGCCTGCCGATCTGCAAGATCTGGAAGGCCCCGCACGGGTCATGGCCCGCGTGCGCGGCGGCACGCTGTTGATCGACGAGATTGGCGATATTCCCGACGAAATCCAGGCGCGTATCGTGCGCATGACCGATGCCTCGGGCGATGACGTGCCCCGGTTTCTGGCCACCAGCCAGACCGATCTGGCCGCGGCCATGGAAAACGGCAAGGTGCGCAAGGATCTGTATTACCGGCTAAGCGGGGCGACGCTGCATGTGCCGTCCTTGCGCGAGCGGGTCGATGACATCCCCTTGCTGGCGCATCATTTTCTGGCGCGTGGCGAAAAATCGGGTGCGGCGCAGCGCACCCTGTCGGACGAGGCGGCGGAAGTGTTCCGCACCTATTCGTGGCCCGGCAACGTGCGCCAGTTGGAAAACACCGTGCGCCGACTGGGCCTGACCAGCCGTCTGCCCGAGATCGCGGCGACCGAGGTCAAACAGGCGCTTGGCAGCCAGCCCGAGATGGAGCCGCTGCAATCGGTGGGCGACACCGAGAAACTGGGCGCATCGGTGGCACGTCACTTGCAGCGGTATTTTGACCTGCACGGGGACATGCTGCCGCCCGCCGGTCTGCACGGGCGAATCCTGCGCGAGGTCGAGGCACCGCTGATCGAAATTGCCCTGTCCGCCACCGCCGGAAATCAGGCCAAAGCGGCCGAACTTCTTGGGATCAACCGAAATACCCTGCGCAAGAAGATCACCGACCTTGGAATACAGGTGACACGCGGTCGAAAGATGATGTAAAACTGCCACATCAAACCGTGGCCATCCGGACACTTTCGGGTCAGGACCACGATATATGGCGGTAGGTGTCTTAGGACACCACATCAACAGGTGGTGCAGGGTGGCAACCCGGACACGGCAATCACGATGGGCAACAATGGGGCGTTTGCGCCGTCAAAAGCGTGTGCGCAACGCCGCGACGCTGGGTTTGGTCATTCTGGGGCCTGCGCTGGCGCTGGCGACATTCCTGATTTTGGGGCCGCTGGATCAGGGCACCACCAACATGTCCCTGCGGCTGATTCTGCTGGCCGACTTTGTCTATATTCTGGTCGTGGCCGCCCTGGTCATGAGCCAGGTCGCCCGTTTGATCGCCGCGCGGCGGGCCAAATCTGCGGGGTCTCGCCTGCACTTGCGGCTGACCGGCGTGTTTGCGCTGATGGCGTTGATCCCCACGGTGACGGTTGCGGTCTTTGCGGGCCTGACGGTGAACATCGGGCTTGAGGGCTGGTTTTCCGACCGGGTCAGCAATGTGGTCGGCTCGTCGCTGGCAGCAGCCGAAGCTTACGAGGCCGAGCAATATGACGATCTGGTCGAAGACGCCCGCGCATTGGCCGAATTCATCGACCGCGTGCGCCGCACCCAGCCCAGCCAGAGCGATATTGAAATTCTGACCGACGGCCAGCTTCAGATTCAGCGCGGACTGCGCGAGGCCTATCTGATCGACGGCACCGGCGAGATCCGCGCACGCGGCGACCGGTCGTATCTGTTCGACTTTGAAAAACCCGACGACAGCAAATTCGACGTGGCGCGCAAGGACGGTGTGGCGATTGTCGAGGATTGGCCCAACAACGAATTCCGCGCGCTTGTGCCCCTGACCACGCTGGTCGACCGTTTCCTGTACGTCAGCCGCGATGTGGACGGTGAAATCCTGTCGTTGCTGGACGAAACGCAGCAGACGGTGCGGCTGTATCAGCAATTGGAAAACGAACGGGGCCGCGTTCTGTTTGAATTCGGTCTGCTGTATCTTGGCTTTGCGGTGATCCTGATCCTGGCGGCAATCTGGCTGGGGCTGTGGTTTGCCGAACGTCTGTCCGGGCCGGTGGGCCGTTTGACAGGGGCGGCGCAGCGCGTGGGCGCGGGGGACATGGACGTGCGTGTGCCCGAAGAAGAGGGCGACGACGAGATTGCCATGCTGGGGCGTTATTTCAACCAGATGACCCTGCAACTGAAAGGCCAACGCGAAACGCTGCTGGACAACACCCGCCAGATCGAACGCCGTCGTCGCTTGTTCGACTCGGTGCTCAGCTCGGTGACCTCGGGTGTCGTGGGGCTGGACCCCGAAGGGCGCGTGGCCTTTGTAAACCGGTCCGCTGAACGGCTGCTGGACTGGAAGGACAACAACCAATCCACGGCCTTGTCCGTGGCCGTTCCGGAATTCGGGTCTCTTTTCAATGCCTTGAAGGCCAATCTTCAAGAGGTAAGTCAAGGCGAGGTCAAGGTCAGCCGCAACGGTCATCTGGAAAACCTTCTGGTGCGCATGGCGACACGGCGCACCGATGATGGCGGGCTTGAAGGGTATGTTGTGGCCTTTGACGATGTCACCGACCTGGTCAGCGCGCAACGTATGGCCGCCTGGGGCGACGTGGCGCGGCGCATTGCGCACGAAATCAAGAACCCGCTGACGCCGATCCAGCTGAGCGCCGAGCGCATCAAGCGCAAGTTTTCGTCAAAAGTGGGCGATGACAGCGACAGTCTGGAACAGATGACGGACGTGATTGTGCGCCAAACCAATGACTTGCGGCGCATTGTTGACGAGTTTTCAAAATTCGCCCGCATGCCCGAACCCGACCGGAAAAGCCACGATCTGGCGCAGATTGTCCGCGATGCCGTGACCTTGCAGCGTGCGGGCCAGCCCAATGTCACCATCGACGCCGACCTGCCCGACGCGCCGCTGGCAACCGATCTGGATGCCACCATGATCGGTCAGGCGTTGACAAACCTGATTAAGAACGCAGGCGAAGCCATTGAAACCTTGATCGAAAAAGGCGCGCCAGAGGGGCTTGAGCCGCGCATTCGCGTGCACCTTGAAACCCGGAAAGCCCGCGCGATTATCCGGATTGCAGACAACGGCATTGGCCTGCCCGAAGATCGCGCGCGCCTGTTCGAACCCTACGTGACCACGCGGTCCAGCGGCACGGGGCTGGGCCTGCCGATCGTGAAGAAGATTATCGAGGAACACGGCGGCACGCTGGTTCTGGAGGACGCCCCCGTATTCGATGGCCAGACGCATTTCGGCGCGATGGCGGTGATCACACTGCCGCTGACGCCGCAACGAATAAAAGAGTGAGGTAACATGAGTGATATTCTGATTGTTGATGACGAGCGCGACATCCGGGAATTGATTTCCGATATTCTCAAGGACGAAGGCTTTGTCACCCGTCTGGCCGGCAATTCGGACGACGCGATGAGCGCGATCAACGCCGAAGCGCCCGCGCTGATGATCCTGGACATCTGGCTGAAGGACAGCCGCATGGATGGGATCGACATTCTGAAAACGGTCAAACGCGACAACCCGGATGTGCCGGTGGTGATCATCTCGGGCCACGGCAACATCGAGATTGCGGTCGCGGCGATCAAACAGGGTGCCTACGACTTTATCGAAAAGCCGTTCAACATCGACCAGTTGCTGGTGGTGATCCGCCGCGCCATGGAAACGTCCCGTCTGCGCCGCGAAAACCAAAGCCTGCGCCGGCAGGACACCGGCCCGACCCAGATGATTGGCGCCAGCGCGTCGTTCAAGGGTTTGATTTCGCAACTGGACAAGGTCACCAAATCCAACGGACGCGTCATGCTGACCGGCCCCGCAGGCGCGGGCAAGGAACTGGCCGCGCGCTATATCCACGCCAATTCCAACCGCGCGGCGGCGCCTTTTGTCACGGTCAACTGCGCCGGTGTCGCGCCGGATCGCATGGAAGAGGTGCTGTTTGGCCGTGAAAACGCCGAACGCGGGGTCGAGCCGGGGCTGCTGGAACAGGCGCATGGCGGCGTGATCTATTTTGACGAAGTCGCCGACATGCCGCTGGGCACCCAGTCCAAGATCCTGCGCGTGCTGGTCGACCAACAGTTCACCCGCGTCGGCGGCAACGACAAGGTGCGCGTGGACCTGCGGGTGATTTCGTCGACCAACCGCGATCTGGAAAAGGCGATTGCCGCCGAAACCTTCCGTCAGGAACTGTTCCACCGGCTGAACGTGGTGCCCATCGCGGTGCCGTCGTTGGAAGACCGCCGCGAGGATATTCCGGTGCTGGCCGACCATTTCATTGCCGAATTCAACACCGTTCAGGGCCTGCCCAAACGCGACATCAGCGACGAGGCCCTGGCGTTGCTGCAAACGATGGTCTGGCCGGGCAACGTGCGCCAGCTCAAGAACCTGATTGAACGGGTGCTGATCCTGGGGGATGGCACCGGCCCGATCGAAGCGCGCGAATTGCCGGGCACCGACAGCAGCTCGGGCGGTGAAGAGGGGCGTGTCGTGCTGTCCGGCGCGCTGGCCACCTTGCCCCTGCGCGAAGCCCGCGAGGCGTTCGAGCGTGAATACCTGCTGACCCAGATCAACCGCTTTGGCGGCAACATCAGCCGCACTGCGAACTTTGTCGGCATGGAACGCTCGGCCCTGCACCGCAAACTCAAAAGCCTGGGCGTCGTCACCTCGGCCAAGGCAGGCGCGCGCGTGGCCCATGTGGACGATGCGGACGACGACGAAGATTAAGCTTCATCTTGCCAGACAAACTCCGGGGGAGCGCCGCAGGCGCGGGGGCAGCGCCCCCCAGATGCGCGGCGTGCGCCCGGATCAGCCCTGGTTGACGATCTGGAAGCTGCCGTCGGAATTGCGGATCGCACAGGATTTCGCTGTCAGACGGGGCAGGGTGGACGTGGCCCCCGGCGTTGCCGCCTGTTTCACACCCGCAGGGCAGGCCGGAATGCTGGTGGGGCTATAGCCGCGGTCGGCCATGCACTGGGTTTCGACCCTCTTGCGCAGGGGCGCGTTCACATCGACGGTATAGACCTCGCCGGGCAGGTAATAGCCGCCCGTAGAGCTGCACGCACCAGAAGAATTGCACACACGGCGCGGCGGCACATAGGTGGGCGGCGTGCGGCGCACCTGATTGGCGACCGGCGCATCGCGCAGGGCCTGCACCTGGCAGGCGGTGGTATCGCGCTGTTGCGTGGCGACGGGCGTGCCCGCCTTGTAATACAGCGTCAACGGTGCGCAGGCAGGCAGCGCAAGCGTCATGATCAGGGTGGCAATGCGTGTTTTCATATGGCAAGACTGGCGGAAATCTTTAGGATTTACAATTGAATTGACCCGGTTTCGGCCTTCTGTCATGCAGATGTTTCCGATCACTGTGGTTGCGGTTGCCAAAGGGGCAAGGAACGCATGAAGGTCATCATTTGCGGCGCGGGTCAGGTTGGCTGGCAGATCGCACGTCACCTGTCGAATGAGCGCAACGATGTTACCGTGGTCGACAGCGACCCCGATCTGGTGCGGCGTGCCACGGATTCGCTGGATGTGCAGGGGGTTGCGGGCTATGCCAGCTATCCCAACATCCTTGACCGCGCGGGCGCGCGCGATGCGGACATGATCATCGCCGCCACCCACTCGGACGAGGTGAACATGGTCACCTGTCAGGTGGCGCATTCGGTGTTCGGCATCAACCGCAAGATCGCGCGGCTGCGGTCACAGTCCTATCTGGATGCGATCTATTCCGACCTGTACCGCCGCGATCACATGCCCATCGACGTGGTGATCAGCCCCGAACGCGAGGTTGCGGCGGCCGCCTTGCAACGGCTGCACACCACGGCCGCCTTTGACACTGAACGGTTCATGGACGGCAAGGCGCACCTGTTGGGCATCACCATCGAGGAAGAATGCCCCGTGGTGAACACGCCCCTGCGGCAGTTGACCGATCTGTTCTCGACCCTGCGCGCCGTGGTGGTTGGCGTGCGCCGCGACGGCACGTTGTTCACCCCCGAGGCCAAGGACCAGCTTTTCGTCGGTGACGATTGCTATGTTTTCGCCCATGTCGACGACGTGCCCCGCACGATGGAGATTTTCGGCAAGAAGCTGGCCAAACAGGAACGCATAGTTCTGGTGGGCGGCGGCAATGTCGGTCTGGCGGTCGCGTCCGAGCTGGAAAAGCGCACCAACCGCGTGCGCACCAAGATTATCGAAAAGAACCGCAAGATCGCCGAACGCGCCGCCGAAGCGCTTGAGCGGACGATTGTGCTGAACGGCGACGGACTGGATGTGGCGCTGCTGCACGAGGCTGGGGTGTCGCGCGCCGATGCGATGCTTGCCGTGACGGACGATGATAAGACCAACATGCTGGCCGCCGTGCGCGCCAAGACCGAAGGCTGCCCTTACGCCATCGCGCTGATCAACGATCCGACGCTGGTGCCGATGATGGGCCCCTTGGGCATCGACGCCTATATCAACCCGCGCGCCACCACCGTGTCGTCGATCCTGCGCCACATCCGCCACGGGCGCGTGCGGTCGGTCTATTCCATCGGCGACGCCGAGGCCGAGGTGATCGAGGCCGAGGTGCTGTCGACCTCGCCCTTGGCGGGCCGCAAGATCGGCGAGATTGAATTCCCCGAAGGCGTGCTGGTCGGCGCCCTGCGCAAGGGCGGCGACGTGATCCGCCCGCTGTCGTCCACCCGCATCGACGAGGGCGACGTGATTGCCATTTTCAGCCTGGCCAAGGATGTCCCCGAGGTCGAGAGGCTGATGCAAGTGTCCATCGACTTTTTCTAGGATGATGCGCCCGTCCACCCTTCAGGACCGCGTGTTGCAGTTGCCGCTGTTCCTGCTGATGTTCGGCGCGGCATCGCTGTCGATGCTGGTGCCTGCGATCCACGGCGGGGTGATCCGCGAACTGGCGACGGCGCGGGCGTTTTTGTATTCGGCCATTCTGGGCCTTGTGCTGTTCGCACTGATTGCGCTGGCCCACGCGGGCCGCGCGCCGCGTCACGGCACCCTTGGCCCGTTGATGAGCCTGTTTGCCGCCTTTGCCTTCCTGCCGCTGTTCCTGGCGGTGCCGTTCCACGAGGGACTGGGCACCACGTCGTTTCTGAACGCCTATATCGAGATGGTCAGCTCGATCACCACCACCGGGGCCACGTTGTTCGACACCCCCGGCCGGCTGAACGACAGCCTGCATTTGTGGCGTGCGCAGGTCGGCTGGATGGGCGGGCTGCTGATGTGGATCGCCGCCAGTGCCATTCTGGCCCCGCTGAACCTGGGCGGGTTCGAGGTGACGGCCCGCGCCGAACCCGGCCGCTATGACGAGCGCAACATGCGCTATCAGCATCCCCAGGGCCGCGCGCGGCTGGTCAAGGTGTCAAAGACGCTGGTGCCGATCTATGTGGGATTGACGCTGTTGTTGTGGGTGCTGCTGATCTTTGGCGGTGACCGGTCGCTGGTGGCACTGTGTCACGCGATGTCGGTGATGGCGACCTCGGGGATTTCGCCTGTGGGCGGCATTTCGGGGTCAACTGCGGGCATCAGTGGCGAAATGGTCATGGCGCTGTTCATGCTGTTTGCCCTGTCGCGCATGACCTTTTCCACCGACACGGTCACCTCGGAAAGCGGCGGCTTGCGGCACGATCCCGAATTTCGCATCGGCATTGCGCTGGTGTTGGGGGTGCCGCTGATCCTGTTCTTGCGGCATTTCATCGGTGCCATCGACATCGGCGAACAAAACCGTCTGATCGCCGCCGCCGAGGCCCTGTGGGGCAGCGTGTTCACGGTTCTGTCCTTCCTCAGCACCACCGGGTTTGCCAGCACGCACTGGGAAACCTCGCAGAACTGGTCGGGGCTGGCGACGCCGGGCATGATCCTGATGGGGCTGGCGCTGATTGGCGGCGGCGTGGCCACCACCGCGGGCGGGGTCAAGCTGTTGCGCGTCTTTGCGCTGTATCAGGCCGGTCTGCGCGAGATGGAAAAGCTGGTGCATCCCCATTCGGTCGGCGGGGGCACGTCGCTGGGCCGCCGGGTGCTGAAGGGCGGCGCGTTCATCGCCTGGGTGTTCTTCATGCTGTTTGCGATCAGCCTGGCCTTTGTCACCATGTTGCTGGGCGCCCTCGGCGTGGATTTCGAGTCGTCGCTGACCATGGCAGTGGCGGCGCTGTCCACCACCGGCCCGTTGCTGGACTGGGCAGGCGATGCACCGATCCGTATGCAGGAACTGGGGACAGGTGCCAAATCGGTATTTGCCGCCGCGATGATACTGGGGCGGCTGGAAACACTGGCCATCATCGCACTTTTGACCCCGGACCTGTGGCGCGGTTGACGCACTGGTGGACAATGTCAACGGCGCGGTACGGGGTGCATCTGTTTTTGGGCTGGAAACTCGGGAACTTGGCCTTCATACTCGATCACAATGAGGGATGGCTTGGTCCGCAAGCCGACGACAAGAAAAAAGGTAAGAACCGACATGGCTTCGGACAGACAGAATTTGCAGGATGCCTTCCTGAACCACGTGCGCAAAACCAAGGTGCCCGTGACCATTTTCCTGATCAATGGTGTAAAGTTGCAAGGCGTCATCACATGGTTTGACAACTTCTGCGTGCTGCTGCGCCGCGATGGTCAATCGCAACTGGTGTATAAACACGCCATTTCGACGATCATGCCAAGCACGCCGATCAGCTTGTACGAGGGCGAAGACGCCTCTTGAGCAAACCTCCGTTTCAGGTGGACGAAAGCGAAGGGCCCCGTTTCACGCGGGCCTTTGTGCTGCACCCAGATATAAAATCCGACCGCAACCGGCGCGGCGCCGACCTGGCGCTGGCCGAAGCCGTGTCTTTGGCCCATGCGCTGCGGCATCTTGAAGTGGTGGGCCATCTGGCCGTGCCGCTGCCCAAGGTGCACGCGGGCATGTTGTTCGGCAAAGGCAAGATCGAAGAGCTGCGCGCGCGGTTCGAGGCAGAAGAGGTCGAGCTGGTGCTGGTGGACGGTCCCGTCACGCCCGTGCAACAGCGCAACCTTGAAAAGGCATGGGGGGTCAAACTGCTGGACCGCACCGGCCTGATCCTCGAGATTTTCAGCGACCGCGCTGCCACCCGCGAGGGCGTGTTGCAGGTCGAAATGGCAGCCCTGAACTATCAGCGCACCCGCCTTGTGCGCGCCTGGACCCACCTGGAGCGGCAGCGTGGCGGATTGGGCTTTGTCGGCGGCCCCGGCGAGACCCAGATCGAGGCAGACCGCCGCGCGATTGATCTGCAACTGGTGCGCCTGCGCCGCCAGTTGGACAAGGTGGTGAAAACCCGCACCCTGCACCGCGCCGCCCGCGCCAAGGTGCCGTTCCCGATCGTGGCGCTGGTGGGCTATACCAACGCGGGCAAATCGACGTTGTTCAACCGTCTGACCGGTGCCAATGTGATGGCCGAGGACATGCTTTTCGCCACGCTCGATCCCACCATGCGACGGGTCGAGCTGGACAACGGCCCCGAGATTATCCTGTCGGACACGGTGGGTTTCATCTCGGACCTGCCGACCGAACTGGTCGCGGCCTTCCGCGCCACGCTTGAGGAAGTGCTGGCGGCGGACATCATCTGTCACGTGCGCGACATCTCGCACCCCGAGACCGAGGATCAGGCCGACGACGTACGCGAGATCCTGACCACGCTGGGCGTGGGCAACGAGCGCCCGATGTTCGAGATCTGGAACAAGATCGACCTGCTGCCAGAAGCCGAGGCCGAGGCCGCACAGGCCCGCGCAGCTCGCGATCAGGACATCATCGCGATTTCGGCGCTTAACGGCACCGGCGTCGACAGCTTCATGTCGATCATTTCGGACGCACTGCAAGGCCGCGTCAGCGAAGAGGTTCTGCGCCTGAGCTTTGCCCAGGGCAAGAAACGCGCCTGGCTGTTCTCCGAAGGCGTGGCCGTGGACGAAGTGCAGGACGAAGACGGCTTTGCCATCACCGTCCGCTGGACCCCCAAACAACGCGCCCAGTTCGAACAGGTCTGATCCCGCATTCTTTTGGCCTTAAATATCCCGGGGGCCCGGGGGCAGCGCCCCCGTCGATCATTTTAGCGGGCAGCGCCCCCGTCTATTGTCTTAGCGGGCAGCGCCCCCGTGCAACCTGTCAAACCGCGATCTCGTGCCACGCGCCGCTGTCCAGCCCGTCCAGCGTCCAGTCGCCGATGCTGGCGCGCACCAGCCGCAGGGTGGGCAGGCCCACGTGCGCGGTCATCCGGCGCACCTGGCGGTTGCGGCCTTCGGTCAGGGTCAGCTCGATCCAGCCGTCTGGTACCGTCTTGCGCACCCGGATGGGTGGCGTGCGGGGCCACAGGTTCGCAGGTGCGTCGATCAGGCGGGCACAGGCGGGCAGGGTCGGGCCGTCTTTCAGCGTCACGCCTGCGCGCAGTTGCGCCATGTGTGCTTCGGTGGGGGTGCCTTCGACCTGCACCCAATAGGTTTTCGGCTTCTTGAACTTCGGGTGCGCGATGCGGGCCTGCAAGGCACCGTCCGAGGTCAGCACCATCAGCCCTTCGCTGTCGCGGTCCAGACGGCCCGCGGGATAGACCCCCGGCAAGTCGATGTAATCCGACAGAGTGGGCCGGGTCGTCGGGCTGCCGCAGTCGGTAAACTGGGGCAGCACGCCAAAGGGTTTGTTGAACAGGATCGTCGTCATGGGGTGGCGGGTTCCAGCTTGGTGATGCCCACCGACGCCGCCCGCGCCAGCCCCTGATCCAGCGACATCGGGATATATTCGCCCCGCCGCCACAGTTGCGCCATGTCGTCATAGTGCCGCGACAGGAAATGGCCCGACTGGCCGGTGGATTCGACAAAGACCGAACTGTCGGGATCGGCAAAGTCATAAACCCCGCGATAGCCCGCGCCGTGCACATTTTCGAAGGCATCCGCGCCCGCGCCGCCCCGCGTCAGGCCACGTTGCAGGGTGTTGTCCCCGCCCGAGGTGCTTTGGCGGATGTTCACGAAATAGCGCAGCACCGGCACGTCGCCCAGCACCGGGTGGTCCTGAATGGCCTGATGCGCGTCGCCCCAGCGCAGCGATTCCAGTTGCGTGCCATAGGTCTCGCCAATCCAGATCAGCGCGTCGTCCAGCGCCATGCGGGCCATGTCGGGGCAGCTTTCCACCGGCGCGCTCTGGCGCACGTCGCACCAGACCGATGCGCCGTCCACGTCGCGGAAAGCACGTTCAATGAACAGCGGCTCCACATGGGTCAGCTCGCCCGCCAGCGGGCCGATGTCGTCGCGCACCATGCGGTCTTGCAGCGCGCGTATCCATGCCGCGTAGATCAGCGGTTCGGGCAGGTGTTCGTTCATTTCGCCGTTCCAGTCGGCCAGCAGTGTCAGCGCGCGCTGGCGCTGGCGTTCGGCGGTGCCGTCGGGGGCGGCTTCGCCGGTGAACCACAGTTCGGCCCCGATCAGCGGCAACAGCGACCGCGCGGTGGCGCTGACCGTGTCCAGTTGCGCCTCGATAAAGCTGTCGCGGGTGTGCACCTGCCGCGCCTGCATCAACCGTTGCCAGCGTTGCACCCGCTGGGTGTCGCCCCAGCGATAGCTGATGTGGTTGGGAAAGGGACGTTCGACCATCTTGTTGTTGGTGTTGCCCAGAATACCGCCCAGGGGCGCGACAAAACCGGGGTTCGAGGCAAAGGACATCACCCCCTGCCAGCGGTTCTCGGGCAGGTAGCCAAACGACGGCATCCGCCCCTTGGACTGGTGGTTGGGATCGCGGCGCGGCACGGCGCCGACGGTTTTCATCGCGATGGTGTCCAGATCGGCCAGTGTCAGGTTTTGTGCGGGTGCGATGAACAGCTCGGACGCGTTGATCGCCTCGGCCACGTCACGCGACGACATCAGCCCGACCGCCCCGCTCAGCGAGGTGTCGTTGGGCGACAGCGCCGTCCAGCTTAGCGCCGCCACATGGCCCGCAGGTGTCACGGCACCGATGTTCTTGAAGCTGCCGGGCAGCACCGGCCCGTTGTCGGTCCAGCGCAGGGTCAGCGTGATCGGGTCGGCATCCTTGATGGTGATGATCGACTTGCGGGTCTCGAACTCTTTCCAGCCGTCGGGGGTGCGGTATTGCGTGGGATTGTCGGGATTGATTTGTTCGATCAACAGGTCCTGATCGTCGACATAGGCCGATGTCAGCCCCCATCCCAAGGCGTCCGACCGGCCGGTCAGCACCACGGGCATTCCCGGGATCGTCGCACCAATCACCCCGCCCGCCGCCAGGTCCAGCCGCGCCAGATACCAGATACCGGGGGCGCTGAAGCCCAGGTGCGGATCGTTGGCCAGCAAGGTGCCGCCTGACGCGGACCGCGACGGCGCCGCCGCCCATGCGTTCGACGCACCGGCAAAGACCTCGGGGCCGAAGGGCGACAGCGGGTTGATCTTTTGCGGTGCCACGGCCGCATACCGCGGCACATCCGGCACCAGCGCCGCATATTCAGGCAGGGCGGCCACACCGGTGCCGGGGGCATCGGGCAGGATGTCGACCAGCCGGGCCGGATCGGGCAAGGCCAGCGACATGCGCGCCCGCATCACTTCGGCGTCAAGCTGGCCCGACAGTTGCAGGGCCATCAGCTTGCCGATGGCGAGGCTGTCGGCGGGCTGCCAGGGGGCCAGCGCCATGGGAAAGACAAAGAATTCGGGCGCGCCACGGCCCAGGGCCTGATCGTTGATCTGGGCGATGCGCGCGTTGACGCCTGCGGAATAGGCTTCGAGCGCGGTGATCGTCTGCGGGGTTTGCACGGCGACCGATTGCACGGCCAGCCGGTATATATCCAGTCGGCGGATGAAACTGTCGGTCTCGACCGTTGGCGCGCCGAACACTTCGGACAGCCGCCCCTGCGCCGTGCGCCGCAGCAGCATCATCTGCCACAGCCGGTCCTGTGCGTGGACAAACCCCAGCGCAAAGAACGCATCGGCATCGGTCTGCGCAAGGATGTGGGGCACGTTGGCATTGTCGCGCACGATCTCTGTCTCGGCGGCCAAACCATCGACCCGCAGCGTCGCGTCATAGTCCGGCAGGGACCGCGACGCGAGGTAATAGATCATCCCCACGCCCAGCACTGCCAGAACGATCAGCCCAGCGGTCAGGCGCACCAGCCACTGAAATACCAATGCCATAGACGGACTCTCACTTTACTTGCACAGTTGACCCGATGTGCCTGACTGTTAGGAAAGGCGCAAGCGATAGGCAATACCGACGTAAAAGGAAGATCGAATGGCAAAGCTGGCATTTCTGGGGTTGGGCGTCATGGGCGCGCCGATGGCGGGGCACCTGCAAAAGGCGGGTCACGACGTAACCGTCTACAACCGCACCGCGTCCAAGGCGCAGGATTGGGTCGACACCTACGGCGGCCAGATGGCCAAGACGCCGTTCGAGGCGGCCAAAGGTGCCGAATTCGTGATGTGCTGTGTGGGCAATGACGATGATTTGCGGTCGGTCTGCACCGGCGACGATGGCGCGTTCAAGGGCATGACCAGCGGCGCGATCTTTGTCGATCACACCACCGTTTCGGCGCAAGTCACGGCCGAGCTTTATGCCGCGGCCGATGCGGCGCAAATCAGCTTTGTCGATGCACCGGTGTCGGGCGGGCAGGCGGGGGCCGAAAACGGCGTGCTGTCGATCATGTGTGGCGGCGATCAGGGCGCATACGACCGCGCGCAGCCGGTGATGGAGGTCTATTCCAAGATGTGCCGCCGCATCGGTGAAAGCGGCGCGGGCCAAAAGACCAAGATGTGCAACCAGATCGCCATTGCCGGTCTGGTGCAAGGCCTGTCCGAGGCACTGCATTTTGCTGAGAAAGCGGGCCTTGACGGGCGCGCGGTGGTCGAGGTGATCAGCCAGGGCGCCGCCGGGTCGTGGCAGATGACCAACCGCTATGAAACCATGCTGGACGACAAGTTCGACCACGGCTTCGCAGTGGACTGGATGCGCAAGGATCTGGGCATTTGTCTGGACACGGCGGACGAAAACGGCGCGTCGCTGCCGGTGACGGCGCTGGTCGACCAGTTCTACAAGGATGTGCAGAAACTGGGCGGCGGGCGCTGGGACACATCCAGCCTGATCAAACGCCTGCGGGCGATGGGTTAAGGCGGCACAGGCTCTGGCAGGCGCTGCCAGAGCCATTTTGATTGGCGCGTTTAACCAACTGGAAACTTTGCGCGGCTAGGTATGGGGCACATCTCATATTAAAGGGCCGCACCTTGTCCAACGATCATCCCACCCGCGAGACTGACCGTTTCAATCTGGAAGACCTGTTTTTCTCGCGCACCGATCCGCGCGGGGTGATTCAGGCCGCCAACAGCGTTTTTGTTCATGTATCGGGCTTTGACTGGTCCGATCTTGAGGGCGCACCGCATAGAATCGTCCGCCATCCGGATATGCCGTCGGGTGTGTTTCACCTGATGTGGCAGGAAATCGCGGCGGGGCGGCCCATCGGCGCCTATGTCAAGAATCTGGCGACCGATCACACGCACTATTGGGTCTTTGCCGTGGTGCTGCCGCTGGACGATGGATATCTGTCGATGCGGCTGAAACCCAGCAGCGATCTGTTTGCGGAAATTGGCGATCTTTATGCTGCGCTGCGTGGCGAGGAAAATGCAGGGCGCGTGACGCCCGAACAATCGCAGGACCTGTTGCTGCAAAAGCTGCGCGATATGGGCTATCCCGACTATGATACCTTTATGAGCTATGCACTGTCCGAAGAACTGGGCGCGCGGGCAACGGGGATGCGGCGGCGGGTCGATCATGGTCTTCAGGCAATGCGCGGTCTGGCCGAGGCGGTGCACAACATGCATCGCTATGGTGACATGGTGGACACGATTTTCCACAGCACGGCGTTGATCCCCAACAACCTGAGCATTCAGGCCCGCAGCCTTGAGGGGGCAAACGGCCCGATCAGCGTGATTTCGACCAACCATCAGGTGATGGCCCAATCATTGGGCGACATTCTGCGGCGGTTCCGAACCGCCGTGGTGGACGGGGTCGCGCATACAGGTCTGGCGCGGTTTAACGCCGGTGTCCGGGTGCTGACCCAGGACGTTGCGACACAGTTCCGCAACAACCCAGCGGTGGCCGGGCTGGACAGCGACGCCGAGGCCAGACGCCTTGCCACGCTGATCACCGATTGCCAGATCCGCGAAACCGCTTCTGTGTCCAAGGTGATGCGCGCTGTTGCGGCCTATCGTGGCATGTCGACGGATATGCGGCGGGTGATGTCGGGATTGGAGATGAGCCGCGTCATGTGCAAGATCGAACAGTCGAAATATGCCAAGAACGTGGACGGGCTGAACGAAATCGTCGGCCGCTTGCACCGGGCCGAACGCCAGCTTAGCGAGGTCATCGACTCGATTGAAACCAGCATCAGCGTGATCGAGGACCGGACCAACCGTTTGATGCCGGTGCGCGCGGCCTAAGGCCGTTTGGCAAAACACCCGCCGGTGGCGGGTGTTCGTAGCCTGTTCGGGAATGGGTTTTCCCTGTTTTACGGAATAATGCGCGAATATTTGGTGCCTTCCAGCGTCGCGCCCAGACGCAGGCCGGCCCGGCCAAACACCGCCGCCAGAACCGGCGCCAGCACGGTTGTGGTTTCGGCGTTCAGGCTGTCGCCCTGATCCGAAATCACATACTCCAGATCGGCACCCGCGGCCCAACCGGGCGAGCGGCGGAAGTCGCTTAGCGCCTGTTCGGTCATGAAAAACAGGACGTGTGCATATTGCTGCGCGCCGATTTGCAGGCCGCCCGAGGCTTTGGTGACCGAATAGTAATCCACCGTCACGTTGTTGACCCGCAATGCGCCGCGCCCGTAAGCGCCGCCCAGCCCAAGGCCCGCTTCGGTGACCAGCGGCATGACCAGCATACCGTTGGCTTTTTGGGCAAGCGATTGGGTGTTGGGGTAAAGTCGGTACATTTCCGCCAGCGTTGCATCGACGCGCGCGTCGATCATCGCCGGACCGCGTCCGCCAATGCCATTGCCGCAGGCCGCAAGCACCGCAGTAGAGGAAAGTGCGCCAAAGGCAAAAGCCCGACGTGAGAGGGAGGATAGGGTCATTGTGAACCGCCTGTGATTGTTGCTCTGCTGCCGGTTGTCCGGTCTTGGCCGAAACTATAGGCGCAAGATTGCCACCTGTCACGCGAGAAGGCACCTATGGGCGGGGGTATGCCTGTCTTTTGACGTAGGCGCGTGCGGGCAGTGCGGATGCGGGGGCGCTGCCCCCTGCGCCCCCCGGAGTTTACCGAGCAAGATGAAGGGGTTTAGCCCTTGGCCAGCAACCGCGCGGCGGCAGGGGCGAAATAGGTCAGAATGCCATCGCAGCCCGCACGTTTAAAGGCGGTCAGGCTTTCCATCATCACCCGCTCGCCGTCGATCCAGCCGTTTTGCGCGGCGGCCTGGATCATCGCGAATTCGCCAGACACCTGATAGGCAAAAGTCGGCGCGCCAAAGGTGTCGCGGGCGCGGCGGCAGATGTCCAGATAGGGCAGGCCGGGCTTGACCATGATCATATCGGCACCTTCGGCCAGATCACGCTCGATCAGGCGCATGGCCTCGTCCGCGTTGGCTGGGTCCATCTGATAGGTGTTCTTGTCCCCCGTCAGAGCCGCCGACGCGCCCACCGCATCGCGGAAGGGGCCGTAGAAGGCGCTGGCGTATTTGGCGGCATAGCTCAGGATCATCACGTTTTGATGGCCCGCGCTTTCGAACGCGCTGCGCATGGCACCGATGCGCCCGTCCATCATATCGGACGGCCCGATGATGTCGGCTCCGGCATTGGCCTGTGCCACCGCCATTTTCACCAATGCCTCGACCGAGCGGTCATTGACGATCTCGCCATTCTCGACAAAACCGTCGTGGCCGTTGATGTTATAGGTGTCCAGCGCCACGTCGGTCATGATCGCGATGTCGGGCACCGCCGATTTGATCGCACGGATGGCGCGGTTGATGTTGTTGTCTGGGTCCCAGGCGCCGGCGCAATCCTCGGTGCGGTCTTCGAGGCCGGTGTAGGGGAACAGGCAAATCGCGTTGATCCCCAGATCGGCCGCCTCGCGCGCGGCTTCGACCACCTTGTCGACCGAGCGGCGATAGACACCGGGCATCGAGGGGATGGGTTCCATCACATCCTCGCCCGAGCGTACAAACACCGGCCAGATGAAATCGTCGACCGACAGCGTATTCTGGCGCACCAGCGCGCGGATTTGCGGCGTGGTGCGGGTGCGGCGCAGACGGGTGGCCGGGAAGGGTGCGAGCGTTGGGCGCATGATGTGTTGCCTTTTTGAAAGTCATTCTTGGGTGCCACGTAAAATTGCACCGTGCAAGGGTAGGAATTGGCGCACCGCGGCGGTAAGAGGAACAAATCCCACGCAAAAGGCAGCGGCGTTGAACTGGCATCAAACCATTTTCGAACTGATCGACATGCGGTCGTTTTCCAACCTCTGGTTCTGGATCGTTCTTGCGGTCATGTGGTCTACGGCCAGCCATTGGGTGCTGGGGGTGCCATTTGACATGGTGGCGCGGGCGCGCAAATCGGGTGGCCAGATCGAGGAAGATCTGGAAGATCTGGTGCGCATCAACGTGAACCGGCTTTTGTATATCGCGCGGCTGTCCGGCCTTTGGTTGCTGGGCCTGGTCTGTTTTGTGCTGACCATGCTGGGCTTGCTGGGCTGGGTCTATGACATCGAATTCGCGCAGGCTGTGTTCCTGCTGGCGTTCCCGATGTCGTTGGTGGGCGCGCTGAACCTGTCCACCGCGCGGCTGATCGAGCGTGACCAACTGACCAGCGAGGGCTTGCGCCGCCGGTTGACCCGTCACCGCACCTATACGCAGGCGATTGGTATGCTGGCCATTTTCGTCACAGCCATGTGGGGCATGTACCAGAACCTAAGCATCGGGGCACTGGGCGGTTGACAGTGGGGTGGACTGCACCACATGAAGCGCGCAAATGACTGATCCTGCACATATCACCGTATCCGGCGCGCCCGAAGGGTTCGACGCCACCCGCATTCTGACGGAACTGGCGCGCGGCGTGCCCGTGTGCCATGTGGCGCGCGATGACAAGCGGCTGGTTGCCATGCGCGATGCGCTGCGGTTTTTTGCCCCAGATGTGCCGGTGATCGAGTTCCCCGCTTGGGATTGTCTGCCCTATGACCGGGTGTCGCCCAATGCCGATATTTCGGCGCAGCGGATGGCGACGCTGGCGGCACTTGCGCATGGGATGCCCAAGACGTTCGTGCTGTTGACCACGTTGAACGCCGCCACGCAAAAGCTGCCCGCGCGGTCGGTCCTGCGCGAGGCTGCTTTTGCCGCGCGGGTCGGTGACCGGATTGACGATGCGGCGTTGCGCGGGTTTCTGGTGCGCATGGGGTTCGTGCAATCGCCCACGGTGACGGAACCCGGCGATTACGCCGTGCGCGGCGGTATCATCGACATTTACCCGCCCGGCGATCTGGGGCCGGTGCGGTTGGACCTGTTCGGCGATGTGCTGGACGGCGCGCGCCGGTTTGATCCGGCGACGCAGCGCACCACCGAAAAGCTGGACTTGATCGAACTGGCCCCGGTCTCCGAAGTGATACTGGACGAGGCGGCGGTGACGCGGTTTCGCCAGAACTACCGGCTGGAGTTTGGCGCGGCGGGCACCGACGATCCGCTGTACGAGGCGATCAGCGCAGGGCGCAAGCATCAGGGCGCGGAACACTGGCTGTCGTTTTTCCACGATCATCTTGAGACGCTGTTTGATTACCTGCCCGATGCCGCGATCACGCTGGACGATCAGGTCACACCGACGCGGCTGGCGCGCTGGGACACGATTGTCGATCAATACGAGACGCGCAGGCTGGCGATGCTGAACCGGTCCAAGATGGATTCGGTCTATAAACCCGCGCCGCCGCAGGGTCTGTATCTGGACGATGCCGCGTGGGAGGCCGCTGTTTCGGGCCGTCGCGTGGTGCAGTTTCGGGCACTGGCACAGTCCACCGGCCCCGGCGTGGTGGACGCAGGCGGGCGCATCGGGCGCAATTTCTCGCCCGAGCGGCAACAGGAAAACATCAGCCTTTTCGGTGCTTTGGCCGCGCATATTAAGGCAAAGCTTGCGGATGGCCCCGTGGTGGTTGCCAGCTATTCCGCCGGTGCGCGGGAACGGCTAAGCGGGCTGATCGAGGATGAAGGGCTGGCCGAGACCATACCCATCACCGACGGCACGCGCATCGGCAAGCGTGGCTTGCATCTGGTTGTCTGGGCGCTGGAACACGGGTTCGAAGGGCCGGTGGACGGCAAGCATCTGACGGTGATTTCGGAACAGGACGTGCTGGGCGACCGGCTGATCCGCCAACCCAAGCGCAAGCGTCGTGCCGACAATTTCCTGACCGAGGCCACCAGCCTGACACCGGGCGATCTGATCGTGCACGTGGACCACGGCATTGGCCGTTATCACGGCATGGAGGTGATCACCGCCGCCGGGGCCGCGCACGAATGTCTGCTGCTGGAATATGCCGAGAATTCAAAGCTGTATCTGCCGGTCGAGAACATCGAATTGCTGTCGAAATACGGCCATGACGAGGGTCTGCTGGACCGTCTGGGCGGCGGCGCGTGGCAGTCGAAAAAGGCAAAGCTGAAAGAGCGCATTCGCGAGATGGCCGACAAGCTGATCCGTATCGCCGCCGAACGCGCCCTGCGCCGCGCGCCGGTGCTTGAGCCCCCCCCCGGCATGTGGGACGCGTTCAGCGCGCGGTTCCCTTACGAGGAAACCGACGATCAGCTCAAGGCCATCGGGGACGTGATCCAGGACCTGACCAGCGGTGCGCCGATGGACCGGCTGGTGGTGGGCGACGTGGGCTTTGGCAAGACCGAGGTGGCGATGCGGGCGGCCTTTGTCGCGGCGATGGCAGGGGTGCAGGTGGCGGTGATCGCACCCACGACCCTGCTGGCGCGGCAGCACTACAAAAGCTTCTCGGAACGGTTCCGTGGTTTCCCCATCGAGGTGCGCACGCTCAGCCGGTTTGTCAGCACCAAGGAAGCGTCCGACACCCGCGAGGCGATGTCGCGCGGCACGGCGGATATTGTGATCGGCACCCATGCGTTGCTGGCCAAGAACACGCGGTTCAAGGATCTGGGCCTGCTGATTATTGATGAAGAACAACACTTTGGCGTCGGTCACAAGGAACGGCTGAAACAGATGCGGTCGGACGTGCATGTGCTGACCCTGACCGCCACGCCGATCCCGCGCACGCTGCAACTGTCGCTGACGGGGGTGCGTGATTTGTCGATCATCGGCACGCCGCCTGTCGACCGTCTGGCGATCCGCACCTATGTCAGCGAGTTTGACGCGGTGACCGTGCGCGAGGCGTTGCTGCGCGAACATTATCGCGGCGGGCAGTCGTTCTATGTGGTGCCGCGCCTGTCGGACCTGCCGGAAATCGAGGAGTTCCTGAAGGCGCAATTGCCCGAGCTGACCTATGTCGTCGCACATGGCCAGATGGCGGCGGGCGAGCTGGATGACCGGATGAACGCATTCTATGACGGCAAATTCGACATTCTGCTGGCCACCACGATTGTCGAATCCGGTCTGGATATTCCCACCGCCAACACGATGGTGGTGCACCGCGCCGATATGTTCGGGCTGGCGCAGTTGTACCAGATACGTGGACGGGTGGGGCGGTCGAAAACCCGCGCCTATGCGTACCTTACGACCAAACCGCGCGCCAAGCTGACGGCGGTGGCCGAGAAACGCCTGCGGGTGTTGGGCAGCCTGGATACGCTGGGCGCGGGGTTCACGCTGGCCAGTCAGGATCTGGACATTCGTGGTGCCGGCAACCTGCTGGGCGAGGAACAGTCCGGCCAGATGCGGGACGTGGGGTTTGAGCTGTACCAGTCGATGCTGGAAGAGGCGATTGCCAAGATCAAGGCCGGGGAGCTGGAAGGTCTGAGCGAGGCCGACGAGCAATGGGCGCCGCAGATCAATCTGGGCGTTCCTGTACTTATTCCCGAGGATTATGTACCGGATCTGGACGTGCGTCTGGGCCTGTACCGTCGTCTCAGCGGTCTGAGCACCAAGGTCGAGCTGGAAGGCTTTGCCGCCGAGCTGATCGACCGGTTCGGCACGCTGCCGCGCGAGGTCAACACGCTGATGCTGGTGGTGCGTATCAAGGCGATGTGCAAGCGTGCGGGCATTGCCAAGCTGGACGGCGGGCCAAAGGGGGCCGTGATCCAGTTCCACAACGACAAGTTCGCGTCGCCTGCGGGCTTGGTCACCTTTATTCAGGACCAGCGCGGGCTGGCCAAGGTCAAGGACAACAAGATCGTGGTGCGCCGCGACTGGAAATCCGACGCGGACAAGATCAAGGGCGCCTTTGCGATTGCCCGTGATCTGGCGGAAAAGGTTGTGGCCGAGAAGAAAAAGACCAAGGCAAAGGCTTAGGCCTGCGCCTCGGCCCGTTCGATCCGGCCCATCCACAGCATCAGCACATAGCCCACCGCCACGAACAGCAGGGCGGCAACGGCCAGGGGGCGCGCGGTTCCGTCATAGAACAGCGCCACAGGCGATGCGATGGCGGCGGCGGCCAATGTGGAAAACGCGCCAATCACCGATGCCGCCATGCCTGCGATATGGCCCATCGGGTCCATCGCAATGGCGTTCAGGTTGCCGATGGCAAAGCTGGCGGTGCAGAACAGTGAAAGCTGCCACAGCAGGAACAGATAGAATTCGCCCGGCAGATGCGCGGTTGTCAGCACCAGCATCGCCCCCGCCAGAACGACCTGTGTGGCCAGCGCCCAGGTGACCAGCCGCCGCATCCCCAGCCGGACCACCACCAGCGCGTTGGTCAGGCTGGCCAGCCCCGACACCAGCGCCACAAGCCCGAACCAGAACGGAAAGCTGTCGCCGCGTCCGTAGACATCGGCATAGATCGGCTGGATCAGCATCAGCGTGCTGAACAGCATGGCCACGATCAGGGTCTGCACGATGATCGACAGGCGCACAGTGGGGTGGCGGAACATCTCGATCACCGCGTCGCGCATCAGGCGGAAACGCAGCGGGCGGCGGTCTGCGCGGGGCAGGGTTTCGGGCAGGCGCAAGCCAAGCCAGCCCACCGAGATGATCGAGAACAGAACGAAGGCTCCGAAAATGCCGCGCCAGCCGGTAAAGCCCATGATCACCGCCCCCATGGCGGGGGCAAAGGCGGGCACCAGCGTAAAGATCATCATCACGATGGACATGATCCGCGCCATGCCACGCCCCGCATACAGATCGCGGATGATCGCCAGCGCCACAACGCGCGGACCGGCCGCCCCCAGCCCCTGAAAGAACCGCGCGATCAGCACCGGCACAAAGCTGTCTTCGTACCAACCCACAGCGGCCGAGACGATGTAAAGCGCCGCACCGGCATAAACCACCGGCTTGCGCCCCAGCGCATCGGACAGGGGGCCGGTGAAAAACGTGCCCAGCCCCATGCCCATCAGGAACACCGACAGGATCAGCGCCGCCTGTGCCGCGTCGCCGTCCGTCAGGTCGTCGGCGATCTGGGGCAGGGCGGGCAGCATCGCATCAATGGAAAAGGCAATCGTGGCGAACATCATGCCCATCAAAGCGATGAATTCGACACGGCCGATCGGCGAAGGTTTTTGTGTGGACACGGGCAGTTGGCTCCTGGAAGTGGCGCGCAACGGCGTCATACACGCAGGGGTTTAACCCAGCATTTACAGGATCACAACATGGTCAGGTCAAAGACGCAGGCGCCGGGTCAGCGGGCGCCGGCCCGCTGTTGAATGCGCTCTTTCAGCTCGGTTGTGGACACGTCCTGGGTGCGTGGCAGGTACATCACCCGCGTCAGGTCGCCCAGATCGTCAAAATGACCGGCCCAGTCGTCGCCCATGGCAAAGATCGACACGTTGTAATTCACGATGTCCGACCGCTTTTGCGCCCAGCTTTCTTCGGGAATCACACGGGCCACGTAACGGCAGGCTTCCAGTATCTCGCGGCGCTGGCCATAGGGCATCACGCAGCGTTTGCCTTTGACCGCGTTGAATTCATCGGTCGAACACCCAACGATCAGCTCGTCGCCCAGTTGCGACAGGCGTTGCAACAGGCGGACGTGGCCGTGGTGGAACAGATCAAACGTGCCATAAGTCAGGACGGTGGTCGCGGGTCGGATCATTTCGCCAGCCTTTTCAGGAAAGGGGCAAAGCGGTCGTTCGCAGCGGCCCAAGGGAATTTGAACAGCGGATCGGGTGTGTCCCACCCGGTGCCATAGTTCAGCGTCAGCATCTTCTCGGGCGCGGCGGGCAGGGCGTTGCCGGTGACGGCGCATTTGCGCAGCGGCAGCACGTCTTCCAAGGCCAGTTCGCCGTGGGTGTGCGGATAGACAAACACCTTGCCGTTCTGCACCCATGCCGGGAACAGGTCGATCTGGGTCTGGCCTGCGGGGGTCAGTTTATAGATCGCGGCCTGTGTGTGGTTGTCCTCGTCAAACAATGCCAACTCTTGCAGACGGCCCTTGAGGTCGCGCCATTCCTGCGCGGCCTCTTCCTCGGTGCCTGCTTTCAGGATCACGGCAAGGTCGATGTCGTCGTCATGTTCGATCAGCTTTTCATCGCGGACCACGCCCAGAAGTGTCCCCGAGTTCAGGAACACCTCGTAGCCTTCATCGCGCAACGCGCTAAGGTGGCTTTCGACATGGCTCCAGACACTGTCGTGGTCCAGATCGGCAAAGGTCTGGCGGTCGTATCCGTGGTTGGTCAGCGTTTCGGGGTAAAGATAGCTGCGCAGCCGGGTGTCAAAGCTGGCAAAGTCGTCCATTTGCCCAAGTTTTTCACGCTTTTCGCGCAGTTTGTTCATCCAGCCGAACACGCGGGCGGGGCGGATGCGGCCGATGACGGCCAGCATGACGACGGCTTCGAGCCATTCAATGGACAGCGGGCGGCGTTTCAACTCGTTGAGTTCAACGTAATAGGCCCAATGGTCCATGCCTGTGGATTTTGTTGCAATTTCTGCCATCGCCATCATCCGGATTTCGGATATGCGCAGGCTGCGCGCCTCTGAGGGCGATACCTGTTGTTCTGCCATGTCACCCGCTCAATAGGTTATTTTTATTATTAGAAACGGGGACTTTTGCCCCTCGTTCCCAACAGGATACGGCAGGTTCGCTGGATTTGCTACAATTTTGTTAAAAATAAGGCAGGCAACAGGCCCTAGCTGTTGCTTTCTTGTTCGTTCAGCTCTGCGATGACTTTTGACCACAGTTCGGGCGGCTGCGCGCCGGGCACGGCGTGTTTGCCTGCAACGATGAATGTGGGGACCGATGTGATGCCCATTTTGCGGCTGTGCGCGTCGCGGTCGATGATCTGCTGTTGGTCGGCGTCGGAGTCCAGCAAGCGGCGGATCACGGCAGCGTCCAGTTCGATCCCGTCGGCAATGTCGGACAGTGTGTCGATGTCGCCAATGTCGCGGCCTTCGACGAAATAGGCCTTGAACAGGGACGACACGGCGGCGGTCTGGCGGCCTTCGATGCCGGCCCAATGGATCAGCCGGTGGGCGTTCAGGGTGTTGGGCGTGCGCTTCATCGCCTCGAAGTCGATTTTCAGTCCGGCCTTTTGTGCGTGTTCAACCACGGGCGCATAGGCTTTGACCGCGCCGTCCTTGCCGCCGAACTTGGCCTCGAGATAGGCGCGGCGGTCCATGCCTTCGGGCGGCATGTCGGGGTTCAGCTGGAAGGGATGCCATTCGATCTGGAACGGGTGGTCGGAATTTTGTTCCAGCGCACGGTCCAGATAGGTTTTGCCGATATAGCACCACGGGCAGATCGGGTCGGACATGATATCAAGCTTGATGGCGGCTGCGGGCATCGGGGTCACCTTGGTTGTTTGGGCTCACATAGCGGGGTTTGGGGGCGGATGCACCCCCCGCGCTCATTGGCCTGCGTCATGGTCCGCGCGCAACTGGCGGCGGAGGATCTTGTTGTTGGCACCCGTGGGCAGGGCGTTGACGTGTACATAGAGACGCGGGCGTTTGTATTGGGCCAGACGCGGTTCGGCCCATGATTTCAGCGCGTCCTCGTCCAATGGGTCGGGGCCGGTGTAAAAGGCGGCGATCACGCGGGTGTCGGCCTTGACCAGCACATCGGTGGCGGCGACGGCGGTGATGCCGTCGTGGGACAGCAGCGCCTGTTCGACCTCGATGGGTGACACGCGGTAGCCGCCTGCGTTCATCATGTCATCGGCGCGGCCCAGATAGGTGATCTGGAAATCGGCGCTCATCTGCGCCTCGTCTCCGGTCAGGAACCAGTCGTTTGCGAATTTTTGCGCGGTTTCGTCCGGCGCGCCGATGTATTCCAGCATCAGGCCGGGGTCGCTTCGGTGGACGGCGATGATGCCCGGCTGGCCGATGGGTTGCGGCGTGCCGGTGTCATCGACGATGGCGATGTGGCGGCCCGGTTGCGGCCTGCCGGACGCGCCGCCCGTGGCGGGGTTGGTCGGGCTGGCCGAGATGAAGGTGGAGCATTCGGACATGCCGTAAGCCTCGTAGACCGGCGTGCCGGTGGCCACGGTCCACGCGTCGCGGATGCGGTCGGGCAGTTTTTCGCCCGCGCTTAACCCGTGGCGCAGGGCGGGCAGGGGCAGCGTGTCGCGCCCTTTCAGCATCTGGCGGTAAACGCCGGGGGCTGCGGCAAAGATGGTGGCGCGGTGGCGGGCCAGCAGGTCGGGCAAGTCAGAGGCGGGCGTGCCCGGTGCCGGGATCAGCGCGGTGGCGCCCAGCGTCCACGGGTCCATAAGGCCAGTTCCCAGCGTATAGGTCCAGTTGAACGCGCCTGCGTGGCACAGGCGGTCATCGGCGCGCAGCCCGTACCAGCCCTGATGCATCATGCCACGCGCCCAGATCGCCCGGTGCGCGTGGGCGACGGCACGCGGTTTGCCGGAAGTGCCAGAGGTATAGATGACATAGGCCAGCCGGTCGGGATCGCCCATCGCCGCATCCGCCGGTGCCAGCCCGCGCATCGCTTGCAGCGCGTCCAGCGGGATGCAGCGCGCATCGTCGGGGCAGGCGACCGCCGGATCGCGCAGGATCGTGGCAACCGGCAGCTCGTTCAGGATGGCCGCGACCTCGGCGTCGGTCAGCGCCGCCGAGGTCGGGATAGGCACCAGTCCGGCCCAGATGGCCCCCAGATAGGCAATGGGGAAATCCACGGTATTGCCCAGCCGCATCAGGACCATCTGGCCCGCCTGGGCGTGTTGCAACAGCCCCGTGGCCGTGCCGCGCACGGCGGCGATCAGGGCGGCATAGGTCCAGTCCTCGGTCTGGTCGCCATGCAGGATTTGCAGCGCAAGCTGGTCAGGGCAGGCAGCCCCCGCACGCAAGACGTGGTCGGCCATATTGAACGGAGCGGGGCAGCGGGGATGAACCCCTTGGGCAAAGACGGACAGCATGGCAAATCGGTAGACCGACCGCCGCGCCGTTGCAAGGTGCAGGGCCGCAGCTTATAGACACCGGCATGACCGGACAAACGCCCAGATCGCTGATCGAAATCGCCCGCACCAGCGGCGAGGATATGCCCGCCCAGCCGCTGGATCTGGGCGCGCGGGTGCGTGATCTGCGCAAGGCGCGCGACTGGACGCTGGAGCAGGCGGCGAAACAGGCGGGGATTGCGCGGTCGACCCTGTCCAAGATCGAAAACGGTCAGATGTCGCCCACCTATGACGCGCTGAAAAAGCTGGCTGTCGGTCTGGAGATTTCGGTGCCGCAACTGTTCACCCCGCCACAGGCCGAACGGGTGAATGGCCGCATGTCGGTGACCAAGGACGGGCAGGGCAACCATCAGGCGACGGCCACCTATGAACACGAACTGCTGGCCGAAACGCTGGTGAAGAAACAGATGCTGCCGTACCGCGCCCGTGTGCGCGCCCGCAGCATGGACGAATTCGACGGCTGGGTGCGCCACGACGGCGAAGAGTTTCTGTATGTGCTGACGGGGGTCATCACCCTGTACACGGAATTCTACGAACCGATCGAGATGCGGCGGGGCGACAGCGCCTATTATGATGCCACCATGGGCCACAACGTGGTCAGCACCAGCCCCGAGGATGCGATGATCCTGTGGGTGACGTCGCTGGCGTGAGGGCAGAACTCCAGGGCCGGCCCTTTAGTCGCGGAACAGCCGTGTCAGGATCAGGTGCGCCAGCGGCACAGTGATCAGTTGCACCACGATAAAGGCCGCGATGTGTCCGGGGTAGATGCCCGCGAAGGTGTCGGAAAATCCGCGTGCGATGCTCACCGCGGGGTTGGCAAAGCTGGTGGATGCGGTGAACCAATAGGCCCCCGTGATGTACAGCGCCACCAGCGTCGGCACCGCGTCGGGGCGTGATTTCAAGCCGCCAAAGATCACGAACAACAGGCCGAAGGTTGCGACCGCCTCGGACCACCATTGCGCGATGCCTGTGCGGTGCATCGTGGTCGAGGCTTGGAAGATCGACAGATCGAACATGGCATGGGTGGCCCAGACGCCCAATATGCCACCGACGATCTGCACCGCGACATAGCCCAAGGCGGGGCGCGTCGTAATCTCGCCCCGCAGCCAAAAGGCCAGCGTCACCGCCGGATTGAAATGTGCGCCCGAGATCGGCCCCAGCGTGGTGATGATCACATACAGCATACAGCCCGTAGCAATCGCATTGGCCAGCAGCGCAATGGCAGTGTTTCCGTCCGCCAGCGTCTGCCCCATGATGCCAGAGCCGACAACGCCGACCAGCAACAGGGCGGTGCCCAGCCCCTCGGCCAGCAGCTTGCGCATCATTGCAGGGTGCCGATCCGTTTCAAAAGCGCGTCCAGCTCGCCCGCGTCCATGGTTTCAAACGGGTGGTCCAGCAACGCTTGCGTGCGCCGGTTCAATATCTCGAAGGTGTCCTGAAACGCCGCTTCCTGCGCGGCCTGAGGTGCCGCAGCGGGGTCTTCGACGCCCCAATGCGCACGCACCGGCGCGCCGGGCCACATCGGGCAGGTTTCATTTGCAGCGGACCCGCAAACCGTGATCACCATATCCATGATCGGCGCATCATCGGCGGCGAATTCGTCCCAGCTTTTGGAGCGCGCGTCGGAGGTGTCGATCTCCATCGCGTCCAGCAGGTTCAGCGATTGCGGATGCACCTGACCGGTCGGCTGCGACCCTGCCGAAAAGGCACGGACGCGGCCAATGCCTGCGTCATTCAGGATATGTTCCAACAGGATCGACCGGGCCGAGTTGCCGGTGCACAGGACGAGAATATTCATGAGGCTGCGGTTACGGGTCATTTGTAAAAGTTTCGTGACATTATTGTTCCCACCACCAGACTTCGGGCATGTAATTCGGCCCGTCGCCATAGATCGGGATGACCTCAGGGTGCTTCATTTCCTTGACGTGGGCAATGCGTCCTTCGGAATATTGCCAGAAGGGGATCACATAGGCCCCCGCCGTCAGCACCCGGTCCAGCGCGCGGGTGGCGGCGATGAACTGGTCCTGTTCCTTGGCTTCCAGCATGGTGTCGATCATCGCATCCACCGCAGGGTTGTGGATGCCCGGCAGGTTGCGCGACCCTTCGGCGGTGGCGGCGTCGCTGCCCCAGTAATAGCGCTGTTCGTTGCCCGGAGACAGCGACAGGGCGCGGCGGAAAAAGGTCATGTCGAAATCAAAGCTGTTGGTGCGGGCCAGGAATTGCGCATCGTCCACGGTTTCGATCCGTGCGGTGATGCCCAGCCGCGCCAGTGCGCCCACGTAGATGTCGGCGATGGCGATGTTTTCGGTGCTGCCCTTGGGCAGGAGAATGTCGAAGGTGAACGGCGTGCCATCCGGGCCGCGCAGGGTGCCGCCTTCGGCTGAGAAACCGGCCTGTTGCAGCAGGTTGGTGGCCGCGCGCAGCCCCTGACGGTTGCGCGCACTGCCGTCCGAGACGGGCAGGGCGTAGCCGTCAAGCGTGCCCGGCGGCAGATCGGCGGCAAAGGGGGCCAGCAGGGCCTCCACATCCGCTGCGGCGGGTCCGTCCTGCATCGACAGGACCGAGTTCGAGAAATACGAGGTGATGCGCGGCTGTGCGCCCCCCGTCAGAGTGTCGTTGATATATTCAAAGTTGAACGCATGGATCAGCGCCGAGCGCACGCGCCAGTCGTCAAAGGGCGCGCGGCGGGTGTTCATGGCCAGCCCGGTCATGCCCGACGGCTTGCCGTGGGGGATCTCGGTCTTGACCACGTCGCCGTTCAGCGCGCGGGGGAAATCGTATTGCGAGGTCCAGCTTTCGGCGTTGAATTCACGGATCGCGGAAATCTCGCCGGCTTTGAACCCCTCCAGCAGGACGGTGCTGTCGCCATAGAAATCAATGCGGATCTTGTCAAAATTGTTGGTCCCGCGCCGCACCGGCACATCGGCGCCCCAATAGTCGGGGTTGCGGGTCAGTTGCACGTAGCGCCCGCCCTCGTAGCCGGACACCACATAGGGACCGCTGCCCAGGGGCACGTCGGCCAGCGGCGCATTGGCGAAATTGCGGCCCTCCCACTGTGCCTTGCTGAGGATCGGGCGCATGCCGGCCAGCAGGGCCAGTTCGCGGTTGCCCGGTTCAAACGTCATCTTGACCGCGCGCGGCCCGTCCTGAGTGATCGATGTGATTTGCGCCCACAGCCCGTGGTAGCGCGGGTGCCCTTCGGTGCCGAGAGTTTCGTAGCTCCAGATCACGTCCTCAACCGTAACGGGTGTGCCGTCTGAAAACGCGGCCTCGGGGCGCAGGACGAATCGTACTTCGGACCGGTCGTCCGAAACCTCGACCGATTCGGCCAGCAGACCGTACAAAGTGAAGGGCTCGTCCAGAGTGCGCCCCATCAAACTTTCGTGCGTGAAGGTCGACAATTGCCACGGCGCGTTGCCTTTTCGCACGAAGGGATTGAGGGAATCAAAGCCCCCCGTGTTGCCCAGAACGATGGACCCGCCGCGCGGGGCGTCGGCGTTCACATAAGGGAGCGACACAAAATCGGGTGGCAGGGCGGGATCGCCATACATAGCTATGCCATGCGTGGGCTGGGATTCGGCCACGGTGGCCCCCAGAATCAGTGCCGCGATGACGCATTTGCGAAGTTTGGTTTGGAAAATATTGAGGCCCATTTTGGCAACAATTCCCTTCTGCCCTTGTTTTGCTAGACCCAGCGGTATCTGGGCTTTCAGGTGATTTCAAACTTTTAGCTTGGCCCTCGGCCTTAGATTGCTTATAAAGACCTTACTGCTCGATAGGTTTCTTGCCTGTATGAAACCTGCCTCAATAACTTAACGCCAGCTTCGTGCTGGCGTTTTTTTTTTGCCCTGACGGCAGCGGCCCGCCGTGGGAACCGCCACACGCGCTTTGCCGTTCCTTTTGCAGATGCAGCATGGCAAGGTTGCCGTAGCACGCAAACCGCGAAGGAGCATTCTCATGGCCATCACACACGACCTGTCCGGCAAGACCGCCGTTATCACCGGATCGAACTCGGGCATCGGGTTGGGCATTGCCAAGGAAATGGGCAAGGCGGGGGCCAATCTGGTTCTCAACAGCTTTACCGATTCTGACGAAGATCACGATCTGGCCGCTGAGCTGTCGCGCAGCCTTGGGGTCGATGTGACGTACATTCAGGCCGATATGTCCAAACCCGAGGATTGTCGCCGTCTGGTTGTGGCTGCGGGCGGTTGCGACATTCTGGTGAACAACGCGGGCATCCAGCATGTCGCGGCGATCCAGGATTTTCCGATCGACAAGTGGAACGCGATCATTGCGATCAACCTCAGCTCGGCCTTTCACACCAGCGCGGTGGCCGTGACGGGGATGCGCGAACGCGGTTGGGGGCGGATCATCAACATCGCCTCGGCCCACGGGCTGACTGCGTCGCCTTATAAATCCGCCTATGTCGCGGCGAAACATGGCATTGTCGGGCTGACGAAAACAGTGGCGCTGGAAACCGCGACCGATCCGATCACGGCCAACGCGATTTGCCCGGGTTATGTGCTGACCCCCATCGTGGAAAAGCAGATTCCCGACACGATGAAGGAATACAACATGACCCGCGAGGAAGTGATCCAGAACGTCATGCTGACGCGCCAGCCCAGCAAGGAATTCGCCACCACCGAACAACTGGGCGGCACCGCGGTGTTCCTGTGTTCGGATGCGGCGGCCCAGATCACCGGCACCACCATCAGCGTCGATGGCGGCTGGACAGCGCTTTAACGCGGGGCCGCCGATTTCATCTTGCCAATAAATTCCCGCCGGAGGCTCCCGCAGCCTGCGGCGGACAGAAAGGCCCTGACATGACACGCAAACGCATCAACCTGGCCCTGCAAGGCGGCGGCGCGCACGGCGCGTTCACCTGGGGTGCGCTGGACCGCATTCTGGAAGACGACCGGATCGAAATCGCGGCCATTTCCGGCACCTCTGCCGGGGCGCTGAACGGGGCGGCGTTGAAATCCGGTATGGTCACCGGCGGCGCCGAGGGCGCGCGCGCTGCGCTGGATGCGCTGTGGCATGAGGTTGCAGGCCTGCAAGGGATCGAGGCGGAAAGCTGGATGGCCCCGCTGGGCGTGCGCAGTGTCAGTCAGGCGATGGAGATGAACCCGTTCTACCTGATGGGCGAGGCGATCAGCCATGGGTTGTCACCCTACGCGATAGGTCCGTTTTACACCAATCCGCTGACGTCGATTGTCGCTGCGTTCAACTACGACAAGGTGTGCGCTGACGATGGCCCTGCGTTTTTTGTGAACGCCACGCGCGTGCGCAACGGCAAGTTGCGGGTGTTCCGCGCCGACGAGGTGAACGCCGATGTCATCATGGCCTCGGCCTGTTTGCCGACGCTGTTTCAGGCGGTCGAGCTGTTCGACAGCCAGACGGGCCGGACCGAGGCGTTCTGGGACGGTGGCTATACCGGCAATCCGGCGCTGTTCCCGTTTTTTGAGCGCGACCTGCCGCCGGACATCGTGGTGATCAACATCAACCCGCTGGAACGCGAGGACGTGCCTTATACCCCGCAGCAGATCCAGAACCGGATCAACGAAATCAGCTTTAATTCGTCGCTGCTGCGCGAGATGCGGGCGATCGCACTTGTGCAGCGTTTGCTGGACGACGGCACCATTCCCGAGGAGCGTATGGCGCGGGTGCACATGCATATGATTGCCGATGATGATCTGATGAACGATCTGTCGGTGGCCACGAAAACCGTGCCCAACGGCTATGTTCTGGGCAAGCTCAAGCAGGCCGGGCGGGCGGCTGCGGATACGTTTCTGTCGCAGCATTTCGACGATCTGAACCAGCGGTCCAGCATCGACATGCGGGCGATGTACAGCTGAGCGCCTTATTCCGGCGGCAGGCTGGGGTCCTTGGAATTCGGATAGACCAGCCCCGCCGAGATCACCAGTTTCGCGGCATCTTCCACGCTCATATCCAGCTCGATCACTTCTTCGGCGGGCACGAACAGCAAGAACCCCGAGGTCGGGTTTGGCGTGGTCGGCAAAAACACGGACATCAGCCCGTTCTGGTTGCCTGCGTGGCGCGTGATCTCGCCCTTGGCGGTGGTCGAGACAAAGCCGATGGCCCAGATGCCACGGCGGGGATATTCCACCAGACAGGCCTTTTCAAAGCTGCGTTCGGACTGGGCAAAGACGGTTTCGGAAATCTGTTTGATCCCCGAATAGATCGACCGCACCACCGGCGTGCGTTCCACAAGACTTTCGCCAAAGCGCAGGACAGAGCGCCCGATCAGACCCTTGGCCATCCAGCCGACGATGATGGTGAACACCAGAAAGATGATCACACCGATGCCGCGCACGTTGATCTGCGAGTCGCGCGCCAGACCAAAGAAATCCTGGATCATCCGGTCGGGGTGATAGGCGCGCGGGACAAAAGGCAGCACCATGCCGTCGATCCAGCCGACAACCGTCCAGATCAGCCAGATGGTCAGACCGACAGGTGCAATCACCACAAGTCCGGTCAGGAACGACGCGCGCAAACGCCCAAGCAGGCTGCCCTTGCGGCGTGGTTCCTCGTCAAAAGGTGTGTTCATCAGATTCCCGGAAAAAGGTGGATTCTACGATCCTGCGGCAGACTATTTGAAAATAGGGGTTTTGCTGCGACCTTCAACACCGGTTGGCCCATTGGATCAACGACTATTGCGCCAGTTTGGTCATTTCGACTGCAATCTGTGCGGCCAGCCGTGCATTATTGCGCACAAGTGCAATATTGGCGGTCAGCGACCGGCCTTCGGTCAGCTCGAAGATGCGTTGCAGCATGAAAGGCGTGACGGCCTTGGCGCTGATGCCTTGGGCGTCGGCCTCGGACTGGGCCTGGGCGATGATCGGGGCCAGCACCTGGGGCGCGATCTCGTCGCTTTCCGGGATCGGGTTGGCGACCAGTTGACCGCCGGGCAGGGCCAGTCGCGCGCGCATCTTGTGGGCGGCGGCAATTTCGGCGGCGGTGTCCATGCGCAGGGGCGCGTCAAAACCGGCGCTGCGCGACCAGAAGGCGGGCAGGGCGCTTTGCCCGTAGGCGATAACGGGCACACCTTGGGTTTCCAGCACTTCCAGCGTTTTGGGGATGTCGAGGATCGCCTTGGGACCGGCGGCCACGACGGTCACGGCGGTTTGCGCCAGTTCCATCAGGTCGGCCGAGATGTCAAAGGTCTGATCCGCGCCCATGTGCACGCCTCCAATGCCACCCGTGGCAAAGACGCTGATGTTGGCCAGACGGGCCGCGATCATGGTGGCGGCGACGGTGGTCGCCCCCGTGCGGCCCTTGGCCATGCACACGGCCATGTCGGCGCGGCTGATCTTGTCGACATCCTTGGCCTGCGCCAAAGCTTCCAGTTGTGCGTCGGTCAGGCCCACGTGCAGGCGGCCCGCGATCACGGCCATCGTGGCAGGGGTGGCCCCGGCGGCGCGCACGTCTTCCTCGACCTGGCGGGCAACCTCAAGGTTTTGCGGATAGGGCATGCCGTGGGTGATGATCGTGCTTTCCAGTGCGACAACGGGCGATCCGCTGGCCTGGGCGTTGGCGACTTCGGTCGAGCGGGCGTAGGAATGGGTCAATTGGGGGTGTCTCCTGAGACGTAGATGGCGGCCGCTTCCAAGGCTTGCGCAAGGGCCGCGTGGCGGTCTGCGCCGCGCGCCTCGGCGGCGATGTGGGCGGCCATGAAAGTGTCGCCGGCGCCGGTCACGCGGGTGACCAGAACTTGCGGCGGTGTGGCATGGATGACGCCGCCCGTGGCGTCGCCTTCGGCGGCATCATGGCCGCCGTTGGTGACCAGAACGCGGGCCGCGCCCCGTTTCAGCAGGGCGGCGGCGGCGTCGGGGGCGGTGGCAAAGGTGGTCTGACACAGCAATCCTGCCTCTTCGCAGTTTACATAGAGCGTGCCACGGCGGTTGTTCAGGAACGGCGTCAGCCGCTCGGCCTTGCCGGGCGAGGCGGGGGCGACGCGCAGATCGGCCTGAGCCAATGCGTCGCCGGTGGCGATCTCGGCCAGCAGGTCCAGTGTCAGGTTGCCATCCAGTGCGACCAGTCCGCTGTATGGCGCGGGCAGGGTGCCATCGGTCAGCGGGCGCAGGATCTTGGCGCCTGCGGCCTCGAGCGAATGGGCGTCTGCGATGGCTGCGATCAGCCCGTTTGCCCCTTCGACGGCCATGTAACGGTCGGTCGGCAGGTCGTCCGAGCGATAGATCGTGTCGGTGATCATGCCGCGCGCGGCGCAGGCGGCCATCAGCTCGTCACCCTCGGCGTCGCGGCCAATGGCGGTCAGCAGCGCGGGCGTCAGGCCAAAGCGCGCCAGCGTCATCGCGATGTTCATCGCCACGCCACCGGGCAGGCGGGTGATGCGCCCAGGCACGTCCGATCCCTGTCGCATGACCGAGGCCGACCGCCCGATCACGTCCCACAGGACCGATCCGATGCACAATATGTCTGCTGTCTTTTTCATCCGCGCTTCATGGCTGGAAGCGGTCTGTGATGCAAGCGTTTCGGCGCTACTCGGGCACCTTGAACGTCAGCGCGGCCCACAGCGTTTCCCACAGCGCATCCTTGTCCCCCGCGTAGGGGCGCAGCACCACGGCATCCAGCAGGTATTCGCTGCCCGGAGTGACGGGAATGCTGGCGACACCCTGATCGTCGGTGCGGGTGGTGGTCACCACGACCTCGCCCTTTGGATCACGGTGGAAAATCTCGACCTGCGCATCGGCGCGCGGCTGGGCCTGATACAGAACCTGCACCTGCATCGTGCCGTCGAAGGTGGCGGAATAGGGGTTGGTCAGGGCGACGAATTCGGTCTCCATGCCGGTGACCACATCCGCGCCTTCGCCGTTGCCGACACCGACCAGCGATTTGATGTAGCGGGTATAGACCTCGCGGAAATCCTGTTGGGGCCAGCCTGCGGCGGTGTGGTCGGCCTCGGCGGTTTTGAAATCCTTGTGCGCGGCGAAGTCCATGAATTTTTGCCATTCGCTATATTTCAGCGACGAGGGCGTCGATTGATAGACCAGCACCAGCAACCCATCCACGGCGGGCGCGGTGGTGGCCAGCGCCGGGATATTGCCCAGACGCCCCTCGACCGGCACCAGTGTGTCGCTCATGATCATGTCAAAGCGTATGATGTTGCTTTTGAAATAGGCCAGCGTCGAACCCGTAAATTTCTGACCGTTCTTCAGGTCTGCGGTCAGGTCACCGCCAGTTTCGACTTGATACTGTTGCGGTTCCAGCCAAGACTCGTGGGCAAGGACCCCATTGGCCGCCAACACGGGGCTGCACAACACGGCGGCGACACATAAAAACCGGGACAGACGCATGATAAAACCTTTGGTTAAGTTAACGAGCAAGCTGCGCCGTATTGCAGCAATGTCAACCCTGTGGCTGTTGACGGTTGCGTCAGCGGCGAACGCGCACGAGATTTTGCCAACCATTGCCGACCTGAGCGATGAGGGTGGCACCGTCACCATTCAGATGCGCGCCAACGTCGAGGCGTTTCTGGCCGGCATCGACATGGACGCGGTCAGCGACACGGACGAGGCGGCGCAGGCCGAGGATTACGACGCCCTGCGCGCGCGGCCCGTGGACGAGATTGAAGCGCAGATGACAGGGCTGGTCCAGAAGTGGAACGCCCTGCCGATGCTGCGCGCGGATGGTGAAGCGGTGCCGCTGGTCTTGCAAGGGTTCGAGGTGGCCGAAGCACCCGATCCCGCCGCGCCGCGCCAGTCGTTGGTGACGCTGGTGGGGCAACTGCCCGTCGGCGCGTCCGAGGTTGTGGTGGCCTGGCCCAAGGGGCAGGGGTCGCTGGTGCTGCGCCAGCAGGGCGTCGATGATCCGTTCACCGGCTACGTGGAAAGTGGCGCGGACAGCGGTGCGATTGCGCTGTCGGGTGGCGGTGCGCTGACCGGTTGGGGCACCTTTGCGGGCTATATTCCTGTCGGCTTCGATCACATCCTGCCGCAGGGGCTGGATCATATCCTGTTCGTGCTGGGGCTGTTCCTGCTGAGCACCGCGTGGCGGCCATTGTTGCTGCAAATCAGTGCCTTCACCGTGGCGCATACGGTCACGCTGGCGCTGGGGGCGCTGGGGATCGTCAGCATTCCGGGCAGCATCGTCGAGCCGTTGATTGCCGCCAGCATCGTCTATGTCGCTGTTGAAAACATATTCTGGCGCAAGCTTTCGCCGTGGCGGCCCTTTGTGATCTTCGGGTTCGGGTTGTTGCACGGGCTTGGGTTTGCCTCGGTGCTGGGCGAATTTGGCCTGCCTGCGGATCAGTTCATTCCGGCGTTGCTGGGCTTCAACGTGGGCGTCGAGGTGGGACAGCTTACCGTTGTGGCGCTGGCGGCGATCCTTGTGGCGCTGTCGGTTTCGGCGGCGCGCGCGGTCGAGCTGGATGGCGACGAGATATTCGTGCAGGAGCGGGATGTGATGTTCCGCGCCATCTCGATCACAGGGTCGCTGTTGATCGCGCTGATCGGCGCGTGGTGGGTGGTCGAGCGGGTGTTTCTGTAACACCCGCCACCCGGCGTTTACATATCGGCCAACAGGGCCGTCAGGGCGGCGGCAGGATCGTCCTGACCCCAGGTTTCCATGCCGATGCCGAAAAAGTCGGTGTAGGGGGCAAGGGCCGCGATTTGCGCGCGGTCCAGGTTGCCCTCGGCGATCACCGGGATTTCGATGACCTCGGACCACCACTGGAACAGCTCCGCCTCGGCGGCGCTGTCGTCGTCGGCGTCCTTGCCCTGTACCGGACCAAAGGCGATGTAATCGGCCCCCGCTTCGCCCGCCGACAGCCCGTCGTGGCGCGAGCCGCCGCAGAAGGCGCCGACGATGGCATCGGGGCCCAGCACCTTGCGGGCATCGCGCACCGATCCGGGAATGGTCAGGTGCACACCGTCCAGACCCAGCCGTTCGGCCAGCGGTACGTTGTCGGTGACCACCAGTGCGACATCACGCGCATCTGTCACCGCGCGCAGCGCATCGGCGGCGCGTGACAGGCGGTCTTCGTCGCGGGTGTCCAGCGCCAGCCGCACACAGGCGATGGCATGGGCGTCCAGCACCCGCGCCAGCGTGTCGGGAAACTGCGACAGTTCCAGCTCGGGCGGGGTGATTAGGTAAAGTTGCGGCTGCTGCTCGGTCTCGGCCATGATCGGTTGATCCTTTGTCGTCACTGGCAGCGCAGATAGCGGATCGCGCAGGGAAAGGAAACAACAGCCTGCGTGCGTTGGGGGGCTTTTCCACAAGCACGGGGCTGTGTATGGGGGCGGCATGAGCGATATTCCTTTCTTTGTGCTGGTGCGCCCGCAGATGGGCGAAAACATCGGGTCCGCCGCGCGGGCGATGTGGAACTTTGGTCTGGACCGGATGCGCATTGTCGCCCCGCGCGATGGCTGGCCCAACCAATCGGCTGTGGCGCTGGCATCGGGGGCGGGGCGTTTGCTGGACGAGGCGCAGTTGTCGCCCGATCTGCCGGATGCGGTGCAGGACTGTACCTATGTCTATGCCACCACGGCGCGCGCGCGTGACCTGACCAAGCCGGTGCTGTCGCCCGAAGCGGCGATGCGTGACGCGGCGGCCCGTATTGCGGATGGCCAGAAGGTTGCGGTGATGTTCGGCCCCGAACGCGCAGGGTTGGAGAACGAGGACATTGCGCGGGCCAATGCCATCATCTCGGTGCCGGTGAACCCGAAATTCGCCTCGCTCAACCTGGCGCAATGCGTGCTGTTGGTGGGCTACGAATGGATGCGCGCCAGCGGCGAGGTTGTGCACCGCAGCGACGAGATGGCAGGCACCGACTGGGCGCAAGGCGTCGAGGTGGAACATCTGGCCGTGCATTACGAGGACGCGCTGGACACGGCGGGGTTTTTCTTTCCCGAACACAAGTCGGCCAGCATGCGCACCAACCTGCGCAATATGTGGAGCCGGATGCCGCTGACCCGCGCCGATGTGCAGATGTTCCACGGCGTGATGCGGCAGATGGTCCGATGGGCGCAAAAGCGCGACTGATGGTTCTGGACCATCGTGCGGCGTGGCCCTAGGTTGCCCGACAAAGACGAGGACCAGATCATGAGCGGCAAACCCACCGGCGGCAAACGCAATATTTTCGAAGAGGTCGCAAGCCCCGAAGCGGCGGCGCGGAACGCCCCCGTTGCGGGCGTGATTGATCGCGGGCGCGGTGGTGCGCGGCGCGGCATTCGGATCTGGCTGATGATCCTGTTCGCGCTGGTGTTTGTGATGATTGCCGTGGGCGGGCTGACGCGGTTGACCGACAGCGGTTTGTCGATCACCGAATGGAAGCCGTTCACCGGTGCTATGCCGCCGCTGACGCAAGCGCATTGGGAAGAAGAGTTCGCCAAATATCAGGCGATTGACCAGTTCCGCATCATGAACCAGTGGATGGAGCTGTCGGATTTCAAGGCGATCTACTGGTGGGAATGGGGCCATCGCCAGCTTGGTCGTGTGATCGGGCTGGTCTGGGCCTTGGGCTTTGCCTACTTCGCGGTGCGCCGTCAGGTGCCTGTGGGCTGGAACCGCAAGCTGTTGTTTGTCGGTCTGCTGGGCGGCGCGCAGGGCGCGATCGGTTGGTGGATGGTGTCCAGCGGTGTGACGCAGGGCGAGGGGGCGACCAGCGTTGCCAGCTACCGGCTGGCCACCCATCTGGGGCTGGCGTTCATCATTCTGGGTGTGCTGACGTGGTACATATTACAGTTGGGCCGCACCGAGCGGGATCTGATGCAGGCCCGCCGCAGCAAAGAGGCCAAGCTGTTTGGCCTGTCCACCGGGCTGTTGCATTTCGCGTTCCTGCAAATCCTGATCGGCGCGCTGGTGGCGGGCATTGATGCGGGGCGCAGCTATACCGACTGGCCGATGATGGGGGGGCAATGGTTCCCGCCCAATGCGTTTCCCGTAGAGCCGATGTGGCGCAACATCTTTGAAAGCCCCGGTCTGGTGCAGTTCATTCACCGCATCGTGGGCTATCTGCTGGCCGCCTTTGGCGTGGTCGTGTGGCTGCGCGGACGGCGCAGCGCGCACCGGCGCACGCGGTTTGCGTTCAACGCCGTTTTTGCCGCGCTGGCTTTGCAGATTGCCCTTGGCATCACCACGGTGCTGTATGGCGCACCGTGGCAGGTGGCGATCCTGCATCAGGGGCTGGCTGTGGTCCTGTGGGTGTTGATCCTGCGGGCGCGGTTCCTGTCTGCTTACCCTATCCAATCCTCAATCCGAGAAGGCTGATATTCCATGACCCTCTATGACGCGCTGATGGCTTACGACCGTGACACACAGGCTTTGGCCCAGGTGGCGGGGCGTCTGGGGTGGGATCAGGAGACCATGATGCCACGCGGTGCCGCTGACCAGCGCGGCGAGGAAATGGCCGCGATGGAGGCGGTGCTGCACGCGCGCCGCACCGCGCCGCAAGTGGGTGACTGGCTGGACGGTATCGACGACAGCACGCTGGACGCGGTGGGGCAGGCGCAGATGCGCCACATCCGCCGCACCCATGCCCGCGCGACCAAGGTGCCTGCCGCATTGGCCACCAAACTGGCGCGGCTGACATCGGTGGCCCAGGGCAAATGGGCCGAAGCGCGTGGCGCGGATGATTTCGCGGCCTTTGCACCCGTGCTGCAAGAGGTCGTGGCGCTGAAGCGCGAAGAAGGTGCCGCGCTGGCCGCGGGTGGCGATCTGTACGATGCGATGCTGCAAGACTATGAACCCGGCACCACCGGCGCCGAGATCGAGGCGATGTTTTCGGCCATGCGCCCCGTGCTGGCCGATCTGCGCGCCGCCGTGCTGGAGGCGGAAAAACCTGCAAGCCTGACCGGCACTTTTGACGAAGGCGCGCAAATGAAGCTAAGCCGCCATCTGGCGCGCACCTTTGGCTATGACATGCAGCGCGGTCGCGTGGACAAGGCGGTGCATCCGTTCAGCTCGGGCAGCGGCAACGATGTGCGAATCACGACGCGGACCAATCCGACAGACCCGTTCAACTGCTTTTACTCGACCATCCACGAGGTTGGCCACGCGGCCTATGAACAGAACATCGACCAGGCCTATTTGCTGACCCCGCTGGGCAATGGCGTGTCGATGGGCGTGCACGAAAGCCAAAGCCGCATCTATGAAAACCAGATCGGCCGCAGCCGTGCCTTTACCGGTTGGCTGTTCGGGCAGATGAAAGACGCCTTTGGCGACTTTGGCATTGCCGACGAGGATGCGTTCTACGCCTGTGTGAACAGTGTGAACAACGGCTATATCCGCACCGAGGCGGACGAGGTTCAGTACAACCTGCATGTGCTGATGCGCTTTGATCTGGAACGGGCATTGATGTCGGGCGATCTGGCGGTCGCGGACCTTGAGGCGGCATGGAACGACCGGTTCAAGGCCGATTTTGGCTATGCCGTGGACAAAGCCAGCAACGGCGTGTTGCAGGATGTGCACTGGTCGGTGGGGCTGTTCGGGTATTTCCCGACCTATTCGCTGGGCAATGTCTATGCGGGCTGCCTGCACCAGACGCTGCGCACCGCTGTGCCGGATCTGGACGACCATCTGGCGCAGGGCAACACCGAACCGGCGACGGATTGGCTGCGAGACAATGTTCAGGTGAACGGGGGCCTTTATGATCCGCGGGTGACCATCACCATGGCCAGTGGCATGGAACCCAGCGAGGGACCGCTGCTTGACTATCTCAAGGATAAGTTTTCGGGCATTTACAAGCTGTGAAGGCATTGAAATCAAATGCCCTTTGATATTCTCAGCGCTTTCGAAGGACGGTGTGTTCCCGGCTTTGGCTGATAGACACTGATGCCAGATGGTTTTTCGCGTTGCCACGAATTCGACGGGTTCACCCGATTTTTAAGCAAACCGCCGCTGAAACTGAAAAAATTAGGAACAATAGTAGGCTAATCAGCATTTAGATGCTATGAGATGGGCAAGATTTATCTATTTGTACGGAGGTACCAGATGAAGAAGATTATTACAGGTGCAGGCATTCTTGCCTTGATGGCAAGCACAGCAATGGCGCAAGGCGTGGTGCGTCAGGTCGCAGTCGAGGGGTCCACAGGCAACCCCAACTATCCGGTCGCGGTACAAGGCTCGGACGGCGTTAATTACGAATGTGAAGCGAACCTTTACTTGGAAAATGGCGTTCAGAAACGTTTGTGCGTCCGCGCGGACATTCCAGTCGGCACAACCAATTCGGCATTGGTCGCTGGTGAACTGGGTCCAGTCGTCGCAGGCATTGGTGCGCTGACTGTCGTGGCGCTGCTGGCCGGTGACGACGACAACTCGACCACAACATCGACACCTTGATTTAGATTTCCTTGCGGGTTCCGATCCGCACGGACAGATATGAAAACGGCGGTCCAGCGATGGGCCGCCGTTTTTGCGTTGGGATGTGGAAGCAGCAAACCTACGCAGGGTGCAACCGGTGTTATCGGCTTACATCAGTGCCATCCGCTCTGATCTTTCTGGGTCGGGAAAGGGGCGGTACAGCCCGAAATCAGCCTGCGCCACATGATCGTGCACGGCGCGGTGCAGGGCAGCGACGTCTTCGTCCTGCGCGCCGGACAGGCGGAACGCCTGATCCAGTTGCGCCAGGTCGCGCACCTCGATCTCTAGCAGAAAGTCGCGGTGACCCTCCGACGCAAGGTTCAGTTTGCGGCGCAGCAAGCGCCAGTTCTGGATTGCGCCCGCCTGCTGCAAATGCGCCATCCAGTCATCCAGCGCCTTGGAAAAGCCAAGCGCCTTGGCATCGTGTTTCAGATCAATCAGGCAATGATAGAGGTTCATTCCGGTCCCCTTGAGCAAACTCGCGGGCACTTTGGGGCCAAAGGGGTTTCCACTTGGTTAAGCAGCACCAGATCTGCTGCCTGAAACGAAAAACGGCGGCCCTTGATCGGGGCCGCCGCTGTTTTTGGTGTTGCTGTCGCGCGGTTATTCCGCGTCGGGTGCCTCAGCCTCGGGCGTGCTGTCACCTTCGATGTCTGCGTCGCCCTGATCGGCGATCCAGGCCACGCTGACGACTTCTTCGTTTTTGCCGGTGTTGAACACCCGCACACCGCCGGCACTGCGCGACCGGAAGCTGATGCCATCAACCGGCACGCGGATCGACTGGCCCTTGGAGGTGGCCAGCATGATCTGGTCGTCCATCTCGACAGGGAAGGACGCCACGATTTCGCCGCCGCGCATGGCTTTGTCCATCGCTGTGACACCCAAGCCCCCACGCCCGCGCACGGGGTAATCGTGGCTGGAGCTGAGTTTGCCCGCACCCTGCGCCGTGATCGTCAGGATCAGGTTTTCAGCCGCCGACATCTCGACATAGCGTTCGTTCGAAAAGTTCGGATCGGCGGGCGCTTCTTCCTCGTCGGTTTCCTCGTCGGCCAGACCGGCCATCGCACGGCGCATTTTCAGATAGGCGGTGCGTTCTTCCGATGTCGCGTCAAAGTGGCGGATGATCGACATGGACACGACCGTGTCTTTCGCGCCCAGCTTGATGCCCCGCACCCCGACCGACGCGCGGCTGTTGAACACCCGCACATCCGTCGCAGGGAAGCGGATGGCGCGGCCCGAGTTGGTGATCAGCATCACATCGTCGTCGTTGGACGCGATGCGGGCGTTGATCAGGGTGGTGCCCTCGTGCTCGCCCTCGAACTTCATCGCGATCTTGCCGTTGCGCATGACGTTGGTGAAATCCGACAGCTTGTTGCGGCGCACGGTGCCTGCTGAGGTGGCAAAGACCACTTGCAGGTCGTCCCAGTCCTTTTCGTCGCGGTCCACGGGCATGATGGCGGCCACGGACACGCCAACGGGGATCGGCAGGATGTTGACGATCGCCTTGCCCTTGGAGGTGCGGCTGCCCTGAGGCAGGCGCCATGTCTTCAGCTTGTAGGACATCCCGTCCGTGGTGAAGAACAGCAGTTGCGTGTGGGTGTTGGCCACGAAGAGGGTGGTAATCACGTCCTCTTCCTTGGTCTGCATGCCCGACACGCCCTTGCCGCCGCGTTTCTGGGCGCGGAAATCGGCCAGAGGGGTGCGTTTGATGTAGCCGCCCGATGTGACGGTCACGACCATGTCTTCACGTTCGATCAGGTCTTCGTCGTCCATGTCGCCGGACCAGTCGACAATCTCGGTGCGGCGCGGCACGGCGAACAGTTCGCGCACTTCGCGCAGTTCGTCCGCGATGATGCCCATGATGCGGTCGCGGCTGCCCAGAATCTCAAGGTATTCCTTGATCTTGCCGGCCAGCTCTTCCAGTTCGTCCGTGACTTCCTTGACGCCGATCTGGGTCAGACGTTGCAGGCGCAGCTCCAGAATGGCGCGGGCTTGCGTTTCGGACAGGTTATAGGTGCCGTCGTCGTTGGCGGTGTGGGTCGGATCGTCGATCAGCGCGATGTAATCCAGGATCGACGCCGCGGGCCAGCGGCGTGTCATCAGCTTTTCGCGCGCTTCGGCGGCGTCGGCGGAGGACCGGATGGTGGCCACGATTTCGTCGATGTTGGTGACGGCCACGGCCAGACCACACAGGATGTGGCTGCGTTCGCGGGCCTTGCGCAGCAGATAGGCGGTGCGGCGCGCCACGACATCCTCGCGGAAGTCGATAAAGCAGGTCAGGAACCGGCGCAGGGTCAATTGCTCGGGTCGGCCGCCGTTCAGCGCCAGCATGTTACAGCCGAAATAGACCTGCATCGGGGTAAAGCGGAACAACTGGTTCAGCACTACCTCGGCGGTGGCGTCGCGTTTCAGTTCCACGACAACCCGTACGCCGTTGCGGTCGGATTCGTCCTGAACGTGCGCGATGCCTTCGATCCGTTTTTCGCGTGCGGCCTCGGCGATGCGTTCGATCATCGTGGCCTTGTTCACCTGATAGGGGATCTCGTCGATGATGATGGCAAAGCGGTCCTTGCGGATCTCCTCGACGCGGGTCTTGGCGCGGATGACGACGCTGCCGCGCCCCTCAAGGTAGGCTTTGCGCGCGCCGGACCGGCCCAGCATGGTGCCGCCGGTGGGAAAGTCTGGGCCGGGCACATAGTCGATCAGTTGCTCGGAGGTCAGGTCGGGGTCTTCGATCAGCGCCAGCGTGGCATCGACAACCTCGCCCAGATTGTGCGGCGGGATGTTGGTGGCCATGCCGACCGCAATGCCGCCCGCGCCGTTGACCAGCATGTTCGGGAAGCGCGCAGGCAGAACGGTGGGTTCTTTTTGCTTGCCGTCATAGTTGTCCTGGAAATCGACTGTTTCCTTGTCGATGTCGGCCAGCAGGTAGGCGGCGGGCTTGTCCATGCGCACTTCGGTATAGCGCATGGCGGCGGCGTTATCGCCGTCCATCGAGCCAAAGTTGCCCTGACCGTCCAGCAGCGGCAGCGACATCGAGAAATCCTGTGCCATCCGCACCAGCGCGTCATAAATCGCGCTGTCGCCGTGCGGGTGATACTGACCCATCACATCGCCCACGGGACGGGCGGACTTGCGGTAGGATTTGTCGTGCGTGTTGCCGGTTTCGTGCATCGCAAACAGGATGCGCCGGTGCACCGGTTTCAGCCCGTCACGCAGATCGGGGATGGCGCGGCTGACGATGACCGACATGGCGTAATCCAGATAGGATGTGCGCATCTCGTGTTCGATGGTGACCGAAGGCCCCGAGTAAACGGGACGCTCCGGCGGCATTTCATCATTGTTCTCAGGTGTTTCTGGCGTGTCGTTCACTTGGCTGCCCGTCTTTTTCTGAGTGTCTATATGTTGTGAGGAACCTTATCAGATGCCGCATATAAGGTGCAATGGCAGCCGTTCCCGCAGCCTTGGCAGCATAAGAGCGTGAGTGCCAACATACTGTTTTTATTGAAAAGTAATCTGGCTGTGGCAGGATAAAAGAAAAGCAGCATGAAAGGTGCGCAAATGCAGGTCTCGGAAACGGAAATGATGCTTCGCGGGTACGGCCTGACCACGGCCGAATTTTTCTATCGGATGCCGGATTATCAGCACGTGTTGAACAGCTACACCTGGCAGGATTACGACACGGCGCCCGATCATCCGCGGCTGTTCGAATTCGTTGAATTCTGGCAGCGCGAGATCGAGGGACCGCTGCATTCGGTGCGGTTCACCCACCGCAAGCTGATTGCGCCGGGGGAATGGCGCAATCAGGTGGGTGAATTCATCATTCACTGATGGGCCGCAGCTGGGCCAGGGATCAGAACCCGATGTGTTCCTTGAAGCTTTCGACCGCGCTGGTCCAGCGGGTCAGGATGCGATCAAAAGTATAGCGCGACATGCCGTCAACGCCTGCGACGGCATGTTCGATCACCGAATAGCCCTGACTGTTCTGATAGGCCTTGCCGATGAAAAAGTCGCGGTTCCAGTCGTGCAGGGTTTGCAGTGACGTGTTCCCCGAGGTGTCAAAGCTGGCGCGAAACTGGATGTCGCGGCAGTTGCGGCCATCGTCACAGCCGTAAAAATTGATGTCCATCTTGGTGCCGTCAATCTCGGTCTTGATCTGCGGGTCGCCGTAGCTGTCGGTGACAATCTCGGCGGGGTAGCCGGATTCGGACAGCATGTTGGTCAACGATTCAGGATTGGACGCGCTGATGGACTGCGCAAAAGTGATCTGCGCCGAGGCCAGGAAAAGGGCCGTGGCGGCGCTGGCAATAAATTTGTTCATATCCGGGTTCCTTGTGGTCAGGTCCCCAGTTTTGCCAGAGCGTCGGCTTATGTCAAATGAAGATGCCCGTCATGCCGAGCAGCTTGCCCCGCCCAGAACGCAGAACTTCGCGCAGTGCGGGTGGTTCAGGGCGACGGGCGCTTCGGCCTGTTGCAATGTGGTGCCCAGTTCGAATTCGGGTGAATAAGGCAGCAGGGTGCAGGCCAGCACCGCAGGGCTGTCCGCGCCCTTGCGTTTGACCACCATGCGCGACGACGCACACATGACCGCATCGGGCGATTTGTCCAGAATGCCCCAGCAGGCGGTGGTGATCTCGGGCACTTCGACCTGTTCGTCCATTTCAGGGAAAAGAACAGTCATACCGGGGTTTTGCGCATCAATGTTAAAGTTATGCTTCGCAAAGAATGCGGCATAGCCCGCCCGCGATGTTGTTTCGTCTTCCTCGAAAATCGACCGGCCCGCGACCGCCATGCGAAAGCCGTTGTCACGCAGCCATTCCATGCCTTTCAGCGTCTTGTCAAAGCTGCCCTTGCCGCGTTCGGCGTCGTGCAGTTCGGCGCGGTGATGGTCGACGGAAATGCGCAGGGTCAGTTTGCCGGGGTATTCGGCGTTCAGCCGCAACAGCCCGTCCTGCATGGTCTTGCGCATCATCGGACGCATGGCGTTGGTCAGGATCAGCACGTCATAGCCGCGTTCCAGCGCCGCCTGCGTCATGTCGATCATCTGCGGGTTCATGAACGGCTCGCCGCCGGTAAACGCGATTTCGGTCACCGGCCATGCGCGATCTGTCAGCTGGTCCAGATAATCGCGCACCTCGTCCGCGGTGATATAGACCAGCGCATCATTGGTGGGGCTGCTTTCGATATAGCAGTTCGCGCATTCGATGTTGCACAGCGTGCCGGTGTTGAACCACAGCGTTTCAGGGTGTGACAGCGCCACGGTTGCGCGATCCTCGCCCTTGGCGGTGCGCGCAGGGTCTTGAAACTTGCCCGCGTTGCCCCCCGATTGTGCGTCTGAAATGTCTTTCATCTTCGCGGCCCCTCTGGTCTTTGCCTGTCCTTCATTTGTGGTAGGGTACCCGCAAAGGCAAGAACAGCCGACCCACTTGGCCTGACACTATTGTGATCCGGGGCGGTTTGCGGCATGTTTGCGCTAACAATTGATGAAACAAGGGCTCACAGCATGGTTTCGCGCGTCATTCCGGTCGATCCTTTTGATCTGGTTATTTTCGGGGGCACCGGTGATCTGGCCCGCCGCAAGATCCTGCCGGGGCTGTTCCGGCGGTTCTGTGCAGGGCAAATGCCGGAAACGGCGCGGGTTATTGGCGCAGCACGCTCCGAGATGTCATCGGACGACTACCGCGCCTTTGTCGCGGACGCGATTCGTGAATTCAGCGGCGGCATGTCGTGCGAGAATGGCACGCTTGAGGCATTCCAGACGCGGCTTGAGTATGTGACGGTCGATGCCAAGGGCGATGACGGCTGGGCCGAGATGGTCAAGCTGATGGATGGGCGCGACGTGGTGCGGGCCTATTATTTCTCGGTCGCGCCCAGCCTGTTCGGCGATCTGGCCTCGCGCCTGCACAAATGGGAACTGACCAACGACCAGACCCGCATCGTGGTCGAAAAACCCTTTGGCCGCGATCTGGCCAGTGCCAAGGCGCTGAATGCGTCGCTGGCCGAACATTTTGACGAGGGGCAGATTTACCGGATCGACCATTATCTGGGCAAAGAAACGGTGCAAAACCTGATGGCCGTGCGCTTTGGCAACATGCTGTTCGAACCGCTGTGGAATTCGCAATACGTTGATCACATCCAGATCACCGTGGCCGAAACCGTGGGGGTCGGGGGCAGGGGTGACTACTATGACCGTTCGGGGGCGATGCGCGACATGGTGCAGAACCACCTGATGCAACTGCTGTGCCTGATCGCAATGGAGCCGCCCAGCAAGTTCGACCCCGACGCGGTGCGCGACGAAAAGCTGAAGGTGATCCGCGCGCTGGACCCTGTCGCCCCGCACCACGTTGTGCGTGGACAGTATGACGCCAGCCCCGATGGCCCCAGCTACCGCGAGGCGGTCGAAGACCCGCGGTCGCGCACCGAAAGCTATGTGGCGATGAAAGTCGGTATCTCAAACTGGCGGTGGGCCGGCACGCCGTTCTATCTGCGCACCGGCAAGCGGCTTGTGGCGCGGTCCAGTGAAATCACCGTGGTGTTCAAGGAACTGAACCATTCGATCTTTGGCGAGAAACAGGACCATCGCAACACCCTGTCGATCCGCCTGCAACCGAACGAAGGCATCACGCTGAACGTGACGATCAAGGAACCGGGACCGGGCGGGATGCGGTTGGTTGATGTGCCGTTGGACATGACTTTTGCCGATGCATTGGGCGAAGAGGCCGAGGACCCGCCCGATGCATACGAGCGGCTGATCATGGACGTGATCCGCGGCAACCAGACCCTGTTCATGCGCGGCGACGAGGTCGAGGCGGCCTGGGCCTGGACCGACCCGATCATCGCGGGGTGGGAGACACGCGGCGATGTGCCCAAGCCCTATGACAGCGGCAGTGCAGGCCCCGGCGACGCGGTGCAGATGCTGGCCCGCGACACCCGCGTCTGGCGCGAGGTGAAGCCATGAAGTTCGAGGAATACCACGACCGCGATATGCTGGCGATTGACGTGGCCAACGTGATGGCGGGGCGGTTGGAAAACGCGCTGTTCACCCATGAACGTGCGACGCTTGTAGTGCCGGGCGGGACATCGCCGGGGCCGATTTTCGACGTGCTTTCAGGGGCGCGGGTGGATTGGGACCGTGTCGATGTGACCCTGTCGGATGAACGCTGGGTCGATGAGAGCTCGGACCGCTCGAACGGTGCGCTGTTGCGGCGGCGGTTGCTGGTGGACCGTGCGGCTGCGGCGACGTTCAAGCCGCTTTATCGGGACGGGATGGACGTGGATGCGGGCGCTGCGGATGTGTCTGCCGCGCTGGCGGATCATCTGCCGATTTCGGTGCTGCTGCTGGGCATGGGGGCGGATATGCACACCGCGTCGTTGTTTCCGGGGGCCGACGGGCTGGACGCTGCGTTGGCCGCCGACGCGCCCGTGGCCCTGGCTATTCACGCCGAAGGGCAAGAGCCGCGCATCAGCCTGTCGGCGCAGGTGCTGGACAATGCCATGTCCAAACATCTGTTGATTTTTGGCGCGGAAAAGCGGGCAGCATTTGAACGTGCTGTCGATATGGACCCCCGGAACGCGCCGATTGCGGCCGTTCTGGAAGACCTGACGGTACATTGGGCGGAGTGATTTCATGTGGACTGAATTAAAAGACAAAGCCGCCGCGGTGGCCGGGCGGCATATGCTGGACCTGTTCCGGGCCGATCCCGACCGCGCCGACCGTTTCAGCGCGCAGACGGGCGACATGCGGCTGGATTATTCCAAGACGAATTTGGACGACGATACACGCGATCAGTTGCTGGCGCTGGCCGAGGCCGCTGGCTGGCAGGCGAAACGTGACGCGATGTTTGCGGGCGCGCCGATCAATGACACCGAAGGGCGCGCGGTGCTGCACACGGCCTTGCGCAATCTGGACGGTGGCACCGTCATGGTGGACGGCGCGGATGTGATGCCGGGTGTGCTGGACACGCTGGCACGGATGCGCAGCTATGCCGATGCGGTGCGCGGGTCCGACATTACGGATGTGATCAACATCGGCATCGGCGGCTCGGACCTTGGGCCTGCGATGGCGACACGGGCGCTGGCGCCCTATCATGACGGGCCGCGGGTGCATTTCGTGTCGAACGTGGACGGCGCGCATATCGCCGATACCTTGCAGGGGCTGGATGCAAAGACCACGCTGGTGATTGTCGCCTCGAAAACCTTTACAACCATCGAAACCATGACCAACGCGCGCACCGCGCGCGCATGGATGCAGGACCATGGCGGCGATCCAACGCAGCAATTCGCGGCGCTGTCGACGAATATGGAAAAGACCGGCGATTTCGGTATTCCGGCCGCGCGTGTGTTCGGGTTCGAGGATTGGGTCGGCGGGCGCTATTCCATGTGGGGGCCGATCGGGCTGAGCGTGATGATCGCCGTGGGGCCCAAAGCCTTTGACGCGTTCCTGCGTGGCGGGCAGGCGATGGACCGGCATTTCTGTGCAGCGGAGGGCGTGGAAAACATGCCCCTGATGCATGCGCTGGTGGGGATGTGGCACCGGCAGGTTCAGGGGCACGCGACCCGCGCCGTGCTGCCCTATGACCAGCGGCTGGCGTTGTTGCCCGCCTATTTCCAGCAGCTTGAGATGGAGAGCAACGGCAAGTCGGTGACCATGGACGGCCAACCCGTGGCGGTCGAAAGCGGCCCCGTGGTCTGGGGCGCACCCGGCACCAACGGGCAACACGCGTTTTACCAGTTGATCCATCAGGGCACCGACGTGATCCCCTGCGAATTCATGATCGCTGCCCAAGGCCACGAGGCCGAGTTGCGCCACCATCACGATCTGCTGGTGGCCAATTGCCTGGCCCAATCCGAGGCGCTGATGCGAGGCCGGTCGCTGGACGAGGCGCGCGCCAAGGTCGCGGGAAAGTTTGACGGCGCCGAGCTGGAGCGTCAGGCGGCGCACCGCGTGTTTCCGGGCAACCGGCCATCGGTGACGCTGGTCTATCCGCTGCTGGACCCTGAAACGCTGGGGATGATCGTGGCGCTGTACGAGCATCGGGTGTTTGTCGAAGGGGTGATCCTGGGCATCAACTCTTACGACCAATGGGGCGTCGAGTTGGGCAAGGAGCTGGCGACGGCGTTGCAGCCCGTGGTCGAAGGAACCGAGAGCGCGGAAGCCAAGGATGGGTCAACACGCGGGCTGGTGGACTTTATCCACCGACATCGCAGTTAGGCGGCGTGCCTGTCGGCACGTATGACTGTTTGATTTCCGTGCGGAAATCGTGGCCTCCGGCGGGGATTTTTTGAACCAGAGAAGGGGCGGCGTCAGTGTTCGACCGCCCCGTCTGCGATGAGTTTTGAGCGGATGTCTTGCGGGATCGGCATCCGGTCTGATCCGTCCTGCGTCAGCAGCACCATCACGCAAGAGAAGGTCGCGCGTTTGCGGCCCTCGGCCCAGATCGCCTGATCCAGCGTCATCGACGTGGTGCGCAGCGCGCTGCATGTGGTGGTGATGACGTAATCGGTGCCCGTGCGGATTTCTTCGATAAAACGCACCTCGCCCGAGCGGATGACGATGCGGGGGCTGTCGGGGTCGTTCAGCTTGCCGATGCCGTACATCCGCATGTGCCGGATGCGCAGCCGTTCGAACCAGACGAAATAACGGGTGTTGTTGACGTGGTTCAGCGTATCCAGATCGTCGTGGTGCACGCGATCGGCCACGGCCAGCGGCGCGGGTGGGCTGATGCCAAGGCCCGTTTGTTGATCGGCGCTGAGCGGGGCGTGGTAAGTTATGTCCATCTGACGATGCGTAAATCTGTGCACTCGTGCTTGCAAGCCCTGCTGTGGCTTGGCAAAGTCGGTGCCAACGGGAGGACAGCGCACGCAAGGCAACAGGTCAGGCGGCGTACCTCTGTATGCTATGGAGGATATGCCCATGCTTGGCCAAATGATGACTGCCCCTTTGACGATTTCTTCGCTGGTGGATCACGCCGCGCGGTATCACGCAGACACCGAGATTTTCTCGGTTCAGACCGCGGGCGGTGTCGAGACGACAAGCTGGCGTGAGGTTGGTGCCAACGCGCACCGTCTGGGCGACGCGCTGACCAAGCTGGGGTTGGAGCCGCAAGCGCGCTGCGGCACGATCGCGTGGAACAACCGCCGCCATCTGGAGATCTATTTTGGTGTGTCGGGCGCGGGCTTTGTCTGTCACACGATCAACCCGCGTCTGTTCCCCGAGCAGTTGGTGTATATCATCAACCACGCCGACGATCAGGTGCTGTTCATCGACAAGACGTTCGTGCCGCTGGTCGCCGCGATCCGTGACAAATGCCCGAACCTGAAACACATCGTGCTGATGGAAGGCCACGATGACGAAGCCGCTGCCGCCATCGAGGGCTTGCAGTTCTACGACGACCTGATTGCCACCGGTGACGCCGATTTCGAATGGCCTGATCTGGACGAAAACACAGCCTCGTCGCTGTGCTATACGTCGGGGACCACTGGCAACCCAAAGGGCGTTTTGTATTCCCACCGCTCGACCGTGTTGCACAGCCTTGTGGCGGCGCTGCCCGACAGTCTGGACCTGTCGGCCACGAAACGTGTGCTGCCCGTGGTGCCGATGTTCCACGTCAACGCCTGGGGTACGCCCTATGCATGTGCCATGACGGGGGCGTCGATGGTGTTGCCGGGGCCGGGGCTGGACGGTGCGTCGCTGGTCAAGCTGATTGACAGCTACAAGGTGTCGGTCGCCCTGGGCGTGCCGACGATCTGGCTGGGTCTGGTGAACGAGGCGCTGAAATCCGGCAGCAAGCTGGAAACGCTGGAGCGCACCGTCATTGGCGGGTCGGCTTGCCCGCCATCGATGATCACCGCCTTCCGCGAGAATTTCGGCGTCGAGACCATCCACGCCTGGGGCATGACCGAAATGTCGCCCTTGGGCTCGGTCAACCAGTTGCTGGCGAAACATGACAAGCTGAGCGATGACGCCCGTCACAAGATGCGCGAAAACCAGGGCCGTCCGCCGTTTGGGGTCGAGCTGAAGATCGTGGACGAAGAGGGCAAGACGCTGCCCAATGACGGCAAGGCCCAAGGCGATCTGCACGTGCGCGGGCACTGGATTCTGGACAGCTATTTCCGCAAATCCACTGATGAAACCCTGACCAACGGCTGGTTCGACACCGGCGATGTGGCAACGCTGGATGCCGACGGATACCTTAGCATCAAGGACCGGTCCAAGGACATCATCAAGTCGGGTGGCGAATGGATCAGCTCGGTTGATCTGGAAAACATCGCAATTGCGCACCCCAAGCTGGCCGACGCCGCCGTGATCGGCGCGCGCCACGAGAAATGGGACGAACGCCCCGTTCTGGTGGCGGTCAAGGCCGAAGGGCAGGACCCGTCCGAGGCGGAAATTCTGGCGATTTTTGAAGACAAGATTGCCAAGTGGCAGATCCCCGACCGTGTGGTGTTCACCGACGTGCTGCCGCGCAACGCGACGGGTAAGGTGCTGAAACGCAACCTGCGCGAGGAATTCGGCGAAGTTTTGATGGGCTGAGGCCGACCAGACAGCACATTGGAAAGGGCCAGTGCACTATGCGCTGGCCCTTTTTCGTTCGCGGCGCTGCGCCGATTCATCCTTTGATTGAAAATGGTTAACGGGACCGACCTAGGGGTTGTCCGGTGTTTTGATTTGTATAGCTTGGGTGCGCGCAACAGGTCTGACCCCGTGCGCACGACCAGATCAAGGGACCGCATATGTCATGGACGCGCAGTCTGCCGGAATTCACCGTCAACTCTGACACGACGGGGGCCCAGACCATGGGCGAAATCGCGGCCTTGACCGATGGCGGGTTTGTGGTCACCTGGTCGTCGCCCCATGACGGCGGATACGACATTTTTGCCTGCCGCTATGACGCCACGGGCACGAAGGTCGGGGTGGACTTCAAGGTGCATGACGCCTTTGCAGGGGCGGATCTGCGGCCGGATGTGATTGCCTATGATGGCGGCTATACGGTGGTGTGGCAGCGCACTGATGGCGGTGATCTGGATGTTCTGGGGCGCAGTTTCGACGATGTGTCGGGGACGACGGATGTGTTCAACCTGCATGACACAGCCGCCGGCTGGCAAAGCAACGTGCGGCTGGCGGGGCAGGTGGCGGCCTATGCATCGGATGCGTCGGTATATGTGACGGATCTTGCGCCCGGTGCTGCGGGCGCGCCGGTGCTGGTCAGCGCGAACGCCCAGGCCAACAGCGAGATATGCGTGCAGCAACTGGCCGGGGGCGGTGCGCGTTATGTCATCGCCTTTCGCAGTGCCGATGGCCATGCCGTTGCGCATATCTACAACGCCCAAACCGGCAGTCTGTCGCCCGAGGTGCTGCTGAGCACCACCGCCCACAACCCCGGCATTCATGCGCTGCGCAGCGGCGGTTTTGTCATGGTCGCAGGCGGCGGCGATGTGCAGGCGACGATCTTTGACGCCAGCGGCACAGCGCTGGAGGTGGTCGAGGTGGCGGCTGATCCCGCGTTGTACGAGGTGCAGGGCGATGCGCTGGCGCTGTCGGCGGGCGGGTTCGCGGTGTTCTGGACGGTTTATGCAGGGACCCCGCAGGTCTTTGCCCAGCGTTATACCGACACGGGGATCGCTGTGGGGGGACGTCTGTCGCTGACCCTTGAGGGGCAAGACGGGTCAGCCCAGCCGCAACTGGCCGAGCTGGCAGACGGGCGGCTGGTGGTCACCTATACGGCGGTGCGCGATGGTGCAGATGACGTGATGGCGCAGATCCTGTCGGTGGAGGCCGCGCGTGTGGATGGCACCGATGGCAACGACCATCTGTTTCTGGGCGCATGGAACGACACGCTTATGGGACACGATGGTGATGATACGCTGGACGGGATGGACGGCGACGATGACCTGAACGGGTTGCGCGGCAATGACACGTTGGACGGCGGCACAGGCCACGACACCCTAAGCGGCGGCAGCAACCGTGACCGGCTGTACGGCGGGCGGGGCCGCGATCTGCTGGACGGGGGGCGGTCGCGCGACGTGCTGGATGGCGGGCGCGGGGACGACACGCTGTATGGCGGCGACAGCAGGGACGCGCTGTATGGCAATCTGGGCGATGATGTCCTGTTTGGCGATGCCGGGGCCGACCGGCTGACGGGCAACGAAGGGGCCGATACGCTGACAGGCGGGGCGGGGCCGGACCTGTTTGTGTTCAAGGCCGGAGACGGCGTGGACACCATCACTGACTTTGAGGACGGCGTGGACCGTATCAGGATCGTGACCGGTGCCGCGTCCATGGGTGATCTGACCATCACCGATCTGGGCGCAGACACGCGGGTGACCTTTGCCGATGTGACGATTGTATTTTCTGGGGTGGATCACACCGCGCTGGATGCCACTGATTTTGTGTTCTGATGCCGACCTCAGCAAGCCCCACACGGGCGACCGGTCCAACCGGCAGGCGCTGTGCAAGGCCTGCCACAGCCGCAAAACCGCGCGTGAGGTGTTCCATCGCGGGGGTGATGGGACGCTGACGAACTGAGTGCTTTTTCTCTTTGGTTTGTACGAGGTGGCTTTGCAAAGGTTAGTCTTTGCGGGTCTGCGTCACGCGAATGCCCAGTCACAACGTGCTGCCAAAACAACCGGCCTTTTGAAAAGGAGAAACCGGTCTGAAATTCACACGACCTTTCTTGCATTTCAACCTGATCAAGCTCAAAGCTGAAAAAGGTTAATTCACGACTCGGTCATTCCGAACGGACGTACCAGGCAACAGAAAGCAGGCATCCATGGCAGATTTCAATACATCGAGCTTTTTGTATTATTTTTCCAGTAGTCCGACAGACGCCTCTGGTGGGGTGACCAGCTCCAACCAACCCGCCGAAGTTTTTGATATCAACAGTGATGGCGATATTGATAGTACGGATTACTTTTTTAACACAAGTTATCTTTACTCTGGCACGACTGCTACCATAAACGGTTCTGATTATGCTGTTTTTTCTAATGGTAACGACTACTTTATCCCCTACGACATCGCCTATGATGACCTGGGCGCCTTTACCAACCCGTCGACCTGGACGTTCAATTCGGTCCCCGAAAACGCCGATGTCGCGAACTGTTTCCTGACCGGCACGCGCATCACCACGCCATCGGGCGAAACGGTGGTCGAGGATTTGCGGACCGGCGATCTGGTCACCACCGCCGACGGGCGCACCGTTGAAGTGAAATGGATGGCCCGCCAGACCTATCGCCAGTTCCGCAACATGGCGCTGCCGGAAAAACACGCACCGGTTTGCATTTCTGCCGGTGCCTTGGGCCACGGCCTGCCGCATACCGATCTGTATCTGACGGCGGATCACGGCATGATCCTGGACGATATGGTGGTGAACGCCAGTGCCATGGTGAACGGCGACACGATCCGCTTTGTGCCGCTGTCCGAGATGCCGTCCGAGTTCACATACTACCACGTCGAGACAGAGCATCACGACGAGATCCTGGCGAACGGTGCGGCGTCCGAGACGTTCATCGACTACGTCGGCCGCAAAGGCTTCGACAACTATCTCGAATACTTGGACCTTTACGGTGCGGACCGGATCATCCCCGAGATGAACCGCCTGCGCGTCTCGGCCAAACGTTTGCTGCCGCCGCAGCTTGCACAGCGGTTGGGCGCGGCTCTGGCGCAGAACGCGGCCTGATCTAACGACCTGACGATGACAAAACGGCGTTCCCACGGGGGAGCGCCGTTTTTCTTTGGGGAAGGGAATTGGCGTTTCCTTCAGAGCCATAGGAGGTCGGCCCTGCTTTTCACGCTCTGCACCTTGAAGCGCCGACGATCGGCTGGCCGAGGCATTACCCGATCCGCTGACTCTCGATACGGTGGGGCGGGCAGGGACTGCCGTCGTGCGGGGAAATCATGCGGCGTATGTGTGAACTTCGATAAGAAGCCTGTGCGAAATTAAACGAATTTCTTTGTTTGCTCGATCAATTGAACAGCCGGGCCATTCCATAGCTGAAAGGGAACGGCATCCTGAGGACGCCGTTCCCTGAGACAGGCAGGATCAGGCCGCTGCTCGAGTGTTCAAACGCGCCTTGATTGCTGGCGGCAGCAGGCGCGCGGCCGACACGCGGGGCATATTCATCTCTTGGATCGGTCGCTCTTCGCCGAAAAGCGTCAGGTATTCGTCGTAATTGTCGAAAGAGCGGCGTTCGTTGTAGTCGATAAACGTCTCAGCCGGTGCACCATTGGCCAGGATCACGTCATGATCTTCGGTCTCGACATGGTAGTAGACAAACACCTTGGGCATTTCAGCCATGGGAACAGCACGGATCGTTTCGCCATTGATCATGGCCCCGGCGTTGATCACAAGACCGTCAAGGATCATCCCGTGTTCGGCCGTAAGGAAGAGGTCACTGTGAGGCAAGCCGTCGCCCAGAGCACCGGCAGAAATGCAGACCGGAGCACGGGCTGGGGAGGTAAATATGTTGTTGTGGATCGTCTGATGGCCCATCCATTTGACAGGAACTGTCTTGCCCGACGCGGTCAGGATCTGGTCACCACTGCGCAGTTCTTCGACTGCGATCTCGCCATTGGGGGTCGAGACAAGCGTGCCTTCGAGAAAACAAAAGGTGTAGGGAGCGGTCTGGTCGATGTTCACGACGTCCCCGATGTTCAAACTGGCATCATTGGTCGTGTACAAGAATTTGTCGCTGAAAGAGATGAGCCCCGCACCGGGGACGATCCCTGTCAGAGGTTCGGGGAAGCTGGCGCCAGCAGTGACTGTAACCTGGTCTCCGATCGCGACGAAGCCATCATTTGTTCCATCCGACGTGTCGGAGAATGTGGAGCTTGAGGGATTATAGGCCCCGGTGATCTGAAAAGCGCCACCACCCAGGTCTATTACCTCATAAAATCCATTAAACGTTTCTGGCATCTATATATTTCCTTTTTTACACCTGACCTGCTTCTCCGCGACGCTCCCATTCTTGATGGGACCTTTCGGGGGCATAGTCTTGACTGCTTTGTGGGTGGGCGCTTCTTGTTTGAAACCCTTAAATTGTTCAAGCACTTGACGCGCTTCCAGGGGTGTTTTTTCCGGGTAATGGGTGTGAACTCACGCGGTTGTTACCGTATGGCCAGTGCGCCTGTTCGCGGCGCGCTTCACCCAGCGTGTCGAACAGTTTTTCGTTCAGCGGTTCATCCCGCAGACTGCCGTTGTCGCGTTCAATGACCGCGATTTGCGGGGGAATGCCGATGTCGCTGAAACGGCAGGAAGGTTTGCCGCAGGCGCGCCCAAGCGTTTCAGACTTTTTCCCACAAAGCATCGCAAACTTATGGTACAATGGGCGCAAGGGATGCGGGTTATGCCCTTGTCTTATATGGAGTATTTTGAGGATGGTGATCTGGAGCGGGTAACGAGAATCGAACTCGTAACTAAAGCTTGGGAAGCTGCCGTGATACCTTTTCACCATACCCGCCGCAGGCTGGACAGATAACGGGTGGCTTTGGGGCCGTCAATCGCGATTTATGAAAGGTTCAAGATGACCGAAGACGAGGCCGCAGCATTGGCCGATGACCTGATCGAAGGCTATCCGGGCGGCAAGCCTGCGTTTTTGTACATGCAAGGGATGCGCGATCTGGTGGGGGCCGATGCAGATGCCTATGCCGCTTTCGAGGACCGCTTTGCCGAACTGACGGGGTATCGCGCCACGGCGCCCGATCCGGTGACTGAGGTTGTGCATTCCAAACCTGCGCGCCTGTCCGATGATGATTTGCGTGATGCCGTGCAAGCCGCTGTGGCCGATGCGTTTTCCGCGCCCTTTGACGGCACCAAAAGACGTATGAAGACGCTGATCGACCGCGCGCGTGGCAACTGTGCCCATCTGGATGCGCCGCACAAGATGGTGCGCGATGCGATTGCCGAGGAAGAGCGCGCGTTATGGGCGGCGTGGAACGACTGATCAGAGGCGCGCGGTGATCAGGTTGATGCGGGCGGGCACGCGCACGCCGGTGTCCGTGTCATAGGCCGAGAACGCTTGCGCGATGCCGTCACGGATTGCTGTGCGGTCGGCGTCGGTGGCGTTGAATTCGCGCATGATGCCCACCGCCGGGCCGATGTGACAGCTTTGCTCCGCCAATGCGTCCACAGTGTCCAGCGGCCCCAGATGCAGATCAACCGGCGTTACGGTCACGTCCAGACCGGCGGCCCCCAGCAGGCGGGTCACGCGGTCGGCATCCTCGAAGGCGAAGGGGCCGGGCAGGGTGCGGTCCACTTTTGGCGGGGTGCCCAGACGGTCGCGGGCGACGCGGGCGGGGTCCATGAACCACGGGTTCAGGTGCGCAGGTCCCCATGCCGCCATCACCATCCGCCCGCTGGGTCGCAACGCGCGGGCAAGGTTGGCAAAGGCTGCCGTTGTGTCGGCAAAGAACATGACGCCAAACCGCGAGATCAGCGCATCGGCAGCACCTGCGGCAAAGATATGGGTTTGGGCGTCGGCTTGGGTCAGTGTCACCTGCGGCAGGTCTGCGGTGCGCTTGGCCGCCAGTTCCAGCAAAACCGGTGAGATGTCATAGCCATGCACGGCGCCTTGGGCCCCGACGGCCTGCGCTGCGCGCAGCGTTGCCGCCCCCGTGCCACAGCCGATGTCCAGCACGGTTTCGCCGCTCTGCAAGGCGGCATGTTCCAGCACCACGTCCAGAACCGGCGCCATGATCATGTCCAGCCCGCGCTGGTGTCTGACCCAGTTGCGTCCCGCCTCCGAAGCCCAGAACGCGGCCTGTTCCGAATTGTCGCTCATCCGCGTCTGCGCCTGCGGCGCCCACCATCGGATTTGTCGCCGCCGCCGGTGTTGAAGGTCGCCGTAGGCAGGTGGACGATAGAATTCAGGATCGGGAAAGGCTCGACCGAGTTGGGCATCGCGCTGGCGTTCACGAAATGCTCTTGAAAGCGGGGTTCGATGGCGGTTTCGACCTTGTGGATCGCGCGCACGGTTTCCTCGATCTCCATGCGGGCCTCGCGGTTCAGCAGGGCGATGCGTGCGCCGGTGCCTGCGGCGTTGCCGGCCGACGTGACCTTGTCCAGCGGCGCGTCGGGGATCATGCCCAGCACCATCGCGTGTTTGGGCGAGATATGCGCGCCAAACGCACCGGCCAGCACGATGCGGTCCACCTTGTCGACGCCGAACTTGTCCATCAGCAGGCGCGCGCCCGAATACAGCGCCGCCTTGGCCATCTGGATTTCGCGCACATCGCGGTTGGTGATGGTGATGCGCGGGCCGCCGCGGTCGGTGGCGTCATAGACCAGATAGGAATAGGTGCGCCCGTCCAGAATGCAGCGGTCGGTGCCGGTCTGTTCGGGGGTGCCGATCAGGCCCGGCGCATCGACGATGCCGGCCATGCGCATTTCGGCCACCATTTCGATGATGCCTGACCCGCAGATGCCGGTGACACCCGACCCTGTGATGGACTCCTCAAAGCCATCCTCGTCAGACCACAACTCGCTGCCGATAACGCGGAAACGCGGTTCCTTGGTGACGGGGTCGATCTCGACCCGCTCGATGGCGCCGGGGGCGGCGCGCTGGCCGCTGCTGATCTGCGCGCCCTCGAAGGCGGGGCCGGTGGGGGACGAGCACGCCAGCACCTTTTCGCGGTTGCCCAGCAGGATTTCGGCGTTGGTGCCGACATCGACCACCAGAACCAGATCTTCGGATTTGTCCGGTGCCTCGGACAGGGCGACGGCGGCGGCATCGGCACCCACATGGCCCGCGATGCAGGGCAACAGGTAGACCCGCGCCGAGGGGTGGATGTTCAGGTGCAAATCATCCGCCCGCAGCCGCAGCGCGTTGGACGTGGCCAGGGCAAAGGGTGCCTGGCCCAGCTCGAACGGATCAATGCCCAGAAACAGGTGGTGCATCACCGGGTTGCAGACAAACACCGCATCCACGATCAGCGCCTTGTCGATATGTGCCTCGGTGCTGATCTGGGTGAACAGGGCGTTCATGCCCTCGCGCACGGCGGCGGTCATCGCCTGGGCGCCGTCTGCGTTCATCATCGAATAGCTGACGCGGCTCATCAGGTCTTCGCCAAAGCGGATCTGCGGGTTCATGATGCCGGACGAGGCGACGACAGCCCCCGATTGCAGGTCGCACAGATGCGCCGCAATGGTGGTCGAGCCCAGATCGACGGCCAGCCCGTAAACCGAACCTTCGTAATAGCCGGGCCAGATGTGCATGATGCGTGGTGCGTTCTCGCGGTCGCCCAGGTGGACGGCGACGGTGACCTTCCAGTCGCCCTTGCGCAGGATCGGCTGCATGGTTTGCAGGATGTGCAGGTCGGCGTGCACGTTTTCCAGCGCCCATTGTTCGCGCAGCGCGTCGCGCAGCCGTTCCAGATCGCCCGAAGGGTCGTGCATGTCGGGTTGCTGCACCTCGACGTAATACAGTTTGGTTGACGGGTTCATGGTGATGTCGCGCGCCTCGGCGCGTTTGCGCACGACCTGTTTGTGAACCTGGCTTTCGGGAGGCACGTCGATCACGACATCACCCTGCACCATGGCCTGACAGCCCAAGCGGCGGCCATCCAGCATGCCACGTTTGGATTTATAGCGTTCCTCGACGCTGTTCCATTCGCTGAGCGCGTCGGCGTGCACGGTGACGCCGTGTTTCGAGAACTGGCCGTAGCCGGGGCTGATCTGGCATTTGCTGCAAATGCCGCGCCCGCCGCAGACGCTGTCCAGATCGACGCCCAACTGGCGTGCGGCGGTCAGGATCGGGGTGCCTTTGGGAAAGCGTCCGCGCTTGCCCGAGGGGGTGAAAACGACGAGGGGGTCTTGGGAGGGATCGGTGTTCATGAACATGCCTTGCCTGTCTGTTGTCGCGAACATAGGGGTTTGGCAGGGAAGCGAAAGGTAGAGAGCGGCAAAATCGGGGTTGATGGCGTCATTTGTGGGGAAGGATGGTGCGACGGACAGGCAGCCGGGCAGCGCCCGACCGCGGGTGGGCATCACGCCGTTGATAGTTGCCACTTTATTTTTCGTCTTTCGCGCGGGAAATATGAATCGCGATACAGTGAGGAAGCGCCCGCCCGTCACGCCGAAGGCGTGCCGACTTTAGACGGCGCACCTTTGGTGCGACGGGCGGTCGGGCGCTGCCCGGCGGTGCTTCGCACCTTTGTTCCGGGCTTTGGTGTAAACTTTGTAGCATAAGGTCCAACTTAAAACTGACTTGCTTAAGTGTGATCGTGCCCAACCGTCGCGTCAAAAGCGTCCGGACATTATTCAGCACCTGTATCCGAACCTCGGCGTTTTCTCTGGCTACTCCATCCCACGCGCATGAAACACGAACCCCAGCAGGTTCAGCAACACCTGCGCTGCCAGCACCGAGGTTGACCCCGTGGGGTCGTAATCCGGCGCCACCTCGACCAGATCAATTCCCACGATCTCGTGCCCTTGGGCGACGCCCTGCAACAGCTCCAGCACCTCGTAATACAGGAACCCCCCATGACTGGGCGTGCCTGTCCCCGGCGCGATCGACGGGCAAAACGCATCAATATCCAGCGTGATGTAAATCCGCGCGCCCACCGGTATCCGCGCCAGCAGCGCCTGCGTGCCCATCTTGCGGGCCTGGCGCACCGAAATGATGTCAGAGCCCATCGCGCGTGCATCGGCGTAACCTTCGCGTGCCGTGGACGATACGTTGCGGATGCCCACTTGCGTCAACCCGGTGACATAGGGCTGTTCGGCAGCGCGGCGCATCGGGTTGCCGTGGCCGTGGCGCACGCCGTGGCGTTCGTCGACAAAATCCAGATGCGCGTCGATTTGCAGGATGTGAATATCGCCCTGGTCGTCAAAGGCACGGATGCACGGAATGTTCACCGAATGGTCGCCGCCGATCACCACCGGCAGGGCGCCGGCCTTTAGCGCGGCCCTGACCCCTGCCTCGATATTGGCGTGGCTGCCTTCGGTGTCGGTGTGGATGATGTCGGCGTCCCCCATATCGACGATGCGCACCGAGGCGGGCAGGTAGGTCACGTCGTCTTCGTGGTCATAGGCCCCTGCGTGCCCAAAGCTGAACAGCGTCGACGCCTCGCGCACGCCGCGCGGCCCGAACCGCGCACCGGCCCGCCATTGCGTGCCTGCATCAAAAGGTGCGCCCAAAATTGCCACATCCGCGTCCAGCGCGTCCCAGTCCGGCGCGTACGGTCGCTTGCCAAAGGTCGTGATGCCGACAAAAGGCAGGTCCAGCCGTCCGCTGTCATATGAATGTGCCATTGGGGATGCTCCTGTTCGCAGTGTCCCGCGCAGGTTTACGCAGGCATAGCTGCCATGCAATCGGCCATTTGCCCTTTTCTTCCCGACGATCCCGTGAAATAGGACCTTGCCAACCGTAACTCCGATGCGAGGTGTGACATGGAGATTCGCGAGGCCCTTACCTTTGATGATGTTTTGCTGGTTCCGGCGGCGTCCAGCGTGCTGCCCAGCACCGCTGACACGCGCACGTGGGTGACCCAGTCTATTGCAATGAACATTCCGCTGCTCAGCTCGGCGATGGACACTGTGACCGAAAGCCGGATGGCGATTGCCATGGCACAGGCCGGCGGGATCGGCGTGGTGCACCGCAATCTGGACATCGACGCCCAGTCGCAGGAAGTGCGGCGGGTGAAACGCTTTGAAAGCGGGATCGTCTACAACCCGATTACCCTGCGCGCCGACCAGACGCTGGCCGACGCCAAGGCGCTGCAAGAGCGTTACCGCGTGTCGGGTTTTCCGGTGGTGGACGACACCGGCCGCGTTGTCGGCATCGTGACCAACCGCGACATGCGCTTTGCCAGTGATGACAAAACGCCGGTGCGGGTGATGATGACCTCAGACAATCTGGCGATTTTGCAAGAGCCCGCCGACCGCGACGAGGCGATCAGCCTGATGAAGGCGCGCCGCATCGAAAAGCTGCTGGTGACAGATGGCAAGGGCAAGCTGACCGGCCTGCTGACGCTGAAAGACACCGAACAGGCGGTGCTGAACCCGACGGCTTGCAAGGACGAGCTTGGCCGTCTGCGCGTGGCTGCGGCCACCACCGTGGGCGATGCAGGCTTTGAACGGTCGCAGGCGCTGGTGGATGCGGGGGCCGACATGATCGTGATCGACACGGCCCACGGCCACTCCGAAGGCGTGGCCGAGGCGGTGCGCCGGGCCAAGGCACTGTCCAGCACCGTTCAGGTGGTTGCAGGCAACGTGGCCACGGGTGCTGCGGTGCGCGCGCTGATCGACGCAGGCGCGGACGCCGTCAAGGTTGGCATCGGCCCCGGGTCGATCTGCACCACGCGCATGGTTGCCGGTGTCGGCGTGCCGCAGCTGACCGCGATCATGGATTGCGCAGCAGCTGCGGGCGACGTGCCGATCATTGCCGATGGCGGCATCAAGTTCTCGGGCGACTTTGCCAAGGCGATCGCCGCAGGCGCGTCCTGTGCCATGGTCGGCAGCATGGTCGCGGGCACCGACGAATCTCCCGGCGAGGTCATCCTGTACCAGGGCCGCAGCTTCAAAGGCTATCGTGGCATGGGGTCGCTGGGTGCCATGGCGCGCGGCTCGGCCGACCGCTATTTCCAGAAGGATGCGGCCAGCGACAAGCTGGTCCCCGAGGGCATCGAAGGGCAGGTTCCCTACAAGGGCAGCGCCAACGCCGTGATCCACCAGTTGGTTGGCGGATTGCGCGCGGCCATGGGCTATACCGGTTGCGCCACGGTGGCCGAGATGCGCAAGAACTGCACCTTTGTCAAAATCACCAACGCGGGCCTGTCGGAAAGCCATGTGCACGACGTGCAGATCACCCGCGAAAGCCCGAACTACCGGGTCGGTTGACCGCTTTGCGCCGGTCCGGTGGATGCCGGGCCGGTGCCGTCTGTGCGGCCCCTTTGGGCCGATGTTGAAGTTGCTAAATTGGATATACGTTTCATGACCTTGATCGACGTTCTTCACGCTTGGTGCCACCCATGACCCCCGGTGCACGGGTGGCCGCGTCGATCGAGATCATCGACGATATTCTGGCCGGTCAGGCCGCCGAACAGGCGCTGACCCGATGGGCACGCGGCAGCCGGTTTGCGGGGTCCAAAGACCGCGCTGCGGTGCGGGATCTGGTCTTTGCCGCCCTGCGCACATGGCGCAGTGACGCGGTTCTGGGCGGCGGGACAGATGGCCGCGCGCGCATGATCGGACGGCTGCGGGCCGAAGGCGCGGACATTGACGCGCTGTTCGACGATGCAGGCCATGCCCCCGCACCGCTGACCGAGCAAGAGACGCAGGCAGGCAACGCCCCGACCGAAACCGGCGACCGTTGGAACCTGCCGGACTGGCTGCTGCCGCACTGGCAGGACGCATTGGGCGAGGCGGCCGAAGCCGCCGCCCTGATCGCGCAGGACCGCGCGCCGATCACCCTGCGTGTCAACACCCGCCAATGTTCCGTGGTCGATGTGGTGTCTGCACTGGAAAGCGAACAGGTCCTGACCGAGGCCAACAGCCTGAGTGCTACCGCACTGACCGTGCTGTCAAACCCGCGCCGCGTGCGCCAGTCGCAGGCCTATACCGATGGCTGGATCGAAATGCAGGATGCGGCCAGTCAGGCCGTGGTGGATGTCATTCCTGATGGCACCCGGGCACTTGATTACTGTGCGGGCGGCGGCGGCAAGGCGCTGGCGCTGGCTGCGCGCGGCTTTACCGTCTGGGCCCATGACATCGCGCCGGGGCGCATGGCCGACATTCCCGACCGCGCCGAACGTGCTGGCGTGCATATCCGCGTGGTGGCGCCCGACCAGTTGCCCGCGAAAGAGAAATTCGACGTGGTCCTGTGCGATGCGCCCTGTTCCGGCAGCGGTGCGTGGCGGCGGTCGCCCGAAGGCAAATGGGCGCTGACCCAGGACCGGCTGGACGAATTGAACGCGATCCAGGATGACATTCTGGACACCGCGATGGCCCATCTGGCGACCGGTGGAACGCTGGTTTACGTGACCTGTTCTGTGCTGAACTGCGAGAACGAAGACCGGATCGCGGCCTTTTTGGCGCGTCATTCGGGGTGGACGTGCAGCCTGAAAAAACGCTGGAATATCAGCGCCGAGGGCGACGGGTTCTTCACCGCACACTTGACCCGCGAATAAGCGTCACTTACACAACTATAAGACGAAAAGCGGTCAGGCACCGGTTTTGATCTGATATCTTGATGCAGTTAATCTGCAGTTAATCCTTTTCGCGCGACACTCGCGAGGACGATTCGAGGTTAGGATGATGTTTTGCAAGGCAGTGCACTGACGACAGGGCCCTTGGGGCGCATTTCGGAACTGGGCGCCACGCGGTTGCGGGCCTTGATGATGGGGGCGGCGCTGTTGGGGCTGATGGGCGCGATGGCGCCTGCGGGGGTGGTGCAACTGGGGCTTGCGGCATCTGCGTCCACCGTGCTTGCCCTGTCGGGGATCATGTTTGCAATCAGCCACCGCCAGAAACGCCGCCGCAGGATGGCCTTTGCCGTGATGTCCGATTTCATCGAAAAGGATGCCGCACTTAGCCTTGTGACCGACGGGGACGGGCAAATTCTGTCGATGAACGCGGCGGCGCGCGCGCGCTATGCCAGCGCGGCCGGTGGGTCGCTGGCGGCGGTGCTGCGTGATACTTTTGCCAACCCTGGCGGAATCATTCACCGTCTGAAGACAACCGCCGATGCCGAAGGGGCCGCACGCGAGGATATTGCCACCCGCAAGACCCACATCCGTCTGGCTGTTCACGTGATGGGGTCAGATGCCTATTTGTGGCGCATGGAAACCATGTCCGACCGCGGCGCGAAGCAGGCGCATGATGGTCCGGGACTGCCCATGCTGATGACCGGACGTTCGGGTGCCATTCTTTACATGAACGACAGTGCGCGCACCTTGATAGGCCATCGTGCCAAAACGCTGGAAGGTCTGTTTCTGGGCGGTTTGCCCACCTCGGGCGAGGTGGCGGACCTGGCCACACAAGATGGTGCGGTGCGCTGTCTGGTGACGCAGGTGGACAGCGGCGCGGGGCGGCACGCCCTCTATTTGCTGCCTATGGCGCAAGGTGCCCAGGCACCGGCGGACAGCTGGGGCGCGTTCGAGACGTTGCCGGTGCCCTTGGTCCTGATTACTGCCGACGGTCACGTTCAAGCGCACAACAGATCTGCTGCGGCCTTGGTGGGGCTGGGCATCGCAGAGGGCGTCCACCTGAGCACATTGATGGAAGGGTTGGGGCGTCCGATCACCGACTGGCTGGCCGAAACGCTGGCAGGTCGCGCGGTTCAACATTCGGAATTCCTGCGCTTGAAACGGTCCGACAAGGAAATGTTCGTTCAGGTGACATTGAATCGCGTCACGGAAAACGGCGTGGCCAGCGTGATCGCGGTTCTGACCGACGCCACCGAATTGAAAACGCTGGAAGCGCAATTCGTGCAAAGCCAGAAAATGCAGGCGATTGGACAACTTGCGGGTGGCGTTGCACATGATTTCAATAACCTTCTGACTGCGATCTCGGGGCATTGCGATCTGCTGCTGCTGCGCCATGACCAGGGCGATTCCGACTATGGCGATCTTGTACAGATCAACCAGAACGCCAACCGCGCGGCGGCGCTGGTGGGGCAATTGCTGGCCTTCTCGCGCAAGCAGACCCTGCGCCCGGAAATGCTGGACATGCGCGATACATTGTCAGACCTTACGCATCTTCTGAACCGTCTTGTGGGGGAAAAGGTGACGTTGACGCTCAGCCACGATCCGCTGTTGCAGGCGATCCGCGCAGACAAGCGCCAGTTGGAACAGGTGTTGATGAACCTTGTGGTCAACGCACGCGATGCCATGCCTGAGGGTGGCGAGATTCGCATTGAAACCGAATGCACAACCCTGACAAAACCGATGCAGCGCGACCGCGTGACCGTGCCGGCAGGGCAATATGTGACGGTGCGTGTGGTGGATCAGGGCACCGGTATTTCACCTGACAAACTTCAAAAAGTGTTCGAACCCTTCTTTACCACCAAGCGCACGGGCGAGGGCACGGGGCTGGGTCTGTCGACGGCCTATGGGATCGTGAAGCAGACGGGCGGTTTCATTTTCGTGGACAGCACTCTTGGCAAAGGTACATGTTTTTCCTTGCTGTTCCCTGTATTGGACGGCGCACCGATGGCTTTGGAAAAACCTGCTGTGCCCGCCAAGGTGGCCGCACCCAGTCACGGCGACGGTGTCATCCTGCTGGTGGAAGACGAGGCGCCCGTGCGTGCTTTTGCCAGCCGCGCATTGCGATTGCGGGGTTATACCGTGCTGGAAGCCGACTGTGCCGAGTCCGCCTTGAAAACGCTTGAAGACACGGACCTGAACGTCGATCTGTTTGTCACCGACGTGGTGATGCCGGGCAAGGACGGCCCAAGCTGGGTGCGCGAAGCGCTGAAGTCACGACCCGAGGTGCGGGTGGTCTTTGTGTCGGGCTATGCCGAGGACCGGTTGAACAATGACCAAGCGGCTATTCCGAACTCGGTCTTCCTGCCCAAACCGTTTTCGCTGAACGAACTGACAGAAACCGTTCACAAACAACTGCATTGAGTGCCCGTCAGGCAATGCTGTCGTACAGGTCGAACTCTTCCGCGAACTTGCGCCGGAACCGGCTTGCAATGTCCGGCGACAGGTTCAATGGCATTTCGGGTGACACATTCTCGCGGGCCAGGTCCAGGGTCACGTCCAGCCGCTCGGACAAAAATGCCTGCAAGCGCGGCTGGTCTTCGTATTTGAACAGATGGGTCACGCCGACGCCGTTCGGTTGCGATTCGAGAAACTTGAACTGGCTGCCCACGTCGGCAAAGCTCGGTTTCTTGCCTTTCATATAGGCCTGCACAAAATCGTCGAAACTGATTCCGTGGGTTGCATTCGGTTTGCCTGCCATGAAAGGGCGCTGGCGATAACGCCACCACGACCCAAGCCAGTCTATGGGTTCGCGCATCACGGCCATCACCTCAAGCTCGGTGTCGCAAACTTTCAAAAACATCGGCCGCACGAAACGGTTGTACCGGTAGACTGGGGCGTGCTTCAGCATCGGCGGTTCCGAAATAACAAGATCGGCGCGCGGCCGCAGCGCGTTTTCGTAAGCGGTGGTGCCGGTTTTGGGCACCGAGAGAAAAGCCAGACGTTCCTTAAAGAAAACAAGCATTTAATCCGTAACCCTCGCAGTCATCTTTCAAAAAATCAGCCGTTCACCACTCTTTAACAATTATTGCTTCAAAGTGGGACTGCAAAATTAAGATTGAAATGTTCTCATTTTGTACGCATATAGAACACAATAGGAACATCGACGCAGCACAGGCAGCGATTGCCGCCCCCGTCGGGGTATGACACTAAGGGACCATAACAATGGCAACGGCAGATCTTTTGACAATGGACAGCAAGAAAAACGCGGACAAGCAAAAGGCGCTGGACAGTGCGCTGGCCCAGATCGAGCGGCAGTTCGGCAAGGGTTCGATCATGAAGCTGGGCGCAGAAGGCGCCGTTCAGGATATCACGGCCAGCTCGACCGGCTCGCTTGGTCTGGATATCGCATTGGGCATTGGCGGCCTGCCGATGGGGCGCATTATCGAAATCTATGGCCCTGAATCCTCGGGTAAAACCACGCTGACCTTGCACTGTATCGCGGAACAGCAAAAGGCGGGCGGCGTCTGCGCTTTTGTTGACGCGGAACACGCGCTGGACCCGCAGTACGCCAGAAAGCTGGGCGTGGACATCGACGAGCTGCTGATTTCGCAGCCCGACACTGGTGAACAGGCGCTGGAAATCACCGACACGCTGGTGCGCTCGGGCGCGGTCAACATGGTGGTGGTCGATTCGGTCGCAGCCCTGACCCCGAAATCCGAGCTTGAGGGCGACATGGGCGACAGCAGCGTCGGCGTTCAGGCCCGTCTGATGAGCCAGGCCATGCGCAAACTGACCGGTTCGATCAGCCGCAGCAATTGCATGGTCATTTTCATCAACCAGATCCGGATGAAAATTGGTGTGATGTTCGGCTCGCCCGAAACCACCACCGGCGGCAACGCGCTGAAGTTCTACTCCTCTGTACGTCTGGACATTCGCCGCATCGGCGCCCTGAAGGACCGGGACGAGGTGGTGGGCAACGCCACCCGCGTGAAGGTCGTGAAGAACAAGGTGGCTTCGCCCTTCAAACAGGTCGAATTCGACATCATGTACGGCGAGGGCATTTCGAAAATGGGCGAATTGCTTGATCTGGGTGTCAAAGCGGGCGTGGTTGAGAAATCGGGTGCCTGGTTCAGCTACGGCGACGAACGCATGGGGCAGGGACGTGAGAACTCGAAACAGTTCCTCAAAGACAACCCATCCGTGGCCATCGAGATCGAGGACAAGATTCGCGCCGCGCACGGTCTGGATTTTGACGCACATTCCGGCGACAAGGATGACGATCTTCTCGAAGGGTAGTCCGACCCAAATCGTGTAATCTATCGCAAGGCGCGCCCACGGGTGCGCCTTGTTGCGTCTGGTCGTGCCCCTTTGCATGGTGGACAGCGGCCAGATCGGCAGGTATCCCATCGCAAAGCCACTTTCCGCGCCAAAAAAGGCCCACACCACATGCCCACGTTGAACGACATCCGATCCACCTTTCTGAACTTTTTCGAAAAGCAGGGACACCAGATTGTCCCGTCCAGTCCGCTGGTTCCGCGCAACGATCCGACGCTGATGTTTGTGAACTCGGGCATGGTCCAGTTCAAGAACCTGTTCACCGGTGTTGAAACGCGCGATTACAACCGTGCGACCACCGCGCAGAAATGCGTGCGCGCAGGCGGCAAACACAACGATCTGGACAACGTCGGCTATACGGCGCGCCACCATACGTTCTTTGAAATGATGGGCAATTTCAGCTTTGGAAATTATTTCAAGGAAGAGGCGATCACCTATGCATGGGAACTGCTGACCCAAGGGTTTGGCATTCCGGCCGAACGGCTGCTGGTCACAGTTTATCACACCGATGACGAGGCCGCGAACCTGTGGAAAAAGATCGCGGGTCTGCCCGATGATCGCATTATTCGCATCCCGACCGCTGACAACTTTTGGCAGATGGGGCCAACCGGCCCTTGCGGTCCGTGCACCGAGATTTTCTATGACCACGGCGACCACATCTGGGGCGGACCTCCGGGATCGCCCGAGGAAGACGGTGACCGGTTCATCGAAATCTGGAACATCGTTTTCATGCAGAACGAACAGTTCGAAGACGGCTCGATGGTGCCGCTGGACATGCAGTCGATCGACACCGGCATGGGTCTGGAACGGATTGGCGCGCTGTTGCAAGGCAAGCATGACAATTACGACACCGACTTGATGCGCAGCCTGATCGAGGCCAGCGCAGATGCCTCCAGCAGCGATCCCGACGGACCGGGCAAGACGCATCACCGGGTGATCGCCGACCACCTGCGGTCCACCTCGTTCCTGATCGCTGATGGGGTGATGCCGTCCAACGACGGGCGCGGCTATGTGCTGCGGCGGATCATGCGCCGCGCGATGCGGCATGCGCATCTGCTGGGGGCAAAGGATCCGATGATGTACAAGCTGGTGCCCGCATTGGTGCGCCAGATGGGTGCGGCTTATCCCGAGCTGGGGCGCGCACAGGCGCTGATCACCGAGACGCTGGAACTGGAAGAAACCCGGTTCAAACAAACGCTTGAGCGTGGGTTGAAGCTGTTGGACGACGAACTGACCGGTCTGGCCGAGGGCGCGGCCCTGTCTGGCGCTGCGGCGTTCAAACTGTATGACACCTTCGGCTTTCCGCTGGATCTGACGCAGGATGCGCTGCGCGAAAAGGGTCGCAGCGTGGACACGGATGGGTTCGACAGCGCCATGGCCGAACAAAAGGCCAAGGCGCGCGCGGCGTGGTCCGGTTCGGGCGAGGCGGCGGATGCAACCGTTTGGTTCGACGTGGCTGACACCGCTGGCACCACCGATTTCCTGGGCTATGACACCGAAACCGCCGAAGGGCAGATCGTGGCTTTGGTTCAGGACGGGGCGCGGGTGGACAGCGCTGCCCAGGGGCAGACGGTACAGATCGCGCTGAACCAGACGCCGTTTTACGCCGAAAGTGGCGGTCAGGTGGGTGACACCGGTCTGATCCGCACCGAAAGCGGCACCGTGCGTGTCACCGACACGCGCAAGACAGCGGGTGTTTTCACGCATATAGGCGTTGTCGAAAAAGGCAGCGTAAACAAAGGGCAATCTGCTGTTCTTGAGGTAGATCATGCGCGGCGCACGTCGATCCGTGCCAACCATTCGGCCACGCACCTGCTGCACGAGGCCCTGCGCAATGCGCTTGGCGATCACGTGGCGCAGCGTGGATCGTTGAACGCGGCTGACCGTTTGCGGTTCGATTTCAGCCACGCCAAGGCGCTGAACGCGGATGAGCTGGCGCAGGTCGAGGCCGAGATGAACACCTACATCCGCCAGAACGCACCGGTCGAGACACGTATCATGACACCGGACGATGCCCGCGCCATCGGGGCGCAGGCCCTGTTCGGCGAGAAATACGGAGATGAAGTGCGGGTGGTGTCCATGGGCCGCGCCGACACCGGCAAGGGCGGCGACGGTCAGACCTATTCGATCGAACTGTGCGGCGGCACCCATGTGCGTCAGACCGGCGACATCGGCGCTTGTGTGATCCTGGGGGACAGCGCCAGCAGCGCAGGCGTGCGCCGGATCGAGGCGTTGACCGGGGCCGAAGCCTTGGCCTATCTGCGTGGGCAGGACACCCGTTTGACTGCTGTGGCCGATGCGTTGAAAGCACCGGCTGCCGAAGTGCCCGACCGCGTGCGCGCCCTGATGGACGAACGCAAGGCGCTGGCCAACGAAGTGGCGCAGTTGCGCCGCGAACTGGCAATGTCCGGCGGCGGCAAGGCCGAACCCCAGGCCGAAGACGTCAACGGCACCGCCTTCCTTGCGCAGGTTCTGACCGGCGTCACGGGCAAGGATCTGCCGGCCCTGATCGACGCCCACAAGGACCGGATCGGGTCGGGTGCTGTGCTGCTGATCGCCGATGATGGCGGCAAGGTCGCCGTCGCTGCCGGTGTGACCAAGGACAAGACCGACAGCCTCAGCGCCGTTGATCTGGTCAAGGCCGCCGTGGCCGAACTGGGCGGCAAGGGCGGCGGTGGCCGCGCCGACATGGCCCAGGGCGGCGCCAAGGATGCCACGAACGCAGATGCAGCCATTACAGCGGCAAAAGCCGTCATCGGAGGATAATATGCCCGCACTTTGGATCGCCCACGTCACCGTGACAGACGAAGAGGCTTACGGAAAATACGCCAAGCTGGCAGGCCCCGCGATTGCGGCCCACGGCGGCGCGTTCATCGCGCGCGGTGGACGTTTCGTGCAGCTTGAGGGCAAGGAGCGCCCGCGCAATGTGGTGGCACGCTTTCCGTCGGTCGAAGCCGCCGAAGAGTGCTATCACTCGGACGCCTACCAACAGGCGCTGTCCCATGCCCGTGGTGCATCGGAACGCGAACTGCTGATCGTCGAAACCAGCGAGTAACCGGCCACTTCTTTTGGCCGGAAATATCCCGGGGGAATTGGCCGCAGGCCAAGGGCGCAGCGCCCCAACACCCTAAAACCAAAAAAGGCGCCCCGATCAGGGCGCCTTTTTCACATCTTATCCTACTGACATCAGCCCGCTTTCGCCATCCGCTTGCGCTCGTGCGGGTCCAGATACCGCTTGCGCAGACGGATCGCGTTGGGCGTCACTTCGACCAGTTCGTCGTCGTCGATATAGGCAATCGCCTCTTCCAGCGACAGCGTGATCGGCGTGGTCAGGCGCACGGCTTCATCGGTGCCCGATGCGCGCACGTTGGTCAGTTGTTTGCCCTTCAGCGGGTTCACTTCCAGATCGTTTTCGCGGCTGTGTTCGCCGATGATCATGCCGGTGTACACGGCTTCCTGCGCACCGATGAAGAACTTGCCGCGGTCTTCCAGTTTCCACAGCGCGTAAGACACCGAAACGCCGTTTTCCATCGAGATCAGAACGCCAGCGCGGCGGCCCGGGATGACACCCTTGTGCGGTGCCCAGCTGTGGAACACGCGGTTCAGAACGCCGGTGCCGCGTGTGTCGGTCAGGAATTCGCCGTGATAGCCGATCAGGCCGCGCGATGGCACGTGGGCCACGATGCGGGTCTTGCCGGCGCCTGCGGGTTTCATCTCGACCAGCTCGCCCTTGCGCACGCCGGTGATTTTTTCGATGACCGCGCCCGAATATTCGTCATCCACGTCAATGGTGGCTTCTTCGATGGGCTCATGGCGCACGCCGTCGATGTCCTGGAACAGAACCTGCGGACGCGAGATCGACAGTTCGAACCCTTCGCGGCGCATGTTTTCGATCAGAACGCCCATTTGCAATTCGCCACGGCCGGCAACTTCAAACGCTTCGCCGCCAGGGGTGTCGCTGATCTTGATGGCGACGTTGCTTTCGGCTTCTTTGTGCAGACGGTCACGGATGACGCGGCTTTGCACTTTTTTGCCGTCACGGCCGGCCAGCGGGCTGTCGTTGATGCCGAATGTCACGGTGATGGTGGGCGGGTCGATCGGCTGGGCCGGGATCGCGTCAACCACGGATGCGTCGGCCAGCGTGTCGGCCACGGTCGCCTTGGTCATGCCTGCGATCGACACAATGTCACCCGCTTCGGCCACGTCGATGGCGGTCTGGTCCAGACCACGGAAGGCCAGGATCTTGGTGCAGCGGAAGTTTTCGATCAGCTTGCCGTCGCGCGACATGGCTTTGATGGTCTGGCCCGCTTTGACGGTGCCGGATTCAACGCGGCCGGTCAGCAGGCGGCCCAGGAACGGATCGCCGCCCAAGGTGGTGGCCAGCATGCTGAACGCCTGATCGGTGTTGGCGACCTGTTTGGGCGCGGGCACATGGCTTAGGATCAGGTCGAACAGGGCGTCCAGACCTTTGCGCGGGCCGTCCAGTTCCATGTCGGCCCAGCCATTGCGGCCCGAGGCGTACATGGTCGGAAAGTCCAGTTGCTCGTCGGTTGCGTCCAGGTTGGCGAACAGGTCAAAGCATTCGTCCAGCGCGCGGTCGGGTTCGCCGTCGGCCTTGTCGACCTTGTTGACCACCACGATGGGGCGCAGGCCCAGTTTCAACGCTTTCGAGGTCACGAATTTGGTTTGCGGCATCGGGCCTTCCGCGGCGTCCACCAGCAGCACAACACCGTCGACCATCGACAGGATGCGTTCGACTTCGCCGCCGAAATCGGCGTGGCCGGGGGTGTCAACGATGTTGATCCGCGTGCCTTTCCATTCCACCGACGTGGGTTTGGCAAAGATCGTGATGCCGCGTTCGCGTTCCAGATCGTTGCTGTCCATGGCGCGTTCGGTGGTCGCCTGGTTTTCGCGGTAGGTGCCCGATTGTTTCAGCAATTCGTCGACCAGTGTTGTTTTGCCGTGGTCAACGTGGGCGATGATTGCGATGTTGCGCAGTTCCATGGGTTCAGCCTTTAAGGGTAAGTTGCCGCGCGCATACCGTGCGGGTGCAGCAAAGGCCAGTGAAAAAGGGTTATAACGCCCTTTGCGGTCGAAAGTTGCCGCAAAGCTGCGGGTTGGTCAGTGCTGGGCGCTGTTGGAAAACAGGTGGATCACCAGAATCCCCGCGATGATCAGCCCCAGACCGGCGACAGCGGGCAGGTCCAGTTTCTGGCCAAACAGCACATATCCAATCCCCGCGATCAGCACGATCCCCAGACCCGACCAGATGGCATAGACAATGCCCACCGGCATTTCTTTCAGTGCAAGGGCCATGAAATAGAACGACGCGCCATAGAACACGACCACGGCCACCGACGGCCAGAGCCGCGAAAACTGTTGCGAGGCTTGCAGTGCGGTGGTGCCCATGGTTTCGGTGACGATGGCGATGACCAGCCAGAGATAGTGCAGCGGCATGGTGCGTTCCTTCGTGTATCAGAGCGGCAGCGCGGTGCTGTCCTTGATGTCTTCCATTACGAAACTGGCCGAAATATCGGCCACGGGCAAGCGCGCGATCAGTTGTTGGTACAGGCGGTCATAGCCTGCCATGTCCGCCACGCGGGCGCGCACCAGGTAATCAAGGTCGCCGGTCATGCGGTATACGCTCAGGATGCCCGGGATCGCCTTGGCGGCGCTGGCAAAGCGGGCTTGCCATTCGGGGTCATGGCTGCCGGTGCGGATTTGCATGAACACCATCAGCGGCAGGCCGATCTTGGCGGGGTCGACCAATGTGACGCGGGCGGTGATGATGCCTGCGTCTTCCATCAGGCGGATGCGCCGCCAGCAGGCATTGCGCGACAGGCCGACAACGTCGCTCAGCGAATCCAGCGATTGGCTGGCGTCCCGTTGCAGTTCGCTTAGCAAACTGCGGTCAATGTCGTCTAAATTCAACATGATGTTCACTTACTGTGGATAGTATCCCAATGCAACCGTCAGAGGTGATGAAATTTGGGACCCATTCCAAAGCCGGGGCAGGTAGGTTGCACACAGACTGAAAACAGGAGCAAACCCATGATCGCACGCATTTTCCTTAGCCATCCCCGTAAAGTCGACGAAAGCTATTTCGAACATATGCTGTTCGCAGGACGCTTTGCGGTGCGGTTGTGCGCGGCGGGCGGTGCGGCGCTGGTCCATGCGGTGATCCCCTGTCTGTTCGAAAAAACCGCCAGCCGGATGATTGCGCAAATGTATGCGCAGACCCACAACCGGGGTCAATAACCGATGTGCCGTTGGGCGGCCTATCTGGGCGACCCGATCTTTATGGACGGGCTGGTGACCAGCCCGGGCCATTCCCTGGTGCATCAGTCGCGCGCGGCCAGCGAATGCAAGACGGCGCTGAACGGCGACGGTGTGGGCGTTGCATGGTACGGCGACCGGCCCGAGCCGGGGGTGTACCGTGATGTGTATCCGGCGTGGTCCGACCCGAACCTGATGGCGCTGTGCCGCACGGTCAAAAGCCATGCCTTCATGGCCCACGTGCGCGCGTCCACCGGATCGGCGACCAGCCGCAACAACTGCCACCCGTTTGCCTGCGGGCGTTGGAGTTTCATGCACAACGGGCAGGTCGGCGGCTTTGACCGGTTTCGCAGGCTGGCCGATATGGGCGTGTCCGATGCGCTTTATGCACACCGGCGCGGGGCGACGGACAGCGAATTGTTGTTTCTCTATGCGATGGCCGAAGGACTGGACGAGGCACCCGAGGCGGCGATGATCACAGCCCACGCGCGGCTGGAAGCGATGTCGCGTACCAATGGCACCACGCCGCATCTGCGGTCGTCGGCGGCATGGATGGACGGGCAGCGATTGTTCGTGCTGCGCACCTCGACCGATCACATTGCGCCGACCGTCTATTACCGGCGCAGGTCGGACGATCTGGGCTGGTTCGTCGTGTCCGAGCCGCCGGAACTGGGGCAGGCGGGGTGGACCGAACTGCCAGCAGGGCATCTGGCGGCGTTTTCAGACGGGGGTGTGGTGATTACGCCAATGGCGGTCGTGGCAAACGCGGCGGCCTGAGGCCTTGATAGGAAACCGGTGGGACTTGGGGCATTGCCCCCTTGTGCGCAGATGGCTGTGCGCAAAGGGGGCTGACAGCGTACCGATCAGCTTGCCGAATAGGTAACCTGACCGTCGCAGATGGTCACCAGCGCCCTGGCGTCGGTGATCTGAGCCGGTGCAAGCGTGGTGACATCGTGGCTGAGGATCGCCACGTCGGCCATCATGCCCGCTTTCAGTTTGCCTTTGCGGTCTTCGTTGAACTCGACCCATGCGTTGTCACGGGTATAGCTGGCCAGAGTGTCGGTCAGGCTTTGGGTCTGATCGCGCCATTTCGGTCCCAGGTCCAGCGGTGCGATGGCGGCCTTGATCGTGTCCATCACATCGACCTGAATGACCGGCCAGTCGGTCGAAAAGATCACCTTGGCACCCGTGTCGCGGATGTCTTGCCAGGCATAGGCACCGGCGATCTGGTCGTCGTGCAGATATTGACCGACCGCAGAGGGTGGAAAGATATGACCGCGCGGCGCATGTCCGGGCTGGATCGAGGCGACGATGCCAAGTTCGGCCAGACGCGGGATGTCGTCCAGGTGCATCACCTCGAGATGTTCGATCCGGTGGCGGCTGTCGCGCACGCCATTGGCCTTTTGTGCGGCCTCATAGGCGTCGATGGTGCGCCGCACGCCCGCGTCGCCGATGGCGTGCACCGCGATCTGGAACCCCAGCCGATCCGCCTCGACGGCGCTGGCTACGAAATGCTCTTGGGTGAACACCTCGTCGCCGGTGTTGCCGTCCTTGCCCAGATCGCCGGGATAGGGGCGCAGCATCAGTGCGGTGCCGCTTTCGATCACGCCGTCGATGAACATTTTCACATGGTTGCAGCGCACCTTGTCGCCCTGAAACCGTGCGCGCATTTCCGGCGCATCCTGTGTCATGCGTTCGATCGGATCGGTGCCTTTCATATGAAACGGCACTTCGCAGCGGCACAGCAGGCGGCCTTCGGTTTCAAGTTCGCTGAGCAGTTCAAGCTGATAAAAATTGCCGTCCATCAGGTGCAGCGTTGTGATGCCTTGGGCGGCGCAATGTTTCAGGCCCGCTTCGATCACATCCTTGTCCATTTCGCGCTGGTCTTTGGTGGCGGGTGGCACAGGGTCCTTGCCGGTGGTCAGGCCCATCATCTCGCGGCCCGCGTGGCGGGTCATCGCCAGGATCGGACCATAGGCGCCCGGCTCCAGCAGCTCGCCGTTGGCCAGACCGTCGTCGCCCATGACGATCTGCGATCCGGCATCGACCGCGCCGCCTTGCAACAGCCCGGCGGCCTTCAGTGCGGCCGTATTGGCCCAGACCGTGTGGTGATCGGGCGCGAACATCGCCAGCGGACGGTCGGGCAGGATGGTGTCCAGATCCTGACGGGTCAGGGTTTTTCCGGTGCCCAGAATGCCATAGTCGGCCATCACGCAAAACACCAAGGCGTCGTCGGGATTGGCGCGGGCATAGGGCACGATCCTGGCGCGCATCTCGTCCAGCCCGTGCACGCCATAAAGGCTAAGCTGCGACAGCTCGACCGAGCCGCCGAACAGGTGCACGTGGCTGTCGATGAAGCCGGGCAACACGGTGCCCCCGTTGGCGTCGATCATGCGGGTTGTGTCGTCTGCCAACCCCTTGACCATGGCGTCGTCGCCGATGGCTGTGATGCGCCCCCCGGCGATGGCCATTGCCTGTGCTTGCGGCTGATCGGGATCAAAGGTGATCAGGGTGCCATTGTAGATGATGATGTCAGCCGTCATATGTGCCTCGTTAAAGAAAAAAACGCGGCCTCCGTTCAAAGAGGCCGCACTAAGAGAAGTGTTTACTTCAGCAAGTCAGTCCAGATTGCCGTGTACAGCTTGGACGCCGACGGCGGACACGTGCGCGCGACATAGGCGGCGCCTTTCAACTCTTCCGGTACAACGATTTCCGGTGCTGTCTTCATGTCTTCGGGCAGAAACGCCTCTGACCCGGCGATCCCGTTGGCATAGCGGGCAAAGGACGACAGCATTGCCGCGTTCTCTGGGTCCATGATGAAGTTCAGAAAGATCTTGGCATTGTCAACGTTCTGCGCGTCGGCCAGGATTGCGGCGTTGTCCATCCAGACGGGATAGCCTTCTTGCGGATAGCCAAAGGCGATGTCCGCATTGTCGGCCCGCGAACGGAACGATGCACCGTTCCAGTTTACACCGGCGGCCAGATCACCCTTGGCGAACTTTTCGATATTGCCGTAATCCATCGACACCCAAAACGGCTTGGCCGCTTTCAGCACGTCGCGGACCTTCATCAGCGTTTCCTTGTCGTCGGTACATTGCTCGCCGCCGACATAGTGGATCGCCATGCCCATCACATCGTTCATCTCGGGCACCACGTTGATCTTGCCCTTCAGCTCTTCCGGTGGGTCAAAGATCACGGCAGCGGTGTTGATGTCGCCGCCATAAACGGCTGTGTTCACGGTTACACCCACGGTGCCCCATTGCCACGGCACGGTGTAGTTGCGGCCAGGGTCAAATTCGACATCGACCCACTGCGGGTCCATGTTCTTGAAGTTTTCCATCTCGTTGGGTTTGGATTCCATCAGCAAACCTTCCTGGATGAAGATCGGCACATAAGTACCTGATGGCACAACAATATCGAATCCGTGACCTCCGGCCTTGATCTTGGCAAGCGCAGTGTCGTTGCTGTCGTAATCGGTGATCGTCACCTTGATGCCGGTTTCGGCTTCGAACTTTTCGATCATCTCGGGGCTGGTATAGTTGCCCCAGTTATAGATGTTCAGCGCACCATCGGCGAACGCCGGGCTGCTGATCGCCATCAGGGCGGCGATGCTTGTCAGTGTCTTTTTCATGTTCAGACTCCCAGTTGGTTTTTTATAGTTCAGGTCTTGAGTTTGCTGAGCGCGGTAAAGGCGACGACCATGGTCACCGAGATCCCCAGCAGGACGGTCGAGATCGCGTTGACCTCGGGCGTGACGACACGACGCAACTGACCCAGCATATAGGTGGGCAGCGTATCTTGTCCGGCAGATTTTACAAACTCGGTGATCACCACGTCATCCAGGCTGATCACAAAGGCCAGCATCGCCCCGGCCAGAATGCCGGGCCACAGTTGCGGCAGGGTGATGCGGGTAAACACGCGAAAGGGGGGCGCATACAGATCGGCCGCCGCCTGTTCCAGCGCCAGATCCATCCCGATCAGCCGTGCGCGGATCGGCAGATAGGCAAAGGGGATGCAAAACGCCGTGTGCGCGATGACCAGATACATCAGGCCGGTGTAGCCCGTCGCCACCTTGATCATCGCAAAGAAGATCAGCAGCGCCACGGCCGTTACAATCTCGGGCACCATCAGTGGCTGATTGATCATTGCAAAGACCACCGACTGTCCCTTGAACTTGCGCGTTCGGGTGGTTGCAAGGGCTGCCAGAACGGCCAGCGTGGTGGAAATGCCCGAGGCCCAAAAGGCGATCACAAGGCTGCGAACGGTCGCTTCCTGCACCTGTTGATTGTCCCAGGCCGACACATACCAGCGCCAGGAAAACCCTTCCCAGATCGCAATCGACGTGCCTGCGTTGAACGAATAGATCACCAACAAAAAGATCGGCATGTACAGCAGCACAAAGGTCACAACCGCGATGGTTCGAAACCCCGGCATCTGTTGAATTTGAAAGCGTTTAGCCATGTTCCGGGCCCTCGTTTCCTGCTGCGCGCACGTATGCCATCAGCGCCACCATCACGATGGCCAGCAAGGTGATCGACAGCGCCGCCCCCAATGGCCAGTTGCGGCCCTGTCCGAATTGCAGCTCGATCAGGTTGCCGATCATCAACTGGTTGCCGCCACCCATCACGCGCGGCGTCACATAAGCGCCCAGCGACGGCACGAACACCAGGATCGACCCGGCAATAACGCCCGGCTTGACCAGCGGCAGGATGATCCGCCGCAGCACCTTCATCCGGGTCGCATACAGATCGTAACCCGCTTCGACCAAGGAGAAATCCAGCCGCTCCATCGACGCATACAGCGGCAGGACCATCAGCGGCAGATAGACATAGATCATGCCCACAAGGATCGAAAACTCGGTAAACAGCATCTGAATCGGTTCGTCGATAATGCCTGTCCACATCAGCAGCGTGTTGATCGTGCCTTCGTTGCGGATCAGTTCGACCACGGCAAAGGTGCGGATCAGGATGTTGGTCCAGAACGGAATGATATTCAGCAGCATCCACAGGTCGCGCTGGTGCTTGGGGCGCGTGGCGATGAAATAGGCGGTGGGAAAGCCAAAGATGATGCAGCCCACGGTGGTCATCAACGACAGTTTGACCGACCGCCAGAAGATCGACAAATGCGCGCTGGACCAGCTGAGCGTGTCATCGAAAATGTCGCGCTGCATGAACACGTTGAACCACGCATCCCCCGAGGGTTTCCAGACGACGCCACTGTAATCTGCGGGCGTCAGCATGGAATAGACCAGGGTGATCAGCAGCGGGCCAGAGGCGGCGAACAGCAGCACGACAAGGGCAGGGGTCAGCAACAGCCAGCGCACCCGGCTGGCACGTTTTTCTGCACGGGTGGCGATCGGGGCGGGGGACGCGGTATCTGTCATGCTCAGTCCCTCAGAACCTGACCGACACCGGGCGCGAAATCGACGCTGATGCGGTCACCGGTGCGAAAGCCCGATGTTTCGTTCGGACGGTTCTGGCGGCGCACCACAAAGCCGGTGCCGTCATCCAGTGCCACGTGGTAATGGGTGTCGGTGCCAAAATAGACGATTTCTGTCAGCTTGCCGGGCAACAGCCCGTCGGCCTCGGGGTGGACGCTTGCGTGTTCGGGGCGCACGGCCAAAGTTACCTTGCCTTTCAGCTCCGCGCCCTCGGGCATCTTGGCGGCGATGGTCTTGCCCGATGACAGGGTCACCTGCGCCTCGGTGCCTGCGTTGGCGGTGATTTGGGCGGGCACAAAGTTGGTGTCGCCGATAAAATCCGCCACGAACCGTTCCGCCGGGCGGTCGTAGATGTCACGCGGCCCCCCGATCTGGCGGATGGTGCCGGCGCTCATCACCGCGATGCGGTCCGACATGGTTAACGCTTCTTCCTGATCGTGGGTGACGAAGATAAAGGTGATGCCGGTTTCCATCTGCAACCGCTTCAGCTCTAACTGCATGTCCTTGCGCAGCTTGAAATCCAGCGCGCTCAGCGGTTCATCCAACAACAGAACTTTGGGCCGCGGGGCCAGCGCACGGGCCAGAGCCACACGCTGCTGCTGACCGCCCGAAATCTGTCCGGTCTGGCGGTCGGCCATCTGGCTCATCTTCACCAGCTCCATCATCTCGCCCACGGTCTTCTTGATTTCATCCTTGGGCTTGCCCAGCATTTCCAGACCAAAGCCGATGTTCTGCGCCACCGTCAGGTGCGGAAACAACGCATAGCTTTGAAACACCGTGTTCACGGGCCGTTTGTAGGGCGGCAGATTGGTCAGATCTTCGCCGTGCATCGTCAGGGTGCCCGACGTTGGATGTTCGAACCCGGCAATCATCCGCAAAAGCGTGGTCTTGCCACAGCCCGAGGGGCCAAGGAGGGTAAAGAATTCGTTGTCCTGAATGTCGATGCTGGCATCGGCCAGGGCGACAACATCTGGCGACCCCGCATAGACTTTGCGTAGATTGCGCGCACTGATTGCTGCGGTCACGTGTGGTTTCTCCCTTTGGTCAACAGGTCTGTTTTGCCCATTTTGATCATAACTCTGAAACCGCGCAGCTTGCCAAAATCTTCGAACATATGAATTAATCCTTTGTTCTTAGGTGTGAATTGGACAGGACTGCGACCTTTCAGGCTAATTTGATCAAAATGTTAGGCCGCAAATTTCAATTCTGCAACGAGAGTTCGTCGCACATGTCGTTTTTTTTGCGTTTCACCGATGCCTGCATGTTTTTGCAGCGGTGTCCGCCACGCGCGCGCACGGGTCAGATGCAGACCGATGATACCGCGATTTCCGGCCTGCGGGCGAAAGTTTTTCAAAACCCAATCAAGGTTAAGCCACTGTTCACCCATCCGCGTCATAAACCCAAGTACCGGACAGCGGGACGTGCTGTCAGGTTTCGAATTCAGTTACGGGTGCCGAACCAATGTGCTTTCGCTTTAAATTTTCTACTGACGGACACTCGGATACCGCAGGCGCCGGATTCCGTGGTGAACCGGCCTGCGGCCTTGCGGGTGCAGAAACATGAGCGAAACACGGATGCACATCACCCAGGGCCAACACGCCACGTCGGGCGACGACGGTGTGGTCATCACCACGTTGCTTGGATCTTGCGTGGCCTGTTGCCTGTGGGACCCTCAGGCAAAGGTCGGTGGCATGAACCATATGCTGCTGACCGTGCGGCAGGACGCGAACCTGACCGATAATCTGGTGGGCGTGAACGCGATGGAGGTGCTGATCAACGCGCTGATCAAATCCGGAGCACGCCGCGATTCCCTGCGCGCCAAGGCATTTGGCGGCGCGCGCATGGTCGATGGGCTGTCAGACATCGGTGACGCCAACGCCCAGTTCACGTTGGATTTCCTGGAAAGCGAGGGGATCACCTGTGACGGCCATTCCTTCGGGGGCACCAATGCGCGCAATATCCGGTTCTGGCCAGCGTCGGGGCGCGTGTTGCAGCGCATTTCCACCGATCGCCTGATCGAGCCAAAAGCGATTGTTCAAGCGCCGCCAGAAGGCAACGATCTGGAGCTTTTCTAGCAGACTTGCTTTGCCAAACGGAAAGTTTGCAGCGGGCGGTGTCGTCGGGTTCAACAAAAATCATCGGGTTTTATTAGAAAACCGTGTTCTATTAGAAAACCGGGTTCTGTTAAAAAACAGTGATTGCAGCGGGTGTTTCCCACCTGCTGCAATGACTGTTTTCGTAAAGAGTTTGAAGCGCCTTCGGGGATCAGAACAGATCCAATGCCCCCGCATCACGGTGTTGCGCCGCGGCGTGCCCTGCATCTTCGATCAACCGCCTTGTGCTTTCCAGCCGCACAGTATCGCTTAAGCTACGAGAGTGTTGATCCGGCGCGCCGAACTGTCTGACCAGCTCTGAAATATCCATCAGGGACTGGTGCAAATAATCCAGCTTTTGCATTCCGGTCAGAAAATCGGCCTCTGTCATGTCCAGATGTTTGAAATGCGCACCGATCAACAGCTCGACTTGGCGAACCTGTGCCGCAAGCTCGGCCAGATGCGCGCCGGTGCGCGAGGGCAGCGGGGTGTCTTTGGGGGGCAGGGTCATAGCGGGCCCACCACAGTTTCAATACAACGCCGCAGATCAATAGGCTCGAACGGCTTTTTCAGATAGTTGTTCATGCCCAGCTTGCGACCATAGTCGATGATCTGCTGTTCGGCGCGACCGGTGATCAGAATGAACCCGATCTTTTGCGTGGCGGGTTGGCTGCGCAGGTGATGCAGAAATTTCAGCCCGTCCATGTTGGGCATGTTATAATCCGAGATCACCAGATGCACAGGCGTGCGCTGTAGCTGCACCAGCGCCGCCGCCCCGTCGTCAGAGGTGTAAACGGTTTGAATGCCAAATCCGTCCAGCGCCTGGGTGATCAGGCCCCGGCTGGTGGACATGTCATCGACGACCATGACCCGTATTTGATCACGAAGTGCCATGTGTTTCCCCCTGTATTGCTTTTAAATTCAAAGAGTTGATAGGTTGCGAGCGTGTTTTGGTATATGTGGTGGGGCCGGTGACGGAAAAACCGACAGTTTCCGGTGCGGATACGCGTTCGGAATGGCCCAGAAACAACCGGCCGTCGGGTGCCAGAACGTTGTGAAAGCGTGGCCAAAGTGCGTCTTGCGTCGGGGCATCAAAGTAGATCACCACGTTCCGGCAAAACACCGCGTCAAATGTCTGACGCATGGGCCAGGTGTTCATCAGGTTCAATTCCTTGAACCGCACCAGGTTCCTGCACGCGTCGGCCATTTTATGGGCAGGTTGCCCTTTCAATTGGGTTGGTTGCATGAACCGTTTGCGCAGTGTTTCGGGCACGTTGTCCGTCATCCGGTCGGGATAGGTCGCAGAGCGGGCAAAGGCGATGACCTTTGGGTCGATATCGGTTGCGAGAATGCGAAAATCGGCGTCTAGAAGGCTGGGGTCCTTGTCCAGCAGATGCATCACGATCGAAAACGCCTCTTGCCCGTTGGAACACCCCGCAGACCAAATGCGAAACCGGCCACCCGCTTTCAGCCGCGCTTTTACCTTTGGCAGAACCTCATCGGCCAGAATGTCAAAATGATGCGGCTCGCGGAAAAAATGCGATACGTTCGTGGTCAGCGCTGAAATCATCATACGCCGCTCGCGGGCGCCGGCGTCCGTGCGCACCAGCGCCAGGTAGGATTCGAACGTATCGATGCCCGTTTCCTTCAGGCGATAGCGCAGGCGCGATTGCACCATGCGCACCTTTTCCGGCAACAGGATCAGCCCTGCTTCGCGATAAGAAACCTGGTGCAGGGCATCGAGCGTCGCAAGGCTGAGCTGAGGCTCGGAGTCTTGTTCGGGCACAATCATGCAGCATCACTTTGTGGCGCCGGTACGATCTCCGACAGCTCAAGCACGCGGATCATCCGGTCATCCAGCAAGGTCAGCGCCTTGATCACCCCGGGACCACCGGCCGACGCGGCATCAGGCGGGGGTTGCAGGTCTGTCGATGTCAGCGCGATAATGTCCGAGACCGCATCGACCAGAAGGCCGGTCATCGTTTCTTCGTATTTCACGACGATGATCACGTTGCGGTCCGTATGTTCGCGCGGCGGCAGGCCCAGTCGTTCTGCCAGGTCCATCACCGGCAAGACCGTGCCACGCAGGTTGATCACGCCCTTCATATAGCTGGGCGCATGGGGCAGGGGCGTGGTACGGGTCCAGCCGCGGATTTCACGGACACACATGATGTCGAGCGAGTATTCCTGATCGCTTAACCGGAAGGTCAGAAGTTCGACGGGGGCGCTGGGTTTGGGTTCGGTCATGATGTCATTTCCATCAGATTGGGGGCAATGGCCGAGGTGCTGCCTTGAGCCTGTGCGATGATGTCGGAAGGGTCGAGGATCAGGGCAATCTGCCCGTCGCCAAGAATGGTGGCCGCGGCAATGCCCGGCGCGCGGTAAAAGCTTTCGTCCAGACCTTTGATGACGACCTGTCGTTGATCCTGTATCTCGTCCACGATCAGCGCGGCGCGGCTGCCTGCCTCGTCAGCGATCAGCAAAACGACCGCGTCCAGATAGCTATCCTGTGCCGCGCGGTAGCCAAGTTCGACGCCAAGGTCGAACAGCGACACGAATTCACCGCGCACCCGAACAACGTTCAGGCCGGGGCGGGTTTGTTCCAGATTGCTGTGGTCTATGGTCAAGGTCTCGATCACCAGATTGAGCGGCAAGACCATGGTTTCACCAGCCACTTGCACGACCATTCCGTCCAGAACCGCAAGTGTCAGCGGCAGCGAGATTGAAAATGTCGTGCCTTCACCCGGGACCGAGGTGATGGTGATGCGTCCGCCCAAGGACTGGATCGCGTTGCGCACCACATCCATGCCGACGCCGCGACCGGACAGGTCAGAGACTTCGGACGCGGTTGAAAATCCCGGCAGGAACAGAAGGTTGTCGATTTCCGTGTCCGACAGCGTGGCATCTGCCGCGATCAGGCCCTTGTCCGTGGCGATTTGCTGAACCTTTTCGCGGTTGATGCCGCCGCCGTCGTCGGAAACTTCGATGATCACGCGGCCCGACCGGTGGGCGGCTGTCAGCTTCACGACACCTTGTTCGGATTTGCCCGCAGCGACGCGGTTTGCTGTGGATTCCAGGCCGTGATCCACCGCGTTGCGGATCATATGGGTCAGCGGATCGGACAGCCGTTCGATCACGGTTTTATCCACTTCGGTGGTGTCGCCCTCGGTGACCAGACGCACGTCCTTGCGCACGGCTGCGGAACATTCGCGCACGATGCGTGACATGCGCTGGAACAGGGATTTGACAGGCTGTGCGCGGATCATCATCACGCTGTCCTGAATGTCGCGGGTCAGGCGCTGGAATTCCTCCAGCCCGTTCATCGCATCCGAATGGGGTGACAGGCCCGAGGATTCGAGGCTTTGTGACAGCATCGCCTGATTGATGACCAGTTCCCCCACAAGGTTTACCAGCCGCTCGATCCGGTCCAGATCGACGCGCACCACGGATTTCGCGGCGGCTTGAGGCGCGGACTTGGCTTTTGCCGCGGGCGAAGGCGCTTGAACAGGCGCAGGCTCGGGGGCGGCTGTGATCGAAGGCGCAGGAACAGGTTCAGGCAGGTCTTGAAAATCCGGTACAGGATCGGCCGCAAGGTCTTGCACAGCAGGCATCCGAGACTGGTCTGCCGCAATCGACAGCGCACAAAGCCCGTCCACGAACTCAAAAATCGAGGCAATCTCGGCTTCCTGTACATCCGCCGTCAGGACGACGCGCCACGCCAGGTAGCTTGCCTCGGGGGCGAACTCGGGCAGTTTTGGAACCTTGTCGGACAGGCAGGTGACCTCGCACGGACCCAGATCAGCAAGCGCGCGCAAGATCATGAAAGGTTCGTTGCCGGTCTCGTACATTTCGGCTTCGGGCGCGAAATGGATGGTGAATTGCGCAGGCGCTGCGGGTGGCGGATCGCCAAGATCAAGCCCCAGATCAAGGTCAAGCGCCAGCCCCATAGGCTGGAATTCAATCTCGGCCTCGTCTTCCTCTTCAACGCCGTGGTCGCCCAGCAGCGCATCCAGTTCGGTCAGGATCGCATTTCCCTCGGCCTCGGGCAGCACACCTTCGTCGCGCGATTCCCGCACCAGATCGGACAGGTGGTCGGCTGCACGAAAGAACAGTTTGATCGCATCCCCGTCCGCGACCAGCGTGTTGCTGCGCACGGCGTCCAGCACGGTTTCATAGCGGTGGGCAAAGCGAACCAGTCCTTCAAGGCCAAAGGCACCGGCACCGCCCTTGATCGAATGGACTGCGCGGAAGACAACGTTGATCGTCTCAAGATCGCCGGTGTCCTCGGCCATGGTTTCAAGACCGTCTTGCAGGGATTCAAGAAGTTCTTCGCATTCGATAAAGAACGAGGCCCTGATTTCGGCCATCGGGTCGGGTGTGGACATTTCAGGTTCTCCTAACCGGCTACCATTTGCAGGGCTTTGATCAGCTTGGCGGGATCAAAGGGTTTGACGATCCACCCCGTGGCCCCGGCACTGCGAGCGCGTGCCTTCAGTTCCGGCGCGGCTTCGGTTGTCAGCACCAGAATGGGCGTGGCACGGTGTTTGTGCTGGCCGCGGACCGCGTCGATAAAGCCAAAGCCATCCATGCGCGGCATGTTGATGTCGGTGATGATCGCATCGGGCGCGATACCACTGAGAACCTCGACCCCGTGTACGCCGTCATCTGCGGTGGTTACGGTAAACCCGGCAGGTTCCAGCGCCAGGCGGATCATATCGCGCATGGTGCGGCTGTCATCGACGGCAAGAATGTTCAGGCTCATGGTGCGACCTCGGCGAGCTTTTCTGGGGTCATGCCCATCCAATGCATTTGCTCCAGAATCTTGTCCGAAACGTTGATCAATTGAACCTGATCACCCGCCGTCTTGTAGGCGGACAGGATCATTTGCATACCCAAGGCGCCGAAATGAACGACGTCGACAGCGTCCAACACCAGCGGCTGGTCAGCGGGGCGTGCCGTCAGGGCGGCCATGACGGCGGGCACGCTGGACAGGTCCAAACGTGGTGGCAGCATGATAGGGTCAGCCATTCGGCAATCCTTTCGTTTTGGGGAAGGGTCGCAACATTACAGTCTCCGCACGGCTTGTCAGCAGTCGGAAACTGTCTAGCGGACGTATCGTTAAGAACGGGTTACGGTAGATGCAGCATTCGGGGTCAGGCCCAGCGAACCATCTACAGGCAAGGGAAAATACCTGTATTCACAGGTATTTTCAGGGGCAGCTGTCTGCATAGCACCTAAAAAAACCCGAAGCGCGGAACGCTTCGGGTCAAAATCAATAAGACTTTAGGAATTATCAGCCGCGACGACGGCGGCCACCACCTGCGCGGCCTTCGCGGCCACGGCCTTCGTGACCGGCCTTGGGTGCGACCTTGTTGAACCGAATCCAGTCGCTGCCGTGCGGGTCATTGTCGGTCAGGAAGTTGGCGGCGCGGATGGCCTCCATTTCCTTGCCTGCGCGCGGCAGGGTCGAGCCAAGACCGAACAACTGCACAAATGTCTCGTCGTCCATGTCGGCGGGCAGGATGATGCCTGCGGCTTCGGCTTCGGCGCGTTTTTCGGCAATCTTCAGCGGACCGACGGGCAATGCAATCGGGTTCATGATCGCGCTGGTCATGCCTGCAGCCATCGCCATCGGCAGGAAGGCGTTGTTGATGCCGTGACGGTTGGGCAGGCCAAAGCTGATGTTGGACGCGCCGCAGGTGGTGTTGACGCCCAGTTCCTCGCGCAGGCGGCGCACCAGGGTGAACACCTGCAAGCCGGCCGTTGCCATCGCGCCGATGGGCATCACCAGCGGATCGACCACGATGTCGTGGGCCGGAATGCCAAAGTCTGCGGCCCGCTGGACGATCTTCTTGGCCACTTCAAAGCGCACGTCGGGGTCTTCGGAAATGCCGGTGTCGTCGTTGGAAATCGCCACGACGGGCACATTGTATTTCTTGACCAGCGGCAGCACCAGTTCCAGACGCTCTTCCTCGCCGGTGACCGAGTTCAGCAGCGGGCGGCCTTCGGCAGCGGCCAGACCGTTTTCCAGCGCACCGGGGACCGAGCTGTCGATGCACAGGGGCACGTCGACAATGGCCTGCACCCGTTCGATCAGCGCCTTCATCAGCATCGGCTCGACAAAGTTGTTGTCGGCATAGCGGGGATCTTCGGCCATCTTGTTCGAGAACACGGCGCCCGAGTTGACGTCCAGAATATTTGCGCCGGCGGCGACCTGTGCCAGCGCGTCGGCCTCGACGCGGCTGAAATCGTCGCGCTCAAGCTCTTCGGCCAGGATCTTGCGGCCGGTGGGGTTGATGCGTTCGCCGATCACGCAAAACGGTTGGTCAAAGCCGATGATCGCGGTCTTGGTTTTGGATTCAACTACGGTGCGTGTCATGTGGTGTGGTCCTTCAGGCGTTGGCCGGTTGGGCAGCAGCGCCGCCGTTTTCGATGGCCCAATGGGCGTTGGTCTTGATACCGCCCAGCGGGAAGAAGTGTACGTTTGTCACGTTAAAGTCGGGATTGGCAGCCTTATGTGCCGCAAGCTCGGAAATCACGTCCGTCGGTTCAAACGGCAGCAACAGTTTGGTCACGTCCTTGGCGCGCCGTTGCAGCACGCGCAATGACGCACCAACACCGCACGCCACCGCGAACTTGATCATGGTTTGCAGTTTGGCGGGGCCGGCAATGCCGATGTGAATGGGCAGGTCGATGCCTGCGGCCTTGATGGTGTCGGCCCATTCAATGATCGGCTGCGCCTCGAAGGCGAACTGGGTGGCCAGCGCCATCTGTGCATCGGTGCGGTTGGAGAAATCTTGTTTCCAACGCAGGGCGTCGGCCACGTTGATGCCACGGCCATCTGGGTCGATGTCCTTGTTGCCTTCGGGGTGGCCTGCGACGTGCAGACGGGTGAACCCTGCCTTGTCGAACGCGCCGGTTTCAAGCAATTGCATCGAGCTGTCGAAATCACCGTGGGGCGTGGTCACACCACCGGCCAGCAGCAAGGCTTGCTTCACGTCAGCTTCGCCCTGATAGCGGGCAATCCAGTCGTCCAGCATGGCGCGGTTGTGGATAATGCGCGCGGGAAAATGCGGCATGACCGGAAAACCGTCAGCGTTCAGACGTTTGGCGGTGGCGACCATATCTTCGATCGGCGTTCCTTCGATGTGGGCGATATAGACGCGGGTGCCTTCAGGCAGAAGGTCGCGGAAATTCTCGACCTTCTCGGCGGTGCGCGGCATCACTTCGATCGAATAGCCTTGCAGGAAGGATTCGACCTGGGGCGAGATGCTGCCCGCAACGGGACCTTCGGGGGATTTCTTGAAACTGAGTAGTGCCATGACAGGGAACCTTTTAAAAAGGGGAGAGGGCGATCAGGCCCAGCCTTCGTTGTCGATCAGCGCCTTGATCCGCGCGGTGTCGTATTCGGTTTCAAGGCGCGTGGCCTCGGCATCGGCGATCTGGTCGGGGTCGCCGTCGATTTCAAAGGGGGCGGCTTTGCGCCACTCTGCCAGATAGGCGTCGGCATCTTTGGCATTCACTTTCATCGCGGCGCGGTCGATGGCCTGTTCAAACCGTTCGGGCAACTGCCGCTTTGAACCGCGACGGCCCTTGCCCACGATCACCTGCGCCGGAATGTCCCGCCAGTATACAATTGTCACGTCAGGCATCTGTGATTCCCCTTGGTCAATTTTGCCCTGTCTAAGGCACACGTTCAGACCACCGGTGGCGTTTTTCGACCCAAAGCAATCTGTCCGCGACCCTTTGCTATGCGATGCCCGTTTGCAGGACCAGAGGCGGGGCGACCCAAAAGGCTCATCATCATTATGCACGGTTCCGAAAGCAGCCCGGGCAGCGGCGATCACATAAAGGTGGCCTTGCACGGGATGCGCCAAAAGCCTATCGTTTGCGCAACTCGTTATGAAAGGCGCATACCATGGCGCCAAAGCGTCCCAAAGGTGCGGGCGCGCTCGAACAACCGGCTCTGAGCCCCGTGCCTCAGTCTGGATCACGTGAGCTTTATGCCGCGCTTGATCTGGGCACGAACAGTTGTCGCATGTTGATAGCCCAACCCAAGGGAACAGGCTTTCACGTGATCGACAGTTTCTCCAAATCCGTCCAGTTGGGCGCGGGTCTGGAGCGCACCGGGCGTTTGTCCCGAAGCTCGATGGCGCGCACCATTCAGGCGCTGCGGATCTGTCAGCAAAAACTGCGCCAGCACAAGGTGCGGCGGATGAAGCTGGTCGCGACCGAAGCGTGCCGCCGCGCGGTCAACGCGCAGGAGTTCATCCAGCGGGTGCACCGCGAAACCGGCCTGCGGCTGGACATCATCCAACCCGAGGAAGAGGCGCGGTTGGCAGTGATTTCCTGCGCGCCGCTGGTCAGCCGCAAGACGCAGAACCTGTTGGTGGTCGACATTGGCGGCGGCTCGACCGAACTGGTGTGGATCGACATTTCCAAAGTGCCCAAGAACGACCGCCCGCAGGCGATCATGCGGCTGCACAGCGGATTTAACACGGCTGCCGTCAAGGACGTGGCCCAGGCCCGCGTCGTGGACTGGATCAGTGTGCCCTTGGGGGTGGCCACGCTGCGCGACCAGTTCAACGATGTCGAGGATGATGCGGCCCGCTTTGCCCTGATGAGCTGGTTTTTCGAGGAAAACCTGGCGGATTTCGCGCCTTACCACGACACCAAGGTGCACGAGAAATTCCAGATTGTCGGCACCTCGGGCACTGTGACCACTGTGGCGGCGTCACATCTGGGGCTGAAACGCTATGACCGGACGCGTGTGGACGGGCTCAGCATGTCGTCGGCGCAGATCGACAAGGTGATCCGCAGCTATCTGGACATGGGGCCGGGCGGTCGGCGCGCCGATCCGCGCATCGGGCAGGACCGTCAGGCGCTGATCATGTCGGGGGCCGCGATCTTGCAGGCGCTGATGCGCTGCTGGCCCACCGACCGGCTGAGCGTGGCCGACCGTGGCCTGCGCGAAGGGCTGCTATATGCGCAGATGAGCGCCGACGGGGTTCTGAGCGACGGTGTGCTGTAGGAGAGGGTGCAGGGGGCTGTCTGCCCCCCGGCCTGCGGCCGTCCCCCGAGGATTTTTTGAACCAGAGAAGACAGGATGTTGTACCATCGCTTGAAGCGGTGCGTTCAAGCGCGTATCTGGTCGGCAACGAAAGGCGGATTTCCGTGGCAAAGACACCTGATGGCAAGAACACTTCCGGGCGCGGGCAGCGTGAACTGACCGTCAAGGTCAAGACCGCGCGCGGGCGCACCACAAGCTCGACCCGGTGGTTGCAGCGCCAGTTGAACGACCCTTATGTCAAACGCGCGCAGGCCGAAGGCTATCGCGGGCGGGCGGCGTTCAAGATCATGGAGCTGGACGACAAGTACCGCTTTCTGGTGCCGGGGGCGCGGGTGGTCGATCTGGGCGCGGCACCGGGGGGCTGGTGTCAGGTTGCGGTCAAGCGGGTGAATGCGCTGAACGAACGGTCCGGCAAAAAGGTCGGCACCATTCTGGGCGTCGATTTGCAGGAAATGGACCCGATTGCAGGCTGCGAACTGCATGTGCTGGATTTCATGGAAGACGATGCCGATCTTGTGGTCAAGGACTGGCTGGGCGGCAAGGCCGATGTGGTGATGTCGGATATGGCGGCCTCGAGTTCCGGGCACAAGCAGACAGACCACCTGCGGATCATCGCATTGTGCGAAGCAGCGGCCTATTTCGCGTTTGACGTGTTGGAGGTTGGCGGCACTTTTGTCGCCAAGGTTCTGGCGGGCGGGGCCGAGGGCGATTTGCAAAAGCTGCTGAAACAACGCTTTGACAAGGTGGCGAATATCAAGCCGCCCGCGTCGCGTGCCGACAGTTCGGAAAAATTCGTCGTCGCCACGGGTTTTCGCGGCTGAGGCCGTCACGACAGAACGAAATGTTAACGACTGCGTGCTTTGTTGGCCGTGCACCGCTGGGGCAGGCCACAAAGGACCAGATCATGTTCAAACCGCTTTTTGACACGACAGTGGCCGGATGGTCGGGACAGCTTGGGCTGGATGCCCGCAACAATGACGCAATGCGGCTGTTTGCGCAGCGTCAACTGGCCAAGCGTTTGCTGTGTCATCATGTGGTGGCCGCGGTTCAGGCCTGCAATCAGGCGGCGGCCTGGGGCGGTTTGGGTCCGCGTGCCGTGGACCCTGCGAAACAGGGTGAACGCCTGAAAATCCAGCTGACAGCGCGGTTGTGGTCGGTCATGGGTGCTGCACACGGGCGCATCGCAGGGCTGAGCGTGCTGGATCAAAGCGGGCAGTTGGTCGGGATGGCCCGGTCAGGACGCAGCGGCGCCACACATCACGCGCATATTTCGCTTAGCCTGGCTGACCCGCATTCCGGTACGGTGATCGGCGCCGTGGTTTTCGAGCTGGACGCCGCGCAGTTCTGACAGTGTCAGGCGTTGCGTGAAAAGGATCGGCTGGCGATGGCCTTGATCTGCGCGGCCTCGTCCGCACTGATCTGCCGGATGGCAAACCCCTTGATCCGCGCAACCGTTGTCGCGGCCCGGTTCTCCTGACGTAGCAGTTCGAACAGACGCTGGTGGCGCGGGGCGGTGCACAATGGCATATGCGACATGTTGCAGTTCCTTCAGGTGCGTCGTGACTGGGGCGCGGGTGGTGGATATTGTGCCATCCTGCCCGTGGTTTGCGGCATCTGTGCGGCGGCGCAAAGGCGTGTTTGGGGAAACCCCATACAGTTTTAACGAGATTTCCAGCCTGACCCTTGCTGGGGTAACGGGGGATTTACCTTGCCGCGTTACCACCATCGGGATCGTTTCACGCACAGGAGATTTCACATGATCAAACGCCTTATGACGGCCATGGCCACTTTGGCCCTTTTGACCACCCCGCTGGCCGCAGCGGAAGCGGATGGTGCAATGGAAAAATATGCCGTCGAAAGGGCGGCGGAATGGTTGAAAACCGACGCGGTCGTGGCCGCGATCGTGGCCCAGAACGCGCGCACCGCAGGGCTGAGCGCCGAAGAGATCGACGCGCTGGACAAGGACTGGCGTGCACAGGTGGGGCGAGACGACGCGCCACTGATTTCGTCCGTGATGGACAGCCCGGTGTCGATCGAACTGTCCGATCATGTGGCTGACACAGGCGGCATGATCGCCGAAGTGTTTATCATGGACGCCCAGGGGCTGAATGTCGCGGCCAGCGCGGTGACATCAGATTATTGGCAGGGCGACGAGGCAAAGTTCCAGCAGACATATGGCGTGGGACCAGACGCGGTACATATCAGCGAGGTCGAACTGGACGAAAGCACGCAGACCTATCAGGCGCAGGTGTCACTCAGCCTGACCGATCCTGCAACGGGCGCGTTGATCGGCGCGGTGACCTTCGGCCTGAACGCGCAGGCGTTTTACTGACGGTGGTGCCACGGGCGGGGCCAATGGGTTTGGCCCTGCTTTCTTGCCGCATATGGTGCTGCCGCAGTTTGGCTGTCAGCTTTGCAGAACCCAAGGGCAGATGGCACGGCAACGCCGATAGCTGTTTGTGTCGGATGCCAGTTTTCCTAACCCGCTGATCGGGCGGGATTCTGAAGGTCTCCGATGGCATTGGAGATGTTGAAAAACAATCATTCCCGATGTTTTTTTTGATAAAATCACTTGTCAGGAAGATTGTGGCGGAGAGACAGGGATTCGAACCCTGGGAACCCGTGAAGGCTCAACGGTTTTCGAGACCGCCCCGTTCGACCACTCCGGCACCTCTCCGCGGGGGTCTGGTTCGGTTCCAATAATTAGGTTTATCGGGGGTGGCAAGGGGGTTTTGCCAATGATTGCCGATGACGGGATATTTAATTGCCCGTGATCGCAAAACCCATATGGTTGGCACAAACCCGAAAGGACCGTCATGATCGCTCTTGCCCGCTCTATTTGTCTCACCCTGACCCTTGTGCTGGCGGCCACCGTCGCCCAGGCCGCCGACCGTGCGCGGTTGGAAACCTTCCTGGAAGTCACAGGATTTGATGTCGCCCTGGACAGTATCCGGCTGTCGGCCAGTTCGGCGCCTGCGATGCTGGGGCTTGAGGCAAACGACTTTGGCGCGCAGTGGACCGTGATGGCGGACGATGTGTTCGACACCGCCAAGATGCACGACATGGCGCTGGATATTCTGGGTGAGACGCTGGAAGACGACCTGCTGGATCATGCCATCGACTTTTACGACACCGATCTGGGGCGCCGTCTGGTCGTGGCCGAAAACGGCAGCCATATGGACGACGACAGCGAGACCAAGTCCGAAGCGGGGCAGGCGATTGTCGCGGGGCTGGAGCGGATAGACTCACCGCGGTTGGAGGCGTTGAAACGGATGAATGCCGCGAGCGACAGCGCCGGCACCGCCGTGCGCGCCATTCAAGAGGTGCAGGTGCGGTTCCTGGTGGCCGCAGCCGCCGCCGGTGTGATCGACCTGAAAATGGAAGAACCGGATCTGCGCGAGGCACTGCGCACGGACCAGGACGCGCTGCGCCAGTCGATTTCGGAAAACGCGCTGAGCGGGGCCGCCTATACCTATCAGGCGTTTTCCGACGCCGAGGTTCTGGAGTACGCAAAGGCGCTGGAAGACCCCGACATGCGCAAGGTCTATGACCTGATGAATGCGGTGCAATACGAAATTATGGCCAACCGCTACGAGGCTTTGGCCGCGCGTATGCGCAACCTGCAACCCTCGCAAGAGCTGTAAGTGATGTTGCGCCTGACCGTCGCGCTTTGGCTGGCCCTGGCCGGTGCCGCCCTTGCCGGACCCGAAGCCGACACCACGCTGCGGCTGATCCACATAGACGCACAGATGCAGATCGCCCGCCAGGAAGGGCTGGATCATGCCGAGACGCTGAATGCGGATATGTTGGGCGGGCAGGGCGGGGCGCTGTGGCACAGCCAGGTTGACGGCATCTATGATGTCCCCCGCATGGTCGAGGGCGCGCGCGCCCCGATCGAGGCGATCGACACCGCCACGCTTGAGCGGTTGAACCTGTTTCTGGGCAGCGATCTGGGCCAGCGGATCTCGGACCTGGAGTTGGCCGCGCGCACCGCGATGATGGACCCCGACAGCGAAAAGGCCGCCCGCCGCGCCTATGCCGCGTTGCAGGGCAGCGACGACTCGCGTGTCAAAGCGGCACGTTCCATCATTGACGCGGGCGATCTGGTAGAACGCAATGTCGGCACGGCGATGACCGCCAGTTTGCAGTTCTACCGCGCGCTGGTGGACGGTGGTGCCTATGACATGACCGACGAAGACATCATGACCGAGGTCTGGTCGCAGGAGGAAGAGCTGCGCACAGACACCGAAGAATGGCTGATGGGCTATCTGTTGCTGTTGATGCAGCCGCTGGACGCAGATGATCGCGCGACCTATGTGGCATTCATGCAAACGCCAGAGGCCGGTCGGCTGAACGCGGCGCTGTTTGAGGGGTTCGGCACGGTCTACAGCGATCTGACCTATGCCCTTGGGCGGGTTCTTGCGCTGAACCTTAAAACTCTGGGCGATGGCGGTCAGGAGCTTTGAAAAATAGGGCCTGCACCGCTTGACTTTGGACCCAGCGTGGTGCATTGCGCGGCTTCGAATGGGGCTTTTGGGCCTCTTATATGTATAAACATCCCCGACGGGATGCGCAGTCCGTGGCGCGAAAATCGCATGAAATCCGGGGCTTCCGGTGCCAAACGACGCGGTAGAGTAAGGAAGAACGATATGTTCGCGGTTCTCAAAACCGGCGGCAAACAGTACAAAGTTCAAGCGGGCGACACGCTGCGCATTGAAAAACTGGCCGCAAAAGCAGGTGACAAAGTTCAATTCAACGAAGTGATGATGATCGGTGGCGACACGCCCACCGTCGGCGCACCTTTGGTTGCAGACGCAGGCGTTCAAGCCGAAGTCATCGACCACATCAAAGGCGTCAAGACCATCAACTTCGTCAAGCGCCGCCGTAAGCACTCGAGCAAGCGGACCAAGGGCCACCGTCAGCAACTGACACTGGTGCGCATCACCGACATTCTCGCCTCGGGCGCGGACAAGTCGGGCGTGATGGCCGCCGTGGGTGGTGCAGGCTTTACCGCCGTGTTCGCCGATGGTCAGAACGCCAAGCTGAAAACCGCGCAGGCTGAAAAAGCCCGCAAGGCCGATGCTGGTGAAGCTGCCCCCGCCAAGGCACCCAAAAAAGCGAAGGCTGCCAAAGCCGAAGCTGCTGCGGGCGCCGACGATCTCAAGAAACTGTCGGGCGTTGGCCCCGCACTTGAGAAAAAACTGCATGAAGCCGGTGTGACCACCTTTGCCCAGATCGCGGCATGGACGGAAGCAGACGTGGCTGATATTGACGAGAAACTGTCGTTCAAAGGCCGGATCGAGCGTGAAGGCTGGATCGAACAGGCCAAAGACATGACCAAAGGCTAAGGAGAGACCAAATGGCACATAAAAAAGCAGGTGGTTCATCCCGCAACGGCCGCGACTCAGCGGGTCGTCGTCTTGGTGTGAAACTGTACGGCGGCCAGGCCGCTATTCCCGGCAACATCATCGTGCGTCAGCGCGGGACCAAATTCTGGCCCGGCGAAGGCGTTGGCATGGGCAAGGATCACACGATCTTTGCTGTGGTCGATGGCGCCGTGACCTTTCACAAGGGTCTGAAAAACCGCACCTTCATTTCGGTTCTGCCACAGGCGGAAGCCGCAGAATAAGCCGAACCTGACAGGTCAAAATCTTGAAGGGATCGGCGATACCGCCGGTCCCTTTTGCATTTCTGAACAAATTCTTTAGGGGCCGGATCGTTTTAACGTTGTCGTGAGTTTTCTATGCGACAGACCCCTGTCCCGACCTCGCATTCCGCGGGGTCCGCTATTATCTGATCTACATCTCGTGCGCGACCATGCGCGGGGCGGAATTCGGACTGTTCGAGGAGGAACAAACCGATGGAAATGACCAAGGTGGCCACACAGCCGGTGATCGAAACCGAGCGATTCGACCTGCGCCCGTTGCGCAAGTCCGACCGTGGGCTGATTGAAATGTATGCCGCCGACAAACGGGTCGCCACAATGACCACGTCGATCCCGCATCCGCTGCCGCCCGGCACATCCGAGGCATTCGTGGCACGCGCCATGTCCGACACCCGCGAAGAGGACGTATGGGCCATTGACGCGACCAAAGAAGGCGGGTCCGAGCTGATGGGGGTGATCTCGATGCAGCAGATCGACCGCAATCAGGCCGAACTGGGCTATTGGGTGGCGCCGGCGTTCTGGAACACCGGTCTGGCGTCCGAAGCTGTGCAGGCCCTGGTCGAGGCCAATCCAATGGGCAATGCGGCCCTTTTTGCTGTGGTGTTTCAGGACAACGCAGCCTCTGCCAAGGTGTTGACGCACTGCGGTTTTCAGTATCTGGGTGAAGCAGAAAGCTTTTCTGTTGCCCGCAATGCGACCGTCCCCACGTGGACGTATTCGCGCAAACTCTAACGGTTGCCCCGAGGGGCCCGCACAGGCTAGGACCGCGCTATGAAATTTCTTGATCTCTGCAAGGTCTATATCCGGTCCGGTGCGGGCGGGGGCGGCTGCGTTTCGTTCCGGCGTGAAAAATATATCGAATACGGCGGTCCCGATGGCGGCGACGGCGGCACCGGCGGCACCGTCTGGGCCGAGGCTGTGGACGGTTTGAACACGCTGATCGATTTTCGCTATCAACAGCACTTTTTCGCCAAGAACGGCCAGCCCGGCATGGGCCGCCAGCGCACCGGCAAGGACGGCGACGACATCGTGCTGCGCGTGCCCGTGGGCACCGAGATTCTGGACGAGGACGAAGAAACCGTCGTTGCCGACCTGACCGAAGTGGGCCAGCGCGTGAAACTGGCGCGCGGCGGCAACGGCGGCTTTGGCAACCTGCACTTCAAATCGGCCACCAATCAGGCCCCGCGCCGCGCCAATCCGGGGCAGGAGGGCGTGGAACGCACGCTGTGGCTGCGTCTGAAACTGATCGCGGATGTCGGCCTGCTGGGTCTGCCCAATGCCGGCAAATCGACGTTTCTGGCGGCCACATCAAACGCCCGCCCCAAGATTGCCGATTACCCGTTTACAACGCTGCACCCCAACCTGGGCGTCGTCGGCGTGGACAATGTGGAATTCGTGGTGGCGGACATCCCTGGCCTGATCGAAGGTGCCTCCGAGGGGCGGGGCTTGGGCGATTTGTTCCTGGGCCACGTCGAACGCTGTGCTGTGCTGTTGCATCTGGTCGACGGCACCTCTGACACGGTGGCGCAGGATTATCAGACCATCATCACCGAGCTTGAGGCCTATGGCGGCGATCTGGCCGACAAGCCGCGCGTGACTGTGCTGAACAAGATCGACGCGCTGGACGATGACGAACGCAACGCGGCCAAGGCCGAATTGCAAAAGGCCTGCGGCGGCACCGTCATGTTGATGTCAGGCGTGGCCCGCGACGGCGTCACCGAAGTGCTGCGCGCCCTGCGCAAACAGATCGACGATGACCGCCTGCGCAAGAAAGAACCCCAAGAGGAAGAGCAGTGGCGACCCTGACCGATGCCAGACGGCTGGTCGTCAAGATCGGCTCGGCCCTGCTGGTGGACCGTTCAACCGGTGCACTGCGCGAGGATTGGTTGCGCGCCCTTGCGCTGGATGTGCACTGGCTGAAGGGGCAGGGCACGCAGGTCGTTCTGGTCTCCTCCGGCTCGATCGCGCTGGGGCGCGGTGTGCTGGGGTTGCCCTACACCGAACTGCCGCTGGAACAATCGCAGGCGGCGGCGGCCGTCGGCCAGATCCGTCTGGCCCGCGCCTACGAGGACGTGATGGCGGTGCATGGCATCACCACGGCCCAGGTGCTGATGACGCTTGAGGACAGCCGCGACCGGCGCCGCTATCTGAACTCGCGCGCGACGCTGGAAACGCTGCTGGGGCTGGGCGCGCTGCCCATCGTCAATGAAAACGACACCGTGGCCACCGACGAAATCCGCTTTGGCGACAACGATCGGCTGGCGGCGCAAATCGCCGCGACCATCGGTGCGGACCAGTTGGTTCTGCTGTCGGATGTCGATGGTTTTTATTCCGCCAATCCTGCTGATGATCCCACCGCCATCCGCTATGACGTGATCGACGAAATAACGCCCGAAATCGAAGCGCAGGCAGGCGACGCCGGGTCCGGCCTCAGCAAGGGCGGTATGAAAACCAAACTGATGGCCGCCAAAACCGCCACCGCCGCAGGCTGCGCGATGGCCATTTGCCACGGGTTCGAGCCGCGCCCGCTGCAACGGTTGCACAATGGCGCGCCGGTCACCTGGTTCTCGGCCACGCTGGACCCGCAAACCGCGCGCAAACGCTGGATCGCGGCGATGAAACCGCGCGGTACGCTGACCCTGGACGCCGGTGCCACCCGCGCGCTGGAAGGCGGCAACAGCCTGCTGCCTGCGGGTGTTACGGACGTCGCAGGCGACTTCAAACGGGGCGATCCGGTGGCCATTGCCGACCCGTCGGGCCATGTTCTTGGCCTCGGCCTGACCCGTTACACCGCCGAGGAAACCCGCACCATTCAGGGCCACCACAGCGCCCAGATCGAAACCCTGCTGGGCTATCCGGGCCGCGCCGCCCTGATCCACCGCGACGACATGGCGCTCTGACCGCTTCTTTTGGCTGTAAATATCCCCGCCGGAGGCATAAAATTATGCCAAACCCGACCATAAGGACCAGACCGATGAAAGATTTCACCGACATTCCCGCCCTGATGGCCGACATCGGTGCGCGTGCCAAAGCGGCCGCGTCCGAACTGGCCACCGCCTCGGCCGAACGCAAGCATGCCGCGCTGGTCAGCGCCGCTGCCGCCGTCTGGGCGCAGCGTGACGCGATCCTGGCGGCCAATGCCAAGGATCTGGAGTTTGGCCGCGACAAGGGTCTGTCGCCCGCGATGATGGACCGCTTGAGACTGGACGAAGACCGCATTCAGGGCATCGTTGACGGGCTGCGCAGCGTCGCGGAACAGGCCGATCCCGTCGGCGCGGTCCTTGCCGAATGGGACCAGCCCAGCGGGCTGCACATCACCCGCGTGCGCACGCCGCTGGGCGTCATCGGCGTGATCTACGAATCGCGCCCCAACGTGACCGCCGACGCCGGTGCGCTGTGCCTGAAGGCGGGCAATGCGGTGATCCTGCGTGGTGGGTCCGAGAGTTTTCATTCGTCGCAGGCCATCCATGCCTGTCTGATGCAGGGCCTGCGCGACGCCGATCTGCCCGAGGATGCCATCCAGTTGGTGCCCACCCGTGACCGTGCTGCCGTCTCCGAGATGCTGACCATGACCGGCACCATCGACGTGATCGTGCCGCGCGGCGGCAAGGGGCTGGTGGGACTGGTGCAACGCGAGGCGCGGGTGCCGGTCTTTGCCCACCTCGAAGGCATCGTTCACATCTATGTGGACAAGGATGCCGACCCCGAGAAAGCCCTGCGCGTGGTGCTGAACGCCAAGACGCGGCGCACGGGCATCTGCGGGTCGGCCGAATGTCTGCTGATCCACCGCGACGTGCTGTCCACCATCGGTCAGGGGCTGGTGCGGGCGCTGATGGATGCGGGCGTGGAAATGCGTGTGGACGATACGCTCAAGGCCATTGACGGCACGGTCGAGGCGCAAGCAGATGACTGGGGCCGCGAGTATCTGGATATGATCATGGCCGCCCGCGTGGTCGACGACATCGACGCGGCGATTGAACACATCCGCACCTACGGCTCGCAACACACCGAATGTATTCTGACCGAAGACGAAGATACCGCCGCCCGCTTTATGGCGCGGCTCGACAGTGCGATCATCATGCACAACGCGTCGACCCAGTTCGCGGACGGGGGAGAGTTCGGCATGGGGGCCGAGATCGGGATTGCCACCGGCAAGATGCACGCGCGTGGTCCCGTCGGCGCCGAGCAGTTGACCAGCTTCAAATATCTGGTGCGCGGCGACGGCACGACCCGCAATTAAAAGCAGATGGTCAGATCCGTTCCCTGACCTTTGACAGTCACCTTGCGCCCTGCGTCTGCCACCACGGCGGGCAGCAGGGCGAATTGCACATGGGCGGGCTGGATTTCCTCTGGCGGTTGGGCCGTCTCAAGCGCGTTCCACAACCCTTTGTCAATATTCAGCTTTTCGCCGCGCCCGTGAATGGTCCAACGTTGGCGTTCGCAGGTTACTTCGATCCGCCCGCCATAGGGCATGGCGGTTTCCAGACACTGGATCGCCAGAAACGCCATACGCACCGCATCGCGCGGCTGTTCGTCCATCGGGCCCCATGCCACGTCCAGCCGCCCGCCGCCCATCAGATCGCGCAGCACGCCGACAATCTCGGCGCGGCCCATGTCCTGCTGGCCCGCCGCGCCATAGGCGATGCGAAAGAACCGGATGCGTGCGGTGGCGCTGCCGACAGAATCGGTGATCAGTTGCAGTTCCGGCCCCTCGCTGCTGCCGGTCATGCCAAGCAGTTCCAGGCCATTGTTGATCGCGCCGATGGGGGATATGAGGTCGTGACAGATGCGGCTGCCGATCAAAGCGGCCAGATTGACGTTACTGGTGCCCACGGGCGGCCTCCTTCAAAGGGTGACAGATGGAAGATCTCAATGCCATTCTGGCTCCTGGTATGTTGGTACGCCATCCCGATTGCCCGGACTGGGGATTGGGTCAGGTCCAAAGCAACATCGACAAACGTGTCACTGTCAACTTCCGCGAGCATGGCAAGGTCGTTATCGACAGCACCCGCATTGCTTTGCTACCTGTCTTTGATGGCCGATGATCCTTGCTGAAAGGTTAACAGATGGCTGGCACTTTCAATATTGTTTAAGTTGCGCCAGTGCCGCGCGCCCTGCACAACCGGACCCAGAATAGACTGAACCGAATGCCCAAAATACCCCCCGCCCGACAGACCGCGCCGCACTTCCGGATTTCGATGGCGCGTGATGCCGACGATCTGAAGGCGGCGCAGCGGTTGCGCTATGATGTGTTCGTGCGCGAACTGGGCGGTGGCGGCGACATGGTGGATCATGATGCGGGGCTGGAACAAGACCGGTTCGACCCGTTTTTCGATCATTTGCTGTTGCATGACGTGACCCAAGGTCAGGTGGTCGGCGTCTATCGCATGTTGCGCAGCGATCAGGCGCAGGCGGCAGGGCAGTTCTATTCCGAGGACGAATACGACCTGACGCCGCTGCGCCGGTCGGGGCGCAATCTGCTGGAGCTGGGGCGGTCGTGCCTGCACCCCGATTATCGTGGTGGTATGGCCATGCATTACCTGTGGTCGGCGCTGGCGGCCTATGTGGCGGAACATCAGATCGAGGTTTTGTTCGGCGTGGCCAGCTTTCACGGCACCGATGCACAAGCCTTGGCTGCCCCCCTGTCGCTGCTGCATCACCGGCATCTGGCGCCACCGGCGGTGCGTGTGCGGGCGCGCGATGCATCGTTTCAACGGATGGACCTGATCCCCGAGGAGGCCTTGGACCGCCGTGCCGCCATGTTGCAGGTGCCTGCGCTGATCAAGGCGTATTTGCGTCTGGGCGGCGTGGTCGGCGAAGGCGCGTGGATCGACCGCACATTCAACACCACCGATGTTTGTCTGGTGATGGACACGGCGCAGATGAACACCCGACAAAGCCGTCTTTATACCGCGCGGGGGGACGCATGACCGTCACGTGGGACGATGGCAACGTTCCGCCGCCACGCCGGTTCGGGATGGGCGACTGGCTACGGGTCGCTTTGCGCGGGCTGGCCGTGGGCACGCTGGTCTTTGGCGGACTGGTCGTGTTGCTGCTGGTGCGGCTGTTTGAGCGTCCCTTGTGCGGGCTGCACCGTCCGGTCACGCCGTTCATCACCGTGGCGGTCTGCAAGGGCGCGCTGTGGTTGATGGGCCTGCCGCTGCATGTGCGCGGTTCACCGATGCGGGGGCAGGGGGCTGTGGTGGCCAATCACGCCTCGTGGTTGGATGTTTTCGTGCTGAACGCGTCCAAACGCATCTATTTCGTCTCCAAGTCCGAAGTCGCGGGCTGGCCTGGCATCGGCTGGCTGGCGCGGGCCACCGGCACGGTGTTCGTGGTGCGCGACCCGCGCCGCGCCACCGAGCAGACGCAGATGTTTCAGAACCGTCTGCTGGCGGGTCACAAGCTGCTGTTCTTTCCCGAAGGCACCAGCACCGACGGGCTGCGGGTGTTGCCGTTCAAACCGACGCTGTTTCAGGCGTTCTTTGCGCCCGAACTGCGCGACCGGTTGCAGGTTCAGCCGGTGACGGTGATCTACCATGCGCCCGCAGGGGCCGACGCGCGGTTCTACGGCTGGTGGGGCGATATGGAGTTTGGCACGCATCTGCTGTCGACGCTGGCCGCGCCGCGTCAGGGTCGGGTCGAGGTGGTCTATCACCCGCCGTTGAAGGTGGCCGATTTTGCCGACCGCAAGGCGCTGGCTGCTGCTGCCGAGGAAGCGGTGCGCGGCGCGCATCTGCTGGCGGAACCGGCCTGAATGCGGGGCAGGGTGGCCATAAGACAAACCGCTCTTGCGCCTCGCGTAAAACCGGCCTATACGCGCGACACTTCAATCCGCAGGTGGGGATTGGGCTTTCCGGGGGAGAAATCCCCGGACGTCCGCCGGTTGGTGCATTTGCACTGATACCCCGCCAAGGCGAAAACCGGAAAAGGAATAAGACATGGCTCTTCCCGAGTTCTCCATGCGCCAATTGCTGGAAGCAGGCGTACACTTTGGTCACCAGACACAGCGCTGGAACCCCCGCATGGGCCCGTACATCTACGGCGCACGCAACGGCATCCACATCATGGACCTGACACAGACTGTTCCGATGCTGGACCAGGCGCTGCAAGTCATCCGTGACACCGTCGCCAAGGGCGGCAGCGTTCTGTTCGTCGGCACCAAGCGTCAGGCTGCACAGCCGATCGCCGATGCCGCAGAGAAATGCGCACAGTATTACATGAACCACCGCTGGCTGGGCGGCACGCTGACCAACTGGCAGACCGTGTCCAAGTCGATCCAGCGTCTGAAATCCATCGACGAACAGTCGGAACTGGGTTTCGAAGGTTTCACCAAAAAAGAACGTCTGGGCATGGAACGTGACCAGTTCAAACTGGAAGCATCGCTGGGCGGTATCCGTGAAATGGGCGGTCGTCCCGACCTGATCTTCGTCATCGACGTGAAAAAAGAAGCGCTGGCCATCGCCGAAGCCAACAAACTGGGTATCCCGGTTGTGGCCGTGGTCGACACCAACTGCTCGCCCGACGGCATCGACTATATCATCCCGGGCAACGACGACGCGGCCCGCGCCATCACGCTGTATTGCGATCTGGCAGCCCGCGCAGCCCTGGACGGCATGAGCGCCCAACTGGGTGCGGCTGGTGTGGACATCGGCGCCATGGAAGAAGCCCCCGCAGAAGAAGCTGTGGCGGAATCGACCGGTGTTGAAACCGGCAACGTCTCGGACGAGACAGCGCACAACGATGCCATGTCGAAAGACGCGCCTTTGGACATCGAAAGCACCAAAGAAACAGTTGCCAAAGCCGACAGCTAAGTCTGTTACACGGCTTTGATACTCTACGGCGGGGGAAACCCCGCCGACCCGCAATATATCTGAGGAGACCCGACAGATGGCAATCACAGCATCTATGGTCAAAGAACTGCGCGAAAGCACCGGCGCAGGCATGATGGACGCGAAAAAAGCGTTGACCGAAAACGATGGCGACATGGAAGCAGCGGTCGATTGGCTGCGCACCAAAGGTCTGGCCAAAGCGGCCAAGAAATCGGGCCGTACCGCCGCTGAAGGTCTGGTGGCTGTCAAGGTTGACGGCAACAAGGGCATCGCGGTCGAAGTGAACTCGGAAACCGACTTTGTCGGCAAGAACGCCGAATTCCAGGGCATGGTGTCGGGCATCGCCGATGTTGCGATCACCGTGGACGATGTCGAGGCGCTGAACGCGGCCTCCATGGGCGGCAAGACAGTGGCCGAGATCGTGACAGACAAGGTTGCGACCATCGGTGAAAACATGTCTGTGCGCCGTATGCAGTCGATCACCGGCGACACCGTTGTGTCCTATGTGCACAACGCAGCCGCACCCGGCATGGGCAAAATCGGCGTTCTGGTCGCAATGACCGGCGGCGACGACGCCTTTGGCAAACAGGTTGCGATGCACATCGCCGCCGTGAACCCTGCATCGCTGAGCGAAGCCGATCTGGACGCATCCGTCGTCGAGAAGGAAAAACAGGTTCAGATGGACATTGCCCGCGAAAGCGGCAAGCCCGAAGCGGTTATCGAAAAGATGATCGTCGGCCGTATGAAAAAATACATGTCCGAAGTGACGCTGCTGAACCAGCAGTTCGTTGTGAACCCCGACCTGACCGTGGCCGACGCCGCGAAAGAAGCGGGTGCCACAATCACCGGTTTCGTGCGTCTGGAAGTGGGCGAAGGCATCGAAGTGGTCAAAGAAGACTTTGCCGCCGAAGTGGCCAAAGTCGGCAAAAGCTGATTTCGACGCTGTAACAGGCGACAAAAGACAACAGGCAGGGCATCCCATCGGGGTGCCCTGTTTGCATTTCTGGGGCGCTGCCCCCCGCGTCTGCGACGCGTCCCCCGGAGTTTACCTGGCAAGATGAAGGGCCGTTCACGCATTTGTTGGCTTGGCGGCGCGATTGATCGCTCTAACTTGCGATCAAAGCAATCCAACAGGGGACATATCCAAATGATACCGCGCAGAACCTTTCTGGCCACCACGGCCGCCGCCATCACCTTTTTGCCCTATGCCGCACGGGCCGCGGCCCATGCGGGCGACAGCTTTGCCACCGACAGCGGCGAGATCAAGGTGTTCCCAGTCGATCACGCATCGTTCGTGATGACCACGCCTGTGGGCACCGTTTACAACGATCCGGTGGGCGATCCGGCGATGTATACCGATTTCCCTGCCGCCGATCTGATCCTGGTCACCCATGAGCATGGCGACCACTTTAACGCGGAAACACTGGCCGCAGTGATGGGCGATGCCACCGTGTTGCTGGTGAACCCCGCCGTTGCTGAAAAACTGCCCGAAGACCTGAAAACCCGCGCGACCGTGCTGGCCAATGGCGAGGACGCATTGGTGGGCAAGATAGATGTGCGCGCGATTCCGGCCTATAACACCACCGAGGACCGCAAGAAGTTCCACCCTGAAGGGCGCGACAACGGCTATGTGCTGACCATCGACGGGTTTCGCGTCTATATCTCGGGCGACACCGAGGGCACGCGCGAGATGATGGCGCTGACCGATATTGATCTGGCGTTCGTCTGCATGAACCTGCCGTTCACCATGGACGCCGATGCTGCCGCCGAAGCCGTCGCCGCGTTCAAGCCGACCTATGTCTATCCCTACCACTACCGTGGCCGCGACGGTGGCACACAAGACCCCGAGGCGTTCGCCGCCGCAGTGGGCGATGCCACCGAAGTGAAAATGGGCGACTGGTATCACAAGGAAGGCTGAACCCGGGTTCACCGGTTCGCTGAAATAGGAAACGGAGCCGCCCGGGCATGAGCGGCTCCGTTCTTTTTCCTCGGGTCTTGATCACGGGGATGAGACGTGACCCTGAGGATAGGGTCCGACCCCGAAGATGGACTATACATCCCAGGGCCGGGGTCCGGAAAGTCCGGCCGGTCAGCAGAGCCCCGATATCGCGGGGGTGCCTTCCGCTGCTCCAATGGCATAAGCCACCACTCACGGAACACCTTGATACTGACGGTTTACCTTAATTAACAAAAGTCAGGTAATCCTTACCCATGGTCAGATTATTACGGGCCGCGGGGAAGGGGAAAGAAGATTGTGTCGCGTCACCCGTGACAATTTTTGCGATTGTAACGCAGAAAAAACCAGCGGGCAGGGACCGTTAGCCGCTAGACCCTTCAGGCTTCCAGTATAAACATCTGGTTGGCAAAGGCGGCTTTCAGCACGGCCTGCGCGGTTGTTTCCACCGCCAGCGCCTCGCGTGCCAAGCGCAGGTGTTTTTCCACGGTGGCCGCCGTCAGCCCCATCAGCACCGCGATGTCCTGCATGGTCTTGCCGTCGCCGACCCATTCCAGCGCCTCGCGCTGGCGTTTGGTCAGGCCACGGTTGGGGCCGGTATAGGGCAGGGTCAGAATTTTCAGGTGGGCGACGTTGTTCATCAGGTGAATGTCGCGGCCATGCACCTTCCAAATCTCGTCAATCTCGTCCTGGGACATGCCGTCGCGTGCGGTCAGGGCAATTGCGCCCTTGGATCGGGCCGAGACCGATTTGAAGCTGATCGTGTACCCTGCGGTCACGCCCATCTTTTTGTTGAACTCGACAACCCGTGCTTCGGCAGGGGTCAGGGTTTGGGTTTCGACCATCTGCCCCAACATTTTCCAACTGCCCGCACCTTCGTTGTTCAGCGCCCAGTTGACCATGGGGGCGTGCACATAGTGCTGCTCGCCCATGAACACATCGGTGTAGGATTTGTCGTGGTTCGTCAGAATGATGAAATCTTCGGGATCGCCCAGATTGTTGCCATAGCGGTAGCGGGTAAAGCCGTAGATCAGACGGTCAAAGCCGTAGCTGGCCATCTTGTCGGTGTGCGCGTCCCACAGCTCTTCCATGGTCTGACAATTGGAAAGCCCATGCAGATAGACGCGCACATCATCGGTCATGCTACAGATCCCAGATGTTTGGCCAGCACCTGGATGGCCAGATCATAGCCCTGTGCGCCAAAACCTGCGATCTGGCCCAATGCAACAGGGGCGATGTGGCTGTGGTGGCGGAATTCCTCGCGGGCGTGGATGTTGGACAGGTGCACCTCGACCACGGGCAGTTCGACCGATGCAATCGCATCGCGCAGGGCCACGGATGTGTGCGTGTAAGCACCTGCGTTCAGAACGATGCCGCCGTGCGTGCCCTTGGCCGCATGGATCGCGTCGATCATAGCGCCCTCGTGGTTGGATTGCAGACACACCACATCCAGCCCCGCGTCCTTGCCCCACGCCACACACATCTGTTCGACATCTTGCAATGTCGTGCGCCCGTAAACCTCGGGCTGGCGTGTGCCAAGCAAATTCAGGTTCGGTCCGTTGAGGACAAGAATCGACGTCATATCAATACTCTTGTAAATTCAACGCATAGTTAGCCGCACCGCACCCGTGCTGTCCAGCGCAGTGCGGTGCGGAATGTCTCAGGCCGGTGGCGCAAACACGGCCAGACCCAGCCAGTCGGCGATCAGGGCAGGGGTTTTTTCGCCCTCGATCTCGATGGTCAGACCGCTTTCGCGCAGCAGATCCGTTGCATTGCGCTGGGTGACCGAATTGATCACGAACCGGCCCCGCACCCGTGCGCCGGCCTTGACCGGGTTCAGAAACCGCAGCTTGTTAAAGCCGTAGTTGATGCCCATGACCTGACCGTCGGCCATGGAAAAGCATTCATAGGAAAACCGGCTGGCCAGGCTGAGCGTCAGAAACCCGTGTGCAATCGAGCCACCAAAGGGCGTTTCCTTGGCGGCACGTTCGGGGTCCACGTGAATCCACTGTTCGTCCCGCGTGGTTTTGGCAAAATCGTCGATCATCGCCTGATCGACGGTGATCCAGTCGGACACGCCGACCTCTTGCCCGATCAGCCCCTCAAGGCGGGCGGCTTCTGTTTCGATAGGTGTCATAGTCTCTCTCCCTTTAACTCTGTCAAATCACGACGGATCGGCGGTGACGCGCACCATCCGTTTGCCCTTGTTGTCGCCTGCCAGCAGGCCGATCAGCGCCTTGGGTGCGTTTTCCAGCCCCTCGACCACATCTTCGGTCACCTTGATCTGGCCACTGCGCACCCAGGTTTGCAGCGCGCGGATCGCCTTGGCGTCGTCGTCGGCGAAATCCATCACGATGAACCCTTCCATACGCAGCCGTTTGACCACGACCAGACCGGGCAGGTTGCGCGGGCCGGTGGGGGCCTTGGTGTCGTATTGGCTGATCGCGCCGCAGCAGGCGATGCGGCCTTTTTCGTTCATCAACGCCAGCACGGTTTCCAGCACGGTGCCGCCGACATTGTCGAAATAGACGTCGATGCCATCGGGGCATTCGGCACGCAGGGCTTTGAACAACCCCGCCTCGCGGTAATCAACGCAGGCATCAAAGCCCAGCTCGTCCACCACCCATTTGCATTTTTCAGGCCCACCCGCGATGCCCACGACGCGGCACCCAAGCGCCTTGCCGATCTGGCCCACGTAACCACCGACCGAACCGGCGGCCGCAGAGACAACAATGGTTTCGCCCGCCATCGGTTTGCCAACGCTGACCAGCCCGTGAAAGGCGGTCTTGCCGGCAATGCCGTAGACGCTGATCAGATGGCTCAGCTGATCCACCTTTGGCAGCTTTTCGACCTTGTGTGCGGGGCGCACCACGTAATCGGCCCAGACCGCTTCGGCGGCCACGATGTCACCCACGGCAACACTGGATGAATTGCTTTCGACCACCTCGCAGATCGAATAGGTCGCCATCACATCGCCCGCCTTGACCGCATCGCGGTAAGTCGCGCCCTGCATCCAGCTGCGGTTGGCAGCATCAATAGACATCAGGATGGTTTTCAGCAGCACTTCGCCATCGCCCGCCGTTGGCATCGGGGCGTCTTGCAGGGCAAAGTTGTCTTCGGTCAGCGTACCCTCGGGCAGCGTTTGTACGACAATCTGTCGGTTGTTCATTGTCAGCGTTCCTTGTTATCAAACGTGAAAAGAGAAAGGTTTGTGATGTCCCAGGAATTCCGCCAGCCGGTCTATGCGCCGCCCAAAGGGTCTGCCGACCTTTTGTTGATCCGCCACGGCGAAAGCGCGCCCGCGCGCGAGGGTGTGCATTTCGACACCGTGGACGGGCACGGCGATCCGCATTTGCACCCGCAAGGGCACAAACAGGCCGAGCGTGTGGGCGAACGGCTGAAAGGCAATGCGATCCGCGCGATCTACGTGACCAAACTGACGCGCACCCAGCAGACGGCGGCCCCGCTGGCGCAGCATCTGGCCCTGACGCCGCAGCAAAACCCCGACCTGCACGAGGTACACTTGGGCGATTGGGACGGCGGTCTGTACCGCGTCAAGGCGGCGGCGAACGATCCCGTCTATCGCCGCGCGATGGAAGCGCAGGACTGGGGCCTGATCCCCAACGCAGAAAACCGCGATGCGTTTTTTGAACGGGTGCGGCGCGGGCTGATGGACATTGCCGCCGCACACATCGACGAACAGGTTGCCGTTTTCGTGCATGGCGGTGTCATCGGCGCCGCACTGGCCGTGGCCGCGCGATCCGAACCCTTTGCGTTTCTGGGGGCCGCGAACGGGTCGATCAGCCGCCTTGTGATCCAAGGCGACCGTATGACCATTCGCGGGTTCAACGATATTTCGCATCTGGATGGCCTCTGATTTCAGAGGTCATTCGACCTTCAGCACGACCTTGCCCTGCACCTTGCGGTCCTGAATGTATTCCAGCGCCTTGCCGGCCTCTTGCAGCGGGAACACCGTGTCGATGCGCGGCTTGATCTTGCCGGCGGAATACAGCGTGAACAGATCCTGCATGTTTTCCATGTGGCCTTTTGGGTCCTGACGGGTCGACGCGCCCCAGAACACGCCAACGATCTGGCAGGATTTCAACAGGGTCAGGTTCAGCGGAATCTTGGGGATGCCAGCCGGGAACCCCACGACCAGGAACCGACCGGCCCAGGCCATCGCGCGAATGACCGGCTCGGCATAGTTGCCGCCCACGGCATCGTAAGCGACGTCAATGCCTTTGGGTCCGACCAGGTCCTTGATTTCTTTGGAAAACGCACGCTGCGCGTCCTTGTCCATGTCGCGGGTGTAAACCAGCGTTTCATCGGCCCCGACCTCGCGGCAGAACGCGGCCTTTTCCTCGGATGACACGGCGGCGATCACGCGTGCGCCCGCGGCCTTGCCCAACTCGATCGCAGCCACACCAACGCCGCCCGCAGCGCCCAGAATGAACAGGGTTTCGCCCGGCTGGATGTTGGCGCGGTCCTTCAGCGCGTGGTGCGATGTGCCATAGGTCAGCACCAGACACGCCGCATCTTCGAACGACATGTCGTCGGGCATCTTCAGGCAGGCGGCCGCCGGGGCGCACAACTGCGTGGCAAAGCCGCCAAAGCCGGTCATTGCGATCACCTTGTCGCCCACGGCAAAGCCTGTGACGCCTTCGCCCAACTCCTCGACCACGCCCGACACTTCACCACCGGGGGCAAAGGGGCGTTCCGGCTTCATCTGGTACAAATCCTGAATGATCAAAGTGTCGGGAAAGTTCACGCCTGCCGCTTTGACGGCTATCCGAACCTCGCCTTTGGCAGGCTTGGGATCGGCGGTTTCGGTCCATTCCAACGTCTCGGGTCCGCCCACGGCGGTGCTCATCATTGCTTTCATATCGGTTTCCCCTCCATAATCCGTGACGCAACGGCACGACTGGCCACAGCGTCTTGTCATCGACAATCCTGCCTGCGACACCTTGTCAGCGCAATTGCGAAATGCAATTTTGCATTGCGGAACGTAACGGCACTGCTGCATCGGGGAGGATGAGCATGAGCGATGACGCACTGATGTCATTCCGTACGGAAGTTCGGACATGGCTGGAGGAAAACTGCCCCCAGGAAATGCGCGACGGCGCGTCGGGCGAGGATGCCATTGTCTGGGGCGGGCGCAACTGGGAATTCAAAAGCGACGCGCAAAAGCTGTGGCTTGAGCGGATGGCAGCCAAGGGCTGGACCGTGCCCACGTGGCCCGTGGAATACGGCGGCGCCGGGCTGGACCGCGCGCACCACAAGATCCTGATTGACGAAATGCGCAAGATGGGCGCGCGCGTGCCGCTGCAAAGCTTTGGCATCTGGATGCTGGGGCCGGCGCTGTTGGCGTTCGGGACGCATGAGCAGAAACTGCAATACCTGCCGCCCATCGCGCGCGGCGAAGTGCGCTGGTGTCAGGGCTATTCCGAACCGGGTGCCGGGTCCGATCTGGCAAGCGTTCAGACCAAGGCCGACAGTGACGGCGACCATTATGTTGTGAACGGTCAGAAAATCTGGACCTCTTACGCCGACAAGGCCGACTGCATCTTTGCGCTGGTGCGCACCGACCGCGACGCGCCCAAACATCTGGGCATCACATTCCTGCTGATCGACATGGAAACGCCCGGTGTGACCACCAAGCCGATCCGCCTGATTTCCGGCAAATCCCCGTTCTGCGAGACCTTCTTTGACGACGTGCGGGTGCCCAAGGCCAATGTGGTCGGCACTGAAAACCGCGGCTGGGACGTGGCCAAACACCTGCTGACCCACGAACGCGAGATGATCTCGGGCGGCGGGCAGGGCCTGCTGGGCGGGCGTCCCTTGGGTGCTGTGCTGAACGAACAGGACGGCGGGCTGACCGATCCCGTCCTGCGCGCCGAGGCGATGGGCTGCGAGGTTGATGCACTGGCCGTGGCGCTGACGCTGGAACGCTACAAAGATCAGGCCGAAAGCGGCGGTGGCGTCGGCGATGCTTCGGCCATGCTGAAATACGCGGGCACCGAGCTGAACAAACGCCGTCACGAGCTGATGATGTCGGCAGGCGGTGCCGATGCGCTGACGTGGGATGGCAAGCATGACGGGCTTGCCGCCGACTGGCTGCGCACCAAGGCAAACTCGATCGAAGGCGGCACATCCGAGGTGATGCTGTCGATCATTTCCCGTCGTGTATTGGGGCTGCCGGCATGAGCACACTTTTGTTGACCGAAGACGAAACCATGCTGCAAGACGCCGCGCGCGGCTTTCTGGACGGCGCGGCCCCCGTGTCGCATTTCCGCAAGCTGCGCGACGCGGGCCAGACCCATGATGCAAAGCTGTGGGCCGAGATGGCGCAGATGGGCTGGACCGGCGTTCTGGTCCCCGAAGACGCGGGCGGGTCCGACATGGGCCATGCTGCGGCGGGGGTGCTGGCCGGTGAGCTGGGCAAAACGCTGGTGACCTCTCCCTTTATCTCAACCGCCGTGATCGCGGCCACCGCGCTGCGACAGGTGGCGACAGACCGCGCGCGCGATGCGTTGGCGTCGATTGCGGCGGGCGACGTGATCTACGGGCTTGCCGTGGACGAGGGGGCAAAACATGACCCCGATGCCACGCAGCTTGAGGCACGCGCCGACGGCAACGGGTTTCGCCTGTCCGGCACCAAGGGGTTCGTTGTGGATGGCGGCAATGCAGACCGTCTGCTGGTTCTGGCCAAGACAGACGCCGGCCTGACCCTGTTTGACCTGCCGGCCGACCGCGATGGCATCACCCGCACGGGCCAGAATATGGTCGATGCCCGCGACGCGGCGCAGGTGACATTTGATAACGTGCAAGCCACGGGCGACGATGTGCTGGGATCGGTCGATGACGCCATGACCGTGCTGAAACCGGCGCTTGAGGCCGGACAGGCGACGCTGTCTGCCGAGATGCTGGGCCTCAGCGCCGGGGCCTTTGCGATGACGGTGGGCTACCTGAAAGAACGCAAACAGTTCGGCGTTGAAATCGGCCGCTTTCAGGCACTTCAACATCGCGCCGCACATCTTTGGTCTGAAACGGAAATCACGCTTTCGGCTGTGCGCCACGCAGGCCGCAAGCTGGACGAAGACCCCGACAACGCCACGCTGGCCGTATCGCTGGCCAAGGCCCGCGCGACACAGACCGCAAAGCTGGCCGTGATCGAAGGCGTGCAGATGCATGGCGGCATCGGCATGACCGATGATTTCGACATGGGCTTTTTCATGAAGCGCGCCCGCGTCGCGACCGAGTGGCTGGGCGATTACGGCTATCACGCCGCCAAGGTCGCGGCCGCGCGCGGTTTTTAAGGTAAAGGATGAACTATGACACCTAACGATCTGTTTTCACTTAAAGGTAAGATCGCCCTTGTCACCGGTGGCGCGACCGGCATTGGCCGCATGGCGACCACCGGATTGATGCAGGCGGGCGCGCATGTGCTGATCGCCTCGCGCAAGGCGGACGCCTGCAAGGCCGTTGCGGACGAGCTGAACCAGATGGACGCCCCTGGCAGCGTCGAAGGGTTCGCAGGCGATGTCGGCACCGAAGAGGGCGTTGCCGCCCTGACCAAGGCGGTACAGGAACGCACCGACACCCTGCACATCCTGATGAACAACGCGGGCATCTCCTGGGGCGCGCCAATGGGACAATTTCCCTTTGATGCCTGGGCGAAGGTGATGAATGTCAACAACGCAGGCATGTTCAGCCTCACACAATCCCTTTTGCCGATGCTGATCGCCTCGTCCAACGCCGATGATCCGGCGCGGGTGGTCAACGTCGGTTCGGTCATGGGTGACGCGCCGCTGGGCGACGGGGCCTACAGCTATGCCGCGTCCAAGGCGGCGGTGCACCAGATCACCCGCATCATGGCCAAGGAACTGGCCAGCCACCACGTCACCGTCAACGCGCTGGCACCGGGGCCCTTCGTCAGCCGCATGACCGCCTTTGCCACCGCAGACGAGGACACCCGCGCCAAGGTCGGTGACGACGTGCCGCTGGGTCGCGTCGGCCGTGAGGAAGACATCGCAGGCTGTATGCAGTTCCTGTGCGGCCGTGGCGGCAGCTATATCACCGGTGCAATCCTGCCGGTGTCGGGCGGCATTCAGGTGATGTCCGGCCCCAACCTTTTCCGCGCTGCTCTGGAGGGCTAAGATATGATCCGTTTTGATGATCGCGTTGCCATTGTCACAGGCGCAGGCGTCGGCCTGGGCCGCTGTCACGCGCTGGGTCTGGCCGAGCGGGGGGCCAAGGTTGTGGTGAACGATCTGGGTGCCAGCACCGACGGTGCCAGCACCGGATCGGATGCCGCGCAACAGGTCGTGGCCGAGATCGAAGCCATGGGCGGCGAGGCGATAGCCCACGGTGCCGACGTGTCGAACGAAGAACAGGTCAACGACATGGTCGCCAAGACCATCGAAAAATGGGGCCGCATCGACATTCTGATCAACAACGCCGGCATCCTGCGCGACAAGACGTTCGGCAAGATGACCATGGACGACTTTCGCAAGGTTGTTGACGTGCACCTGATCGGCACCGCCAATTGCTGCCATGCGGTCTGGCCGCACATGCGCGCCGCGCAATACGGGCGCATTGTGGTCACCACCTCGGCCTCGGGGCTTTATGGCAACTTTGGCCAGTCCAACTATGGCGCGGCCAAGGCCGGTGTCATGGGCCTGATGAACGTGCTGCATCTGGAAGGCGCGCGTGACAACATCCGCGTCAACACGCTGGCGCCCACCGCCGCCACCCGCATGACCGAAAACCTGATGCCGCCCGAGGCGCTGGAACTGCTGAAACCCGAAACCATCACGCCGGGCGTGCTCTACCTGGTTTCCGAAGACGGCCCCAGCCGCAAGATCCTGGGCGCAGGGGCAGGGCACTTTGCACTGACCCGCGTATATGAGACCGCCGGTGCCCTGATCGAGGGCGACATCACCCCCGAGGCGGTCGCCGCCCAATGGGATCAGATCTCGGCCCCCGAAGGTCAGGAAGAACTGAACGACGCCTTCGGACAAACCCGCAAATTCGCGCTCTCTGCCGCCAAGGCGAAGGGCATCAAACTCGACTGGTAAAATTCTTTTGGCCCCAAATATCCCGGGGTCCGGGGCAGCGCCCCGAAATTCCGACCAACAAACAAGGAACCCAACCCATGCGTGACGCAGTCATCGTTTCCACCGCCCGCACCCCGATCGGCAAGGCCTATCGCGGTGCGTTCAACGCCACCACACCGCAGGCGCTTGCTGCGCATGCCATTGAAAACGCTGTAAAGCGCGCGGGCCTTGATGGCTCGGAAATCTCCGATTGCGTGTTTGGCTCGGCGCTTCAGCAGGGGTATCAGGCGGGCAACATCGCCCGTCAGGCGGCCATTCGCGCCGGTCTGCCCGTGACCGTTGCCGGCATGTCGCTGGACCGTCAGTGCGCATCCGGCATGATGGCGATTGCCACCGCGGCCAAGCAGGTCATCACCGACGGCATGGACATCGTCATCGGCGGCGGTGTCGACAGCATCTCGATGGTGCAGACGCCCGAAATGCGCGTCAGCGCCGATCCGTGGCTGAAAGCAAACAAGCCCGAGATGTACATGACCATGCTGGAAACGGCCGAAAACGTCGCTGAACGCTACAACATCAGCCGCGAGGCGCAGGACGAATATTCGGCCCGCAGCCAGGAACTGACCCATCAGGCGCAACAAGCTGGTCGTTTTGACGATGAAATCGTTGCGATGACCACCACCATGATGATCCAGGACAAGGAGACCAAAGAGATTTCCAAGCACGAAGTCACCTTGGAAAAAGACGAGGGCAACCGCCCCGGCACCACCGCCGAAAGCCTTGCAGGCCTGAAACCGGTGTTCAAGGACGGCATCCATCTGGCCGAGGGCAAGTTCATCACCGCGGGCAATGCGTCGCAACTGTCCGATGGTGCCTCTGCCGCCGTGGTCATGGAAGCCAAGGAAGCCGAGCGTCGCGGGCTGCAACCGCTGGGTCGCTACGTGGGTGTGATGGCCGCCGGCTGCGAGCCGGACGAGATGGGCATCGGCCCGATCTATGCCGTGCCGAAGCTGCTGGAAGCGCACGGGCTGAAGATCGAGGACATCGGTCTGTGGGAACTGAACGAGGCTTTTGCCTGCCAGGTCATCGCCTCGCGCGACAAGCTGGGTATTCCGGACGAGTTGCTGAACGTAGATGGCGGCGCGATTTCCATCGGTCACCCTTACGGCATGTCAGGCGCGCGCATGGTCGGCCACGCGCTGATCGAAGGCAAACGTCGCGGCGCGAAATACGTGGTTTGCACCATGTGTGTCGGCGGCGGCATGGGGGCTGCGGGCCTGTTTGAGGTTCTCTAACAAACGCGGCGGCAGTGCCGCCCGTTACACCATCACGACAACCGGATGGGCGCACAGCCCATCCCTTTCCCAAACCGAAAGATATATGCCGATGCCCCGTGACGACAGCCATCTTCCCAAGGCCCTGCAAGGGCTGCGCGTGCCCATGGTGGCATCGCCTTTGTTCATCATTTCCGTGCCCGAACTGGTCATTGCCCAGTGCAAGGCGGGCGTCGTCGGCAGCTTTCCGGCGCTGAACGCGCGTGAGGGGGATGGCGAGCATCCGTTGCTGGACACCTGGCTGACGCAGATCAGCGAGGAACTGGACCGCCACAATCAGGCCAATCCCGACAGCCCTGCGGCCCCCTTTGCGGTCAACCAGATCGTGCACCGGTCGAACGCGCGGCTGGACCGTGATCTTGAGATTTGCGTGAAACACAAGGTGCCGATCTGGATCACCTCGCTGGGCGCGCGCGAAGAGGTCAACGAGGCGGCCCATTCCTGCGGCGGCATCGTGCTGCATGACATAATCAACAACACATTCGCCAAAAAGGCGATCAGCAAGGGCGCGGATGGTCTGGTGGCTGTGGCCGCCGGTGCCGGTGGGCACGCGGGCATGCAGTCCCCGCTGGCGCTAATCCGCGAGATCCGCAGCTGGTTCGACGGGCCGCTGCTGCTGTCCGGGTCGATCGCCACCGGCGAGGCGCTGCTGGCGGCGCGCGCGATGGGTGCCGATCTGGGCTATGTCGGATCTGCGTTCATCGCCACGGACGAGGCGAACGCCCAAGCCGAATACAAGCAGATGATCGCCGACAGCGGGGCCGAGGACATCGTCTATTCGTCGCTGTTCACCGGCGTGTCCGGCAACTACTTGCGCGGCTCGATCGAGGCGGCAGGCATGGACCCGAACAACCTGCCCTCGGCGGATGCGTCTTCGATGAACTTTGGCGATGGATCGTCCAAGCCCAAGGCGTGGAAATCCATCTGGGGCGCAGGGCAGGGCATTGGTGCGGTGAAATCTGTCGGTCCCGCAGCGAAGGTCGTTGACCGGATTGCGGCGGAGTATCAGGCCGCCGGAAAACGTCTGGCGTCCGAGTTCGCGCAGTGAGGCGCTGAGCAATGGCCGAGCTTTACCTGATCCGCCACGGCCAAGCCTCGTTTGGCGCGGACAATTACGACTGTCTCAGCGACACAGGCCATGCGCAATCGGCGGCGGTGGGCGACTGGTTGCGCAGCACCGGCTGGACGCCCGACCGTCTGGTCACCGGCACGCTGGAACGCCAGCGCGATACGCTGACGTCGATGGGCTACGACGGCCAGACGGAAGTGCACGCGGGGTTTGACGAATACGACTTTCACGATCTGTTACAGGCGCGCTTTCAGGGCAGGGTGCCTGATACCGTCAGGGGCGACCGCAAAACCCATTTCCGCACCCTGCGCGAAACCGTTCTGGAATGGCAGGCGGGCGGATTGCCCGATGCATCGGAAAGCTATCAGGATTTCGTAGACCGCACCGCAGCGGCCATGCAGCACGCCACCCGCGACGGCGCGCGGCAAGTGTTGGTGGTGTCGTCCGGCGGGGTGATCGGGCAACTGGTGTCGCGTGCACTGGAAGCGCCCGCGCGGATGATGATGGAGCTGAACCTTCAGATCAAAAACACCGCCGTGACCAAGTTTGTGTTTTCCGGCACGCGCCATTTCGTGCATCAATTCAACGCCACGCCGCATTTCGACGCCAACCACGATTTGCTGACCTATAGCTGAGGGCCAAACAGATGAGCCATGACACACAAACGCTGGATCTTGATGCGGTGGAAACATACCTTTCGGCCAACCTGCCGGGGTTTCAAGGCCCGATTGAGGCCGACAAGTTCCAGCGCGGCCAGTCGAACCCGACCTTTTTGCTGAAAACGCCCACGCGCAACTATGTGCTGCGTCGCAAGCCGCCGGGGCAGTTGCTGAAATCGGCCCATGCGGTCGACCGCGAGTTTCGCGTGCAATCCGCGCTGGCGGGAACGGATGTGCCCGTGGCGAAAATGCACCTGCTGTGCGAAGACACATCCGTCATCGGGTCCGAGTTCTACATCATGGACCACATCGACGGGCGCAACTTTAACATGCCGTCGCTGGACGAGCTTGAAAAAGCCGACCGTACCGCCGTGCTGGACGACATGAACCGCGTTCTGGCGGCGCTGCACGATGTGGACATCGACGCCGTTGGCCTGTCCGACTATGGCCCGCCGGGCAACTACTACGAGCGTCAGATCGGGCGCTGGTCCAAGCAGTACCGCGCGTCGGAAACTGTGGATGTGCCAGCCATGAACAAGCTGATGGAAGAGCTGTCCAAACGGATTCCGGCAGAAGACGGCCAGCGCACGCTGGTGCACGGCGACTATCGCATCGACAACATGATGTTTGAAAAGGACGGCACCAAATGTCTGGCCATCCTTGACTGGGAGCTGAGCACCATCGGCCACCCTTACGCGGACCTTGCCGCCGTCATCATGCAATGGCAGATGCCCGCGACGCCCGAAGGGCGCGGGTTGGCAGGCATTGACCGCACGGCGCTGGGACTGCCCACAGACGCCGAATTTGTCGCCAAATACTGCGAACGGCGCGGCATTGGCCCAATCGACAACTTCGGCTTCTACGTGGGCTTTTGTTTCTTCCGCATGACGGCCATCATCCAGGGGGTGCTGAAACGTGCGCTGGATGGCAATGCGTCCAACCCTGAACGGGCGATGCAGATGGGCCAATATGTGCCCCTGTTCGCCGAGCATGGGCTGAAGGCGCTGGAGTCAAAGGGATGATTGATCCTGATCTTGCGGGCGAGCCTGCGGACGACAAGGACCGCAACTTTATCACGGCACTGGCCCGCGGGCTTGATATTCTGCGCTGTTTCCAAACGGGCGAGACTGCGTTGACCAATCAGGACTTTGCCGCGCGCACGGGGCTGCCCAAGCCCACCGTATCGCGGCTGACCTATACGTTGTGCGCGCTGGAGTATCTGGTCGCCGATCCGCGCACAGGGACCTATCAGTTGGGCGCAGGCGTGTTGCAACTGGGGTTCTCGGTGCTGTCGTCGATGGACATCGTTGACCGTGCCCGCGACACGATGCGTGCGCTGTCGAACGGACCCAACAGCTATATCACCGTGGCACTGGCCGAAGCCTATCAGACCGACGCGGTCTATGTGGCGGTCGAAAAGTCGATGGAAAACGTGTCGCTGACCATGCACGTGGGCGCGCGGTTGCCGATCTTTCATTCGGCCATCGGACGGGCCATGCTGGTCGGCATGGACGAAGAAGACCGTGGCGTGATGTTCGAGCGGACCAAAGCCAAGGACCCCGAAGGCCACGCAGGCCGCAAAGCCGCTTTTGCCCAGGCATTGTCGGAATACGAAAACCTTGGCTATTGCTGTAGTTACGGGGATTGGCGCCCCGATGTGAACGGCATCGCGGCCCCGGTTTTTGCGCTGAGCGGGCGCGGAGTTTACGGATTGAACGTGGGCGGCCCGTCGTTTCATGTGAAGAAAAAGCACCTTGAGCGGGCCTATGGCAGGCTGTTGGTCGACGCCGCGGCGGGGCTGAGCAAGGGCGGCTGAACTGCAAGTTGGTCGTGGGGTCAAAGAATCATTCTCTTTGTGGAATTCAGTTTTGCAGGGCGGAAATGGCAGGCCAAAGCGACGCAGCGTCAAATTGTTGAAAACGCCGTTTCGTCCATCGGAATTATGTAAATTATCCGTGACCCTCAGGGCCCAAAATTGCCCCGTACGCTGAAATTTCAGGCACCTAAAACGACCTGAACCTGACCGGCCAACAGTGCCACATAACTTAAAAATATCATTTCATAACAATTTCTTACCCACATCCGCTCCCTGCACGTCGTCAGGCGGTCGAGCGGGCTGCCTGTGGGGTGTCACTCTGCCACAATTTTCACCACCTGCGCGACCGGAAATAAGCGCCGTAACTTGTCGTTCCACGCGTGTCGAAAGCTTGACTTATCCGGCCAGTATGCAAGGCTTTTGATACACCGACGCATAGCTAACACACGCAAGTGTAAGTCGGGGTATGTTCTAGGGAGGAACCTAATGCGTAAATCTATCAAGCTCGGCCTTGGCGCCGCGCTGGCGCTTTCCGTCAGCTCAGCCGCTGTTTTTGCCGAAAATGTCAAAATTGCCTTTATTGATCCGCTGAGCGGCGGTTTTGCCGCCACCGGCATCAACGGTCTGCACCAGTTCGAATTCGCGGCTGAAACGCTGGTCAACGCCAAGGGCGGTGTTCTGGGCGGCGATATGTTCGAAATCCTGCCGTTCGACAACAAGGTCAGCCCGAAAGAATCCCTGATCCAGTTGCAGGTCGCGATTGACCAGGGCGCGCGTTACATCGTGCAGGGCAACAGCTCGGGCGTGGCGAACGCATTGACCGAAGCCATCGACAAGCACAACCGCCGCAACCCCGACAGCCAGGTTCTGTTCCTGAACTATTCGGCGGTCGATCCCGCGTTGACCAACGAAAAATGCAACTTCTGGCACTTCCGTTTCGACCCGCACGCCGACATGAAAATGGCCGCGCTGACAGATATGATTGCTGAAAACCAGGACATCAAAAAAGTCTACGTTATCGGTCAGGACTATTCGTTCGGTAAAGCTGTGGCAGATGCTGCTGTTTCGATGCTGGCTGAAAAACGCCCCGACATCGAAATCGTGGGCAACGAGCTGCACCCGATTGGCAAGGTGAAGGACTTTACACCCTATGCCCGCAAGATCGTGTCCTCGGGTGCCGATGCCGTGATCACCGGCAACTGGGGCGCCGACATGCTGGGTCTGGGCAAGTCGATCCTCGAAAACGGCTTTGAAGGTCCGATCTTTACCTACTACGCAGCCGCAGACGGTATCACCGCGGCCTTCGGCGAAAGCGGTGTGGATTCGCTGTATCTGGTTGCAGAAGGCGACGACAACCCGCCGTCCAAGCCTGAAACACAAGAATACATTCAGGCGTTCAAGGCCAAGTACCCTGATGGCAACATGTCCCAGACGCGGATCACCAACGTGATCCAGATGCTGGCACAGGCGATTGACGAAGCAGGCACGGCAACCGACGTGGTCAAAGTGGCCAACGCGTTGGAAGACATGCACTTTACCAACAGCCTGTGGAGCACGGCCGACATGCACATGCGTCCCGAGGATCACCAGTTGATCCAGGACATCCACATCTTTGGTCATCAGAAAGTGGAAGCACCCTATGACATGGACAACTCGGGCTATGGCCTGAAAGTCCAGTACACGGTTGAAAACGCATCCGCGGATATCGCAACCACCTGTGAGATGAAGCGTCCGTAAGGCACGTTCTTTCGGCCCGCCCCTATACGTTCGGGGGCGGGCCTTTTCACTCTAATATCGCCACATCTTACTTCGGAGGGACCCCCGATGGACCTCGTTCTCGTCAATCTTATCGACGGGCTGGTGACCGGACTGCTGTTGTTTATGCTGTCTGCCGGTCTGACACTGATTTTCTCAATGATGGGCGTGCTGAACTTTGCCCATGCCAGCTTTTACATGTTGGGTGCCTATTTCGCCTACCAGATCAGCATCGCGCTGGGGTTCTGGATGGGCTTGCTGGTCGCGCCCCTGATCGTCGGTGTCATTGGCGCCGGGGTTGAACGCTACGGCCTGCGCCGCGTTCACCAGTATGGCCACGTCCCCGAACTGATCTTTACCTTTGGTCTGGCGCTGCTGATCGAGGAACTGGTGCAATTCATCTGGGGCCGCAACCAGATGCCTTACCAGATCCCCGATGCGCTGAACTTTACCGCCTTTGCCATCTCGGGCAATTCGATCCCGGCCTATAAGGTGTTCATGATCTTCATCTCGGTCGCCATCTTTATCGGGCTGTTGTACGTGCTGACCAAGACGCGCGTGGGCATGATCATTCAGGCCGCACTGAGCTATCCGCGCACGGTCGAAGCCTTGGGCCACAACGTGCCGCTGATCTTCATGGGTGTGTTCGGTGTGGGCACCGCGCTGGCCGGTGTCGCCGGTGTCATCGCAGGGCCGGTTCTGGGCACGTTCCCCGGCATGGCCTTCGTGCTTGGGTCTATCGTTTTTGTGACCATCGTGATCGGCGGTCTGGGATCATTGTGGGGGGCGCTGGTGGCATCGCTGTTGATCGGCTGGATCACAACATTCGCCAAATCCTACAACATCCGCATGGAAGACATCCTGAACGGTATCGGCATTTCGACGCCCGAAAACCTGAGCGACAGCGTGTTCCGCGACATCTGGGCTGTGACCAGCCCGCAAATCGCTGACATCCTTCCATATATCCTGATGGTGCTGATCCTTATCTTCCGCCCCTACGGCCTGTTCGGGAACCGTGACGCATGAGCAATCCAATGAAAGACAACCAGATCACCACCGATCCCAGCAAGCCCGCCCAGCGGATGCGCGCAGGATCGCTGAGAATGGCCGCCTTGCCATGGATCATCGCCACACTTGCCTTGTTGGTGATGCCCTATGTGTTCAACGACAACTCGGCGATCACCATCATGAACCAGATGGCGATCACCATCATCTTTGCACTGGCCTACAATATGCTGCTGGGGCAGGGCGGGATGCTTAGCTTTGGCCATGCGGTCTATGCGGGTGTCGGCGGCTTTGCCTGTATGCACGTGATGGCCAGCACCGACTTTTTCTCGATGCTGCCGCTGCCGGTGCTGCCGATCTTTGGCGGGCTGTTCGGCATGGGGCTGGCGATGATCATCGGCAGTTTCTCGACCCGCAGCGCAGGCACCGTTTTCGCGATGATCTCGCTGGGCGTGGGCGAGCTGATTGCCGCGTGTTCGGTCATCATCGTGGCGTTCTTTGGCGGGGAAGAGGGGATTTCGGGCGACCGGACCTATGGCCTGCCGTTCTTTGGCATCGAATTCCTGCACCAGATCGAAGTCTATTACCTGATCGCCTTCTGGCTGATCTTGTCGGCGTTGCTGATGTACCTGTTTTCACGCACCCCCATCGGGCGCATGGCGAACGCGGTGCGCGACAATCCCGAACGGGCAGAATTCCTGGGCTATTCGTCCCGCTGGGTGCGCTTTTACAGCTTTATCTTCTCGGGGTTCTTTGCCGGCATCGCCGGTGGGCTTTTCGCCATCAACTATGAAATCGTGACCGAAGAGAACCTGAACACAGCCTCGTCGGGGGTGATCCTGCTGGTGACCTTCCTGGGTGGCGTTGGCTTCTTCTTCGGGCCGATCATCGGCGCGATCGCCTTTACCCTGCTGCAAACGGTGTTGTCGCTGCAAACGGATCTGTGGGCGTTTTACGCCGGTGTTCTGTTCCTGGCGACGGTGATGTTCTTTCCGGGGGGGCTGGCAGGGCTGCTGATGATGCACGTGCCAGCGATCAGGATGGGCAAGGCGTCAAAGCTGGTTGTGCCCTATATCACCACACTGATACCCGCGCTGATCGGTATTCTGGGCCTGTCCGCATTGGTCGAGATGACGTTCCACGTGCGCCATTCATCCGTGGGTGACGAGGAAATGACCGTCTTCTGGACCACCTTCGACAGCCACGACGTGCTGCCGTGGGCCGTGGCCATCGGCGTCACCGTGGTGGCCTTTGCCATCATGCGGATGATGCTGCCATCCTTGCGTGCCGCATGGGCTGACGCCAATTCAATCAAGGCCAACACATCCAATGGAGGTGCCGCATGACCACCGCTGCACTTGAACTGAAAGACCTGCAAAAGAGTTTCGGCAAGACCGAGATCATCCGCGGCGTCAATCTGGCCGTCGGCAAAAGCGAACGCCACGCAATTATCGGCCCGAACGGGGCCGGTAAATCCACCCTGTTCAACCTGATCACCGGACGGTTTCCGCAGACTGCGGGCCAGGTGCTGTTGCACGGGCAAAACCTGGCTGGCAAGGCGCCTTTCGAGATCAACCGCATGGGGCTAAGCCGCAGTTTCCAGATCACCAACATCTTTCCCAAGATGACCGTGTTCGAAAACGTCCGCTGTTCGCTGCTGTGGTCGATGGGCTACAAGTACAACTTCTGGTCCATGGTCGGGCGCAGCCGCGCGTTGACCGAAGGGGCCGAGCAGATCCTGGAACAGATCAACCTGACCAACCGGCGCGATCTGCCTGCGGGCACGCTGTCCTATGCGGAACAGCGCGCGCTGGAGATCGGCATCACCATCGCAGGCGGGGCCGACGTGATCATGCTGGACGAACCCACCGCCGGCATGAGCCATTCGGAAACCGACTATATCGTCGAACTGATCCGCACCGTGACCGAGGGCAAAACCCTGATCATGGTCGAACATGACATGGGCGTGGTCTTTGGTCTGGCCGACCGCATTTCGGTGCTGGTCTATGGCGAGCTGATCGCCACTGGTCGTCCCGAAGATGTGCGCGGCGATCCCAAGGTTCAAGAAGCCTATCTAGGCGCTGCACTGGAGGCAGAACACTGATGCTCGAAGTCAACGATCTGCACGCCTATTATGGCAAATCGCACATCCTGCAAGGGGTGAACCTGAACATTCAAGAGGGCGAGATCGTCGCCCTTCTGGGCCGCAACGGGGTGGGGCGATCGACCACCTGCAAGGCGATCATGGGCGAAGTTGTCCCGCATGGCTCCGTCAAGTTCCGCGGTCAGGAAATCGCCGGTAAAAAGGCGTTTGAAGTGGCCAACCTGGGCATCGGCTATGTGCCCGAAAACCGCGATATCTTTCCGGGGCTGACCACGCGGCAGAACCTTATCCTTGGGCTGAAACCCGGCCAGAAGGATGGCGCAGGCCGCTGGGCGATGCAGGACATGTTCGATATGTTCTCGAACCTCAGCGAACGCGCGGATGTCGAGGCGTCGGTGATGTCGGGCGGCGAGCAGCAGATGCTGACCATGTGCCGCACGCTGATGGGGGACCCCGATCTGGTGATGATTGACGAGCCGACCGAGGGCCTGAGCCCGCAGATGGTTCAAAAGGTCGCCACAGTTCTGCAAGAGATCGCCAAGCGGGGCGTGTCCACGTTGCTGGTGGAACAAAAGCTGTCCATTGCGCTGGACATTGCGGACCGCGTTTACGTGATGGGCCACGGTCAGGTTGTGTTCGAAGGCACGCCGCTGGAACTGAAATCGCGTGAAGACGTGCGCAAGGAGTGGCTGGAGGTCTGAGCCAGCAGCGGTGTCGGGGGGCCAGCCCCCCCGACGCTGACGCGCCGCCCCCCGGAGTTTATCCGGCAAGATGAAGGTCTGCATACATTCCTCAACGCAACGTCATTCCTTGTTTTTGGACTTTGACAGCGTCGTATTTGTCGTCACATTGGCATCAAATCCGAGGGGGAAATCGATGGCGGATCAGACATGGCTCACACGAAACGACCACGGTGACGGCATTGTTGAACTGGTGCTGAACCGCCCGCCGGTGAATGCGCTGGAGCCCGAAACCCTGATGGGGTTTCGCAACGTTATGAACGATGTATCGGGCGATGCTGATGTGCGCGCCATTGTCCTGTCATCGGCGTGCAAGGTGTTCTCGGCCGGGCTGAACCTGAAGCAGGCGCAGCACTTTGACCTGAACGATCAGCGTGCAATCGTGGACGGGTTAAACCAGGGGTTCATGGCGCTGTTCACCAGCCCCAAACCTGTCATCTGCGCCATCAACGGGCCTGCGATTGCGGGCGGTTTGTTTTTTGTTCTGGCGTCCGACCACCGCATCGCGGTGCCGCACGCACAGTTTGGTCTGGCCGAGGTGCGGGTGGGTGTCGGATTTCCGGCAGGCCCCTTGGGCATCGCCCGCGCGATGCTGGATGCCAACATGACGCGTCGCCTGATGATGCGCGGGCAACCCATTGATGTTCAAGCTGCTTTGGCGGCCGGACTGGTCGACGACATCGTCGAACCCGACGCGTTGGCACAGGCGGCTCTGGATGCGGCGCGCGAATTTGCACAGATCCCACCTGCGGCCTACGCGGCCGTCAAATCGCAACTTCGGGCGGACACCATCGCCCAGATCACGGCGGCTGTGGCCGCCGAAACCGCGGCAGACCTGCCGTGGTACACAGATGAAACCGCAGCCGCGATGGCGCGGATGATAGGATAAACGACATGTCGACACTGGACCAAACCCGATTGAACCGCATCAAACCCTGGATGCAAGCCTATGTAGATGAAAAGAAATATCCAGGGTGCACGGTTCTGATCAAACAGGCCGGCCAAGAGGTGTTCTATCACGAAACCGGTCTGCGCGATGTGGCCAGCGGCGCGCCGTTTGCCCGCGACACGGTGGCGCGGATCTATTCGATGACCAAGCCTGTCACCTCGCTGGCGCTGATGATGCTGGTGGAAGAGGGGTTGATCCATCTGGATGCGCCGCTGTCTGCGGTGCTGCCGGAATTTGCCGAGATGTACGCGCTGGTGGACGGGGCCACGTCGATTGATCAGGTCGAACGCTGTGCCGTGCCAACGCTGCACCAGACCGTGACCCACACCGGCGGTTTCAGCTATCCGTTCAACCCCGGCGTGCTGCCCAAGGCGATGGAAGAGGCCAAGCTGATGTTCGCCGCATCCGAGGCCGGTCTGGCCGAGGTCACGCGGAACCTGGCAAAGCTGCCCTTGGCATTTCAACCCGGCACGCGGTGGGAGTATTCCGTGGGCATCGACGTGATCGGCCGCGTGGTCGAAGCGGTGTCGGGGCAATCGCTGGATGCGTTTTTCCAGACCCGTATTTTTGACCCGCTGGGCATGACCGAAACAGGCTTTGCCGTGCCCGATAACGCGCTGGACCGTTTTGCATCGCTCTATACGCCGCTGGCCGCGGGCGCGATGGCGCTGAACAACGCCGACAGCAAAAGCGCCGACACCCTGCGCTGTGTGGATGTGGCGCAAAAATCACCCTTCCGCGCGCCCAAAACACTGTCGGGGGGCGGCGGTCTTGTTGGGGCCATCGACGACTATATGCTGTTTTGCGAGGCGCTGCGCACCGGCGGGCAGGGGCTGGTGTCGCCATCGACGTTGCGGTTCATGACGGCCAACCATCTGCCCGGCGATATTGCCAGCATGGGCCCGTCCAGCTTTGCCGAACAGCCGATGACCGGCATGGGGTTTGGCATTGGCGGGGCGACCGTGTTGAACCCCGCCCGCACCCGCACGCCGTCTTCGGTGGGCGACTTTAGCTGGGGTGGCATGGCGTCGACGTTTTTCTGGGTTGATCCGGTGCATGATCTGTCGGTGGTGTTCTTCACCCAGCTTAGCCCGTCCAGCAGCTACCCCGCCCGCGCCGCCCTCAAGGCGCTGGTTCACGGGGCGTTGTCATGACCGATCGCCGTATTCTGTGGACACCCACGCCCGACCGCATCGCCGACACGTCGATGGCGCGGTTTGAACGCTGGTTGCAGACCGAACGCGGCCTAAGCTTTGCCGATTATGGTGAGATGTGGGATTGGTCCGTGACCGATCTGGAAGGGTTCTGGTCGGCGATCTGGCAGTTTTTCGACCTGCCCGCATCGGTGCCACCCACCACATTTCTGGCCAGGAACCAGATGCCTGGTGCCGAATGGGGTCCGGGGGCGATGCTGAACTATGTCGATCATCTGTTGCGCCATGCGGATGACCGCCCTGATGATGTGGCCGTGGTCGTGCAATCGGAAACCTTTGAGCGGGTCAGCCTGACATGGGCCGAGCTGCGCGCACAGGTGGCGTCGGTGGCCTCCCATCTGGCGGATATGGGCGTGGGACAGGGGGACCGCGTGGTCGCGATCCTGCCCAATACGCAGACGGCTGTGATTGCCTTTCTGGCGACAGCCTCGCTGGGGGCCGTCTGGTCGCTATGTGCGCCCGATATGGGCCATGTGGCTATTCTGGACCGGTTTACCCAGATCGAACCCAAGGTGTTGATCGCGCAGGACGGCTATACCCACGCCGGCAAGCCTGTGGACCGCAGCGCTGTGATCCAGCAGATCAGCGAGGGGCTGCCATCGGTCACAGGGCGCATCATGGTGCCGGTGGCCCATGCGCTGCCTGATGGATGGGTCGATTTCGCCACGCTGACCGACCGCGCGGCGACGCTGGACAGCCGTCAGGTGCCGTTCGAACATCCGCTGTGGATCGTCTACTCGTCGGGCACCACCGGCAACCCCAAGCCCATCGTGCACGGGCATGGCGGGATCGTGCTGGAATCGGCAAAACAGTCGCTGCATCAGGATCTGGGGCCGCAGTCGCGTTACGCCTGGTTGACCTCGTCCGGTTGGATCATGTGGAATTCGCAGTTCTCGGCGCTGGGTCAGGGGGCGATGCTGGCTATGTATGACGGCGCGCCGCATTACCCGGATATGGGCGTGATCTGGCGGTTCGTCGCGGACGAAGGGTTGACGTATTTCGGCGCGGGGGCCGCGTTTTACGCAGGCTGCCTGAAGGCCGGGATCACGCCGCGCACCGATGTGGACCTGTCGGCATTGCGCGCGCTGGGGTCCACCGGATCGCCACTGTCCGAGGATGCCTACAACTGGATCTATTCCGAAGTAAAAGAAGACCTCTGGCTGGCCCCGATTTCGGGCGGCACCGATCTGGCGGGGGCCTTTGTGCTGGGCCATCCCGGGATGCCGGTGCGCGCAGGCGAGATGCAGTGCCGCGCGCTTGGCAATGCGGCGCGGGCCTATGACGAAGACGGCAACGAGCTGATCAGTGCCGTGGGCGAACTGGTCTGCACCCAACCGCTGCCGTCTATGCCCTTGTATTTCTGGGGTGACGACGATGGCAGCCGTTTGCATGATGCCTATTTCGACACCTATCCCGGTATCTGGCGGCACGGTGACTGGATCGAAATCAACGCGCGCGGCGGTTCGGTGATTTTTGGCCGCTCCGATGCCACGATCAACCGCAAGGGGCTGCGCATGGGGTCGGCCGAGATTTATCAGGCGGTTGAAGGGCTGCCCCAGGTCATGGACAGTCTTGTGGTTGATCTGGAATTTCTGGGCCGCGAAAGTTTCATGCCGCTGTTCGTGGTGCCCGCCAAGGGGCAGGTGCTGGATGATGCGTTGAAGGACAAGATCAACAACGCCATCCGCACAGGCGTATCAGCGCGGTTCGTGCCCAATGAGATTGTCGAAGTGGCCGACATTCCGCGCACGCTGTCGGGTAAAAAGCTTGAAGTTCCGGTGAAAAAGCTGCTTTTGGGCGGTGATCCGGCCCGTGTCGTCAACCGCGACTCCATGGCCAATCCCGCCAGCTTCGACTTTTTCATCGACTACGCAAAGGCCCGCGCCACATGACAGACGCCCAGAAAACCCTGTTGAACCTGCTGGAAATCGAACAGCTTGAGGTCGATCTGTTCCGTGGCACAGGGCAGGGTGGCGAAACCTCGACGCGGATTTTCGGGGGGCAAGTGGTGGCACAGGCGCTGGCGGCGGCCTATGGCACGGTGCCCGACCGGCTGTGCCATTCGCTGCACGCCTATTTCATCCGTCCCGGTGACCCCGAAATTCCGGTGATCTATCAGGTGGACCGCGCCCGCGACGGTGGCAGCTTTACCACCCGTCGCGTGGTGGCGATCCAGCATGGCAAGCAGATCCTGAACATGTCGGCCAGCTTTCACGTGGAAGAACCGGGCCGCCATCACCAGCATCCGATGCCGCAGGTGTCGGGCCCCGAAAACTGGCCCGACCGCAACAAACTGCGCGCCGACGAGCTGGACCGCGTCCCCGAACACCGCCGCGCCGATTTCATGCGGCCGCGCCCGATCGAGCTGCATGATGTCGAGCCGCGCGATATGTTCGAGCCGGAAATCGTGTCGGACGAGAACCATTCGTGGTTCCGCATGGCCGCCGCCAAAGGATCAAGCCCGCAGATGCAGCATTGCATGTTGGCCTATGCCTCGGACATGAACCTGTTGGGATCGTCGCTGCGCCCGCACGGGCTGACGTGGATGAATGGCAAGGTGATGACCGCCAGCCTGGATCACGCCATGTGGTTCCATGCGCCGGTGCAGTTTGAAAACTGGCATTTGTATACGATGGACAGCCCGTGGACCGGCGGTGCGCGCGGCTTTAACCGTGGCAGTATTTATGACCAGAGTGGCGTTCTTGTGGCCTCGACCGCACAAGAGGGGCTGATCCGCGAGATCACGCCACGCTAAGCTTGAAACGGGCCGCGTACCGTTGCGCCGCGACCCGTTGACCGGTCAGCCGAAAACGAAAAAGCACAGCTTGTTGTTGTCGGCATCCCGCACGTAAGCGCCGTAAAAGCGGTCCGGGATACGTTGACCGGGTGCGCCGTCATCTGAGGCGCCCAGTTCGATCGCGCGGGCATAGATCGCGTCGACCTCTTCCTTGCTGTCGGCCACAAAGGCCACCATCGTGCCGTTGCCCGAGGTGGCAGGCTGTTTGTCATAGGGTTCGCAGACCGCCAGCATCGGCTGGCCGCGTCCGGTGCTGATAAAGGCAATGCGGCCCATATCGGTGACGATTTTCGCGCCCTTGGACGCAAAAAGCTCTGCGTAGAATGTCTTGGCGGCGTCCATATCAGACACGCCCAGCGTGGTGTAACCGATCATATTGCTGTCCTTGAATGAAAAACGCGGACGATTGTGGCACCGTCCGCGGAAGGGTGTGCGTTCAGGCGTCGTCGAACTGACCGAACCTGCGGTTCAGCTTGCGCATGCCCCCGATCCAACGGTCATAGTTTTCGGTCTTGTTGCGCATGTATCCCATGACTTCGGGGTGCGGCAGAACCAGAAACGTCTCGTTGCGGATGGTTTCGATGCAGGCCTGGGCCACCACGTTGGGTTCCATCATGCCGTCGATGGATGCAACGTGATCTTCGTGGCCCCGGGTCATTTCGGTGCGCACCGCTTGGGGGCACAGGACCGAGACCTTGATGCCCTGATCGCCGTAAGTCATCGCCAGCCATTCCGCCAGACCGACAGCGGCGTGTTTGGTCACACCATATGGCGCGCTGCCCACCTGATTGAGCAAACCCGCCGCCGACGAGGTGTTCAGCAGATAGCCACCACCGCGTTCCGTCATCAGCGGCACCAGCTTGCGCGCGGCCCAGACATGGGACATCACGTTGATCTCCCAGATGCGTTGCCAGCCGTCGTTGTCCACCTCGACACCGCCGGGGATCGAGATGCCCGCGTTCGAACAGAACAGGTCAATCGGGCCGACTTCGTCCTCGACACGGTCGATCATCGCGACGATCTGTTTTTCGCTGGACACGTCCACCTCGATGGCCAGACCGTCGATGCTGTTGGCGGTCTCGTTGGCGCCTTTGAAATCGCGGTCAACGCAGATGACAATGGCACCCTCGGCGCTATAGCCTTCGCACATGGCGCGCCCGATGCCGCTGGCGGCACCGGTGACGACGACAATTTTATCTTTCAATTCCATTGGCTTATGTCCACATATTCGACCCGCCACAGACGGTCAGCGCCTGTCCGGTCATGTATTTGCTGGCATCCGATGCAAGGTAGACAGCCAGGCCACCGAAATCGTCCGGCTCGCCCAGGCGGCGCAGGGGAATCTCGCCCTGAATGCGTTTTTCAACCTCGGGATTGTCCCACAGTTCGCGGGCAAAGTCGGTTTTGACCAGACCGGGGCAGATGGCATTGAACCGGATGCCTTGCGGCCCGAATTCCTGCGCCAGATTGCGCACCAGACCGATCAGCGCCAGTTTCGACATGCCGTAGGTGCCCAGCATTTCCGACGGTTTGAATGCGCCGATGGATGACGTGAACATCATTGACCCCGCGCCCTTTTCGATCATGTCGGCGGCGACCATCGTGGCCAGCCACTGGTTCGACAACACGTTGGCGTTCATCGTCTTTTGATAGGCGTCATCGGGAATTTCCGACGTTTTCCCATAGTAGGGGTTCACGCCCGCATTGCCGACAACGATGTCGATCGGGCCCGCGATCTTGCGGGTCTGGTCCACCAACGCCTGAAGCTGGTCCTTGTAGCCCACGTTGCAGGCGACACCGTGGGCGCGCGTTGCGCCCACAGCCGTGTTGATGTCAGCGGCTGCTTCGTCCAGTTGATCCTGCTTGCGCGCAGAGATCACCACGGTCGCGCCATGTTCGGCCAATGCGGTGGCCATCGCCAGCCCCATGCCCTTGGACGCGCCCGTCAGCAGGGCCACTTTTCCGGTCAGGTCAAACATCTTGCTCATGGTCCCGAAAACACCTTGCCCTGGGTCTTGCCGTGCGCGGCAAGCTGACGTTCGTTGCTTTCCTGGAATTCGGACACTTCGGCGCGGGCGACAACGTGGTGGTGCACCTCGTCGGGGCCGTCCGCAAAGCGCAGCGTGCGTTGGCCGGTGTACATGGCCGACAGCGGCGACCACTGCGAAATGCCGGTGGCACCGTGCACCTGCATCGACTGGTCGATGATCTGACAGACCTTTTCCGGCACCATCGCCTTGATCATGCTGACCCAGATGCGGGCCTCTTTGTTGCCCAGAACGTCCATCGCCTTAGCCGCTTTCAGAACCATCAGGCGCATCGCTTCAATCTCGATCCGCGCGCGGCTGATGGTTTCCATGTTCTTGCCAAGATCCACGATCCGCTTGCCGAACGCCTTGCGGTTGATCGCGCGGTCCATCAGCAGGTCCAGCGCCTTTTCGGCCTGACCGATCGACCGCATGCAGTGGTGAATGCGGCCTGGCCCCAAGCGGACCTGGCTGATTTCAAACCCTTTGCCTTCGCCCCACAGGATGTTTTCCTCGGGCACGCGGACGTTGGTGAACTTGATGTGCATGTGACCGTGCGGCGCGTCGTCGTGGCCAAAGACATGCATCGGCCCCAGGATTTCAACGCCGGGGGTGTCGACGGGCACCAGGATCTGGCTTTGCTGGCGGAAGGTTTCCGCATCGGGCGAGGTTTTGACCATGACGATCATGATCTTGCAGCGCGGATCGCCCGCACCCGAGATATAATATTTCTCGCCGTTGATGACCCATTCGCCGTTTTCCAGCACCGCCGAGGTCGAGATGTTCTTGGCATCCGAAGACGCGACATCGGGTTCGGTCATCGCAAAGGCCGAGCGGATTTCACCGGCCAGCAGCGGCTTCAGCCATTTGTCCTTCTGCTCTTGCGTACCGACGCGTTCCAGCACTTCCATGTTGCCGGTGTCGGGCGCCGAGCAGTTCAGCGTTTCAGGGGCAAGCGGGCTTTTGCCCAGTTCAGCGGCAATATAGGCGTAATCCAGGTTCGACAGACCCTCGCCGGTTTCGGCGTTGGGCAGGAAAAAGTTCCACAGACCCGCATCGCGCGCCTTTTGCTTGGCACCTTCCAGCAGCTCAAGCTGACCGGGGGCATGGGACCAACGGTCGGCGCGGCCTTCGCCCAGACGGAAATATTCTTCGGTGATCGGATCGACGTTGTCACGGATGTGACGGATGACCGCGTTCAGCAACGGTTTGTTGCCCTCGGACATTTCAAGGTTGTTCATTTCCGGCGTTGATTTTGCCATGTTCGGCCCTCTCTTTCGATTTCTATCTGTTGACCCATTTGGGTTTGCGTTTCTCGACAAAGGCGGTGACGCCCTCGCGGTGATCTTCGGTTTTCATCAACCCGCCCAGCACCTCGTAGCTATAGGCCAGACTGTCATCCAACCCCTCGGCGCGGGCCATTTCGTTCAGCACACGTTTGGTGGCGCGCACGGATGAGGGTGATTGTGCCGCGATGTCCTCGGCCATCTTCATGGCGGCGTCCATCAGCTCGGCCTGGGGCACCACGGCGTTCAGGATGCCGTGGCCCAGCGCCTCGGTTGCGTCCATGTGGCGACCGGTGAACAGCAGCTCATTCGCCTTGGTGCGTGACATGAACCGCGACAGGCGCTGCACGCCCCCCGTGGCCGCGAAAAAGCCGACCTTGACCTCGGGCAGGGCATAGGTGGAATTGTCCGCCCCGATGATGATGTCGCAGGCCAGCGCGGTTTCAAAGCCGCCGCCCATGGCAAATCCGTTCACGGCGGCAATCACCGGCTTGTCCAGATCGAAACGCTTGCTAAGACCGGCAAAGCCGCTGTCGGGGATTTTGCCGCCCTTGCCGGAGGCGCTGTATTTCAGGTCATTGCCTGCCGAGAATGCCTTGTCGCCCGCGCCGGTCAGCACGGCGACCCACAGGTCGTTGTTGTCGCGGAAATCGTTCCAGATCGCGTCCATTTCCATATGCATCGGCGGATGCACGGCGTTGTAAACCTCGGGGCGGTTCATGGTCACGATCAGGATCGGACCACGGACCTCGGTGGTGACGAATTCAGGCATTGGCTTTGTCCTTTCCAAGGCAGGCCGCTTGCAGCGCGCGGCGGTCGATCTTGTCGGTGGTGCCACGGGGCAGGGGATCGCGTTGGAACCAGAAATGTTCGGGCACTTTGAACTTGGCGATGTGATCGCGCAGGAACGCTTTCAGGTCTTCCTCGTCCACCGATTGTCCCGGCCTCAGCTGCACGCTTGCGCCCACAACCTCGCCCAGACGGTCGTGCGGGACACTGAACACACAGGCCTCGGCCACGGCGGGATGACGGTGCAACGCGCCCTCGACGTCCAGACAGGCGATGTTCTCGCCGCCGCGGATGATGATGTTTTTCTTGCGGTCCACGATGGTGACAATGCCGTCGGCGTCGATGTAACCCAGATCGCCGGACCGCAGCCAACCGTCTTGCAGCACTTCGGCGGTGGCCTGCGGTTTGTTCAGGTATTCGCGCATGTTGCAGGGGCTTTTGACGGTGATCTCGCCCACTTCGCCCACGCCCACGGGTTGGCCCGCATCATCCAGGAACCGAAGCTCCTGAACCGCGGGGTACAACCGGCCAACCGCGCCGGGCCGCTCAAGGTATTCGTCCCCCAACATGCCGATGCCGATGGCATTGGTTTCGGTCATGCCCCAACCGGTGGCGACGGCAGCATTCTTGAAGGTTTGTGCAATCTCGGCCACCTGCGCGGCCGGCCGTTTGGCCCCACCGCTGCCCACATACGTCAGCAAGGGCAGTTCCTCGCCCATTTCGCGGGCCGCAACGACCAGATCCGCCGATTGCGTCGGCACGCCCAGAAACCGCGTGATCTTTTCGTCGCGGATCAGTTCGACCGCCTTACGTGCGTCCCATTTCGGCATCACCACAACCTTGGCACCGGCAGGCATGCTCAGCATGAAACTGGGGTGGGTGGCGGTGACGTGAAACAGCGGCGTGACGATCAGCACGGCAGGGCGCGGGGCCACGGCATCGGGATCTTCCGGCGGGTCGATCAGCGGACCCATCACAAAGGTCAGCAGCCACGAAAACACCGCATTCACAACGCCACGGTGGGTTTGCACCACGCCCTTGGGTTTGCCGGTGGTCCCCGAGGAATACATGATCGCAAAATCATCGTCGGTGTCGATGGTGACATCGGGGGGCGCGACGTCGCCCACATCTTTCATCAGATCGCCGTAGTGCTGCGGCGTTTGCGCATCGCGCGTGCCGATGATCGTCAGCCCCAGCGATTGCTGGATCGGCGCAAGCCGCGCGGCGCGGTCGCCATCGGCCAGAACCAGCTTGGCCGCGCTGTCTTGCAGGGCATAGTCCAGCTCTTCGGTGGTCCACCAGCCGTTCAGAAACACGACAACGCCGCCCAGCGACGCGATGGCCATCATGCCCAGCAACAGCTCGGGGCAGTTGCGCATGGCAAGGGCCACCCGTGTGCCACGGGTCACACCGAATTGCGTGGACAGCACATGGGCCAGCCGGTTCACATCGCCGATAAAGCCGTCATAGGTCCAGCGTTCGCCTTCAAAGACAAGATATTCGGCGGCCCCGTTGTCCATGGCTTCGCGGCTGGCCCGCATCATGGCGGCAACGTCACCGGGAATGTTCTTGTATACGGTATAATCAACACCGCGAATGTTGGCGGTGGACAACTCGAACGTCGGATTGGTCGCGGTCACATGGTCCGCCGCCTGTTCATAGCTCATAGCAGTCATCGCAGGCCCGCCGTGCGGCTTGCGTACATGGAAACAGCCATGTGAATCCTCCCATTTTACGGACCGGGACGTCCTCCTTCCCGGTTCCTTAAGGGCAACCCTAGGCCCAAAAGAACGCACTGCCAATACCGCAGAATGGAATTGCGTTTCGCTGCGACGTAAGGTCAGAAAAACCGCCGATGGGGAAAAATTCGCGTCTGCGTTGCGTTGACAACGGGGTCCGCGCAGGAAACAAGTTGACCCATTCACTGACGCCGCAAAAGGCCGCCTGTTATGACAGTTAAGACGATTTCAACCACCGCTTTCAATGACCAAAAACCGGGCACTTCGGGCCTGCGCAAGAAGACGCGCAGCTTCATGGTGCCGCATTATCTGGAAAATTACGTCGCGGCGACATTTGCCGCGATTGGCGGCGGTGCGGGCAAATGCTTTGTGCTGGGCGGTGACGGTCGATTCTTCAACCGTGATGCCATCCAGACCATCCTGAAAATGGCCGCAGCCCAGGGGGCCGCGCGGATGATCGTGGGGCAGGGCGGACTGTTGTCCACGCCTGCCGCGTCGCATCTGATCCGGCTGAACAAGGCCGATGGCGGATTTATCCTGTCGGCCAGCCATAACCCCGGCGGCATCGACGCGGATTTCGGGCTGAAATTCAACGCGGCCAACGGCGGTCCCGCCTCCGAGGCGCTGACCGCCAGGATGCACGCGGCATCGCTGGGGATTGAAAGCTATGACATCGCCGATGTGGATGACATCAATCTGGACTCTGTGGGCCAGACGCGGATCGGCGACATGCTGATCGACGTGGTGGACCCGGTGGCCGACTACAGCGACCTGATGGCCAGCCTGTTCGATTTCGACGCGATCCGCGCGCTGTTCGCGGGCGGGTTCACCATGCGCTTCGACGCCATGCACGCGATCACGGGGCCATACGCCCACGCGATCCTCGAGGGCACGCTGGGCGCGCCCAAGGGCACCGTCGTCAACGGCACCCCGTCGGAAGATTTCGGCAAGGGTCACCCCGATCCCAACCCGATCTGGGCCAAGGAGCTGATGGACCTGATGCTGTCGGATGCATCGCCCGACATGGGTGCCGCATCGGATGGCGACGGCGACCGCAACATGATCGTGGGCAAGGGCACCTATATTACCCCCTCGGACAGTCTGGCGATGCTGGCAGCCAATGCGCATCTGGCACCGGCCTACAAGGATGGCATTGCGGGCATCGCGCGTTCCATGCCCACCAGCGCCGCCGCCGACCGCGTGGCCGAAGCGCTGGGGGTGCCGTGCTTTGAGACACCGACGGGCTGGAAATTCTTCGGCACGCTGCTGGACGCGGGCCGCGTCACCATCTGTGGCGAGGAAAGCGCCGGCACCGGATCGCATCACGTCCGCGAGAAAGACGGGCTGTGGGCGGTGCTGCTGTGGCTGAACATTCTGGCCGCGCGCGACATGACCGTGGCGCAGGTCCAGGCCGACCACTGGCAACGGTTCGGGCGCAATTATTATGCACGCCACGATTACGAAGCGGTCGAAAGCGCCCGCGCGGACAAGATGATGGCACATCTGCGCGCGCAACTGGACGACCTGCCGGGGCAAAGTCACGCGGGCCTGACCGTCACCGGCGCCGACGATTTCGCCTATACCGATCCGGTGGACGGATCGACAAGTGCCGCCCAGGGCATCCGCCTGTTCTTTGACGGCGGCGCGCGCGCGGTGTTCCGCCTGTCCGGCACCGGCACCGAAGGCGCGACGATCCGGCTGTATCTTGAACAGTTCGTGATCGACGGCGATCACGCGGCCCCCGTCGATCAAGTGCTGGAACAGGTGCGGCAGGCGGCCCTTGAAATCAGCGATCTGCCTGCTTTGACAGGGCGAACAGCGCCTGATGTAAAGACCTGAGCTTCAACTTAAAGGTGCCAATTTACTTATGAAATCAGGCTCTTTGCATCGGGATTAAGACTTTACATCGCGCGACTACGTCTTTTAACCTACCGGTATTCTGGCAGGTCTTTGCCCAAAGACCGCAAAAAACCAATAGGCGATTGACGTGTTTGAAAACTGGCGAAAGGTCTCTACCCCGCGTGCCCAATCGGTTATCTATCCGGTCGAGATTTCGCAATGCCGGATTTCCGAACAGATGTGGGTGCCCAAAGGGTCCATTGCCTATGAATTGCGCGACGCCAATGGCCGGCGCATCGGTCTGAAAGCACCCTATGACGGGTTTGTGCATCCGTTTCTGGCCGTGGGTCAGACCATCGACAGCCCCGCAGTCGCCTTTTACGTGGTGCAGGCCGAAGAAGGGGCCGAACTGGACAGTGAAGGGCGCGTGCATCATGCGTCCAACGCCGACTATGCGCCCTCGGGTGGCGCGGACATAGCCGAAGACGACCAGTGGGAAGATGAAGAACTGGGCGAGGAACTGCCCAACGGCACCACGCTGGCCAACGGGCAATATACCATCAAACGCTACATTGCGGCGGGCGGTTTCGGCATCACCTATTTCGCCGAAGATAACCTGGGCCGGTCCGTGGTCATCAAGGAATGCTTTCCCGCCTCGATCTCGCGGCGTCGCGACAGCCGGGTCAGCGCAGCCACCCGAGACCAACAGCCGACACTGAAGAAATGCATCCGCCTGTTCGTGAAAGAGGCGCGGGTGCTGGCGCAGTTGCACCACCCCAACATCGTGGGTGTCAAAGGGTGCTTCGAGGAAAACGGCACCGCCTACATGGTGCTGGAACGGGTTCATGGCCACGACATCGACTGGAACCTGGACCACAACCGCGAGGCGCTGACGCCGGATTTTGTCAACTTTCTGGCGCGCACCATGCTGGACACGTTGTCAGCCGTGCACGCCGCCGGCATGTTGCACCGCGACGTGTCGCCCGGCAACATCATGATCAACATGGACAGCCAGCCGATGCTGATCGACTTTGGCGCCGCGCGCGCCGAGGTGACCAAGGCCAGCCGCGCGGTGTCCACCCATCCGGTGGTCAAGGACGGCTATTCCCCGAACGAGCTGTATATCTCCGGCGCGTTGCAGACACCTGCCACGGACCTCTATGCGCTGGCGGGCACGTTGTATCACGTCATCACTGGTGACGTGCCACCCGCCGCCGACATGCGCCAGCACATGATGTCGAACGGTGAATCCGACCCATACACGCCCCTGACGGGGCAATATCCGGATCACGATCAGGCGCTGCTGGCTGCGATCGACAAATCCATGGCGCTGCGTATGGCCGACCGCTGCCAGTCTGCCGCCGAATGGCTGGCGATGATGGACGCCAAGGCACCGCAGCAAAGCAGGGCAAAACCTGCCACCGAAAAGCCCGCCAAGCCGGCCGCCGAAAAAGCCGCCCCGGCCAAGGCGCCGTCGCTGACGGCCTATCTGGCAACAGCATTGTCGCGCCAGAATTCGGGTGCGGTGAACAAAACGCCACTGGTCGCCCCCGAACTGTTGCGCGACTGGGCGATGGACCTGTGTGAAAAGGCGCAGCTTTTCCAAAGCAAGAAAAAGGTCTTTGGCGTTCTGACGCCCGATGATTTCACGGTCGTCGATGGCAAACGGCTGGAATTGCGGCTGGATTTCAAACCCGCAGATCTGTCAGCCAAGGTCGACGGCGCACAGGTGCCCGCGCAGCACAAACATTACATCGCACCGGAATTGCTTGCCGCCGACGTGCCGCTGTCGGCATCATCCGATGTCTATACCATTGCCGCGATCCTGTTTGCCTGCCTTACAGGCCGCGCGCCCGATCCCTTGGCACAGCGCAAGATACCGGCGGCAATGTTCGGCCCCAAACCGGTCTTTGACGCCATCGAAGCGGCGCTAAGCCAGCGTCCCGCGCAGCGTCCGGCCCTGGATGAGTTTGCGCGCCGGGCCACCAACCTGCGGTCACGCGAACAGCCGCGCGCGGAACAGGCCAAGGCCGATCCGGCCCCAAAAGCCGCGCCAAAACCCCGCCCCGATACGCCCAAGGCTGCACCGAAAGACGACGCCAAACGCCCCGCCGAGGCCGCGCATCCCAGCGGCGCCTTGTCGTGGATCACGCTGGTGATGACAGGGGCGCTGATCCCGCTGGCGGCGGCGTCTGTGTCCAATGTATTCACCTTTGGCGATCCTCTGTATTCCTTTGAAACCTTGCGGTTTTTTCTGGGCGACAAGCTGGACGTAGACCGCGATGTGCCGTGGTATGCGCTGGCCTTGCTGGCGCTGTGCGGTGTGGTCTTTGCCCTGATCGTCCGTCAGGCCCGCAAGGTAAGGCCGGTGCCCGAACGGCGCTGGCTGCCTGTCGCCTCGGCCTTTCTCGTGGGGTTCCAGATCCTGCCCTTACTGCTGGCAGAACAGGTCTATACCGAAGCCCCGTCAAACCACGAGCTTTTGCTAAGTGTCGGGATTGGCGTCGCTTTTGCCTGTGTCGCTTTCTTTCTCTTTCGCCCGAAACCCGCGACCTGACAGGGGCCGCTTGCCAATTCCCTTAGAACCCAATTCAAAAGGACAGACAGATGGAAAAAAAACAGTTTTACCGCTCGTCGGACCTGCCTGATGCCGAAGGCAGCGCGTCCAAGAAAACACGACCCTTGGGCGACAACGCCGGGCGCGGTGCCGCGACCACCCCCGCCGCCGAGGCGCGTATGACGCCCGAACCGGACGCGCCCGCGCGCAAAAGCCCGCCCAAAACGCGCCCCCTGGGTCATGGTGGCAGCCGCGCCGAAGCCGCCCCTACAATGGACGCCGACGACGACAGCCTGCCGGTGGTCGGATGGCTGGTGGTCTACAAGGGCCCCGGTCGCGGCAAGGCGGTGCAACTGGTCAACGGCATGAATTCCATCGGGCGCGGTGAAGATCAGGCGGTGCAGGTGGATTTTGGCGACGAAAGCATTTCGCGCGGCACCCATGCCTTTGTGATCTACGACGATGAAGAGCGCAATTTCCACGTCAGCCACGGCGGCAAACAGAACCTTGTGCGCCTGAACGGCAAACCGGTGCTGAATTCGGAGCCGCTGGCCAATGGTGACAACATCCGTCTGGGGGCCACGACCATGCGGTTCTGCGCGCTGTGCGGACCGGATTTCGACTGGTCCGACGCATGAGCAAGGCGCGGTTTCATTACGACACGGCCTTTGCGCTGTCACTGGGCGGGCGGGATTATCAGGAAGACTGCCTGCTGTCCGCCTTTGGCGGCGGTGCGGCACAGGGCTTTGCCGTTCTGGCCGATGGCATGGGCGGGCAGGCGGCGGGGGAGGTGGCGTCGCAACTGGTGGCCTACGAGGTCGCGTTCGATCTGCAAAACCGTCTGCGTGACGGGCCGGGGGCCGAGAACGGCCTGCCAGCCAGCCTGCGTGACATGGCGGACCGTGCCAATGACACCATCGCCGACAACGTCGAACACTACCCCGATCGCGAGGGCATGGGGGCCACATTGCTGGCCACCGTCTTGTTCCAGAACCGGCTGTATTGGGTATCTGTGGGGGACAGCCCGCTGTACCTCTACCGGGACGGCGCGCTGCGCCAGATCAACGAAGATCACTCCATGGCCCCGATCATCGCCAAGATGGTCGAGGACGGCGAGCTTGATCCGCAGGCGGCGCTGAACCATCCCAACCGCAATGCGCTGACTTCGGTGCTGATGGGCGGCAAGGTCAAGCTGAAGAACGCGCCCGAGGCGGCCACCGAACTGCACCCGGGCGACGTGGTGATCGCGGCCAGCGACGGGCTGCAATTCCTGTCCGACGCGATGATCGCCGAGGTGCTGGCAGGGCAGGCGGGTGCCTCGTCCCAAGACATTTGCAGCGGGCTGCTGCAAACGCTTGAGGCGCTGGAAGACCCCGATCAGGACAACATCGCCATTCTGGTGCTGCAACTGGCCCGCCAGGACGGCGCACCGCCGCCGCCGCCGCGCGGACGCCCCCAGCAGATCACCCGCGAACGGCCCAAGGCCGCCGCTGCCGCCGTGCGCAGCGTCGAGACGTTCATGCCCGAACCCGACCCGGAACAGATCAAACAAGCCGCCCCGCAGACCGCAGCGCCTGCGGGGCAGGCCACCCAGTCCAAGCTGCCGCTGGCACTGATCGCCAGCCTTGTTGTCGCGCTGCTGGTGGTGCTGGTGTTGGCATACATCTATATTTTTGGCCGCGCCGCCCCGATGTCGATGCAAATGTCCGAATATCCCGCGATGTCCGAACGGGGCACCGCAAGTGCCGCGCGCACGCCGGACAAACACCTTGGCTATGACCAGAACCGGAGCTTTATCAGTGGCAGATAACATCTTTTCCCGCGCACCTCTGGCGGCGGCGCTGGTCGCTGGCCTTGCCCTGTGCCTGCCTGCGGGCGCCGGTGCGCAAACCGCCCCGCTGGACTGTCGCGCGACCGAGGACGGGGTCCACGATTGCACCCTGTATTTTCCGGGCGGCACCGACATCACCGACACCACGCTGACCCTGTCTGACGGCACGCAGGTCGACCACAGCTTCACCGCCGAGCCGACCGAGCTGCAAGCGCCCGACGCCGACACGCCGCGCGTGCTTTATCTGGCCTTTGACACGTCGAACCCGGCGCGCGCCGCGATCCTGCGCCAGTCGCTGGACAGTGCGTGGGCGCTGGTCGAACAGGTGCCCGCGGGCACACTTATCGGTCTGGGCACCTTCGACGAGAACTTTGCCGAAGTGCAGGAACCCACAACCGACCGCGACGTGCTGCAACAGGCCATCGCGGGCATTCAGGCCAACGGGCAAACCACCAACCTGTTCGAGGCGACGCTGGACATTCTCAACGCACTTCCCGCCGCACCCGACGGGCGGCGTGACATCGTGCTGTTTTCGGATGGCAACGCCGAGGACACCGCCTTTACCCTGCGGGACGTGTCCGAGCGGGCGCGCAAATCCGGCGTGCGGGTCAATGGGCTGGGCGCTGTACTGCGGGCCAGTGAAACCAAATACACCCAGACGCTGGAACGGATGGCCGAGGAAACCGGCGGGCTGTATTTCGGCACCGCACCCGGCAACGCCAATTTCGACACTGAAAACCTAAGCCGCATCGCCCAACTGGGCGAGGGCGTGGGGGTGGTGAGCTTTGACGCCGGCTTTGTCCGCGAGGGCACGCTGTTGCTGACCACTGCAACGGGGCGCACCCTGCGCTATCAGATTGCACCGGTCGGACCGGACGCGGCCACGCAAGAGGCCGCCGAAACACCACAGCCAGAACCGGCGGTGTCGCTGGTGGACCGCATCCCTGTGGTGGGCTGGATCGTGGGCAGCCTGGTGTTGCTGCTGGTCCTGCTGCTTGGCCTGCGGGGCCGTCGCAAGCCGCCACAGCCCGCGATGCCAGAGCCAGCGCCCACGCCAGAGCCGACCCCTATGCCGGAGCCCGAGGCCGAGCCGATCAAAGTCTTCGGCGCGCTGACCACCGAAAGCGGTGAGGTGCTGTACCTGACCTCGTCCATCTCGACGCTGGGCCGGTCATCGGATGCCGACATCGTGCTTGATGATCCATCTGTGTCACGCCCACATGCGACGATTTCGGTCTCGCGCACCGGGGCCTTGCAGATTGTCGATCTGAATTCGCTGAACGGCGTGAAGGTCAACGGAACGCAAGTCACCTCGGCAGAGATCAAGCCGGGCGACATATTGCAACTGGGCGCGGTCAAGCTGACCCTTGGCTACCCCAACGACTGAGGAGCGACAGATGCGCGGCTGGACCGTCTCCATCACTATCCAAGAGGCCGGGCGGACCGTGCTGTCCGAAACGGCGCTGACCTTGCCCGCGCGCCTGATCCGCGACGGTGACAGCGGTGCCGTGGCGCTGATCGACGGGGCAGGGACCGCGCATCCGCTGGCCCAAAGCCGTTTCGACGTGTCACGCCAGCACATGACCCTAAGCACCGAAGCCGACGGCACCCTGTTGATCGCAGACCAATCCACCAACGGCGTTTTCGTGTCCCAACAGAACAGCGCGCGGCTGATCGGCAAGGGGAACACGATGGCGATACCGGCGCAGTTGCAGGTTGCGCTGGACACGGTGGGGTTTGATATCCGCGTGCAAAGCGTGCCACCGCGCGCGCCGCGTGCCGACAGCAACCTGCACGCCGAAGTCCGCCTTGGCGGCAAACTGCACCGCGTGGCGCTGGACCGCGCACCGTTGGTGGTGGCGCATGGCGCGCTTTCGAACGGCTTTGGCTATGACCGTCACGGCGATCTACAGGGCATCATCGCGGCCCTTGGCAACCGCAGTGCGCTGGTGATCGCGCCGGACGGGGCGGGCCAAATGCACGTCTTCGCCACGGCGGACCTTGGCGTGCGCCTGAACCGTCGCCAGATCGGCCAGAGCCAGCCCGAGCCGGTGGCGCATGGCACCTTGCTGACCTTTCAGGGCGGTCACCTGCACCTGATGAAGGCAGGGGCCGACCGGCAACTGGCCTGCGTCAACGACGCCTGCCTGATGCTGAACGAATACAAGCCCGGACAGAACTGCGTGTATTGCGGCACCCGTCTGGGCGACGCGCACACGCGGTTCATCGGATAGGAACAGAGACGCCCATGCCCCTTTTGCTGACATTCGACGTGATCGAGCTGGACACCGCAGGCCAGCCCAGAGGGCCGGGCGCACCGCTGGAGATTGACGAGACCGGCACGATTTCCTTCGGATCATCCCCCGACCGTGACATCGTGCTTGAGGGCGACCTGATCTCGCGGCACCATTTCGATCTGGATGTCTCGGACAGCCGCGTGATGCTGACCGACCAGAACAGCACCAACGGCACACAGGTCAACACCATGCGCGTGGGGCTGGCCGAACTGGGGCAGGGCGATGTGATCGACATTCCTGGCTGGCGGCTGGTGGTCACGTCGCTGGACTTTGCGACGGCACAGGCCGACGACACGCCTGCACCGGCCCAAGGGTTCCCGCATGATGTCTTTGGCGACGACACGACGGTCGATCCGGCGGGCCTGTACGGTCATGGCTATCCGGTCGAGGAACGCAAGTTCTGCGCTGTCGGTGGCGGGCTGGGGTCGTTTACCTTTGTCGACCATCTGCGGTGCTACGGTGTGTCGGCATCGGACATTGCGGTGATCGGCACCGAAAAGGTCAGCTACGCCACCTATAAACGCTATTGCCGCGACAGCCAGATCCCCGATCACGAGCGGCTGCGGTCCAATTCCCTGTCTACGCCAGACAACATCTGGGGCTTTCCCGGATACGCCAGCCGCGAGGCCTTTGGCGGGTTGTTGCGGGGCCGTCTGGGCGGGTTCAAACGGGTGTTCCAGGTCTTTGGCGAACCGACACTGGCCGAAAGCTATACGCCGCGCGCGGGCGATGTGTTCGACAGCCTGGACCGCGAGGAACGGCGCATCGACTGGCCCGCGATGCACCGCCAGGGACAGGCACGCTGTATCCGCAAGCTGACCGACGGGCGCTATGCCGTCGCCTATACTATGCGCGACCCGGCTGTGGCCGAGGCCGACCGCCGCCGCATCATCATCGCCGACGTGCTGCATCTGGCCACGGGCTATCCCGCCACGCGATTTGTCGATGATTTCCAGAAGTTCATCGTGGAACATCCCGATCACCGCCACATGGTCCACAACGCCTATGCACCGCACGACCAGATCTATGACGCCGCCGAGGCCGCAAATGGCCCGGTCTATGTCGTCGTGCGCGGACGCGGCATTGTCGCCAGCCGCATCATCCAGCGCCTGCACGAGGCGCGCAAACGCAACCCGCAGATCACCATCCTGCATTCGATGCGCTCGAAACTGGACCCGACCAGCGGCGCACGCTTTGGCCGCGCGCGCAGACAGGTGCGCACCAACATCGAGATTCAGCCGTTCAACTGGCCGAAATCCTGCTGGGGCGGCGATTTGCGGTTCGAATACGAACGCGCCGATGCTGCCAAACGCGGTGCCATGCTGACCACGCTGGGCGGCACCACCACGGCCGAGCGCAGCGACTGGATCGGCATCATCGAACGTGGCACGGAAGAGGGGTGGTACAAACCTGTCTACGGCTCGATCCGCGAGATCCTGCCGCATGACGACAGCCCCGACAAAGTCATGATCCGCGTCGAGGGCGAGGGCGGCCACCGCGCCGAGCTGATCGCCGACTATCTGGTGGATTGCACCGGTCTGATCAGCGACATCACGCGGTCCAGTCTGATGAACGACCTGATCGAAACCTACGCGCTGAAACGCAACCACGCCTATGCGCGCAAAGGGGACGGATTTGAAAAACGCGGGCCCACCGGGCTGGACGTGACACCGGATTTCGAAATCGAGGGCCTGCGCAACCAGCGCGGCCGCGTCTATGCCTCGGGGACTGTGACCTCGGGCGGGCCATATCTTGCGGTCGACAGCTTTCTGGGCCTGCAATATTCGGCGTTGCGCAGCACCGACCATCTGGTGACCGAAGGCGCGCATGGGGTGAAAAATCTGGGGCCGCTGCGGTCTGCCGGACAATGGTTGAAATGGTGCAGGGGGGCGAAACCATGATCCCGACGCTTGCGGGGCGCATTCAGACGCGTCTGTTGCTGTTCGTGCTGCTGGGCATTCCGCTGACAGCGCTGTTTTCGTGGCTGTGGCTGCCGCTTTACTGGGACTTGATTTTTTCGTTCCTGCTGACGGTGCTGGCCACGGTCACCGGCTTTGGCCTGCTGATGGATGTGGTCTATATCGGCCTGCAAAAACTGCGTTGGGACCGCGACTGGCCCTTTGCCTATCAGTTCTTCTTTTCCATCGTCGAATTCGCCATCGTCCTGTGGGCCGCGCGCGCCGGTCTGATCCCGTGGCTGCCCGCCGAGGCGCTGGCAGGCACCGACGGGTTGATCATGGCATCGTCGCATTTCGCCACGGTGTTCATCCCGTCCTTCCTTGCGCTGCTGGGACCGATTTCGGTGTTTTTCATCCGCTGGCGGTTCAAGGCGGGCCAGTTGGGCAAGCTTTGATATGGCAGCCTTTATGCGCCTCTGGACGCCCTTGCATCTGGCCGCGCTGGCGATTGCCTATGTCTGGCTGGTGCAGGTGTCGAACCTGACGACCGAGGTCATCAGCGGCCTGTGGTTCTTTTTCCCCGTGGGCATCATGGGCGCAATCATCGCCAACGCCACGGGCACCGGTGGCGGCGTGGTGTTCGTGCCGGTGTTCACCGCACTGGAAAAAGGCGGCATCATGGTGCCGCCTGAACTGCAATCGCTGGCATCCCTTAGCCCACAGGAATCCGTCGGCGTGTCGTTCATGATCCAGTGCTTTGGCATGTCCATCGGCGCGCTGGTCTGGGGCAGGGCGATCTTTGTCAAAGATGCGCTGTCCTGGGACGAAAAGATCGCCCCGCACACGTTGCTGGCGCTGACGGCGGCACCGCTGGCCACCGGCATTCCGGCGCTGCTGCTGACGCAGAATTTTGTCAGCGTCGATGGCAAAAGCCTGATCTTCTACTTCAAGATTTTCTCGCTGTTGCTGGGCGTCACGTTGTTGTTGTTCACATGGGCGCAGCGCAGGCAACCGGCATCACAGCGCAAGCTGCACGTTACACCGGGCGAGTTGTGGGTGCTGCTGGGGCTGGGCCTGATCGGTGGTGCGGTCACAGCGCTGTTTTCGGTGGGCATCGGCGAGTTTCTGGCGATCTTCCTGATCCTGAAGAAATTCCCGACCAAGGTCGCCATCGCGGTCGCGGTCTGGGTATCGGTGGTCTGTGTGATCTGCGGTGTCTGGAACAACCTGCTTTCCGGCCAGGTGCGGATCGAGATTGCTCTGATCGCGATACCGGGGGCGATCATCGGCGGTTTCCTGGCCAAACAGATCGCGCAGGTGCTGGGATCGCTGTGGCTCAAGACGCTTGCGTCGCTGTGGATCATCGCGTCCAGCGTCTATCTGCTGGCCACGTAAGGGGGCGGTTTACGGATCAGCGGGGGCTTGTCAAAGTAGCTTCAATGATACGCATAATCCATATTATGTAATTTATAGAGTGAGCATTATCAGTCTCTTGCCCGATAATGCTCACGTCAATCACGCGATCTGCGCGTCTGCTTCGGCCTGATCCAGAACCTTACCGACTGTGCGATCCCAGGCACCGACACGTGGATTGGTCTTGTCGTCTACCAACGCCCGCTTGACGATCTTGCCGGACACCGTGCGTTCGTACTCGTCGATGTATTTGATGAACCTCGGCGTCTTGAACTTGGCCAGACGTGACGCGCAATGCGCGATGACGGCTTCGGGATCAATCTGGTCCGGTGTCACGCCCTCGCGCGGTCGGATCACCACCATCACCTCTTGTCCGCGCATCTTGTCCGGCACGCCGACGGCTGCGACTTCCCAGACGCCGTCCATCGACACCACAGCGGCCTCAACCTCTTGGGCTGCCACGTTTTCGCCAGCGCGGCGGATCATGTCCTTGATACGGCCCACGATGTAATAGAACCCGTCAGCGTCCTGCCGGAACAGATCACCGGTGCGGAACCAGCGGCCGGAAAATCCTGTCGCGTTGGCATCCGGGCGTTTGTAGTAGCCCCACAGCAACCCACGGCCCGCAATCCAAAGTTCGCCAATCTCGCCTTGTGTCACGTCCTTGCCGGTGTCGTCCACGATCCGTGCCTCGCGGAACGCGGCTGGTATGCCGCATGTGCGTTCATAGGCTTTTGCGCCAGCCTCGGGCGGCACCATCAGACCGCCACCGATTTCGGTCATGCCAAAGCTTTCGCGCGCCACGCAACCAAAGCGGCGTTCGACCTCTTGACGCGCCTCTGAGGTCCAGCCAAAAATCGAGACATATCTGAGGTTTATCTTGCGATCTTCAGGTCCTTCTGGCCAGGCTTTCAAGCCGGGCTGCGGGAAAATGCAATAATGGATATCTTCGTCCACCAACCAGTTGTAAAGATTGCTTAAACTGATCCGCGGCGCGATCTTGGCGGTGCCGTCCAGCACCATCGTCATAATGAACTGCCACATCGGGTCCATGTAGAAAAACGGCGCGTTGATCAGGACGTTTTTCACGTCGCCGCCGCGCCCGCGGAACTTGGCGGCAAGCGAGCCCAGCAAGATCCAGTATTCGTGGCTGAGCATACAGCCCTTGGGAAAGCCCGTGGTGCCCGATGTATACTGCAAATTCAACAAGTCCGTCCGGGAAAGCGTTGAAGTTGCAACATAATTTTCGTCACCCGCATCCAGAAGCGCCTGCCAGCTTTGCGATCCGTCGCGCGGTGTGCCGTGGACGATCACCCGCGCGTCGCTGACCAGCGCGGGGTGCTCTGTCATGGCATCCCAGACCGGCACCGCCGATTGGTCCATGACCAGAAACTGCGCATCCGCATCGGTTAATACGTACATAAGTTCGGTTTCTGTGTACGAAATATTCACCGGGATCATCACCGCCCCGATCCGCGCCAGCGCCCCCCATGTCACCACAAAGGCCGGAACATTGGGCAGCATCACGCCCACATGGGTGCCTTTGCGAATGCCCTGTGCCTCGAACGACGACGCCAGTTTGCGGGTCAGTCGGGCGTATTCGTCATAGGTCATGGTCTGGCCGTCCGCGATCCACTTGGCCAGCAGTTGATCGCCGTTGCGCGCCGCCGCGTCGTCGATCAGCGCGCCAAGTGTTTCGGGATAGGCTGCAGCCTCGGCCTGAACGCGCAGGGCTTGCATGTCGGCCACGCCGTAATCCAGATTGCTGTCCATCGGTGTTATTCCTCGCCCAGCGGCGTGCCGCCGTATTCACCACTGGCCCAGAACGCCGCGCGTTGCAGGCGGTACAGATGCGCAGACAGGCTAAGCGCATCCGCCTTTGGCAAGTCCATCGCTTTTTTCGTCACTTCCATCTCGACGCGCACCGAAATCGGCGGCAGCGCTGCAATCTTTTCGGCCAGTTCGCGGGCACGCGGCAGCACGTCCTCGGCCGGTTTCACTTCGTTATACAATGCGTATTTCAGGCAATCCTCGGCGGGCATCCGTTCGCCCAGCAGCACCATCCAATGCGCCACGGCGGGCGGGACGTGTTTGGCCAGTTGGGTCGAGCCCCCTGCCCCTGCCATGCCATAGGCAATCTCGGGCAGTCCGATGAATGCATGGGGGGCAGCGACGCGAATGTCGGTCAGGTTCAGCATGTAGATCGCGCCCATGCCCAACGCAGGTCCGTTGATCGCACCGACGATCGGCTTGTAGCGTTCCATCTTGCGCAGTTCCCGCTCCCAGCCGGGGCGCAAGTTTGTATCTTCGTCAGTCGAGGGAAAGAAATGTGCCGCCAGCGCGTCCTGCGGCGGCTGCACGCCATTGGGGGTCTTGATGTCGTCACCTGCGCAGAACGCCTTGGTGCCTGCACCGGTCAGGATGCCCACGTGCACCGAACGGTCTGCCATGAACTCTTGCATGATGTCATGCAGTTGCTTGTGCATTTCGGGGGTAAAGGCGTTCACCTTGCCGTTGTCGATGGTGATGGTCGCGACGTGGCCGTCTTTTTCATATCTGATGGTCATTGGGGTCCTCGGGAGTTTGGAATTTCAGGATTAAGGGGCCAGCGTGCGCGCCGCGCGCCGCCGCAGGGTTTCGGCCACGCCCATCGCCAGCGTGGTCACCACGATCAACAGGGTCGACACGGCGGCCACGGTCGGGTTGAAGTCCAGCCGCAGATCGGCCCAGATGCGCATGGGCAGCGTTTCCGAGCCCTTCATCAGGAACTGGGCGATGATCAGCTCGTCGAAGCTGACGAAAAACGCAAAGATCGCAGCCGCCGCAATGGCCGGGATCAGCGGCGGCAAGGTGGCCACGCGAAAGGCGCGCAGCGGTCCGGCGCCCAGCACACGGGCGGCACGGGCAATGGTCGGATCAATCTGGCGGATGGCGGCACTGGTGATCAGCACCACAAAGGGCATCGCCACAGCCGCATGGGCCAGCGCCAGCATCAATTCGTTGTCGGTCAACCCGGTACGGATCGCCAGGATGAACACGCCCAAAGCGATAAAGATATGCGGAATGACAATCGGCAAGGTCGCGCCATAGGTCAGCGGCCCGGCCAGATGTTTGGGAACCGCGTTGATCGCCAGCGCCGCCAGCGTGCCTGCTGTGGTCGAAATCACCATCGACAGCACGGCGACCCGGAACGAAATCAGCGTGGCATCGACCCAGACCGGATCGGTGAAATAGGACTGATACCAGCGCATCGAAAACGCGGTTGGCGGGAAACGCAGCAATTCCGAGTCTGAAAAGGACACCGGCAGGACGATGAGGATCGGAAAGATCAGGTAAACGACCATGGCCCAGAAATAGACGGCCAGCAGCCGCGAGGTTTGCATCACACGCATCGGCTTATCTCCCCACGTTCAGCAGACGCCGGAACGCGAACCGTCCGGTCCAGCGCAACAGCAAAATCATCGCCACGGTCAGCACCAGCAGGACAATCCCGATGGCGGCGGCAAAGCTCCAGTTCAGGTGTTGAACCTGGAATTCGATCAGGTTGGCGATCATCATGTCCTGACGTCCGCCCAGCAGTGCCGGCGTGATAAAGAACCCCATCGACATCATGAACACGATCACCAGACCGGTCAGCGTGCCGTCATAGCTAAGCGGCAGGTACACCCGCGTCAGCGCCTGCCAGCGGCGTGCGCCCAGCACCCGTGCGGCGCGCATCAGGTCCAGGTCAATTTCGGTCATGGCGGAGTAACAGGTGATGATCTGGATCGGCAGCATGATCTGCACCATCGCGGTGATCACCGTGCCCGAGGTATAGAGCATTTGCACAGGCGCCCCTGTCAGGCCCAGCCCGATCATCAGATCGTTGATCAGCCCCTCGCGGCCCAGCACCACGATCCAGGCGAATGTGCGGATCAAAACCGACATCCACATCGGGATCAGGATCAGGAACAGCAGCGCAACCTGACGCTTTTTGGGCTGCAAATTGATAAACATCGCAACGGGATAGCCGACGATTGTGCAGATCACCGCGACGATCAGGGACACCCGCACCGTGCGCCACATCACGTCCACATAGACGCCCCGTTCGACCAGCCGCTGAAAGTGTTCCAGGGTAAACTCGGGGTCGAAGATGCTGGCACGGATCAAATCGAACGTGGGCATCACGATAAACGCGGCCAGCAGCGCAATGGCAGGCAGTAACAACCAGATCAGGGAAAGACGCTTCATGCGATGTGGCCCACGCTTGTAAAGGAAAAGGATCGGGGTCCGACGCGCCACATCAAGGGGCGCGCCGGCAAGGCGCTGGTCAGAACAGCAGCCATTCGTCAAAGCGTTCTTGGATACGGTCGATGTTGGCGGCCCAGAATTCTTCATCGGCCACGAACTGCGCGTCTGCGTTGGCTTTGAACGTTGGCATTTGCGCCGCTTGCTCTTCGGTCATCGTGTCGAACAGACCGGGGGCAAAGTTGGGATACGGCAGGAATTTCACATATTCCGCTTCAAGATCGGGGCGCATGGTGCGCACGCGGATCCATTCATGCGCCATTTCGTAGTTGGGCGCATTCTTGGGGATGCCCACATAGCTGGTGTGCAATGCACCGCCGTTCCACATGATTTCCGCCGGAATCCCGCTTTCTTGCAGCTTGTTCACGCGACCGTTGTAGGTGGTCGAATAGAACACTTCGCCGTCTGACAGCAGTTGCACGGATTGCGCGCCCGAGGTCCACCAGACGGGGATCGCGTCCTTGATCTCGTCCAGTTTGGCAAAGGCACGGTCCAGCCCTTCGTCGGTGCCCAGAACGTCATAGAGTTCGTCCTTGGCCACGCCGTCGGCCAGCAGGGCAAATTCCAGCGTGTATTGTGGCTGACGTTTCAGGGACCGTGGGCCGGGGAAGGTTTCAGTGTCCCAGAAATCGGCCCAGCTTTCCATTTTGCGCCCCTCGGGGGTCTTGTCCAGACGCTGCACCAGAACGGTGGAATAGGCCGCGGCCACGACGCCGAATTCCTTTTTCGCGGCGTCCGGCAGGGTGCCCTCGGGGTCCAACAGCGCATAGTCGATCGGGGCAAGGAACCCGTTCTGCACGCCGGTGGGATAGGCGCTGGCGGATACTTCCATGGCATCATACAGCATGTTGCCTGCCTTCAGCATTGTCTCGACTTCCAGCATGATGTTGCTTTCGGCCGCGACGAACTTGGTGCTCCAGCCGGTCGCTTCGGTGAAGGCCGGCAAAAAGATCTGTTCGGTGGCGTCTTTGACGGCGCCGCCCGATCCGGCGATGGTCAGCACGTTGTCCTGCGCCAGCGCAGGTCCTGTCAGCAGTCCCAGTGCGACCGCCGCGGCGGGCATAAGCTTTAGCTTGTAGGTCATTGTTTATCCTCCGGTTTATGTTGATTTCGTTTCTTGTTTTTGTTGTTATTCGTTTTGCACAGGCACCGCGTCGGCCACGTCAAAGCCCAGGCGCAGCGCATCGCCTGCCTGTTGCAGCCGTGCGCCGTGGCCGCGGTGTTCCTGAAAGGTCAGTGGCGCGCCACCGCTGGTGACGGCCTGGTATTGGACATGGTCGCCCTGAAATACGACGTCGGTCACACGGGCATCAAAGCTGATGGTCGTATCAGCGTCGCCCTGCCCGATCTGGCGGATTTTCTCGGGTCGCACCGACAGCGTGCGCCCGGCGGCGCCGTGGCCGTCCAGAGGCGCCATCTGCGTGCCAAGAGCCGCAATCGACCAACTGGCACCCTGCCCTTGGTCAATCTCGAACAGGTTCGTGCGCCCGATGAACTCGGCCACGTAACGCGTTGACGGACGGTCATAAATATCCTTCGCCGTATCCACTTGGGCGATCTTGCCATCACGCATGACAGCGACGCGGTCGGACAGGGTCAGTGCCTCGCCCTGGTCGTGGGTCACGAATATGATCGTGCAGCCCAGTTGCTGGTGATACCGCTTGATCTCAAGCTGCATTTGTTCGCGCAGCTTCAGATCCAGCGCGCCCAAGGGTTCGTCCATCAGCAGCACCGGCGGTTCGAACACCACGGCGCGGGCAAAGGCGACGCGCTGGCGCTGACCGCCCGACAGCTCGTTGGGCATGCGCTTGCCGAAGTCTTCCAGATGCACCATGGCCAGCGCACCGCGCACCTTGGTCTCAAGCGACGCGCCCCGCTCGCCCCGCAGGCGCAGCGGAAAGGCCACGTTTTCGAAAACGGTCAGGTGCGGAAACAGCGAATAGCTTTGAAACACCATGCCGACGTTGCGCTGTTCGGGTGGCAGTTTCACGACTGACTGCTCTCCGATGCGGACGTCGCCTTCGGTGATCCCGGCAAAGCCTGCAAGGATGTTCAGCGCCGTGGTCTTGCCCGACCCTGACGGGCCCAGAAACGTCATGAACTCGCCCGGCGCGACTGTCAGGTTGAACTGATCCAATGCCACGACGGCACCATACCGTTTTGTGACATTTTCGAAGGTGATCCCAGCTACGGCCATTGCGCGTCCTTTTAAAATTGACATCACTGTCATTTATGACGTTAATGTCAATTATGAACTTGTCAATCACCAATCCGCACTCTCTTGCAGTCAACCCGCCCTTGCCGGATAACAATGCGATGGAAAATGTCGTCTATGTACCGGGGCTGTTGGAAGAACGCGTAAGGCTTGCCCAAAACAAGCCCAAGCGGACCCGCACCCGTTTGATGTTGCTGGCCGCAACTGCTGCCGAGCTTGAGCAATCGGGTTACGAGGCGTTGACGATCAACAACATCGTTGCGCGCGCCGGTCTGGCGCGGGGCACCTTTTATCTGTATTTCCCCAACCGGGCCGAGGCGGCGATTGCCGTGCGCCGCAGTTTCATGGCGATCCTGCGCAAATCGCGCCCGCGCGGCGGCGCCAAGTTGAATGCCTGGCAGGCGATCCACCGGATGAACCAGTTCTATGTCAGCTTTTACGCCCGCAACGCGCGGCTGCTGGCGGGCAATGGTGCGCTGTTTCACGAACGCCCCGATCTGTTGAAAAACCGCGATCAGGTCAACCACCGCTGGGCGGGCATTCTGCTGCGCGACATGGTGCGCCGCGAGGGATTGAACCGGCTGACCCCCGAAGAGGAAAAGCGCCGGATGCTGTCGTTGCGGCTGGTGATCATCATGGCCGACGAGGCGTTGCGCAACGCCTTTATCGACCCGCCGCCCTATCTGTCACAGGTGATCACGTCGCACGAGGATCTTGCCGAAGTGCTGACAACTTTGTGGTATCGGTGTCTGTACGGCAAGGACCCCGACCCCGCAGACAAGACCGCGCAAAGCAACACCTGACCCACAGATCGGACGCCCCGCATCATGCGTATCACCCACCGGCAGCTCGAAGCTTTTGTTCAGTTCATGGAAACCGGCACCGTCACCGCCGCCGCTGACCGGCTGTTCGTGTCGCAACCCGCGATGAGCAAGATGCTGGCGGGGCTTGAGATTGATCTGGCGCTGACCCTGTTCCTGCGCGAGAAAAAGCGTCTGGTTCCCACGGACGAGGCGCAACTGCTGTACAAGGAAGTGCGCCGCCTGTTCGGGTCGCTGGCAGATGTGGAACGCTTTGCGCAGGATCTGCGCGAATTCCGCATGGGCGAGCTGCGGATTATCACCGCGACCTCTATCGGGCACACGCTGATTTCAGAAGCGACCACCGAATTCGCCACCGAATTTCAGGACGTGCACATCAAGATCGACACATCCAGCAACGTAGGCCCGGACGTGCTGCGCCAGAACGTCGATCTTGGCTTCTCCGTCACGCAGTTTCACCACCCTGCCCTGCGCACCGAGGCGCTGTTTCACGCCAGCGCCGTCTGTGTGCTGCCCAAGGGACACCGTTTGTGCGCGCTGGACAAGATCACGCCGCGCGATCTTGAGGGCGAGGAATTCGTATCGTTTACCCGCGACAGCCGGATGCGCCACATCACCGATGCGGTGTTCGAACAGCGTCGCGTGGCGCGCAAGATGCGGCTTGAGGTGTTCACCTCGGCCGAGGCCAACGCGCTGGTCAGCCGGGGCTTGGGTGTGGCGATTGTCGAACCTTTGGGGGTCAGCCGCGGCATCTGGTCGGGTCTGGAAATCCGCCCCTTCGAGCCGCAGCTTGAGTTTACCTTTTCGCTGCTGCGCCCGCAGGATCGCGGCGACGTGGCGCTGGCCAACCGCTTTCTGGACATCCTCAAGGCGCGCATCCGCGATATGGCCGAAGGGTCGCAGGCCGAGTCCGGCACGCTGAATGTCCGGCTGCCGCGCAAGAAAGACTGAGCGTTCTGGCCGGACCATGCCCTGGCGTTATCATCTTAGGCCAATAGGCAATTTCCATGTGCGCCGACGGCACCGCTAGACTGTGCGTCATAAACTCAGGGAGTTCCTTACATGACCATCAATCCAGATATTTCGAAATTCCACGACGAGATGACCGCATGGCGGCGTGATTTTCACGCGCACCCAGAGCTTGGGTATGAAGAACAGCGCACGTCGGACATCGTGGCGGAACGGCTGGAAAGCTGGGGCATCGAGGTGCATCGCGGCATGGCGGGCACGGGCGTGATCGGCGTGCTGCGGCAGGGCAACGATCCGCGCTGTATCGGATTGCGGGCCGAGATGGACGCGCTGCCGATGCAAGAGCAAAACAGCTTTGAACATGCGTCGACCACGCCGGGCAAGATGCACGCCTGCGGTCACGACGGTCACACCACGATTCTGCTGGGGGCCGCCAAATATCTGGCCGAGACACGCAATTTTTCGGGCACCGTGAACTTTATCTTCCAGCCCGCAGAAGAGGCCGGTGCCGGCGCCAAACGCATGGTCGCCGAAGGGTTGTTCGACAAATTCCCCTGCGACACGGTCTGGGCGCTGCACAATGTGCCGCAATTGCCCACAGGTACGGCCATTGCCCGCTCCGGTGCGGTCATGGCCGCCGTTGACGGCATGTCGATCACCATCAAGGGCAAGGGCAGCCACGGCGCGCAGCCGCACAACGGCAATGATCCGATTTCCGTGGGCGTGATGCTGCACACTGCGCTGCAACATCTGTCGACGAAAAACATCAACCCGATCATGCCGAATGTGGTCAACGTCACCCGCTTCAACTCTGGCACAGCGACCAACGTGGTGCCTGCACAGGCCGAATTGCACGCCACCATCCGCACCTTTGACATGGAGGCCCGCGAGACGATCAAACGCCGCGTCGCCGAGATCTGCAAAGGCATGGAAGCGGTCTATAACGTCCAGATTGACCTGAACTATCGCTGGGGCTGTTCGCCCACGATCAACAGCGTCGACGAATCCCTGTCGGCTCAGCGGGTGATCGGGCAGGTTCTGGGCGACGAGAATGTCATCACCGAATTCCCCCCGACCATGGGCGGAGAGGATTTCGCCGGAATGCTGGAAGCGCGGCCGGGCTGCTATATCTTTATCGGCGGCGGCAAGACCGACAACGATCCGCTGCTGCACCATCCCGAATACGACTTTAACGACGCGATCCTGCCCACCGGTGCATCCTATTTCGCGGCATTGGTCGAAGATCAGCTGAAACCGCAGCAGCCCGATTAGCCGTCTCTGTAGACAACCACGACATGCCGCCCCTGTCGGGCGGCATGTTCATGTGAACGGTAGAAATTGATGCACCGGCTTAACGCCAGATCTGATCGACGCGGTCGAACGATCCCATGCGGTGATCTGTGCGCGCCTTTTGCAGATCGCTTTTTGCGACTTTGAAGGACGTGGTGCGCGGCATGTCGGCGATGAATTCAAAGTAGCGGGGCAGCTTGAACGACGCCAACCTTTGAGATGCATATGCAATGATCCGCGCCACCAGGTCGGCGTCAGGGTTTTGCGCGTCTTGCAGCATGACATAGGCCTTTACCTCTTCGCCACGCAGGTCGTCCGGCACCGCGATCAGGGCCACTTCCTCGATGCCGTCAAAATCGCGCAACACGCCTTCGACCTCGCGGCAGGCGATGTTTTCGCCCGAGCGGCGGATCATATCCTTTTTGCGGCCCACGATGTAGTGATAGCCCCGCGCATCGACGCGGAACAGGTCGCCGGTGTGAAACCAGCCGTCTTGCAAAGCTTCGGCTGTGGCTTCGGGGCGGCCCAGATAGCCCTGGAACATGCCCGGACCTTTGATCAGCAGCTCGCCGATCTCGCCTGTTGCGACGGTATTGCCCTGGTCATCGACGATCCTGGTGGTGCGAAACGGCGTGGCGATGCCGCAACTGCCCGAACCGACCATATCTGTGGCCTCCATCGGCATATACAGACCAGACCCGATCTCGGTCATGCCAAAGGCCTCGCGGGCGACCAGCCCATAGCGTTGCTCAAGTGCGGCATGCGCCGATGCGCGCACGCCGTAGATATTGGCGCGCACGATTGGATTGTCGGCATCATGCGCGGCGGGTGGCTGTTTGGTCGCGGCTTCGGGAAAGAGGCAAAAGTTGATCTGATGCTGTGCCAGCCAGCCCGAAAAGCGGCTGGCGCTTTGTTTGCGGCCCACCATCAGCGTGCCGCGCTGGTACAGCGTCATCAAAAGCAGCCACTGAGGGTCCATGTAGCTGAACGGGGTCACCGCCAGGATGCGCCCGAACCGTTGACCGTCGCGCCATGCGTTGTTCATGCCCGTCGTCAGCCAATAGCGGTGCGACAGCATACAGCCCTTGGGCAGCCCCGTGGTGCCCGAAGTGTACTGGATGTTCATCAAATCATCACGGTCGATGTGCGGACGGGGGCAATTCTCCGGGTCAGCCGCGGTAACCTTTGCGTCCCAACTGTTGGCCGCCTTGGACCCGACGAGGGCGATGGCGTCATCGGGCAGCACGCCCGACATCTCGCCCATCAGCGCATCGGTCAGATCTGTGTGGATGATCAAACGAGTGGCGCCCGCGTTTTCGATCGCATAGCGCAGCTCGCGCGGGCTGTAACGGGTGTTTACCGGCACCATGACCGCACCGATCCGCGCCAGCCCCAGCCACGCCAGTGGCATCTGCGGCACGTTGGGCAGCATCACCGCCACCAGATCGCCCTGCCCCACGCCCCACTTGGCCAGCGCAGCACCCACCTGTAACGACTGGGTGCGGACCTGCGCATAGGTCAGCGACGTGCCTTCGTCAAAAAAGTGCCACAAGGTTTGCCCAGCGCTGTCTGCCGTGGCCTGATCCAGAAGATCACCAATGGATGCGGGCATTGCGGCGGCTTCGATCACCTGGCGGCGTTCCATTGGCGTCTGGCTGGGCAGGGTCAGCGGAACCGGCGTCGGCATGGCGGGGTGATCCTTGTGCAGAAGTCAGACCGGTTAAGGTCTTTGTTTCTGTTTACCGACCGGCAGATGCATCCCGCAAATAGCGAATATTCGCAAATTCATAACGAAACTGCATGTTCTGAAAACGGCACGCAGGTTGGCAAGTCGGCGCATCGGGCAGCGGCACGTGTCTTGCCGCAGAAAAACATGCGCCAGAGGAATGAGGTCGCCCGGCAATAGCCCCAGGGGCCAGTGCCGGGCGAGAGAGAGGCCATTATGCCACGGCGAAAGGATCGTCGACCATGGGCCAGTAATTGCTGTTGCGGCGCTTGTAGGGCGATACCGGCCCTTCGAAACGGATTGCAGCGTCGGTTTTGACGTAGAACGTCGCGCTTGCGATGGGGGCGAAGCCTGCATAGAAATGCTGCGTCGATTTGACGACGACGATAGGGGCTTGCGCCGGGTCCAGCCCCAGACCGGTAAAAGCGTCAGGATTGAATGTCTGCGTGCGCACGTCGTTCAGCACCAGAAATACGCCTTCTTGGGTTTCCAGAACCACGCAGTTGCCGCAGCGCATCCGCTGTCCTGCCACCGTGGTTTGCCGGTGGTCGTCCTGAATGGCATGTACCCGCACCTCAAGGTCCAAAGGCGGACCCGAGCGGGGCGAGAATTTGCCACCAATGCGCAGGGTGAGTGTCGCCCCCACGCCCGCGCCGCGCACAATGCCGACCACGACAGGATCGAACATCATGCCGACAATGGCGCCCTTCACCCCTGCCTTTTGCAGGGCCGTGACCATATAGGTGCTGTCGGTGCCGGCCCCCACACCCGCGTTGTCTGCAGTGTCGGCCAGAACCACGCAAGGTTTGCCCGTGGCCAATGCCTTGGCAATGCCTTCGTCCGGTGTCAGGGCGGCGGGCCGTGTCTGGTGGCGCAGGTCCCAGACGCGTTTTTTGAACTCTTGCGCCGTCTGCTTGGCCTTGTCGGCATTGTCATCGGCATAGACCAGCATGTTCGATCCCATCGCCGGAATGTCGCCGTAAGCAAAGCCGTGGCAGAAGCTGATCGACAGGATGCCGTCGTGTCCCTCGGCGTCGAACATAGATTGAACGAAATCCGTCATCGGCGGGGTCGTGGTGTGCCAGACCGACAACATCCGCATCTCGGCGCGGGCGGCGACGGGCTTGATCTCGCCGCGATGGGTGCGCACCAGCAAGTCCCACAGGTCTTCGGCGCGCTCCGACGTGTCGGTGTGCGGGTATTCCTTGTAGCTTACGATCACATCTGCCGCGTCAATCATCCTGTCGGTCAGATGGCAGTGCAGGTCCAACTCGCAGCCGATGATGGCATCGGGCAGCAGCTTGCGGATCTCTTCCAGGATCACCCCTTCGCAATCGTCCTCGCCGTCGGCGATCATCGCGCCGTGCAGGTTCAGCGCGACAATGTCGATCGGTCCGGCCTTGGCCACATCGACAAGCAGTTCGTCGCGCAGCGCCTTCCAGACCTTGGCCAAGGTTACGCCGCCCGGTTGCGCCGCGGCCATCAGCCCCTCGACCACCTCGAACCCTGCGGCTTCGGCGTTCTTGCGCCAGACGTGCAAGGGTGCCGTGAAATGTTCAGGATTACGGGCCGTGGCGTCGCCGTGAAACAGGCCAAGGGATTCATAATCCGCCATCGTGGTGGGAACGGTGGCGAATGTGTTGCTTTCTGTGGCGATGCCACCGATGAAAACGCGGGTCATACGAATAAAGGCTCCAGTCTTTGCGGTGACAGGCGCGCCTTGGTCAGGCCCGCGTCCCCAAGTGTCTGCGGGACGGTATGTCCCAGCAGGATGGCGGCAGCGGCACGTGACAAGGCCGGAGACGATTGCACACCAAAGCCCCCCTGTCCCGCATACCAAAACAATCCCTCGGCCTGCGGATCGAAACCGGCCACGGGGTCCTTGTCGTCAAAGAAACTGCGCAAACCGGCCCAACTGTGTTGGACCCGCTGCACAGGAATATCCAGCCATTGCTGCATTCGGTCGATGGCGATGGCGATGTCCAGTTCCTCGGGAAAAACCTCGCCCGCTTCGGCGGGTGTCTCGTCCGAGGGGCACACCATCAGCGTCTTGCCTTCGGGCTTGATGTAAAAGCTTGCGTCCGCATCCGTGATCAGGGGCCAATGCGCCATGTCACGGCCCGCAGGCACCGGCACCACCGCGATGGTGCGGCGTTTGGGGTGGATGGTCAGCGGCACCGCACCTGCAAGTGCCGCAATTTGGCTGGCAAAGGCGCCGGCGGCGTTGACCACGATGGGTGCCTGGAACGTGCCCGCAGGTGTTTCAACATGCCAGACCCCGCTGCGGCGGGTCATTGCGGTGACGGGATGTTTGGTCAGCAACCGCGCACCCTGCCGCCCTGCGCCCCGCAGAAACCCCTGATGCAGGGCGTCCACGTCTATGTCGCAGGGTTCGTCATCCCACAGGCCCATCACCGCCTTGGATGTCAGGGGCACGTCCTGTGCGATCAACTGCCCGCGGTCCAGCAGGCGCAAAGGGCGCTTTTGTCCCAGCCCGGTGCGATGCGTGCGTGCCAAGGCACCGGCGCCTGCGTCATCGGTCAGCCGCAAGACACCGCGTTTGGACAGCAACGGTGCATCGCTGAACCCATCGGGGGGTGCCGCCAGAAACGCACGGCTGGCCAGACTGGCCGCCTGTATCAGATCCGCACCGGCATAGGGCGTCATGATGGCCGCAGACCGTCCGGTGCTGTGACGCGAAGGGCTGTCCTCTTGCTCCAGCATCAGCACATTGCACGACCCGGCAAGTTGCCACGCCAGCGACGCACCGGCGATGCCTGCGCCGATGATGATAACGTCGGGATGGCTCACAACGTCAGCTCGATCAGCATCGGGCCGGGGGTGCCGAACGCCTCGGACAGTGCCGCGCGCAGGGATGCGGTGTCGGCCACACGGCGGCCCGGCACGCCCATGCCTTCGGCCATCTTGACGAAGTCCAGCGTGGGTCGGTCGATTTCCAGCATATCCTGCATGGTCGCACCGCGATTGCGCGGGGTCAGGTTGCCGACCTCGCCTTGCAGGATGCGGTAGGACCGGTTGGCCAGGATCAGCGTCGTCACGTTCAGGTTTTCACGCGCCTGCGTCCACAAGGCTTGCAGCGAATACATCGCCGAGCCGTCGCCGATGATCGCCAGCACCGGTGCATCAGGGGCCGCCAGCGCAGCGCCCACCGAAACGGGCGCGCCGTAACCGATGGAGCCGCCCATGTTCTGCAACCATTGGTGCGGTGCCGCCGAGGCTGTTGCGTTGAAGATCGGCACGCCATTGGTCACGCATTCATCGACCAGAATCGTCCCCTCGGGCATGTCATGCGCCAGCACGGCACCGATGGCGGCCGCATCCAGCGGACCCTCGGGAATATCGGGACAGGCAGGCGCATCCGGTGCGACATAGGCCGGGGCGTCGCAGGCTTTGGCCAGCGCCGCCAGCCACGCGCCCGTGTCATCCTCGGGGCGGGACAGTTCGACAATGTGGGTATGGGGCGCATAGATCTGGCCACGCTCTTCGGGGTAGCCAAAGAATGCCACGGGGGCCGCGGCACCGGCCAGCACCAGAACCGGCACGTCCTTCAGCCGTTCCCGGGCGACCAGACGGGCAAAGGGCAGCCGTTCGACGGGCGTGCGCCCTGCCCCGCGGTCGGTCACGGGGTTGGCGGTTTGCGCCATCAACGCGGCCCCGGTCTGCGCCGCGATCCGTGCGGCATCCTGTAAGGCTGTGCCGCGCAGTCCGCGGTGGCCCAGAAACAGAATGGCACCGGGGGTTTTCAGTGCGGTCAGCGCGGCACTGATTACGCTGGTGTCGATCTGGACCTTGGGGCGTTCGGCCAGGGGCAGCGGGGTGTCCGGCAGGTCCGCATCCGACCAGGCGGCATCAGCAGGCAGCAACACCGTGGCAATCCCGGGTTTCGCACCGATGCTGTCGGCCACAGCCGCGGCGGTTTCGGCCGCCGCCCCGCGTCCGGGCAGAATGGTGCGGGTCGACACGCTGACCGTGCGAGACAGCGCTTCGATGTCCGAGGTCAGCGGCGCGTCCAGACGCCGGTGCGCGGTGGCGTGATCGCCCACGATGTTCACAATCGGGCTAAGCGCGCGCGCGGCGTTGTGCAGGTTCGACAGACCGTTGGCCAGCCCCGGCCCCAGATGCAGCAGCGTCGCCGCAGGACGCCCCGCAATCCGCGCAAATCCGTCTGCGGCACCGGTCGCCACGTTTTCTTGCAGCACCAGAACAGGGCGCAGACCGGGATGCGCGTCCAGCGCGCCCAGAAAATGCATCTCGGACGTGCCGGGGTTGGCCAGACACAGATCAATCCCCTGATCCTGCAAGGTTCTGACTGTTACTTCTGCGCCGTTCATACCTGTTCTCCTCTGCGTTCGGCTGACGATAGGTCAGCGACGGGCGCACGGAAAATAGTATCTCGCTCTGTTAACATTCTCTTAACTTATGACTGTCAGCACACCTGTAAGAGGCGCTCAGCCCGCCGCCGCTCAAAAGAATATAAATATTGGTTATGTTTAGAGAGCCGGTTTGAATTTTACAGATCACCCCGACTGCTCCGACAGTAGAGGGACAAAAGACAGCGCCGCTATTGCCGCTGCTAAACCCAGGGAGATCACCAGATGAAGACCTTTCTAAGTATTGTCGCAACCAGTGTCTGCGCCGCCATGGCCAGCACAGCCACAGCCGACGTTGTCCATGCCACTTGGGGCGGCGGCGGGGCCATCGCGCTGAAGGACAACGTACAAACCCCATTCACCGAAGAATCCGGTATCGTCGCCACCGTCGCCGAAGTGCCCAACACAGCCGGCGCTGTGCGTTCGCCCACGGCCTCGCAGTACAATGTGGTGACCGTCACCTTCTTCGAAGGCGTGGCCATGGCCGATCTGGACCTGCTGGAAGGGTTCAAGGACGAGGAACTGCCCGGCATCGAAGACCTGCCGCCCGAAATCATCATTCGCAACGAAGAGGGCCTGATTGTCGGCATCCCGTCGTCGTTCAGCTACTATGGCATCGGCTACAATTCGGATCTGGCCAGCGCCGAGGACTTTTCGTCCTGGAAGGATCTGACCGACCCGAAATGGAAGGGCAAGCTGTCCGTCACACGCCCCACCTATGCGGCGTCCTATGACCTGACCATGTTCGCCCACGCCAACGGCGGTGACGCAGAAAACATCGAACCGGGTGTCGAAATCCTGTCCGGTCTGGTGAAAAACGCGCTGACGACCTACACGTCGCTGGCCCATATCAACACGCTGATGGGCACCGGCGAAGTTGTCGCTGTGCCGATGTATTCCACACGCATCTGGCAGTTGCGCAAACAGGGTCAGACCAATCTGAACATCACGATCCCGAAAGAAGGCGGGCTGATGCTGGCCTATGCTTCGGTCGTGCCCAAAGGGTCGGACAACCGCGAAGAAGTGTTGAAATACCTGCAATATATGATCAAGCCTGAAACCCAGGTGCGCTCGGCCACCGCCACCGGGTCGATCCCCACCAACACCAAGGCAGAGCTGCCCGCAGATTACATTGAATCGCTTGGCCTGCCCTTCGACGAGCTGCTTTCGAAAATGTACAAACCCGACTGGAAGATCATCGTTCAGGACCACGAAGAGCGTGTGAACATGGTCGAACAGATCATGGCCAACTCAGGCAACTAAGCGGCCCTTCAAGCGTCTCCCTGCACCCGGCCTTGACCCCTCTTGGGTCGGGTGCCCCTTTTTTCGGAGTATTCCATGACGACGACACTTAAACAGTCTGTTCGCGACGTTCAAAATGTCACTGGCAGCATCGACATTGCATCCGTCTCGAAATCTTACGGCGATACCGAAGTGCTGTCGAATGTGAACCTGAGCATTCCTGCGGGCAATTTCCTGACGCTGCTGGGGCCATCGGGATGCGGCAAGACCACGCTTTTGCGGTTGATCGCCGGTTTTATCGAGCCGTCCAAGGGCAAGATCGCCATCGACGGGCGCGACATGAACGGCGTGCCCACGCAAAAGCGCCCCATCGGTATGGTGTTTCAGAACCTTGCACTGTTCCCCCACTTTAGCGTGGCGGAAAACGTGGCCTACGGGCTGAAGCTGCGCAAGACGCCGGCGGCAGAGATGCAGAAGCGCGTCGACCGCTTTATTGATCTGGTGGGCCTGAACGGCATGGGTGATCGGCGCATCGCGCAACTGTCGGGCGGTCAGAAACAGCGTGTGGCGCTGGCCCGGTCGTTGGTGTTGGAACCGTCGATCCTGTTGCTGGACGAACCGCTATCGGCGCTGGACATGCAGTTGCGCAAACAGCTTCAGATCGCGTTGAAGGAAATCCAGCGCAAGCTGCAAACCACATTTGTTTTTGTGACCCACGACCAGGAAGAGGCGACGATGATCTCGGACACCGTGGTGGTGATGAGCAACGGCCACGTCCAGCAGGTCGGCGCGCCTCAGGACATTTACGCCAGCCCCGAAACCCTGTTCGTGTCGAAATTCATCGGCGAGTTGAACGAGATCCCTGCCCGTGTGACCAAATCCGGTGCGCAGATGACGGTTCAGACCGCCGCAGGGCAGTTCACCCTGCCCGCCAGCGCCGCACGCGGATTTGCCCCCAAGGACGGCGACGCCGCCGTTATTTGCCTGCGTCCCGAACAGATCAAGGTGCTGCCCGCCAGTGCCACCGGTGCAGGTCAGACCGCGTTGGACGCCACCGTGACCGACCGTCTGGTCATCGGCCCGCTGACGCGCATCAGCCTGCGTGTTGGGGATGCCGACCTGGTGGCCGTCGCAATGACCGACGGGGACGCGTCGAAACTGACAACCGGCAGCGCCTGCGCCGTGACCTTCAACCCCGATCACGCGCGGGTCTTTGCGCCGCTGTCCGATGATCTGGCCTCGGCCTTTGGAGAACACGCATGAACAGCGGAGAGCGCCTGACTTTCACCAAATCCCTGATGCTGTTGCCGATGCTGATCATCCTGGCGATGTTCTTTATCTCGGTCTTTACCCTGTTCAGCAGCGCCTTTGTCGACCGGGGCGGGTTTTCGCTGAAGTATTTCCAACAAATCATCGACCGGCCCGATTATCACGTGGTGTTCTACCGCACGGTGCTGTCGTCGATCACCGTGGCCATCCTGGCGGTGCTGTTTTCCTATCCCATTGCCCTGCTGCTGTGGCGGGCGAACAAATGGCGCAACCTTTTGCTGATCGTGGTGCTGGTGCCGTGGCTGGTCAGCCTTGTGGTGCGCACCTATGGCTGGATTATCCTGCTGGGACCAAAGGGGTTCATCAACGCCTTTCTGGGCTGGCTGGGCGTCGTCGACGAGCCGGTCAAGCTGATGTTCAACGATACCGGTATCATCATCGGGCTGACCCATGTTCTGGTGCCCTTTGCGGTGATTTCGATCCTGTCGTCGCTGCTGTCGATCGAGGAAAACCTGGAAGAAGCCTCGCGCGTGCTGGGTGCGTCAGGGTTTCAGACCTTTCGCAACATCGTCTTGCCGCTGTCGCTGCCGGGCGTGTTTACAGCGTTGATGGTTTTGTATCTGGCGTCGGTCGGTGCCATCGTGACGCCGCTGCTTCTGGGCGGGATCACCGAGAAATTCGTAGGCACGCAGATTTATCAAGAGGTCATGGCGACCTATAACATGAGCAAGGCCGCCGCCTGGTCGATCTGCCTGTTGTCGCTGTCTTTTGTGTCCCTTGTCATCATCAAGATGATCGAACGCCGCGCCCTGCGCGGACAGGAGTAACCCGATGCGAAACATGAGCCCCCTAAGCCGCACACTTGGCATTTTGTTCCTGCTGGCCCTGCCCGCGCCGATCTTTATCGTCTTTGGCGCTTCGTTCAACGGAACGGCCTATATCCAGTTTCCGCCGGAAACCTATTCGTTCCGCTGGTACATCGAAGCGTTCACCGATCCACGCTGGGCGCGGGCGGTGGGCACATCGCTGTGGATCGCGGCCGTGACATCGGTGGTGGTGACAACCATCAGCTTTCTGGCCGCCTATTTCACCCTGCGCTATGCGCCCAGGATCAACACGATGCTGGAACTGGCGATTTTCTCGCCGCTGTTTTTCCCGCACGCCTGTATGGGCGTGGCGGCGGTGGCGCTGATGGCCAAGCTGGGGATCGTCGGCACGCCCGGTGCGATCATCCTGGCGCACGTGATCGTCACGGTGCCGTTTTCCTATCGGCCTGTGCATGTGGCATTGCGGTCTGTGGACCCCGACCTGATCCGCGCCGCCGAAGTCATGGGCGCATCCGAGCTGCGCGCGCTCAAGGACATTATCCTGCCGATTTGCCGGTCGGGCATCCTGACGTCGTTGCTGTTCACCGGCATTATCTCTTTCGACGAGGTGACGGTGACCATGTTCCTGATCGGACCACAGATCACGACGCTGCCGGTGCAGATCTTTACCTTTATCCAGGACGACGCATCGCCGGTGCTGGCCGCGATCTCGACCATATCGGTGATCATCACCTTCCTTGCCATTCTGCTGCTGGAGCGGGTTGCGGGATTGACCTTCTTTGTCCAGCGTTCGGGGAGCTGACCCTTGCCACCCGAACGCAGAACCCTGCCGCCCCCGCCCGGAACCCGGTCGGTTGAGGACATCGCCTTTGGCCCGCACGCGCGGCAGGCCATCGACCTGCATCTGCCCGCCTCGGGCGAGATCAAGGGCGTGGTGGCCAACATTCACGGCGGAAGCTGGCAGTGGCTGGATCGCAAGGTGATGGCGTTCTGGAATGTGCTGGACCACGGTTGGGCGGTGGTTGGCATGGGCTACCGCATGTCAGACCACGCGCCCTTTCCGGCGCAGATTTGCGACATCAATGCGGGGTTGGCGAAACTGGCCCAGATCGCACCGGACTATGGGCTGCCGATGGACCGCGTGGCCATCATGGGGTTGTCCGCAGGCGGGCATCTGGCGGCGCTGGCCGGGCTGGCACGGGACCAGCCGGGGTTCGGGCCGTCGCATGGGATCGACATCAAGGGCGTGATCGATATCTATGGCCCGTCCGACCTGATTTCGCTGGACTGGCAATGGCAACGCGACCCGACACGACCGCCGTCGGCTGTGACCAAGCTGCTGGGCGCGTCGGTCACGGCTGATCCGCACCACGCCTATCGGGCCAGCCCCGTGGCCCATGTGACCGACAGGCCGGTGATGCCGTTCCTGTTTGTGCACGGAGACGAGGACGCGGTTGTGCCGCTGTCGCACAGCCTGGTGCTGCACGCGCAACTGACCGCCAATGGCACCGAAAGCCAGCTTAAGGTGATCCCCGGCGGCGGACATGCCACACCTGACATGCACGCCCCGCCGGTTCAGACCCTGATCGCGGATTTCCTTAAAAAAGTGCTTCAGCCCAACGCATAGCCGGCACCGCGCACGGTGCGCACCGGATCGGTTCCGCCGGTCAGCGTCAACGCCTTGCGCAGACGCCCGATGTGCACGTCAACGGTGCGGGTGTCGACATAGATGTCGCGCCCCCAGACCCGGTCCAGCAGGCTTTCACGGCTCCAGACACGGCCGGGTTTTTCCATGAAGGTGCTGAGCAGGCGAAACTCGGTCGGGCCCAGCTTGACCTCGGATGTGCCACGGGTGACGCGGTGGCGTTCTGCGTCCAGGATGATGTCTTCGTAATGCAATTGCACGCCCACGGTTGCAGGGCGCACCCGGCGCAACTGGCTGCGGACGCGGGCCATCAGTTCGATCATCGAATAGGGTTTGACCACATAGTCGTCGGCCCCCGTCTCCAACCCGCGCACCTTGTCCACCTCTTCTGAACGGGCAGACAGCATTATCACTGGAATATCACGGGTTTCCGGCTTGATCTTCAAGCGACGGCACACCTCGATCCCGCTGAGGTGCGGCATCATCCAGTCCAGCACGATGATGTCCGGCGATGCCTCGTCGATCATCATCATTGCGTCTTCGCCGTTGCCCGCCGATACCACATCGAAACCTTCGGCAGACAGGTTGTACACCAGAACCTCGCGCTGTGCGGGTTCGTCCTCGACCACAAGCACACGTGGTTGATCTGCTGACATGGTCCGGCCCCTTTACAGCGGTTGAACCGACGTGGTGTCGGCTTTGGATCGGTTTTCATCAGCGTGTACGCCGCTGACCAGATACACGGTCTGTTCGGCAATCGACGTCACATGATCGCCCATGCGTTCGACGTTCTTGGCGATGAAATGCAGGTGCATACAGGCGGTGATGTTGCGCGGGTCTTCCATCATGAAGGTCAGGAATTCGCGGAACAGCGCGTTGTACATCTGGTCGACTTCCATATCGCGGTCGATCACGTCCTGCGCCAGTTCGGCGTCGCGGTTTACGTAGGCGTCCAGCGCGTCTTTCAGCATCCGCTCGACCTCGCGGGCCATGCGGCGCAGCGCACCGGCGCTGTCGCTGACGGGCGACAACTGGGCCAGAACGCCGGTGCGCTTGGCCATGTTTTTCGCATAGTCGCCAATACGTTCCAGGTTGGCGCTGATCTTGATCACGCTCAGGATCAGACGCAGGTCCACCGCAATCGGCGCGCGCAATGCGATGACACGGGCGGCCTCTTCGTTGATGGTTTCCTCGAGCGCGTCGATTTTCTTGTCGGCCTTGCGGACCGCCTCGGCGCGTTCTTCGTCGCGGGTCTCAAGGCTGATCGCAGCCTCGAGGATTGCTTCTTCTACCAGTCCGCCCATTTTCATGATCTGCGCCTGAATGGTTTCCAGGTCGCGGTCAAAGACGGATGCAATGTGTTGATCTGACGACATTATTATTGCTCCTTAGCCGATCCGGCCAGTGATATAGCTTTCGGTGCGCGGGTCGGTCGGGTTGGTAAAGATTGTGCCCGTCTCGCCGTATTCGACAAGGTTCCCAAGGTGAAAGAACGCGGTTTTCTGGCTGACGCGCGCGGCCTGCTGCATCGAGTGGGTGACGATCACGACCGAATAGTTCTGGCGCAATTCATCAATCAATTCCTCGACTTGCGCGGTGGCAATCGGGTCCAGCGCCGAACAGGGTTCGTCCATCAGCAGCACTTCGGGTTCAGTCGCCACGGCGCGTGCGATGCACAGACGCTGTTGCTGGCCGCCCGACAGGCCGGTGCCGGGGGAATCCAGCCGGTCCTTGACCTCGTTCCAGATGGCGCCACGGCGCAGCGCACGTTCGACGATGTCGTCCAGATCGGCCTTGTTCTTGGCCAGACCGTGAATGCGCGGGCCGTAAGCCACGTTGTCATAGATCGACTTGGGGAACGGGTTTGGTTTTTGGAACACCATGCCCACCTTGGCGCGCAACTGCACCGGATCGACGCGGCTGTCATAGATGTCTTCGCCGTCGATCATGATGTCGCCCTGCACGCGGCATACATCAATTGTGTCGTTCATCCGGTTGATACAACGCAAGAAAGTCGACTTTCCGCAGCCCGATGGCCCGATAAATGCCGTGACGGTTTTGTCTTCAATGTCGACGTTCACGTCCTTGATGGCATGGGTGTCGCCATAATAGACCTGCACGTTGCGCGCACTGATTTTCAGTTTCTGGGTATCCACGGTTCTCTCCGCCATTAGGTCTTTCATTGGTCCAACTTTCCTTTCTTACCAACGCCGCTCAAAGCGTCGCCGCAGGATGACCGCGATTGTGTTCATGGCCAGAAGGAAGACCAGCAGGATGATGATACCACCCCACGCGCGTTCGTAAAACGCCGGGTCCGCCCGTTTGGCCCATTCATAGATTTGCGCCGGCATGGCCGAGTTCGGCGACAGCAGCCCGCTGGCAATCCCGTCCGGTGCGTTCGACGCGATAAAGCCCACCATACCGATCAGCAGCAGCGGCGCGGTTTCCCCCAGCGCCTGTGCCAGACCGATGATCGTGCCGGTCAGGATACCGGGTGCAGCCAGGGGCAGCACGTGGTGGAACACCGATTGCATTTTCGACGCCCCGACCCCCAAAGCCGCATCACGGATCGACGGCGGCACCGCCTTGAGCGAGGCACGGGTCGAGATGATGATCGTGGGCAGCGTCATCAGCGTCAGCACCAGACCACCGACCAGCGGGGCCGATGTGGGCAGGTGCATGTAGTTGATGAACACGGCCAAACCCAGAATACCGAACACGATCGACGGCACCGCGGCCAGGTTCGAGATGTTGACCTCGATAATGTCGGTGATCCAGTTCTTGGGCGCGAATTCTTCCAGATAGATACTGGCCGCGACCCCGATGGGCAGCGCCAGCGCCAGCACCACCAGCATCATGAAAAACGACCCCAGCATCGCCACACCCATGCCCGCGGCCTCGGGCCGTGCGTCGGATGCGTCGGCACCGGTGATAAAGGACAGGTTGAACTTTTTCTTCAGCGTGCCCTGGGCAATCAGTTTGTCCACGAAATCAAGCTGTTCGGCGCTGATGCTTTTGTCGTTGGCGATGCTGTCACGGGTGACACGCCCCTTCATGTAACCGTCAACACGGCTCGAGGCGAGGAAGCTGAACGTCACCTGTTGGCCAACCTTGTCGGGGTTCGCCAGCACATAATCGCGCAGTTGCGCAGGCGCGCCTTTGGACAGGATGTCGGCCATGTCACCGGCCGAGATTTGCCCGTTCATGCCGGTCTTTTCGACCATGTCGGCCATCGCCGATTTCAGCAGCGGCGCATACCCGAAGGTCGAAACCTTTTTCATCTCTTCGATGTCGCGGTTGCCGTTCTTGTCCAGCTTTTCCTCGATCAGCGCCACGTCCAGCGTGACAAAGGTCTGGGTGAACGCGCCGGTGCCGCGACTGATGATATTGACCAGCAAGATCGCCAGCATCAGCAGGCCCACGGCAATCGCCGCGATGCCGTAGATCTTGAACCGGGCCTCGGCGGCGTTGCGTTTGCGGGTGCGTGCGTCGGGCTGCAACAGCGTGCTTGGAACGTGCGGGGTGTCGGATGTCATGTCAGTCATCAGTCATACTGCTCGCGGTATTTGCGCACGATATAAAGTGCGATCACATTAAGGCCCAAGGTCAGGACAAACAGCGTCAGACCCAGGGCAAAGGCCACCAGCGTCTCGGGGCTGGCAAAGTTGGTGTCACCCGTCAACTGGCTGACGATACGGGTGGTGATGGTTGTCATCGCCTCAAGCGGGTTGCCCGAAATCTTGGCAATGGCCCCTGCCCCCAGCACCACGATCATGGTCTCGCCAATGGCGCGGCTTGCGGCCAGCAGGATGGCCCCCATGATGCCCGGCAAGGCGGCGGGGATCACCACCTGACGGATGGTTTCGGAATGGGTGGCCCCCAAGCCCAGCGAGCCGTCGCGCATGGACTGGGGCACCGCGTTGATGATGTCGTCGGACAGCGAGCTGACAAAGGGGATCAGCATGATGCCCATCACCAGACCGGCGGTCAGCACGGATGTCGCGCCGCTCATCCATTCGACACCCAACAGGCCGTCTTCACCGCGGCCAAAGATGTTGACCAGCGCCGGGCCGACCGTCAGCAGGGCAAACAGACCATAGACGATTGTCGGGATGCCGGCGAGGATTTCCAGCAACGGCTTGGCCGCGCTGCGCACCTTGGGGCCTGCGTATTCGCTAAGGTAGATGGCCGAGAACAACCCGATGGGCACCGCCACCAAAAGGGCGATGATCGAGATATACAGCGTGCCCCACAGCAGCGGCAGGATCGACAGGTCGCTGTCGCCGCGAAAGTTCGGGGCCCAGGTGCTGCCGAAGAAAAAGTCGGTCCAGGAATGCAGGCGAAAGAAGTTGATCGATTCAAACAGCATCGACAACACGATGCCGACGGTGGTCAGGATCGCCAGGCTGGCCGACAGGATCAGCAGCGCCAGAATGCCCTTTTCCACCACGTTGCGGGCGCGGAAATCGGCATTGGTCACCCGCAGCGAAAACACAAATCCCGCCAGCGCGATCACGGTCACCAATGCGACCATCCAGAAGCGGCCCGTGGACGACTGTGCGCGGTACATCTGGGCGGCGTCCAGAACCGGCTGTTCTACAGCCGATCCCAGCGCCACACCTTCGGCGGCCAAAGTGGCCCGCAGGTCTGTGGCTCCAGCGTCCAGCGTGGTGACTTGCTCGGCGTCCATGACGCCGCGTTGCACGATCACGTCCAGGCCATCGGCCAGACGGCGCACATCGCTCATCACCAGCCCGCGCGACGATCCTTCGGGGATCGCGCTTTCGGGGATTGTTTTGAAGACGGCGCTTTCGATCATCATCGGTTGCGCCAAAAGCCAGATGACCAGCACGCCCAGGGCGGGCACTGCGGTCATCATCGCGGCGTTCCAGCCGTAATAGTTTGGCAATGAATGAAGGTTGCGGCGGTCGCCGCCCCCGGATGCCATCGCGCGGCTGCGGGCCATGTAAAAGCCCAGGGCCGCCAGACCCAGCACCACGATGACCATCAGGAACGCAGCGTTGCCACCCAAAAGACCATTGATTAGATCGGACATTCTTTATCCCCCGGCGGGTGGCTTGCGCGCACCCAAGTCGTCATTTGCCTTGATGGGTCTCAAGACGGAAGTGATGAAAGGCGGCGCTGAAACCGCGCGCCGCCTTTCGGGTCGATCAGCCCGTGGCTTAGGACGCGCCGCCCATGACGACTTCGTCCGCGACAACAGCTTGGGTTTTCGCCAGCTCAGGGTCAGCCACCAGACCGTAGTCGGCCAGCGGGCCGTCGGGGCCTGCGATCTCGTCAGCGACGAAGAACTCGGCGTATTCCTTCAGGCCGGGGATCACGCCGATGTGCGCTTTCTTGACGTAGAAGAACAGCGGACGCGACACGGGGTATTCGCCGGTCGAGATGCTTTCGGTCGAAGGTGTCACACCCGACATGGTGGCCACTTGCAGCTTGTCGGTGTTGTTTTCGTAGAAGGCCAGACCGAACACGCCAATGCCGTCCGCGTTGCTTTCGATGCGGGCCAGAGTTTCGGTATAGTCGCCGTCGATGTCGACCGACTTGCCGTCTGTGCGCAGAGCGATACAGGCTTTTTCAGCCGCTTTCTTGTCGTCGCCGTTGGCCGCTTTGAACGCTTCGAAGTCACCGGTTTCTTCGCAACCTGCGAGGATCACTTTTTCTTCGAACACTTCACGTGTGCCGTGCTTGGTGCCGGGCACAAACGCCTGGATCGGCTGGGCGGGGAACGCGGGGTTCACCTGGTCCCATGTGGTGTAGGGGTTGGCGACAACTTCACCGTCGACGACAACCTTGTCGGACAGGGCTTTGTACCAGTCAGTGGGTGTGAATTCGAATGTGTTGCCGTTGATGTCGCTTGCGAACACGATGCCATCATAGCCGATTTGAACTTCGATGATGTCGGTCACGCCGTTGGCGGCACAGGCTTCGACTTCGCTGTCCTTGATTTTGCGCGATGCGTTTGCAACGTCGATCGTGTTTTCGCCAACGCCTTCGCAGAAGCGTTTCAGGCCAGCCGACGAGCCGCCGGATTCAACAACGGGTGTCGGGAAATCAAAGTTTTCGCCAAACGCTTCGGCCACGATCGAGGCATAGGGCAGAACGGTCGACGAGCCGGCCACTTGAACCTGGTCACGGGCAGCAGCGGCGCCGGCAGCGACAGCCGCGATGGCGAAAGTGGATGTTGCGAGTTTTACAAAGGACATTACAGTCTCCTGTTTGCGTAAGTTTTAGTCATGGAGCACCCCCATTGGCGTCCTTGCCGCCGACCTAAGCCCCGGACGCTATGCTTTTGTGACAGTTGCGTAACAGTTTTATGACAACCGGCGGGAATGGGGGAAATCGGGGCGTTTTTTGTAACGAAACGGAGTTTGGTTTGGAACATTGCAGGGCCACGCCCCGATCCGTCCTCGAACCGCGTCACTTGGCGGCGATGACGGGCGGCAAGACGTGGATTGCCGTCAGACGCTGGTGTCTTTTGCAGCGTTGTCTTCTGGTGACAGCAATGGCAGTGCAACCTGCACCGTTGTCCCCTGCCCCAGCACGCTGTCGATCCGCAACCGGCCCCTGTGGCGGCTGACGATGTGCTTGACGATGGCCAGCCCCAGGCCGGTGCCGCCCAATTCGCGGCTGCGGTGATTGTCCGCACGGTAGAACCGTTCGGTCAGGCGCGGCAGGTGAATGGGGTCGATGCCGGGCCCATCGTCCACAACTTCGATCGTCGCACCGGGGCCGCGCAAGGGGCGCAGATAGTCGTGCACGACCAGCCGCAGCGTGACCTTGCCGTCCTTGCCACCATATTTGATCGCGTTCTCGATCAGGTTGCTGACCACCTGCACCAATTGGTCGCGGTCGGCAGCAACCATCACCGCATCGTCGCCCAGTTCTGCCGTCAGCGTCACGCCTGATTCTCCGGCCAGCGGTGCCATCAGCGGCATCACCGACGACAGACATTCGCGCAGGTTCACCTGTGCCGTGGGCCGCACGCGTTCGTCGCCTTCGACGCGGCTGAGCGACAGCAGGTCGCCCACCAGCCGGTTCATCCGCTCGGCCTGGTCCTGCATGATCCCCAGGAACCGCGCCTGTGCGGCCGGATCGTTGCGCGCAGGACCACGAAGCGTTTCGATAAACCCCATCAGCGCGGTCAGCGGTGTGCGCAATTCGTGGCTGACGTTGGCCACGAAATCGCGACGCATCTGGCCTGCCGCCTGAAGCTGTGTGACATCCTCGAAGGTCAGCAGAACCATCGGCGCGTCGTCATCGACCACCACCTGTGCCACGTGCACCGAAAACGTGCTGTGCTGCGATCCGTCGTTGGTCAGATAGGGCGCGGTGCGGGGCTTGCCCTGGCGCAGGCACGCCTCGACCGCGTCCAGCAAGGCAGGCTGGCGCAGCATGGTGACATAGGGGCGCCCCTCGATCCGCTGACCAATCAGATTGCGCGCGGCGGCGTTTGCGCCGACGATGACCTCTGACTGGTTCACCACCAGCCCCGGCATCGGCAGCGCCTCGAGCATGGCGCGGATCGCGTGGTCCTGGGGCATTTGCCCTAGGCCCGCACGGCGGCGGCGACAGCGCGTTCAAAGACGGCGACCAGCGCATCGGGGTCTTCCAGACCCACGGACACGCGAAAGAACCCCTCGGACATGCCAAGGGCCTCGCGCCGCTCTGCCGTCAGCGCACGGTGCGAGGACGAGGCAGGATGCGACAGCGTGGTGCCCACGTCGCCCAGGGTCGGCGCAAAGCTCAGACCTTCGGCGGCGGTGGTGAACGCATTGGCGGCGTCGCGGCCGCCGTCCAGCTCGAAGCTGACCATATTGCACCAGCGCCCTTGCAGCAGGTCGGCGGCGCGGGCGTGGTCGGGGTGGTCGGTGCGCGCAGGGTAGATCACACGCTTGACCCCGCCAAAGCCCGCCAAAGCGTCGGCCAGTTTCATCGCCGTAGACTGGCAGCGTTCAAACCGCAGCTCGAAACTGAGCATACCGCGTTCCGCCAGCCAGCAGTCAAACGGGCTGGGTGTCATGCCCGCGGTCACGGTGAACACCCGCAGCCGCGTGTTGATCGCCGCATCGCGCGCCGCGACATAGCCCAGCATCACGTCGGAATGGCCCGCCAGCAGCTTGGTCACCGAATGGATCACGATGTCGGCGCCATGTTCAAACGGCTGATAGGCGCGCGGCGTGGTGAACGTGTTGTCGACCACCAGCAGCACGCCCGCGTCCTTGGCCAACTGGGCCAGCCCCACCATATCGGCCACGCGTAGCGTCGGGTTCGACACCACCTCGACCAGGATCATCCGGGTTTCGGGGCGCAGGGCGGCGCGCACGGCGTCGACGTCACCGGGATCGGCCAATGTGGTTTCAATGCCCAGACGCGGCAGGTCTTCGGCCATCATCCGCAAAGACCGGCCATAAAGCTGGTTGCCACCGATCACGTGATCGCCGGATTTGAGCAGACCCAGCAACACCGCCGACACCGCCGCCATCCCGCTTGAGGTCACGACACCGGGGTTCGGCGCGTTCTCCATACGGTCCAGCAGGCCCGCGACCACATCGGCGTTGGGGTGCCCTTCGCGGCTGTAGGTATAGCCGTGCAGTTTGCCCTCGTACTGGCTGTCCAGCATGTCGGGGGTGTCGCTGGCATAGACCACCGAGGGCGACAAAGGCGTGACAACCGGGCGCGATGCGCTGCCGGGCAATGGGACGGGACGGATCAGCGATCCTTTTTCGTTGCGCATTTTAGCCGACCTTGGTCATGCCGTCACGGAAACGGCGCATGTTGTCTTGATAATGCAGCGCGCTGGCCTCAAGCCCCTTGATCGCTGCGGCGTCCAGTTCGCGCACCACTTTGCCGGGTGCGCCCATCACCAGTGACCCGTCGGGGATCACCTTGCCTTCGGTGATCAGCGCGCCTGCCCCGATCAGGCAGTTGTTGCCGATCTTGGCACCGTTCAGGATGGTGGCCCCCATGCCGATCAGGCTGTTGTTGCCGATGGTGCAGCCATGCAGCATGACCTTGTGACCGATGGTGCAGTTTTCGCCGATGGTCAGCGGATAGCCGCGGTCGATGTGCATCACACAGTTTTCCTGCACGTTGCTGCCGCGACCGATGCGGATTTCCTCGTGGTCGGCGCGGATGGTGACCCCGAACCAGACGCTGCTGCCCTCTTCCATCACGACCTTGCCGATCAGGTTGGCATCATGGGCAACCCATGTGTCGGGATGAATATCGGGGCGATCCGCGCCCAAGGCGAAAATGGTCATAGTTGCTCCTGAAACTCGGATTGAAGTTTGCGCACATGCTCGGTCAGGTTCGGTTGCTGACTGCGCCGCATCCGTGCGACGTCGATGATCTTTTTAAGGCTGTTTTCGGTTTCGTCCAGATCATCATTGACCAGAACGTAATCATAGCCGTCCCAATGGCTGATTTCATCCCAGCACTTTTTCATGCGCTGGTCGATGACCTCTTTGCTGTCCTGTCCGCGTGCCTCAAGCCGGCGGCGCAATTCGGTGATGCTGGGGGGCAGCAGGAACACCGACAGGGTGTGCATCCCCAGCGACGAGTTGCGAATTTGCTGCGCGCCCTGCCAGTCGATGTCAAACAGCACATCGTTGCCCTGTTCGATGGCGGCGCGCACAGGTGCGGTGGGCGAGCCGTAGAAATTGCCGAAAACGTGGGCATGTTCCAGCATCTCGTCGTTGTTCACCATGGTCTTGAATTCGTTTTCAGACACGAAGTGATAATCGAACTTGTCCACTTCGCCCACGCGCGGCGGACGTGTGGTGGCCGAGACGGAAAAGCTGATCGAGGTGTCCCAGGCGCGCAACCGTTTGGCCAGCGTGCTTTTGCCGGCACCCGAAGGCGAAGACAGAATCATCAGCAGGCCCCGGCGGTCGTTCTTGCGGCGGTCGGTTGTCATTGGCGGTTACTCCACATTCTGCACTTGTTCACGCATCTGGTCGATCAGCGCCTTCAGCGCCAGACCCACCCGTGTCAGATCGGTATTTTGTGCTTTCGAGCACAGGGTGTTGGCCTCGCGGTTGAACTCTTGCATCAGGAAATCCAGCTTGCGCCCCACCGGGCCTGCGGCGGTGATCAGATCGCGGGCGGCGGCAACATGGGCGCGCAGACGGTCGATTTCCTCGGTGATGTCCGCCTTGACCGCCAGCAGCGCCAGTTCTTGCGCGATGCGGGCCTCGTCCAGTCCGTCGGCGTTGTCCAGGATGCGGGCCAGTGCGCGGCGCAGGTTTTGTGCGACCTCGTCCTGTCGGGCTTCGGCGATTCCGGCGGCTTGGGTGGTCAGGTCTGCGACCGCGTCCAGTTGGGCGTGCAGCACCTTGGCCAGTGCTGCGCCTTCGCCTGCGCGCATCTGCACGAAATCCTGCACCAACGCGGTCACGTCGGCCACAAGCGCCGCTTTCAGCGGGCCGGTGTCCTGATCGGCGCTGGATTGTTCCAGCACACCGCGCATGACGGCAATATCAGTGGCCTTGGACGGGGCCAGCGACAGGCCAAGGTCCATCGCCTGCGCCTCGATCTCGGTCAGGGCGGCCAGCATGGCGGACAGTTGCGCATCGTTGACCTGTACGGTCACCGCCGCATCTTCGCGGGTGACGCGCACGTTCAGCGTGACATTGCCCCGCGCCACATGCGCCGCCACCTGCCCGCGCAACGCAACTTCCAGCCCGTCGACCCAGTCGGGCGCACGCACGCGGATGTCCAACCCCTTGCCGTTGACGCTGCGCAGCTCGCAGTTCCAGCGGTACGCCCCGCTTTCGCCCGCCGAGGTGGCAAAGGCGGTCATGGAGTGAAGGGCGGGGTTTGGGGCTGTTTTGCTCATGCGACTGCAATACGGCCAATGGGGTGCGGTGGGCAACCCAAACCCGCGCGTCACTGCACCGGCGGAACGCCGCGAAAAGTGAACTCGGGCGGTGGGTCGTTAACCAACTCTTAAGATTTTCGCCCGATGAACGAAGGGTTCGGTTATTAATGGTTTGGTAACGATGCGGCAGACCTGTCTGCGCACATAGGCTTAGGTGGGCACGTAATGGATTTCTTCGACCGGAACCCGCAGAATGTGGTGGCTATGACAGACTTTCAGTCAGATTCCGGCTTTTCCGCCCTGGCGCAGGTCGAGGGCTATTGGGAGGCGTTGCGCCGCACCCGGTTGATGCCGAAGCGGTCCGAGATCGACCCGCGCGGAATCGAAACCGCGCTGGAATATACTTTCATTCTGGAACGTATCGCCCCCGGCATGGCGCGCCTGCGCATTGCAGGCAGCCATCTGGGCGACCTGATGGGCATGGAAGTGCGGGGGATGCCGCTGACAGCGCTGATTTCACCGGATGGCCGGCGGCAGGTTGGCGACGCGCTGGAAGAGGTGTTCCAACGCCCGGCTGTGTGCGAATTTCATCTGAACGCGCCCGCGGGATTTGACAAGCCTGCGCTGGATGCGCGCATGATTCTGCTGCCGTTGAAAAGTGACCTGGGCGATGTCAGCCGTGCCTTGGGCTGTTTCGTCGCGCGCGGCACAATCGGGCGCAAACCGCGGCGGTTCGACATCACGTCGGTCACCACCCGCCCGATCAAAGCCCCCGCGACCACGTCGCTGCGGTCTGATGATACCGCGCCAAAGCAGACGCCGAAACGCGAAAGCGGTATGGCAGAGGATGCAAAGCCGTTTGTCAAAGGGCGGCGGTCGGGCGATGTGCCCTATCTGCGATTGATCAAGACCGACACGAAAACCGACTGACGGAACGCGGATTTCCAGATTGGAAAACCGCAAGGATTCCCCGCAGGGAACCCTTGCGGCAAAAGGTCAGCCGACGTGTTGCTGGCTGGTTTGCGTATTGCGCCGTGCGGTCAGTTCTTCGGCCACAAGGAACGCCAGTTCCAGCGACTGGCTGGCGTTCAGGCGCGGGTCGCAAGCGGTGTGGTAGCGATCTGACAGGTCTTCGTCGCTGACGGCCCGTACACCACCGGTGCATTCGGTCACGTCCTGCCCGGTCATCTCGAAATGCACGCCGCCGGGGATGGTGCCCTCGGCCTGATGCACGCCAAAGAATTCGCGCACCTCGCGCAGAACGCTTTCAAACGGACGGGTTTTGTAGCCCGACGACGACTTGATGGTGTTGCCGTGCATCGCGTCACAGGTCCACAGCACGTTCGCGCCCTCTTCCTGCACCGCCTTGATCAGACGCGGCAGGTGGTCGCCCACGCTGCCCGCGCCAAAGCGCGCGATCAGTGTCAGGCGGCCCGCTTCGTTTTCGGGGTTCAGTTTGGCCATCAGCACCTTCAGGTCGTCGGCGGAGGTCGTCGGGCCGCATTTCAGACCAATCGGGTTTTGCACGCCACGTGCGTATTCCACATGCGCGCCGTCCGGCTGACGGGTGCGGTCACCGATCCAGATCATGTGCCCCGATCCTGCCAGCCATTTGCCCGAAGTCGTATCAATCCGCGTCAGCGCCTCTTCATACTCCAGCAACAGGCTTTCGTGGCTGGTGTAGAACTCAACCGTCGAAAATTCATGCGTGGTTTTCGAGTTGATGCCAGCGGCCCCCATGAAATCAATGGTGTCCTGAATGCGGTTGGCAATCTCGGCGTATTTGGCGGCGTCTTCGCTGTCGGTAAAGCCCAGCGTCCACGAATGAACCCGGTTCATGTCGGCAAAACCACCGGTCGAAAAAGCCCGCAACAGGTTCAGCGTGCCTGCGGCCTGTGTGTAGGCTTGCAGCATTTTCGCCGGATCGGGAATGCGCGCCTCGGGCGTGAAGTCCAGCCCGTTGATGATGTCGCCGCGATAGCTGGGCAACTCGACGCCGTCGATCACCTCGGTGGGGGCACTGCGCGGCTTGGCGAACTGGCCTGCCATACGGCCGACCTTGATCACCGGCACCTTGGCGCCAAAGGTCAGCACCATTGCCATTTGCAGCATCACCTTGAAGGTGTCGCGAATCCCGTCGGCGCTGAACTGCTCAAAGGCTTCGGCGCAATCGCCGCCCTGCAACAGAAACGCCTCGCCCCGGCTGGCGGCCCCAAGATGCGCCTTGAGCCTGCGCGCCTCGCCCGCAAAGACAAGCGGCGGATACTTCGACAACTGGGCGGTAACCGCCTCGAGTGCAGCTGTGTCTGTATAGTCAGGCATCTGGATCCGGGGCTTGTTGCGCCAATCCGATTTCGACCATTCGCTCATAATGTCTCTCCGTGTTCGGGCTGTGGTACAGCCACCCTGTGCAGGGGCTTATACAAAAGCGTGCTATGACTGGCCATACGTCAAATGCGACCTCTTGACGTCGCAGTCCATGCGTGGGCAGAGTTTCCGCCATGGCCTGCAAAGGCCCGATGAATAAGATGTCTGTTCGCAGGGGTCGGGTCTTTGTCGAAACTGAATGAGAAGGACGCAACCATGTCCCAGACGCGCACTGCCGCAACACGGCCCGATCAGTCGGGCAAGCCCCAACGTTACGTTTTTGTTTTGTTGAACAATTTTACGCTGCTGTGTTTTTCGGCTGCGGTGGAAAGCCTGCGTATTGCCAACCGGATGGCGGGCCGCGATCTGTACGAATGGCGCATTATCGGTGAAGGCGGCGACACGGCGGTCTGTTCGGCGGGAACTGCGTTCAAGCTGGACGGCGATCTGGAAGAGCTGACTCGCGATGACACGGTCATGGTCTGTGGCGGCATCGACGTGCAGGACGCCACCAGCAAGCGCTTGTTGGGCTGGCTGCGTCGTGAGGCGCGCAAGGGGCTGCAAATGGGGGGGCTGTGCACCGCCGCCTATTCGCTGGCCCGCGCCGGTCTGCTGGATGGCAAAAAAGCGACGATTCACTGGGAAAATCAGGACAGCTTTGCCGAGGAATTCGAAGAGGTGAACCTGACAAAATCGGTTTTTGTCGTGGATGGTCAACGGATTACGACGGCGGGCGGTACGTCGTCGATCGACCTGATGCTGAAGCTGATTGCCGATGACCACGGCGAGGATATGGCCAATGCGGTGGCCGATCAGTTGATCTATTCGTCGATCCGCACCGATCAGGACACCCAGCGGTTGTCCGTGCCCACCCGCATCGGCGTGCGGCATCCGAAGCTGAGCCAGGTCATCCAGATCATGGAAACCAACGTCGAAGAGCCGATCAGCCCGTCGGTGCTGGCCAAGGATGTGGGCATGTCCACGCGTCAGTTGGAACGGCTGTTCCGGCGCTATCTCAGCCGCTCGCCCAAGCGGTATTATATGGAGCTGCGCCTGCAAAAGGCGCGCAACCTGCTGATGCAGACGGACATGAGCGTGATCAACGTGGCGCTGGCCTGCGGCTTTGCCTCGCCCTCGCATTTCTCGAAATGCTACCGCGCGCATTACGACACGACGCCCTACCGCGAGCGGGGGTCGCACGCGGCACGGGCGGGGCTTTAAGGGGCTGCCCCTAGATCAACGCGCCATCCGGTACAGCGTGCCGTCGGCGACCGCCAGAAACCAGATGCTGCCGTCCGGGGCCGTCTGGATGTCGCGGACGCGGGCTGTCTCGGGGGCTTTGATCTGCTCGACCTCTCGCGCCGTGTCGCCGTCGATCTGCAAGCGGCTGATATAGTTGAATTTCAGCGCACCCACGAACAGATTGCCCTGCCAGTCTGGGAACATCGCGCCGTCATAGAACATTGCCCCCGAGGGGGCGATGGACGGGTCCCAATAGTGCGCGGGTTGCTGCATACCGTCCTTTTCAGTGCCCTGACCAATTCTGGACCCGTTGTAGTTCCGGCCATAGCTGATGACAGGCCAGCCATAGTTGGCCCCCTTGGCGATCAGGTTCACCTCGTCCCCGCCCTTGGCCCCGTGTTCGCTGACCCACAGGCGGCCATCGGCATCCAGTGCTGCTCCTTGCGGGTTGCGGTGGCCGTAGGACCAGATTTCAGGCAGCGCATCCGCCTGCCCCACAAAGGGATTGTCCGCTGGCACAGACCCGTCCCGCATCACCCGCACGACCTTGCCGTTGTGCTGGTTCAGATCCTGGGACAACGCCCCCTGACCCCGCTCGCCCATTGTGACGAACAGCGTGCCATCTGCCGCTTCGACTACACGGCTGCCAAAATGCACGCCGCCGCGGTTTCCGGGCTTCATCTCGAACAGGGTTTTCACATCGCTCAGCGTCAAACCATCCGCAGACAAAGTGCCCGAGGCCAGCGCGGTGCCTGCACCGTTGTCTTGTGGCCTGGCATAGGTCAGCCAGACCGTGCGGCTGTCGGAAAAATCGCGGGGCAAGGTGATGTCCAGCAACCCGCCCTGCCCGCTTGCGGCGACATCCGGCACGCCCGACACTGTGCTGCGGGTGCCGTCGGGACCGATGTGCAAGAGCGTGCCTTGCCGTTCGGTGATCAGGATCGCGCCATCCGGCAGGAACGCAAAAGCCCAAGGCGTGTCCAGGTCAGACACCTGCGCCGAGAAGGTGATGTTCCCTGCGGACGTCTGTTGTGCATGACCTTGCGGCAACGCAACAAAGACACCAAAAATCAAGATCGCACTTAGAATCACGAGATGTCGCATTACCGCACCTTTCACCAGACAGAATAAGTTTCCCGAAAATACAGATAGGTCGAAAATCCTGGTTTTCCAAAGGTGTTGACCAAGAACAATCCCACCTGAAACATCTTTTCTTTTGAGATCGACGTGCTTAGGCTCCGCTCCAGAACGCAAAGTTCCAATAAGGGAGTTACAACATGAAAAAGTTTTTGATGGCCACAGCGGCCACCGCATTGATGACCGGCACGGCCTTTGCCGCGGGGCACGCGAAAGAGGTTAAGATCGGCGTCATCCTCGGCTTTACCGGCCCGCTGGAATCGATCACCCCCGCGATGGGTGCCGGTGCCGAACTGGCAATGGCCGAAGTGTCCGACAGCGGCGCGCTGCTGGACGGTGCCAAGGTTACCTCGATCCGCGGCGACAGCACGTGCATCGACGCCGGTGCCGCCACATCGGCGGCCGAGCGTCTGATCACATCGGACAAGGTGTCGGCCATCATGGGCGCCGACTGTTCGGGTGTGACCGGTGCGATCCTGCAAAACGCAGCGCGTCCCAACGGCATCGTGATGATTTCGCCGTCGGCCACGTCGCCCGGCCTGTCCACCGCGGAAGATGACGGCCTGTTCTTCCGCACGGCCCCGTCGGATGCGCGCCAAGGCGTGATCATGACCGAGATCCTGCAAGATCGCGGCGTCAAAGAGGTCGCGGTGACCTATACCAACAACGACTATGGCAAGGGTCTGGCGGATGCGTTCCAGGCAGCCTTTGAAGAGGCTGGCGGCACGGTCACCATCTCTACATCGCACGAAGACGGCAAGGCCGACTATTCGGCTGAAGTTGGCGCGCTGGCATCCGCTGGCGGTGAAACTCTGGTTGTTGCGGGCTATGTTGACCAAGGCGGTTCGGGCATTGTCCGTTCGTCCATCGACACCGGTGCGTTCGACACCTTCTATTTCCCGGACGGCATGGTTGGTGAAAAGCTGAACGAAAACTTCGGCGCTGAACTGAACGGCTCGTATGGCGCATACCCCGGCACCGACAGCGAAGGCGCTGCCAAGTTCGTGGAACTGGCCAAAGCGGCCGGATTTGACGGCACCGGCGCATTTGCACCCGAAAGCTATGACGCAGCGGCGCTGATCATGCTGGCGATGCAAGCGGCCGACTCGATGGACTCGGCTGATTACAAGGACAAGGTGATGGACGTCGCCAACGCACCGGGCGAGAAAATCTATCCCGGTGAGCTGGCCAAGGCGTTGGAACTGATCAAGAACGGTCAGGATGTCGACTATGAAGGCGCGTCCGCTGTTGAACTGATCGGCCCCGGTGAATCGGCTGGCAACTATCAGGAAATCGAATTCTCTGACGGCAAGTATTCGACCATCAAATACCGCTAAACCGCTTTTGAATGCACGGAACGGCCCGAAGGTATCTTCGGGCCGTTTCAAGTATGAAGCAGGCCCCGCTTAACGAGGGCCGCATACTCACAGGGGATGGAACGCCAATGATCGTCGTCGACGACATTCACAAACATTTCGGCGGATTTCACGCCGTAGACGGGGCCAGCCTGTCGATCCAGCCGGGATCAATCACCGGGCTGATTGGCCCGAATGGCGCCGGAAAAACCACTCTTTTCAATGTGATCGCGGGGGTTCTTAAGCCAACCTCTGGCCGTGTCACGATGAATGGAGAGGACATCACCGGCCTGCCGCCGCACACGCTGTTCCACAAGGGGCTGCTGCGCACGTTCCAGATCGCCCATGAATTTTCGTCGATGACCTGCCGCGAGAACCTGATGATGGTGCCGGGCAACCAGTCGGGCGAAACCCTGTGGAACACGTGGTTCGGCCGCAAACGCATCGCCGACGAGGAACGCGCCCTGCGCGCCAAGGCGGACGAGGTTCTGGAGTTTCTGACGGTGGAACATCTGGCCGATCACAAGGCAGGCCAGATCTCGGGCGGTCAGAAAAAGCTGTTGGAGCTGGGGCGCACCATGATGGTGGACGCCAAGATCGTGTTTCTGGACGAGGTTGGTGCCGGCGTGAACCGCACGCTGCTGAACACCATCGGTGACGCGATCCTGCGCCTGAACCAGGAACGCAATTACACATTCGTCGTGATCGAACACGACATGGATTTCATCGGCAAGATCTGCGACCCCGTGATCTGCATGGCCGAGGGCAAGGTTCTGGCCGAGGGCACGTTGGACGAGATCAAGGCCAACGAGCATGTGATCGAGGCCTATCTGGGCACCGGCCTGAAAAACAAAGAGCAGGTGGGCGCATGAGCAGCAATCCCTATACGGACGGGCGCGGCAACAAGGACGCGTCGATTGCCAACCCCAAGGGCACCGGCACCCTGTCGGCCCACCCCGGCACCGGTGCGGCGATGAACACGCGCAATGCGTTCCTGATCGGTGACAGCATGACGGGCGGCTATGGCAACGGCCCTGACATTCTGCACGACTGCACCGTGGCCGTGGACGCAGGCGAGATTGCCGTGATCGTCGGCCCCAATGGTGCCGGCAAATCCACCGCGATGAAGGCGGTGTTCGGGATGCTGGACGTGCGCCAAGGCTCGGTCCGGCTGGACGGCGAGGATATTACCGACCTCAGCCCGCAGGACCGCGTGGCCAAGGGCATGGGTTTCGTGCCGCAAACCTCGAACATCTTCACCTCGATGACTGTCGAGGAAAACCTGGAAATGGGCGCATTCATCCGCCGCGACGATTTCCGCGATACGATGGCGCAGGTTTATGACCTGTTCCCGATCCTCAAGGAAAAGCGCCGTCAGGCGGCGGGCGAACTGTCGGGCGGTCAACGCCAACAGGTCGCCGTGGGCCGCGCGCTGATGACGCGCCCCAAGGTGCTGATGCTGGACGAACCCACGGCGGGCGTCAGCCCCATCGTCATGGACGAACTGTTCGACCGCATCATCGAGGTCGCCCGCACGGGCATTCCGATCCTGATGGTCGAACAGAACGCGCGTCAGGCGCTGGAGATTGCCGACAAGGGCTATGTTCTGGTGCAGGGCGGCAATGCGTTCACCGGCACCGGCAAGGAATTGTTGGCCGATCCCGAAGTCCGCAAATCGTTCTTGGGGGGCTGAGGATATGTATCACGCTTCAACACCCCGCATCCACAGCCCGCTGGGCACCAACCCGACCGGAGGCTGTGCATAATGGATCTTCTCAACGCCTTTGTGGCGCTTTCCAACTTTGTCCTGATCCCTGCGATTGCCTATGGCAGCCAGCTTGCGCTGGGGGCGCTGGGGGTCACGCTGATCTACGGCATTCTGCGGTTTTCCAACTTTGCCCACGGCGATACGATGGCCTTCGGCACCATGGTGACCATCCTGTTCACGTGGCTGTTCCAAAGCTGGGGCATTTCGCTGGGGCCTGTGCCCACGGCGCTGCTGGCCCTGCCTTTTGGCATTCTGGGCTGTATGGCGCTGCTGCTGTTCACCGACCGCGTGGTGTATAAATTCTACCGCGAACAAAAGGCCAAGCCGGTGATCCTTGTGATCGTGTCGCTGGGCGTGATGTTCATCATGAACGGTCTGGTGCGCTTTATCATTGGCCCCGACGACCAACGCTTTGCCGATGGCGAACGGTTCATCGTGTCCGTGCGCACGTTCAAGGAGATGACCGGGCTTGAGGAAGGGTTGGCGATCAAGACCACCCAAGGGATCACGGTGATCACGGCCGTGATCGTGGTGATTGCCCTGTTCTGGTTCCTGAACCGCACCCGCACCGGCAAATCCATGCGCGCCTATTCCGACAACGAGGATCTGGCGCTGCTGTCGGGGATCAACCCCGAACGTGTGGTGATGATCACATGGCTGATCGTGGCCGCATTGGCCACGGTGGCGGGTGTTCTGTATGGGCTGGACAAGTCGTTCAAACCCTTCACCTATTTCCAACTGCTGCTGCCGATCTTTGCCAGCGCCATCGTTGGCGGTCTGGGCAGTCCGGTTGGGGCCATCGCCGGCGGGTTCACCATCGCCTTTTCCGAGGTCATGGTGACCTATGCGTGGAAAAAGGTGGCAGGCTATGCCCTGCCCGAAAGCCTGGCCCCCGACGGGTTGGCCCAGCTTCTGAGCACCGACTATAAATTCGCCGTCAGCTTTGTGATCTTGCTGATCGTGTTGTTGTTCCGGCCCACCGGACTGTTCGCGGGGAAATCGGTATGAACGAGACAGTTAAAAACACCGCGCTGTTCGCGCTGGTTGCCGTGTTGATTATCGGCACGGGATTTCTGCAAAGCTGGAACTCGGCGTTGTTTATCCTGAACTTTGGTCTGATCAGCGCGATCATGGCTTTGGGCGTCAACCTGCAATGGGGGTTCGCGGGGCTGTTTAACGTGGGCATCATGGGCTTTGTCGCCTTGGGCGGTCTGGCCACGGTTCTGGTGTCCATGCCCCCCACCCCCGAGGCCTGGGCCGCAGGCGGTGGCGGTGTGATCGTGGCGCTGCTGATGGGGGCCGCGACGATTGTGGTGACCGCATTGGTGATCAAACGGATGCCCGCAGGCTGGCTGCGCACGGTTGTGGTTCTGGCCCTGCTGATTGGCGGGTTCTTTGTGTACCGCGCGCTGTTTGACCCGTCGGTCGCACGGATCGAAGCGATTGATCCTGCATCGACCGGCTATCTGGGCGGCCTGAACCCCGGCGGCGCGGCTTGGGGCTGGATGACCTTGGTGGCGTGGCCTGTTGGCGGTTTGCTGGCGGCTGGTGTCGCCTGGGTCATCGGCAAGACCGCCCTTGGACTGCGCAGCGACTATCTGGCCATCGCCACGCTGGGCATCGCCGAGATCATCATTGCCGTGATGAAAAACGAGGACTGGCTGAGCCGTGGCGTGAAGAACGTGATCGGCCTGCCCCGGCCTGCCCCCTACGAGATCGAGCTGCAAAGCGATCCGGCGTTTCTGGAACGGGCTGCAAGTCTGGGGATGGACCCCGTCACCGCTTCCACGATCTGGGTCAAGCTGGTCTATGCGGGTCTGTTCGCAGTGGTTCTGGTGATCCTGTTCGTGCTGGCACAGCGCGCGCTGCACAGCCCGTGGGGCCGTATGATGCGCGCCATCCGCGACAACGAAAACGCCTCCGAAGCCATGGGCAAGGACGTGACCGCGCGGCATTTGCAGGTGTTCATACTGGGCAGTGCGATCTGCGGGATTGCCGGTGCGATGATGACAACGCTGGACGGGCAGTTGACACCGGGCACCTACCAGCCGCTGCGCTTTACCTTTCTGATCTGGGTGATGGTGATTGTCGGCGGGTCAGGCAACAATCTGGGCGCTGTGCTGGGGGGCTTTCTGATCTGGTTCCTGTGGGTTCAGGTTGAACCGATGGGGCTGTTGCTGATGCAACTGATCACATCAGGGATGGCGGAGGGATCGCCGCTGAAGGTGCACCTGATCGAAAGTGCCGCGCATATGCGGTTGCTGACGATGGGGCTGGTGCTGTTGCTGGTGCTGCGGTTCAGCCCGCGCGGGTTGATCCCCGAGCGGTGAGACTGCGCATCCATTGAAATGAAAAAAGGCCCGTGCATCCCGCGCGGGCCTTTTTGGTTTCAAACGGAACGCAAGGGCCACATCATAGCTGGCAAGGCTGTCAACGTCCCTTGAACAACCCGCCCAGGATGCCGCGCACGATGCGGCGGCCTGTGGTGCCGGTCAGTTCCTTCACCACCATCTTGGTCATCTGATCGCCAAAGCTGGTGCTGCTGCGCGTCGCGCGCGAGGTGGACCGGGTCACCCGCGTGCCGGAATAGCGGCGCCCTGCGTTGAAATCGCGCGCGGCGGGTTCTTCTGCGGCTTCGGCTTGTTCTTCCGCCTTGGCCGCTTCGGCGGCTGCCTTGGCCGCACGGTCCCTGAGAATTTCAAAAGCCGATGTGCGGTCCAGCAGCGTGTCATATTTCCCCGCCATGGGCGATGCGGCCATGACCCCTGCCCGTTCGTCCGGCGTGATCGGCCCCAGTTGTGACGACGGCGGACGGATCAGGGTGCGTTCGACAATCCCCGGCACGCCCTTTTTCTGCAACATCGAGGTTACGGCTTCGCCCACGCCGACCTCGCGGATCGCCGTTTCGGTGTCAAAGGCGGGGTTTTCGCGGTAGGTTTCCGCCGCCATGCGCAGTTCCTTGCGGTCCTTGGCGGTAAAGGCGCGCAGGGCGTGCTGAACCCGGTTGCCAAGCTGGCCAAGGATGTCTTCGGGCACATCCGCCGGGTTCTGGGTGATAAAATAGACCCCCACGCCCTTGGACCGGATCAGCCGCGCGACCTGTTCAACCTTGTTGATCAGTGCCTTGGGGGCGTCATCGAACAACAGGTGCGCCTCGTCAAAGAAGAACACCAGCTTGGGTTTGTCGGGGTCGCCGACTTCGGGCAGTTCCTCGAACAGCTCGCTCAGCAGCCACAGCAGGAACGTCGCATAAAGCTTGGGCGAGGCCATCAGTTGATCCGCCGCCAGTATGTTGACCATGCCCCGCCCGTCCGCATCACAGCGCATCAGATCGGACAGCGCCAGGGCCGGTTCGCCAAACAGCTTGGCGCCGCCCTGGTTTTCCAACACCAGCAACCGGCGCTGGATTGCGCCCACTGACGCGGTTGACACGTTGCCATAGCGCAGCGACAGATCCTTGGCGTTCTCGCCGATCCAGACCAGCAGTGCCTGCAAATCCTTCAGATCCAGCAGCGGCAGCCCTTCTTCGTCGGCCAGACGGAAGGCGATGTTCAAAATCCCCTCTTGCGCCTCGCTGAGCTCCAGAAGCTGCGTCAACAGCAGCGGTCCCATTTCAGACACTGTGGTGCGTACGGGATGGCCCTGTTGGCCGAACATATCCCAGAACGTGACCGGAAACGCCGTATAGGAATAATCGGTAAAGCCGATCTTGGCTGCGCGTTCGGTAAAGGGCACGTGCAGCTTCGCCGTTGTGCTGCCCGCCTTGGCCAGACCGGACAAATCCCCTTTGACGTCGGCCATGAACACCGGAACACCAGCGGCAGAGAACCCTTCGGCCAGAATTTGCAGTGTCACCGTCTTGCCGGTGCCGGTGGCCCCCGCAATCAACCCGTGCCGGTTGGCATATTTCAGGCTCAGCCCCTGCTGAACGCCATACTCTGGCCCGCCACCCCCTACAAATACTGCGTCTTCCATCTGTCCGTCCTGTTCCGATGCGGTCTTGCGTCGGGCAAAACCTGTTGTGCCGACCATACAAACTTAACCTTTTAGGGCCATAGTCATTTTCATTCCGCACCGACTTGTCCTTCTGGTGTGGAATACTTCCTCCCTGTCAGACTGGCCGCGCCCTCGGGTGCGGCCTTTTTTGCTGAAATACAGGGCGGTTTTTGGCCCAGCACGGAAAATTTCCTTGTGCTTTTCGGATATTGCGGTCGCAATCGGATTTTCGGTTGACCGCTTCGGTATCATTGCCTAGTCTCCGATCAAAATAAGTCGGCCAGTCCGACGGGGAGACATCATTTGAAAAGAGGGTCCTTGCGGGTCCTCTTTTCTATTTGTGCGGGCAGGCTGTGAAAAACGGCGGGAATTTGCCTGAAACCACCACATTTCAATGCGCTGGCCCCTGACAGGGCTGCATGTGCGTGCTACGTGAATCGCAACGCAATCAAGTCTGGAAGTTAAGATGTCATATTCGATCAAAACACTGATGCTGACAGCCGCGCTGGCAATGACCGCGCCGGTGGCTGTTCTGGCCCAAGACACGTCAACAACGCCCGAGACAACAGCAACCGATGGCGACGCGACAGGCACGCCCAAGGTCGAAACACAATCCGGCACCGCGTCCGAGATTGAATCGCAACTGAGCTTGGGCGCTGATGCCGACGCCGACCCCGAACTGGGCAAACCTTATACTGCCGAAACCGTGGGTGCGTTTGAAATGCGCTGCATCAAGACCGAAGAAGAAAATGACCCCTGCCAGATGTATCAGCTTCTGGATGACGGTCAGGGCGCGCCGGTTGCCGAATTCTCGCTGTTCCGTCTGCCAGAGGGTGGCAAGGCTGTCGCCGGTGCAACAATCGTCGTGCCGCTGGAAACCTCGTTGCCCGCACAGATCAGGCTGGCGGTCGATGGCGGCAAGGCCCGCGCCTATCCTTACGCGTTCTGCAACCCCGTTGGCTGCTATGCCCGCATCGGTCTGGTGGCCGAGGATGTCGCCGCGTTCAAGCGCGGTGCCAAGGCTACGATCACAATCGTCCCTGCCCTTGCACCTGATCAAAAGGTTGAACTGTCGATGTCGCTGGACGGGTTTACTGCAAGCTTCGACAAATCGTCGGTGATTGAACAATAATCCAAACCGCAGTGGTATGAAAAAGGCCGCGTTCCCGATGGGGCGCGGCCTTTTGCTTTGGGCATCGGTGAAGGCTACGCGAATTTGCGCATGGCCAGCACAGCATTCATGCCACCAAAGGCAAAGGCGTTGGACAACACCACATCAACAGATGCATCGCGGGCCTCGTTCGGGACCACGTCCAGCGCACATTCGGGATCGGGTTCTTCATAGCCGATGGTGGGCGCAATGACCCCGTCGCGCAGCGCCATGATGCAGGCCAACAGCTCGACCGCACCTGTGCCGCCGATCAGGTGGCCGTGCATCGATTTGGTCGAGGAAATCATCAGCTTGTCGGCGTGTTGACCGAACACATCCGCCACGGCGGCGCATTCGGTCTTGTCGTTGGCCGCTGTTCCGGTGCCGTGGGCGTTGATGTAGCCCACTTCGCTTGCGTTCAGCCTGGCATCGGCCAGCGCACCCGCCATGGCCCGCGCCGCCCCGTTCTTGGATGGCATGACGATGTCGCTGGCGTCCGAGGACATGGCAAAGCCTGCCACCTCGCACAGGATGTCGGCGCCGCGTTTGCGCGCGTGTTCCAGTTCTTCGAACACGAACACCCCTGCGCCCTCGCCCTGCACCATGCCGTTGCGGTTGGCCGAAAACGGGCGGCACGCATCGCGTGACATCACCCGCAATCCTTCCCACGCCTTTACCCCGCCAAAGCACAGCATGGATTCTGATCCGCCCGTGACCATCGCAGGCGCCATACCGGTGCGCACCATCTGGAACGCCTGCGCCATCGCGTGATTGGACGACGCACAGGCCGTCGACACGGTGAACGACGGCCCCTTGAGATTATATTCAATGCTGACGTGGCTGGCGGCGGCGTTGTTCATCAGCTTGGGCACCACAAAGGGGTGCACGCGGTTCTTGCCCTCTTCGTAGACGCTGCGATAATTCGCATCCCAGGTGCTGACGCCGCCACCCGCCGTGCCCAGCACCACGCCGGATTTTGCCGACAGTTCGCCGCTGAAGGTCAGACCGGACTGGGTGATCGCCTCGTTCGCGGCGGCCAGCGTAAACTGCGTGAACCGGTCATACAGGCTCATCTGTTGGCGGTTGTACAGCCCCTCGGCCTCGAACCCGCGGACTTGCCCGCCGATGCGGATGGCCAGCCGGTCCACGTCCTGAAATTCAAGCTCGCCAATGCCACAGCGCCCTTCGCGCATGGCCGCAAGCGTGTCGGCCACGTTGTGCCCCAGCGCGTTCACGGTGCCTGCGCCCGTGATGACAACCCGTTTCATACGGTGTCCTTTTGCTCCGCCATCAGCTTTTCTATGCCTGCGACAATCGACGCGACGGTCGAAATGTCGAAATCGCTTTCGCTGGGATCGTTGGCGTTGAAGGGTACGGAAATGTCGAATTCTTCCTCGATGGCAAAGATGCTTTCGACCAGCCCCAGGCTGTCGATGCCAAGGCTTTCCAGCGTGCTGTCCATCGTCACATCGGACGGCTCCAGCACAGCCTGTTCAGCGATAATTGCGATAACCTTGTCCTTGACGCTCATATGGTCGTCCCCCACTTGGTCCACGGTTCGCGCAAAGACTTAGTCACTGTTGTCCGACTTTAAAACTGTTTTCTGCAAAGCCGCGACATCGCGGAACAGGCGTGGCAGGCGGCGCAATGCCTTGTAGGTTTCCAGTTGGGTTTCCATCTTGGTCGCGGGATAGCCCAGCATGACGCGGCCCGCCGGAACCGAGGACAGAACCTTGGTGCCGCCGCCGCAAATCACGCGGTCGCCGATGGTCAGATTGTCGCCCACGCCGGTCATCCCGCCAAGGACGACGTTGTTGCCCACCACCGTCGATCCGGCCACGCCGACACCTGCGCACAGCAGCGTGTCGTTGCCGATGACACAGTTGTGGCCGACCTGTACCTGGTTGTCGATCTTGGTGCCGTTGCCGATGCGGGTGGCGCGGATGGTGCCGTTGTCGATGGTCGAATTCGCGCCCAGTTCCACGTCATCCCCGATGATCACAGCCCCCAGCGAATGGATGCGTGCATAGGCCTGCGGCTTGGCGTCGTTGTCTGCGCCCAGCGTGGCGCGGGCCTGTTCGGCGGCAGACACCTCGGGCGTGACAAAGGAAAACCCGTCAGGGCCAACACGCCCGCCCGGCTGCGCGATAAAGCGGTCACCGATCTGGCAATAGGCGCCGATGCTGACCTGTTCGCGCAAGTAAGCCTCTGCCCCCAGCACGGCCTGTGTGCCGATGAAACACTGCGGCCCAATGACCGAGCCCGCGCCGATGCGCGCGCCTGCCATCACCACAGACAGTGGGCCGATGCTGACGTCGTTGCCAATCTCGGCGGTGGGATCAATCACGGCCGTGGGGTGGATGCCGGTGCCGAACCCCTGCCCGCGGTCCATCATCCGCGTCAGCCCCGACATGGCGAAGCGGGGCCGCGCAGGCACGATCGCCGCCTCAAGCCCCAGCGCCTGCCAGTCGGCCCCCTGCCACAGCACGGCGGCACGCGCAGCGCCCTGCGACAGGCTTTCGGCATATTTGGCCGAGGTCGCCATCGCCAGTTGATCGGCGGTGGCCAGTGCAGGTTCGTTCACGCCCGCGATCAAAAGGTCAACGGCGCCAAAGGCCTCCGCCCCCAGCGCCGCTGCAATCTCTTTCACCGTATAAGACATATGCGTACCCCTTTGCGGGGAACACTGTCCCCAGTTGGGGTCCGAATTACCCTTGAACCGCGCGCAAGGCCACCCCTGCCTGTGACAGGGCGTTCCAGATCTTGGCGTCGCGACCATAGACATCGCGGCGGTACTGGGTGTGGCCCTTGGGCGTGGTGAAGGCTGTGCGATAGATCAGGTGCACCGGCACCGGCTGGTCCAGCGTCACCGTCTGCTCGCGGCCTGTGGCCAGTTTCGACTGGAACAACCCCTTGGGGTCGCTCGTCTGTTTGGCCAGCAGCGTATAGGCAAAGTCGAACGGATCGGCCAGCCGCACACACCCATGGCTGAATGCACGGGATTCGCGGGCAAACAGGTTCTTGGACGGCGTGTCGTGCAGGTAGATGTTGTACTGGTTCGGGAACATGAATTTCACCAGACCCAGCGCGTTGCCCTTGCTGGGCGGCTGACGCATTGCAAACGGAAAGGTGCGCGCCGTGTACTGGCTGAAGTTCACCGCGCCACGGTTGACCTTGCGGCCTTTGCTGTCGGTGATCTCGATGTGGCTGACCGCATTGGGATTGCGTTGCAGTGCGGGCAGGTATTCCTTGGTCACGATCGAGCGCGGGACATACCAGCTGGGATTGATGACCATGAATTCCATGACATCCGAAAACTCGGGCGTCGGACGGTCGGAGTTGGTGGCCCCCACAACCGAACGGGTTTCAAAGGTGACCTTGCCGTTGTCGACAACCTTGGCGGTGAAATCGGGGATGTTCACCAGAATATGACGGCGGCCGCGTTCCTGGTTCACCCAGCGTTCACGCTCCATCGCCACGATGATGGATTGCAGACGTTCCTGCACCGAGCGGTTCATTTCAACGATGGTGGTCTGTCCGGCCACACCGTCGGCGGCCAGCCCGTGCGCCAGTTGGAACTGCTGCACCGCTGCGGTCATTTTTGCGTCATAGGACTGTGATGCGGTGCGGTCCAGAAAACCCATCGCCATAAGACGGTTGCGCATGATCACGACAGCATTGCCCGACTGGCCGGGTTTCAGCGACGCCGCGGGCACTTTCTGACCCCAGCCGCCTTTGGCCAGCAAACGTTCCATCCGCAGCTTTTCTTTCATCAACGCGGTGTATTCTTGGGTTTTCGGCGGCAGCGCCTTGAGGAAACCCGAAGGCGAGGATTTGACGAAGTTCACCAGATAGGACGTGCGGTCACGGTAAGGCACCTGACGCACGATGCGGCTGTCGATGCGCGACGGCACCAGAACGCCGGTTTGCACGTCGCGGGAATATTGCAGGAACACGCGGCTCAGCTCGACCTCGACCAGACCCAGATCGCGGGGTGATCTGGCCGCCTTCATCTTGGCCATCAGGCTTTGGGGGTCATAGCGCGACACCGGCAGACCGTGGTCGCCTGCGTTGCTCAGCGCTTTGATCAGCTCGGCCCGGCGTTTGCGTTCGCGGCCCGTGTTGCCCGTCCAGATGCTTTTGTAGCCGTTTGCCTGATAAAAGGCCGCGATGTCCTTGTCGCGTGCAGCCCCTTCGGCCACCGCCTGTTTAAACGCAGTGACCTGCGCGGTTGCGGGCGTCGGTGCGCTCCACAGTGTAAGTATGGTGGCCAGCGCAGCGAAGACCGCCCAAATTCTGTTGCCTGTAAGCGTCATATTTCCCCCAATTGGAATGGTCGCAGACTGTTGATGACGTTTTTCCTACGTCTACAATAGGGGTGTCCACTCACTTTTACGCGGGAAAATGGATAAGTTTCTCCCCTGCGGCTGGCTTGCATCGGTCATGGGCCGAAAAAGCACATATGCCCGAATATGCGCAAAAATTCGCCTAAAACTCTTGATAGATGGAACCGGCGGGATTCAGCACTTGGTTAACGATTCTCGCTATGTAATACAGGTCTCACATCTGGGGATGAGATGAAATTGGCGGTGTAACATCACGGTCAGGCAGAACTACGGGACGCGCAGAATCATGAATGACAATCGCTCTACGGGTATGACCCGCCGCGCTCTTTTGGGCGCATTCGCGGCAACCACAGTTGTTGCAGCACCCACTTTCGCCAACGCAGCCGGCTTTTTGCGCGGCGCGGGCGACATCCGACGTATCAAAATGTATTCGGGCCGCACCGGTGAGCGGCTTGATATGATCTATTGGATCGAAGGCGACTACATCAGCGACGCCTTCAAGGAAATCAACCACTTCATGCGCGACTGGCGCACTGACGACGTGGTCAAGATGGACCTGCGAACCGTGGACATCATGGCCGCAGCCCACAACCTGATGGACGTGAACGAACCCTACATGTTGTTGTCGGGCTACCGTTCGCCCAAGACCAACGCCATGCTGCGGTCGCGCAGCGGCGGTGTGGCTAAGAATTCGCTGCACATGCGTGGACAGGCCGCTGACCTTCGGCTGGCATCGCGGTCGGTCAACCAGATGGCCAAGGCAGCGTCGGCCTGCCACGGTGGTGGCGTCGGACGGTACTCGGGCTCGAACTTTGTTCACATGGATTGCGGCGCAGTGCGTAGCTGGGGCGGCTGAACAGCCACCTGCATGCAGATTTGCGAAAAAGGGCGCCGGGTCGGCGCCCTTTTTGCTGCGCGGGTGCGGGACTGCTTGAAACTCGGGGGATGAGAGAAGCAGTGTCGCGCAGTTGAATATGTAACGTGGCACGCAGGCAAAGGTTCCGCCCTTGCCATGATTTTTTGCCCAGGTTTCTCTGCAAGGCGTCAGGTTGGGGCTGCCCCTGCCCCGCGACAGTCACACAGATGCCAAGGTCCGTGCTTGGTCTTTGCCAAATCGGGCGCGGTCCATGCGCGGCACTGCGGACAACAGCAACTTGGTATAGGGATGCTGCGGATCGTTCAGCACGCGGTTGGTCGGGCCGGTTTCCACGATCCTGCCGTTCAGCATGACCGCGATGCGGTGGCTGACCCGTTCGACCACGGCAATGTCATGGCTGATAAACAGCATCGACACGCCGTCGCGCTGCTGGATGTCGGCCATCAGGTCGGTGATCCGCCGCGCGTTCGACACGTCCAGCGCCGACACGGCCTCGTCTGCGACGATGATCTGCGGGCGCACCGACAGGGCGCGCGCGATGCAGATGCGCTGACGCTGACCGCCAGAGAACTGGTGCGGATAGCGGTCCACCGCATCGGCCGGCAGGCCGACACGCGCCAACAGCTCTAACGCCATCGCCCTGCGCTGTTTTGCAGACACCATCCCGTGCAGAAAGGCAGGTTCGGTCACCACGTCGCGGATCGACATGCGCGGGTTCAGCGATGCATAGGGGTCTTGAAACACCATCTGGATACCGGCGCGGTGCGACTTCAACGCCGCGCGTGACAGCCCGTCGATGCGCGCGCCCCTCAGGGTGATCGCGCCGGCTGACGGCTCGACCAGACGCATGATCGACCGCGCCAGCGTGGATTTCCCGCACCCGGATTCGCCCACCAGCCCCAGCGTTTCGCCGCGTCCCAGCGTGATCGACACATCGCGTACCGCCACCTTGACGCTGCCACCTGAAAACAACCCGCCGCCATAGGTGGTGGTCAGACCACGCACCTGCAATACCGGTTCGGGGTCAGTCAGCGGCGCCGGTGCGCCCGCGCCCAGACGGGGCGTGGCGGCCATCAGTTCCTTGGTGTAATCCGCGCGGGGGGCGGCGAACAGATCTGCGGTAAAGCCTTCCTCGACCTTCACCCCATCTTTCAGCACCACGACGCGGTCGGCAATTTGGGACACCACGCCAAGGTCGTGGGTGATGAACAGCACCGCCATGCCCATTTCGCGTTGCAGCGACGCGAGCAGCTTGAGGATCTCGGCCTGTGTGGTCACGTCCAGCGCCGTTGTCGGTTCGTCCGCGATCAGCACTTCGGGGTCGCAGGTCAGCGCCATGGCGATCATCACACGCTGCCGCAGACCACCCGACAGCTCGTGCGGGTATTGGTCCAGACGCTGTGCCGGGTCGGGCACTTTGACCCGTTCCAGTGCCGCCAGTGCCGCCGCGCGCGCAGCCGTTCCGCGCAGGCCACGGTGCAGTGTCAGCGTTTCGCAGATTTGCGCACCGATGGTCATCACCGGATTAAGCGATGTCATCGGTTCCTGAAACACCATCGCCACACGGTCGCCGCGCAACCGGCGCAGGGCGGCGGCGGGCAGTGTGGTGATATCGGCGGGATGATCCCCGCCAAGGCGGATGCTGCCCCCCGCGATCCGTCCGCCCTCGCGTTCGATCAGACGCAGGATCGACAGTGCCGTGGCACTTTTGCCAGAGCCGCTTTCACCGACCAGCGCCAGCGTCTCGCCACGGTGGATGTCAAAGGACAGCCCGTGCACGGCCTGCGTGGTGCCAAAAGCCACGCGCAGATCGCGCACCGAAAGGACGGGTGGATTGGGGGGCATCACGGTCATTCCGCCGCCAGCTTGGACAAGAAAGGTTGCAGGGGGGCGGTCCAGCGTTGGTTGGACGGGGTCAGGCGCGCCTCGAATGGGTCATCGCCGAAGACCTGCCAATGCACCGTTTCGCCCAGTTCCAGCATCCCCCACGCACGCGCGGGTTCGCCGGCGGTGGTAAAGCTTTCGGTCAGGCTTTGCTGGGTGATGTGCGGCGTGCCATCCACGGTGGTGACGGTGTTCCAGTGCACATGCCCCGCGATGCAGACCAGCGGCACACGCGCCTGTGCCAGCACCTCGCGCACGCGGTCGGCTTGCGGGTATGTGGACAGGCTTTCGTTGCGTTGGAAGTAGTAGTTGCCGATCTGGCTGTGACCCGAACAGGGCACGTGGCTGGCGATCAGCGTCGGCTTGGTGGCGTGTTGCAGCGTGTGGGACAGCCACAGAAGATCGGATTCCGGCAGGTCAAAGCCGATGTCCGGCGCGGTGCGGTGAATTTTGGCATCGGCCCGCCATAGGACCAATTGCCAGTCGCCCAGGTCGATCACCTGGTTGTGCAGATCGACGCCAAGGATCTCTTCGTTTTCGGCCACGGTCAGGTGGTCGCGGTCATGGTTGCCACAGATGTGGTAAACCGGTGCGTTCAAACGGGCGAACACATCGGCCACTTCGCCTTCCAGACGCAGGTCGGTCTGGGTGTCGATGTCGGAAATCCGGTCGCCCAGATCCAGAACCAGATCGGGCTTTTGCGCGTTGGCCCAGTCGGCAAACTGGCCCAGCAGGTCCAGCGCGGTGTCGCCCCGTTTGGTGTGCGACGGCGCGCCGTGGTGAATGTCGGTGACGATGGCAATGCGGGTCATGCAAAGCACTCCTGTAAGGATGGCGGATCAGGGTGGCGGGCCGGGCGCAACACGCGCCCGGCCCTGCTGGTGTCAGCTTCCGGCCAGCGAAATGCTGCCTGCGCGGAAATCCAGAACATAGGGGATATGGCCGGGCATCGGCGCCCAGTTGATCGCGGTTTTCATGCCCCAGCTTTCAAAGGGACGGTACAGCGGCAGAACGGCGGGGTCAGCTTTCACCCGTTCCATCAGCTCGGCATAGGCCGCCTTGCGCACGGCGACATCGGTGGAATAGCGGAACCGGTCCCATGTCTTGGCATAGGCTTCGTCGGTGTTGAAACGCCCCTCGCTTTGCGACGGGCCATCGGGCGCCCACATCACGCCGAACGAGCCAAAGGGATCGGCGAAATACATCGGGTTCGACCAGTTGCGCGCCATCAGGTCGGGCGAATTGCCGGTCCATTTGTCGCCGACCACGATCTTGCCGTTGATGCCGACAGCGGCCCACATCTCCATGATCGCCTGCGCGGCCAGAACGCCGTTGGTGTAATAGCTGGGTGCGGTGTCATAGGTGATCTCGAACCCGTCATAGCCCGCTTCTGCCAACAGCGCCTTGGCACGCTCGGGGTCATATTCGAAGGTCACCAGATCGGGTTGGTGCAGTTCGCCCATTTCGGCCATCGTATGGGTCGACGGCACAATCGCCTTGCCCAGCCACAATGCCTCGTTCAGCGCGTCGCGGTCGATGGCCAGGCTCATCGCCTGACGGATGCGCGGGTCTTCCAGCTTGGGGTGGTTCTGGTTCATGATCATCACATGAAACAGCGCCGTGGCCGACCCTGCGGTTTTCAGCGCCGGATCATTGTCGATCAGCGACAGCTGGTCGGGGGCGATGTTGGTGACAATATCAGCCTCGCCGGTTTTCAGCGCGGTGACGCGGCTGGCGGTTTCTGCGATCTGCACGACGTTCACACGTTCCAGCGGTGCCTTTTCACCCCAGAAATCGTCGAAACGGGTCCAGACCAGTTTTTCCCCCGGCTGAAAGCTTTCGATCTTGTAAGGACCGGTGCCGACGGGCGCGAGGGCAAAGGCCTCGAAATCGCTGTCTTCGGCCACGTCTGGGTCACCGGTCAGCGCCTTGGTGTAGGCTTCGGGAATGATCATGACCTGTTGCAGCGAGATCAGCGTTTCCCACAGCGGTTCCTCGCGGTTGGCGTGGATGCGGATGGTGCTCTCGTCAACCTTCTCGGCTTCGGGAAAGTTGGCCAGACGGTCCTTGGCGCGCACCACATAGGGCGGGAACGTGGCCTGCATCATCCGGTTCAGCGAAAAGATCACGTCGTCGGCGGTCATCGGGTCGCCGTTGTGAAATTTGACACCATCGCGCAGTTTCAGTTCCATCACAGTAGGACTGATCAGCTCCCAGGATGTGGCCAGCGCAGGCACCCATTCGGGCTCAAGCTTGGTGTGGTCGCGGTCGATCAGCGTGTCAAAGCTGTTGTAATAGAACTGCGATCCCACGTTCGAATGGTCGCGGCCGGGGTCAAGGTACGGGGCCATGTTGGCGGCACCCACGGTGATTTCCTGTGCGGTGGCAGCCAGCGGCAGCACGGCAAGGGCGGTGGTCAGCATCAGTCGGAACATCATGTTCTCCAGGGTTCGGTTGCAATGTGTGTGTTCGGCCGCTTGGTGCGCGGCTCTTTGGGGTTGTTATCGGTCGCGCAGACGGACATCGGCGCGGTCGCGCAGCCAGTCGCCCATGATCTGCACGGAAAAGGTCAGCGCCACGATCAGCGCGGCAGGCACCAGCACGATCCACGGCGCGGTCGGCATATAGTCGCGGCCCAGCCCCACCATCGACCCAAGCGATGGCTGTGGCGGCTGCACGCCAAGGCCCAGAAAACTAAGCGTGCTTTCCAGGATCACGATGTTGGACAGCGCCAGCGTGAACTGCACCACAAGGGGCGACACGAGGTTGGGCAGCACATGGCGGCAAGCGATGTAGACCGGCCCTGCCCCGGCGGTCCACGCCGCCTCGATGAACGGCAGTGCCGACAGGCGGCGCACCTCGGCGCGCACGATGCGGGCGTATTGTTCCCATCCGGCGATGCCCAGAACCAGCACCAGCACGGTCAGGTTCGACCCCAGCAACGACAGGATCAGCAGCGCCACCAGCGTAAAGGGAATGGCGATCTGCATGTCGACCAGCGCCATAATCCCATCCTCGACCCAGCCGCGGCGCAGTCCGGCCACCAGCCCCAGCGTGCCGCCGATCACCAGCCCGATCAGCGCACCGGCAAAGGCCAGCGTCAGCGTCAGGCGCATCCCGTACAAACTGCGCGACAGCACATCGCGGCCCAGCTCGTCGGTGCCCGCGACATGACCTGTGGCGAAACGTTCAAATCCAAGCGGCGGGCGCAGACGGCTCAGCAGGCTTTGATCCAGCGGGCCAAAGGGCACGATCCACGGCGCAGACACCGCCAGCGCGAACAGCAGGATGGCAATCCCGATGGCAATTTTCTGGATGAAATCGGTGCTGCCTTTGCGGCGCGGGGCGATGGCGGGATCTGCAAGCGTTGTCATGATACGGGCTCCTTAACTGCGGGCCAGCCGGATGCGCGGGTCGGCCAGCGCATAGGACACGTCCGTGATGGCGTTGATGGCGACGACAGCCACGGCCACGGTGATCACGCCGAACTGCAAGACGGGGTAATCCCGCACCAATGCGGCATTCACCAAAAGCTGCCCAATGCCCGGCCAGGAAAAGATGCTTTCGACCACGACACTGCCCGCAGCGGCCAGCCCCGCAACCTGCAAGCCGATCACCGAAATGACGGTGACACCGGCGTTGCCCAGCCCGTGGCGCAGCACCACGCGTGCCTCGCCCAGCCCCTTGGCCTGTGCGGTGCGGATGAAATCCTGCCCCAGCACGTCCAGCATGGCATTGCGGGTAAACCGCGTCAGCGCCGCGATCAGCACACCCGACATGGCGATGGTCGGCATGATGAAATGGGCAAAGCTGCCGTTGCCCACCACCGGCAGCCAGTTGAGCCAGTAGGAAAAGACCAGCACCATCACGATGGCCAGAATGAACGACGGCACCGCATATCCCGCAAAGGCCACCATCATCACCGCTGAGCCGATCCAGCTTTTGCGATAGATCGCGCCCAGTATCCCCAGCGGGATCGCCACCAGCAAGGTGAACCCGACCGAGGCCAGCAACAACTGCCCCGAGGCCCACAGCCGGTCGCTGACCACTTCGGTCACGGGGCGCCGGTCGACAAAACTTAGCCCGAACTCGCCTGACACGGCACCGCGCAAGAACGCCAGGTATTGCTGCCACAACGAGCCATCCAGTTGGAAATACCGGATCAGTTCGGCACGGCCCTCTTCGGTCAGCCCGTCGCCCAGAAAGGTGTCGATCGGGTTGCCGGACAGGCGGGTGGCGATAAAGGTGATCGTGGCGATGGCGAACAACGTCACCACCGATTTTATCGCGACACGGATCAGATAAGGGATCATTGGATGATGCTCCTTTGAATATGGACGAAGGGCATGTTCAGGGCTGCGGCGGCGGCCCCGTCGGTCAGGACATTGTCCCCGACAAAGACAGCGTCCTGCGCGGACACACCGCTGCGCGTCAGCGCCATGGTCAGCATCATCGGGTCGGGTTTGCCCAGACTGCGCCATTCCAGTTCCGGTTGGATCGCCCGCAATGCCGCCAGCAATGCGCCGGTTTCCGCGACGGGCCGGGTGTCATGTCCGGGGTGCGACAGGTCTTCGTTGGACACCCACAGCGGTGCGCCCTGCCCGACCTGCGTCAGGATCGGCCCCATGGTGTCCACCGTCACACTGGCGTCGCGGCACAGGAGCACCGCTTGCGGCACGTCGGCCGTGGGGTCGATGCCCAGTTCAACCGCGCGGGCGATCAACGCGGCGCTGGCAAACACACGGGCGCGGCGGATGTTTTCCACATGGGCCAGATGTTCCAGCATCGTCTCGCCCGCCAGCAAGATACGCGCTGCCGGAACCGCAAGCCCCAAACCCGCCAGTTGCCGCGACATCGCGCGCGCGGTGCTGTCCGAGGCGTTCGACACAATCCACAGACGGTCACCGCAGGCCGCCACAAAATCCGCCGTTTCGGCAAAAGGGCGTCCCTGGGCAATCAGGCAACCGTCCAGATCGCACAGCACCAGGCGCGCATCTGCAACGGCGCGCGCGTCCAGTCGTGTGTACCGATGGGCCACCGGATAAAGTGTCGTCGCAACGTCCAAGGGGCTGTCTCCCGTCTTGTGCGGGGCACCTGCCGCGCATCTGCGGCGACCTTTGACGGGGTTGTGTGATGTTCCTGTAACAAAGCAAACCTAGGCTAAGGTTTAAGCAAACCCGCAGTATGGAATCGTGAAAAAATGAGCCTCAGCACCGCCCGTCTGAACGCCATCCGCGCCGTGGCCGAAGGCGGATCTTACGCAGCCGCTGCCCGACTTTTGTGCGTGACGCAGCCCAATATCTCTGCCCAGGTCCGTGCATTGGAAGCAGAATTCGGCCTGCGCCTGTTCTTGCGGGAATCAGGGCAACTGCGCCCGACGACGCTGTGTCTGAAACTGTGCGATCTGGCCGAACGCGCCGCCGAAGCGCAGGACGAGGCAGAGCGTTTGCTGCGCAGCCGGTCTTCTTTGCGCGCAGGGCGCATTGCCATCGGGTTGGGCAACGCGATGCCGGGCATGGCGGTGATTGCCGCCTTTCACCGCGCCTTTCCGGGGGTGACGCTGGATGTGGAAACCGGCTCGCACCAGAAAATCGCGCGCGCTGTCCTGAACCACGAATGCGACATCGGGGTGCTGCCGGATGTGCCCGCCGATCCGCGCTTTCGCCGCGAACATCTGGCCAGGTCCGAGGTGATCGCCATTGCCCCCGCCGGTCATCCGCTGGCCAAGGCCGCCGAGATCACCGCCGCACAGCTGTCACGCGAGCCGCTGATCTTTCGCGCCAGCGGATCGTCCACGCAGCGGGCGGTGGAGCGGATGTTTGCCCGTGCCAACCTGACCCCGCAGCCCTTCCTGACGTTGGACGCCCGCGACGGGTTGTACGAAGCGGTCGTAAACGGGCTGGGCGTGGGGTTCATGTGGCGTGCCAGCACCGGCCGCACCGACGGTGTGGCGCGGTTGCCGATCGTCGAGATGCGCGGCCTTGCCACCCACGAGACGGTGTTCAGCCTGAAAGAAACCCGGAACCAGATCGTCGACGCCTTTTACGGCATCGCCAAAGCGCACGAGGTCGCAACGCGCGGCGGCTAGGTGGGTTATTTCGGTCCCTGCCGCTTGAACGCATCGGCCAGCGCCGAGCCGAATGCGCCTTGCGACTCCGCCTTGGGGGCGGATGACATGGGGGCTTTGCCGCGCGGTTTCGGCCTGTCGGCGGGGGCTGCACGAGGGGCGGATTTGTCGCCCCCGTCTTTGCGCATCGTCAGGCCGATCCGTTTGCGGGGCACGTCGACCTCGGTCACGCGCACGCGCACCACGTCGCCTGCCTTGACCACCTCGTGCGGGTCCTTGACGAAACGGTCGGCCAACTGGCTGACATGCACCAACCCATCCTGATGCACCCCGATGTCCACGAATGCGCCAAAGGCCGCGACGTTGGTCACCGTGCCCTCAAGCGACATGCCCGGTTTCAGGTCGGTGATGCTGTCGATACCTTCGGCAAAGGTGGCCGTCTTGAACGCAGGGCGCGGGTCGCGGCCCGGCTTTTCCAGTTCGGCCAGAATATCGCGCACAGTGGGCAGGCCAAAGCTGTCGTCGACAAACTGTTCGGCCCGCAGGCCCGACAGCGCGCCGCTGTCCCCCATGATCGACCGCACGTCACGCCCGCAGGCCTGCACGATCTTGCGCGCCACGCCGTAAGCTTCGGGGTGGACGGACGAGGCATCCAGCGGCTCGTCGCCCTGCGGAATGCGCAGGAAACCGGCGCATTGCTGGAACGCTTTTGGGCCAAGACCTGCGACCTTCAACAACGCCTTGCGTGTGGCAAAGGCGCCGTTGGCATCGCGGTGCGTGACAATGTTTTGCGCCAGCGACGGGCCCAGCCCCGCGATATGCGACAGCAAGGGGGCCGAGGCCATGTTCAGATCGACCCCAACTGCGTTCACCGCATCCTCGACCACCGCCGCCAGCGATTGCGCCAGTTGCCGCTGATCGACGTCGTGCTGATACTGGCCGACGCCAATCGCCTGCGGTTCGATCTTGACCAGTTCGGCCAGAGGGTCCTGCAACCGTCGTGCAATCGACACGGCGCCGCGAATGGACACATCCACATCGGGGAATTCCAGCGCCGCCAGTTCCGACGCCGAATAGACCGACGCCCCCGCTTCGGACACGATCACCGGCGTGGGGCGCGCGGTGCCCGCGGGCAGACGTTTCAAAACGTCCCCCACCAGCTTTTCCGATTCGCGGCTGGCGGTGCCGTTGCCGATGGCGATCAGGGCGACGCCATGTTTGCGGATCAGGTGCAGCAGGGTTTCTTCGGCCCCGCGCAGGTCGTTCTTGGGCTGGAACGGATAGATCGTTGCCGTGTCGATCAGCTTGCCGGTCTGGTCCACCACGGCGATCTTGCAGCCGGTGCGAATGCCGGGGTCCAGCCCCAGCGTGGCGCGTGCACCCGCAGGGGCGGCCAGCAACAAGTCCTTCAGGTTGCGGGCAAAGACCTCGATTGCGGTGGCATGGGCACGGCGGCGCAGGTCGGTCAGAAGGTCCATGAACATGGTCCCGCTCAGCTTGATCCGCCATGTCCACGCCGCCGCCTCGCGCAGCCACATATCGCCGGGCCCGTCGCCCGGAATGCCGATTTCCGACGCGATGATCCCGATGACACGCGGCAGACCGGTGTCGGGATCAGGGGCGATGTCGACGGTCACGATGTCCTCTTTCGCGGCGCGCAGAATGGCCAGCGCCCGGTGCGACGGGATTGCGGCCCATTTTTCCGAATGGTCGAAGTAGTCCGAAAATTTCGCACCCACCTCTTCCTTGCCCTTGTTCACCTTGGCGGTGATCAGCGCCTCGGCCTGCATAAGCTGGCGCAGGCGGCCCAGCAAAGCGGCGTTTTCGCCCAGCTCCTCGGCCAGAATATCGCGCGCGCCGGTCAGCGCATCCTTTTCGGTCTCGACGGTTTCGGACAGATACCCTTTGGCCAGCGCCACGGGCTCTGCCGCACGATCCGCCAGAATCGCACGCAGCAGCGGCTCCAGCCCGTTTTCACGCGCGATCATCGCCTTGGTGCGCCGTTTGGGTTTGAACGGCAGGTACAGATCCTCAAGCACCGCTTTGGTGTCCGCCCTGGCAATGTCGCGGGCCAGCGCGTCGGTCAGTTTGCCCTGGCTTGTGATTTCGGACAGGATGCTGGCGCGGCGCTTTTCGAGATCGCGCAGGTAGTCCAGACGTTCGGCCAGCTTGCGCAGCTGCGTGTCGTCCAGCCCGCCTGTCACCTCTTTGCGGTAACGCGCGACAAAGGGCACCGTGTCGCCGCCATCCAGCAAGGCAACGGTCGCCGTCACCTGTTCGGGCCGCGCGTCGATGTCGGTGGCGATGGTACGGGCAATGCGATCTGCAACGGCGGTCATGGCGGAGATTCCTTTGAAAGTCGGACGCCTGTGATAACGCCGCAGGCGTTCTTCGCCAAGCCACGCCTGCGACTTTGCGCTGTAGCTTAAGCGGATTTTCGGGATGGGAAGTGGCGGACCATAGAGGATTCGAACCTCTGGCCTCTGCCTTCGGAGGGCAGCGCTCTATCCAGCTGAGCTAATGGTCCACTAGGGGGCGGTATAGCTTTGAGGGTGCGGGGCTGCAATTGTTAAATCACCCCGATGGTGCAGTTGTTTGCCGGGGACGCCCAAGGGGGCCAGCCCCCCGCCCTGCGGGCGTCCCCCGGGATATTTGTCGCCAAAAGAAGTTTGCGGTCAGGCAAAGAGGTCGTGAGCCAACTCCAGCGCATCGACCAGCGCGTCGACCTCTTGGGTGGTGTTGTACATGCCAAAGGACGCGCGGCAGGTGGCGGTCTGGCCAAGGTGTTCCATCAGCGGGCCCGCGCAATGGTGACCTGCACGCACGGCGACGCCCTTTTTGTCCAAGATGGTCGACACGTCATGGGCGTGGGCCGCCCCATCAAGGGTAAAGCTGAAGATCGCCCCCTTGTCCGGCGTGGTGCCCTGCACTTGCAGCCAGTTCAGACCGCCAAGGCGCTGCACGGCGTAGTCGCGCAAGGTTGCCTCGTGGTCGGCAATCGCCTGCATCCCGTGGCCCATCATATAGTCCAGCGCGACGCCCATGCCGATCATCTGGACGATGCCGGGCGTGCCGGCCTCGAACTTCATGGGGGGGTCGTTGTAGGTGACTGCTTCTTTGGTGACTTCGCGGATCATGTCGCCGCCACCCATGAAGGGCTGCATTTCGGCCATGCGGTCGGGATGGACGTAGATCGCGCCGGAACTGGAGGGGCCGTAAAGCTTGTGGCCTGTGATGGCGTAGAAATCGACACCAAGATCCTGCACGTCTACGGGCATGTGCACGGCCGCCTGGCTGCCATCGACCAGCACGGGCACGCCCTTGGCGTGGGCGCCTGCGCAGATCGCTTTGACATCGACGTGGGTGCCCAGAACATTGGACATATGGGTGACGGCGACCAGTTTCGTCTTGGGGCCGATGGCGTCAATGACGGCCTGCGGGTCCAGCGCGCCGGTGCTGTCCACGTCGACCCATTTGATCACCACGCCCTGCCGCTCGCGCAGGAAATGCCAGGGCACGATGTTCGCGTGGTGCTCCATCACGCTCAGCACGATTTCGTCCCCGGGCTGAAGGCGCGGCATAGCCCAGCCATAGGCGACCATGTTGATCCCCTCGGTGGTGCCCGAGTTGAAGATGATGTCATCCTCGGAGCCTGCATTGAGGAACCGCGCGATGGTGCCGCGCACGGCCTCGTATTTGTCGGTCGCAAGGTTCGACAGGTAATGCAGGCCACGGTGCACATTGGCGTATTCATGGGCATAGGCCTGTGTGATCGCGTCGATCACCACCTGCGGCTTTTGCGCCGATGCGCCATTGTCCAGGTACACCAGCGGCTTGCCGTTCACCTCGCGCGACAGGATCGGAAAATCGGCGCGTATTTTTGCGACATCATACATTGGCATCCAGCCCCCAAACTCCCAGCCCTGTCACGGCCAGCAAAATCATTATTCCGAAGATAAAGCCGATCATCAGGACGACCATCAGCCCAAAGGCCTTCCATGCGGAGGCAAAGGACAGCGCCTGTGCGATGAAATTGGCCATGATCCACAGACCCACAAACATCACCGCCATGGCGAACATGCCCGCCAATGCAGGCGAAACAAGCGCCAGCACCACCACGGCCGCCTGGCCCACCGCACGCAAGGCTTGCAGCCACGTCAGCACGATTGCGATGTCTTCCAGCGCACCCTGCCCGCCCACGACACGACCGGCCCAGTGCAGCACATGAACCGTCACCAACAGCCCGCCCGCCAGCAAGGCGAACAGCATCAGCGGGTTCATCAGGATCGACGGCAGTGGCACCGGTGAGGGAAACAAAAGCTCGGACAGCCCCGCAAGGATCGCGTTCATGCAACTGACCAGAACCAGTGCCATCCAGATGACACCGCGCGGCAATTGCCAGTTGATCAGTTGCGCCGCCGCAGCCCGCGGGTTGCGCAGGGTCAGTGCCACCAGCCCGCCCCAGTTCATATCGCCCAAGGTCATGTATGCGCCCTTTCCTGAGCAAGCGAGCCGCTGATCCAGAACCAGCCAAAGACCGACAGCCAGACCACACCGACCGAGGTCAACGCAGGACCAACGCCGATAAAGCCGGCAACCAGACCATGCAGCAATATCAGCGGGCTAGAGGCCAGAACCGCCCAGAACAGCGCCAGCCGTGCGCCATATCCGGTGCCGTGACCGCCCAGCACGCGGCCCAACAGCCGCGCGACAAAGGCCAGCACATAGAGCACCAGCGGCATGATAAAGATCCACGCCAGCAGCGTGCCGCCCATCAGCATCTGGAAATCCTGCCCCGTCAAATGCGCCTCGCGCGACAGACGCGGCAGTTGCGCGACAAAGACGATCAGACAGCCCGCCATCACGTAGACCAGCGCACGGTCCTCTCGCGGACCCTGCGCCAGCAATTTGCGGATCACCGCAGCCGGCCCCCGATAGGTGGCCACGATGTCGGTTGTGACCGCCATCAGCTTCGGTGACGCTCGAGCCAGCCCGCCATGCGGGTTTCGATGTCGGCACGCAGGTCTTCGTTTTCGATTTCCTGAACCGCTTCGGCCAGGAACGCTAGTGTCAGCAGGTTCGTTGCCGCCTCTTCGGGCACACCGCGCGAGCGCAGGTAGAACAACGCCTCTTCGTCGATCGCACCCGAGGTCGAGCCGTGCGAACAGGCCACATCGTCGGCGTAAATCTCAAGCTCGGGCTTGGCCAGAAACTGGCTGTCGCCGTCCAGCAACAGCGACTGGCTGATCTGGTAGCCGTCTGTTTTCTGGGCGCCGGCCTTGACCAAGATCTTGCCCTGGAACACGCCGGTGGCGCCATTGCGCAGCACCTTTTTGAACACCTGACGGCTTTGGCAGTTCACCGCGTCATGGGTGATAAACACGGTGTCATCGTGGTGAAAATCACCGTCCCCCACACAGGCACCGGCCACATGGGCCACCGCATCGTCGCCGGTCAGCTCAAGCACGCAGTCGTTGCGCGTCAGCTTGCCGTTGGCGGTCAGGGTGAAGGATTTGAACGTGCTTTCGGTGCCCAGTCGCGCAAACACGTGGGTTGCGGCCACACGCTGGTGATCGCGCCCTTGGGTGCGGACGTGGTGGAAGGCCGCCGTATCGGCCACGTCCACTTCCATCACCGTGTTCAGGCGCGCCGCCGCTGGACCGCTTTCCAGCAAGGTCAGCGATGCGCCCTGCTCAAGCTTGACCACGTGGTGCAGCATCACATCGGCGCTGTCGCTTGTGCGGTTGTAGATCACGTTCACCGGCTTGGACGGATTGCCCGTCACGCGGATCAGCAAACCGTCGGTGGCAAAGGCCGTGACCAGCGCAGCAATGGGCCGCGCTACGGGCGTTTGCCCTGCGGTTTCCAACGTCCCATGCAGCGATTGCGCCCAATGGATGTCGGCCGTGGTGTCGGCCAGACGGCTGATCTCGATCCCCTCAAGCGCCAGATCGTCCGAGGCATCGGCGTCAAACACGCCATCCACGAACACTGCACGCAGACACGGTTCGCCGTCCATCAACGGCGTTTCGTCGTTGTTCACGACCTCGGCTGTGGCGGCTGTCGCCTGAACCAGCGCATCGGGGCGGGTGAATTTCCAGTATTCGTCCCGACGGCCCGGCAGGCCCATCGCGCGCAAACGCGCCAGTGCATCGGCGCGCGACGCTGCCGACCAGCCGTCTTGCGGCAGGGTCAGCGTGTCGATCCGCGCCTCGGTCTCGGCTGTGTTGATCTGTTTCTTGACCGCCATTACACCACCTCGGACAGGATGTCTGTGTAGCCGTTGTTTTCGACTTCCAGCGCCAGCTCGGGGCCGCCTGTTTTGATGATCCGACCGTCGGCCATGATGTGCACAACGTCGGGTTTGATGTGGTCCAGCAGACGCTGGTAGTGGGTGATCACGAGGAACCCGCGTCCTTCGTCACGCAAGGCGTTCACGCCTTCGGAGACCAGCTTCATCGCATCGACGTCCAGACCCGAATCCGTTTCGTCCAGGATGCACATCTTGGGCTCAAGCATCGCCATTTGCAGGATTTCGTTGCGCTTTTTCTCGCCGCCCGAGAAGCCGACGTTGACGGGGCGTTTCAGCATGTCGGCGTCGATCTTCAGCGTCTTCGCCTTGGCGCGGATCACTTTCAGGAATTCGGCGGCGCTCATTTCCTCTTCGCCGCGTGCCTTGCGCTGTGCGTTCACAGCGGTGCGCAGGAAGGTCATGTTGCCCACACCGGGGATTTCGACCGGGTATTGGAACGCCAGAAACAGACCGGCGGCGGCGCGTTCTTCGGGTTCGATGTCCAGCAGGTCAACGTCGCCCAGATGCGCGGTGCCTTCGGTCACTTCGTATCCGGGACGGCCCGCCAGAACATAGGACAGCGTCGATTTGCCCGACCCGTTGGGGCCCATGATCGCGTGCACTTTGCCCGGCTCGACCTCAAGGTTCACACCCTTCAGGATCTGTTTGTCTTCTTCTTCAAGTTGCACGTGCAAGTTATTGATTTTCAACATATCAGTCTCTTTCTTCATCTCGGGGCGTCAAGCTGACGCCATATGCGGAGCGGCACGCAAAGGTGCCGGGAATTTCGTTTTCAACACGGCGCAGGCGCGGGCGATGCCCTGCGCATAGGCCTGCGGTGGCTGGGCAGAGGCGCGGTCGAAGCCTGCAATATCACCCATGGCGACGGGCGCAATCAGGCTGCGGCCCACGCCGGCGGCATAGTCGTGGTATTTCAGATGGCCCTGCCCTGTGGGCGCGACCCATGTGTTCGGCACACCATACGCATCCGCCACGATCAGCCCGTGCAAGGACGACGCGAACACATGCGCACAGGATGCAATCTGGCGGCAGACCTCGGCGGCGTCGCCACGCGGGTCGATCAGCAGATAGCCCAGATCGGCGGCCAGTGTGGCAGCCTCATCCACCAACGTATGATGCGGCACGATACCGATGCGGTCGGTGCGTTCGGGCACATCTGTGACAACTTCGGAGATCAGCAGACCGGGGTCGCCAAAGCTGTCGATTTCGATCTGCAACAGCGCCGCAGACACCGGCCCGCGCACTGCCGCAATCTGCACATGCGGCAGGAAATCGCGGTTTACCGGCGCCAGCATACCGCTGCCCCATATCCACGGTTTCACACCATCGGCGCGCGGCTCTTGATGGGCACGCCGCGCCACCTGAATGATCGACCCGATGGCGAACAGATCTGCCTTGCCCGCACCCGCATGGGTCACGGGGCGGCCCGATACATGGGCCACCACCATGGCAGAGATCGCGTCACCGAAGTTCGGCACCGCCTTCCACCAATGCAAGGCTATGGGATCACCCGCCGTCATGGATCAGCCCACCGACCCTTCCAGCGAAATCGCGACAAGCGCCTGGGCTTCCATCGCAAATTCCATCGGCAGCGCCTGCAACACGTCCTTGCAGAACCCGTTGACAACCAGCGCCACGGCCTCTTCCTCGTCCATGCCGCGTGACCGACAATAGAACAACTGGTCGTCGTCCACCTTGGACGTGGTCGCCTCGTGCTCGACGCGGCTCGAGTTGTTCTTGACCTCGATGTAGGGCACCGTGTGGGCCCCGCATTTGTCACCGATCAACAGGCTGTCACACTGGGTATAGTTGCGCGATTCCTTGGCCTTGGGGTGCATCGACACTAATCCGCGATAGGTGTTCTGCGCGCGGCCCGCGCTGATCCCCTTGGACACGATCCGCGACTTGGTGCGTTTGCCCAGATGCACCATTTTCGTTCCGGTGTCGGCCTGCTGCATGTTGTTGGCGATGGCGATGGAATAGAACTCGCCCTGTGAATCATCCCCGCGCAGGATGCACGACGGGTATTTCCACGTCACAGCCGAGCCGGTTTCAACCTGCGTCCACATCACCTTGGCCCGGTCGCCCCGGCAATCGGCGCGTTTGGTGACAAAGTTATAGATGCCGCCCTTGCCGTTCTCGTCACCGGGATACCAGTTCTGAACAGTCGAATATTTCACTTCGGCGTCTTCTTCGATGATGATCTCGACCACGGCGGCGTGCAGTTGCGCGATGTCGCGTGCGGGTGCGGTACACCCTTCCAGATAGGACACATAGCTGCCCTTGTCCGCGATGATCAACGTGCGTTCAAACTGGCCGGTGTTTTCCGCATTGATGCGGAAATAGGTCGACAGCTCCATCGGGCAGCGCACGCCCGGCGGTACGTAGACGAACGATCCGTCCGAGAACACGGCCGAATTCAGCGTGGCATAAAAGTTGTCGCTGACCGGCACGACCGAACCAAGGTATTTCTTCACCAGATCCGGATATTCGCGGATCGCTTCCGAGATCGAGCAAAAGATCACGCCGGCTTTTTTCAGTTCGGCCTGAAAGGTCGTGCCGACGGACACGGAATCGAACACCGCATCCACAGCCACCTTGCGACCTTCGGCGGGGGCGTTTTCCGCGCCTTCGACACCGGCCAGAATCATCTGTTCTTTCAACGGGATGCCCAGCTTGGCATAGGTTTCCAGCAGCTTGGGGTCGACCTCGTCCAGCGACTTGGGCTTGACCTCCATGCTTTTGGGGCGGGCATAGTAGTACTGGTCCTGAAAGTCGATTTCAGGGTAATCCACCATCGCCCAATCGGGTTCTTCCTTGGTCAGCCAGCGCGCATATGCCTCCAGCCGCCATTCAAGCATCCAGGCCGGCTCTTCGTTCTTCTCGGAAATCAGCTTTACGATGTCCTCGGTCAGCCCCTTGGGGGCATATTCCATTTCGATGTCGGTGTTCCAGCCATGCTTGTAGGCACCGCCCACTTCGCGGACTGCATCTACCGTTTCCTGGTCGACACCCTCTTTAACGCCGTCATTTTCCAATACTTTGTCCAAACCAGACTTCCTTCTATTAAAGCGCCACGCTTCAGGCAGCGCGCGCTTCGTGTTTTCTCAGCTTGCCGGTCCATGCTTCTATGAACCGCAGCACATCATCTTCTGTCGTCTCCAGCCCCAGCGACACGCGCACGGCACTGGCAGCATCGGCGGGCGCATAGCCCATCGCGGTCAGCACGCGGCTGGCGCGCACCTTGCCGCTGGAACAGGCCGACCCTGCCGAAACGGCAAACCCTGCAAGATCCATCTGCATCACTTGCGTTTCGCCCTTCCATCCGGGGGTGACGAAGCAGCTGGTGTTGGGCAGCCGACCGGGCGCAGACAGCGATTCTGTTTTGCCCGCATCTTTCCCGACAAAAATAGTCTTCTTTGACGCAGCCTCAAGCCCGTTTTCTAGAATATTTCTAAGTTCTGCAACCCGGTCCCAGCGGCCTGCCGCCACATCGCGCACAGCCGCCTTGGCCGCAGCGGCAAAACCCACCATTCCAATGATGTTTTCCGTGCCCGAGCGTCGGCCCATTTCCTGCCCGCCGCCCTTGATCTGCGCGGGCACCTCTTGCCCCCGCCGCAGCACCAGCGCGCCAATGCCCTTGGGGCCGCCCAGCTTGTGCGCCGACACCAGCGCCATGCGGGCACCGGACCCCGTGAAATCCAGCGGCAGCTTGCCAAAGACCTGCGTCATGTCGCACACGGCGATCCCCGCAGGCACCTGCTGCAAAACGCCCGTTTCCGAGTTTGCCAGTTGCAACACAGAGGTGCCCGCATCATCCACCGTCACACGCCCCTGCGCGTCCACGGCCAGCGCATCGCGCACCCAAGCGCCCACCGCGTCATGTTCCACCGCTGCACCCGCCAGATCACGCCCCGCACAGGCCAGCCCCGCCGCCTCGGTCGCGCCCGAGGTGAACACGATATCCGCCTCGACCGCGCCCATGGCCTCGGCCACATCCGCCCGCGCCCGCTCCATCAGCGACTTGGCCGCGCGGCCTTCGGCATGGACGCTGGACGGATTGCCCACAACATCCATCGCCGCGATCATCGCCGCGCGCGCCTCGGCCCGCAAAGGGCTGGTTGCATTGTGATCAAGATAGATCCGCATTGTCACTTCTCTGGTTCAAAAAATCCCGGGGGAGTCCCGCAGGGACGGGGGCAGCGCCCCCAAACGCGTTTTATTCGTCGATCAGCGCAAACAGGTTCGGCACCGCCGGACAGGGGGCCAGTTCGTTGTCGATCACATCCGACAGGCGCGTCTGGTGCAGGAACACGTAGACATGCGCGCTCAACCCCTCCCACAGGCGGTTGTTCAGCGACTGCGCGCGGCTGCCCGACGTGCCGCCCGATGCCCCTGCCCCTTTGTGCATGGCGTCGACCTTTTCATCGACGGCTTCCAGAACATCGACCACCCGGATCTCGGAAGCGGGCCGTGCCAGCCGGTAACCGCCGCCCGGACCGCGCACCGATGCCACCAGATTGGCGCGGCGCAGCTTGACGAACAACTGTTCCAGATAGGGCAACGACACCGACTGACGGGTCGCAATATCCCCCAGGCTGACCAAAGTCCCCTCGGGCTGCAACGCGATGTCGGACAGCGCCACCATCGCATAGCGTCCTTTTGTCGACAGCTTCATGTATTGCGTCCTCCAAAGTCCGCTGCACGCAGTGACAGATTGACCTCTGCGCGCCAAGGGCCTACATCAATTCGAACCGCAAGGGACAGAGCTGTCCGTTGCTTCATTTAGAACCGTTCTAAGGTAGCTGAGCGATTTCGTCAAGAAATCCGGCCCTTGAAACGCCAAATCACAGGATGCCCATGCCCGAGGTCATTTTTCCCGGACCCGAAGGCCGCCTCGAAGGCCGCTATCACCCGCAAAAAGAACGTGACGCACCGATTGCGATCATTCTGCATCCCCACCCCCAGTTTGGCGGTACGATGAATCACAAGGTGGTTCACCGGATGCACTATGCTTTCTACAACATGGGTTTCACCGTTCTGCGGTTCAACTTCCGTGGTGTGGGCCGCAGTCAGGGCGAATACGATCAGGGCATTGGCGAGCTGTCCGACGCCGCCTCGGCGCTGGATTATTTGCAGTCGATGAACAACAACTCGAAACATTGCTGGGTCGCGGGCTTTTCGTTCGGCGCGTGGATCGGGATGCAGTTGCTGATGCGCCGCCCCGAAATCACCGGCTTTATTTCGGTGTCGCCACCTGCGAATATGTACGACTTTTCGTTCCTGGCACCCTGCCCCGCATCGGGTCTGGTGATCAACGGCACGGCCGACCGCGTGGCCCCGCCCGCCGACACCACGGCGCTGGTAAGCAAGCTGCACGAGCAAAAGGGCATCACGATCACCCACACCGAAGTCGAAGGCGCCGGTCACTTCTTTGAAGAGCCGCACCTGGACACGTTGATCGGCACCACCACCGACTATGTGAAACGCCGTCTGACCGAAAACAGCCGCTGATGACCGATCCATCCGTTCAGGACATGGCCAACAAGCTGGCCGAAGAATGCATCGCCGTTCAACGCAAGATCGGCGATGACAGATTGTTCATGAAACTGGGTGAAGTTCTGGGCGCATCGTCGCAAACGCTGGAAGAGGCGTTTCTGACGGCGGTGCGCACGCGGCTGGCGGAACAACAAGGCCGCGCGTTTCTGGTCAAGAAGCTGAAAGAGTTCCAAACCCAAACCGACGTATAGGCCCGACCGATGACTGCACCTGCGCCCCTGATGGAGCTGACCACCGATCAACGCGACCGTCTGGACCAGCAGATGACATTCCTGCGCGAGGCGGACAAGCTCAAGGGCGTGCTGCGTGCATCCAAGTTGCTTGACAACTCGCGGCGCGAAAACTCGGCGGAACACTCGTGGCATATCATGCTTTATGCCGCCGTTCTGGGGGAACATGCCGGGCCGGATGTAGACGTATCTCGCGTGCTACGGATGCTGTTGATCCACGACATTGTCGAGATAGACGCAGGTGACGCGCCGATCCATGGCCATGTCGATCATGAAGCGATGGCGCTGAAAGAAGCCGCCGCCGCCGACCGCCTGTTCAACTTGCTGCCCGCCGACCAGGCCCGCGATTTCCGCGCGCTGTGGGACGAGTTCGAAGCCGCAGAGACGCCAGACGCCCAATTCGCCAAGGCCATCGACCGCACCCAGACGCCCGTGGGCAACCTGCACAGTGGTGGCGGCTCGTGGATCGAATACAACGTGACGATGGACCAGCTCGACACCCGCGTCGGCACCCCCATCAACCGTGGCGCACCGGTTCTGTGGGCATGGCTGCGCCCGCTGCTGGCCGGTTTTTTCGCAAAACGCTAATTTTTTTTACAGCAACTGAAACTCTCGGCATCCTCGCACGTGATTGTTTGCAAGTGGTTCGGAAATCATCCGGCCGCAGAAGCACACAACAAGAGGACTATGAAGATGAAAACCGCACTTATTGCACTTGCCCTTTCCGTCTCTGCCACCGGTGTCTTTGCCGCTGCACACGCGATGGCTCCCTCTGTCGAAGCATCCGACCAATCCGTTGAAAATGGCGTTGTCGCAGCTGACAAAATCGTCGCCGGCGAAAACGGCTGGATGGTGGTGCACCGCACCGATGCCGACATGAAACCCGGCCCCGTCGTCGGCTATGCACCGCTGCGCAAGGGTGACAACATGGACGTTGCCGCGATCCTGACCGAAGAGGTCAAGCCCGGCGACATGCTGATGCTGATGGTTCACGGCGAAACCGGCGGCATGAAAACCGGCGCGTTCGAATACACGCTGGGTGCCAAGGAAGACGGCCCCATCAAGGTTGACGACAAGCTGGTGATGCAGGTCATCACGGCCAAGTAAGCCCTTTGCTATCCTCACTGCGCGTCACACACGCGTCGGTAAGGCAGGTTGAACGCCGCTGTCACCCCCATGACGGCGGCGTTTTTCTGTTCTTGGGCGGGTAAAGTGCCTGCTCAGGCAGCATAGTTGCATTGCGCGCGGGCATCCGCCGAACGCCCATCAAAACAGATGCGACAAAACGGTATACCTTTGTATACACTCTTTCCGAACGCCTGCTTGTGCGCTAGACCAATGCCAACCCCAAACGTCCTTTGAAAAGGTGACGCGCATGAGCAAGATCAAGGTTGAGAACCCCATCGTCGAGATGGACGGTGATGAAATGACCCGTATCATCTGGGACTTTATCAAGCAGAAACTGATCCTGCCCTATCTGGACATTGATCTGCTGTATTACGATCTGGGCATCGAAAGCCGCGATGCGACCGACGACCAGATCACCGTGGACGCCGCCGAAAAGACCAAAGAGGTCGGTGTTGCCGTCAAATGCGCCACGATCACGCCCGACGAGGCGCGGGTCGAGGAATTTGGTCTAAAACGCATGTACCGCTCGCCGAACGGCACCATCCGCAACATTCTGGGCGGTGTGATCTTCCGCGAGCCGATCATCTGCAAGAACGTGCCGCGTCTGGTGCCGGGCTGGACCCAGCCCATCGTGGTGGGCCGCCATGCCTATGGTGACCAGTACCGCGCCACGGACTTCCGTTTTCCCGGGCCGGGCAAGCTGACCATGACCTTCGTGGGCGAAGACGGCGAAACCATCGAACGCGAAGTGTTCGATGCGCCCTCGGCCGGTGTGGCGATGGGCATGTATAACCTGGATGCATCAATCTACGACTTTGCCCGCGCGTCGCTGAACTATGGTCTGCAACGCAGCTTTCCGGTGTACCTGTCGACCAAGAACACCATCCTCAAGGCCTATGACGGGCGCTTCAAGGACATCTTTCAAGAGGTCTATGACGCGGAATTCGCGGACAAGTTCAAAGCTGCCGACATCTGGTACGAACACCGTCTGATCGACGATATGGTGGCGTCCGCGATGAAATGGTCAGGCGGCTATGTCTGGGCCTGCAAGAACTATGACGGCGACGTGCAGTCCGACACCGTGGCACAGGGCTTTGGCTCGCTGGGGTTGATGACATCGCTGCTGATGACCCCCGACGGCAAGATCGTCGAGGCGGAAGCGGCCCACGGCACTGTCACCCGCCACTATCGCCAGCATCAGAAGGGCGAACAGACCTCGACCAACTCGATCGCGTCGATCTATGCGTGGACGGGCGGGCTGAAACATCGCGGCAAACTGGACGACAACGCGGCGCTGACCGAGTTTGCCAATACGCTGGAAAAGGTCGTGGTGGATACGGTCGAAAGCGGCTTCATGACCAAGGATCTGGCGCTGCTGGTCGGCCCGGATCAGGGATGGCTGACGACGATGGGGTTCCTGGAGAAAGTCGACGAGAACCTGAACGCGGCGCTGAATGGGTGATTTTGCGCGGTCTGCATTCCTGATCCGAAGCAGCCGCCAAATCCCACAAAGCGCGGTGCCGGCGTGCGCGAAAGAGATCGCGTAGGACAATGAATTTTTGCGAATGAACATGATTTTCATTCGCAAAAGCAAATGCTTGCGATTTCGCGCCCACCTCTCTATCTGACGGGGCTCACTGCACGGGACAGCCATCATGACCACGATCAAGCTTGCGATTGGCAGTATCTTCGTGGGATTCGCCGTGCTGGCGCTGAAATCGCTGGCCTATTGGCTGACGGGGTCCGTGGCCCTGCTGTCAGATGCGCTGGAAAGCACGGTCAATGTGGCCACGGCCTTTGCCGCGCTGATTGCCATTCGCGTGGCGGCGAAACCGGCGGATGCGGATCACCCCTGGGGGCATCACAAGGCCGAATTCTTCAGCGCCGTGCTGGAAGGGGTGATGATCATTGTCGCGGCCCTGTTGATCCTGCACGAGGCCTATGCCGGGTTCATGGCCCCTGCCCCGCTGGATGCACCGCTGGAAGGGTTGCTGATCAACATGGGGGCCACCGTGATCAACGGGGTCTGGGCATGGGTGCTGATTTCACGGGGGCGTGCGCAAAAATCGCCGGCGCTGGTCGCGGATGGCAAGCATCTGGTGACGGATGTGCTGACATCGGTCGGTGTGGCGGCGGGTGTGTTGCTGGCTGTGGGCACCGGCTGGTGGATCCTTGATCCGCTGCTGGCGGCACTGGTCGCGGTCAATATCCTGTGGTCGGGCTGGAAGATCGTGCGGGATTCGCTTAGCGGGCTGATGGATGAGGCCGTGTCCGATGCCACGCTTGCGAGTATCCGCGAGATCATTGCAACGCAGGCCGACGGCGCGACCGAAGCGCATGATCTGCGCACGCGCCATGCGGGGGCTGCGATTTTCATCGACTTTCATCTGGTTGTCCCCGGCGACACCACGGTGTTCGAGGCGCATGAAATCTGCGACCGGATCGAGAACGCGCTGAAGGAAAAGCTGGAGGTGACGCATATCACCATCCACGTCGAACCCGAACACAAGTCCAAACAGACCGGCATTATCGTTCTGGACTGAGCCAGCCCCGCGCTAGCAGGGTTTTCCAACGCCCCCCTTGCCAAGCCCTGCAATTCAGGGAAACATCTTTGCCAATCAAGCCGGTGCTGATATGGGCAGGCTACGGAAAACAATTGAACCATCAAGGATCGCGGCATGGCAGGCGAGTTGCCCGACTATTATTTCAGGGTACGCGAAAACGGGGCGGCGGTGTTTCGCATCGATACCGAAAACCGGCAGCGGCGGATCGAGATGGACCAGATTGCGGTCATCAACATCCGCAACGGCGAGGTAAAGCCGCACGGCGACCGCGATCTGAGCCCCGAAGATATGGCCGAGATCAAATCGTGGATGGCATCGCGGCAGGCGCTGTTGGCGGCACGCGACATCGACGACATTCACCGTGCGGTCGACTATCTGAACCTGACGACACAGTGGGTGCAATCCAAGGCCAGCGACGAACAGCTGGATGATGTCACCGATGCGCTGTTGCTGGCGATGCATGACCTGCGCAGCGTGCTGGTGCGCAAGAAGGCCGACCGGCTGATGCAGGGTTAGCGTCGAATTTTCTGGTTGGCGTTAGGGTGCCATGCCAAGCTCTTCCGACCCAAACTGGACCTTGGACGTGGTATGGATCAAGGTCCGGTGAGCGGGACGAAGCGGGCTTTTGAAATGGAGTGCAAAGCCGCGCATCGTCGGGCCGTGGCGCGGCGATCCGACCTGCGTGACTGGCAGTTTATGGTTGCCAAGCACATCCTATCTATCGTTCTTGCACAACAGCAGCCAAATCGCCGTGCCGGCGGGCGGCCCGTCGATGCGCGGCGGCCTGCGGCCTTGTTCCGCGCGGGTACATGCGGAAAGGGCTCGTTCCGGCCCCTCGCTGCATTTTTCACGAATGACCGCTCAAGACCTACCCTGTCGTTCGGGCGTGGCGTCGCGCTTTGGGTAAATGTCGGCTCTGCCCGGCATCTGACGTTCAGACGCGCCCCACCTTGGGAAAGCTCACACGCCAGAACCGCCAGGCCAGTGTGACCGCCGCAGTGCCAAGGCCCACCACAAGGCCGAACCAAACGCCCACCCCGCCCATGTCCAGCACAAAACCGAACAGATAGGCCGTGGGCAAGCCCACCAGCCAATAGCTGATCCCGGCCAGCACCATCGGCATCGACGTGTCTTGCAGCCCGCGCAGCAGGCCAAGTGCGATCACCTGCACCCCGTCGACAAGCTGGAACAGCGCGGCGACCGCCAGCAGGCCGACGCCGATCATCATGATCTGGTCGCGTGCAGGCTCGTCGCGCTGGATGAACACCGAGATCAGCGCCTCGGGCCACAGCAGGAACACCGCCGTGGTCAGCAGCGCCATGCACAGCGACAAAACGAATGCGGTGCGCGCGCCGCGTGCCATATGCGGCGCATCGCGGCGGCCCAGTGCGTTGCCGGCGCGTATGGTGGCGACGTTGGACAGGCCAAGGTGCACCATGAACGTCAGCCCCGCCATCTGCACCGCAATGCCGTGGGCGGCCAGCGGCACGGTGCCCAGCCAGCCCATCATCACGGCGGATGCAGCGAACAAACCCGCCTCGGACAGGCTGGTGACGCCGATGGGCAGGCCCAGCCGGAACACACGCGCCATCATCTGCCAGTCGGGCCGCCACAGGCGCACGAAAATCTGGTGTTGCGGCAGCACCCGCAAGGCATAGATCACCACGCCTACAAGGCTGACGGTCTGTGTCGCGATCGACGCGATCGCCGCACCGCGCACGCCCAGTTCGGGCGCGCCCCAGTTGCCGAAGATCAGCGCATAGTTGGCCAACCCGTTGACCACCGCCGCCGCGATGGTGATCCACAGCACGATCTGCGCGCGGCCCAGTGCCGCCAGATAGGATTTCATCACCATGACCAGCAGCGCGGGCACCATGCCCCAGCCCGCGATACCAAGGTACAGCGCGCCGTCGCGGGCCACCTGTTCGGTCTGGCCCAGCATCAGCAGCACCGGCTCGGCCCAGATGAACATGGGTGCGACCACAGCGCCAAAGCCCACCGACAGCCACAGGCCCATGCGGGTGGCGCGGCGCAGCGATACCTCGTCGCCCTCGGCATCGTACGAGGCGACCATGGGCATCACGCCCCAGGCAAAGCCGCTGCCCAGCAGGAACAGCACAAAGAAATACGTCGATGCCAGCGTCACGGCGGCCAGCGCCTCGACCCCGTACCAGCCCAGCATCACGGTGTCGGTCACGCCGATGGCCATCTGGCCGATGTGCCCGCCGATCAGCGGCAGGCCCAGCACCAGCATGGCGCGGACGTGGCCGGGATAGGTCATCCGCGGCATTTGGGGTTGGGTCATGGCAGTCATACGCATCCCCTTAGCCGCGGATCGCTGCCTTTAAAAGAGGCGTTATGAAAACACGCTCAGGTGGGTGTCCTTAAAGCCGCTGGTGCGTTTCAACCCGTAACCCAGGGCACGGTCGATGCCGATGTGGGCGACCAGGATGGCGGTCAGCGGCAGTGCCAGCGGGACGTCCATCGCGTAAAGGATCGCGCCAAGGGCCAGAACCGGTGTGTAGCTGTGGATCAGATTGTAGCAGATCGCGCCGATACGCGGGCCTGCGAGGTATCCCAGCATGAACAGGTCCGGGGCAAGGATCAGCGCGGCGAACAGCGCCCAGGATGCGCCGGTCAGATGGTACGCCCAGAGCGCCACAAGAAAGATCGCAGCCCCTTCGGCACGTAAGGTGCGGGACATTGAGCGGGTCATGAAGCGGACTCCTTTGGTGCTGGTGTCGGTCAAGCAATACGGAATGCGCCGCTATCGACGTCTCTGGCCGAAGCCGAACAAAGCCAGGTTGCGATTCGTCGTCTGAGCGTTTTCACCGCAAAGGTAATCAGCAAAGTCAGAATGAAAGCAACATCATCTGTGACGGCACAAGGGATCAGGTCTGAAGCCGCTGAAAACCAGAATCTATCTTCGCGTTTTCAATTCGTATTTTTGATCCACAAATCGTGGTCTGGCGGAGCGACAGGGATTCGAACCCTGGAGACGGTCTCCCGCCTACACACTTTCCAGGCGTGCGCCTTCGACCACTCGGCCACCGCTCCGTTCGGGCGACATAGCGTGGGACGGACTGCCATTGCAAGAGGCAATCGGGACTGTTTGTCAGTTGTCGAGGTGAATGTAGACGCGGCGGTTCATGCGGCCCTTTTTCTCGATCTTTCCCAGACGCAACTGGCCGATTTCGCCGGTGCGTGCCACATGGGTGCCGCCGCAAGGTTGCAGGTCGATGGGGGCATCTGCGTCGCCAATACGTACCAAACGCACCTGCCCTGCCCCGCGCGGCGGTTTGACGGCCATGGTTTTGACCAATCCGGGGTTTTCGTCCAGCTCGGCGGCGGTCATCCAGCTTTCGGATATTTGCGCGTCTTCCATAACATAGGCGTTCAGCGTGGTCTCGATGGCATCGCGGTCTTCGGGGGCTTCGGGCATGTTGAAATCCAGCCGTCCGTGGTTGGCGCTGATCGCGCCGCCGGTCACGCCAAAGGGTACGACCACGGACAACAGATGCAGCGCCGTGTGCACGCGCATGTGTCGGTGCCTGCGGTCCCAGTCCAAGGATTGCGTGACATAGGTGCCGATGTCGGGCAGCCTCTGCGGCTCGGACGGGACAAGGGCGATCTGGTCGCCCTGGGCCTTCAGCGTGGTGGCGATGGGCATTCGGATGCCGTCCCACTCCAGCACCCCGCTGTCACCGGGTTGGCCGCCCCCTGTGGGGTAGAACACGGTCGCATCCAGCACCACGCCGCCCTCGGGGGTGTGGGCGATCACACGTGCCCCTGCGTCCCGCAGATAGGCGTCGTCACGAAACAGCATATGGGTCATCAGGCGCGGTCCGGTGTGTCAGGGGTGCCCGTCTCTGGGGTGCCCGTTTCCGGGTCTATGTCCACCTCGGCGACGGGATCGTCGGGCTGACCTTTGGGGGCAGACGTCTTGGCAGTGGCCACCTTGACCGGTTTCGGCTCGGGCGGCGCGCCGTGCAGCACTTCGGGATTGCGCAGCCAGATGTCGCGCTGTGCAAAGGGTATCTCGATACCCTCTTCCTGAAAGCGCGCGGCAATCTGGTGGTTCATATCGTTGCGCACTGACAACACCCAGTTCACATCACGCAAGATGGCGCGAATTTCAAAATCCAGTGAATCCGCACCAAAGCCCATGAAGATGACGTTTGGCGCAGGGTTGGCCAGCACCATCGGATGCGCACTGGCAATCTCGCGCAGGATGCCGTCGATGCGCATCGTGTCGGTGCCATAGGCCACGCCGACCTTCAGGATAAGCCGCCCCACCGTGTTGCCACGGGTATAGTTTGTCACTGTACCGCTGATCAGATCGGCGTTGGGCACGATCACATCGGTACGGTCAAAGGTTTCGATCCGCGTCGAGCGCACCGAAATGTCGCGGACATAGCCGTGCTGGCCACCGACCTCGATCCAGTCGCCTTCGGAAATCGGCCGTTCGATCAGCAGGATAATCCCCGAGACAAAGTTGCTGACGATGGTTTGCAGGCCGAAACCAATCCCCACAGACAGCGCACCGGCGACAATCGCCAGCGACGACAGGTCGATGCCTGCCGATGTGATGGCGACCAATGCGGCCAGAAAGATGCCGATATAGCCAACACCCGAAACCATCGCCACCTGCCCGCCGGGGTCAATCTGTGTCTTCGGCAGCAACGATGTTTTCAGTGTCCCCTGCAAGGCACGCGTCAGGAACAATCCGATCGAAAACACCACGACCAGCGTGACGAACGATCCGGGCGACAGTGTGGTGTCGCCGATGGAAATACCGGCCCGCGCGCGCGCCCACAGCTCGGTCAGATCGGTCACCCGCGCGCCCCAGATCAGCGCAAACAGCGGCGCCGAGGCGATCAGCAGCAAAAATCCGATAAGCGTGGGCATCAATCCGACAGTGCCGGGCGGTGACTTTGAAAAGAACACATAGCCGTCGTTCACCGCATCTTGCAGCAATGCGATGGTGGCAAACAGGGCCAAGGACAGGATCGCGGGGAACAACAGGCTTTCTGATGCGGTGATATAGCCCATAGCGCCCAGAACCGGTGCCGCCATGGCGACCAGCTTGGCCACCTGCCCCAGCAGCGAAACCAGACGGTTGCGATAGGCATTTTCCTCGGTCAGCGAACTGTCATCCTGCGTCGCATCATGACGCCGCAGCAATTGCCCCATGCGAAAGACCAGCAGACTGGCGAAAACAATGACCGGAAAGGACAGGACGTTGTTGGTCGCGGCTGAAAAGCGGTCGAAGCTTGACAGGTTCATGACCAGCAGGTTCGCGGCCAACGCCAGCCCCAGCAGCATCGAATAATAGCGCCCTTCGGTGCGGCGCGCTTCGCTCAGGCCCAGCGGGCTGTTTACCGCTTCGGCGGCGGGGAACATCCGGCTGCCGATCCAGCGCGACACGAAAAAGCAAATGCCCATCGCGGGCAGCACGTTCAGGATCAACTCGCCACGTGGACCGTAAAGCTGTGTCGCCCCCAGCGCACGGATCAGTGCATAGACGCCAAGCAGCGGAAAGATGATCTGCCCCAGCGACACCACAAAACCGGCAAAATCGCTGCGTGTTTTGGTGTTGCGGCGCACAAGGTACACCGCCAGTTGTTCGCTCCAGGTTCGGGACCTGGCCAGCAGAACGGCCGACAGCGCCACCAGCACCAGGACCAGCGGCAGGTTGTCCTTCGCCTCGTCGCGGCGTGTGGGGGTTGCCCAGGCTTGATAGGTTCCGCTCCAGACCGCGCGCAGGGATTGCCCCAGATCGGACAGCGCACCGCCCCACAGCGCCGGATTTACCGGTGCGGGGCCACGGTTCAGCAGCTTGTCCGCCTGGCGGGTGCGCAAAATCGCGTCAATTTGCGAAATGATGCCGTTGGCACGACTCAGGGCCTCTTCTGCCGAACGTCGTGGCGTGGTCAAACGGGTCAGTTGTTCGTTCAACTCTGCGCGCCGCTGAGCGATCTCGGGGGCCTCGGCAGGTTGGTCTTCGGCCGGCGGGTCGCCCAAGGCAGTCAACTGATCCCGCAGCGTGGCGATGCGGCTGTCGTTGCCCGAAAGCTGGTCCTGAAACTGGCTGCGCCAGTCAGCGATCTGGGTGCGCAGGGCGGTCAGCGCAGAATCCGACGCCTTGGCCGCATCCACAGCCTTTTCAGCGCGCGAGGCAATGACTTCCCATTGCGAATAATCCGGTGCATTTGCGGCGGTTTGCTGCGCCCAAACGGGCGTGGCGACCAATGTCACAGTGGCCAGCGCCAGAAACAGCGCTGTCAGAAGACCGGAAAGCCAGCGCACGCTCAGTCCTCGAACACGCCGGGGATGCTGGATGGCGCTTCTGTCATCCAGTCGGCCACCGGCAGCCCTTTTTCACGCAGGAAGTCTGGGTTGAACAGTTTCGATTGATAACGTGTGCCGTAGTCGCACAGGATCGTCACAATGGTGTGTCCCGGCCCCATCTCGCGCGCCAACCGGATTGCGCCTGCGACGTTGATACCGGACGAGCCGCCCAGGCACAGCCCCTCGTGTTCGAGCAGGTCAAAGACAACCGGCAGCGCCTCGTCGTCGTGGATGTTCCATGCAAAATCGGGTGTGAACCCTTCAAGGTTCTTGGTGATGCGCACCTGCCCGATACCTTCGTTGATCGACGAGCCGTCGGTCACGCTCAGATCGCCATGATCGTAGAAATTGAACAGCGCAGCACCATCGGGATCGGCCAGACCGATCTTGACGCCCTTGGGCTGAAGATATTCCGCAACGCCCGCCAGCGTGCCGCCCGAACCGACAGCGGCAACAAAGCCGTCGACCTTGCCGCCGGTCTGTTCCCAGATCTCGGGACCGGTGGTTTCCACGTGCGCCTGACGGTTGGCGGTGTTGTCGAACTGGTTGGCCCAGATCACACCATTCGGTTCGGTTTTGGCAAGTTCTTCGGCCAAACGGCCCGAATAGCGCACAAAATTGTTCGGATTGCGATAGGGTGCGGCCGGCACCTGGATCAGCTCCGCCCCCGCCAGACGCAGCATGTCCTTTTTCTCCTGACTCTGCGTTTCGGGGATCACGATGACGGTGCGAAAGCCCATCGACGCGCCCACAAGCGCCAGCCCGATGCCGGTGTTGCCCGCGGTGCCTTCGACAATGGTGCCACCCGGGCGCAACGCGCCGCGCGCGATGGCGTCGCGGATGATGAACAGCGCCGCGCGGTCCTTGACCGATTGACCGGGGTTCATGAACTCGGCCTTGCCCAGAATGGTGCAGCCGGTTTCCTCACTGGCCTGCCGCAGCTTGATCAGCGGTGTGTTCCCAATGGCCTCGGCCAGATCGTTTGCAATGCGCATGGCGGCGTTCCTCGTGCGGTGTCTTTCATTTGATGTAACCCCACGGGGCTGCGACCTCAAGCGGACTTGCGCAGACGGTCACGATGGCGTGCAAGCCACAGGGCGGCCACCAGCAGCGGGGTATTGGCGGCCTGCATATCGTCGACCATCTGCATCAGCGCATCGAACGACAGCATGTGGCTGCGGATATCCTCGTTTTCATCCTCTTTGCCGGACACGCCTGTGGCGCTGTCGGGCAGATCGGCAAGGCCCACGTAGATATAGTGAAACTCGGTTGCATTGCCGGGCGAGGCATAGGCCTCGGCCACCGGCAGAAGTTCGGTCAGGGTAAGGTCGGCCTCTTCGCGGGCTTCGCGGTATGCGGCCTGCTCTGCCGTTTCGCCTGCGTCGATGCGCCCGGCGATAGGTTCCAGTTGCCAGACACTGCGGTCGCCACGCGCCAGCGGCCCCATGCGGATCTGTTCCACCAGCATCACGCGGTCGCGCACGGGATCATAGGGCAGCACAATGGCCGCATCGGTGGCGATAAACACAGCGCGCAACAACGGGTCGGACATGCCACCCGAGAACCGTTCGTGGCGCAAGACGATCTCGTCCAGTGCAAAGAACTTGGCATAGACGCGGTCGCGGCTTTGAATATCGACGGTGCCGTGGGTGGTCATCGCCCCGTGTTTCGACTGCGCCGCGTTAATCTGGGCCGTGGCCCGTGCGCGGATCATCGGGAACATACGCGCAACCTCAGTCGCGTCGCGCTTGCCGTAATATCCCATCACCTCGCGCGCAGCCGTCACCGACAGCGCGCCCCAGGCGGCCTGCCAATCGGCCAGCGACCACGGCCCGTCGGTGGCCAGTGCCGGATCGGCAAAATAGACCAGCGCGCCCTGCCCGTCTGCCAGAACCATGGGCCGCAGATCAAAGTCAAAGCCGCCTTCGTAAAACGTCAACCGGTCGATCTGTGCATCGGTCAGCCCGCGCACCAGCACGCCGTTTGCCTGACCTCCGCCTTGGGGCAGTATCACCGGATAAAGCCCACCTTCGGCCCCGATGATCGCGTGATCGGGCAAGATGGCGTCGGCAAAGTCCAGATCTGACGCTGGCGTGCCCAGAACAACCTCAAGCAGCGGCATGTGCCGCAATGTGCCGTAGAAAAACAGATTTGTCATGTAATCAACGCCACTTACGCCATGCAACTTCGGTCGCCAGACCCGACAGGACCGCACCCACAATCAGCGTGCCGATCACCACCGGCACCAACAGGATCAACCCGTATTCAGCACCGATCTTGAACACGTCCACCACCGCCTCGAGCGGGCCATCATAGCGGTTGCGCATCGCCAGGCGGACCATTTCGTTGGTGGCCTGGATAAGCAGCCCCCACAGCACGAACACCATCACGCCGGTCAGCCCGTTGTTGATCGCCGAGGTAACACCACGCCCCGCGCGTGACCCCATCACGACCCAGCCAACCAGCGCGCCAAGGACGATGTTCACGTACAGGAAATAGCCAAAATCCGTGCTTTCCGGCATCAGGGGCACAATCTGCCCGGAAACGATAAAGGCCAGGATGGCCAGACATATGGCTGCAACCAGCCGTGCTGCGTCGGGCATGAATGTCCCCCGATTTGGTCCGCAGTTGAGCGGATAAACTGCCGGCCCGCGTTCAGACGGGCCGTTTGATCGTGATCTGTGTCACGTCGCAGTTGGCACTTTCAAAGGTGGCAGCACAAGAGGTCAGGTAAAAATTCCACATCCGCCGGAACCGGTCGTCAAAGCCCATGGCGGCGATCTGGTCCCAGCGTTCGTTGAACGTGTCGTGCCAGCGGCGCAGGCTGATGGAATAGCTGGGGCCAAATTCGATCGACCGCTCGATGCTGAGCCCCGCCTTGACCACCTGTGCACGCAGCGCCTTGGGGCTGGGCAGCATGCCGCCCGGAAAGATGTATTTCTGAATGAAATCCACCCCGCGCTTGTAAACCTCCCAACGGCGGTCCTGCACGGTGATGATCTGCAAGGTGGCGTTCTTGCCCGGTTTCAGCCGGTCGCGCACGGTGTTGAAATAGGCAGGCCAGTATTGTTCACCCACGGCCTCGAACATCTCGATGCTGGCGATGCCGTCATAGGTGCCTTTTTCGTCACGGTAGTCTTGCAGCTTAAAGTCAACCATATCGGAAAGCCCAGCCTTTTCAATGCGCTCCCGGGCATACTTGATCTGTTCTTCGCTGATGGTCAGGCCTGTGACCCGAATGCCGCGTTCTTTGGCCGCGTATTCGGCAAAGCCGCCCCAGCCACAGCCGATTTCCAGGATGTGATCGCCTGCTTGGGCCCCCATCTGGTCGATCATGCTGGCGTATTTGGCGATTTGCGCGGCCTCGTGGCTTTCCTGTCCTGTCTCGAACAGGGCCGAGGAATAGGTCATCGTGTCATCCAGCCACAGACCGTAGAATTCGTTGCCAAGATCATAGTGATAGCTGATGTTTTTGCGTGCCTGTTTCTTGTTGTTGCGTTGCAGCCAGAACCGGAACTGTTCCGCCATGCGCACCAGTCCCATGCCCGGAAAGCCGTCATAGATGCTGTCATTGTCGGCGTGCACCAGATCCATGAACGCCTGCAAATCGGGCGTTGACCACCATTCGTCCAGATAGGCATCGCAAAAGCCCAGATCGCCCTCGCGGATCAGGCGGGCGAACAGGTCGTTGTTGTGAATGCGCAGTTCTGCCACGGGTCCGGGGTTTGCCCCTTCGGCCCGAAAGGTCCGCCCGTCGGGCAGGACAAAATCGACGCGACCGTTGTTCATGCCTTTGGTCATGGCGAAAACGCGCGCGAAATAACGGGGAAGATCGGTTTGGCCGTCGGTTGTGGTCAGGATCATATGCGTGTCCAAGCTGGTGTTCTTACCGCGCCTTTTTGGCGCGTTGTTCATTATACGTTAAGATTAGCGTTTTAGTTTCAAAAGTCCCGATTTTCATAGGCTTCCAATGCGCGGTGGCGGCCCTGATCGACCGGCACCACCGGATCGGGATAGGCATCATCGGGCGACAGCCCCCAGTGACGGGGCTGTGCGTCGAAGAAAGCCAGCGCATCGGAATGCGGGTTGGCGCGGCCTTCGGCGATCCAGCGACTGGCATATTCGCGGTTTTTGTCGAATTTGTCCAATTGTGTGACCGGATTGAACACGCGGAAATACGGCGTGGCGTCCGGCCCCGACCCTGCGGACCACTGCCAACCCATCGCGTTGCTGGCCGGATCCCAGTCGATCAGGCAGTCGTTGAACCAATCCAGCCCGATGCGCCAGTGGGTCATCAGGTGTTTGGTCAGGTAGCTGGCCACGATCATCCGGCCCCGGTTGTGCATCCGCCCCGTGACATAAAGCTCGCGCATGGCCGCATCGACAAAGGGAATGCCGGTGCGCCCCTTCTTCCAGGCCCAGACTTCGGACGCGCGGGCGTCGTCCTGCCACGGGAACGCGTCCCAGTCCTCGCGCCAGTTGTCGGTCAGGATGCGCGGCGTGTGGTGCATCAGGTGATAGGCAAACTCGCGCCAGACCACCTCTTTCAGGAACGTCTCGGCGCCCTGCTTGCCCTCGTGCCGCGCGCGCTGGCCTGCGTGCCAGCATTGGTGCGGGGTGATCTCGCCCAGCGACAGATTCTCGCTGAGGTTCGAGGTGCCGTCGGCCCCCGGAATATCGCGCGACGCTTTGTAATCCTGCACGATATGCGCCATGAAATGCCCCAGACGGGCTTGTGCGGCCGCCTCGCCCAGCCGTACGAACGGGCGCACCACGTCGGCCCCACGGTTCATCGCCGCCCCCATCTGCCAGTCGTTCAGGTCGTCGCTACGGGGCCATGTGTCCGGCGCGGGGATACTGGACGGCGTCGGCAGCGGTGCCTCGACATCGCGGGATTTTACGTTGTTCCAGAACGGTGTGTAGACCTTGTAGAAGGCGCCGGTGCCGGTCTCGACGGTCCACGGCTCGAACATCAGGTGCCCGCCGAAGGACTTTGCCTCAATCCCGTCCGCCTTCAGCGCCTCTTTCACGGCTGTGTCGCGGGCGATGCTGTCGGGATCGTACAGCCGCGACCAGTAAACCGCCCCCGCCCCGGTTTCGGCCACCAGATCGCGCAGGACTGTCAACGCCTTGCCGCGTCGCAAGATCAGGCGGCTGCCTTTGTCGGCCAGCGTCTTGGCCAGTTCGCCCACACCCAGCCCCAGCCGCCACTTCGGCGCGGCCCCCAAGCTTTCGCTCAGGTCATCGTGGATGAACACCGCAATCACCGGCCCGCCGCGTGCGCAGGCCGCTGTCAGGGCGGCATGATCGCTCAGCCGCAGGTCGCGGCGATACCATAGAATTGTGGGCTTGGTGTCGGTCACGTGCAGATGTCCCCCGTTCGCAGTTCTAGCGCAAACTAGCCCGTTCCGGTCGGGGTCAAGCGTTTACAACACCGCATCCAGCGCGGTCAGCGCCTGATCTATTTCGGCGCGCGTGGTGTAGTGGGTGAACGACAGCCGCAGCACACCTTGGGCGGGATCAATCCCCATCGCTTCCAGCGCGCGCACCGCATAGAAATCGTCGCCTGCGGTCATGATGCCGTGGTCTGCCAGCGCCTGTGCCACGGGTTTCGCCGCCCGCCCCAGGTCCAGTGCCACGGTGGGGGCGCGATTGGCGGCCTCTGTCGGCCCCAGAATGCGCAGGTCGTTGCGCCCGCGCAGGGCGTCCAGCATGTGTTGCAGCAGGTGTGTCTCCTGTTCGCGCATCACGTCATGCACGCCGCGCGCGTCGGTGTTGTGATGCGCCGCAAAGGCGTCGACATAGTCGGCCATGCCCGCACAGGCGGCGACCTGGGCGTGATCCGGCCCTGCGGGGGTAAACCGTTTGTACAGCGTGTCGCCGTTGAAATAATGCCCCTGATTGGGCAGCAGTTCGCCCAAGGCACGGCGGATCACCATCAGCCCCTGATGCGGGCCATAGGTTTTATAGGCCGAGAACAGGTAAATATCCGGCCCCATATGGCCCACGTCGGCAAAGCCGTGCGGCGCATAGGACACGCCATCGACGCAAACAAATGCGCCGGCAGCATGGGCCACGGCGGTGATTTCCACCACGGGATTGATCTCGCCCACCACGTTGGAACAGTGCGGAAAACACACCAGCCGGACACTTTCGTCCAGCAATGCCTCAAGCTTTTCGATCTCAAGCTTGCCGGTGTCCGGGTTGATCTGCCATTCACGCACCTCGATGCCACGCTCGGCCAGACGACGCCACGGGCCGCTGTTGGCCTCGTGGTCCTGATTGGTCACGACAATCGCCTCGCCCGGTTTCAGCATCTGACCAAAGGCCTGTGCCAGAACATAGGTGTTCTGCGTGGTTGACGGCCCAAAGCTCAGCTCGTCGGTGTCCACGCCAAGGATGGCGGCCATGCGGCTGCGTGCCTCGTCCATCTCTTCGCCACCCAACCGACTGGCCTGAGATGTGCCATAGGGCTGCATCTTGCGTTCGGTGTAAAAGCGCGTCAGCCGGTCGATCACGGGCTGGCAGGTATAGCTGCCGCCGGCGTTTTCAAAAAAGGCCTGCCCCTGAAGGGACGGCTGCGAGAAAGCGGGGAATTGGGCGCGGACCCAGTCGGTATCAATGTTCATCCGCACAGGGTGGTTTTGCGAAGGCAAAAGGTCAATATGCCAAAAGGGCCGCCCCTGTCGGAACGGCCCCTGATTGTTGTTATTTTGGTGCGATCATTCGGCCGGCGTCACGGTCGGATCAGGTTCGGACGGGGCGGTTGTGGATATGCCCGCCGCCTCGCGTTTGCCGTCCAGGTAGATCGCCTTGATCAGCGCCACCGCCATCAACACCATCACCACACTGAACGGCAGCGCGCCGATCACCATTGCGGTCTGAATCGCTCCGATGCCACCGATCAGCAGCAAGGCCGCCACCACAGCCCCCAATGCGAAGCCCCAGAAGATGATATGTGGCCGCGCTTTGGGCCCCTCGTCTCCTGCCGCGTTGATCGTGTTCACGATCAGCACAGCCGAGTCGGCGGATGTCACAAGATAGGTCATCAGCAGAACCACGATGATCACCGCCATCAGCCAACCCACCACGCCGGACCCCAGCAGGATGTCGGTCATGGCAAAGATCTTGCCACCGTCTGTGGCTTCAAAGATCTTGCCGCCGGCCGCGCCTGTCAGTTCCAGGTCGATGGCTGTGCCGCCGGCCCATGCGAACCAGACGAAACACATGATCGCGGGCACGATCACTGCACCCAACACGAATTCACGGATGGTGCGGCCGCGGCTGATGCGCGCCAGAAACAGGCCCACGAAGGGCGCAAAAGCCACCCACCATGCCCAGTAGAACACGGTCCACGACCCTTGCCAGCCGGCCAGATCCCGATCGACCGGATTTTCGCCACCATAGACGGTGAACATCATGCTTGGCAGCGCGATGACATAGTCCCACATGCCGACAAACAGCGCCCACAGGCCAAACCATGTCGAGCCGAAGATCAGGAAGAACGCCAGCAGGAAAATCGACAGACCCATGTTCAGATTGGACAGCCATTTGATCCCCTTGCCCACACCCGAAAGCGCCGACAGTGTGGATGCGCCCATGATGATGGTGATGGCAAAGATAATGCCCAAAGAGCTGGGCGCGCCTTCGGCATTGGTCAGCCATGCGCCCACGCCGATGCGGCTCATGCCGTCGACAAACTGGTTCACACCAAAGCCCAGCGTTTGCGCCACACCCAGAATGGTGGCCACAACCGCCACGATGTCGATCATATGGCCCAATGGCCCCGAAAGCGATTTGCCAAACAACGGCGCCAGCGCCGAACGAATGGTCAGCGGCAGGCCCCGACGATAGGCGAAATAGCCCAGCGACAACCCACAGATCGCATAGGACGACCAAGCGGTGAACCCCCAGTGCAGATATGACCATTTGTAGGCGTTCAGGATGTTGTCCTCGCCTTTTGCACTGGCAAAGCCCTGAATGACATCGGGGTTGTTGCCAAAGTGATAAATCGGTTCGGCCACGGCCCAGGTCAGCATACCAACCCCGATGCCGGCCCCGAACATCATCGAGAACCACGAAAAGTTATCAAACTCGGGCACGTCGCCCGGCAAGCCCATCTTCAGTCTCCCGGCTGTCGGCCAGACTGCCAGCAGGATACAGACCAGCACAAAGGCGGCCATCACCGCCACGTACCACGTGGCAAAGTTGGTCAGAATGAACCCGTTCAGCCCCGCCAGCACGGCGCCGGCCTGATCGGGGAATGCCACGGCCCAGATCACCAGCAAACCGATGATGATCTTGGCGGTGATGGTCACGTCCATACTGAACCCGCGGTAGAACCCGCTGGCGGCCGTCTTGATCGGCAGCTTCATAAGAGGTGGTTTAAGTGCCATTGTATCTGTCCCTGTTGTTGTTTGTTTTTTGAATTCGGAAACGCTACGAGGCGCACTGACAAATCAAGGGGTCAATACCGACGCCCGCAAAACGAAAAACGGCAGGCGCTGGGCCTGCCGTTTTGATGTGTCCGTTAATTTACGGTTTCAGCGCATGTTTGCGCGTTCACTTTGCAAGCCGCGGAAGATGCACCAGCACATCACCAGCAGCACCACGGTAAACAGCAACCCTGTCGAGATCACCATGGATTGTAACGCCGCCAGGCCACCGCCCAGCAACAACGCAATCGCCACGGCACCCTCGAAGATGCACCAGAACACCCGCTGTGGCACCGGCGCGTCAACCTTGCCGCCTGCGGTGATCGTGTCGATCACCAGACTGCCCGAGTCAGACGAGGTGACAAAAAACACCACGACCAGCACGATACCGATGAACGATGTGATCGAGGCCAGCGGCAACTGGTCAAGCATCTTGAACAACTGCAACGGCAGATCGGCATCCTGCGCACCGGTATAGCCATCGGTCAGCACCTGATGAATCGCGGTACCGCCGAAAATCGACATCCACAGCACGCAGACCATCGACGGGATCAGCAGCACGCAAACGATGAATTCGCGCACCGTACGGCCGCGGCTGACGCGGGCAATGAACATGCCGACGAAGGGTGACCAGCTGATCCACCACGCCCAGTAGAAGGCTGTCCAGCCTTGGGAATAGTTCACGTCTTCACGGCCAAAGGGGTTCGAAAGCGCGGGCAGATATTCGACATAGGCCTTCAGGCTGTCCCAGAAGAAGGTGATCAGGAACGTGGTCGGCCCGATGATCAACGTGAACAGCGCCAGCAAACCGGCCAGCCCCATGTTGACCTCGCTCAGGATCTTTACGCCGCCATCAAGGCCGCGCAAGACCGACACCAGCGCCACGGCTGTGATCAGCGAGATCAGGATGACTTCGGTGGTGTCGCCGATCGGCACGCCAAACAGCTCGTTCAAACCTGCGTTGGCTTGTGTCGCGCCAAAGCCCAGCGATGTGGCCAGACCGAACAGTGTCGCAAACACCGCGATGATGTCGATCACGTGGCCCGGCCAGCCCCAGACACGATCGCCCAGGATCGGATAGAATGCCGACCGGATCGTCAGCGGCAGACCCTTGTTATAAGTGAACAAGGCCAGCGCCAGCGCCACCGTAGCGTAGATCGCCCAAGGGTGCAGTGCCCAGTGATAGATCGTGGCGGCCATGCCCAGCCGGACCGAACCCGGCTCGTCACCCGTGGCGGCACCCAGCGGCGCCCAGTCGGTGCGCAGGCCTTCTTCCATCGCTGTGCCACCAAAGGCGGTTGAAAAGTGGGTCAGCGGTTCGGACACGCCGTAGAACATCAACCCGATGCCCATGCCGGCGGCGAACAGCATCGCGAACCAGCCGGTATAGGTGTAATCCGGCGTCGCCTCGTCCCCACCCAGCCGGACCGAACCGAAGGGGGTGACGATCAGAAGCAGCGCAAAGATCACCACGATGTCGGCCGCGCCGATCAGGAACCAGTCAAAGTTGGTGGTGGTGAAATCAAACATCCCCTGAAAGAGCGATGCCGCCTGTTCCGGCAACAGCAGCGTATATAGCACGAACACCACAATCGCTGCCCCGGAGATCACGAAAACGGGATTGTGAATATCCAGACCGAATGGTCCGATATTGGTTTCGATATTGTCCTGGCCGATCTCGTAATCGGTCTCGATGAGATCGGCCGTACCATCCGGTGAGGGTATACCGTGGGTATCGGTATCTGACATGAACTGTCCCTTTCAAGTGTGACGGGTCGCGCAGGTCAAAGCCGTACAGCGCCCGTTTCTGCGTTAAGGTCGCAGTCACAAGCATAGGCCCCATCCCCAAAGTGGCAACCATTCGCCTAAAAAAGTGGCGGTTGACACAAGACTTGCGGGGATGGGTTGACGGGTCAGAGGTGATTCACAAGGCCGCTTTTATCGCCTCGGCATGGGATTTGATCGCATCCATATCCCCCATGTTCCCCGGTGGACGCGTGGCCACACCCTCGTGCCGTGGCAGGATGTGGAAATGCAGGTGAAACACCTCTTGCCCGCCCGCCGCCTCGTTGAACTGCTGCAAGGTGATGCCGTCGGCATCGAACGCGGTCATCGCCGCGTTCGCCACCTTGTTCACCGTGTTCATGCAAGCCGCCAGTTGCGCAGGGCTGGCGTCCAGCATGTTGCGGCAGGGTGTCTTGGGAATCACCAGACAGTGGCCGTCGGCACGCGGCATGATGTCCATGAAGCACAAGGTTTCGTCATCCTCGTAAACCGTCACATTCGGAATCTCGCCGCGCAGGATCTTGGCAAAGATGTTCTGATCGTCGTAGCTCATGCGTTCACATCCACCACGACGCGGCCCTTGACCTGACCGTTCAGAATATCGGCCCCCAGCTTGGGCAGGTCCGACAGGGTCGCGGGCTGAACCATCGCCTCCAGCTTGTCCATCGGCAGGTCCGATGCAATGCGTTTCCAGGCCCGCACGCGGTTGTCATAGGGCTGCATCACGGAATCAATCCCCAACAGGTTCACGCCGCGCAGCAGGAACGGGATGACCGTCGCGGGCAACCCCGCGCCACCGGCCAGGCCAACCGCAGCCACGCTGGCCCCGTATTCCATCTGGCCCAGCACACGCGCCAACATCGCGCCGCCCACGGCATCGACGCACCCGCCCCATGTCTCGCCTTCCAGCGGGCGTTTGACGGTTTCGTTGATCTCTTCGCGTGCCACGATCTGCGTGGCGCCCAGCGATGTCAGGTAATCGGCTGTTTCGGGACGCCCCGTGACACCGGCGACCTGATGGCCAAGGTTGGCCAGAATGGCCGTCGCGACCGACCCCACGCCGCCGGCCGCACCGGTGACCAGAACCGGCCCTTTCTTGATGCCGTGGTCTTCCAGCGCCATCACCGCCAGCATCGCGGTAAACCCTGCGGTGCCCACGGCCATGGCCTGACGGGTGTCCAGCCCTTCGGGCAGCGGCACCAGCCAATCGGCCCGAACCCGTGCCTTTTGTGCGTAGCCGCCCCAATGCGCCTCGCCCACGCGCCAACCGGTCAGCACGACCTTGTCGCCAGGTTTGTAACGGACGTCGTCCGAGCTTTCGACAGTCCCGGCAAAGTCGATGCCCGGCACATGCGGATAATTCCGCACCAGACCGCCGCCCGGCCCGATGCACAGCCCGTCCTTGTAGTTCACTGTCGAATATTCGACCGCAACGACCACGTCGCCTGTAGGCAGATCATCCAGACCCAACTGCGTTACCGCAGCCGATGTCTTGCCATCCTCGTCCTTGTTCACAACCAATGCGTCAAACATACCGCTCTGTCCTTCCCGAAGGCCCTTTGCCTTCTCTGGTTCAAAAATATCCCGGGGAGCACGAGGGGCTGGCCCCTCGGTCCCGCACTCTCAGCGCAAACGCAGGCTTATGGTCCTGCGTTCCGCTTTCCGTTGGTCACATCCCATCGTCGTCCATGAACACCAGATCACTGACCGGGGCCGCCTGCCCCGCAGCGGTCAGCATGGCGTGCACCTGCCCGCGATGGTGGGTCTGGTGGTTGAAGAAATGTGCGACGCACAAGCCCAAGGGCCGCGTCAACATCGCGTCGTGACCGCCCGAATACCACGACAGCTCACCGGCCAGATCAAGATTGCGCAGGCCTGCGGCCCAGATCTTCATGCGGCCATCCACCTGGAACCGCTCGGCGCTCCACGCGGCGATGGTCGGTGTGTGTTTGGTGGTGTCGCCGCGTGCCGGCGCATCGACATTGGCGCCAAAGCGGCTCAACCACATCCGGTCGCCCCACAGCAGATGGTTCAACGTGCCCAGGATCGAGCCAAAGAACGCACCGCGATCCAGCTCAAGCGCGTCGCGGTCCATTTTGGTCACGATTCCGGTTAGCTGGGTGTTCTGCCACGCATTATATCGCGCCATCATCGTCACATAGTTTTTGTCGATCACGTGCCCTGCCCCTTGTTCGGACGGCGGATCAGCCGGCCACCCTGAATCAGACTGACGTGAAACTGCCAGACATACCAGTGCGTGACAAAGGGAATTGGCCGCTACGACTGAAACCGCGGTATGTGACCCCACGTCCCATCCTCGTCCCAAAACAACGCATAGGCTGCCGTGCCGCCCTTTTTCACAATGACTTGAAACCATTACGACGGGCGCGCGTTACGAAACTGTTACATAACTTTTTGTTCTGCGGACGCCACACATGCAAAAGACCGCCCCCTTCGCCCTTCACGACGCCGATGCAATTGTCACATCGCGCATCGGCACGCAGCTTTTCGCGGCGGCGATCGAGTTTTTCGGCCTGATGGCGCTGCTCGTGCTTGTGGTGGTGGTTGTTCGCCTGGACGTTCTGGTGCTCAGCGACACGATCTCTGAGGACTCCTTGACCGAAACCCTGCACGTGATCCTGACCCTGTGCACTGGGCTGATCTTTGTCCTGGGGGCCATCCGCAACCCGCAGGCGCGCGCTTATCTGATCTGTGTCGCCACGATGTGCGGGCTGATCGTGATCCGCGAGAATGACCACTTCCTCGACCAGATTTGGCACGGCTTTTGGAAATGGCCCGCGCTTGCGCTGGGTCTGACCGGTCTGTCTTTGATCCTACGGTTCAGGGGCACACTTGCCGTGCCTTTCTTGCAGCACTTCCAGACTCGGTCCGGCACCTTTATGTATTGCGGCTTTTTGCTGCTGGTGGTGTTCAGCCGTCTGTTCGGCACCAGCGCGCTGTGGGAGCCGGTTATGGGAGCGGCCTACGACCCCCGTATCAAATCAATTGTTCAGGAGGGGCTGGAATTGCTCGGTGGCGGACTAATTTGTTACGGAGCGATCATTGGCGTGTTCCAGCGGTTCGGTCTGGATCTGGACCTGCACCTCTATGCCGATGACCGTAAGGTGTAAGCGAAACGGGGCTTCTTTATGATCGACATTCTCAACGTGATTGCAGCATTGGCCACAGTGGCCTTTGGCCTGTTCGGGTTTATCGCTCCACGCTATACCGCAGACACGCTGGATCTGGCCCCCACCAGCAGCACCATGGGCCTGAGCGAGATGCGCGCCTCGGTCGGTGGGTTGTTCGTCGTGTTGGGGTTGGCCGCGATCTGGCTTGGTGCGCCGCTGGCCTATGCGATGGTCGGCTTTGCCTATGCGGGGGCTGCTGCGGGTCGGGTTGTGTCGTTGTTTCTGGACAAACCACCCATGAAGAAACTGCTGGTCTTTGGCGGGATCGAAGCAGCGCTGGCGCTGTGGCTGATTGCTGCCAACCTTGGTTGATCTTGCTATTTACGTGTGAAAACAAAACTCTGAGGCGCCATTCTAATGCGTCACATCACCCGCTGATTTCCTGCCATCCCCCTTGCAAGACACAACCTGTCGTCCTATATTCAAGGTGTCCTTCGGGACTATGGACATAAACGCGCTCGTAATAAGCGGATCGGACCCGGGGGCGGTACCCGGCGTCTCCACCAAACATCCTTCATTTGGGGATCATGGGGACGAAATAGGATCGACGAACGTCTAAAGGGGTTATGCTTTGTCTCGGCTGTCTGCCACCGTTATCGGCGAAAACTGTACAATTGCAAATGACAATCGTGCTCCGATGGCAGTTGCAGCGTAAGCTGTAACCAACATCGAAACTTAAGTCCTTGCGCCTAGCAGTGTAAGGCGGGGTTCGCAGGCACCTGGCAACAGAAGCCTGCACTTACCTCCCCCTATATATCTGCAACGCGCTTCACGTGCTTGACTTGCGCGGTCAATTCCGTGAACAATTGCCCATGGGGTTTGCGATTGCCCCGTGAGGCTATGGCCCAAGTATCGCATCCTGTTTTTTATCAAAGGATGCACATCATGGCTGCCCCTAACGAAATCACCGTTCCACAACTGTTGCGCCTGATCGGAACACCAGATGCGCCTGTTATCGTTGATATTTCCATTGATCCCGACTTTGCCGACGATCCGTTCTTGGTGCCCGGATCGTTTCGTCATCCCCACACCGATCCGCAAGGGCTGAAAGCGTGTGTGGCGGGGCGCGCCTGCGTGCTTGTCTGCCAAAAGGGTATCAAGCTCAGCCAGGGTCTGGCCGCTTGGTTGCGCGCGGACGGCATTCAGGCCGAATATCTGGCAGGCGGCATGTATGGCTGGCGCGCCCTAGCCGACGCGCCGCGCATTCCCGCCGCTGCCCTGCCGCCACTGATTGACGGTGCAACCCTTTGGGTGACACGCCACCGCCCCAAGATCGACCGGATCGCCTGCCCCTGGCTGATCCGCCGTTTTGTCGATCCGCACGCACGTTTCCTGTTTGTGTCGCCGTCAGAGGTTGCCGGAGTGGCCGAGCGCTTTGGCGCGACGCCTTTTGATGTGGAGGACATATTCTGGTCGCACCGCGGCGAAAAATGCACCTTTGACACGATGCTGGACGAATTCCGGTTGCGCACACCTGCGCTTGACCAGTTGTCGACCGTGATACGCGCGGCCGACACCAACACCCGTGCGAACAGCCCCCAGGCGGCCGGTTTGCTGGCGATTTCCGTCGGCTTGTCACGACAATACCGCGATGATCTGGCCCAGCTTGAGGCCGGCATGGTTCTGTACGATGCGCTATACCGCTGGGCGCGCGACGGTGCCGACGAAGGCCATGACTGGCCAGTTGGACGCAGCACATGAGCACGCCCTCCTGGTCGGAAATGACCCGCGTGTTCGGACGCATCGGTCTGCTGAGTTTCGGCGGCCCTGCGGCACAGATCGCCCTGATGCATTCCGAACTGGTCGAACGCCACAAATGGCTGAGCGAACAGGATTACCTGCGCGCGCTGTCGCTGTGCATGTTGCTGCCCGGACCCGAGGCGATGCAACTGGCCACCTACGCAGGCTGGCGTCTGCGCGGGGTTGCGGGCGGTCTGCTGGGCGGATTGCTGTTCGTGGTGCCGGGCGCCGTGGTGATCCTGGCGCTGGCCCTGGGGTATTTGCAGTTTGGCGCGCTGCCGCTGGTGCAGGCCGCGTTTCTGGGCATCAAGGCCGCCGTGATCGTGGTGGTGGTTCAGGCGCTGCTGCGGGTCAGTCGCAAAGCGTTAATTGGTCCTGCGGCCTGGATTATGGCGGGGCTGGCGTTCGTGGGTCTGTTTGCCTTTGGCGTGCCTTACCCGCTGTTGATCCTTGGCGCGGGGCTGTTCGGGGCGTGGCGGGCCGATGCAGTCGCCACACCTGCGGTGCCGCACGCCAACAGCAAGCCCTTAAGAACTTTATTGATCTGGGGCTTGCTGTGGGCTGCACCACTGGCTCTGGTCTGGGCGCTGGATCAGGATTTCCTGCTGCATCTGGGCCTGTTCTTTTCCAAACTGGCCGTTGTCACCTTTGGCGGCGCATATGCCGTGCTGGCCTATATGACGCAAACCGTGGTGCAGGAGTTCGGCTGGATCGACACAGGCCAGATGATCGACGCGCTGGGGTTGGCTGAAACCACGCCGGGGCCGCTGATTCTGGTAACTGAATTCGTGGCGCTTCTGGCCGGCTTTGCCCAAGGCGGTGTCGGCATGGCGATTCTGGCAGGGCTATTGGCGCTGTGGGTGACCTTCACCCCCTGCTTCCTGTGGATTTTCCTTGCAGGCCCTTACCTTGACACCCTGTCGGCCCGTCCGCGTCTGGCCGCCGCCCTTCGGGCGATCACCGCGGCCGTGGTCGGTGTGATCCTGAACCTGTCGGTCTGGTTCGCCCTGCATGTTCTGTTCGAAACCGTGCACACTATGGGCGCGATGCCCCTGCCCGACCTGTCCAGCCTGGATCTGACGGCGCTGGCGCTGACCGCTTTGGCCGCCGCTTTGCTGTTGTGGCGGCGCAGCAGCCTGCCCGCAACGCTGGCGATCACCGCGACCGCCGGTCTGCTTGTGGGCGTGATCGGCGGATAATACTGGACACCCCTTTCGCTTGGTCGCAAAACTTATATGATTACCCTCAACGAACGACAGGGAAGATAAGACACGCGCATGGGCCGAAACATTGACTATGGCAATCTGATGCATGACGCGATGCGGGGTTTGATCCGCAAGGTCTTGCAGGACGTGGCAGACAACGGTCTGCCCGGAGCGCATCATTTCTTTATCACCTTCGACACCAGCCACCCCGACGCCGAGCTGGCCGACTGGCTGTCCGACCGCTATCCCGGCGAAATGACCGTCGTGATGCAGCACTGGTACGACAAGCTGGAAGTGACCGATGACGGGTTTTCGATCACCCTGAACTTTGGCGACGCGCCAGAGCCGCTGTATATCCCCTATGACGCGATCAAGACCTTTGTGGACCCATCGGTCGAATTCGGCCTGCGCTTTGAAAGCCAGGATACAACCGACAGTGACGATCTGGTGGTGAAGACCCCCGAACAGGACAAGCACGAGGTCGTGCCTGCGCCTGTCGCGCATACCGATCACACCGACGCCAAGAAGACACCCGGCAAGAAAGACGCCGACGTGGTGTCGCTGGACAGTTTCCGCAAGCACTAGGCGCTGGAATGGGTGATGCCATGCTGACTGCCCCCAAGCTGGCCGCTCTGGCCGTGGTGATCCGCGGCGATCACGTGTTGCTGGTCCGGCGCCGGAACGAACCCGATGCAGGGCTGTGGGGCTTTCCCGGCGGGCATGTCGATCTGGGCGAAACCGCACTGGATGCGGCGGTGCGTGAATTGAGCGAAGAAACCGGCGTGACCGGGCGCGCGACAGGATATCTGACCAACATCGACGTGATCGTCAAAGATACTGACGGCCACGTGCAGTTTCATTTTCTTCTGGCCGCCGTGCTGTGCACCTATGTCGGCGGCGACCCCGTGGCCAACGACGATGTCAGCGATGCACAATGGGTGCCTGTGGACGACGTTCTGAACCGCCAGCTTGCCACCAGCCAGCATGTCGACGATGTTGTGCGCAAGGCCATGGGTGGTTTTACGTAAACATTATTGCCGCTTTAACACCGTGGTGACCGACCGCAGCGGCGTGCCATTGCGCAGCCGTTGGAATTTAAGCCGCAGCCCTTCGGCCACCAACGTGCGGTCATATTGCTGGATCTCGTAGCCGCCCTCGTCCGTGACATAAAGCGAATAGACCGACAGCGTGTCACCGCTCAGCCGCGCCCAGACGTAAGGTTCGCCCTGCATCGGGTCCAATTGCACATCATGGCCAAACACGTTGCGGCCCATGGCAGCGGCATAGATGCCCTTGCGTTCGCTGGGGACAAACCGGATTGAATAGGATTTTGAATTTTCCGTGCCGTTTTCGCGCGTGCGGGTCGACGTCCAGCGCACGGTAAACCCTTTGTCCGTTGCGCCGATTTCCATGCTCATGTCGCGCGGTTGCACCGTGCCATCCGCAGACAGCACATCGGCGGACCCTTTGTAGGACCCGACAAAGCGGCTGATGTCCGCCTGTGCAGGTTGGCCAAGCGACAGCAGCGCCAGAACCGTCAGGGCCGCCAGCATGTGCAGGCGCGCGATGGTGAAGGAATGAAAAGTGGCGCTGCGCGTCATGGTCTGTCCTTTCAGGCGGGGCGCGCCATTTCACGTGCCCCTGGCTCATATATAGTCACCTGCGGGCAGGCTGCCACAGGTGATGCGCCCTATTCGCCCCTATTCCGTCAGCTTCGCAAGGCGCGATGCACACAATGCCGTGCAAGTCAGCCGCTAACAGGTCCATTGCCCAATTGCACCAGCGCGGCCATGGCGGTACACCCTGCGTGACATTTCACAAGCCCGGAGCCTATTCATGTCCCAAACCCGCACCGAAACCGACAGCTTCGGCCCTCTTGAGGTCCCTTCGGACAAATATTGGGGCGCGCAGACGCAACGCTCGATCATGAACTTTCCCATCGGTTGGGAAAAACAGCCCGTCGCCATCGTGCGCGCGCTGGGCGTGATCAAAAAGGCCTGTGCGGCGGTGAACCTGGAATTCGGTGATCTGGACGCGGGTCTGGCCCCCGCCATCGACCAGGCGGCGCAAGAGGTGATTGACGGCAAGTTCGATGACAACTTTCCGCTGGTCGTCTGGCAGACCGGATCAGGCACCCAGTCGAACATGAACGCAAACGAGGTCATCTCGAACCGCGCGATCGAGATCATGGGCGGCGAGATGGGGTCGAAGACACCCGTGCACCCCAACGATCACTGCAACATGGGCCAGTCGTCGAACGATACGTTCCCGACCGCGATGCATGTGGCCATCGGCATGGTGGCGCGCGACACGCTGTTGCCGGGCCTGCGCAAGCTGCACGCCGCACTGGCGGCTAAATCGGATGAGTTCAAGGACATCATCAAGATCGGCCGCACCCACACGCAGGATGCCACGCCACTGACACTGGGTCAGGAATTCGGCGGCTACGCCCATCAGGTCGCCAAGGGCATTGCCCGGGTCGAGGCCTGTCTGCCCGACATCTACGAGCTGGCGCAGGGCGGCACCGCTGTGGGCACCGGTCTGAACACCCGCAAGGGCTTTGCCGAGAAGGTTGCATCCGAGATTGCCGCAATCACCGACCTGCCCTTTGTCACAGCCCCCAACAAGTTCGAGGCACTGGCCGCCCATGACGCGATGGTCATGTTCTCGGGCGCGCTGAAAACCGTAGCGGCATCGCTGTTCAAGATCGCCAACGACATGCGCTTGCTGGGTTCGGGCCCGCGCTCGGGTCTGGGCGAGCTGATCCTGCCGGAGAACGAGCCGGGATCTTCGATCATGCCAGGCAAGGTGAATCCGACACAGGCCGAAGCGCTGACGATGGTCTGCGCGCATGTGATGGGCAATGACGCCGCCGTGGGCTTTGCCGGCAGCCAAGGCCATTTCGAGCTGAACGTCTATAACCCGATGATGAGCTACAACGTGATTCAGTCGATGCAATTGCTGGGCGACGCGGCCGGCAGCTTTACCGACAACATGGTGGTCGGCACGCAGGCAAACACCGCGCGGATCGACAAGCTGATGAAGGAATCGCTGATGCTGGTCACGGCATTGGCCCCCACAATCGGCTATGACAACGCCACCAAGGTCGCCAAGACCGCGCACAAGAACGGCACGACGCTGAAAGAAGAAGCGATTGCGCTGGGCTTTGTCGATGCGGAAGAATTCGACCGCGTGGTGCGCCCTGAAAACATGATCGGGCCGAAGTAAGCCTATGGTCACGCCGGTGAACCTGAACAAGGCCCGCAAGGCCAAAGCCCGCGCCGAGAAATCCGCGCGGGCCGATGAAAATGCGGTAAAGTTCGGGCGCACCAAGGCGCAAAAAGACAGCGCGCGCAAACAGGCCGACAGGGCCGCGCGCGCGCTGGACAACCACAAACGCACCCCATGAGCGGGCGGCCTGTCAAACGGTCGCTGACCTTGCACGGGCACCGCACATCTGTGTCACTGGAAGATGCGTTTTGGCGGGCGTTTCGTGATATTGCCGCAGATCGGGGCCAGCCGATCAATGCACTGGCGGCAGAGATTGACGATGCGCGCGACCCGGATGTGGGGCTGGCCTCGTCGATCCGGCTGTTTGTGTTCCACGAATTAACCGGGCGTTAACCACAGTCTGCTGATCTGACGGCATGTCAGAGTTTCACCCCCACGGTCCCTTTAGTCCCGACCGGTATGTGCTGGAAATTTTCAGCACACAGGCGGCCCGCCGGGGCGCGGTCATCCGTCGCAAGATCCGTGACATCGAGCGTTACGTGGGCCGCGATGCCTTTTTGCGGGAAGTGGAGCGTCGCGGCTATCATGCCATCGAAAACGCGGGTCAATTCATCGTTTTTTGCAACAATGAACCGATCCGCGTCCTGTTTTAAAGGTTTTTCAGACTGAAAAACCTAATGGAAAATGCCGCGGCATTTTCCGTTTCAGATCGACGCGTGGTAAATCTTGTCGATGTTGGTGCCCAAGGCCTTGTTGAATTCGGCATCAGACATCGACCGCTGCAACCCTTCGGTCAGTGCACGGCTGAAGCTGGCGATCATCTTGGTGTTCTGGCTCAGCTTTTCGCATGCCACATCGGTGCTGTACCCGCCTGACAAGGCCACAACCCGCACAACACGCGCGTGATCCGCCAGGTCGTCGTACAGACCCGCAGCATCCGGGATGGTCAGCTTCAGCATCACGTTTTGATCATCGGCCAGCGTGTCCAGATGCTTCAAGATCACCTCTTTCAAGATGTCCTCGGCGGCAGCCTTGGTCTCGGAATGAATGTTCACCTCGGGCTCAATGATCGGCACCAGACCGGCGGCGATGACCTGACGGGCCACCTCAAATTGCTGTGCCACGACCTGTTCGATCCCGTCGGCATAAGCGATGTGGATGACCGAACGTTCCTTGGTCCCGAAAATACCGGCTTTGGCAGCCGCTTGCAGCGTGGCGTCCAGATCCGGCATCGGCTTCATCAACTGGACGCCATCGTTTTCTTCTTCCAGCCCTTTGTCGATCTTCAGAAAGGGCACCACGTTACAATTCTCCCACAGATAATCAGGGACCTTCTTGCCGTTGATGCTTTCCGTCATGGTGCGTTCAAACAGGATCGCGCCGATCACCTTTTTGCCGCTGAAGTCGTCGGCCAGAATGATCCGTTCGCGCATTTTCTGCACTTCGGCGAACATCGCCTCTTCGCCGTCATAGTCATTGGCATCCACGCCATACAGCCCCAGCGCCTTTGGCGTCGAGCCGCCCGATTGGTCCAGCGCGGCGATAAAGCCCGCGCCTGTGTGCATTTGTGCGTGTTGGTCTGAGGTCTTGGTCATGGGAAACTCCGAATTCATTTGATTCTTTGGGACGTGTTACCGCATCTGGACGCGGCTTAGAATGTGATAGCGCAAACAAGCGGTCAGCGGCGGGTCAGCATCAGCGGAATGCCCCGATCCGAGCGCACGGTCAGGTGGGCAACCGGCACAGGCGGCGGTGCATCGGTCAGGGTCACGCGGAAATCGCGCAGGATGCGCGACAGGATCAGCGGCCCCTCGACCATGGCAAAGCCTGCACCGGTGCACACCCGCGCGCCTGCGGAAAACGGCATGTAAGCGCTGCGCGCGCAGGCCTTGCCATTCTCGGTGTGCCAGCGGTCTGGATCGAAATCATCGGGGCGGTCCCACAGCCGTTCGTGCCGGTGCAGGTGCCACGGGCTCAGGACCAACTGGCTGCCCTTGGGCACATCACGGTCGCGGAAGTGTTCGGGGCACGCCGCCTCGCGCACCATCATCGGCACGGGCGGATACAGGCGCAACGTTTCGCGGAACACGTCGCGCGACAGGCGCAGTTTGGACATGACCGCGAAATCAGGGCCGTCCAGCACCTGCGCCTCGGCGGCCAGCCTGTCCTGGCAGTCCGGATACAGCGCCATCAGATACAGCGCCCACGCCAGCGCCGAGGCACTGGTTTCGTGACCTGCAAGAAAGAAGATTGCCACCTGATCCACCATCTCTTCGGTGTCGAACGTCTGGCCCGTGTGCGGATCGGCGGTGGTCATGATCTTGGTCGCCAGATCATCCGGGGCCGTGCCCGCGGCAATCGCATCCATCCGGTCGCGGGTCAGCCGTGTGATCAGATCACGGATGCGCGCAGCACTGGCGCGGGTGGATTTGCGGTGCAGACGCGGCATCCAGCGCGGCAACGGGATAAAGGCGGCCAGGTTCAGGATTGGCTGGCCACGCTGGTAGCGGCGGAATTCGTCAAAGACCTCTGTGGCGACCTCGTGTTCGATGGGAATCGAAAACAGCGTGCGAAAGATCACGTCGGCAGCGGCGTGGCTGGTCTCGGCCTCGATCTCGACCACTTGGCCTGCGCGCGTATCCAAACGCGTGGCCGCAGCCTCGGCGGCGTCCCACATGGCGGCAAAGGTGTCACGCAGGCGGCCGCCCTCAAACGCGGGGTCGATGATGCGGCGCTGGCGTTTCCAAGTCTCGCCATTGGTCAAAAACACAGAATTGCCCAGCAGCGGGCGCAGCCCTTCGCTGATGCGGTCGGATTTGGGGAAATCGTCGGGGCGTTCCTTCAGCACCAGATCGACCAGATCGGGTTGGTTCAGCAGATACGACCGGAAAAACGGCGTGCGAAATTCAGCCATCCATGCGCGGTACAGGCGCGCGGGCTGCGCCGACAGCAGGTCACGCCGGAACAGGCGCACATAGCGCCACAGCGACACTTTGTCGGGACGGCTTGGGGGCTTGGGCGGTTGGGTCATGCGGCCACAGTGGTGTATTTCGACACCGCCGCCACGATGCGTGATTTCGACGGGGCGCGGCCTGCATATCGGTCGGACAGCAACTGCGGGCCTGCGGTGATCTGGAAATAATCATAGTCGCCGGGTCGGTCAAAGGCACACAGATACTGGAAATGCAGCCGGAAGAACCGCCAGCGCAGCTCCTTCCAGCGCGCGGCGCTCAGCGTCTGGGTAAAGGCCGCTGACAGCACCAGTGGCCAGCGTTGCCCTTCGGGCGCCACGCCCGACACAGCCACCGGATCGCACAGGGCAAAGGCGCAGCCGTCGCCCGGGGCGGTCACGTCGACCCATGTCAGCGCGTCCGACATGCTGAGAAACCGCAGATCGCCACGCAGCCGGTGCGCATCGGGCAGGAACGACACCATCGGCACCACCTGCCCCAGCGACAGAAACGCCAACGCGGGGCCGGTTGCGGGCACCCTGCCCGCGCGGATCAGGTCCGACAGGATCGACACCGCCAGATGCGCACCCGAGGAATGGCCAACGACCAACACCTCGTCCACGTCCGATTGCAGGGCGGTTGCGATGCTGTCGGCAAAGGTGGCCATACGCGTCTCAAGTGCCAGCGGGTTCGCCCCGCGCGAGGCGGCGGAAAACGCATAGTCGTGCATCAGGTAATAGGCGAAAAACTTGCCATCCTGTTTCTTGAACCAGCGCATCAACCAGACCGCCGCCCCAAGGGCCAGCGCCCCCCACAGGATCAGCCGCAGCCCGAACAGCGGCCCCAGCATATGCGGCCCCATGGCCGCCTGCATCGCCCAGTCCATCGCGCGAAAGCCCCATGTGAACACGGCCCATGCCAGCAGAATCGCCAGCAGCAATTGCACCAGCAACATGCCCACCGGATACAATGCCGCAATGATCGGCCCCTTGCGCAGCCGCATCAGCCGCCCCAGCGCGCCGGTGGCGATATAGACCCACGCGGTGCGGATCAGTTGCAGATAGGTCGCGGGGATCGACGTCGCCATGCTGTCGCGCACGATGTCGGACCAGACCAGCACTTCAACATCGGCATCCACATCCACCCCGTCAATCACCGCATCCACATGCCAGCCATAGTTGCCGTTGAACTTGCGCGGTTTCAGTCCGATCTCATAGCCGCTGATCGCCGCCTGTGCGCTGCCTTCCTTGCGGTACAGCTCGCGGTAGCGGCGCGGGTGAATGGGGTCGTAGCCCGGAATGTAGAACACCCGGCGTCTGGTCACTGTGTCTTGCTGTTCCTGCATCGGGCCTGCGTCCTGCTTTGAGCCGCAGTCTAGACAGGTTTTGCGCAGGCGTCAGCCTAAAGTGCTGAGAACCGGAAAGGTTTCCAACAGCCAGAAGCTGAACCAAGTGAACGCGCCGGTGACCAGCGCCAGCCCGACGACGACCAGCAGCACGCCCATGATCCGTTCGATCAGCGCCATGTGACGTTTGATCCGGTTCATCAGGCCCATGGCGCGGGTGATGAACATCGCGGCCAGCAGGAACGGTATACCCAGGCCTGCCGCGTATACACCCAGCAACACCGTGCCCCGCGCCACCGAAGCCTCGGACGCCGCCAGCGACAGGATCGCGCCCAGCTGCGGACCGATGCAGGGCGTCCAGCCAAAGGCAAAGGCCAACCCCAGCACATAGGCGCCAAAGGACGATCCGCCACGGTCGCCCACATCCAGCCGCGCCTCTTGGTCCAGAAACGGAATGCGGAAGACGTTCAGGAAATGCAGGCCAAAGATGATGACGACAACGCCGGAAATCTTGGAAAACAGCGCCTGGTTTTGCAGGAAAAACGCGCCAAAGGCCGACGCGGTAAAGCCCAGCAGCAAGAACACCGTGCTCAGCCCCATCACAAAGAACAGCGCCGCCACCACGGCCCGCCTGCGCCCCGTTGCATCGCTGTCCATCTCGTTCAGGGTCACGCCGCTCATATAAGCCAGATAGGGTGGCACGATCGGCAGCACACAGGGGCTGAGAAAGCTCATGCCGCCAGCGACAAAGGCAACCAGCAGTGCGGGCAGCAAGGCTGCGTCGATGATCTCTATTCCATACATGATTTTGGACATAGGCCATTGCCGCCGCGCCGTCACGCGGCCTTTGGTCACAACCTTGTGGACAGGTTGAAACAACCCGCCTAAATCAAGGGTATGACTGATGATCCTTATACGCTGGACGCCACCGGGCTGCTGTGCCCGCTGCCCGTCCTGAAGGCGCGCAAACGCCTGCAACCGCTGGCCGTGGGCGACACGCTGACCGTACAGGCGGATGATCCGGCCGCCGTGATCGACATGCCGCATTTCTGCGCCGAGGCGGGGCATGAACTGGTATCATCGGATGTGGACAGCGCCGTTCAGGTCTATGTCATCCGCAAGGGACGCTAGGCCGCCACCACCTGCGCACGACGTGTCTTGCGCAACAATGTGCTGACGATGATCAGGTTCAGCACACCGGCCACCGCCGCCACGGCATAGGCCGCCGTGTAATTGCCCGTCAGATCATACAGCGCCCCGCCCTGATAGCCGCCAATGGCGTGGCCGAACCAGCCGAACATCGTGACGATCCCCAAGGCCGACGCGCGCCGCGATGGCGGTGTCAGCATGCGCAACGACACCAGAACGCCGGTCATGACGCCCGCATAGCCAAATCCGTAGATGATCGCGTAGACGTAAAACGTGGCAAGGGTGTCGATATAGATGAACCCGAACACCATCGCCGTCATCCACGCGGTCGCAGTCATATAGGCGGGCAGAGCGCCGATCACATCCGCCAGTTTTCCAAACGCAAGACGCCCCACGATGGCAACCAGGAGCATCACAAAAATCACGCTGCCGGCTTCCGATGCGGCAAATCCACGGTCCTGAATCAGCGGCACCAGATGCATCAGCGGTGTCGACATGCAGGTGCAGCACAGGATGATCGCGGCACTCATGGTCACGATCACGGTGTTGGTGGGCACAAGGGTGTTTTCCTCGGCAGCACTTGCCATGCGCTGTGCGTCGTTTGCGGCAGGTGGCTGGCGCAGCAACAGGCTCAGGGGCAGCATCGTCGCCAGCATGAACACACCCGTGACGCCAAACGCCCCGCTGATGCCAAAAGATTTGATCAGAAAGGACGACACAAACGGCACCCCGCCCTGCCCCAGGGCCTGTCCCGCCGACGCGATCCCGATGGCCATCCCGGCGCCCACGAAAAACCAGTTGCCGACAGCGGCCATCACAGGCGGAAAAATCGCGGCAGCGCCGAAAAAGCCGGCAACAAAGAACAGCAGATAGAACTGCCACAGTGCCGACATCAACGACGCCGCCAGATAGCACAGCCCCAGCACCGTCACGCCAAAGATCACCACGGGCCGCGTGCCTTTGCGGTCAGACAACGGGCCCATGAACAATCCGCCAAAGGCCAGTCCCATGATGCCCGCAAAGTTGATCAGCGCGATCTGGCCGCGCGCCCATCCGAACTGGTCCTGCATGGGCACGATGAATGCCGACATGCCGTTGACGATTGCCCCCATCGAGATGGCCAGGATCAGGGCCGAGGCTGTGACGATCACCCAACGGTATTGCGGTTGCGGAACGGGTGATGTCATCGGTGGACTGCCTTGAATGGGATGTTTCGTGCGCTGCCTAACACATCACGACCGGTGCACCTATCTGTCACGTGGCGTCCAATTGTCCCGCCGCCCCTGACTGCGCAATCGCAGGGCAAGGCCCACCGTGACCCCCACCCCGATGGCAATCGTCAGATCGGCAAAGACCGTCAGCACCAGTGTCAGCAGCAGCAGAACCCGATCAGAGACCTGCGCCTGCATATAGCCACGCCAGCGGTGCGGCTCGGTCATGTTCCACGCGGTCAGGATCAGCAGGCCCGCAAGTGCCGGCATGGCCAGATACCCCGCCAGCGGGGCAAGAAGCAGCATCACCAGCAGGATCGTCAGCGCGTGCACGATCCCTGCCACCGGCGTCCGGCCTCCGGCCCGCACGTTTGTTGCGGTGCGCGCGATGGCCCCCGTGGCAGGCAGGCCGCCAAACAGCGAGGAGCCGATATTGGCAAAGCCCTGTGCCAGAATTTCCGCGTTGGGGCGGTGGTGTCCGTCAATCATCCGGTCGGCAACCATGGCCGACAGCAGCGATTCAATCCCCGCAAGAAAGGCAATGACAAAGGCAGAAGGCAACAGCTCGACCACACGCGCCATGCTGATCTCGGGCAGCGCAGGCATGGGCAAGGTGCTGGGCAACGCGCCAAAGCGTGAAAAGATCGTATCGACCGGCAAGGCGGCCATCGCCACCAGCACCGACGTTATCCCGACGGCCACGATTAACCCCGGAAAGCGCGGTGCCATTCGGCGCAGCACCACGATCAGAACCATCGTCGCCAGTCCGATCCCCAAGGCTACCACGCTGGTGGTGTCTCGTGCAGCCCAAAGGGTTTCCAGCTTGGCGACAAACTCGGCCGGCACCTGCGCCGTGTTCAGCCCGAACAGGTCCTTCAACTGGCTGGTGGCGATGATGATCCCGATGCCGATGGTAAACCCGTTGATCACAGGCTCGGGCACATAGGCGACCAGATTGCCGGCCTTGAGGTAACCGGCGATCAACATGATGATCCCGGCCATAAAGGTCGCCAGAACCAGCCCGTCATAGCCGTGTTCGGCGATGATCCCAAAGACCACGACGATAAACGCCCCCGTCGGCCCGCCGATCTGCACGCGACTGCCGCCCAGTGCCGAAATCAAAAAGCCCGCGACAATGGCCGTGATCAGCCCCTTTTCCGGCCCCGCGCCCGAAGCGATGGCAATGGCCAGACTGAGCGGAAGCGCGATCATCGCCACCGTGATCCCCGCGATCAGATCAGCGGTGAACTGTTGGCGGTCATAGGTGGCCAGAGTCGTCAGAATTTTGGGTTTCATGGCGTCAGCTAACGCCTGCGAAACCAGAGTTACAAGATGCCATGTCGCTATCTCGCTGCGGCAATGACGCGCGCTGTTTCATGGCAATACCGACAAAGCCGAATAGATCCTTTCAAACCGCTGCACATTTTCCGCGTCCTACGCATGGAAATGATGCTTTGGCTGATGCGCACAAGATCGGGCAGGTTGCTTTGGGGGCCGCCATGCCCTGCGCTGTCTGTCAGCGACGATAAAGGGGCGCAGCCGGATGGCCACGCCCCTTTATCAGATCATGAAACCAGACTTAGCCGCCCAGGGACCACCAGCCTTTGCGCTTTGGCTTGGCGGGGGCGTCTTCGTTTGCAGGTGCCTCAGCCGCAGGTTCGGTTTTCGGTTCCACCGGCGCGGGCTCGGGCTTGGGCTCTTCTGCCTTCGGCTCGGGTGCGGGTTCGGCGGCCACTGGCTCGGGCGTCTCAACCTTTGCTGCGGGTGCCTCCTCTTGAGGCGCCGGCGTCTCTGCCACAGCAGCAACATCCGCTTTCGCTTCGACGGGTGCGTCGGCCTCGACAGGTGCCTGAGCAGGTGCGTCAGCTTCAACCGGTGCCTGTGCAGCGGCTTCGGCTTCGGCTTTGGCCGCGGCTTCTGCCTTTGCCTTGGCCGAAACGCGCGTGCGCTTGGGCTTGGGCGTCGCGGCCTCGGCGGTGCCCTCTTCGGCAACGTCCGCGGCCTTGGCCTTGGTTGTTTTTGCCGTAGAAGCCTTGGCGGTTGTCGTCTTGGCCGTGGTCGACGCCGTGCGTGTCGACCGGGTGCGCGTCACCTTGGGCTTGGCCGCTGCATCTGCGTCCGCATCTGTGGCCTCGGCATCATCACCAGTGGTTTCGGTCTTCTTGGTCGAAGAACGCGACCGGCTGCGGCTTGGCTTCGGCTTGTCCTCGGCGGGCGCGGCATCGGTTGTGGCCTCGGGCTGCGATGTATCCGCAGACGCATCGGTATTGCCGTCGTCCTGATCGTCATCATCACGACCGTTCTCGCCGTTCTGATCCTCGCCGGTGGACGACTTGCTCCGCCGCCGACGACGCCGACGACGCCGTTTGGGTTTGGGTTCACCGTCTTCGCCGACTTCCGCCGCAGGATGCGACTGGGGTGCAGGCTCAGCTGCCTTGGCCTCTTGCGCGGCTTCGGCTGCGATGTCCGCCGCTTCGGCCGCCTCGGCGGCGCGGGCGTCTGCTTCGTCGATCTGGTCCATGATGGATGTATCGACAGACACCACATGGGTGGCCGCCGTCACGACGCGCGTGGCGGTCTTGAACTTTTCGATGTTGAAATCGGGGCTGATCAACGTGGGATCACCCTCGATGCGCACCGACAGACCATAGCGCACTTCGATCTGCGCGATATGTTCGCGTTTCTGGTTCATCAGGAAGTTCGAGATGCCAACCGGGCATTTCACCAGCACTTCGCGCGACCGGCGGCGGGTGCCCTCTTCCTCGATCTGACGCAGGATCGACAGCGCAAGGTTGTCGTCCGACCGGATCAGACCGGTGCCGTGGCACGCCTGACACGGCTGCGTTGTCGCCTCGATCATGCCGGGGCGCAGACGCTGACGCGACATTTCCATCAGGCCAAAGCCCGAGATGCGGCCCACCTGAATGCGCGCGCGGTCGGTTTTCAGCTTGTCCTTCATCATCTTTTCGACGGCGGCGTTGTTCTTGCGCTCGTCCATGTCGATAAAGTCGATGACGATCAGGCCCGCAAGGTCGCGCAGACGCAACTGGCGCGCCACTTCGGCGGCGGCCTCAAGGTTGGTCTTGGTCGCGGTCTGCTCGATCGAGCCTTCCTTGGTCGCACGGCCAGAGTTGACGTCGATGGCCACCAGCGCTTCGGTCACACCGATCACGATATAACCACCCGACGGCAGTTGCACCGTGGGGTTGAACATGCCGGCCAGATAGCTTTCGACCTGATAGCGGGCAAACAGCGGCAGGCTGTCTTCGTAGCGTTTCACGTTCTTGGCGTGGGACGGCATGATCATCTTCATGAAGTCCTTGGCGATGCGGTAGCCACGCTCGCCCTCGACAAACACCTCGTCGATGTCACGGTTGTACAGATCGCGGATCGACCGTTTGATCAGGTCGCCCTCTTCGTAGATCTTCGCGGGCGCAATGGATTTCAGCGTCAGCTCGCGGATCTGTTCCCACATCCGTTGCAGGTATTCGTAATCGCGCTTGATCTCGGCCTTGGTGCGTTTGGCACCGGCGGTGCGCACGATCAGGCCGGCGCCACGGGGCACTTCGATTTCGTTGGCGATCTCTTTCAGCTTCTTGCGGTCCACGGCATTGGTGATCTTGCGGCTGATGCCGCCCCCTCGGGCCGTGTTGGGCATCAGGACGCAATAGCGACCGGCCAGCGACAGATATGTGGTCAGCGCCGCACCCTTGTTGCCGCGCTCTTCCTTGACGACCTGAACCAGCAGGATCTGACGGACCTTGATCACTTCCTGAATCTTGTAACGTTTGGCGCGCGGTTTGCGGACCGGGCGAATGTCGTCGCTGTCGTCCTCGTCGGCGACGGATTCGATGCTGTCATCCTTGTCGGCGGCGTCGGCGGCCACGTCTTCGTCGTCGTGATCGTGATCATCGTCCGCCGCAGGCGTTTCCACCGGCGTTTCGCGCACGGTTTCCATGGGCGAAGACCCTTCGTCCACGCCATCATCGCCCTCTGACAGGTCGATGGTTTCCATGCCGCCCACTTCATCCGAAGATGTCACGGCGTCATCGCTGGATGTCTCTTCCGCCTTGGTCGAGGACCGGCTGCGCGAACGCGACCGCGACGACGAGCGCTTGGGCTTGTCGTCGTCTTCATCCTTGGCGCGCTGCGCTTCGGCCAGCGCGCGTTCTTCCTCCATCAGCGCCTCGCGGTCGGCGACGGGGATCTGGTAGTAATCGGGATGGATTTCCGAGAACGCAAGGAAGCCGTGGCGGTTGCCGCCGTAATCTACGAACGCCGCCTGAAGCGACGGTTCAACCCGCGTTACCTTGGCGAGATAGATGTTGCCAGCAAGCTGGCGTTTGTTTTCAGATTCAAAATCGAATTCCTCAACTTTGTTTCCGTCGACCACAACAACGCGCGTTTCCTCGGCGTGGGTGGCATCGATAAGCATTTTCTTTGGCATATTGTCCGTTTGCACGTGCGCAGCGCCACATCACCCGGGGGTGCGGCGGTTCTGGAGACGTGTCTATTTAAGGCGAATAGCGACGCGCGGCAGCACCGGCCTCTGGGGCCTGCTGCTGTCCTGCTCATGGCATGTGCGCGTGTCATCGCGTTTCTTCTCCGACACGCAGTGACGTTTGGTCCTGCGCATCCATTCAAAAGCTGCGCATATGTTGACCATACCGCCGGCATCTCACGGCCGTTTCCGGCCCAATCGGTCTGTTTCAGGTCGGGGCGTTTTGGCCACCAAACGCTGTCACAGCGAAACTCTCATCAGGTCCGACGTGTGGATAACGTCAAAGTCCTACCCTTTAGATAATGCGTTTCACATCAGTATTACAATCGCTAACTGCGGCAGGCGCGCTGCAATCGTCGTTTCAAGGGGCCAAACGCAACGGTGCAGCGGCCTGCGGGGCCACTGCACCATATGGTTGAAACCGTTCTGCGCGAAATTGCAGCAGCGCAGATCAATTCTGAAGATAGTCGGACCGTTGCAGGCCGTATTTGGCCATTTTCTCGTTCAGCGTCCGGCGTGGCAGGCACAGCTCGTCCATCACGCTGGCAATCGAGCCCTTGTGTCGGCGCATGGTGTTGTCGATCAGCATCCGTTCAAACGCCTCGACGTATTCTTTCAGCGGCTTGCCCTCGGTGGTCATCACCGGTTGCATTTCCTCGTGATCGGACATCAGCAGCGACGCGATGGTGCCGGTTCCGCGCCGCGATTGCAGCACCGCGCGTTCAGCGATGTTGATCAACTGGCGCACGTTGCCCGGCCAAGGGGCCTGCAAAAGCTGCGCGGCCTCTTGGGCGCTGACGTTCGGGGCTTCGCAGCCGTATTCATCGGCGAACTGTTCGCTCAGGCGGGTGAACAGCGTCAGGATGTCCTCGCCGCGCTGGCGCAGCGGTGGCACAGTGATGCGCAGGGCGGCCAGGCGGTAGAACAGGTCAGGGCGCAGCGCGTCCTCGCAGGTGCGGCCCGCTTCCTGCATGTTGCAGATGCCGACAATGCGGGTTTCGGCCGGCGTGCCCTGATCGTTGATCGCACTCAGCAGACGCGCTTGCAGCGGTTCGCTCAGCGCCTCAATGTCTTCCAGCACCAGCGTGCCGCCGCGGGCCTCTTCGATGGCGGGCAGTTGCGCGTCTTCGGGCTGCATCGGGCCAAACAGGCGTTTGGTCAGCGCATCCTCTTCCAGTGCGGAGCAGCTGACCAGCACGAATTTCTTGCCCGCGCGGCTGCCAACGGCATGAAGCGCGTGGGCCACCAGCGTCTTGCCGGTGCCGGTTTCGCCGTCGATCAGGACGTGGCCGTCGGCCTGCCCCAGATCAAGGATGTCTTCGCGCAGCCGGTCCATCACCGGGCTTTGACCGATCAGCTTTTTCATCAACTGGCTGCCATCCGACAGCTCACGACGCAGGGCGCGGTTGTCCATCACCAGACGGCGCGCGCCTGTGGCCTTCTTGGCCAGCTCGCTCATGCGGTCGGGGTTGAACGGCTTTTCAAGAAAATCGAACGCACCGACGCGCATTGCCTCAACCGCCATCGGCACATCGCCGTGGCCGGTGATCATGATCACAGGCAGCGCGCTGTCGTTGCCCATCAGTTTCTTCAAAAACTGCATTCCGTCCATGCCGGGCATCTTGATGTCCGAAATCACGATGCCGGGATAATCCGGCCCCAGCACCTTCAACGCGTCTTCGGCGCAGGCGAAGGTTTCGGTGTCATATCCTGACAGCGCCAGCCACTGGCTGATGGACTGCCGCATATCTTGTTCGTCATCGACAATCGCGATCTTCATGGCTTGGGTCATTCTCTACTCCGCCGCTTGGCTGTTGTTGCTTTCGCCCTCAACGCGCGAGAGGATCGGAAGTTGCATTTCAAATACAGCACCGCCCCCTTGGCCGTTGCGTGCCGTTAGTCTACCACCAAGGTCGTTTACAATCCCGGACGAAATGGCAAGGCCCAGCCCCACCCCGTCGCCGGGCTGTTTGGTGGTGTAAAACGGTTCAAACAACGCGTCCAGATCCTCGATCCCGGGACCGTTGTCGCGCACCGTCAAAGTCGCTGTCTGACCCGCTGACAGGATAATATCCACCTGCGGGTTCCGTTCTGATCTGGTGGCGTCGATGGCATTGCGCAAGAGGTTGACCATAACTTGTTCAATCCGCATCCGGTCGCCCATGACGCGCACAGGTTCGTCCGGCAGGATGCGGGTGATCTGAACCTGACGCTGACGCAGTTGTGGCTCCATCATCGACAGGCTGGACGCCAGCGCATTGCCCATATCCACAGGCGAAAGTGCGTCCGCGCCCTTGCGGGCATAGGATTTCAGTTGCCGCGTGATGGCACCCATGCGTTCGATCAGATCGTCGATGCGCCCGAACGACGACAGCGCCTCGTCCTTGCGGTTGCGGGTCAGCAGCAAACGCGCCCCCGCCAGATAGGTTTTCATCGCGGCCAGCGGCTGGTTCAGCTCGTGACTGACGGCGGCCGACATCTCGCCCAGGGCGGCCAGTTTGCTGGATTGTTCCAACGTCTGTTCGGCCACGGCAAGGGTTTCCTGCACACGCTCGCGTTCGGCGATTTCCCGCTGCAAACGGGCATTCAGTGCGCGAAGCTCTGCCGACTCGCGCTGGAACAGCGCCATCCGAAACGCGGTGCGCCGCGACAGAAAATAGAAAGTCAGCGCCAGAAGAATCGCAAATCCCATGATTTCCAGCGCCAGAACCCCGTTCACACGCTCACGCACCGAGGTGTAGGTGGTGAAGGACGCCATGCGCCAGCCACGGAACGGAATGCGCGTTTCCAGCCGCATTACGCCCTCGCCCTGAATATAGGCATCGGGGGGCAGCGCGGTCCAGTCGGCGGTGGCCTGAATGGCGCGCTCGATGGCGCTTTGCGGGGTCTGGCGGGCAAGTGCTTCGGCTTCGGTCCGGCCCCGCCAGCGCGGTTCGGTCGCCAGAATGATCGCCCCTGTGCTGTCGGTCACCAGCACGGCGTCTGAAATCCCCGCCCAGGCGCGTTCAAACTTTTGCAGGTCCACCTCGACAGTGATGACACCCAGCACATCGCCGCCCGATTGCACCCGCCGCGAATAGGTAAAGGTATAGCCGCCGGATTCACGCGGGATCACGGCAAAGATCGTCCCCGCCGCGCGCATCGCATCGACAAAATACAACGCATTGCTGTGTGACGACCCCAGCCGGTTGCGGTCGGTGGCGGCCACCGTGCGCCCGTCCTTGTCCAGCAACATCAGCGATGCGGCCCCGATTTCCTCGACAAAGGAAATCAGCCGCTGCGTCGATTGCGAATAATCCGCTGAATTCAGCGCCCCGATCAACGTCGGGTCGCGCGCCAGCAATTGCGGCACGATGGCGTTCTGGCGCAGTTCCGACAACAGGTTGCCCGAATACAGCGCCAGCCGCAGCTCGGCCCGGTTGCGCGTGGTCTGGGTGAAACGATCGGTCAGCAGGCTGTTGGTGAACCACACCGTGAACAGCGCCAACACGAACAACAGCCCCAAGGCCACGCGGACGCGCCAGCCAATAGCCTTGTTGTTGCTGAAAACGCCCTGAGCCTGCATGACGGATACCTTAATCGTATCCGCGCGCCGCGCTCAAGTCATGCCGGTCTCAGGGCACCCATCAACGCGCGGAAAAGCGCCGTACCGTCGGTGCCGCCGTGACCTGCATCCGCCGCCCGCTCTGGGTGGGGCATCATGCCCAGCACACGGCGGTTTTCCGACAGGATGCCCGCAATGTCAGCGCGCGCGCCGTTGGGGTTGTCGGTATAGGTGAACGCGATGCGGTCGTGATCTTGCAGCGTCGCAATGGTGGCATCGTCGGCGTAATAGTTGCCGTCGTGGTGCGCGATCGGGATGTCGATCACGTCGCCGGCATTGTACCCTTGAGTAAAGGCACTGTCGCTGGTTGCCACCTTCAGACCCACGGTCTTGCAGATGTATTTCAGCCCTGCATTGCGCAGCAAGGCACCGGGCAGGATGCCGGTTTCGGCCAGAACCTGAAACCCGTTGCAGATGCCGATGGCATAACCGCCACGATCCGTGTGCGCCTTGAGCGAATTGCAGATCGGCGAATTGGCGGCAATCGCGCCGCAGCGCAGGTAGTCGCCAAAGGAAAACCCGCCCGGCACGCCAACGATGTCCACATCGCGGGGCAGTTCGGTGTCCTTGTGCCAGACCATTTGCACATCTGCGCCCGCAGCCTCAAAGGCGACAGCCAGATCGCGGTCGCAGTTCGAACCGGGGAAAACGATGACAGCAGCTTTCATGGAAACATTCCTTGTCGCAGCGCGGATGCGCCTTAGCCGATCTCGACCGAATAGGATTCGATCACGGTGTTGGCCAGCAGCTTTTCGCACATGGCGGTCACGTCAGCCTCGGTCGCGCCCTCGGCCAGATCCAGTTCGATCACCTTGCCCTGGCGCACGCCGTTCACGCCGTCAAAGCCAAGCGCGCCCAACGCGTGGCGCACGGCCTCGCCCTGCGGGTCCAGAACCCCGTTTTTCAACATCACATGTACCCGAGCTTTCATCGCGCCGTGGTCCTTTTCGCTATCGTGTCGTTCGTATGGTGCGGGCCGCCGCCGATCTTAGTTGATCAGCGTCGGTTTGGTGATGGGCGATGCGTTCTTGGGCAGAACACCCAGACGCCGCGCCACTTCGGTATAAGCGTCGGTCAGGTTGCCCAGATCGCGGCGGAACACGTCCTTGTCCAGCTTCTGACCGGTTTCCATATCCCACAGCCGGCACGAATCCGGGCTGATTTCATCCGCGACGATCAGACGCTGGAAATCACCGTCGTAAACGCGGCCGATCTCGATTTTGAAATCGACCAGCTTGATGCCCACGGCCAGCATGACGCCGGACATGAAATCGTTGACCCGCAGTGCAAGGCTCAGGATGTCATCCATGTCCTGCTGGCTGGCCCAGCCAAAGGCAGCGATATGTTCTTCGGTCACCAGCGGATCACCCAGCGCGTCGTCTTTATAGCAATATTCGACGATGGGACGCGGCAGTTGCGTGCCCTCTTCGATGCCCAGACGGGTGCTCATCGACCCTGCGGCATAGTTGCGCACGATCACTTCCAGCGGAATAATCTCGCACGAGCGGACCAGTTGTTCGCGCATGTTGATGCGCTTGATGAAATGCGTCGGCACGCCGATTTGCGCCAGACCGGTCATGAAATATTCGCTCAGACGGTTGTTCAACACGCCTTTGCCTTCGATCACGTCCTTTTTCTGCGCGTTGAACGCGGTGGCGTCATCCTTGAAATACTGCACGATCGTGCCCGGCTCGGGGCCTTCATACAGAATTTTGGCTTTGCCTTCGTAAATCTTTTTGCGCCGCGCCATTGACGTTCCCCTTGGTGTTGACGGGGCCGAGTCCCTGTCACGTTAGCGTCCTCTTAGTGCAAGGGGCGCACTGCCGCAAGGAACACACACCAATCCGCTGCCCTGACGGCACTTGTATGGTCCCCAAAGGCACCCAATATGCTAAAAACACGCCATTCACTTCCAAAGGACAGGCCCATGAGCACTTTTGACGACCGCGAAAACGCTTTTGAATCGAAATACGCCCATGATGCGGAAATGCAGTTCAAGGCCGAAGCCCGCCGCAACAAGCTGCTGGGCCTGTGGGCCGCCGAACTGCTGGGCAAGACCGGCGATGCGGCCAACGCCTATGCCGTCGAGGTGGTCAAATCCGACTTTGAAGAGGCCGGCGACGAAGACGTCTACCGCAAGGTGTCGGGCGATCTGGGCGACAAGGCCGACGAGGTCACAGTGCGCACCAAGATGGTTCAGCTTATGGCCGAAGCCAAGGCCCAGATCATGACCGAAGTGAAGTCCTAAGCCGACATTAGACCACGGGTTTAATCAAACCCGCGCGATTTATCCGGCGTGCAGCCCCCGCTGCGCGCCGTTTTCGTATCTGCCGTTAACGTCATGCTCAGCCCCGTCGCATAGCCCTGAATACGGGGTGCAAACGGGGGGCCGTGCAAGATGCTGCAATTTCTGAATTCAAATGCGGTGGGGCAATTGTTTCTGCGGGTACTGGTGCCTGCGGTGGTGTTGTGCCTGTGTCTGTCAGCCCTGGCGCAGCGGCTCGAACCCGATATGTCCGGTGCGATCTGGGCGCATGTGGCGCAGGTGCCTGTCTGGATTTGGGTGCAGGCGCTGGGGCTGAGCGTGGCCAGCTTGTGGGCGGTGGGCCGCTATGACAGCGTGGCACACAGGCACCTGGGCACCGGATTGCGCGACCGGCCCGCACGGCTGGCCGGCACGGTGTCGATCGCGCTGGCACAGTCCCTGGGCTTTGGCATCTTTACCGGTGCGTTGGCGCGTTGGCGGCTGCTGCCCGATCTGACGCTGGCCGAAGCGTTGCGCCTGAGCGCCTTTGTCTCGCTGTCGTTTCTGGCGGGCTGGGCGCTGGTCACCGCGCTGGCCTGCCTGTTGCTGCCGTCGCCCGATTGGACAGTGGTCCCCGCGCTGATGGTCTTGATGTTGGCCAATGCGGTGCTGGCGGTGCAATTCCTGTGCCCCGTGGTGCGATGGCGCGGCAGGTCGGTGCAATTGCCCACCCTGCCCGCGTCGATGGCCATTTTGCTGTGGACCGCAGTCGATACGCTGTGCGCGGCAGGTGCGCTATATGTCTTGCTGCCCGCCGATGCAGCAGTCAGCCCCGCGCAGTTCCTGCCGCTGTTCCTGATGGCGCTTGGCACGGCCCTGATCTCGAACACTCCGGGCGGCGTCGGCCCGTTCGAGCTGATGATGCTGGGACTGCTGCCGCATGTGCCTGCGGCGGATGTTCTTGGCAGTATCGTTGCATTTCGCATCGTTTATTATGCGCTGCCTGCCCTGTTGGCCGCGGCAGCGCTGTTGCGCCCCATGCAGGACGCGCGGACCAACCGGCGCTTGACGGTGCCGAACTGCGCGCAATCTGCACAGCGTGCCGAACTGGGCATAATACGCCAGACCGCGGCGCGGGCAATTGCGTACCAAGGCACCAGCGCCGTGGCCTGGACCACCGGCCAGACATTGACCTGCCTTGGCGATCCGACAGTGGGCAGTCCGCAGGCCGCCCTGCCCGTCCTGAAGCACCTTGCGCGCCAGCACAGTCGCGTGCCCTCCATTTACAAATGCAGCGCCCGCACTGCGGCGGTGGTGCGCAAGGCCGGTTGGGCCGTGCTGCACATCGCGGACGAGGCGGTGATTGACACGGCACATTATGACACCAACCGCCCCGCCTATCGCCGTCTGCGGCGCAAGCTGCGCAGTGCGCAGAAAGCGGGCGTCGCGGTCTGCCACCCCTCACATCTGCCGCTGGCCGAAATGGCACGCATTGATGCCGCGTGGCAGGCCAGCCACGGCCGCGCGCGCGGCGGCACCATGGGGCAGTTCGAAGGCGGCTATGTCCGCGCGCAACATTGCGTTCTGGCCTATGTTCAGGGCCAGCTTGTCGGCTTCGTGACCTTTCACATGGGGCCGCACGACTGGTGCCTTGATCTGGTGCGCCATGTGGATGCCCTGCCCGATGGCACCATGTTCGCGCTGGTCGACGCCGCGATCTGCCAGGCGCGTTTGGCGGGCATTGCACAGGTCAACCTGGCCGCGATCCCCGCCTGCCCGAACCCGGCAAGCGGCTTTTGGCGCTGGTTTGGCGTTCAGATGGTCCTGCGGAGCGGCGGATCGGGCCTGCGCCAGTTCAAATCCGCCTTTGCGCCAGCATGGCACCCCCGTTATGCCGCCGCCCCGAACTGGGCCGCCCTGACGCTGGCATTGGCCGACATCACCCGCGCCGTGCACCGCCCCGACCCGCCCTTGAATGCGGCGGCTCATGATGGTGTTGAGAATTATGAGGTGGCCAGCCGCCGCGCTTCGTGACAAATGGAACAATCACGCGCGCGCGAGAAAGGCCCTGAGATGACGAATTTGCTAAGCAAGATGCTTGAAACCCACGACACCCTGCTGGCAGATGGCGCCACGGGCACCAACCTGTTCAATATGGGGCTGATGTCGGGTGACGCGCCCGAGATGTGGAACGAGGAACACCCCGACCGCATCACCACGCTGTATCGCGGCGCGGTCGATGCCGGGTCGGACATCTTCCTGACCAACTCGTTCGGGGCCAACGCCTCGCGGCTGAAACTGCACGGTGCCGCCAAACGCGCCCACGCCCTGTCGCGCATCTCGGCCGAGATTGCCCGCGAAGTGGCCGATACCGCAGGCCGCCCCATCGTGGTGGCAGGCTCGGTCGGCCCCACCGGAGAAATCATGGAACCCGTGGGCACACTCAGCCACGCCGTCGCGGTCGAGATGTTCCACGAAACCGCCGACGGGCTGAAAGCGGGCGGCGCCGACGTGGGTTGGCTTGAGACCATTTCCGCCCCCGAAGAATACCGCGCCGCCGCCGAAGGCTTCGCGCTGGCCGGACTGGACTGGTGCGGCACCATGAGCTTTGACACCGCCGGGCGCACCATGATGGGCCTGACAAGTTCCGGCCTGGTCGAGCTGGTGCAGGAACTGGAAAACGCCCCGATGGCATTCGGCGCCAACTGCGGCACCGGATCGTCCGACCTGCTGCGCACCGTGCTGGGCTTTGTCGCGGCAAACCCCACCCGCCCGATCATCGCCAAGGGCAACGCGGGCATTCCGAAATACCACGACGGGCACATCCACTATGATGGCACGCCCGAACTGATGGCCGACTATGCCGTGATGGCGCGCAACTGCGGCGCGCGGATCATTGGCGGCTGCTGCGGCACCATGCCCGACCACCTGCGCGCCATGCGCGAGGCGCTGGACACGCGGCCCAAGGGCGACGCCCCGCTGCTGGAAGAAATCGTCGCCAAGCTGGGCGCGTTTTCCTCGGAAAACGACGGCACCGGTGACCAATCCGACGCCCCCCAACGCCGCAGCCGCAACCGCCGCAGCCGCACGTAATCAGACCCGAAATCAGAACAATGACATCTGCGCCCCCGGCAACACCGGGGGCCGGAACAGATCGCAGCGCATCGGCGTGCCGGCGGTCTTCAACCCCAGCCGCTTCACCGCGACGTTGAACCGCTGCGCCACCATCTCGGCATAAGGCCCAGTGCCACGCATCCGCCGCCCCCAGGCCGCGTCGTAGTCCGCACCCCCGTGCATTTCACGCAAGCGCGCCATGATCCGCCCCGCCCGGTCGGGGTAATGCTGCGCCAGCCACTCCTGCACCAGCGGCGACACCTCGCGCGGCAGCCGCAGCATGATCCAGCTTGCCGACCGCGCGCCCGCGTCCTTGCCCGCGGCCAGAATGCTCTCAAGCTCTGGATCGGTCAGCGCCGGGATCATGGGCGATGCCATGACCCGCACCGGTATCCCCGCCTGCGCCAGCCGCCGGATGATCTCGATCCGCCGTTTCGGTCCCGGCACACGCGGCTCCATCAACCGTGACAGGGCTGCGTCCAGCGTGGTCACCGAAATGCCCACCCGCACCAGCCCGCGCCGCGCCATGTCCGACAGAATGTCGATGTCGCGTTCGATCAGCGTGCCCTTGGTCACGATGGCCACCGGATGATCCGCATCCGACAGGACCTGTAAACAGGCGCGCGTAATGCCATGTTCCCGCTCGATCGGCTGATAGGGGTCGGTATTGGTCCCCATCGCAATCGGGGCCACCTTGTAACGCTTCGCCGCCAGTTCGCGTTGCAACACTTGCGGCGCATCGGGCCGCGCGATCAACCGGGTTTCGAAATCCAGCCCCGGCGACAGCCCCAGATAGGCGTGGCTGGGCCGTGCAAAACAATAGACACAGCCGTGTTCACAGCCGCGATAGACGTTGATCGACCGGTCAAACGGCAGATCGGGCGACTTGTTATAGGTGATGATGCTGCGCGGCACCTCGACACTGACTTCGGTGCGCAGCGGCGGCAACGGCTCGCCCGCGTCCCAACCGTCGTCTTCCTCGGTCCGGCTGAGGCGGTCAAAGCGGCTGACCGCGTTGCTGGCGGCCCCCCGCCCAAGCGCGCGCATGGCATAGGTCTGGCGTGTCATATCCCCACTATAGAACATTGAGGGAACATCCCGCCAGTGCAAAACCCGCTTTACCCTGTCACCTTGGGCCATTAATCCGCTTTCGTAACGCTCAGGTCGCACATCGCGCGGCGTGTGTCGTAATTTTGACAGTCACCCTTGGGCTTTGTGTCAAAAGAGGTCAAACTGCGGTGGGCCGTGGGCTAAAATAAAGGGATCTGCCATGTCAGACGAAGACGAAATCATCCTGTCGGAACTGGACGACGAGGAACTGGTCCAACAGATGTTCGACGACCTTTATGACGGTCTGAAAGAAGAGATCGAAGAGGCCGTGAACATTCTGCTGGAACGCAATTGGGAACCCTACGACATCCTGACCAAGGCACTTGTGGGCGGCATGACCATCGTCGGTGCCGACTTCCGCGATGGCATCCTGTTCGTACCCGAGGTGCTGCTGGCCGCCAACGCGATGAAGGGCGGCATGTTCATCCTCAAGCCGCTGCTGGCCGAAACCGGCGCACCGCGCGTCGGCAAGATGGTGATCGGCACGGTCAAGGGCGACATCCACGACATCGGCAAGAACCTTGTCGGCATGATGATGGAAGGCGCGGGTTTCGAAGTGGTCGATCTGGGGATCAACAACGCGGTCGAATCCTATATGACCGCGCTGGAAACCGAAGGTCCGGATATCCTGGGCATGTCGGCCCTGCTGACCACCACGATGCCTTACATGAAGGTCGTGATCGACACGCTGGTCGAACAGGGCAAGCGCGACGATTACATCGTGCTGGTGGGCGGCGCGCCGCTGAACGAAGAGTTCGGCAAAGCCATCGGTGCCGACGCATACTGCCGTGACGCAGCCGTGGCCGTGGAAACGGCCAAGGATTTCATGGGCCGCAAGCACAACCGCGCCAACGCCTGAAACCTGCCTTTTTGAATGAACCAGCCCCGCCCTTGCCGGCGGGGCTTTTCTTTTGGCGCGCGCATCCCCAGATAAAGGTCAAAGGAGTGCCCATGCCATTTAACCGCCTTGCCCTGATCCTTGTCGTCGTGATCGCAGCCGCCGCCGTCACCGTGTGGCTGGCCATGCTGGCCGCCGCGGCCTTCAGCCTGCCACAGGCGGCAACAGCCTTGGTGCCGCTTGCCTTGTTGGCCTTTGTTCTGGTCCGGCTGCTGCGCGACCGGACCAAAGACCCTTAGATCAAACTCTGGACCGTGTCAGCCAGACCATCACCGCCACCATGACGATCCCGTACAGCACATGGCCCACCAGTGCGACCCAGGTGATACCGGTGAAGTTCAGGAAAAACGGCAACCCCGCAATGGCGGTGATCCCGCCGATGGCAAAGACCCACAGGCCAAAGCCGTAAACTGCTGCGGGCACGATCCACGGCAAGCCACCGCCGATCACCCGATCCCACACAGGCTTGAAAATGAACAGCCAACCCACCGGATAGCCGATCAGCCCCACCAGATAGAAATGCATGAAATACCCTGCAAAATCCCCGTTCGGCAGCCCCAGCGCGCCAAACAGGCTTTTGGCCAGCCCGTGCGGCGACAGATTGGCAAAACCCAAGGCAGGGCTGATCACCTGCCCCCACAGATCAAATGCCATCGTCGCAAAGCAGCCCGATATAAACATCAGCCCCAGCGTGGCCGTGTTCACGCCCGCTTTGTTGGTATAAATCGTCATTGTGTTCCATCCCTGTCTGAAATGTCGTATCTGACACATCCAGCTACGCAGCTTCCGTGGCACCGTGCAACGATGCACAGATACCCCACACGCATTGGTTAGAATTGTGACAGATCACACCGCCCCCCTGCCCGACCTTGACCAGCTGACCGAAAGCGGCCTGCGGGCCAAGGGCACAGACTCGATCCTGCTGATCGCCTGTGGGGCGCTGGCGCGCGAAATTCTGGACCTAAAGCAGGCCAACGGCTGGACTCACATGGACCTGACCTGCCTGCCCGCCAAATACCACCTGTACCCAGACAAAATCACCGCAGCCGTGCGCGACAGCGTCGCCAAACACCGCGACCGCTACGACAATATCTTTGTGGTTTATGCGGATTGCGGCACCGGTGGTCTTTTGCAAGCCGCCTGCGCCGAAATGGGCGTTGAAATGGTGGCCGGTCCCCACTGTTACAGCTTTTTCGAAGGCAACGACCGCTTTGCGCACCACAGCGAAAGCGAGATCACGACCTTCTATCTGACCGACTTCCTGGTCCGCCAGTTCGAGGCGTTCATCATCAAGCCGATGGGCCTGGACCGCCACCCGCAACTGCGCGACATGTATTTCGCCAACTACGAAAAACTGGTCTATCAGGCGCAAACCGACGACCCCGCCCTAACGGAAAAAGCCCGCGCCGCGGCGGACCGGCTGGGCTTGAAATTCGAGCGTCGCTTTACCGGCTACGGTGATCTTGCCACCCACCTCAAAGACCTCTGAACCTTCTTTTGGCCCCAAATATCCCGGGGGTCTCGGGGGCTGGCCCCCGATTAAGCCGCAGCAGCCACGGCGCGCACCCGCTCGATCATCGCGCGCAACCCGTTGGACCGCTGCGCCGACAGATGGTCGTTCAGCCCCAGCCGTTCCAGTTCGGCCCGCGCATCCACGCCCAGAACTTCGGCCACAGGCACACCGTTGTACAGCTTGCGCAGCACAGCGATCAGACCGTTCACGATCATCGCGTCGCTTTCCCCGTCAAAGTGAAACACCCCGCCGTCGATCTGCGGATGCAGCCAGACCTGGCTGGCGCAGCCGTCCACCTTGGTCGCGGGCACCTTCAGCGCGTCCTCCAGCGGGTCCATCGCCTTGCCCTGTTCGATGACATAGCGATAGCGATCTTCCCAATCTTCCAGAAATTCGAAATCTTCCACGATCTCTTCAAACGCGGCCTGAGCCATGAAAAACACCTCTCTGATTGCCCACACGAGGTAAGACGCCTCTGGCCAAAGGTCCACCCCCCGCGCATGATGCTTTTCAATACGCTTTTCAATACGGGCCCGATGGGCTAACACAAGCCAAACAACAGGCAATCCGATATGCGTCTTACACTTAGTGCCCTTCTGATCTCGTCCATGACCCTTGGCGGATGCGCCACTGTGCGTGACAGCCGCGTCAATCCGTTCAACTGGTTTGTCGGCTCGCGCTCTGAACCGGTTGCAACCGCGCCGACGGCGGCCAGCACGAATCCGTTGATCCCAAGCCAACGGGCCGGGCTTTTTGCGCGCAAACGGGCCGAGCGTGACATTTATCTGGGCACGCCGATCGACACCGTGTCGGACCTGGTCATCGAACGGGTTCCGGGCGGTGCAATCATTCGCGCATCGGGCGTGTCGCAAGCCCAAGGTCTGTACGAGGTGCGTCTGACCCCGGAGAACGAGGATGACGAAGCGGTCGACGGCGTGCTGAGCTATCGTCTGGAAGGCCGCCTGCCCGAAAACGCCCGTCCCGGCGGGTCACAGGCCACGCGGACCGTGACAGCAGCCCATGCGGTGACCGAACAGCAGTTGCGTGGCGTCAGCACCATCCGCGTGGTTGGTGCGCGCAACGCGCGTACGTCGCGCCGGTAACGGCAGACGGCATTAGGGGGCGCTGCCCCCGCCCTGCGGGCGCCCCCGGGATTTTTTAAACCAGAGAAACAGGACCAGCCTGCGCGAAATCGCGCGGGATCAGTCCAGTTCGACGACGCGGACGGTCTGACCCTTGGCCGCAAGCGCGATCTTGCCGTCGCACAGGCGCAGCGCGTCATTGCCAAAAACTTCCCGACGCCAACCGGTCAGCGCATCCACATCGCGCAGGCCTGCGGCGATCGCGTCCAGATCGGCGGCGGGTGCGATCAGCTTTGCAGCGACGCCGGCGCTTTCTGTCTTGGCCTTGAGCAGCACGCGCAACAGGTCAGCCAGCGCGGGGTTCACTTGCAGCTTTTCGCGGCTGGTGTCCGGCTTTGGCAGGCGGTCGGCGGGCGTGTTCACGCCGCGTTGGACGGCCTCGAGAATGCCATCGGCAATGTCGCCACGGCGCGCTTCGCGCAGCAGCAGGCGCGCGCGGTTCAGCTCTTCCAGGTTTTGCGGCTTGTTGCTGGCCAGTTCGACCAACGCATCGTCCTTGTAGACGCGGTTGCGCGGGATGTTGCGTTCCTGCGCATAGGTCTCGCGGAAGGCGGCCAGCTCGCGCACGATGCCCAGAAAACGGGCGCTGTTGGTGCGGGTCTTGACCCGTTTCCATGCCTGATCGGGGGCCACGGTATAGGTGTCGGGCGACAGCAGGATTTTCAGCTCTTCCTCGACCCAGGCACTGCGCCCTGTTTCCTCAAGCCGTGCGGCGAGAAATTCGTAAATCTGGCGCAGGTGGGTCACATCGGCCAGCGCATAGGTTTTCTGCGCATCGGTCAGCGGGCGGCGCGACCAGTCGGTAAACCGCGAGGTCTTGTCCAGCGGTGCCTTGGCGATCTTTCGCACAAGGGTTTCATAGCCGACCTGTTCGCCAAACCCGCAGACCATCGCCGCGACTTGCGTGTCGAACAGCGGAATCGGAAAGACGCCCGCATCGACAAAGAAGATCTCCAGATCCTGACGCGCGGCGTGGAACACCTTGACCACAGAGGTGTCGCGGAACAGATCGTACAGCGGCTCCAGCGACAGGCCCTCGGCCAGCGGGTCCAGCAGCACGGCGCCGCTGTCGTCGGTTCCGGGCATGGCCAACTGCACAAGGCACAGCTTTGAATAGTAGGTACGTTCGCGCAGGAACTCTGTATCGACGGTTACATAAGGGTGTTTTGCGGCCTCTTCACAGTAGGCTGCAAGCTCTTCGGTCGTCGTCAGTGTTCTCATCGTGGGGTCTTAACCTTATGTCCGGGCTGCGCGGGTCCGATCTGACTACACCAAAGGTCAGGGCAAGACCAGAGAGGTCACAAATCCAGCCGCGCAGTGTTGCCCGAAGCAAAGCGGCGCAATACGGCGGGGTACAGGCGGTGTTCCTGTTCCAGCACCCGCGCGGCCAGCGCGTCGGCGGTGTCTTCGGGCAGGATCGGCACGGTGGCCTGCCCCAGAACGGGGCCATCGTCCAGTTCCGGCGTGACCAGATGCACGGTGCAACCGTGGCTGGTGTCGCCCGCCTCGATGGCGCGGCGGTGGGTGTGCAGGCCACGGTATTTCGGCAACAGCGACGGGTGGATGTTCAGCATCTTGCCCTGCCAGGGGCTGACGAATCCCGCCGTCAGCACCCGCATGAAACCGGCCAGACAGATGATGTCGGGCGCGTGTTTGGCCAAAGCTGCATCAAGGGCCTGTTCAAAGCTGGCCCGATCCTCGCCGTAGGGGCGGTGATCGACAACCTCGGTCGCGATGCCCTGCTCCTTGGCCCATGCGATGCCGCCGGAGTTTTCATTGTTGGACACGATGACCACGGGCCGCGCCGCATGGTCACCGGTCATATCCTCGACCAGCGCCCGCATGTTCGACCCGCCGCCCGAGACAAAAATCGCGACGCGCTGCGTCACACCAGCGTTCCGCTGTAGGTGACCTCGCCCGCGCCCGCGACCACTTGGCCCAGCGTGCAAACGGTTTCGCCGGCGGCTTGCAGCAGCGGCACCAGCGTGTCCACGGCGTCGGCGTCAACGACGACAACCATGCCGATCCCGGCGTTAAATGTTTTCAGCAGCTCGGCCTGATCCATACCACCGTTGTCCACCAACCAGCGGAACACGGGCGGCAGCGTCCATGCGTCCAGATTGACGGCACAGCCCAGACCGTCGGGCAGCACGCGCGGCAGGTTCTCGGTCAGGCCGCCGCCAGTGATATGCGCCAGACCGCGCACGCCGCCCTTGCGGATCGCTTCGAGAACAGAGGTCACATACAGCCGCGTCGGCGTCAGCAGGGCCGCACCCAGCGTGGTTTCCGCGTCCCACGGGCACGCATCATCCCAGCCAAGGCCGGACAGCTCGACAATCTTGCGCACCAGCGAAAAGCCGTTGGAGTGCACCCCGTCCGACGCCAGCCCCAGCAACACCTGACCTTCGGCGATGCCTGCGGGCAGCTCGGTGCCGCGTTCCATCGCACCCACCGAAAAACCGGCCAGATCGAAATCACCCGCCGGATACATGCCCGGCATTTCCGCCGTCTCGCCACCGATCAGCGCACAGCCCGAGGCTTTGCAGCCCTTGGCGATGCCTTCGATGATGCGTGCGGCCTGATCCAGTTCCAGCTTGCCGGTGGCGAAATAGTCCAGGAAAAACAGCGGCTCGGCGCCCTGACAGACCAGATCGTTAACGCACATGGCGACCAGGTCGATGCCCACACCGTCGACGTTGCCGGTGTCGATGGCGATGCGCAGCTTGGTGCCCACGCCGTCGGTGGCGGCGACCAGAACCGGATCGCTAAACCCTGCGGCCTTGAGGTCGAACAAACCGCCAAAACCACCCAAGCCCGACATCACGCCGCTGCGCTGCGTGCTTTTGGCGGCGGGTTTGATCCGCTCGACAAGCGCGTTGCCTGCGTCGATGTCCACGCCGGCTTCGGCATAGGTGATCCCGTTCTTCGGCTCGGTCATGGCTGTGGTCCTTGGCAAATGCGTCGCTTTGGACGTGGGGTTAGAACATCCCGCGCGTGCGTGCAACGCTCTCTCTTGACGAAGGGCGCGCGGCGACATACCCAAACGCCCAGGCGGGCCTGTAGCTCAATTGGTTAGAGCAGAGCGCTCATAACGCTTTGGTTGCGGGTTCAAGTCCTGCCGGGCCTACCAAAATCCATATATTTCAGCGCGTTGTGAGGCATGTTTTACGTGGTATCGGCTGTGTTCGGCCTGTTGCAAGTCGCAAGCACAGGCGACTCGTCCAGCCTGCCTGGGGCATTTCAGTCAGGATGCGCCAACACGTTGATCAGCTTGCCCGCCGGATCGCGCAGGTAAAACCGGCGCACGCCCCATGGCTCGTCCGTCAGGTCATAGACGATAGTGTGGCCAAGCTGTTTGGCCCGCGCATAGACAGAATCAACATCGTCCACCTCGATCGACAGATCGGGCACGGGTGTGCCCGAACCGCCCTCGGACGCGATGCTGATCTGGGTCTGCGCAGTCTCTCCTGACGCCAGCGTGACGATCCAGCCGTGATCCATCACCACCGACAGATCGAACAGGTCGGCATAGAAATCGCGCACGACGTCCACCGACGGTGTGGCGATGTTTGTAACGATGCGTTTGACGGTTATGGTTTCCCCTATGGTTACCGCGCGATGACAATATCCGCTTGCAACCCGCCCAGCCGGTCGCTGTGCCCCAACCGCAACACGCCGCCATGGGCGCGCGCGATGTCCGTGGCGATGGCCAGGCCCAACCCCACGCCGCCGCCCTTGTCCTGATTGCGCGACGGGTCCAGCCGCGTAAAGGGTTTCTGCGCATCGGCGCGGCGGTCTTCGGGGATGCCGGGGCCGTCATCCTCGACCCGAAAGCGCAGGGATTTTTCGGTCAGGGCAACGCTGACATCCGCCTTGGCCCCGTAGCGCACGGCGTTGTTGATTAGGTTTTCGATGGCGCGGCGCATGGCGACGGGGCGCAGGTTGATGGTGCCCTCGCCCGTGGCCGCGATCAGTGTGACGGGCCGCCCTGCGCGCTGCTGGTCGCCGACAATGTCACGGATCAGCGCCAGCGGGTCGATCTCTTCGGGTTCGCCCTCTTGCGCGCCCTTGGCAAAATTCAGGAACTCGTCGATCATGCTTTGCATCTGGTCCACGTCCTGTTCCAGCGCCTCGCGGTCGTCGTCCTCAAGCATTGACAGCGACAGGCGCATCCGCGTCAGCGGCGTGCGCAGATCGTGGCTGACCCCCGACAGCATCAGCGTGCGCGTCTCGATCTGGCGTTCGATCCGGTTGCGCATGTCAACAAAGGCCGCACCGGCGGCGCGCACTTCGGTGGCACCGCCCGGCGTATAGGGCACATGCCGCCCCCGGCCAAAGGCTTCGGACGCGCGGGCCAGACGTTTGATCGGTCGCAACTGGTTGCGCAGGTAGATCAGCGCGATGATGCTGATCAGCACGCTGAAAAAGATCATGTTCACGAACAACTGGTGCGGATTGGCCGCCGACAGCCTGCGCCGGTCCAGATCCACCCGCACCGGACCCATGCGGGTGTCGACGTAGACCTGCGCACGTTTGCCTTGGGTCAGGTCAATTGCCTGCGCGGACGGTACATTCTTGCGCAGTTGCGCCACGACGAATCCACCCGACAGGTCCAGCCAGTCCCAACTGTCGTGATCAGGCACAGCATCAACCGGTGTTACGTAAATCTCGAGCTGTGGCGCAATGTCCTGCACCGTCGCCCCGATCAACGCGCGCCCTGGTGCCGCATCCACAGCGTCCAGCACCAGCGCAATCTCGCGCCCTGCGGCTGTTGTCATCTGCGCGGTGACCCCTTCGAAATGGCGCTGGGTGAACAGAACCGACACCACGACCTGCACAAAGACCACCGGCAACAGCAGGATCAATGCGGCACGGCCATACAGGCTGCGGGGCATATAGTGTTTGAGCCACTCGAAGGACATGGCTAAACCCTAGCGGTGAATACCAGCAGAGAGAAGGCCCCAGCCATGATGCCACCCGATGATTTTGATCCCGCCATTGGCGTGGCCGACACGCTGGAACCCGGGCTGCGCCGGATCGTGGCGCCGAACCCGTCACCGATGACCTATCGCGGCACCAACACCTATCTATTGGGCACCCGCGGTCTGGCCGTGATCGACCCCGGCCCCGAGGATGACGCGCACCTTGAGGCGATTCTGGCCAGCGTGGGGCCGGATCAGCAGATCACCCACATCATCGTCACCCACACGCATCTGGACCACTCGCCGCTGGCCCGTCCGCTGGCGCAGCGCACCGGCGCGCCGGTTCTGGCCTTTGGCGGGCCGCACGCGGGGCGCAGCGCCGTGATGGCCGAACTGGCCAAGGGCGACACTGTGGGCGGCGGCGAAGGCATCGACACGGCGTTCACCCCGGACATCGAGGTGCCGGATGGAACGGTCATCGACGGCGACGGCTGGACGCTCGAGGCGATCCACACCCCCGGCCACATCGGCAATCACCTGTGTCTGGCATGGGGCGACGCGTGCCTGACTGCCGATCATGTCATGGGCTGGGCCACGTCGCTTGTGTCGCCCCCCGACGGTGATCTGACCGACTTCATGGCCTCCTGCGCGCGGCTGCAAGCGCGCGACTGGCGGGTGTTCTACCCCGGCCACGGCGCGCCTGTGACCGAGCCTGCTGCGCGGCTGGACTGGCTGGTCAGCCACCGCCTGGGCCGCGAAGCGTCGATTCTGCACCACCTGTCCCAAGGCCCCGCCACCGCCGCACAGCTTGCCGCCGCGATCTACACCGAAACCCCGCCCGCCCTGCAAGGCGCGGCCACGCGCAACGTGCTGGCCCATCTGGTCGATCTGACCGGAAAAGACCGCGCCGCCCCCGATGGCAAACTGACCGCCGGCACCACGTTCAAGGCACTTTGATCCGCCCCGTTGAAAAAGTTGATTTTTTCGGCAAAACCCTCTGGACGGCTGAAATCACTGTTGCTATACGGCGCGAACCGTTCCGACGTAGCTCAGCGGTAGAGCAGTTGACTGTTAATCAATTGGTCGTAGGTTCGATCCCTACCGTCGGAGCCATAATAAGCCCTTTAAGGTCAACACCTTAGAGGGCTTTTTTATTTTCAGGCCGACTTCGTTCGCGCCCCGTTGCACCGGCCCGCACCAACTTTCAGTGCTGGGCCTGCGCAAACGGTTTCCGATTGGCTTGGCTGACAAATTGCCTCGGTGATGCGGGCGGGCAAAACCCCCTTAAATCGCGGAACTGTGCGCCATCTGCCCCGCGCGGTAGTGGTCCAGGTGACCGGCCATGACCCGCACCAGCGGGGCAAAGCCGTCAACGATCTGCAATCCGGTGCCGTCGCTGCGGCACGCGTCGGGATAGGCCGCGACCAAGGCCGCCACTGCGCCGGCCACGGTCGCGCCCTGATCGGGGAATTCGACCGCCAAAGCCTGCGCTTCGATGGCAAAGCTGCACATCAACTGTTCGATCATCCGCGCGGTAAGCCGGTCCGCGTCGCTGAGGACATGGCCGCGCGCGCCCGCCAGACGCCCTTGGCCGATGGCCGAGGTATACGCCGCCGTGGCTGCGTGATTCTGCACATAACCTTGGGGGAATTGCGAAATGGCCGATGCGCCCAGCCCGATCAGCACCTTGGCCTGATCGTCGGTATAGCCCTGAAAGTTGCGGCGCAGCCCGCCGCTGTGGGCGGCCACGGCCAGACTGTCGCCGGGGCGGGCGAAATGGTCGATGCCGATGGGCAGGAACCCGTCCAGACGCAGCATACGTTGCGCCATGTCCGTCAGTTCGAATCGCGCCTCGGCCGAGGGCAGCGCCGTGCCGTCGATCATCACCTGCCGTTTCGACATCCATGGCACGTGGGCATAGCCATAGAGCGCCAGCCGGTCCGGTTGCAGCGCCAACACCTGTTCCAGCGTGTCGACCAGGCTGGCGCGGGTCTGGTGCGGCAGCCCGTACAGCAGATCCATGTTCAGACTGTGCACTTTGGCATCACGCAGGATCTGGATGCAGTCAAAGGTCTGGGCAAAGCTTTGCGCCCGCCCGATGGCATCCTGCACCTTGGGGTCAAAGTCCTGCACCCCGATGCTGGCGCGGTTCATGCCATGGTCGGCCAGTGTTTGCAGCAGATCGGGCGCTGCTTCGGTCGGGTCGATCTCGACCGAAAACTCGAACCCCTCCGCGCGCTGGAAACTGTCAAAAACGCCCTTCAGCAGCCGTGTCATCGTCTTCGGGCTTAGAATCGTGGGCGTCCCGCCGCCCAGATGCAGACGTCCGATCCGCACATCCGACGGCAACAATCGCGCAACCTGAACCATCTCTTGCAGCAGCACATTCACATAGACGTCCACAGGGCGCAGCGTCTTGGTGCCTTGGGTGCGACAGGCGCAGAACCAGCACAGCCGTTTGCAAAACGGAATGTGGATGTACAGCGATACCTCGGACCCCTGCGGCACGGCCTGCAACCAGTCGCGCTGGTGCAGGGTGCCGGCATCTGCGGCAAAATGGTTCGCAGGCGGGTAACTGGTGTAACGCGGGACCTTTGCGTCAAAAAGTCCGTAGCGGCGGAGTTGATCAATCTGTGTCATTCCGCTACTTAAACGTGCGCCCTCCTCGATGACTTTGACACAGATCAAAAGCCGAAAAATATGACTGTTGACCTCCTCACCCGTCCGAAATGCAGCGAATGCCCGATCCGGCACCGCGCTGTCTGTTCGCGTTGTGACGCGGACGAGATCGAGCAACTGGAGCAGATCAAGTCCTACAAGACCTTTGCGGCGGGTGATCCGATTCTGTGGCGTGGCGACGACCTGACCTATGTGGCGTCGGTGGTCAAAGGCGTGGCGACGCTGAGCAAAACCATGGAAGACGGGCGCATCCAGATGGTGGGCCTGCTGATGCCGTCCGATTTCATCGGCCGCCCCGACCGCAAGACCATTGAATTCGACGTGGTGGCCGCGACCGAGCTGACATTGTGCTGTTTCCAGCGGGTGCCGTTCGAAAAAATGCTGGCCAAGGTGCCCCATGTGTCGCAGCGCCTGCTGGAGATTGCGCTGGACGAACTGGACGCCGCGCGCGACTGGATGCTGCTTTTGGGCCGCAAGACCGCCCGCGAAAAGATCGCGACCTTTGTCGAGATGATGGTGCGCCGGCAGCATGTTGACGGGCTGGGGCTGGATCACGAACCGCTGGTGCTGCCGCTGACCCGTGACGAGATTTCGAACTATCTGGGGCTGACACTGGAAACCGTCAGCCGCCAGTTGAACGCCCTGAAGAAAGAGGGCGTGTTGCAATTCGTCGACCGTCGGCGGTTCGAGGTGGTCGACATGGCCGCCCTGCACGCCGCGTCAGGCGACGATTCCGACGGCGGCGTTCTTTTCTAAAACCTGATCTGGATCAAGGCGCGGTGCGCGCCGGCGTCGTTCACTGCTTGGGAAACCCAAGGAGTGCAACACCATGTACAACAATATCCTGATCCCCGTCATGCTGGGCGACAGCCGCGACACGCAGTCCGCTTTCAAAGCCGCCCAGGCGCTGGCCGAAACCGGTGCACAGATCACCCTGCTGCACGTGATCGAAACCGTGCCGGTCTATGTGTCGGAATACTTCCCCCCCGATTTCATCACCACCGCCCGTGACACCGTGCAAACCGCACTGGACGCCATGGTCGCCACCCTGCCCGGCAGCCGTGCCGCCATCTGCGAAGGCAAGGCCGGTCCGCGCATATGCCGCTGGGCCGAAGAAAACGGCTGCGATTGCATCGTCATCGCCTCGCACAAACCGGTCATGAGCGACTTTTTCCTCGGTTCGGTGGCGCATCATGTCGTCGGGCATGCAGGCTGCGCTGTGCACGTCGTAAGATAGTCGCGCATTTGTTCACTAAAAATTGACTTAGATCAAAGAGCGTATGCGCGGCCCCGTCTACTGAGACACTGCGAACAGAACCGCAGACCCGCCCAAACGGGCCGCTGCGTACAATAAGGTGCCACATGGAATATATTAAATTGATCGCGCTGGGGCTGATAACCCTGATCGCCGCGATGGGGGCGAACTTCGCCCATGACATAGCTTATCAGGTGCACGCCGTCCTGATCATGGTGATCGCGGCTGCAATGTTTGTCTGGGTGCTGCGTGGCATCGACGAGCCGGAGGTGGTGCAAGACACCAGCGGATACCAGGACGGCGTCATTCGCGCCGGCGTGATTGCCACGGCGTTCTGGGGGCTGGCCGGATTTTTGGTGGGCACGTTCATCGCCTTCCAACTGGCCTTTCCGGTGCTCAACTTTGACTGGGCGCAACCCTTTGCCAACTTTGGCCGCCTGCGCCCGCTGCACACCTCGGCGGTGATTTTTGCGTTCGGGGGCAACGCGCTGATCTGCACGTCGTTCTATGTGGTGCAACGCACCAGCGCCGCACGGCTTTGGGGCGGCAATCTGGCGTGGTTCGTGTTCTGGGGTTACCAGTTGTTCATCGTTCTGGCGGCCACCGGCTATCTGCTGGGGTCAACCCAGTCCAAGGAATACGCCGAACCGGAATGGTACACAGACATCTGGCTGACCATCGTCTGGCTGGCCTATCTGGCGGTTTTCCTTGGCACCATCTTCAAACGCCGCGAGAAACACATCTACGTGGCCAACTGGTTTTTTCTCAGCTTCATCATCACCGTGGCGATGCTGCATGTGGTCAACAACTTGTCGATCCCTGTCAGCTTCTGGGGCAGCAAATCAGTTCAGGTTTTCTCGGGCGTGCAAGATGCGATGACCCAGTGGTGGTACGGCCACAACGCCGTGGGCTTTTTCCTGACCGCGGGTTTCCTTGGCATGATGTACTATTTCGTGCCGAAACAGGCCGAACGCCCGATCTACAGCTATAAACTGTCGATCATCCACTTCTGGGCGCTGATTTTCCTGTATATCTGGGCCGGTCCGCACCACCTGCATTACACCGCCCTGCCCGACTGGGCCTCGACCCTGGGCATGGTGTTCTCGATCGTGCTGTGGATGCCAAGCTGGGGCGGCATGATTAACGGCCTGATGACGCTGCAAGGCGCATGGGACAAGCTGCGGACCGATCCGATCATGCGGATGTTCGTGATCTCGCTGGCCTTCTACGGCATGTCCACCTTCGAGGGTCCGATGATGTCGATCCGCGCGGTCAACTCGCTGTCGCACTACACTGACTGGACCATCGGACACGTGCATTCCGGCGCGCTTGGCTGGAACGGCATGATCACCTTTGGCGCGCTGTACTTCCTGACACCACGCCTGTGGGGCCGCGAGAAGATGTATTCGATGTCCGCGATCAACTGGCACTTCTGGTTGGCCACGATCGGCATCGTTCTCTACGCCTCGTCGATGTGGGTGACCGGCATCATGGAAGGCCTGATGTGGCGCGAAGTCGATGACCAGGGCTTCCTCGTCAACACCTTCGCCGACACCGTGGCTGCGAAATTCCCGATGTACGTGGTGCGCGGACTGGGCGGGGTTCTGTACCTCTCGGGCGGCATCCTGATGTGCTGGAACATGTGGATGACCATCCGGGGCGGCGCCAAGCGCACCGCACCGGTCGGCGTCCCGGCAGAATAAGAGAGACAGGCAAATGGCTGATAATGAAAAGATAATGGACTCGGACAAGGACCCCAAGGTTTCGACCCTGTCGGACCTGCCGGACGAGATCCCCAACGAACTGCCGCACCAGACCGCGTTGCTGAACCGGCACGCCATCCTTGAGAAAAGCCCGACACTGTTGCTGGTGTTCTCATTGCTGGTCGTCAGCATCGGCGGGATCGTGGAAATCGCACCGCTGTTCTGGCTGGAAAACACCATCGAAGAGGTCGAAGGCGTGCGCCCCTATTCGCCGCTGGAGCTGACGGGCCGCGACATCTATGTGCGCGAAGGCTGCTATTTGTGCCACAGCCAGATGATCCGCCCGATGCGCGACGAGGTCGAACGCTATGGCCACTATTCGCTGGCGGCGGAATCGATGTACGACCACCCGTTCCAGTGGGGATCGAAACGCACCGGTCCCGACGTGGCGCGTGTGGGCGGTCGGTATTCCGACGCATGGCACGTCGACCACCTGACCGATCCGCAGTCGGTCGTGCCGGAATCGATCATGCCGTCCTATGCGTTCCTGTCCGACACCCGGATCGAACCGCTGCACATCGAGGCCTTGCTGAAAACGCACCGTTTCGTGGGCGTGCCCTATGACGACGACATGATCGCCACTGCGGCTGCGGATTTCCGTGCTCAGGCTGACCCGGACTCGGACTATGACGGGCTGCTGGAACGCTATCCCGGTGCGGCGGTGTCCAACTTTGACGGCCAGCCCGCGCTGACCGAAATGGACGCCCTGATCGCTTATTTGCAGGTGCTTGGCACAATGGTCGACTTCTCGACCTTCACCCCAGCCGACAGCCGATAGGAGGCTTTGATGGATACCTATTCCTTCATGCGTGAACTTGCCGATAGCTGGGTGCTTTTGGCGATGTTCGGATTTTTCGTCTCGGTGATCCTGTGGGCCTTCCGCCCCGGTTCCTCCAAAACCTACGACGCCATCGCTCATATCCCGCTGCGCGACGACGCCCCATTGGGCGCAGCAGACACCACCAAGAAAGGAGCGTCCGATGTCTAAGCGCAAGACCGACGAGGTCACCGGCGTCGAAACCACCGGCCATAGCTGGGATGGCATCGAAGAGCTGAACAACCCGCTGCCACGCTGGTGGCTGTGGACACTTTATCTGTGCATAATCTGGGCGATTGGGTACACAATTGCCTATCCCGCATGGCCGATGATTTCGGGGGCAACGCAGGGTGTCATGGGCTGGTCGACCCGCGCCAATGTGGCGGCTGAGATCACCGAGCATGAAGCCGCCAACGCAGCTCTGGTGGAACAGCTTGTCGCCGCCGATATGCCGGCCTTGCCACAGAACCCCGACCTGAACCGCTATGCCATTGCGCGCGGCAAGGCGGTGTTCGGTGCCAACTGTTCGCAATGTCACGGATCAGGGGCGGCCGGGGCCAAGGGCTATCCCAACCTGCTGGACGACGACTGGCTGTGGGGCGGTGACATCGACGCAATCACGTTCACCGTGCGCCACGGCATCCGCAACACCCTGGACGACGACGCACGCTATTCCGCCATGCCCGCCTTTGAGGACATGCTGGAACCTGCCGACATCGACGCCGTGGTCGAACATGTGGTGTCGCTGTCCAGCTCTGAGTTTGACGCGGCTCTGGCCGAACAGGGCGCGGTGGTCTTTGCCGACAACTGTGCCTCGTGTCACGGTGACGCAGGTCTGGGCAGCCGCGAGATGGGCGCGCCCAACCTGGCGGATGCAATCTGGCTCTATGGCGGCGACCGCGCCACCTTGCACACCACCGTCGAAAAGGCTCGCTTTGGCGTCATGCCCCCCTGGGGTCCGCGCCTGAAAGAGGCCGATATCCGCGCCGTTTCCGCCTATGTTCATAGTCTTGGAGGAGGCGAATAAGGCGGAACTGATCACCCCCCGGGGTGGTCGCCCCCGAAGCGGACCTGTTCGCACTCGTGCCGCTTCGGGGCAGCTCTTGATGCAGATCAAGGAACGGGCACGCGCCCTGCCCTAAACAGGCGTTGCGAACAGGAACAAATGACATGACATCCCAACCCGACCAACCGCTTTACGCCGCCCGAACGCCGATTTTTCCGCGTCGGGTCAATGGCTTTTTCCGCCGCTTCAAATGGTGGATCATGGCCGTCACCCTTGGCATCTATTACCTGACACCCTGGCTGCGCTGGGACCGTGGCGCCAGCCTGCCCGATCAGGCGGTGCTGATAGATCTGGCCAACCGCCGCTTCTACTTTCTGTGGATTGAGATCTGGCCGCACGAATTTTATTTCGTCGCCGGATTGCTGATCATGGCAGGCCTGGGCCTGTTCCTGTTCACCTCGGCGCTGGGCCGTGTCTGGTGCGGCTACACCTGCCCGCAGACTGTGTGGACCGATCTGTTCCTGCTGGTCGAACGCTGGATCGAAGGCGACCGCAACGCCCGCCTGCGCCTGCACAAGGCCAATTGGAGCCTGCACAAATGGCGGCTGCGGCTGAGCAAATGGGCGGTGTGGCTGATGATCTCGGTCGCCACGGGCGGCGCTTGGGTGTTCTATTTCACCGACGCGCCCACATTGCTGCGCGATCTGCTGGGCTTTGACGCGCATCCGGCGGCCTATATCACCATCGCGATCCTGACCGCGACGACCTTTATCTTTGGCGGCTTCCTGCGCGAACAGGTGTGCATCTACATGTGCCCGTGGCCGCGCATTCAGGCCGCGATGATGGACCCTGACACGATCACCGTCGCCTATCGCGACTGGCGCGGCGAGCCGCGCGGCAAGCATAACGTCAAGAACCGCCGCGCCGCTGACGCGCAAAAGGCCGTGGCCGAGGCCCAGGCCGCAGGGGCCGGTGTGGCGCGCTATGCCGGTACGCCCTATCCCAACCTGCCCGCAACGCCGGCAAAGCCGGTGGCCGAGAACGCCCAGGGCGATTGCATCGACTGCATGGCCTGCGTCAACGTCTGCCCCATGGGCATCGACATCCGCAACGGCCAGCAGATGGAATGCATCACCTGTGCGCTGTGCATCGACGCCTGCGACGACGTGATGGACCGCATCGGCAAACCACGCGGGCTGATCGACTATCTGGCGCTGTCGGACGAACCGGCAGAGCGTGCCGGCGCCGCGCCCAAACCGCTGTGGAAACACGTGCTGCGCCCGCGCACCATTCTGTACACCGCGCTGTGGCTGCTGGTGGGGGTGGCGCTGTTGTACGCGCTGTTCATCCGGTCCGACATCGAACTGACCGTCAGCCCGGTGCGCAACCCGACCTTTGTCGTGCTGTCCGACGGCACCGTGCGCAACATCTATGACGTGCGCCTGCGCAACAAGGCCGGCGAGGCCCGCGCGTTCCGGTTGAGCCTGACCAGCGACGACATCCTGCAAATCGGGCTTGAGGGCAGCGACAGCCTGACCGTGACAGTGCCCGCAGACACCACCGTGTTGCAACGGGTCTATGTCACCGCACGCCCTGATGATCCGGCGGCACAGGCAAACACCACGCCCTTGCGGCTATGGGTCGAGGACGTGACCGCACAGATCCGGGCCTCGAAGACGACCACATTCAACGGAAGAGGTGCTCAATGACACGGCAAATCAAAGGATGGCATGTGCTGACAGGCTTTGGTGTCGCATTCGGTGTCATCATCGCGGTCAACCTGACGCTGGCCTATCAGGCGGTGGCGACCTTTCCGGGGCTTGAGGTGAAGAACTCTTACGTCGCCTCGCAGTCCTTTGACGTGGACCGCGCCGCCCAAGAGGCGCTGGCATGGGATGTCAGCGCCGAGGTCACCCATGACACGCTGCGTCTGTTCATCCGCCACGCAGGGCAACCGATTGCGCCGCACGTCGAAGAGGCCACATTTGGCCGCGCCACCAATGTGGCCGCCGACCAGCGGCCCGCCTTTGTCTTTGACGGCACCGCCTATGTGGCGCCGGTGGTGGCGGGACCGGGCAACTGGAACCTTCGGATCAAGCTGCGCGCGCCCGATGGCACCCTGTTCCAGCAACGCGTGATCGTTGCGCATGTGGCGTCATGACCGCCCTGTCCGCCTGCCCCGCCTGCGCTGCGGCCCCCTTGGCCGAAGACATTGTTCAGCGCGACATTGCGGCCCCTGACATCATCCTGTCACTGCCCACGATCCATTGCGCCGCCTGCATCGGCGCGGTGGAACGCAGCCTACGCAGCCTGGCCGGCGTGGACGACGCCCGGGTGAACCTGTCGCTGAAACGGGTCAGCGTGCAGACCCAGACGCTGACCGATGCTGCCCTGGTCGCCCGCCTGCGCGATGCGGGGTACGAGGCGCATCCGATGGACAGCGCCGTTCTGGACAATGGCAATGACCCCGAGGGCCAGCGGCTTCTGGTCAAGCTGGCGGTGGCCGGTTTTGCGATGATGAACGTCATGCTGTTCTCGGTTGCCATCTGGTCGGGGGCCGCCGACAGCACCCGCGATCTGTTTCACATGATTTCGGCGGCGATCTCGCTGCCGGCGGTGTTGTTCTGTGGTCAGCCGTTCTTTGTCAGCGCCTGGAGCGCATTGCGGGTGCGGCGGCTGAACATGGACGTGCCGATTTCGCTGGCGATCCTGCTGGCGGCGGGGATGTCGTTCTACGAGGTGCTGAACGGCGGTTTGCACAGCTATTTCGATGCGGCGCTGTCGCTGACGTTCTTTTTGTTGGTCGGGCGCTATCTGGACCACCGCAGCCGCCGCACCGCCCGTTCCGCCGCCCGCGATCTCGCGGCACTTGAGGTGCACAGTGCCCTGAAGCTGGTGCGTGGCAACGCACAATCCGTGCCCGTCAGCGCGCTGGCCGTTGGCGATACCGTGTTGATCCCCACCGGCGTGCGGGTGCCGGTGGATGGCACGCTGATCAGCCTAGAGGCCACGACCGACCGCGCCTTTCTGACCGGTGAAAGTGCGGCGGTGCGGTCCCTGATGGGCACCGCGGTGCAGGCGGGCGAGATCAACCTGGGCGCGCCGTTCAAGGTGCAGGCGACGGCGGTGGGGGCCGATACCACCCTGCGCCGCGTCGCTGCGATGGTCGAGATGGCCGAGAACAGCCGCAACAGCTATACCGCGCTGGCCGACCGCGCGGCGGCGATCTATGCGCCTGCGGTGCATTTGCTGGCGTTGCTGGCCTTTGTCGGCTGGGCTGTCATCGGGGGCGATCTGCGGCAGGCGCTGAACGTGGCGGTGGCGGTGCTGATCATCACCTGCCCCTGCGCACTGGGGCTGGCGGTGCCTGCCGTGTCGACCGCCGCCATCGCGCGGCTGTATGCCAAGGGGTTCTTGGTGAAATCCGGCACCGCGCTGGAACGGCTGGCCGAAACCGACGTGGTGATGTTCGACAAGACCGGCACCCTGACTGTCCCTGCAACGAAAGCGGTGCGCGACCTGCTGACGCCTGCGCAACAGGCCGTGGCGCGGGCGCTGGCCCAAAGCTCGACCCATCCGGTGTCGCGCGCGGTTCTGGCGGCCCTGCCTGCGGGCGAGCCTGCGGTGCTGAGCGGTGTGGTCGAAGTGCCCGGGCGCGGTGTTCAGGGGCTGGGCGCTGACGGGTTGGTGCAACTGGGCAGCGGCGACTGGCTGGGCGCGGATTTTGGCGGACTGGGCCTGCGGATCGGCAGCGCGCCGGCCATCGCCTTGCCCCTCAGCGAGGGACTGCGCAGCGGCGCACAAGCAGCGGTTGACGGGCTGCGGGCCTTGGGTTTGCGGCCGGGTATCATCAGCGGTGACCGTGTGTCGGCTGTGACCCCGCTGGCCGACAGTCTGGGGGTCACCGACCGGCAGGCAGGGATCACGGCAACCGCCAAGCACGACCAGTTGCAGGCGCTGGCAAAGGGCGGCCACCGTGTGATGATGGTGGGCGACGGGCTGAACGATGCCGCCGCACTGGCCGCGGCGCATGCGTCGGTGGCCCCGTCATCGGCGCTGGATGCTGCGCGCAATGCGGCGGATATCGTGATTTTGAACGACAGCCTTGCGGACCTGCCCTTGCTGATCAAGGTGGCGCGGGCCGCGAGCCGTCTGTCGAAACAGAATTTTGCCATCGCGGCGCTGTACAATTGCATCGCGGTGCCGGTGGCGCTGGCGGGGTTCGCCACGCCTCTGCTGGCGGCGATTGCCATGTCGGTGTCATCGCTGACGGTGTTGGCCAATGCGATGCGGATACGGAGGGTGCGATGAACGTTCTTTTGGTGCTGATCCCGGTGTCGATCGTGCTGGGCGGTCTGGGCCTGTGCGCGTTCCTGTGGACGGTGCGCAGCGGGCAATATGACGATGCGGCGGGCACATCGGCGCGGATCTTGCTGGATGATGAAGGGCCGGATGGGGATTAGCGCTTTGATATAGGCTGGTTGCAGTTTGCCACCCTTCACATTGAAACACGAAGCCGCGCATGGTCGGGCCGAGGTGCGGCGATGCGACCTTCGTGCCTGCCACTTAATGGCAGCCAAGCACATCCGACCCGTCTGTCACGCTCAACAGAAACCAAATCGCCGTGCCGTGGGGCGGCCCGTCATGTCGAAGACATGCCTTAGGCATGATGCGCGGCGGCCTGCGGCCTTGTCCCGCGCAGAAGTCAAACGCAAGCCAACCAATAGACGGAAGCGGATTTGTATCCACCAAAAACTCACCCCTTCGCCAGCGCCACCTGTTCCTTGATCAGATCCTTGTACAGCGCGCGGATGCGATGAAACACCGGCCCCGCCTTGCCGCCACCAATCACCCGCCCGTCGATCTCGAACACCGGGGTCTGTGCCCCGAACGTCCCCGTCAAAAACGCCTCGTCCGCGCCATAGGTGTCCACCAGCGAGAAATTCCGCTCGAACACCGGAATCGCATTCTCGCGGCACAGGTCGATCACCTTTTGTCGGGTGATCCCGTTCATGCAGTAATCGCCCGTCGAGGTCCAAACCGCCCCCTTGCGCACGATGAAAAAGTTGCAGGCGTTGGTGGTGTTCACAAAACCGAACGGGTCCAGCATCAACGCCTCGTCCGCGCCTGCACGGATCGCGTGGTTCAGCGCGATGATGCAATTCAGCTTGGAATGCGAGTTCAGCTTGGCGTCCTGCGTCAGCGGCAGCCCGCGATGATGCGGCACCGTGTGCAGGCGGATGCCGCGCTGCACCATGGTTTCGTCCGGTTTGGAATGCTCTGCGATGATAACAATCGTGCTGCCCCACATGCTGAGATGCGGATGCTGGAACGGTTTGCGCTTGCGCCCGCGTGTCACCATCACCCGCAGGTGCACGTCGGTGTGCATGTCGTTGGCGCGCAAGGTGTCATGGATCGCCGCCGTCAGTTGGGCGCGGTCCATGCCGATGTCCAGATCCAGATACAGCGCCGCCTCGAACAGCCGGTCCAGATGCGCGTCAAGAAAGCTTAGAACCCCGTCGTACAGGCGCAGCCCTTCCCAGATGCCATCGCCCAGCATGAACCCGCTGTCATAGACCGAAACCTTGGCATCGTCGCGGTGGACAATGTTGCCGTCGACGTAGATCTTGATATCGTCATTTCGTGCGTCGGCAGCGGCATCATGGGTTGAAACGTGATCGGTGTCGGTCATCGCAGGCTTCCTTGTTGGGTCGAGACAGACAAAACCCACGCCCACGGTCAGGGTCAAGCGGTGATCTGAACAAGGGGACAGGCGATGAACGCAGATCATATCGAGATTTCCAACGATCACCTGCGCGCGCGGCTGTCGCCGCGGGGCGCGGGGCTGGTCGGGCTGTGGCATGGCGCGGTGACGCGCAGTCTGGTGCTGGGCTATGCCGACGGAACCCCTGCGGGCTATATGGGGGCGCTGGTGGGGCCGGTCGCGAACCGGATCGGCGGGGCGGCAGTGACGATTGACGGCACCCGCTGGCAGATGCAGGCGAACGAGGGCACCACCTGTCTGCACAGCGGCGATGACGGTGTACACAGCCGCGTCTGGACGGTCAGCGATCACAGCGCCACTGAGGTCACGTTTTCGCTGGCTCTGGACCATGGCGAATGCGGCCTGCCCGGCATACGTCGGATGAACGCACGTTATACGCTGGAAGGATCGGCGTTGCGCTTGGACATCTGCGCCATCACCGATCGGACCACAGTGATGAACATCGCCCATCACCCCTATTGGAACCTTGCAGGCAGCGGCACGGTCCAGGATCACAGCCTAAGGGTGTTTGGCGACAGTTACCTGCCCGTGGATGCCGATAAGCTGCCAACCGGCGCGCAGACCTCAATCAGCGCATTGGGCCTGATGCCCGACCGCGACACGCCGCTGCACCACGCGGCACCGATGGATCACAACATTTGCCTTGGCCGCAAACGCGATACACCGCACCCTGCCGCTTGTCTGACCGGCCCGAACGGGCTGCACCTGACCATATCGACCACTGAGCCGGGCTTGCAGGTCTATGACGGCGCGGGCCTGCCGGATCAGCCGGATGCCGCGATGCTTGGCGCTAAAATCGGCCCGTACGCGGGAATCGCCCTGGAACCGCAGGGTTGGCCGAACGCACCGCACAACGACAGCTTTCCCGCGATTACGTTGCTGTCTGGAAACAATTACCGCCAGACCACGATATATACGCTCAATTAACCGTGATTTCCATGATTTCGCCACAATTAGGCCTCTGGATTTCTCCAGCGGACGTGCATATTGGTCCGCATCGGCCCCATTGCCCGACACACCCTGTCAGGCCGGAACACAGCTAAAAGGTAAGACCATGTTTCAGCACGCACAAAGCCAGCCAAAACCACCGGTAACCGCCCAAGCCCCGCAATCTCCCGCGCCCAAGCCGCGCCCGGATATCACCGACTACGCCAGCCTGTAAAACCACAGCTTAGGTCACCCGCGGGGAACCGGTTCTGTCTGGACGGCGTTGTTTCAATAACGCTTACCAAAACCGGAGGAACCGACATGGACCTGCTGCGCATTCTGATCGCTATCCTATTGCCGCCCTTGGGCGTCTTCCTGCAAGAAGGCTTTGGCAAACATTTCTGGCTGAATATCCTGCTGACCATCCTGGGCTATCTCCCCGGCATCGTGCACGCAGTCTACATCATCGCCCGCACCCCCGAACATGCATGACAACCACGCCGCGCGGCTGGATCATCTGGACCGCGTGGCCCACACCATGGACCGCGCCCTGCGCATCCCGTTGATCGGGGTGCGCATTGGGCTGGACAGCATCATGGGGCTGGTGCCCGGCGTGGGCGATCTGCTGGCGCTGGGACCTGCGGGGTATATCGTGCTGCAAGCCCACCGCATGGGCGCGCCGCGCGGGCTGGTGGCACGGATGGGCGTGAACATCGGCATCGACGCGCTGATCGGGTCGATCCCGCTGGTCGGTGATTTGTTCGACGTCGGCTGGAAAGCGAATTCGCGCAACGTGAAGCTGCTGCGGGAGCATTTCGGGGCGGAAATGAAAACGATACACGCCTAGCGCATTGAAATTGCGCTATATGCTTAGCATTATGGCCAAGACACCATGAAAATTTCGGTCGCTCTCTGTACGGGTCAGGTTTTCCAGACTTGTAAAGTCGGTCGAATCGTGGACAAAACTGCCGATGCGCATGTCATTCTGGCTTCTTGTACTACTGTGGGTTCTGTCTGTCATAGCGCGGGCGATTGTTGCCATCAGGACGTTTCAACACGTTGGTCTCGCGACCAATTATTACTGGGGCACAAAGTTTTTCCTCGGGTACATTCTTGTTGAACTTTTCCTCCTCCTTTGTCTGGGCGCCGCAGCTTATGCGCGCGACCGAGGTAAAATGTGGCCATGGCCAAAGATCGGGTTGCTGGCTTTGTTTGCATCCATCGGCCTCCACTTTGCCACGATGGAAACGGCGATCGGCTTTCTCGAACGGTTCACGATCACAGGTGAACGTCATATCGTGGATTGGTCTTACAATCCGCACGTCTACGACGACCGGAAGGGTCATCAAGCGTTGCACATCAGACTGAAAATGCCGGGGTATCGACCCATTTACTCCGAGCGGCGGGAAGGCGATGCGTCGGTGTTCGTGGAAAAAGCAACCTCAGCCAAGGTTTTAGCCCCTTACAACTTTCCGCAGGCGGAAGCCGATCCGTATGCGGCCGAGTGCATCATGGGCACTTGCAGGTTTTACAAGGACGGCGCGTGGTACGTGATAGACTATCCTCACGGCCACTCGACCGAGGGGATGTTGGAAGAGCTCCAGATCGAAATCCCGGCCCTGTTCGACAGCTTCATCAAACCGCGCGGCTGATCCCCCCAAAACAAAAACGGGCCAGCGCATCCCGCGCCAGCCCGTTCCAGTCTCACAAGTCTTTCAAGGCCGAAGCCCCGAACAGTTGGCTTAGCCCACCAGTTCCAGACCCGAGAAGAAATACGCGATTTCCACTGCGGCTGTTTCCGGTGCGTCCGACCCGTGAACCGAGTTTTCGCCAACGCTTTCGGCGAATTCGGCGCGGATGGTGCCGGCGGCTGCGTCTGCGGGGTTGGTGGCGCCCATGACTTCGCGGTTTTTCGCGATGGCGCCTTCGCCTTCCAGAACCTGTGCGACGATGGGCGCGGACGCCATGAATTCGCACAGCTCGTCATAGAACGGACGCTCGGCGTGCACGGCATAGAACTCGCCCGCCTGCGCCTTGGTCAGGTGGATGCGTTTCTGTGCGACGATGCGCAGGCCCGCTTCTTCGAACTTGGCGTTGATCGCGCCTGTCAGGTTGCGGCGTGTTGCGTCGGGTTTGATGATCGAGAATGTGCGCTCAAGGGCCATGATGATGCTCCGGTTTGTCGGGCACCACACCTGCGGCCCCCGTGAATTGAAATCGCGGCTCCGATAGCATGGGGTTTCACGCTTGAAAAGCGGCGATTGACGCCGCCGCTGCGTTGCGGCACACCGCGTCCATGTTGCGCATATCAGATATATCCTATTCCATCGCGGGCCGTCCCTTGTTCGAAGGCGCCTCTGCTGTCATTCCCGAAGGCCACAAGGTGGGCCTGATCGGCGCCAATGGCACGGGCAAAACCACGCTGTTCAAGCTGATCCGCCGCGAGCTGGTGCTGGAGGGCGGCAGCATTTCGTTGCCGACCAAGGCACGCATCGGCGGTGTGGCCCAGGAAGTGCCCGCCTCGTCCACATCGCTGCTGGACACGGTTCTGGCCGCCGACACCGAACGTGCCGAGCTGATGGCCGACGACAGCACCGACCCGTCGCGCATCGCCGAGATCCAGACCCGACTGGCCGACATCGACGCCTGGTCCGCCGAGGCGCGCGCGGCGACGATCCTGAAAGGTCTGGGATTTGACGATGCGGAACAGTTGAAACCCTGTTCCGATTTCTCGGGCGGCTGGCGGATGCGCGTGGCGCTGGCGGCGGTGCTGTTTTCGCAGCCCGACCTGCTGCTGCTGGACGAGCCGACCAACTATCTCGACCTTGAGGGCGCGCTGTGGCTTGAGGCCTATCTGGCGAAATATCCCCACACGGTCATCATCATCAGCCACGACCGTGGTTTGCTGAACCGGGCCGTCGGCGCGATCCTGCATCTGGAAGAACGCCAGCTGACCTATTATTCCGGCCCTTATGACCAGTTCGCCCGCCAGCGCGCCGAACGCCGCGCCGTGCAGGCCGCGATGGCCAAGAAGCAACAGGCCCGCCGCGAGCACATGCAAAGCTTTGTCGACCGGTTCAAGGCCAAGGCATCCAAGGCCAAGCAGGCGCAGTCGCGTCTGAAGATGATCGAGAAAATGGACATGATCGCAGCCCCCGAAGAGGCGGCCAAACGCGTGTTCACCTTCCCCGAGCCTGAAGAGCTGTCGCCGCCGATCATCAACATCGAAGGCGGCACAACGGGCTATGGCGACACGGTGATCCTGTCCAAGCTGAACCTGCGCATTGATCAGGACGACCGCATCGCCCTGCTGGGCAAGAACGGTCAGGGCAAATCGACCCTGTCGAAACTGCTGTCCGACCGCCTGCCCCTGATGTCGGGCAAGGCGACGCGGTCAACCAAGCTGCGCATCGGCTATTTCGCGCAGCATCAGGTGGACGAGCTGCACATTGACGAAACGCCGTTGCAGCACATTCAATCGCTGCGTCCCGGTGTGATGCAGTCAAAACTGCGCGCGACACTTGCGGGCTTTGGCCTGGGCCCCGATCAGGCCGACACCGCCGTGGGCCGTCTGTCGGGCGGGCAAAAGGCACGTCTGTCGCTGCTGCTGGCCACCATCGACGCGCCGCACCTGCTGATTTTGGACGAACCAACCAACCACCTGGACATCGAATCCCGCGAAGCCCTGGTCGAGGCGCTGACCGCCTATACCGGTGCGGTGATCCTGGTCAGCCACGACATGCACCTGCTGGGTCTGGTCGCGGATCGTCTGTGGCTGGTGTCGAATGGCACCGTGAAACCCTATGACGAAGACCTGGAAGCCTATCGCAAGATGCTGCTTTCAGCAGACAAGCCTGCCAAACCGGCCAAGGTCGAGGCCCCCAAGGCCAAACGCCCCAGCCGTGAAAAGGTGTTGGAACTGCGCGCCGAGGCCCGCAAATCCGAAGCCCGCGTCGACAAGCTGAACGAGATGCGCGACAAGCTGGCCAAGAAACTGGCCGACCCTGCGCTCTATGACGACAGCAAAAAGGGCGAGGCCGAAGTCTGGCAGAAGAAATACGCCGAAGTGATGAACGCATTGGACCGCGCCGAAGCCATGTGGATGGCGGCCCTTGAAAAACTGGAAAGCGCCGACGCGGTCTGATAGGTCTCTGGTTCAATAAATCCCGGGGGAGACGCGCCAGCGTTGGGGGCAGCGCCCCCATCCCGCCCCACCGCGAGGAAGACCGATGATGATCGACACCGCCTTTCTGATCACCGCCTTTGTCACCATGTTCGTGGTGATCGACCCGATGGGCATGGCCCCGCTGTTCGTGGCGCTGACCCAAGGCATGTCGCGGCAGCGCCGACGCGCCATTGCCGTGCGCTCCTGCGTGACCGGCTTTATCCTGCTGCTGGCCTTTGCCGCCTTTGGTGAAAAACTGCTGGGTTTTGTCGGCATTTCCATGCCCGCCTTTCGCGTTGCGGGCGGTATCCTGTTGTTCATCACCGCGCTGGACATGCTGTTTGAGCGCCGCACCAAACGGCGCGAGGATACGTCCGAGGAGCATGGCGACGATCCGTCGATTTTTCCGCTGGCGATCCCGCTGATTGCGGGCCCCGGAGCGATTGCGTCGGTGATCCTGCTGACCGGCCAGAAACCCGGCCTTGCCGGTCTGGGCATTGTCGCGGGCATCACGCTGGCGGTTTTGTTGGTGGTCTTCGTGCTGTTTCTGGCCTCGGGCCTGCTGGAGCGCGCATTGGGCAAGACAGGCATTAACGTGGTCACCCGTTTGCTGGGCATGTTGCTGGCGGCGCTTTCGGTTCAGTTCGTTCTGGACGGCTTGCGCGCCTTCAGTTTCTACGAAGGCCTTGGCTAGGCCCCGCGCCTGCCTATATTTGATCCATGGACACTTTTGACACCGGCCAACTGATCTATCTTGTTCTGCTTTTGCTGATGGTTGTCGGCTGGGCCGTCGCATCGCGGCGCACGTCGTGGAACAAGACGCTGCAATACGCCGCCGTCTGGGGGCTGATCATTCTGGGCGCGGTGGCCGCCGTGGGCCTGTGGGATGACATTTCACGCGCGTCCATGCCCTATCAGGCCAGTGTTGTGGGCGAAAACACCATTTCCGTTCCGCGCAGCCGTGACGGGCATTATTACCTGACCTTGAAGGTGAACGACGCCGACGTGCGTTTTGTCGTGGACACCGGGGCCACCGACATCGTGCTGACCCGTGATGACGCGGTGCGCGCGGGTGTTGATGTGGATGCGCTGGATTTTCTGGGCCGTGCCAGCACCGCCAATGGCGAGGTGGCGACCGCATCGGTGCGGCTGGACCGCATTGCGCTGGGTCCGGTCGAGGACCGCAATGTGCACGCCGTGGTGACGGACGGCGAGATGTTCGGATCGCTTCTGGGTATGGGGTATTTGCAGCACTGGGGCAGCATTTCGATTGCCCGGGATACGCTGACACTGACCAGATGAACTACGGCCCGTAACCGGTTCAGGTTTCGGCTTTTTTCTCCCATCCGCCGGACTCGTCCGACCAGTATTGCGCCGATGCGCCTGCGTCTTTCAACGCCTTCCACTGCCTGCGCGCGGTGCTGAGTGCTTCGTCGTAATCCTCGAACAGCACGCAGACGCGCTCCATCTGTGCCACCTCGTCGGCGGTCACCTCGGCCCCGTCGACGGACATGATGCAGGTGGCGCCGTTGGGGCAATCGGGCTGCGTGGTCAGCAGGATCGGCTGCGCCGCGTCGTGGTCACCGCCCGCGACCCCGTGCGGGACAAAGCCGTCGCCCTGCCACAGCCGGTTGTCCAGATGCGCCATGCGGGCCATGTCACAGCCGCGCACGGCCACGCGCCAGCCCGCGCCGCGCGCCTTGCCCAGCAGCATCGACAAAGTGTCCTCCATCGAGCGCTGGGTCAGGTGGTAGAAATAGGCGGCGCCCATGGTTTATTCGCTTTCGAACTTGTCCGCGACCAACCGGTTCAGGGCCGCCACACCCCAGCCCGTCGCGCCCTTGGGGGCCAGCGCCGTTTCCGCGGTGACCGAGGCCACGCCGGCGATGTCGAGGTGAATCCACGGGGTCTCGTCCTTGACGAACCGTTTGAGGAACTGCGCTGCCGTGATCGAACCCGCAGGACGTCCGCCCACGTTTTTCATATCCGCGATCCGGCTTTTCAACTGGTCGTCGTAAGCCTGCCCCAATGGCATCCGCCATGCGCCTTCGTTCTCGGCGGCGGCGGATTTCAGGAAGGCGTTGCATAGCGTATCGTCGTTGGAAAACACACCGGCGTTTTCATGGCCAAGCCCGATGATGATCGCCCCCGTCAGCGTCGCCAGATCAATCATGCCGGCCGGTTTGAACCGCTCTTGCGCGTACCACATCACGTCGCACAGCACGAGACGGCCCTCGGCGTCGGTGTTGATGACCTCGATGGTGTCGCCCTTCATGGATTTGACGACATCGCCGGGGCGCACGGCATTGCCCGAGGGCATGTTTTCGACCAATCCAACCAGCCCGACGACGTTCGCCTTGGCCTTGCGCCGCGCCAGCGTGCGCATCACGCCCGCCACGACGCCCGCGCCGCCCATGTCCATGGTCATGTCTTCCATGCCGGCGGCGGGTTTCAGGCTGATGCCGCCGGTGTCGAACACCACACCCTTGCCGATCAACGCCAGCGGCGCGTCGCCCTTGGTGCCGCCGTTCCATTGCATCACCACCACTTTGGACGGGCTATCAGATCCCTGCCCCACGCACAAAAGCGAACCCATTCCAAGGCTTGCAAGCTGATCTTCATCCAGAACCTCAACCGTCAGACCCAGATCCGTCATCGCCTCAAGCCGGTTGGCGAATTCGGTGGTGGTCAGCACGTTGGCAGGCTCGTTCACCAGATCACGGGTAAAGAACGCGCCTTCGGCCACCGCCATCAGAGGCAACGCCTCGGCCTGCACCTCGTCCGGTTTGGCACACATGATGCGCACGGCCCCCTCGGCGGGCTTGGCGTCGGATTTGTGGGCGTTGAAACCATAGTCGCGCATCGCAAGGCCAAAGCCCAGATCAGCGGCATGGCGCGTGCTGCCCGCAGCCACCAGCAGGTCAGCCGTGCCGCGCACCTTGGCCAGCGCGGCGCCGGCCTTGCGGGCGTCCTGCACCGTCGGGCGGCGCGACAGGCACAGCACATCCACCGCATCGGCAGCCATTCCGGCCGGCATCGCCAGCGTGGTCAGACCGCCCTCTTTCAGATCGCCAAAGGCCTTGCCCGCCGCCAGCCGCGCCAGCGCGCCGCGGGTCAGCTTGTTGATGCGCCGGCCTGCGGCGTCCATCTTGCCATCGGCCTCCAGCACCACGGCGACGCGGCCCGTGGCGGTGGCCAGCGCGTCGATGTCCAGCGCCTCGAAGCTGACTGGGGTCATGGGAGTGGGTTGGGCTGTCATGGCGCATCCTTTCGCGGGAGTATTGGGTTGCACAACTGTTAGCGCGGGTGTGCGGACATGGCCAGAGCAGCAGATGCGTGACGTACACCAACCCGCCGACACCGCAAATATGGTGGAATTACAGGTTCCCCACCGCGACACCTTGGGGTAAGTTGCCGTCAAATTTGCCAAACCATGTGCATCCGGGGGGTTATGTGGCCAGATTCGACAGGTACATGCTGTCGCAGTTTCTGCTGTTGTTCGGCTTTTTCGCGCTGGTGCTGGTGGCTGTGTTCTGGATCAACCGCGCGGTGGTTCTGTTCGACCGTTTGATCGGTGACGGACAGACGGCATTGGTTTTTCTTGAATTCACCTCGCTCAGCCTGCCCAAGCTGATCGTCATGGTGCTGCCAATCGCAACCTTTGCCGCGTCGGTCTATGTCACCAACCGCCTGTCGGGTGAATCCGAGCTGGTGGTGATGCAGGCCACCGGGTCGGGTCCATGGCGGCTGGCGCGGCCTGTGGTGGTTTACGGTCTGATCGTGGCCACGATGATGACCTTGCTGGCGCATGTGCTGGTGCCCGCAGCCCAAGGGCAGCTGAGCATCCGCGAGGCCGAGATTTCGCGCAACGTCACCTCGCGGCTGCTGACCGAGGGGACGTTCCTGTCGCCTGCTGACAAGGTCACGTTCTACACCCGCGCCATCGGCGAGGACGGCGTTTTGCGCGATGTGTTCCTGTCGGACCGCCGCAATATGGATCAACGGGTGATCTACACCGCCGCCGAGGCCTATCTGGTGCGCAACGACGCGGGCACCACGCTGATCATGGTGGACGGTTTGGCGCAGCGGCTGAACACCAAGGACAACCGTCTGTCGACAGCCAAGTTTCAGGATTTCTCGTTTGATATTACAACTTTGGTCAGTTCGGACAGCGAAGTCACCGGTTCGATCCGCAACATGAGCACGCTGGCCCTGCTGACCGATTGGGACCGCATCGCCGACGAGACCGGCGCGCGCAATGGCGACATCGCCGAAGAGGTCCACAGCCGCTTTGCCCAGCCGCTGTTTTGCATTGTCGCCGCGCTGATCGGCTTTGCCACGTTGATGATCGGCGGCTATTCCCGCTTTGGTGTCTGGCGCGAGGCGGTGATCGCCTTTGGCCTGCTGATCGGCATTGACGGGCTGCGCAGCACCTTTGCGCAGATGGTTCTTGCAGACGCCAGCCTGTGGCCCACGATGTATGTGCCGTCCTTGTTGGGGGCCATTTTGGTGGCCGGAATGCTGACATGGGCCGCGCACCCGGCCCTTTTGCGCCGGCGCAGACGACAGACGGTGGACGCGACATGATCCTGCATTTCTATTTCGCCCGCCGCTTTGCCTATGCTTTCGCCATGCTGACGGCGGTGTTCTTTGCACTGGTGGCGCTGGTCGACCTGATCGAGCAGACCCGCCGCTTTGCCGACTATGATGTCAGTCTGACAGACCGGATCGGGCTGACGCTGCTGCACGCCCCCGAGACGATCAACCAGATCCTGCCGTTGATCATGATCCTGACCACCGTGGTGCTGTTCATCGGACTGGCCCGCAGTTCCGAACTGGTGGTGACCCGCGCGGCGGGACGGTCGGCGTTCGGATCGCTGGTGGCGCCTGTTGTGGTGGCGCTGGTGATCGGCGGGCTGGCGGTGACCATGCTGGGGCCGATCGTGGCGGCAACAAGCAAACGCTATGCTTTGCTGTCCGAAAACTATCGCACCGGCGGGCGGTCGGCGGTGCTGGTGTCGGGCGACGGCGTCTGGCTGCGTCAGGGCGGCGTGGACGGGCAAACGGTGATCCGTGCGGCGCGGTCGAATTCCGACGCGTCGGTTCTGTATGACGTGACCTTTCTGGAATATGCCCCCCAGGGTGGCCCACAGCGCCGGATCGAAGCGGCAAGCGCTGCATTGGGCAACGGCGCGTGGGCGCTGCGCGATGCCAAGGTCTGGCCGCTGAGCGGCGACGTCAATCCCGAGGCCAGCTCGGAAACCCATGCCGTTCTGCAAGTGCCGTCCACCCTGACGCTTGAGCGTATCCGCGAAACCCTTGGCACGTTGGGCGGTGTGTCGATCTGGAACATGCCCACCTATATCCGCCAGCTTGAGCAGGCAGGCTTTTCCGCGCGCCATCAGATCGTGTGGTTTCAGTCCGAACTGGCGCGTCCCTTGTTCCTGATGGCGATGGTTCTTGTTGCCGCTGCCTTCACCATGCGGCATACCCGTTTTGGGGGCACCGGAACGGCGGTGCTGGCAGCAGTGCTTTTGGGGTTCGGTTTGTATTTCATCCGCAGTTTTGCACAGATTCTTGGTGAGAACGGGCAAATCCCGGTGGCCTTTGCCGCCTGGGCGCCGCCCGCCGCCGCGATTTTCCTGGCCCTTGGGCTGCTGCTTCATGCCGAGGACGGCTAGGATGGCGCGCTGTTTCAGACATATCCTGTTTTCTGCGACTTTGCTGGCAACGCCGCTGATGGATGCACCGGTTGTGGCGCAAACCGTCAGCGCGCAGCAGACGGCCGCGCCTGCGATGCTTGTGGCCGACGATGTGACTGTCACCCGCGACCGCGTGTTGACCGCGCGCGGCAACGTCGAGGCGTACCAGGGCACCACCCGCCTGCGGGCATCCGCGATCAGCTATGACGAAAAGACCGGCGCGTTGGTCATCACCGGCCCGATCACCATCGAGGACGGCGCAGATGTGGTCATTGTCGCGGATCAGGCCGAGCTAAGCCGCGATCTGCAAAACGGGCTGCTGACCGGCGCGCGCATGGTGCTGAACCAGCAACTGCAACTGGCATCGGTGGAAATGAACCACGTCGGGGGACGCTACACACAGCTTTACAAAACCGCCGTCACCTCGTGCCACGTCTGCGACGATGGCCGCCCGCCGCTGTGGCAGATCCGCGCCCGCCGCGTGGTGCACGACAAGCAGGAACGGCAGCTTTATTTCGACAACGCACAGTTCCGCATTGGCAACGTGCCGGTGTTCTACCTGCCCCGCCTGCGCCTGCCCGATCCGACATTGAAGCGTGCCTCGGGCTTTTTGATCCCGTCGCTGAACAGCGACTCGCAACTGGGCACAGGCATCAAGCTGCCCTATTTCATCAAGATCGGCGATCACCGCGATCTGACGCTGGCCCCCTATCTGACCAGCCACACCAAAACGCTGGAATTCCGCTATCGTCAGGCATTCCGCAACGGGCGGATCGAATTCAACGGGGCGGTGTCCGACGACGATCTGCAACCGGGTGACACGCGCGGCTATCTGTTCGGCACCGGCCGGTTCGACATGGCGCGCGACTTTGTGCTGACGTTCAACATCGAGACGACGACCGACACCGCCTATCTGACCGACTACGATTATTCCGACAAGGACCGTCTGACCAGCAATGTTGAACTGGCGCGGGTCAAGCGGGATGAATACCTCAGCTTCCGCTACACCAACTTTCGCAGCCTGCGCGACAGCGAAGACAACGACACGATCCCGACCAACGTGTTGGACGCAACCTTTGAAAAACGCATGTTTCCGCGTGCCTTCGGCGGCGAATTGCGGTTCAGCGGCAATGCCCACGCGCATTATCGCAGCTCGGACGACGCAAATGATGTGAACCTGGACGGCATTGCCGACGGGCGCGACATTCAACGCATCAACCTTCAGGCCGAATGGCTGCGCAGTTGGACCCTGACAGGCGGCGTGCGCGCCGAGGCGTCCCTGGGCGTCGCGGCAGATGCGATCAACGTCAGCCAGGACAATGTCTTTACCGGCAGTGACGCGGGGCTGACGCCACAGGGGCAACTGACCCTGCGCTATCCGCTGGTGCGCCATGGCGGCGACGGGTCGGCGCAACTGCTCGAACCGATCTTTCAGTTGGGCTATGTCGGCGGCCATGACCTGAACGTGCCCAATGACGAAAGCACCCGTGTCGAATTCGACGAGGGCAATCTGTTGTCGCTGTCGCGCTTTCCGCGCCCCGACCGGCGCGAGCGCGGACTGGCGGCGGCCTATGGCGTGAACTGGTCACGCTTTGACCCTGCCGGATGGGAAACCCGCCTGACTTTCGGCCAGGTGGTGCGCCGCGATGGCGAACCGGACTATTCCGAAACCTCGGGCCTGTCCGGCACCACGTCCGATTTCCTGCTGGCGGCCCAATGGAAAACCCGCAACGGGCTGGCGCTGACCGGGCGCACCGTGTTCAACGAGAAGTTCGACGTGGCCAAGGCCGAATTGCGCGGCGACTGGATTGGCAAGCGTCTGACAGTGGGCGGCAGCTATGTCTGGCTGGGCGAAGATGCCGCCGAGGATCGCGCACTGGCGGTGTCCGAGCTGACACTGGCCAGCAGCTACGACCTGAACCAAAGCTGGACCGCCAGCGCCAACTGGCGTTACGATCTGGTGGATGACCGGGCAGCCTATGCGGGGGCGGGCCTGACCTATAACAACGAATGTGTGTCGGCCAGATTCTCGGTAAGCCGTCGGTACAGTTCGTCGACAAGTGTTGAGCCCTCGACCAATCTGGGCTTTACAGTGACATTGCGGGGCTTCTCGGTCTCGCAAGGGACGGAAAAATACGTTAGATCATGCGGGAAGCAGGCGAAATGAGCGGGAAAACGATGAAACAATTTGGACTGGCCGTGGCCGTGGCCATCACGACGGCCCTGCCCGTGGCGGCGCAGAACCTCTTTGCGCCTGTGGCCAAGGTTGACGACAGCGTGATCACCGAATTCGAAGTGCAACAGCGCGTGCGGTTCCTGCAAGTGCTGAACGCCGCGGGGGCGACCCGCAAAAGCGCCATTGATGCGCTGATCGACGACCGGCTGCGGCTGAACGCAACGCAGGCTGTCGGGCTTGAACTGACACCCGAAGGGCTGGCCGAAGGGCTGGCCGAATTCGCAGGCCGCGCGAACCTGAGCACCGACGAATTCGTCAAGGCGCTGGAAAGCGCCGGCGTCGCAGGCGAGACCTTCCGCGACTTTGTGCGCGTGAACCTGTCGTGGCGCGAACTGATCCGCGCCCGCTATGGCAGCCGCGTGCAAATCTCCGAGGCCGAGATTGACCGCGCCCTGTCCGCAACCAGCGGCGCCAGCGGTATCCGCGTGCTGATCTCGGAAATCATCATCCCCGCGCCGCCCAACGATCAGGCCGGTGCGATGGCGCGCGCCGAACAGGCCGCGTCCAGCACATCCGAGGCCGAATTCTCCAGCTACGCCAGCCGCTATTCTGCCACGCCGTCGCGCAACAACGGCGGACGGCTGAACTGGGTCGATCTGAACACATTGCCGCCCAGCCTGCGCGGCGTGTTGTTGGGCCTGACACCGGGCGAAGTGACCGATCCGCTGCCGATCCCGAACGCGCTGGCACTGTTCCAGTTGCGCGACATTGAGGAAACCAGCGCCCCCAGCCCCGAATATGCCGCCATCGAATATGCCGCCTATTACATGGCCGGCGGACGCAGCCCCGAAACACTGGCACGTGCCGCAAAACTGGCGTCGCAGGTCGATGTCTGTGACGACCTTTATGGCATTGCCAAAGGCCAGCCCGAAGCGGCCCTTGACCGTGGCAGCAAGGCCCCCGGCGAGATTCCGCAGGACATCGCCTATGAGCTGGCCAAGCTGGACCCGGGCGAGGTGTCGACAGCTTTGACCCGTTCGGACGGCAACACGCTGGTGTTCCTGATGCTGTGTGGCCGCACCGCCGCCCTGAACGAGACTGCGAGCCGTGAAGAGGTTGCATTGCAATTGCGCCAGCAACGTCTGTCGGGCTATTCGGACAGCCTGCTGGAAGAGCTGCGCGCCGACGCCCGCATTTCGCGCGAATGACACCCGCAACCGCGCTGCCGGTTGCGATCAGTTGTGGCGAGCCTGCGGGCATCGGGCCCGAGATCGCGGCCAAGGCATGGGCCGCCCTGCGCGGTGACGTGCCGCTGTTCTGGATCGGTGATCCCGCGCATCTGCCTGCCGACGTGCCGGTGGTCCTGATCGACACACCGACACAGGCCGCCGCCGCCATGGCGCAGGGCCTGCCGGTGCTGCAACATATCTTTGCCGCCCCCAGCACGCCGGGCATTGCCACGCCTGCCAACGCGCAAGGGGTGATCGACGTGATCGCGCGCGGTGTCGATCTGGTGCAATCGGGTCAGGCCGCCGCCTTGTGCACGGCCCCCATCCACAAGAAGGCACTGCAAGACGGCGCGGGCTTTGCCTATCCCGGTCACACCGAATACCTGCAAGCCTTGGCGGGGGCCGACCGCGCCGTGATGATGCTGGCGTCGGAACAGTTGCGGGTGGTGCCCACCACCATCCACATCGCCCTGCGCGACGTGCCCAAAATGCTGACGCCGGCGCTGTTGCGCGACACCATCCGCATCACTGCCGAGGGCTTGCGTCAGCAATTCGGCATCGCACAGCCGCGCATTGCCGTCGCCGGGCTGAACCCCCACGCGGGCGAAGGCGGTGCCATGGGCCGTGAAGAGGCCGACTGGATCGCCGGGCTGGTCAGCGACATGACCGCCGAAGGCTATGACCTGCGCGGCCCGCTGCCCGCCGACACCATGTTCCACGCCACCGCCCGCGCCAGCTATGACGCGGCCGTGTGCATGTACCACGACCAGGCGCTGATCCCGATCAAGACACTGGATTTCGACCGCGGCGTAAATGTGACGCTGGGCCTGCCCTTCATCCGCACCTCGCCCGACCATGGCACCGCCTTTGACATCGCAGGCACCGGCGTGGCCAATCCCTCCTCGATGATCGAAGCCTTGCGCATGGCGCACCGGATGGCCAACCCATGAGCATTCTTTTGGCCATAAATATCCCCGCCGGAGGCATAAAATCTTTTACCCCCAGGGCCCCCGCATGAGCACCATCGACAACCTGCCGCCCCTGCGCGACGTGATCGAAACCCACGAGCTGCGTGCGCGCAAATCGCTGGGCCAGAACTTTTTACTGGACCTGAACCTGACGGCCAAAATCGCGCGTCAGGCGGGGGACCTTACGGGCTGCGACGTGCTGGAAATCGGCCCCGGCCCCGGCGGTCTGACGCGCGGCCTGCTGTCCGAGGGCGCGCGCCGTGTGCTGGCCATCGAAAAAGACCCGCGTTGCCTGCCCGCACTGGCCGAGATTTCCGACGCCTATCCCGACCGGTTGCAGGTGATCGAAGGCGACGCGCTGGAGATCGACCCGCTGCAATTCCTGACGCCGCCGATCCGTGTGGCCGCCAACCTGCCCTATAACGTCGGCACCGAACTGCTGGTGCGCTGGCTGACGCCCAAGGACTGGCCACCCTACTGGCAGTCGCTGACGCTGATGTTCCAGCGCGAGGTCGCACACCGGATCGTGGCCGAACCGGGGTCCAAGGCTTATGGGCGTCTGGCGCTTCTGGCGCAGTGGCGGGCCGACGCGCAGATCGTGCTGAACCTGCCGCCCGAGGCGTTCACACCGCCGCCCAAGGTTTCGTCGGCCGTGGTCCACCTGACCGCCCTGCCCCAACCCCGTTTTCCAGCCGATGCCGCCGTGCTGAACCGCGTGGTCGCCGCCGCCTTCAACCAGCGCCGCAAGATGCTGCGGGCGGCGCTGAAAGGTGTGGCACCCGACATCGAGGACCGACTGTTGGCGGCGGGCATTCAGCCCACCGAACGGGCCGAACAGGTGTCTTTGGAAGGGTTCTGTGCGCTGGCACGGGCTGTTGCAGCCCCTTGATGCGCGAAAATAGCCGTGATCAAAACAAAAGGCCCCGCGGCGATGCAGGGCCTTTTTCAATTCAACCCGTCAGACAGACCTTATTCGGCAGCTTCCGGTGTGCTGCCACCCTCGTTCTGACCATTGTCTGATGCAGAGGCGCCGGCCTCTTTCGGGGCTTCCACGGGCGGCTTTGGCTTGCGACGCGACCGGGTCGCTTTGGGCTTGGGCGCGCTTTCGGGTGTGTCCACCAGACCGCTGTCGGATTCGGTGTCGATCACATCGGGCTGAGGCTGGCTGCGCGCCTGAGGCTGCTCTTGCCCGCCCGCGTCGCCTGACCCGTTGTTGCTGTTGTTGTTCTGGCCGCCGTTCGATTCGCGTTCCTGACGCTCGTTGCGCTCGCGGTCACGCTCGGCCTGACGGTCGCGTTCGGCCTGGCGGTCACGGTTCTGACGCTCTTGCTCTTCGCGCTTGGCGTCGATCTCGCGCTGCGCTTCGCTCAGCAGGCGCAGGTAGTGTTCCGCGTGCTGTTGAAAATTCTCTGTGGCCACGCGGTCACCGGACAGTTGCGCGTCGCGCGCAAGCTGGTTGTATTTGTCGATGATCTGTTGCGGTGTGCCGCGCACTTTGCCCTCGGGGCCAGAGCTGTCGAACACGCGGTTGACGACGTTGCCACCACCCCCGCCATTGTTCGTGCTGCGGTTGCGCGTGTTCTTTGACCGGGACCGGGATCTCGAAGATTTCATGAAATAGCTTAGCCTTATTGTGCCTATCGCTGCGTTGATCGGATTGCGCGACATGCGCCATCATGGTCCGAAGAATGCGATGTGTTGGGCTTGACGCCGAGCGGGACCACCAAAAGGTATCCACCGCTGCAACACCTTTGAATAAACATGCGTGGGGGCGTGGGACAAGCATTAATTGCCGGACTGCGTCACTTTTCCACGCATTGTGCGGGTTTATGCCGTTCCGGGCGGGGTTCTGGCACAGATCACGCGGTCGCGGCCATCCATATCCGGCAGGCAAACCACGTCCTGCCAGCCCGCTGCATAAAAGATCTCGACCACGTCCGCCGCCTGGGTCCAGCCGATTTCGCAGATCAGCCGCCCGCCCTTTTCCAGATGCGCCGGCCCCATTGCCGCCAGCACGCGGTAGGCGGTCAGCCCGTCGGCCTCGTCGGTCAGGGCCATGCGCGGTTCGTGATCGCGCAGCTCGGGGGCGACGTCGTCCATTTCGTCGGCGGCCAGATAGGGCGGGTTCGACACGATCAGGTCATAGCGCCCGCGCACCGATCCGAACCAATCCGATTGAATCACCTCGGCGCGTGGGTCCACGTCGTGCATCACCGCATTGGCGCTGGCCTGCAAACAGGCCGCTTCGCTCAGGTCGGTGCCGGTGCCCACGGCCATGGTGCGTTCGGCCAGCAGGGTCACCAGAATGCAGCCCGATCCGGTGCCGATGTCCAGCACGCTGGCAAAGGGTTCAGCCAGCGCCGCCTCGATCAGGGTTTCGGTTTCGGGGCGCGGGTCCAACACGTCGCTGCTGACTTTGAACCGGCGGCCATAGAACGCCCGTTCCCCGATCAGATGGCTGACCGGCACCCGCACCGCGCGCAGGCTGATCAGCGCGTCATAGCGTTCGGCGATCTCGGGGGCGATGTCCTCGGGGGCGATCAGGGTGACGCGGGTGGCGTCCACCTGTGCGGCGTGGGCCAGCAACAGACGCGCATCGCGCGCAGGGTCCGGCACGCCTGCCGCGCGCAGCCGAGCGGTGGCGGCTGCCATGGCTTGTGCCGCGGTCATTGCCCCATCTCGGCCAGCAGACGCGCCTGAGCGTCGGCCCGCAGCGCGTCGATCACCTCGTCCAGATCGCCCTGCATCACCGCGTCCAGCTTATAGAGCGTGAGGTTGATCCGGTGGTCGGTCATGCGCCCCTGCGGGAAGTTATAGGTGCGGATGCGTTCCGACCGGTCGCCGCCGCCTACCTGTGCTGCACGGTCGGCGCTGCGGGCGCTGTCGATGCGGTTGCGTTCCATGTCGTACAGGCGCGCGCGCAGCACCTGCATCGCCTTGTCGCGGTTGCGGTGCTGGGATTTTTCCGAACTGGTCACGACGATCCCCGTGGGGATGTGGGTGATGCGCACGGCGGAATCGGTGGTGTTCACGTGCTGCCCGCCCGCGCCCGACGACCGCATGGTGTCGATGCGAATGTCGTTGGCGTCGATGTGAATGTCGACCTCCTCGGCCTCGGGCAGCACGGCAACCGTCGCCGCCGAGGTGTGGATGCGTCCGCCGCTTTCGGTGGTCGGCACCCGTTGCACGCGGTGCACGCCGCTTTCGTATTTCATCCGGGCAAAGACATTGTCGCCCTTGATGTGGGCCACGACCTCTTTGATCCCGCCCAGTTCGGTCGCCTGTTCCTCGATAATCTCGAACCCCCAGCCCCGCGCCTCGGCGTAACGCATGTACATGCGCAGCAGATCACCCGCGAACAACGCCGCCTCGTCGCCCCCCGTTCCGGGGCGGATTTCCAGCATCGCGGGCTTGGCATCTGCTGCATCGCGCGGCAACAGGGCCAGTTGCAAGGCGGCTTCGGCATCGGGCAGCGCCGCCTTCAGGCGCGGCAGTTCCTCGCGGGCCAGGTCGGCCATCTCGGGATCGTCCAGCATTTCGCGCGCGTCGGCCATGTCGCTTTGCAACTGGCGATACAGGGCGATCTGTTCGACCACGGGGCGCAGATCGGAATATTCCTTGGCCAGCGCCGCAATATCGCCACCGCCCGCGGACATCGCGGCTTCGAGGTATTCGAACCTCTCGGTGATTTGCTGAAGGCGTTCTGACGGGATCATGGGCGTTCCATCTGATATTGAAAGGCTTTGGTCAAGACCAAGGGAAGTGGTATAGTGGTGGCATGATACGCGCAGCCGTTCTTGTTCTGGCGCTGGCCACTCCGGCCCTCGGCGATGTGAAAACACCGGGGGGCAAGACGATTGACTGTTTTTGCACCGACAAAAGCGGATCACGGGTCGAACTGGGCGACATCATCTGCCTGCAAGTCGACGGGCGCATGTTCATGGCGCAATGCCAGATGTCGCTGAACGTGCCGATGTGGCGCGAGGTGCAGCGGGGCTGCCTCAGCTCATCCTTGAACAGTGGCCAGCAACCCCTTCAATCTTTTGGCATTTACCCCCATATCTGACGATCCAAACCGCGACCGCGCCAACAGGCGCACTTGACCGTCGGTCTGTTCGATCGTGGTGTAATCGGGAAAGCCGATGGTGGGCGTGCGCGTGACGTAAGTGATGCGCCCATCCGCGACCGACCCCGCCAACACCTGCGTGCGCGGCAGTGCCTGCATCGCCGCATCCAGCCGCGCCAGCAGCCCGTCGGTGGCAGGCAGTACCCGCACAGCGCCGTTGCCGAAATCCTTGTCCTCGGTCGCCGCGACGGGTTGATTCCATCGTGCCGGATCAGATGGCGCCAGCCGCACATAGGCCACCGCCGCCACCCCCAGGACCACCAAAAGGGCCAAAATCCAATAAATCACGCGCATCCATCCTTTTCTCTGGTTCATAAAATCCCCCGCGGAGCGTCCTGCCCCGTCAACGATAGGCAACGCCCGGCAGGACGCACAACAGTTCAAACAGGATATTCGCCCCCGTCAGCGCCGTGTTGCCGGATGTGTCATAGGGCGGGCTGACCTCGACCAGATCACAGCCCACGATGTTCAAACCCTTCAGCGCACGGATCAGTTGCAGCGCCTGCGGCGTGGTCAGCCCGCCAATCTCGGGCGTGCCGGTGCCGGGGGCATAAGCCGGGTCCAGGCTGTCGATGTCATAGGTTACATAGACCGGCGCATCGCCGATGTCGCGCCGGATTTCCGCGCCCAGCGTGTCCAGCGGGCGGTGCCACAGTTCCGACGCCTGCCATTGCTGAAAACCCCAGCCTTGCGCCTCGGTAAAGTCGGTGGCGGCATAGCCGGTGCCGCGCAGGCCGACCTGATAGACCTTTTGCGGAATGATCAGCCCTTCCTCGTAGGCGCGGCGGAACACGGTGCCGTGGGTTTCGCGCATGCCGAACATTTCATCGTTCACATCGGCATGGGCATCCACATGCACCAGCGCCACGGGGCCGTGCCGTTTGGCGATGGCGCGCAGGATCGGCAGGGTGATCGAATGATCGCCACCGATGGCCATGGGAATCACGTCATACTTGAGGATCGCATCGTAACTCTCTGCAATAATACGCAAACTGTCCGAAAGCGAAAACGTGTTGATCGCCAGATCGCCGATATCCGCCACTTGCAGACTGTCAAAGGGCGCAGCCCCCGTTTGCACGTTATAGGGCCGGATCATCGCGCTTTCGGCGCGCACCTGTTTCGGCCCGAACCGTGTGCCCGACCGCCACGAGGTGCCGATGTCCATGGGCACGCCCAGCACGCAAACGTCCAGCCCCTTGAGGTCATTGACCGAAGGCAGCCGCATGAACGTGTTGGGGCCGGAAAAACGGGCCAGATCGTTGCCGCTGATCGGTTGGTTCTTGGCTGTCGTCATCAATCAGGCCCCTTTCACCGGCTGTGCGGTTTCCACCAGACGGGCAAAGAACGAGGCGCCCACTGGCGCCGCGGCGTCGTTGAAATTGTATTCAGGATGGTGCAGCCCCGCGCCCTCGCCGATGCCCATGAAGAAGTAAGCGCCGGGGCGTGCCTCGAGCATATAGGCGAAATCCTCGGCGCCCATGTTGGCGGGGCTGTCCACATCCACCGCCGCGTCGCCCGACACATCGCGCGCGGCACGCGCCGCCCTTTCGACACCGCGTGCGTGGTTCACAGTGGGGGGATAGCCGCGCACATAATCCACCGTCGCGTTCAGGCCAAAGCTGGCCGCTTGTCCTGCGACAATCTCGGACATCCGCCGCTCTGCCAGATCGCGGATTTCGGGGGTAAAGGTACGCACGGTGCCGTTCAGATAGGCGGTTTCGGGGATCACGTTGTCGATCGTGCCGGTGTGAATCTGCGTGACCGAGATCACAAGCTGTTGCCCGGCCTCGATATTGCGGCTGACGATGGTTTGCAGCGCCTGCGTGATCGACGCGGCACAGACCACCGGATCAACCGTGTCCTGCGGCTGTGCCCCGTGGCCACCGCGCCCGGTCAGGTGGATGTGAAACGTATCCGCCGCCGCCAGCAACGGGCCAGAACGCGCGTGAAACGTGCCTTCGTCAAAGCCCGGGACGTTGTGGATGCCATAAACCTCGCCGATGTCAAAGGTGTCCATGATCCCCTCTTGCACCATCGCCTCGGCGCCGCCGGTCGCTTCTTCGTCGGGCTGGAAAATCAGCGCCACGCGTCCCGCGAAATTGCGCGTCTCGCACAGGTATTTCGCAGCCCCCAGCAGCATGGTGGTGTGCCCGTCGTGACCACAGGCGTGCATCCGGCCCGCGTGGGTGCTGGCATAGGGCAGTCCCGTCGCCTCGATGATCGGCAGCCCGTCCATATCGGCACGCAGGCCAATGGTCGGTCCCGCGCCCTGCCCGTTGATGATCGCCACGATGCCGGTTTCGGCAATGCCTTCGTGGATCTCGTCCACGCCAAACTCGCGCAGGCGTTCCGCGACAAAGGCCGCCGTTTTGTGACAGGCGCGGCCCAATTCGGGAATGGTGTGCAGGTGCTGTCTCCACTCGGCCATTTGCGGTGCGAAATCTGCGATACGGTTGACGACGGCCATTGGGTGGACTCCTTGGGCAATTTGCGGCTTGGTGCATCTGACACCGAAGTGCTGCGGGCTGCAATGGGGGCTGAAATGACGAACGACCTGATCCACGACCAAACTGCGGGGATCGAGCGTTTGCTAGAGATCATGCGCCGCCTGCGCGATCCCGAAACCGGCTGTCCATGGGACATCGAACAGACCTTTGACACCATCGCCCCCTATACCATCGAGGAGGCATACGAGGTCGCCGACGCGATCGAGCGCCGCGACTGGCCGGAACTTGAGGGCGAATTGGGCGATTTGCTGCTGCAATCGGTCTATCACACCGCCATGGGCGAAGAAGATGGGCATTTCACCTTTCAATCGGTGGTGCGCAACATCAGCAACAAGATGGTCGCGCGCCATCCGCATGTGTTCGGTGATGAAAGCCGCGACAAATCCGCCGAACAGCAGACGGCGGATTGGGAGGCGATCAAGGCCACCGAGCGCGCAGGCAAGGCGCAGCGCGGCACGCTGGACGGGGTGGCCATTGGCCTGCCGGCCCTGATGCGCGCGGTCAAGCTGCAAAAACGGGCGGCGCGTGTGGGGTTCGACTGGCCGGACACGGATCAGGTGATCGACAAGATCACCGAAGAGGCCGCCGAGCTGGTCGAAGCGCGCGATACGTTAAGCCACGACGAGGTAACGGAAGAATACGGCGATATGCTGTTCGTCATGGCCAACCTGGGCCGGCATCTGGGTGTCGACCCCGAAGAGGCCCTTCGCGCCGCAAATGCCAAATTCACCCGCCGGTTCGAAGGGGTCGAGCGGCGGCTGAAGGATATGGGCAAGACACCCGATCAAAGCGATCTGGCCGAAATGGACGCGTTGTGGGATGCGGAAAAGGCGGCGGAAAAGGCGTTGAAGGCACAGTAACCCTGCTTCTCTACGCCAGCGTCACCCCGTCCATCGCCTCAATCCGCGCCAGATCGTCGGCATAGCGTTGCATCAGCACCGCCACCTCGGCATCCGAAAACGCGGCAAAGCCGTGATCCGTCCGGTCGTCGGCGTGATCGGCAATCACCGCTTTCCACTGCGCGCGCTCCAACGCCTCGCCCGCATGATACCGCGCCTGCAAGGCCATCAGGCCCGCGTCGGTGGCGCTGAGGTTCACAACCTGCTGCGGTTCGATCAATGGACGGTCCGCCAGCGCGGGCACCAGCATCTGCAACGCCTCGACGCTGCTGCCGCGCCGCGTATAGGGCACGACCAGCAAACGTTCGGGCTGCAAGATGTCGCGCAAGGCCGCCACGATTTCAGGCCAGCCGCGATCCATCGCCATGTATTTGGGCCGCAACGTGTTGAAATCCTCGACCTTGTTGTCCTCGGCCCGCTTGCGATAGCCCGAGACAAACAACTGGTCGTAGGGCCGCAGCACGAACAGGACCCGCGCCACCCGGCCCTGCAACCCCGCCTTCAGCGCCATCAACCGCGCCTCGCAAGCGGGATAAAAACGCCCTTGGGTAAAATGCATCATCCGCCCCGGAATATTCTCTTCCGACAGGATCAGCGGACGGTTGTCATCAGGGCTGTGCGCTGCCACGGCGTCCGCAACCCGCGCCGCGAACCGCTCGGTCTGGTCGGTCCCATGCCGTGGTCCGGGCAGCCGCAGCCCCAGGGTTCCGGTGGGAATGCCGTCGCGCCCCGGATAGGCCAGATCATAACCCGCATCTGCCAAGACATCGCGGTTGTCATGCAGGCACATCTGGAACGACGATGTGCCGGTCCGATGTGCACCTGCGTGCAGGAAAAAGGGTTTCTGATCAGCCATGTTACAGCGATAAGCGGCGCAGGCGGTCTTGCGCAAGGCTCCGCCGCCGCCACTGGACATCGCGCGCCCCAATTGCGACTGTCGCGCAACGCCACAGGGCGGATAATTTCAAGACCAAGGACCCCGCCATGACGCCCCGCAAAATCATTATCGACACCGACCCCGGACAGGACGACGCCGTCGCTATCCTGCTGGCCCTGGGCAGCCCCGACGAGATCGAGGTTCTGGGCATCACCGCCGTGGCCGGCAACGTGCCGCTGGCCCTGACCGAAAAGAACACGCGGATCGTGTGCGAGCTGGCCGGACGGCCCGACATTCCCGTCTATGCCGGTTGCGACCGCCCGCTGGGCCGTCCGCTGGTGACGGCGGAACATGTGCACGGTCAGACCGGCCTAGATGGTCCGTCGCTGCCCGATCCGACCATGCCATTGCAAGCGCAGCACGCGGTGGATTACATCATCGACACCCTCCGCGCCCATGACGCGGGCACCGTCACCCTGTGCCCGCTGGGGCCGCTGACCAACATCGCCACGGCCTTGCAACGTGCGCCCGACATCGCCGAGAAAGTCCAGCAGATCGTGCTGATGGGCGGCGCATATTTCGAGGTGGGCAACATCACCCCCGCAGCCGAATTCAACATTTACGTCGATCCGCAAGCCGCTGATATCGTGTTTCAATCCGGCATCGACATCGTGGTCATGCCGCTGGATGTCACGCACAAGGCGCTGGTCACCGCCGCGCGCAACGACGCGTTCCGCAACATCGGCACGCCGGTGGGCATTGCCGTGGCGCAAATGACCGAATTCTTTGAACGCTTCGACAAGGAGAAATACGGCAGCGCCGGTGCGCCGCTGCACGATCCGTGTGTGACCGCCTATCTGATCCGTCCCGACCTGTTCACAGGCCGCCACGTCAACGTGCAGATCGAAACCACCTCCGAGCTGACGCTGGGCATGACCGTCGCAGACTGGTGGCACGTGACAGACCGTGCGCCCAATGCCACGTTTATCGGCGATCTGGACGCCGACGGCTTCTTTGCCCTGCTGACCGAGCGGATCGCGCGGCTATGAGCGCGGCCCTGACCCTTGCCACCCCAGACCACCTGGACGCGCTGCTGGCGCTGGTCGAGCGGTTCCACGGCGAGGACGGCATCGCCAGCACCCCCGAGACCCGCCGCGCGGGCGTCGCCCCGCTGCTGGACGGCATCCCGCATGGTGCGGCCTATCTGATCGGGCCGCCACGCGCGCCTATCGGCTATATCATCGTCTGCTTTGGCTGGTCGGTCGAATTCGGCGGTATGGAAGGCTTTGTCGACGAGCTGTATATCCGCCCGGGCGTGCGCGGACGCGGCGTGGCGACCGAGGTTCTGATGGCCCTGCCCCGCGCGCTGGGGGCTGCGGGCCTCAAGGCGCTGCATCTGGAAGTGTCCACCGACAACGACACCGCGCAGCGCCTGTACAAACGCGCAGGTTTTCAGATGCGCGACGGCTATCACCTGATGACACGGATGCTTTAGGCGCTGGCCTCTGGCATCCTGACCAAGACGGCTTATGTTACACCAATGACCATGCACATCCCCTTCGACAACACCTATGCCGCCCTGCCATCGGGCTTTTTCACCGCACAATCGCCTGTGGCGGTCAAATCACCGGAATTGCTGGCCTATAACGCCGCGCTTGCGGCAGAGCTGGGCATTGACGCGCCTGATGCGGGCGAAATTGCCACTGTCTTTGCCGGCAACACCGTGCCTCACGGTGCCGCGCCGCTGGCGCAGCTTTATGCAGGCCACCAGTTTGGCCATTTCAACCCGCAGCTTGGCGACGGGCGCGCGCTGCTGCTGGGCGAGGTCATCGACCAAGGCGGCACGCGCCGCGACATCCAGCTCAAGGGCGCAGGCCCCACGCCCTATTCCCGCATGGGCGACGGGCGCGCGTGGCTGGGCCCCGTGCTGCGGGAATATGTGGTGTCCGAGGCGATGCATGCCCTTGGCATCCCCACCACCCGCGCGCTGGCCGCTGTCGCCACGGGCGAGCCGATCTGGCGCGAACAGGGCGCGTTGCCCGGCGCCGTGCTGACCCGCGTGGCCGCCAGCCACCTGCGCGTCGGCACCTTTCAGGTCTTTGCCCATCGCGGTCAGGTGGAGGAACTGAAAACCCTCACCAACTATGCCATCGCGCGGCACTACCCGCAGGCCGACGGCCCCATGGGCTTGCTGGCCGCCGTTTGTGCAGCACAGGCCGAACTGATCGCGGCATGGATGTCGGTGGGCTTTATCCACGGGGTGATGAACACCGACAACTGTGCCATATCCGGCGAAACCATCGACTACGGGCCTTGCGCGTTCATGGACGCCTATGACGAGGCGCGGGTGTTCTCCTCCATCGACCAACAGGGCCGCTATGCCTTTGGCAACCAGCCGCGCATCGCGGTGTGGAACTGTGCGCAATTGGCGACCGCCCTGATCCGGCAAATGGACGATATGGACGCCGCCGTGGATCAGGCCACCGCCATCGTGCACGCCATGCCCGGACAGTTGCAAACCGCGTGGCTGAACCGCTTTGGCGCAAAGCTGGGCCTGTCCAACACCACCCCCGAAGACCAGCCGCTGATCGAGGATCTGCTGGCCCTGATGCAATCAAACGGCGCGGATTTCACCAACACGTTCGCCGCCCTTGGCACCGATACGGCACAGGACCAGTTCACCGACCGCGACGCCTTTGATGCGTGGAACACCCGCTGGCAGGCCCGCGTCGCCTCGGAAACCGACGCCGAACCGCGCATGGGCCGCGCCAACCCCCGCATCATCCCGCGCAACCACCGGATGGAGCAGATGATCGAAGCCGCCGTCGCGGGCGACATGGCCCCGTTCCAGCGCGAAATCACCGCACTGGCCACACCCTTTGACCCTGCCTGCGACCCCGAATTGATGCGCGCGCCCACATCACAAGAAATCGTCCCCGCAACCTTCTGCGGCACGTAACCCCTTCTTTTGGCCCCAAATATCCCGGGGGACGGCCACAGGCCGGGGGGCAGCGCCCCCAAAGCCCGGTCTCCCCCTTACTTCCGGTTGATCAGGAAAATCCCCGCCGCCACCAGCACCAGCGCAGCCCAGATCGTCCAGCCCACATGCTCGCCCAGCAGCATCCAGCCCAGGATCACCGAAAACACCGGTGACAGAAAGCTGAACGACGCCACAGAGGATGCCGGATAGATCGACATCAGCCAGAACCACGCCAGAAAGCCAAAGCTAGCCACGGCGACAATCTGGAACGCCAGCCCCCACAGGTGGATGGGCTGCACATCGCGCAACAGGTCGCCAAAAAACGGCGCCGCCAGCACCAGAATCGGTGCCGAGATGATCAATTGCCACAGCAATTGCTGCTCGGGCGGCACACGGGACAGCGGCGTCACACGCACCAACATCGCAATCGCGGCCCAGCACAGCGCCGCACACAGCGCCAGCAGATCGCCCAGCAGCGACGCCTGCCCGTTGCTGCGGTCCAGCAGCGCCAGCGCCACACCGGCCATCGCCAGCACCAGCCCGATCGCGCGCAGGCTGTTCAGCCGCTCGGTCGGCAGCAGCACATGGGCCGACAGCGCCAGCCAGACCGGCATCGAATAGAAAATGATCGACACGCGGCCCACCGTGGTCAGGTCAAGCGCCGTAAAAAGGCACATGAATTCAATGGCAAACAACGCGCCCGAAATCACGCCGGCCATCACACTGCTGCGCGGCAAGCTGAACGACACGCCGCGCGCCTTCATCCACAGCACCAGCACCACCGCCCCGCCAACCGACCGCAATCCCGCCAGAAACACCGGACCAAAGCCGCCGTTGGTCACTTTGACCACCACCTGGTTAAACGCCAGATTAAGCGCGAACAGCACCAGCGCCACCGCGCCGAATGTGTCGATATATGTTTTGCGTTCCATGCCGCCACCAAGCGGTGCGGCTGCCCTAAAGTCAATTGTGCCGCTGCGGCGCGCGCGTCAGGTTTTGGTTTGGGTGATCCCGGCCAGATGGTCCTGGCTCCAGTCATAAAGCTGCGACAGGATTGCGCCCAGATCGGCCCCTTTGCCGGTCAACGAATATCCCACCCGCCGCCGCGCGTCGTGCTTTTCGATGCGTGCGACCAGCCCGCTGCGCTCGAACTCTTGCAACTGCGCAGTCAGCACCTTGCGGCTGATCCCGTCCAGCGCGCGTGTCAGTTCCAGAAAATGCATTTCGCCCGCCATCAGGCAGTGCAGCACACTGGGGCCGTGTTTGCCGCCCAGCAGCCGCAGCGTTTCGCCCACCGGACAGGTGCCGGTGACGGGGTCCAGCCACGGTTTGCGGTCCTGTGTGGTGTCCTTCATGGCCCCTCCGGTTACCAAAAGGTGCCCAATTGCGGCACCGGCCAGCGCAATGGCATCAGCGTTCCAATGCGCGATAATAGCAAGGAATGCCACGATGACACAGAGTTTTGTCGACACGATCCCGATGCTGCCCTTTGGCATGTTGAACGCTTTTCTGGTGGTCCAGGATGGCCGCGCCATGCTGGTCGACACCGGCCTGCCGAACGCGGCGCCAAAGGTTGCCCAAGCACTCAGGGCTCGGGGGTTAGGCTGGTCCGATCTGGCGTTGACCGTGCTGACCCACGCCCACATCGACCACGCAGGGTCGGCTGTGGCGGTGCGAGAGTTGTCGCAGGCGCCCGTGCTGGCACATGCGGACGAGGTTGCGCTTTGTCAGGGACAGCCGCCGGTGCTGAAGCCCAGCGGGCCGTTCGGGCGCCTGTTTCAAAAGACGGGTGCGATCCAGCAGAGGTTTGACTATTTCAGCCCCGACCGGACCCTGCAGGGCCAGATGCTGGACCTGAACGACTATGGGTTTGCGGCGCGGCTGGTGCACACGCCCGGACACACGGCGGGATCGGTTTCGGTTCTGTTGGACGACGGGCGGGTGATTGCCGGTGATCTGGCGGCCTCGGGCATTTTGCTGGGGGGCCTCGCCCTGCGCGGCAGGCCGAAATCGCCCCCCTTCGAGGAAGACATCGCAGGCGTCATCGCGTCACTTGAGCATCTGCTGGCCCAAGGCTGCACGCAGTTCTATCTGGGGCACGGCGGACCGCTGCCCGCGCAGGCCATCGCGCGGCATGTCGGGAATTTGCGCAAATTGCTTTGAACGCCGACCCTTAGTTCGAAATCGCCAGCTTTGCCCCCAGCAGCCCGAAGGTGCCGGCAAAGCTGCGCTTGATCCACGTCATCACCGATGGCCTGCGGATCACATAGTCGCGCGCAAAGGATGCAAAAGCCCCGTAGCCCACGAACACCACGAAGGTCATCGCCATGAACACACCCGCCAGCCCCACAAGTGCGGCGGTGGCATTGGGGGCGTCATGGGCGATGAACTGCGGCAGGAAGGCCAGAAAGAACAGCGACAGCTTGGGGTTCAGGATGTTCAGAAGCACACCCGAGGTCGCAATGCGCGCATAGCTGGCGGGTGCCGCGTTCTCAGAGACATCCATGACGGACTTATCCCGCAACAGCTTCCACGCCATGTAGAACAGGTAAGCCACGCCCAGATATTTGATCACCTGAAAGGCCAGCGCGCTGGTGTGCAACAGTGCCGCCAGCCCGATGATGCTGGCCACGGCTGCGGGCACGATGCCGACCGTACACCCCACTGCCGCCGCGACACTGGCCCGAAACCCACGCCCCAGGCCGATGGCCAGCGTGTAGATGACGCCGGTTCCAGGCAGCAGGACCACCACGAGCGAGGTGAGAAGAAATTCCAGTGACATATGGCAGCTCCCTTTGGCATCAGTCTTGCGGGATCGTGGCACAGCGTCAACGATTTGTTGGTCTGTGAGGGGTCACATGGGCCTTGTTGGGCCTTGCTGTGCTTCTGCGCCGGGGTAACTCACCCACAAAAAAGGCCCGGACCAAAAGGTCCGGGCCAATCTCATTCCATCATCCGCAGGGATCAGGCCTCTGCGCTGCCGCCCGGTTTGCCACCGCCGCCACCGCGACGCCGGCGACGTGGGCCACCGCCCGCAGGCGCGCCGCCACCGGGGGCACCGCCACCGGGACGTCCACCGCCGCCACCGCGACGACGACCGCCACCGGGTTTGCCGCCCGGCTTGCCGCCCTTGGCGGGCAGGTCGACAGATTCCCACGCACGGCCCGTTGCGATCGGGATCTTCACGCCCATGGTTTTCTGGATGTCGCGCAGCTGATCAATCTCGTCCGGTGCGCAGAAGGCCACGGCTGCGCCATCCTTGCCCGCGCGCGCGGTCCGGCCAATGCGGTGCACATAGCTGTCGGGCACGTTGGGCAATTCGTAGTTATAGACGTGTTTCACATCCGGAATGTCCAAACCCCGCGCCGCCACATCGGTGGCCACCAGAACCTTGATCTCGCCCGACTTGAACGCGGCGATGGCACGGTCGCGCTGGCCCTGGCTTTTGTTGCCGTGGATCGCACCGGCGGCAAAGCCTGCCTTGTCCAGCATCCGGCTGAGTTTTTCCATCCCGTGTTTGGTGCGGCCAAAGACCAGCGCGCGTTCGTCGCGGTGCTTGTCCAGCAGCTCCATCAGGAATTTGGATTTCTCGGCCTTGGCGATAAAGTGCACCTCTTGGGTCACCTTGTCGGCGGCCTTGCCCGGAGGGTTCACTTCGATGCGGATCGGGCTGTTGAGATAGCTGTTGGCGATCTCGTTCATCAGCTTCGGCATGGTGGCCGAGAACAGCATCGTCTGGCGTTCCTTGGGCAGCACAGCCGCAATTTTGCGCAGGTCGTGGATAAAGCCCATGTCCAGCATCTGGTCGGCTTCGTCCAGCACCAAAAACGTGGTTTCGCGCAGGTCCACCGCGCGGCGGTCCATCAGGTCCAGCAGACGGCCCGGCGTGGCGACCAGCAGGTCGACACCGCGTTCCAGCCGCTTGATCTGCGGGTTGATCGACATGCCGCCAACCACCATCTGCGCCTTCAGCGGTGTGCCTGCGCAGAACCCTTTGAGGTTTTCCATGATCTGGTTGGCCAGCTCGCGCGTCGGTGCCAGCACCAGACCGCGCACGGTGCGCGGGTTCGGGCGGCCTGTCATTTGCAGCATCTGCGCCACCAGCGGCACGCCAAAGGCCGCCGTCTTGCCGGTGCCGGTCTGTGCCAGCCCCATCACGTCGCGCCCGTTCAGGGCGTGCGGGATGGCTTGTCGTTGGATCGGCGTCGGGTCTTTCAGACCCATGTCCGCCAGCTTTTTGACCAGCTCGGAAGGCAGGTCCATCATATCGAAATCGCTCATGTCATATCCTTGGCCGCACGCAAACGCGCACGGCATCACATTGAGGTGGGCGGCCGGAAAATCCGCAAGCGCAGGCCACATGCCAACGCCCCGTCCGGTCGCGTTGCCCCATGCGTGATATCGGGAACAGATGGGCGTCCGCTGGTCCTGACCTCCCCTTATCCCAAGGGTGCGGTCGGCGGGTGTGATCCCGCTCTTTCCTGTCTCTGCTCACGCGGCAGACGGTAACGCCTGAGGGGCACATGGCGGTTTGCGGGGGATAAGTCAACCTTGCCTCTGGTCCCTGTGGTCAAACAAAGTTACACAAAGGTCCGAATTGCGCGCCTGAAGGCCGCCAAAGCTCAACTCGACAAGGGACACCCCCATGAGCCTGCCGATCATCGCCCGCTGTGAAACCAAAGGCCTGCGTGTCACCGGCCAGCGCCGCGTGATCGCACAAGTGTTGCAAGACAGCGATGACCACCCGGATGTCGAACAGCTATATGCGCGCGCCTCGGCCATTGATGCGGGCATTTCGATTGCCACCGTCTATCGCACCGTCAAACTGTTCGAAGAGGCCGGCATACTGGACAAGCTGGAATTCGGCGACGGCCGCGCGCGCTATGAAGATGCGGAACGCGACCACCACGACCATCTGATCGACATGCACTCGGGCGAGGTGATCGAATTTGTCGACGAAGAGATCGAAGCGCTGCAAGAGCGGATCGCCGCCAAGCTGGGGTTCGAATTGCGCGGCCACCGGCTTGAGCTTTACGGCGTGCCGCTGAAGAAGTAGCCGGAACCGGCACAGGTGATGTGCCGTTAACCCACAGACTGTTACATGCGTAACAGCCACCACAGAAATTGGACCCCATATGCCCGTTGACCGCGACCGCCCGCTTCTTGCCGTGTTGATTGACGCCGACAACGTGCCGGCCAAACACGCCGCCGCCATCCTGCGCGAAGTGACCAGCATTGGCGAACCGGCCCTGCGCCGTGTCTATGGCGACTGGTCGTCGGGCCGGCTGCGCAACTGGTCGGAACATGTGCTGTCGCTGGGGCTGGTGGCACATCAGGAAACCGCGAACACATCCGGCAAGAACGCCAGCGACATCGGTCTGGTGATTGATGCGATGGACATCCTGCACACCCGCCGCTTTGACGGCTTTGTGCTGGTGTCGTCCGACAGCGATTTCACATCGCTGGCCAACCGCCTGCGCGAGGACGGTCTGACCGTGATCGGCATCGGCGAGAAAAAGACACCCGAGGCGCTGCGCAATGTGTGCAACCGGTTCATCTTTATCGAAAACCTCAGCCCCACGGCAGATGGCCCTGCCCCCGCCATGCGTGAAAAATCCCGTGATGCCCTGCCCCTGATCGAGGCGGCGATGGAAAAGATCGAGCGCGAGGATGAATGGTATTCGCTGGGTCAGATCGGCCAGACGATCCAGTCGTCGCACCCGGATTTCGACACCCGCAGCTATGGCCATTCCAAGCTAAGCGCGCTGGTGCGCGAGATCACCGAGATCGAGACGCGCAAGGACGGCAACCAGTTGATGATCCGCCTGCAAGCCTAGGGTCAGGGCCCTAAGGCTTACAGAACCAGATTGTCGTCCTGTTCTTCCGCGCGGCTTTCGTCGTGGGCGGCCAGTGCAATGCCGAATGTCAGGATGCCAACGCGCCCCGCCGTCATCAGCACGATCACGATCAGTTTGCCCAGATCGGACAGATCGGCGGTGATGCCCGTGCTTAGCCCCACGGTGCCCATGGCCGAGGTCGCCTCGAACAGCAGGGCTTCGAATTTTTGCCCCGAATCCGTCAGCAACAGCAGGAACATCGCCAGCCCGCACAGCCCCGCGTAATAGGCCAGCGACGCGGTGGCCATGTTCAGCTTTTCATCCGACACGCGCCGCTTGAAGAACCGCACCGCCTCGCGGTTTTTCAGGGTCGAGCGCACCAGCCCCAGCAGCGCCGCAAAAGACGTGGTTTTCAGCCCGCCCCCGGTGCCCGCCGGCGACGCGCCGACCACCATCAGCGCCATCAGCACCATCAGCACCGCTTGCGACATGCCGGTGATCGACACCGTGTTAAAGCCCACCGTGGTGCTGGCCGACATGGTCTGGAAAAACGCCGCCATCAACCGCTCGTCCGGGGGCAGCGGGGCCAGTTCGGGTTCGGTCACGAACAGAATCAGCGTGCCCAGCCCCAGAAACACCATGGTCATGCGCACGATCACCTTGGACGTGAACCCTAACGCCCGTTCGCGCCCCATCAGCGCGCGCCAGCCGTCGACGATAATCAGGAACCCCATGGCGCCCAGCAGGCTCAGGATCGAAATCGCCAGATTGATCCCCACATGGTCGTGAAACATCTCAAGCGAGTTGTCGAACAGGCTGAACCCTGCCGTGCAAAACGCTGATATGCTGTGAAAAATAGCCATCCATAGCGCATCGGGCACGCCCGCGTGGTGGAACATCAAGAACAGCGCCAGCGCGCCGATGCCTTCGCAGATCAGCGTGAACCACACGACCGACCGCAGGAACATCACCGGAGAGATACCTTCGGGCAGGTTGAACGCCTGACGGACCGTGTGCGTGCGCATCCGTCCAAGGCGGTGATAAACCGACAGCACCGCAAACGACCCGATGGTCATATACCCCAAGCCGCCCGCCTGGATCAGCGCCAGCATCACCACTTCGCCAAAGGGGCTGAAACTGCCGCCCACCGACACAGTGGCCAGCCCCGTCGTGGACACGGCAGACACGGCGGTGAACAGCGTGTCGATCGCCGCCACCGGCTGGATTTGCGACACCGGCAGCGCCAGCAGCGCCCAGCCCACCAGCATGTAAGAAACATAGCCAAACAGCAAAAGCCGTGCCGGTGCCGCTTGCATCACCCCGATACGGGCGCCCAAGGCGACCTTGCGAACGTGTCGTTTGATACCCACCACAGATGCCTTTGTGCGGTTTCCAGCCTAACGCTGCAACGCGGCAAAAGGTTCACCGAAAACCGCTGTTTTTGCGCCTTGCAACTGCGCCCGATTATCCCCATCCCCACCACAACACAAGAATGAGGACGGGCATGGACAATTTACGTGGCGCATTGATCATGGTTCTGGCGATGCTGGGCTTTGCCATCGAAGACAGTTTTATCAAGCTGTTGGCCGAGGACATGCCGGTCGGACAGATCATGGGCCTGCTGGGAATCGGGGCAGCGGCAATCTTTGCCGTGCTGGTGCGCGCCCAGGATCAGGCGTTGTTTCCACGGGCTGCCCTGTCCGGACCGGTGCTGCTGCGCAACGCCGGTGAATTGTTCGGCACGCTGGGGTTCATCACGGCCATCGCACTGATCCCGCTGTCGACCGCTTCGGCGATCCTGCAAGCGACACCGCTTGTGGTCACGCTGGGGGCCGCGCTGTTTCTGGGCGATCCCGTGGGCTGGCGGCGCTGGACCGCGATCCTTGTGGGCTTTGCCGGCGTGATGCTGGTGATCCGCCCCGGTCTGGACGGCTTTGACATCCTGTCGTTGTTTGCCTTGCAAGGGGTGATCGGGTTGGCGATCCGCGATCTGGCAACGCGCCGTGTGCCTGCGACAACGTCCTCCATGCAACTGAGTTTTCTGGCTTTTCTGACCCTGATCCCCACGGGCGCCATCCTGTTGGTGGTCAGCGGCACGCCCCTGATCCGCCCCGAGCCGATGCATTGGTTGCTGATGGCCGGTGCGGTCGCTTTTGGCGTTGTGTCCTACTATGGCATCGTCGCGGCCATGCGCGTGGGCGAGATCAGCTTTGTCACCCCCTTCCGCTATTCGCGGCTGGTGTTTGCGCTGTTCATCAGCATCCTTGCCTTCTCGGAAAGCGTCGACTTTCTGACCTACGTCGGGGCCACGATCATCGTCGCATCGGGCATATACACCGTCTGGCGCGAACGCCGGACAGGCCGCAAATCCACCTCCGGCCCTATCACACCCCTTCCCCTGCGGATCGACCCAAGTTATGAGGCAGCCGAGCCCAGCACAAAGGACATTTCCCAATGAGCACCATCATAGACATTCACGCCCGCGAGATCCTCGACAGCCGTGGCAACCCCACCGTCGAAGTCGACGTGATCCTGGAAGACGGCACAATGGGCCGCGCCGCCGTGCCATCGGGCGCATCCACGGGCGCCTATGAGGCGGTCGAAAAGCGTGACGGCGACAAGGCGCGTTACATGGGCAAGGGCGTGCTGGAAGCCTGCGCTGCCGTCAACGGCGAGATCGCCGAGGCGCTTGTGGGCATCGACGCCACCGAACAGGTCGAGATCGACGAGATCATGATCGAACTGGATGGCACCGACAACAAAAGCCGTCTGGGCGCAAATGCCATTCTGGGCGTGTCGCTGGCTGCGGCCAAAGCTGCGGCCGATTACTGCTCGCAACCGCTGTACCGCTATGTCGGCGGCACCTCGGCGCGCATCCTGCCGGTTCCGATGATGAACATCATCAACGGCGGCGAACATGCCGACAACCCCATCGACATTCAGGAATTCATGATCATGCCGGTGTCCGCCACCAGCATCCGCGACGCGGTCCGCATGGGCGCCGAAGTGTTCCACACCCTGAAAAAAGAACTGTCGGCCAAGGGCCTGTCCACCGGCATCGGCGACGAAGGCGGCTTTGCCCCCAACATCAGCTCGTCGCGCGACGCGTTGGACTTCATCCTGAAGTCCATCGAGAAAGCAGGCTACAAACCGGGCGAGGACATCTATCTGGCGCTGGACTGTGCGGCGACCGAATATTACCGCGATGGCAAATATGAACTGTCCGGCGAGGGCAAATCGCTGACCTCGGACGAAAACGTGGCCTATCTGTCGGCGCTGGTGAACGACTATCCGATCATCTCGATCGAGGACGGCATGTCCGAAGATGACTGGGACGGCTGGAAGGCCCTGACCGAGGCACTGGGCGACAAGGTGCAGCTGGTCGGTGACGATCTGTTCGTGACCAACCCTGTGCGTCTGGCCGATGGCATCGCGCGCGGCTGCGCCAATTCGATGCTGGTCAAGGTCAACCAGATCGGCACCCTGACCGAAACGCTGAAGGCCGTCGATATGGCCCACCGCGCGGGCTACACCAACGTGATGTCCCACCGTTCGGGCGAGACCGAGGATGCGACCATTGCCGATCTGGCGGTCGCCACCAACTGCGGTCAGATCAAGACCGGGTCGCTGGCGCGTTCGGACCGGCTGGCCAAATACAACCAGCTTATCCGCATCGAAGAAGCATTGGGCGAAACCGCCGAATACGCGGGCCGCAGCATCCTGCGCTGATGACCCTGACCATCCGCCCCGCCCGGTTTCCGGAGGACGCACAGGCGCTGGCGCGCCTGTGCTGGGGCTACCGCGATCTGCTGGCGGCGCGCTGTGCCGCGACGCCGGCGATTGTGGACACCTATTACGCCACTGACAGCTATAGCGCGCTGATCGACGATCTGCCGCGCATTCACGCCAGACCCGCCGGTGACATCCTGCTGGCCGATCTGGACGGCATGCCGGTGGGCTGTGCCATGTATTACCCGCTGTCCCTGCCCGCCACCTGCGAGATCAAGCGTGTCTTTGTCGAAGACCGCGCCCGTGGCCACGGTGCGGGCAAGGCGCTGATGCGCGCCGCGATGACGCGCGCCCGCGCGGACGGTTACGACCGCATGGTGCTGGACACGATGTATTTGCTGACCGAAGCGATTGCGCTGTACGAGGTGCTGGGCTTTGCCCCCTGCCCGCCGTTCTACGACCCAGACCCCGAATTTGTCCCGATCCTGCGGTTTTTCGATCACGCGCTTTAGGCAGGCAAGCCGGCTAGGTTAGTGTTTCGGGGGTCACCGGAATTGTGATCGTGAATGTCGTGCCGACACCCAATTCGCTGACATAGTGGATATTGCCGCCGTGTCGCACCATCAACTGCTTCGAGATGTGCATTCCCAAACCACTGCCATAGACCGCTTTCGTGTCCGTGGCGTCCACTTGGGTAAAGCGGCCGAACACGGTATCCTCCGCACCCGGCGGAATGCCCAAACCGAAATCCCTGACGTCGACAAGCGCCAGGCCTGCCTCGACAGACAGATGCACCTCGACAAAACTGCGCGGCTTCGAGAATTTCATCGCATTCGACAATACGTTCACGATGACCTGTCGCAGTCGGTCGCAATCCGCCAGGATTTCGACATTCCTTAACTCTCTCTTATACAGGATCTTGATGTGCTTTTCGGGCAGGAATGTTTCCATGCCGTCAACGGCGTCCAGGATAATTTCGTCCAGATCACACTTGTCCAGTTTCAACTGCAAATCAGAGTTTTCCAGCCGTTGCGTTTCCAACAGGTCGTTGACCAGCTTGGCCAGCGTCGCGGCATTCTTGGTGGCAAGCTCGATCAGCCTGTCGGCCTGTTCGGGCGATGTGTTTGCGCGGTTGTGGGTCAGCATCTGTAGCGATCCGTTGATCACCGTCAGCGGCGTGCGCAGTTCGTGACTGACAGTGGACAGGAACTGGCTTTGCAACCGCTCTGACGCAATCGCGCGTTCGGCGGCGGCTTTCTGGCTTGTGATGTCCACGAATGACACCGCCCATCCCAACAGCCGCTGCCCCTGCCCCAATGACATCCGATAGACACGCGGCACGAAATAGCGCCCGCCGTTTTCCACCTCGAGCGTGTCGGGCAATTCCTGCTGATCGGCCAGCATCCGCAACGCGCGGCCCATTCCTTCAACCGCGAACACGCAATCGTGGGTGATCCCCTGATCCTGCATCAGTTGTTTTGCCGAATGGTTCGTCTCGATCAGCGCGCCATTCACATCCAATACAAAAATCAACTCGCGTGAATTGTAATACAGCAGGTCGCGTGCAATCGCGTTTACGTCCACCCAGCGGTTGTCGATGATCATCCAGCCGACCATGCAGATCGAAAAGGCAAACGACAGCGGCGTGGGGTCCATCCCGAAAATCATGAAGCCGAAAAAGTCATAAGACATGCTGAACGCCACGGGGATCGCAGTGACCAGAAACAGCTTTTTGAAGAACCCTTTGACCGCCGGATTGGCCTGACGCGCAGCGCGCCAGGCAATCGCACAGCTTATGGCGATGATCGTATACAGAAAGGTGATCGCCAGAAAATACAGCGGCCCGTGGTCATAGATGACAAAGGAAATATCGTTCTGAACCACCAGCCGTGTGTCCGGTCCGTACAACAGACCGTGAAAGTCGTTGGTCGAAGACGCCACCAGAATGAACAGCGGATGAAAGACAACACCCACAACTGCAACCGCGCGCCCGACGTTACGGATCAGCGCGTATTCGTACAAAAAGAACGACCACGCCGTCGGCATCAGAATGATGAAGGGCCACGCCAGTTCGGCCCAGATCACTTTGCAGGCCTGGGTGGGAACGGACAGCTCCATCGCGATGGCAGCCAGCCATCCCAGCATTCCGAAATTGGTCAGGATAAACCAGCGGTGTCCCGGCAAACCCTTGTGCCTGCCTGCCCACAGGATGACCAGGCAAACGACACCACAGGTCGCAGCCACCAGTTGAACAGCAGGCAAGCTTGCGTCGATGCTGATACATTGAAAGGCGTTGCTAAAAATACCGCATTCCTAAGCCGAAATTCACGTCATACGTTCCGAAACAACGTCATCACGTCCGCAGGTTCTGCTGTTTCGATGGATAATATTCTGGTGTGGACACCACAACCTTTAACTGGGTTTCATCAGTAAAATCACCGCATAAAGAGAGCGTTACGTTGCACTGAGCATCGTGATAATGTCACCGCCCAGCATCCATTAGATCAAAGAATGGTCGCGGTTTGCCACAGCTTTTGGACAAAAATGTGGCTAAGGCTGTTCTTGAAACCGCTGCGGGGTGTAGGGCGCGATCAGATCGCTTTGGTGGTTGCTTAACGGCTGGTCCAGCACGGCTGTGGCGACCAGCTCACCAGCCAGCGGTGCCAGCGTGATCCCCGAATGCATCACCGCCATATGCAGCCCCTCGGGCCCGCAGTGGCCCATGACGGGCAGACCGTCTAGCGGGACGGGCCGCATGGCTTGTGTCACCTGCTCCCACCGCAGGGCAACCTCGGGCAGCATCGCCTGAAGGCGCGCCATCGCGGCATCGGCCAGCACGTCGGGGCGCTGGGTGACGCGGTCGGCGTCGTCTGCCTGATGGTTGGCCGAGGTCGGCGCGATGATGCGCCCCGATGCGTCCTGACGAAACTCTTGCCCCGGGGCCGCCATCACATGCGACAGCACGGGCGCCACCGGCGCGCTGCGCAACAGCAGACCGGGGCGCGACAGCATCGGCAGGGCCACGCCTACGCTGGCCAGCAGGCCCGGGCTGCCGGTGCCGGTACAGACCACCACGCGGTCGGCCGGGATGACCCCCTGTTCAATGCGAAGACCGGTCACGGTATCACCCGCGGTTTCAACGGCCAGCGCTGTGACGCCCAACAGCAGCTGCGCGCCCAAACCGGTGGCCGCGTCGATCAGCGCCTGCGCCAGTGTCGCGGTTTCGGCCACCCCTTCGGCGTCAAAGGCCAAGGCCTGCGCAGGCGGGTTGGCCAGATGCGGCTCTCGCCGCGCAAACTCGGCGCGGTCGATAATATCGACGCCATATCCCAAAGCCGCAAGCGTTGCCGCCTGCGCCTCCAGCGCGCCGCCCTTTTCTTCCCAGCACAAACAGCCCGTCCAGCGCACCGCCTCCAGATCCATCTGCTGCGCAATCCGGTGATAGGCCACGATGCTTTCGTGGCGCAGCCGAAAGTGCGCCTCATCGGCATGAAAACTGGCATTGATCCAGCCAAAGGACCGCCCCGTCGCCCCCGCTGCCACGCCAGCACCATCGACAACGGTCACCTGCGCTCCGGCCTTGGCCAGATGATAGGCGACCGAGGCACCGATCACCCCTGCTCCGACGACGACAACTTTCATGGCAAACCCCTTGGACCTGTTCGCGTCGCAACCTAAACTCTTGCCATGTCACCGCAAGAGATCATCGCCCGCCTGAACCTGTCGCCCCACCCCGAAGGCGGCCATTACCGCCAGACGTGGGTGGGCGACGGCATTGGGCGCCCCAGCGGCACCTGCATCTATTTCCTGCTGCAAGCCGACGAGCGCAGCCACTGGCACCGTGTGGATGCCACCGAAATCTGGCTGTATCACGCAGGCGCGCCGCTGGAATTGCGCCTGTCGGCCACCGACACAGGCCCTGCCGTGACCCATCTGCTGACGCCAGACCTGACCGCAGGCGCGCCGCAGATCATCGTGCCACAAGATCACTGGCAATCGGCGCGCAGCATCGGCGGTCACACGCTGGTGTCGTGCACCGTCTCGCCGGGATTCCGGTTCGAGGGGTTTACACTGGCCCCGCCGGATTTCGACATTGCGGACGCCGACTAGGCAGGAAAGCTAAGCGTGCCGCCCGCCACCGACGCCCGCACGCCTGTGGTGCTGGGGCACGACGTCGGCAACCGCCGCGCAACGCGCACCGCCAGATAGGCAAAGGCCTGCGCTTCCAGCATGTCACCGTCCAGCCCGACATCCTCGACAGGGCGCACCGGACAGTCCAACGAGACCGCCAGCATTTGCATCAGCACCGGGTTCTTGCGCCCGCCACCGGTCACCAGAACCTCGGTCGGGGGTTGCGGGCAATGCTGCATCGCCTCGGCCACGCCAGCGGCGGCCATGGCGGTCAGCGTCGCCGCCGCATCGGCATCAGACAACTCGCCGACCAGTGCTATCATTTCGGAAAAATCGTTCCGGTCCAGTGATTTGGGCGGGATACGGGAAAAATACGGCTCGGCCAGAAACAATTCGAGCGCACCGCTGACCACATCGCCGCGGCGCGCCACTTTGCCCCCCTCGTCAAAGGGTTTGCCCAGCCGCGCCATCATCAGATCGTTCAGCGGCGCATTCGCAGGCCCCGTGTCAAAGGCCAGCAAAGCCCCCGGCACGTCTGGCGCGTCAAAGCGGGGATCGACAAAGCTGATGTTGCCCACGCCGCCCAAGTTCAGGAACGCCACGGGCGCATCGCGGTTCAGGTACTTGGCGCAGGCAAAGTGGAAGAACGGCGCCAGCGGTGCCCCCTCGCCGCCCATTTCCACGTCGGCGCTGCGGAAATCCCAGACCACCGGCACGCCCAGACTGGCCGCCAGTGCCGCGCCGTCGCCCACCTGCAATGTACCGCGCATGCGCGGCGCGTGGGCCAGCGTCTGGCCGTGAAAACCGACCAGATCAACGTCTTGGTACCCCGCCAGCGCTTCAGCATGGGCGTCCTGAATCACCTGCGTCGCGGCCTCAACCTCGGCCCCCTCCCAGCGCCCCAAAGCGGCGGCGATCACCCGCTGTTCGGCATCCGTATAGGGCCGGTAGCCACTTTCGCCGAACCCCGTGATGGTGACGCCATCGGTCGTGATCACCGCCGCATCCACCCCGTCCAGTGACGTCCCGCTCATCGCGCCCAGTGCCCTGATTGGCACGCCTGCTTGCCTGACCTTGTTCATCGGTCTTTTCCTTTGCCCTTTAGGCCCCTATAGAGTGCCCCGCACAGATGTCATAGGACAAGTCACATGTCGTACAAACCCCGTTCCGAATTTCTCAATGTCATGCAACAGCGCGGCTTCGTCGCCGATTGCACCGACTATCAAGGGCTGGATGACGCTCTGATGAGCGGAACACGCGCCGCTTATATCGGGTTTGATGCGACGGCCAAGTCGTTGCATGTGGGGTCGCTGATCCAGATCATGATGCTGCGCTGGTTCCAGAAAACCGGTCACCAGCCGATCACCCTGATGGGCGGCGGCACCACCAAGGTGGGCGACCCGTCGTTCCGCGCCGATGAACGCCCGCTGCTGGGGCCAGAGCAGATCGACGAGAATATCGCAGGCATCCGCAGGGTGTTTGCGGCCTACATCGACTATGACAGCGGCGCGCAGAATGCGGCGAAGATGCTGAACAATGCCGAATGGCTGGACGGGTTGAACTATCTTGAATTCCTGCGCGACATCGGGCGGCATTTTTCGATCAACCGGATGCTGGCGTTCGAAAGCGTCAAATCGCGGCTGGACCGCGAGCAATCCCTGTCGTTCCTTGAATTCAACTACATGATCCTGCAAGCCTATGATTTCATGGAGCTTCACCGCCGTTACGGCTGTGTTCTGCAAATGGGCGGCAGCGACCAGTGGGGCAATATCGTCAACGGTATCGACCTGACCCGTCGCGTGATCGACGGCGAAGTTTACGGCCTGACCTCGCCGCTGCTGACCACCAGCGACGGCAAGAAGATGGGCAAGACCGCAGGCGGTGCCGTCTGGCTGAACGGCGATATGTTGTCGCCCTATGAATTCTGGCAGTTCTGGCGCAACACCACCGACGCAGACGTGGGCCGTTTCCTGAAGCTGTACACAGAGCTTCCGGTGGACGAATGCGACCGTCTGGGTGCCCTGCAAGGGGCCGAGATCAACGCCGCCAAAGCGTTGCTGGCCAACGAGGTCACCACCCTGCTGCACGGGGCCGAGGCCGCCAAGGCCGCCGCAGACACCGCCCGCGAAGTGTTCGAAAAGGGCGGCGTGGGCGATGACCTGCCCACCCTGACCCTGACGCCCGACGAGCTGGGCGATGGCATGTCCATCGTGCAACTGATCGTCAAATCGGGGCTGGCCGGTTCGGGCAAAGAGGCCAAGCGCCTGATTGCCGAAAACGGCGCCCGTCTGGACGACGCGCCGCTGACCGACGCGGGCCTGATGATTGATGCCGGCGCACTGGCTTCACCGATCAAGCTGAGCGCGGGCAAAAAGCGTCATGCGCTGGTGCAACTGGGCTAGAACATAAGCACCTCGATCAGGCTGAGAATCGCGAACGCAGGAACCGACAAAGCCGTCGCCAGTAGAATGGCGGCGGTTTTTGTGATGCGCGGGGCAGTGGCGGTGATGCCGTAGACTGATTTTTTCATGACCCCATTAATCACGCGTTAAGTTTCCATCCGGTTAATGGCGGCATGTTTGATTGTGCTCCGCCCCTGTGCCCCACCCCCCTGATGCAATCCGCCGCGTTCGAGGCGGCCTTGCGCGCCTGCGGGCAACGTCCCGTGCGCCTGTCCTGTGGCACTTTGATGTTGCGCCGCAAGGTTGCGGGCCTGCCTGTCGCGATGCTGCCACGGGCCGTGTTGTCCGATCCGGCCCGCACGCTTTCACTGGCCCGCAAGGTCACCCGTGCGCCGCTTCTCATATCGCCCGCGCGGCCTGCGGACCTGTCGCTGTATGGCGCGCTGCCGCTGATCAGCCCGGCGCAACAGGCTGTCATTTCGTTGAACGCCGACCCGGATGTGATGCGCGGACATCTGCATGGCAAATGGCGCAACCGTCTGAAACATGCCGAAAAAGCGGGCCTGCGGGTACAGCACCACCCGATGCCACGCCGCACGGACCACTGGCTGTTGCAGGCCGACGTCGCCCAGCAGCGCACGCGGCGCTATCGCAACTGGCCGGTGCCGCTGACGCTGGGCTTTGCCGCCACCACACCCCGCGCCGCGATCCTGTTCGAGGCGTTTCAGGGGGCCGACCCCGTGGCCGCCCTGCTGATCTTGCGGCACGGCGACACGGCCACCTATCACATCGGCCACACCACCGCCGCAGGCCGCGCCGCCTCGGCGCACACGCTGCTGATGTGGACCGCCATGTGCTGGTGCGCGCGTCACGGGCACCACTGGCTGGACCTGGGACTGGTCGACACCCGACACACCGCCGGTCTGGCGCGTTTCAAATTGGGCACCGGCGCGCAGGTGATGCCATTGGGCGGCACATGGCTGCACTGGCCCCCCTTGCAGCCGTTGCGCAGGCTGACGTGGCTGGACCGCCGGATGATGACCCCTTGACGCGACAAGGCGCACCGTTCAAATGCGCCGATGCTTACGGAACGCGAAAAAATGGCCGCCGGTGACTGGTACAGTTGCCTTGATACCGAACTGGAATCCCAGCGCACCGCAGCCGCGCTGGCCTGTGACGCCCACAATGCCCTGCCTGCGCCCGACCGCCGCGGGCTTAGCCCTGCGCTGCGCAGCCTGTTTGCGGCGCACGGGCAGGACTGCATGATCGAAGGGCAGTTTCACTGTGCCTACGGATGCAACACCACGCTGGGGGACTATGTCTATCTGAATGCAGGCTGCGTGATTCTGGACAGCGGGCAGGTCACGATCGGCGATCACACGTTGATCGGCCCCAAAACCCAGATCCTGTGCGCCGACCACCACCGCGACGCGGCCAAACGCCGTCAGGGGCTGGAGCGCGCCCTGCCCGTCACCATCGGCGCGGATGTCTGGATTGGGGCGGCGGCGCTGATCCTGCCCGGTGTCACCATCGGTAACGGCGCCATCGTCGGCGCGGGCAGCGTGGTCACCCGCGACGTGGCACCGGGTGCCATCGTGACCGGAAACCCCGCAAGATCCCGTTAAGCGTCGGCTTTTTCTTCCAGCAACAGCCACTCTTCTTCGGCTTCTTGCAGCTTTTCGTGCCGTGCAACCAGCGCGTCGGTCGCCTTCTGGAACTTGACCGGCTCGCGGGTGAACAGCTCGGGGTCGCTCATCAGCTCTTCCAGCTTGGCAATCTCGGCCTCAAGCCGCGCGATTTCCTTGGGCAGCGCCTCAAGCCGGTGTTTTTCGGTGAAACTCAGACCCGACGCCTTGGCGGGTGCAGCCGCAGTGGCCTCGCGTGCGACCGTTTGCTTGGATTTGACCACGCTGCCTGCGAAATCATCCTGATCGCGCTGCGCCATGTAATCCGACCAACCGCCCGCATAGACGGTTGCCTTGCCCTTGCCTTCCAGCGCGATGGTGGTCACCGCCACGCGGTCCAGAAAGTCGCGGTCGTGGCTGACCAGCAGAACGGTGCCGTCGTATTGGCCCAACAAGTCCTGCAACAGGTCCAGCGTTTCCACGTCCAGATCGTTGGTCGGTTCGTCCAGCACCAGCATGTTGCTGGGCTTGGCCATGATCTTGGCCAGCAGCAGCCGCGCCTTTTCCCCGCCCGACAGCGACCGCACCGGCGCGCGCGCCTGTGCTTCGTCGAACAGGAATTCCTTGAGATAGCCGATCACGTGCTTCGGCGTGCCACGTACCATGACCTGATCCGCCTTGCCGCTGACGCGCATGTCGGGGTCGCCGGTCAGCGAATCCCACAGGCTCATGTCCGGGTCCAACTGCGCGCGGGCCTGATCGAACAGGGCGATGTCCAGGTTGGTGCCCAGCTTGATCGTGCCGCTGTCCGGTGTTTCCTTGCCGATCATCATGTTCAACAGCGTGGTTTTCCCCACGCCGTTGGGGCCGACCAGCGCAATCCGGTCGCCACGCATGACGGTGATGTCAAAGGGGTTCAAGATCACCTTGTCCCCGTAAACCTTTGTAATCCCTTCCGCTTCGATCACCTTGCGGCCCGATTTGGTGCCCGCATCCAACGCCATCGCTGCCGCACCCTGCCGGTTGATCTGCGACGCCCGCTCGGCGCGCAATTCGCCCAAGGCACGCACGCGGCCCTGGTTGCGCTTGCGCCGCGCACTGATGCCTTCGACCGCCCAACGGGCCTCGGCCTTGATCTTGCGGTTCAGCTTGTGGCGCTGCATGTCCTCGTCTTCCCAGACCTTGTCGCGCCATTCCTCGAAGTGCTCGAACCCCTTTTCCTGCCGGCGCACAACGCCGCGGTCGATCCACATCGTCGCCCGCGTCAACGCACGCAGGAACGCACGGTCGTGGCTGATGATCATGAACCCGGCACGGGTCTGCTTCAGCTCGTTTTCCAGCCAGCCGATGGCCTCGATGTCCAGGTGGTTGGTCGGCTCGTCCAGCAGCATCAGCTCCGGCTCTTCCGCCATCAGCCGTGCCAGCGCCGCACGCCGCCGTTCCCCGCCCGATGCGGTTTCGACCGCGCGTGCTGGGTCAAACTTCAACCCCTCGCCTGCGCGTTCCACCTTGTACAACTCGCCCTCGTGCAGCGTGGCAGATGCGAAATCGCCCAATGTGGCATAGCCCGACAGGTCCGGGTCCTGCTCCATATAGCCAACCGTCACGCCGGGGCCTGCGATGACCTCGCCCTTGTCAGGTTCGACCAGACCGCCGGCAACCTTCATCAAGGTCGACTTGCCCGAGCCGTTGCGCCCGACCAGCGCCAGGCGGTCGCCCGGCTGGACGATCATCGACAGGTTCTCGAACACCGGATCGCCTCCGAAGGTCAGAGAAATTTCGTTCAATTGCAAAAGGGGTATACGTGCCATGGCAGCCATCTATGTGCAGCCCGTGTCGCGGTCAACGGGCAGCGCGCATGGCGCAGAAAATAACTGCGGTCCTGCACCCGGTCTTCATCTTGCCAGACAAACTCCGGGGAGCCCGAAGGGCTGGCCCCTCGGACCTATAATCTCGGGGCGTCACCTTATCCCGCCACCGCCCGCAACAGTTTCTTGCGCGCGGGGGGAATCGCCCCGATCTCAACGCCGGTGAACACATGCAGCGTGTTCATCTGCCGGTCGACCACCGCATGATCGCTGACCCAACCGCCCATCAGCAGATAGGTCTTGAGCAAGGGCGGCATCCGCAGCATCGCCTTTTTCAGGTCCGGCTTGCGCCGCAGCTTGGCGGCAAAGCGGAAGACATCCGGGGCCTTGATCTGTGGCAGCCAGCGTTTCGGCGCCAGATGGCGCGCCTTGAGCACGGCAAAGGCGTCCAGATAATCGGCCGTTTCGGTCCCCGCAAAAGACGAACAGCCAAACAGCATCTCGACTTCTTCGCGGTCCACATAGGCCGTCATCGCGCCCCAGGCCACGCGCAACACATCGGGGTCGTGGCAATCGGGATGCACGCAAAAGCGGCCCATTTCGACCATCTTGCCCTCGAAGGATGCAAGCCCGCTCAGCTCGTAATACTGCGCCGAATAGCTGCGCGAAATCTCGGGGCCGGTCAGCGGCAACATGCGGAAACAGGCCACCAACTGGCCGGTGTCGACCGCATGGATCAGGATATGGGTGCACAGCGCGTCAAAGTCATCGACATCCGAGTCCTTGCCAAAACACAGCGCCCGCAGGGCCTGGGCCTGCGCAACCGGCTCGGGTCCGGTTGCGGCGCTGGCGGCATAACGGCCACGGTGCAATGAAATCATGCAAGCCTCCACATATCGTGGCGGCTTGCCATGGTTAGCCGCCCAGTCCGGATGGGCCAATGCGCCCGATGTTGCCCAGCAGTTGCCGCAAGAACGACTTGTCGGTCACGGCGCTGTCGCTGACACGGCGGGTCAACGGAACCACCTGTCCTTTTTCAAGGCCAAAGGTTTCGATGTTGCTGACCACGCCAGAGGGGTCAAAGCTGATGGCCAGCACCTGACGGTCAATCTCGTCGGGGGCAAGGAAGCCCAAAGTGCGCGTGCGGCTGCGTACGTAATAATATCCGCCACCGTTCACCACGCCGCTGGCACCCGGAGGGCCTGCTGTTTCCTCGACGCTGGCACGGGTGTCCACGCCGACAACGATCTGGTCCAGCACATCCTCTGGCGGCATGTATCCATGATTGCGATAGCTTGGCGTGCAAGCGCCCAAGGTCAGGCACAACAGGCCAATGCCTGTGATCCGAATGGTGGAACGTATTCCCATTGTCTGCCCTTCTGTGGCCTTGCGGTTGCGGCTATGCGTCAGGCTTACTAAATGAATGCCACCGGTTCAAGAAACGAAAGCGACTTCATCGTATGTCCGCGACACCACCATCCCCCACCGCTTTGCGCGTGTCCAGCCTGCCGCAAAACGCACCCAAGCTGTTTGCACTGTTGCCGACGCCCGCCGAAATGCAACAGATTGCCGCCGAACTGGGCCTGTCTGGCCTACGCAAGCTGCGGTTCGAAGGCCAGATCGAGGCGATGGACCGCGCCGACTGGAAGCTGACCGGCAAGATCGGCGCCACCGTCGTGCAGCCCTGCGTGGTCACCTTGCAGCCTGTCACCACACGCATCGACGCCCCGGTTGAACGCATTTTCCTGAAAAGCTTCACCACGCCCGATGGCGAGGTCGAGGTTGAAATGGATGAAGACGACCGCACCGAACCGCTGGGCGCGTGGATCGACCCCGCTATGGTCATGGTCGAAGCGCTCAGCCTGAACCTGCCGCTGTACCCGCGTGCGCCCGATGCCGAACTGGAACAGACCGTTTTCAGCAAAGACGGCGTAAAACCGATGACCGACGAAGACGCGCGCCCCTTTGCAGGGCTGGCTGCACTGCGCAGTCAGCTTGACGACGACACCGATTAAGGCCACTTCACGACTGTGCAATAATACCGGTAAAGAATCGGCTTGCGCACAGGTCAATTCGCAGTATTTTGCCGCCCTCTTGGAATTTAGGGTTGGACATGGGAAGCGCCGCATTCTAAACGCTGCCAAACGCTGCATGTAACAACGTAACCGACACCCCCTGCACTGCGCAGGGCCGCACAGACAAAAAGGCCGAGCACATGGCTGTTCAACAGAACAAAGTATCGAAATCGCGTCGCAACAACCGCCGCGCCCACGATTCGCTGACGGCAGCGAACCCCAACGAATGCCCCAACTGTGGCGAGCTGAAACGCCCGCACCACATTTGCGCGTCCTGCGGTCACTATGACGATCAGGAAATCGTCGCCCTGACCGACGACATCGATCTGGACGAAGACGCAGCTTAAGTCAGAAATACAGGACAGGCACGCATTATGACGGTCTCCAAAGACCAGAAAAGCTTTGCGGCCAAATCCACCATTCTGTCTGTTGACGCCATGGGTGGCGATCAGGGCCCGGCAGCCGTTGTTGCCGGGCTTAGTCTGTTCGCCAAGAAGGATCGCAACACTCAGTTCATCCTGCACGGCCCTGTCGAGACGCTGACCGAACTGGTCGCCAAACGCCGCAATCTTCAAGGCCGCTGCACCATTGTCGACGCCACCGGTGTTGTGACAATGGACGACAAGCCCAGCCAGGTCGTGCGTCACGGCAAGGACACGTCGATGTGGTCGACCATCGAATCGGTGCGCGACGGCAAGGCGGATGTGGCGGTAAGCTGTGGCAACACCGGCGCGCTGATGGCGCTGTCGATGATCCGGCTGCGCAAGCTGCCCGGCGTGAACCGGCCCGCGATTGCGGTGCTGTGGCCCTCGCGCAACCCGCAGGGGTTCAACGTGATGCTGGACGTGGGCGCGGACATTCGCGCCGACGCCGATGACCTGTTGCGTTACGCGCTGATGGGCGCGTCCTATGCCCGCAACGGCATGAACCTGCCCCGCCCCCGCGTCGGCCTGCTGAATGTCGGCACCGAGGATCACAAGGGCCGTCAGGAACTGAAAGACGCCAACGAGCTGATCCGCGACTATCAGGGCAACGCCGACTTTGATTACGTGGGATTCGTCGAAGGCGGCGACATTCAGGGCGACATCGCCGATGTGATCGTGACTGACGGCTTTACCGGCAACGTCGCAATCAAGACCGGCGAAGGCACCGCCAAGCTGATCGGCGATCTGCTGAAAGAAGCGTTCAAATACACCATCCTGTCGCGCATCGCTTCGCTTTTGGCGCTGACATCGCTGCGCCGCTTGCAAAAACGGATCGACCCGCGTGGCAAAAACGGCGGTGTTTTTCTGGGTTTGAACGGCACGGTTGTAAAATCCCACGGCTCCGCCGATGCTTTGGGCGTGGCCGCCGCGATCACGCTGGCGGCGCAACTGTCGCAGTCGGGCTTCAACAGCAAGCTGGCCGCGCGCGTGGCTGCGGTTCTGCCGCAAGAAGACGAGAATACAGAAGGAAACAGCGCATGACCCTCAGAGCCGTGGTCACAGGTGTCGGCCACTATTTGCCCGAACGGATTGTGCCAAACGCCGAGTTTGAAAAGACGCTGGATACCTCTGACGAGTGGATTCGCGCGCGCTCGGGCATCGAGAACCGCCATTTCGCGGGCGACGACGACAGCACGTCGTCGATGGCCGTGGCCGCAGCAACGGCGGCTTTGGCCGATGCCGGTTGCACGGCGGATGACGTGGATGCGATCATCGTCGCCACTTCGACCGCCGATCTGACCTTTCCGTCGACCGCCACCATGGTGCAGGCCGGTTTGGGCATGACCTCGGGCTTTGCCTTTGACGTACAGGCGGTCTGCGCCGGTTTCGTCTATGCGCTGGCCAATGCCAACGCCCTGATCGCGTCCGGTCAGGCCAAGCGTGTGCTGGTCATCGGCTCGGAAACCTTCAGCCGCATCATGGACTGGACCGACCGGGGCACCTGTGTGCTGTTCGGTGACGGCGCAGGCGCGCTGCTGCTGGAAGGGCAAGAGGGTGCAGGCACCCCCGCCGACCGTGGCATTCTGGCGACCGACCTGAACTCGGACGGGCGCCACAAGGATCTGCTTTATGTCGATGGCGGCTCCAGCACCGGCACCACCGGCTATCTGCGGATGCAGGGCAATCAGGTGTTTCGCCATGCGGTCGAGAAACTGGCCGCCACCGCGCAAACCGCGATGGACCGCGCCGGTGTAACGGCGGAAGATGTCGACTGGGTTGTGCCGCATCAGGCCAACATCCGCATCATCCAGGGCACTGCCAAAAAGATGAACATCTCGATGGACCGCGTGGTCGTCACCGTTCAGGATCACGGCAACACCTCGGCCGCGTCGATCCCGCTGGCCCTGTCCGTGGGCAAGCAACGCGGCCAGATCAAGCAGGGTGACCTTGTCGTCACCGAGGCGATTGGCGGCGGGCTGGCATGGGGTGCGGTGGTTCTGCGCTGGTAAATACCTCGAATCCTTGCGATTCTCCGCCTGAGGCGACCCCGGATCAAGTCATTGATATTGACTCGTAAATTCCAAGCCCCCTATTGTTGGTCAAAACAAGGGGGACGACATGGCTGACAAGACATTGACGCGGATGGACCTGAGCGAGGCCGTTTTCCGCGAAGTGGGCCTTTCTCGGAACGAAAGCGCACAGCTGGTGGAAAGCGTTCTGGAACATATGTCCGACGCGCTGGTGGACGGCGAACAGGTCAAAATCTCGTCCTTCGGCACCTTTTCCGTGCGCAGCAAATCCGCGCGCGTGGGCCGCAACCCCAAGACCGGCGAAGAGGTTCCGATCAACCCGCGCCGTGTGCTGACGTTCCGTCCGTCGCATCTGATGAAAGACCGCGTCGCCTCTGGCAACAAGTCCTGAATTCATGTCCAAGTCGCCTGATGCGTTCCGCACCATCTCGGAAGTGGCCGACTGGCTGGGCGTACAGGCGCACGTGTTGCGGTTCTGGGAAAGCAAGTTTTCGCAGGTCAAACCGGTCAAACGCGCAGGCGGGCGGCGCTATTACCGCCCTGCCGACATGCTGCTGCTGGGCGGCATCCGCAAATTGCTGCACGACGACGGGCTGACGATCAAAGGCGTCCAGAAGATCTTGCGCGAACAGGGCATGGCCTATGTGTCCGACCTGTCGCTGCCGCTGGACGACGACACGATGGAGGCGATCGAGGCGGTCACCTCGCAACAACCCGCCCCTGCGTTTTACGATCCACCCCCGCCCGAACCGGAACCGATGATCGGCGAAGTGGTCGAATTTCCTGCCGCTGCCCCCGTGGCGGAAACGCCTGTTGTCCAGCCCGAGCCACCCGCCGCCGCACCGCCGCCTGTGACACCGGACGAGGTCGCAGCACAGCAAGAACCGAACGATCCGGTGTCCGCGCCGGAAGCGGCTGATGCAGAACCAGAAGACCTGCCAACGCTCCCGGAACCCGACACCGCACCCGAAGGGCTGACAGCGGCACCACCGCCTGTGACGCCGGACGAGGTGGAAACGCAACAGACAGCGCCCGCAGCGCCACAGCCGCCGGAACCGGTCGAAGAATCGCCCGAAACATTTAAGCCAATCGAACCCGGTCAAAGCTTTGATTCGGTGGCGGAAATCGATTCGGATGAGGGGCCGGCGGACGTTTCGCATCCAGATGAGCCCGAAGCCGCCCAATCCCCGTCGCCCGAAGCGACAGCTGCGCCGGAGCCTGTCGACGTGAATGCGCCCGAACCTGACGCAACTGCGGTATCTTTCGCGCCGACTGACACAGACAAGGGCATTGCCCTCGATCCCCAAGACACCCCCTCTGAAACCGCACAAGACGAAGGCGCAGCGTCGGTGGACACTGACGCCCCCGCCGCATCCGCAGAGCCCGACGACGCACCCGCGCCGGCAGAGACCGGCGACAAACCAGCGTCACCCCCCGAACCAAAACCCGAACCCCCTGCCGAAAACGCGGTCCCCGCCTTTCTCAGCACATCGAACATGGCCCCGGACCCGGATGCCGAACCGGCTGAACCGGCCCCTGCCCCCACGCCCAAACCGCGTGTCGTCGATGCGCCAGATCCGCCCCCACTGGACCAGATCGCAACCACACCCGCCACGCTGGCGGCCCTTGCCCGTGTCACGCAGATCGCGCCGGATCAGCAAAAAACACTGCGTCCGCTGCTGGCGCAACTGACCGCTTTGCGCGACCGGATGGCCGCGGGACGGAAACCGCACAGTAAAGACTGACTCTTTGCCAATTTACCCTTGCAGCACCCGTCAAATCGGGTATGAACCCCATCAAGTCGGGCTATGGCGCAGCCTGGTAGCGCGTCCGTCTGGGGGACGGAAGGTCGCAGGTTCGAGTCCTGCTAGCCCGACCAACAACACACCGCCCGGCCCTGCATGGGGTTCGGGCGGTTTGTGCATCTGAAGGGCGAATATTATGACCGGCGTGATTCCCAACCAGCAGATTGAACAGATGATTGCGCAGGGTGCCCTGTCCGGCGATCCCGCGATCATCCCCGCCCAGATACAGCCCGCCAGCCTTGATCTGCGCCTAGGCACCGTCGCCTACCGCGTGCGGGCCTCGTTTCTGGCCGGGCACGGCGCGCGCGTCACCGACCGGCTGGCCGAGTTTGAAATGCACCGCATCGACCTGTCCGAGGGCGCGGTGCTGGAAAAAGGCGCGGTGTACGTGGTGCCCCTGATGGAATCACTGGCCCTGCCCGACGGCATCCAAGCCGTGGCCAACGCCAAATCTTCCACGGGCCGTCTGGACCTGCTGACCCGTCTGATCACCGACGGCGGCACCGAATTCGACCGCATCGCACCGGGCTACACCGGCCCGCTGTACGCCGAGATTTGCCCGCGTTCGTTTTCCGTCCTTGTCCGCCCCGGTATGCGCCTGAACCAGATCCGCTTCCGCGACGGTCAGGCGGTGCTGGACGACAACGCTCTGCGCGCCCTGCACGCCGAACAGGTGCTGGTGGATGGGGATGCGGTGATCGACGACGGCCTGGGCTTTTCCGTCGATCTGCGCCCTGCTGACGGCACGCTGGTCGGTTACCGTGCCAAGCCGCACACCGGAGTGATTGATCTGGACAAGATCGGCCACTACGACCCCGCCGAATATTGGGAACAGGTGCACAGCGCCACCGGCCAGATCATTCTGGACCCCGGCGCGTTCTACATTCTGGTCAGCCGCGAGGCGGTGCACATCCCACCCGATTGTGCCGCCGAAATGGCGCCCTATCTGGCGATGGTCGGTGAATTCCGCGTGCATTATGCGGGGTTCTTCGACCCCGGTTTCGGCCACGACGCCGCAGGCGGTGCCGGATCGCGCGGCGTGCTCGAAGTGCGCTGTCACGAGGCGCCCTTCGTGCTGGAGCACGCGCAGATCGTGGGCCGTCTGGTCTATGAGAAAATGTCGCAAGTGCCCACACAGCTATATGGTGCGGGCATTGCGTCGAACTATCAGGGTCAGGGTCTGAAGCTGTCAAAGCACTTCAAAACGGCCTGATCCGATAGCACTTTCGAAAAAAACTGAATCACTCAACGCTGCCTGAAATCATAGATTTCAACGCGTTAAGCGATAGACTGTGTATCATGTTTTCCGAGAAGTGCTTAAAAGCCTTACATCTTGCCGATGCGTTTTGCCACACGGGCCGCCTGCCGCGCCTGACGCACCTGCTGTTTGGTCATGCCGTTGCCTTGGCCGTTCCCTTGGCCGTTACCACCCTGCCGGGGGCGTCCGTCCTGTCCCGTAGGCTGGCCATATTCATCCACTTCGGCGTCACCCTGTTTGCGGCGGCCGCCCATGTTGCTGGCCCCCTTGATGCCCGCATCAATGCCCTTGTTGATGGCTTTGCGCATGACCAGTTTGATGATCATGTTGATAATCTGATTGACGTTCATTGCCGTCTCTCCTGCTGATTTCCTTACTATATAGCAAGGATTGCGGCAGATTTCAGGTCTGTATCGCCTTAGTCTTCGAAAAGTTCGCTTTGACCCTCGGCGCTTTCATCCTCGTCCTCGTCGCGCGGCACATCGCCACCGGGCGGCGGACGGTTTTCCAACAGGCCCGCAGCCCGCAGTTCCTTCAACCCCGGCAGGTCGCGCGCGCTTTCCAACCCGAAATGATCCAGAAAATCCTGCGTGACCACAAATGTCACCGGCCGCCCCGGTGTCATCTTGCGACGGCCAAAGCGGATCCATTCCAGTTCCAGCAATTGATCCACCGTGCCCCGGCTGACACTGACGCCGCGAATTTCCTCGATCTCGGCGCGGGTGACGGGCTGGTGATAGGCGATGATCGCAAGGGTTTCGATGGCCGCACGGCTTAGCTTGCGGGTCTCGACGGTTTCCTTCTGCATCAGAAACCCCAGATCCGGCGCGGTGCGAATGGCCCAGGCGTCGCCCACGCGCGTCACGGCAACGCCGCGCCCCTCGTAGCGTTTGCGCAGGTACACCAGCGCCTCGGCAGGGTCGCAGCCATGGGGCAGCCGCGCCTCAAGCTCGCGCACGGTGATCGGCTCGGCGGTGGCGAACAATATGGCTTCAACCATGCGCTCCTGTTCGCCCATCGGCGGCGCCTCGAACAGGCTTTCTTCTTTTTGGTCAATATCTTCCGACATATTCTTAATCTCGTTTCCGCAACTGGATCGGCGCGAACATTTCCGACTGCCGGATCTCCAGATGCCCCTCTTTGACCAGCTCAAGCGAGGCGGCAAAGGTCGCCGCCGTGGCCGACCGCCGCCGCACCGGATCGCCGTCCCAGCCCTCGGGCAGATAGGTCGAAATTTCGGTCCAGTCGCCCGCATATCCGATCAACCCGCGCATCCGGTCCAGCGCCTGCTCCATCGTAAAGACCGAGTCGCGGTCCATCACGAAGGGGCGGAAATCGTCGCGGGTGCGGATCCGGGCATAGCCCTGCATCAGGTCCAGCAGCGTCGCGGAATAGGTCACCTTGCGCACCCGCGTGACCATCTCGGATTGACCGCGCGCAAAGAAATCGCGCCCCAACTGGTCGCGCGCCATCAGCCGCGCGGCGGCGTCACGCATGGCCTGCAACCGCTCCAGCTGAAACGCCAGATGCGCGGCCAGTTCCTCGCCCGATGGCCCCTCTTCCGACGGGTCGGGCGGCAACAGCAACCGCGATTTCAGAAACGCGAGCCAGGCCGCCATCACCAGATAATCCGCCGCCAGCTCAAGCCGCAGCGCCTTGGCCTTTTCCACGAACGCCAGATACTGATGCGCCAGTTGCAGCACGCTGATCTTGCGCAAATCAACCTTTTGCGTGCGGCTGAGGGTCAGCAACAGGTCCAGCGGCCCCTCAAAGCCGTCGACATCGACGATCAACGCCTCGGCAGCCAGCCGTTCACTGACGCTGACCTTGTCTTCTTCGAACAGATTTTCAGCCATGCGCAATCGCGCCCGTCAGCGCCCTATTTTAACAGGCTCTCAAGTTCGGCGTCAGCGGCGGAAATGTCAATGTCGTCGGGCGTGTGGCGTGCGGCCAATGCTGCCTCGGCACGGCGTTGCGCACCCGCCCCCATCTCGCCCGCGGCGGCGGCAACCTCCATGCGCTCGGCCAATGTGCCGTTGCAATGCAGGATCACATCACAGCCCGCGTCCAGCGCACCACGCGTGAGATCGGTCAGTGATCCGCTGAGCGCCTTCATCGAAATGTCGTCGGTCATGATCAGCCCGTCAAAGCCGATGTCGCTGCGGATCACATCCATCACAGTGCGCGACAGGGTCGCGGGGGCGGTGTCGATGGCGTCATAGACCAGATGCGCGGTCATCCCCATCGGCAGGTCGTTCAACGCCTTGAAGGGCGCAAAATCCTGCGCATCCAGAGCGGCCCGCGGGGCGGCAACCGTCGGCAGGTCGAAATGGCTGTCCTGTGTGGCGCGACCATGTCCCGGAATGTGTTTGACCACCGGCAGCACGCCGCCATCCAACATCCCCTGCGCATGGGCGCGGCCCAGCGTGGCCACCGTGCCCGCGTCCGTGCCATAGCAACGGTTGCGCAGGAACGGGTGGCTGTCGTCACAGGCCACGTCGACCATCGGTGCACAGTTGCTGTCGACGCCGATGGCGCGCAGCTCGTGCGCAATCACACGGCCACGCAGGTACATCGCCCGCTCGGCCTGCGCCCCGGCAGCGGTGACAAAATCCAGCGGCGGCAACCATTCACGCCACTGCGGCGCACGCAAACGCTGTACGCGCCCGCCCTCTTGGTCGATGGTGATCGGGCATTCAAACCCCACCGCATTGCGCATGTCGGCGCACAGGGCGCGCACCTGATCGGGAGTGTCGATGTTGCGCGCAAACAGGATAAACCCGAACGGCAGCACATCGCGGAAAAACGCGATCTCGTCCGAGCTCAGCCGCAGCCCGTCCGCGTCCAGGATGGTCGCGCCAAAGTTCATCGTGTGACGACCGGAATGCAGTCAGCCCCCTCTGCCACAAGAGCCGAGCAGAAGCGGCGCGCGTCGGACAGATCGGCAAAGCCATGCGCGCGCAAGCGGTAGAACGTGCGCCCGCCGCTTTGCGCCTTTTGGATAATACGCGACTTGCCGTTCAAATAGTCGCCAAAGCGGCCTTCGATACGGGTCCACTGTTCGCGGGCCACCGCTTCGCTGTCAAAGGCACCCAGTTGCACCAGACGGGTGCCGGTCGCCAGACTTGCCGCGTCGATCTCGGCGGTAGGGGTCTTTTCGACCACAACAGCACGCGCAGGGATCACCGTGGCCGGTGCATCGGCGGGGCGTACCTTGGGGCGCAGGGAAAACTGTGGACCGGGGCCGTTGAACACGGCCTGAACCGGCGCGGGTTGGGTGATTTCGTCGGCGCCAAGGTCTGCGGTGCCGTCGATACGGTCGGCCTCGCCATCCTCGTCGATGGGCTCGACACCGTCGGTCAGCTGGCTGACCAGATCGTCAACCGATCCCGACTGCAACGCCGCCGCCACATCCGGCGTGCCGCGTGTTTCCGCCCCGCCAGACTGTGGCGCAGATGCCACTTGCGGCACCTGCATCGACGCCAGAATGGGCGTATCTTCATCCGTCAGCTTGATCGGACGCGGTGCCAGCACAAAGCGATCGGCAGGGGCCTGCGCGCCGCTGTCGGCGGCCACCGAATTCACCGCCAGCCCCTGGTTCATCGCCAGTTGGCCGCCCGGTTCCTCGGGGCGCACGCGCATGTCGCCCTGGATGGCGCGCACCACCGGAATGCCGGTCACATCGCGCACCATCAGCTTGTAACCCCAGACGCCAACGCCGGTGATCAACGCCAAAGACACCACTGCCCCGGCGATATTTGTCATGTTGGTCAAAGACTTGGCCGTCGCATTCCCTGCCGCGCCATATTGCGCGACATAGCTGTCTTCGCCCAAGCCATGGGTGTCGTAAACGTCTGCCATTTCTGCCTCGCTGCCCGCACGATACGTCGCCGCGCTGGTCTACTGTGATATTTGCCTGCTTCGGGCTGCGGCGCTGTTGGATCAGCGCATTTCGTCAGCCGGTGTAACGCCAAGAATACCAAGACCGGCGGCAATTACAATCGCCACGGCACGCGCCAGCGCGATTTTTGCAACACTGGCCGCGTGGTTGTCGTCCTGAATGAAACGCAAGGTGGTTTCGTCGTTGCCCTTGTTCCACAGACCGTGGAAATCGCCCGCCAGTTCGTACAGGTAAAACGCCACCCGATGCGGCTCGTTGGTGCGCGCCGCAGTCTCGACCAGACGCGGCCATTCCGCCAGCTTGCCGGCCAACGCCAGCTCGGCGGGATGGTCCAGCAACGCCAGATCGGGCGTGGCACCGGTGTCGATCCCCGCCTCGGCCGCCTTGCGCAGCACCGAGTTTACCCGCGCATGGGCGTATTGCACGTAGAACACCGGGTTCTCGCGGCTTTGCTCGACCGCCTTGTCGAAATCGAAATCCAGCGAGGCGTCGTTCTTGCGCGTCAGCATCACGAAACGGGTCACATCGGGGCCAACCTGATCGACCACATCGCGCAGGGTCACGAATGTCCCGGCCCGTTTCGACATCTTGAACGGCTCGCCGTTCTTGTACAGCTTGACCAACTGGCACAGCTTGATGTCCAGCGGCACCGTGCCGCCCGACAGCGCCGACACCGCCGCTTTCATCCGTTTGACATAGCCGCCGTGATCGGCCCCGAACACGTCGATCAACGCGTCAAACCCGCGCTGCACCTTGTCGTAATGATAGGCAATATCAGGCGCGAAATAGGTCCAGGCACCATCCGATTTCATCACCGGACGGTCCACATCGTCGCCGTGTTCGGTCGACCGGAACAACGTCTGCTCGCGCGGCTCCCAATCTTCTGGCTTCTTGCCTTTGGGCGGCTCAAGCACACCCTCGTAGATCAGACCCTTGTTCTTCAGATCCTCGATCGCGGCTTCGATCCGGCCCGTGCCATACAGCGACTTTTCGCTGTAAAACACGTCCATCTCGACACCCAACGATTTCAGATCGGCACGGATCAGGTCCATCATCGCATCAGTCGAAAAGTTGCGGATCTCTTCCAGCCAGACGCTTTCATCCTGCCCGACATAGGCGTCACCCACCTTGTCCTTCAGCGTCTGCCCCACCTCGATCAGGTAGTCCCCGGGGTATGTCCCATCGGGAAAGGCCACCTCTTGCCCGTGCGCTTCCAGATAGCGCAGGTAGACAGACCGCGCCAGAACATCGACCTGCGCGCCGCCGTCGTTGATGTAATATTCCCGCGTGACCTCGTGGCCTGCAAAATCCAGCAGCGACGCCAGCGCATCACCAAAGACAGCACCCCGCGTGTGCCCCACATGCAGCGGCCCCGTGGGGTTGGCGCTGACATATTCCACGTTCACCTTGCGCCCCTGCCCCATGTCCGACCGGCCAAAGTCCGTGCCCTGCGCCAGAACCGCCCCGACGACGCCTTGCCAGACCACAGGTGCCAACCGCAGGTTCAAGAACCCCGGCCCCGCCACATCGGCGCTGACCACGCGGTCGTCCGCCACCAGCTTGGCTGCCAGAGCGTCGGCAATGTCACGCGGTTTCAACCCCGCAGGTTTCGCCAGCACCATCGCGGCATTGGTCGCCATGTCCCCATGTGCCGCATCGCGCGGCGGCTCGACCGTGACGTTCCCCATGTCCAGACCCTCGGGCAGGCTGCCCTCGGATTGCATGGCGTTCAGGTTTTCGATCACAAGCGCGCGGATTTCAGCAAAAAGGTTCATCGGTCAGGTCCATGTCTTAGGTTTGCGCGGGTTTAGCACCTTTGCGCATGTGGTCAATCTCTGTGCGCACGCAAGGCCGTTGCCCGCTTCTTTTGGCCACAAATATCCCGGGGGGCCAGGGGGCAGCGCCCCCAAAAGCCCGGTCGCCTCTCGCATCAACGCCCGATCAGGCGCGCGTGCTCTTGCAAGGCAAAGCGGTCGGTCATGCCCGCGATGTAGTCGCTGACGATCCGCGCCAGTGCGGTTTCGCTGTCCACCTCTTCCACATCCTTGCGCCATTGCTTGGGCAAATGGTCGGTGTGGGCCATGAAGTAGGGAAACAGCTCTTCCACCACCTGCGTGACCTCGGCGCGCATCTTCACCACCGACGGGGCGCGGTACATGCGATCAAACAGGAACGCGCGGATCACTTTCAGGTCCTGAAACACCGGGTCCGAAAAGCGGATCACCGTCTGCCCCGCCATGCGCACATCCGTCACCGACTGCGGGTCGATCTCGGCCAGACGGGTGCGGGCAAAGTTAATCACATCCTCGACCAGCACACCAAAGAACCGGCGCAGCGCCTCGTGGCGGCGGCGGTAATAGTTCAGGTCGGGGTACAGCGCATCGACGGCGGCAAAGTTGTCGCGCAGGATCGGCAGTTCGGCCAGTTCGTCGGTCGAAAACAGCTCGGCGCGCAGCCCGTCGTGCAGGTCGTGGTGGTTATAGGCCACGTCGTCCGCAATCGCCGCCACCTGTGCTTCGGCGCTGGCATAGGTGTACAGTTCCAGATCGTGATGACGGTTGTACGCCGCCAGCGCCCAGGGGATGTCGCCGGTGACGGGGCCGTTGTGCTTGGCAATGCCTTCCAGCGTTTCCCACGTCAGGTTCAGACCGTCGAAATCGGCATAATGCCGTTCCAGATGGGTGACGATGCGAATGGCCTGTGCGTTGTGGTCAAACCCGCCATAGGGCGCCATCAGCGCCCCCAGCGCATCCTCGCCGGTGTGGCCGAACGGGGTGTGGCCCAGATCATGCGCCAGCGCCACCGCCTCGGTCAGCTCTGCGTTCAGCCCCAGCGCGCCCGATATGGTCCGCGCGACCTGAGCCACCTCAATCGAATGGGTCAGACGGGTGCGATAATAATCGCCCTCGTGTTCGATGAACACCTGCGTCTTGTGCTTCAGCCGCCGAAAGGCGCTGGCGTGAATGATCCGGTCGCGGTCCCGCTGAAAGCAGGAGCGGAATGTGCTTTCCTCTTCCGACACGCGCCGTCCCCGGGCGCGGGCTGGGTCCGAGGCAAAGGGTGCGCGCATGTGGCTGGTCCTTGTGGCCTGTCCTTTGGGTATCTATATTGGTTCCACGCAAACATGACACCCCTGCAACAGCGGGAAACCTTGTGAAACACAGGATAATCCTATGAATTTGCCACCAAAAGTCACCCCACGCGCCTTTGCCCGCCTTGCCGAGATCGGTGCGGCCGGCCAAGGACAGGCGCTGCGCGTCGCGGTCGAGGGCGGCGGATGCTCGGGATTCCAGTACGACATCGCGCTGGATGCCCCCAAAGACGACGATCTGGTGCTGGAAGGGTCCGGCGAAAAGGTCGTGGTCGATTCCGTATCGCTGCCGTTTCTGGCCAATGCCATCATCGACTTTTCCGAGGAACTGATCGGCGCGCGCTTTGTCATCGACAACCCCAACGCCACCAGCGCCTGCGGCTGCGGCACCTCGTTCTCGATGTGATCCATCCGCTTGCCCCCCGCGCCCTGATCGGCGATAGCTGAGACACCAGCAGCGCAGAGGGCCAGCAGATGAAAATCGCGACATTCAACATCAACGGCATCAAGGCGCGGGCACAGGCCCTGCCCGACTGGCTGGACGACTTCCAGCCCGACGTGGTGCTGCTGCAAGAGATCAAATCCGTCGACGAAGGGTTCCCCCGCGAGCTGTTCGAGGAACGCGGCTATAACGTCGAGGTGCACGGACAAAAGTCGTTCAACGGCGTCGGCATCCTGTCGAAACTGCCGCTTGAAGAGGTAACCCGTGGATTACCCGGCGACGACGAAGACGAACAGGCCCGCTGGATCGAGGCCACCGTTGTGGGTGAGCACGAGGCCGTGCGGCTGTGCGGTCTGTACCTGCCCAACGGCAATCCGGTGCCGGGGCCAAAGTATGACTACAAGCTGGCGTGGATGGCCCGCATGCAGTCCCGCGCCGAGGCGCTGCTGGCCGAGGAAATGCCGTTCCTGATGGCGGGCGATTACAACATCATCCCCCAGGCCGAAGACGCAGCCCGCCCCGACGCATGGCGCGAGGACGCGCTGTTCCGTCTGGAATCGCGCGAGGCGTATCGGCGTATCCTCAACCTTGGGTTAACCGAAGCCTTCCGCACCCGCGATCCGCGCCCCGGTCAATATTCGTTCTGGGATTATCAGGCGGGTGCGTGGAACCGGAATGACGGCATCCGGATTGACCATTTTCTGATGTCGCCTGCGGTGGCGGATATGCTGACCGATGCGGGCATCGACCGCGATGTGCGCGGGCGGGAAAAGCCGTCGGACCACGTGCCGGTCTGGGTGGAACTGGCGGCGTAGGATTTGGGGGCTCTGCCCCCTGTCCCCCCGGGATATTTTTAGCCAAAAGAAGCGGTTACGAGGCAGTTACGTCGTGATCGTAGAGCCAGCTTAGGCGCTTGAGGAAAGCGTCGGGGGCGAGTGTGCCCAATGTGCGCAGGCCTGCATGGGCGATGCGGCGTGGCAGGCCGTCCAGGTGGTAGTTTTTCGCATTGGCGTTGGCGGTATTGATCGCGCGGGTGACACGCGGGGCACGTTTGGATTGGTAGATTGGCAAGGCCTGCGTCAGCGGTGCATCGGCGCAGGCGGCGGCAAGGGTCCATGCGTCTTCCAGCGCCAGATTGGCGCCTTGCGCCAGAAACGGCAGCGTCGGGTGGGCCGCATCGCCAAGGATGGTCAGGCGGTCGCGATGCCAACAGTCTGCGACCGGGTGGCGGAACAGCCCCCACAGCTTGGGGGACTGCACCTGTGCGATCAGCTTTTGCAGATCGGCGCAGGTGTCGGCAAAGGCGGCTTGCAGGTTGTCGGGGGTGTCGGCGTGGTGCCAGCCTTCGGCGGCCCAGTCGGTGCGTTCCTGCACCGCGACGACATTCAGCAGGCCGTCTTTCAGCGGATAGGTCACCACATGCTTGCCGGGGGCCATCCAGATGTTGGCCTCGGGCGGCATGTCAGGGGCGTTGATCGTGCCGCGCCATGCCACCTGACCGGTGAAAAACGGCGCACCCTGCGGGTTCAACACCCCGCGCGCGACAGAATGCAAACCGTCTGCCCCGACCACCAGATCATGGCGTTCCGACCCGTTTTGCGTCACGACGGCACCGTCGCGTGTGACCTGCGCCACGCGCGCGCCAAGATGCACGGTCACGCCCGCCTGTCGGCACCCGTCGGCCAGCATGTCGATCAGAGCTGCGCGATGAAAGAAGCGATAAGGCGGCATCTGCGCGCCAAGGTCAAAGCGGGCGATCACACGCCCCGTCAGCCCGTCACGTGGCTGCACCGCCTGCGCGCGCAGGCTGAACGCGTCAAGTTGGCCAGACAGCCCCAATGCGGCCAGAACGCGGCCGCCGTTGGGGGTGATCTGGATGCCGGCACCCGCTTCGGTCAGCGCATCCGCCTGTTCATAGACCGTAACCACAGCGCCAAAATGCGAAAAGGCCAGCGCAGCCGCCAGCCCTCCGATGCCGCCGCCGATGATGGCGACGGATGCGTTTTCAAGATGTGACATCAGTCGTCGCGGTGCACTTTCTCGCGGCGCTCGTGGCGTTCTTGCGCCTCAAGGCTCATGGTGGCGATGGGGCGTGCGTCCAGACGTTTCAGCGAAATCGGCTCGCCTGTGACCGAGCAATAGCCATATTCGCCCTCGTCGATGCGGCGCAGGGCGGCGTCGATCTTGCTGACCAGTTTGCGCTGACGATCCCGGGTGCGCAGTTCCAGCGCGCGGTCGGTTTCCTCGGACGCGCGATCGGCCACATCGGGGATGTTGCGCGTGCCGTCTTGCAGGCCTTCGATGGTGTCGCGGCTGCCTGCTTGAAGTTCGGTTTTCCAGGTCAGCAGCTTGCGCCGGAAGTATTCAACCTGCCGATCATTCATGAACGGCTCGTCCTCTGCCGGACTGTAGTCCTTTGGCAGAAACATTTCCTGTTTCATAGATTTCCCCTCAACTTGGCCGACACTGTTCATGTGAAATTCTACCATTCTACGCGAAGCATTGGCCCCCTGCCGCAGCGTCTAATACAGGCGCGGTTGAATGTCACTACACAATGCGGCATGGCTGGGGCAAATTGCAGCGAAACAGCGTTTCGAAATGAGGGTATTCCAGATGAAATTCACCGGCACAGAAAGCTATGTGGCAACCGACGATCTGACGATTGCAGTCAACGCCGCCGTCACGTTGGAGCGCCCCCTGCTGGTCAAGGGCGAGCCGGGCACCGGCAAGACGGAACTGGCCAAACAAGTGGCCAATTCGCTGGGTCTGCGTCTGATCGAATGGAACATCAAATCAACCACCCGCGCGCAACAGGGTTTGTACGAATACGACGCGGTCAGCCGGTTGCGCGACAGCCAGTTGGGCGAGGAAAAAGTGCACGATGTGTCCAACTATATCCGCAAGGGCAAGCTGTGGGAGGCGTTCGAGGCCAACGAAAAAGTCGTGCTGCTGATCGACGAGATCGACAAGGCCGACATCGAATTCCCGAACGATCTACTGCAAGAGATTGATAAGATGGAGTTTTTCGTCTACGAGACCGGCGAAACAATCCGTGCCGAAAACCGGCCCATCGTCATCATCACCTCGAACAACGAAAAGGAATTGCCCGATGCGTTCCTGCGCCGGTGTTTCTTTCACTACATCCAGTTCCCCGACATGGACACCCTGCGCACCATCGTCGAAGTGCACCATCCGGGCATCAAGGAACAGCTTCTGACCACGGCGCTGACCCAGTTTTTCGAGATCCGCGAACAGGCCGGGCTGAAGAAAAAGCCGTCGACGTCGGAGGTTCTGGACTGGCTGAAACTGCTTCTGGCCGAGGATATGAGCGCCGAGGACCTGAAATCAGACGGCAAATCTGCCCTGCCCAAACTGCACGGTGCGCTGCTGAAAAACGAACAGGACGTGCATTTGTTTGAACGTCTGGCCTTCATGGCACGCGGTCAGCAACGTTAAGACCACACCGCCCGAAGTGATGAAAAATATGGCAAACCGCGTCGCGCTGCGGCGCGGTTTTGTCGTCTGACCGCCTGCGATTGTTGCCCGCGTCCTTGCTCAACCACAGGGACTTGCGTGATCGTTGTGCAATCTGTCAAAAGTGTCATGAACTTGCCCCAATTGCTCCCTACCAAGGTCGGGAATGTGGGCAAAAAGACCCTGAACAGACAGAATAAAAGGCGGGCGATCCGATGACAGACAAGACCCCGGTGCACGTGCGCCCCTTGCAGGCCGCAGATCGCAGCCGCTGGAATGAGCTGTGGACCGGCTATCTGGACTACTACGAAACCACCCTGCCCCCCGAGATTTACGACGTCTATTTCGACCGCTTGCTGGGCGATGATCCGCGCGACTATTCCTGTCTGGTGGCCGAAGTGGACGGCAAGCTGGTGGGGCTGACCCACTACCTGTTTCACCGCCACGGCTGGAAGGTCGAAGACACCTGCTATTTGCAGGACCTCTATGCCGACCCGGATGTGCGTGGCCTGGGTATCGGCCGCGCGCTGATCGAGGCGGTCTATGCCGCAGCAGACGCCGCCGGTGCGCCGTCGGTCTATTGGCTGACGCAGGATTTCAACCACACCGCCCGCAAGCTTTATGACCGGATCGGCACCAAGTCCCCGTTCATCAAATACACGAGAGGCTGATGCGCAAGTTCGTGTTTCCTGCGCTGCTGGCGTTGAACGCCTGTATGCCGGTGTCGTACAGCGACATCCCCACGCGCGCCATCGCCTCGCAGGCCGCCCTGCCCGCGATGAAGGTGTTCTCGACCCCGCATCCGGTGCGCACGGTCAAATCGAACGCCGATCTGGCGCAGGATTTCCTGGCGCTTGGCTTTGCTCTGGAATCGGGGAAGTTGCTGCCGATTTTCACCCGGTTTGACGGGCCGATCACCGTGCGGGTGACCGGCGCGCCGCCCGCATCATTGTCGCCTGATCTGAACCGGCTGATCACGCGGCTGCGGTCCGAGGCGGGCATCGACATCAGCCGGATCTCTGGCCAGCAGGCCAACATCACCATTCAGGCCGTCGCCCGCGACGACATCCGCCGCACCATTCCCGATGCCGCCTGTTTCGTGGTCCCGAACGTGTCGTCGCTGGACGAATACCGCCACATGCGCTGGTCGTCCCGCACCAGTTGGAGCACCTTGCAGAAACGCGAGAAACTGGCGATTTTCCTGCCCAATGACGCCAGCCCGCAAGAGGCCCGCGATTGCCTGCACGAGGAACTGGCGCAGGCCATCGGGCCGTTGAACGATCTGTACCGGCTGCCGGATTCGGTGTTCAACGACGACAATGTGCACACGGTTCTGACCGGCTTTGATATGCTGATGCTGCGGGCCTATTACGCGCCCGAGCTGCAAAACGGCATGACCCGTGCGCAAGTGGCGGCGCGTCTGCCGCAGGTGTTCGCGCGGATCAATCCCGCAGGTCGGGGCCTGCCCGCGACCCGCGTTTCCGAAACACCGCGCGCATGGTCGGACGCTGTGCAAACCGCCCTTGGCCCCGGTTCCACGCCCAATCAACGGCGCGCCGCTGCCGCACAGACATTGGCGATTGCCGCGCAGATGGGTTGGACCGATCACCGCCTTGCCTTTGCCCATTACGCCAACGGGCGGTTGCTGATGAACAGCGACCCGCAAGCGGCGCAACAGCATTTTGCGCTGGCCGACCGCTATTACGCCGCCACGCCGGGTGCAGAGCTGCACCGCGCCTATGTGGCCACGCAACTGGCCGCCTTTGCGATCAGCCGGGGCGAAGGCGCGCAGGCGCTGGCGCTGGTCGATCCCTATCTGGATCTGGCCGCCCAAAGCGAGAATGCCGCGCTGTTGTCCACCCTGCTGATGTTGCGCGCCGAGGCGCTGGAACTGACGGGACGGGATGCCGAAGCACGCACCGTCAGGGTGGACAGCCTTGGGTGGGCGCGATACGGCTTTGGTCCAGACTGGGCTGTGCGGGCCAAGGAACGCGAGATTGCGTCGCTGAACCCGCTTAACGGATAAACGGGTAGACCATATGATCGTAATCGCAGGGGCCATCATCGGGGCCATCATCGGCGGGTTGACCGCACGCCGTCGCAAGGGCAACCGGCTGGACATCGCACAATATGCCGCCGGATATGGCATCGCCTTTGCCCTTGTCGGGCTGGTCCTGACCGTATTGATCGACCGGGCCGCCGGCTGATGTTCCTGCGGTTCTTCGATCAGTTGCGCAAGGCCGGTGTGCCGGTGTCGCTGCGCGAATTCCTGGCCTTTCTCGAAGGCATGAAGGCGGGTCTGGCGACCTATGACGTCGAGGCGTTCTATTACCTGGCCCGCGTGTCGATGGTCAAAGACGAACGCAACATCGACAAATTCGACCGCGCCTTTGCCGCCACCTTTGACGGGCTGGAGGAGATCAGCATCGAACAGGTGCTCGAGGCCGTGGACATCCCCGCCGACTGGCTGGAAAAGCTGGCCGAAAAGCACCTGAGCGCAGAAGAAAAGGCCGAGATCGAAGCCGCAGGCGGGTTCGACAAGCTGATGGAGACGCTGAAAAAGCGTCTGGAAGAACAGAAAAAACGCCATCAGGGTGGATCGAAGTGGGTCGGCACCGCGGGCACCTCGCCCTTTGGCGCTTATGGCTACAACCCCGAAGGCGTGCGTATCGGTCAGGACAAATCCCGCCACCAGCGCGCGGTCAAGGTCTGGGACAAACGCGAGTTTCGCAATCTGGACGACAGCGTCGAGCTGGGCACGCGCAACATCAAGGTGGCCTTGAAACGCCTGCGCCGCTGGGCGCGCGACGGTGCGCAGGAAGAGCTGGACCTGAACGGCACCATCCGCGCCACCGCCGAACACGGCTATCTGGACGTGAAAACCCGCCCCGAGCGGCGCAATGCCGTCAAAGTGCTGTTGTTTCTGGACATCGGCGGGTCGATGGACCCCCACGTCAAAGTCATGGAAGAGCTGTTTTCGGCCGCCAAGTCCGAATTCAAGCACATGGAACATTTCTATTTTCACAACTGCCTGTACGAAGGCGTGTGGCGCGACAACCGCCGCCGCTGGGACGCGCAGACCCCCACGCACGAAGTGCTGCGCACCTATGGGCCGGATTACAAATGCATCTTTGTGGGCGATGCGTCGATGTCGCCCTATGAGATCGCCTACCCCGGCGGGGCCAATGAACACTGGAACCCCGAAAGCGGTCAGGTCTGGCTGGAACGGGTGCGCGCGCAGTGGAACAGCACGCTGTGGATCAACCCGATCCCTGAAAAATACTGGGACTACACCCAGTCGATCAAGATGATCCGCGAGATCATGGGGCCGGATGCGATGGTGCCGATGACGCTGGAAGGATTGTCGCGCGGGATGAAGGCGCTGACGCGCTAGCGGCGCACGCCCTCTAACAGGTCGTCCTGTACGGTGCGTTCGCCGTGCAGGACGCTTATGTCGCCCGTCGGCTCGAACACGATCGCGCGCACCTCGTCCAATCGCAAGACATTCGCCTCGCGCATCTTGCCGATCAGGTCGGCGCGGGTCAGTTTCGCCCGTTTCATGTTGTGATCGAGAAACGCGCCGTCTTCCATTACCAGCAGCGGCGTGTTGTCGACGGCCTCGCGCACCGCATCGAAATGGGTCCGCAAACGCCCGATCACCGCCTGCACCACAAACAGCGCGACAATTGCGGCAATCCCGATGGCCACCCCGGTATCCGTGCCCACCACAACACTGGCCAGAACCGACCCCATCGCCACCGTGATCACAAAGTCATGGCCCGACATCTTGGAAAAGGACCGCAATCCGTTGATGCGTGTCAGGATCAGGATGACGACCACCATGACCGCCGCCTCGACGCCCGCCTGCAAGAGTGTTCCCGTTGATGGCATCTGCTTTCCCCCGCCTTTATGTACAGTCTCTCAACGTCGGCCCCACCGTTACGTTCCCTGTGCGCCGAAATCCGCAGGTCTTTGGGGGCTGTGTAATTTCACTTGGCGAAGGTCACGGCCCACCGTAACGTGCCGCAATGTCTGACGCACCCGTGACCCATATCAACCTGGCCGACTTTGCCGCCGACCCCTATCCGGCGCTGGCACGAATGCGTGCAAAGACGCCTGTCACATACGTCCCCGAACTGGGCGCCACGCTGATCACACGGCGCGATGATGTGCACACACAGGAAAAGCGCACCGAGGTGTTTTCGTCACGCCAGCCCGACGGGTTGATGACGCGCCTGATGGGTGAAAACATGATGCGCAAGGACGGCGAGGCGCATATGGCCGAACGCCGCGCGCTGTTCCCTGCCCTCAGCCCGCGCACGGTGCAAGAGCATTGGAAGCCGATCTTTCACGCCGCCGCCCGCGAACAGATCAAGCGGCTGATCCCGCGCGGGGCGTGCAATCTGGTGACCGATTTCGCCATGCCGGTGTCGGCCATGGCGCTCAAGGCGATCACCGGGCTTGAGGCGATGACCAACGCCGAAATGGACGATGTCAGCCAGTCGATGATCGACGGCTGCGCCAACTATGCAGGCGACAAGGGGATCGAAAGCCGCTGCAAACGCGCCACGCGGTTCATCGACGATCACATCAGCGATGCGGCGCCTGATCCGCCCGACCGCTCGGCCTTGCAAGTGATGACCGACGCGGGCCTGCCTGACGCCAGCATTCGCGCCAATATCAAGCTGATCATTTCGGGCGGCCAGAACGAGCCGCGCGATGCGATTGCGGGCACCATCTGGGCGCTTCTGAAACATCCGTCGCAACTGGCCATGATCGACGACGGGCGCGCCACATGGGCCGATGCCTTTGCCGAATATGCCCGCTGGATTTCCCCCATCGGCATGTCCCCGCGCCGTGTGGACCGCGCCGACACCGTGCTGGGCGTGACCTTTGAACCCGAGGACCGCGTGTTCCTGATGTACGGCTCGGCCAACCGCGACGAGGCGCATTTCACGGTGCCCGACAATTTCGACATCACCCGCAACACCCAGCCCGCCATCAGCTTTGGCGCAGGGCCGCATTTCTGCGCAGGGGCCGCCGCATCGCGCTGCCTGATCACCGAGGTGGCGTTGCCGCTGGCGTTCACCCACCTGAAGAACCTGCGGCTGGCGGGCGATGTGCCGTTCACCGGCTGGGCCTTTCGCGGGCCGGTGAAAATGCCGGTCAAATGGGACACCTGAGTGTTGCCCTGCCCCGCTTCACCCCCCATATCTGACAGATGTTAAAGTTCACCCCGATCCTGCTGGCGGTTGTCTACGCCCTTGTGATGTACCGGTTCTCCATCTGGCGGCTGAAGGGCGAGCTGGACCAGAAATCGACCGAGCTGGCCGACCCGATGCTGCGCACGCTGTGCGACCGGATGGCCGCCGCACTGGACCTGCCGCGCATCCGTGTGCACATCTACGAGGTTGCCCCGATCAACGGGCTGGCCGCCCCCGACGGGCGCATTTTTATCACGCGCGGGTTCTACAAGGCGTTCCGCGAGGGCAAGGTGACGGCGGACGAGCTGGCCTCGGTCATTGCGCACGAGCTGGGGCATGTGGCCTTGGGGCATTCGCGCCGCCGGATGATCGACTTTTCGGGGCAGAACGCCCTGCGCACCGCCATGGCGATGGTGCTGTCGCGGTTTTTGCCCGGCATCGGTGTGCTGATCGCCAACGGGCTGACCAGCCTGCTGGCGGCACGGCTGTCGCGGTCGGATGAATACGAGGCAGACGCCTATGCCGCCGCGCTGCTGACCAAGGCGGGCATCGGCATCGCGCCGCAGATCAGCCTGTTTGAAAAGCTTGAGGCGTTGACGCAAAGCAATTCCGGCGCTGCCCCTGCGTGGTTGATGAGCCACCCCAAAACCACCGAACGCATCGCCGCATTGCGCAGCCTGGATGCGAAATGGGAGCAGCGTTAACCCAGCGCCTTGCCGATCCGTGGCAGGCGCGCCTTTTTCATCAGGGCGCGCATGGTCCAATCGGTGCCTGACATCGCCCGCGCCTGTTTCAGTACATATTCGCCCACATCCTGTACAACTTCGGGCTGGTTCTGCCAGACCTGATGCAGGTAGCCATCTGGGTCGATGCGGGAAAGCCCCTCTTCGGCCAGAATGTTGCGGGGGAAATCCTTGGCGTTCAGGGTCATGATCACGTCGGACGATCCGGCAATTGCCGCGCCCAGCACGTGAATGTCGTTTTCATCCGGCAGCCACAGCCGTTGCAGCAGCCCCGCCTGCGGGGTGACGCTGGCGCGGGGCCATGCGGCCTGCAACAGCGCAATCTCGCCGCGCGCCTGCGCCTCGCCTTCGGAGCCGAGCCGCGCCGCCGCCCGCGCCCATTCTTCCAGCAGGCGCGGCGACCATTGCGGTTCGAACACGCCGGCCGATGCGACGCCCAGCACCATTTCCCGCATCACGGTGGGATACAGCACACAGGCGTCGATCAGAATCTTCATCGGCCCGCTTACAGCCGGAAAAACAAAGCTTTGAGATAGCCGCTTTCGGCCAGTGCCGGCAGCAGCGGGTGGTCGGGTCCGGCGAAACCGGTGTGGATCAGCGCCGCGTGCCGCCCTGCCCGCCCGATGCCGCGTACGCAGGCCGAACGGAACTGGGTCAGGTCCGCTGCGTGCGAACAGGAACACAGCACCAGAATGCCGTTTTCCGCCACCAGCGGTGCCGCCAGCCGTGCGACACGCTCATAAGCGCGCAGACCCGGTTCCAGCGCCTTGCGCGAGGGGGCGAAGGCGGGCGGGTCGCAGACGACCACTTCAAAGGGCTCAACCTGCCCCTCAAGATCGGCCAACACTTCAAAGGCGTCGCCCTGACGGGTGTCGAACTTGTCCGACACGCCCATCGCATCCGCACCGGCGCGCGCCAGGTCCAGCGCCGGGGCAGACCCGTCGACCGCCAGCACATGTTCGGCACCGCCCGCCAGAGCGGCCAGCCCAAAGCCGCCGACGTGGCTGAACACATCCAGCACCCGCGCGCCCTTGGACAGGCGTTTGGCAAAGGCGTGGTTGGGGCGCTGGTCGAAGAACAGGCCGGTTTTCTGACCCGTGGCCAGATCGGCCATATAGGTGGCACCGTTCATCGACACGGCGACGGGGCCATCGGGCTGGGTGCCCATCAACACTTCGTTGACGTCGTTCAGCCCCTCAAGGCTGCGGGTGCGACCACCGGCGTTTTTCAGCACGTTGGTGCAGCCCGTCACTTCGGCCACGGCAGAGGCCAGATCGGGCAGCATCATTTCGGCCCATGCGGCGTTGGGTTGGATCACGCAGGTGTCACCGAAACGGTCGATGATCACACCGGGCAGCCCGTCGGCTTCGGCGTGGATCAGACGGTAAAACGGTTCGTCGAACAGTTGCGCGCGCAGGATCTGGGCGCGGGCCAGATGTTTGACCAGCCATTCGCGGTTGATCTGCGCGGCCGGATCGCTGTCCAGCATCCGTGCGATGATCTTGCTGTCGGGGTTGACGGTGACCACGCCCATGGGCGTGCGGTTCTCGTCGACCAGTTCGGCAATGGTGCCGGGGGCCAGACCGCGCGTGCGGCGGTCGGTCACCAGTTCGTTGGCATAGACCCAAGGGAACCCGTGCCGGATGGCACGTGCGTTGGCTTTGGGCAAAAGGCGGACCACGGGACGGTCGGATGGACCACCTGCGGGGGCATCGGAATGCAATGAGGGCGCTGTCATAGCGCCCTCTTACATGGAAATTGTGGTGAAATGGAAGATCAGAGTTGGTTGGCGGCCTGCATGACACCCAAGTTCGGGGTCTGAAAACCGACCGAGGCCATTTCCTGACGCAGCACGTCCGCCAAATGGGCCGTGATGCGCACCTTTTGCGTCTCGCCGCGCGCTTCGGCTTCGATGGCGTGCTGGCCGCCAAAGGCCTTGAGGGCGGCCTTGACCTGATGCGGCTCGCCGATCAGCGCGCCGGTGTTGGCGTCACGCAGTTGCATGGTGAAGGCGATGGAATGCACGCCGCCCACGGTATAGCGCGCCTTTTCGGTCAGGGCGTGAAAGCGCGAAACCTTGACGTCCAGGATCACGGGCGCGCCGCTGGTCATCGTGTCGGCACCGCGTTGCAGGGCGGTCTGAAAGATGGCCTTGACCTGATCGTGGCGGTCGCCCAGCGGGTCCTCGCGCCAAACGATGTCGCCGCTGGGGTAATAGCGGTTGGCTTCGGACACTTTCAGCGACTGCGGCACATCTACGTTGATCTGGGTGATGTGAAACGCCGATGCGGCGGCCTGCGGTGCGTCAATGGCGGGCGCTGTGGCGGGGCCGGTCGCGGCAAAGCTCATCATGTCCACGGATGCCGATGTCACGGCTGGCGTGGCTTCGAAAGGCGCGTTGCGGGTGGCGGTTTCGATGTTTGCACAGGCCGACACCATGGCGCCCAGTCCCAGCAATGTGATCAGTTTCATCAGTTTCATCTCTGTCTCCTGTGGCACGGTTCTATGCTCGGGGTTCGTGTGCCTTCGAAGATGTGTCTGACCCTGAAATGGGGCGTGATTACGTCAATATTGAAGAATTGTGATGAATTGTTGATGGCGCAAGGGATTGTTTCGCGTCGCGTGAACAATGAACGCCGCTGCGCAGTCAGTTTCCGGGGGGCGTCCGAATGGCGGTGCGCACCGCGGTGCTGAACGCATCCAGCAGCGCCGGATTGCCCGCCAGCCTGCGCCGCAGTGATCGGGAAAGTTCAAGCTGCACACCCGCGCCGGATCGGGTCCGGTTGCAGATGTTCATCTTGTGCACGCCGGGCAACCTTTTGTTCGGCGTCGCGTCGAACCCCGCCTCGCGCAATGCGGCCCCGATGGCATCGCGCAACGCGGTCGCGCGGCCGCCCAGCCAGACGGCATCATCATCGCCGTCCTTGCGCCCGTGAATGGCGACGCTTGTATCAGCCTTGCCGACCAGCCCGACGGCACCGGGTTCATCGAAGCGGTGCGAGGTGATGTGAAAGTCGCCGTGCGCGCCGGATTTGAGTGCCTCGAAGGCGTAGAACGAAAGGTCGCTGCCCGCAATCGCCTCGGCGATCTCGGCGGTTTCCGGTTCTATCGTGCCGCCGTGGGGCGCCAATAACACCACGGACGTCCCGCGATCCGAGGACCGGATGCGGTAATCGACGCCCTCTTGCAGGTCCGCTGCAAGATCTTCGAATGTATCGTAGCGGTCGGCCATTGTGGGTTTTCCTGTTCGTCAAATGCCAGTGACACAGCCGCGGACCTGCCTGTGCAGGGTCACACGTTCAGTTTGGTCACCTTTTTCGAAATCTTGTCGCCCTTACGTTCAAGTGCGACCATTTCACCGAATGCGATATGCACCCATGCGTCGCCGTCTTCTGTCAGGGGTTCGGACGCGAAAATGGCGGATGTCGCTTCACCTTCGGGGCAGGCATCGACCTTGTAGCTGTCCTCATAGTCCTGAAAGTTGGTGCCCAGCAGCAGGTACATCGGCTCCAGCAGCATGGAGAGAGACAGATCGTCCTTGCCGGGTGCAGAGGGGCGCAGGGCCTTCCAGTCGCCGGAAACGTCGGTTTCCGCGTCGTGTCCACAGCCGTAGTTCACGCCGATGATCCGGTTCGGCGCGACCAGGGCAATCTTGAGCTTTGTCAGCGCGGGCAGATCAAGTTTTTTCATGGCCTGAACGATGACAGCCAGCAGTTTTTCAAAGCCCTTTTGCACGTCCTCGTCGCTGTCACCTTCGAGCAACGACAACAGCAGGACGTACAGGAATTCGGTGTCGGTGGTGCCGCGCATCTGCTTGAGATACTTATCCTTGCAATGCGTCAGCAACCCGCGTTGCAAGATCCGCCAGTTCGGCAAGGCGCCGTTCTGGGCAATGATCCATGGCGTGCCGTCGAAGGAAAAGGGATGACAATTCTCGTCGGTCTGGACGACGCTGGAATCGTAGCCCGAGGCCCTGACGTGGGACAGCAGGGTGCTGCATTGCAGGCTTGGCACGATGCCTTCGACGTTGTCGTCGTAAAACGCCGCCTTGGGTCTGTGATACAGCAGCGGTGCGTCGGGGTTCACCAGATGTTCGCTCCAGATGCCAAAGCCCCAGCCCGCCAGTTGCAGGTGCGGATGCAGTTCCGGGTCGAGGCTTTGGTTGATCAGGCTGTTTTCCGGCTTCATCAGCAGGCTTTCAAGCGGTATTTCCGGCCCGATATAGGCGAAGACGCGGCACATATATTCCCTTTGCGATCGTATCTGGTGAACAGTTGGGCTTTAGGTAGCGCGCGGGCCTTCAAAGGCCAGACCGTGGGGCACGCGGGCCGTTTGGAGGGGCAAAGGGGGACGCGCGTGTGGTGGACCTTGGGTCGAACGGCATGCAATCTGCCTAAACGCGACTGACATTCCAGGTCATGCCGGTGATGCGTACCAGGCAAAGCTGACCCGAACCGGACCTTCGGTCTATTCTGCGTCAACGTCCGGTAAGCGGGACGAAGCTGCCAACCACCAAAGCCCGGAATCAAGGTGCTTTAGCACCGCCGGGCAGCGCCCGACCGCCCCATGGGCGGGCGCTTCTTCACCGTCTTGCGATTCTGCATCCCCACGCCAAAGACTAGACATAAAGTGGCGGTCACGAGCGTCGTGATGCCCACCCGCGGTCGGGCGCTGCCCTCAGTGGCAAGGTCACCAAGGCCTCAAACCCGACCTTCGCCGCGTTTTTCACGAATGACCGCTTGGCCCCCCGCACCCAAGGTCAGTCACCTGACACAAAAGCCGTTTTATGCTTGGCAACTGACATCCCGCCTAATCCCGCGCGCGGCTGCGCCAGCCGCCGCGCCTGCGCGGTTTGTCCATGGCGGCCAGCCCTTCGGTCATCACCTGGGTCATCGGATGGTCGGGTGCTGCGCCGTATTGCGCCAGCAGCGCCTGTAGCGACGTGCGCGTGTCGGCGTCCAGCGGCAGGCTGAGCGCCCAGTCCAGAAAGATCGTGCGGCATTCGGACGGGGTGATCCCATCAATGCGGAACGATTCAAAGATCAGCCCCTTGGGGTCGTTGTGGTCACCCTTTTGCATCAAGTCTCTTCCCCCTCGGGCAAGGCCGCGTCGATCACCGCCGCAGCAGCAGCCGTGCGATCTGCCAACGCACGTGCCAGAGCATCTACATCAGGCTGGTTCGTAATCCGCAGCAAGAACGCGACACCTCCCTGCCCCAAAGCGTCAGTGTCCAGCGGCGCCTGTGTCAGCAAGCGCACCGCGGTCTGCATATCAAAGCACAGCCCGTAGGCCCGCAGTAACAGATCCGCCGCGCTCTGATCCCACAGCCCGCAGTCCACGCCCCCCGCAACACCGCTGGCCACATCGCGGGCCAGCCGGCCCGACAGCAGACCGCCCAGTTGCGCGGCCAGTTCGATGTCCTGCATCCGCCCGCGCCCCAGCTTGGTGTCCCATGGTCCAGCGGGGTATTTGGCCGCCGCGATGCGCGCGCGCATCTCGGCCACATCGCGCAGGGTGTCGGCGTGGTCACGCGGCTGGGTCACGATGCTTTGCCGGAAAGTCTCGATGTCCGCGATCAGATCCTCCGGCCCCGCAATTGCCTGTGCACGGGTCAGCGCCAGATGCTCCCATGTCCAGGCCTCTTTGCTTTGGTAATCCTGAAAGCTGGTCCAACTGGTCGCCACCGGCCCCTGATTGCCCGAGGGGCGCAGGCGCATATCGACCTCGTAGAGTTTGCCCTGTGCCGTGCTGGTGGTGATCGCGGTGATCAGCGCCTGTGTCAGACGCGCGTAATAGGGACGCGTGGCCAGGGATTTTGGCCCGTCCGAGGCATCGGCATCCAGCGGGTCATAGACCACGATCATGTCCAGGTCCGACGTCGCACTGAGCGTCCCTGCCCCCAGCGACCCCATGCCCAGCACAACCGCCCCGCGTCCGGGCGGAGGGCCGAACCGGCGGGCGAATTCGTCCACCACCACCGGCCACAGGCCCCGCACGCAGATGCGCGCCAGATCGGAATAATAGGTGGCGGCCTCTTGTGGGGTGATGACCCCGCGCAGCAGATGGACGCCGATGCGGAAATGCCATTCCTTGGCCCACCGGCGGGCGATGTCCAATTTGGATTCGTAGTCTGCCTCGTCCTGCAACGCGCTTTGCAGATCGGCCTGCCAGACGTCGCCCTCGGGCCATGCGTCAAAGAACGCGCCGCCGATCACCGCGTCGAAAACGCCGGCGTTCTGGCTCAGGTGTTTTGCCAGCGCCGGCGATGTGCCGACGATGTCGATCAACAGATCGACCAGTTGCGGATTTGCCTCGAACAGCGAAAACAGTTGCACGCCCGCAGGCAGCCCCGCCAGAAACCCGTCAAGCGCGCGCAGTGCCTCGTCCGGTCGGGCGGCGCGTGACAGCTTTTCCAGAAATATCGGCCGGATGCGTTCAAACACCGCCGCACCGCGCGCATTGCGCAAGGCGGGGTATGTCGGCCAGCGGTTGGTGATCGACAGATCAATATCAGGCACCTTGCTTTGCGCCTCGGACGGGGCCGAGGGGGCAAAGAAGCCTTCGGTGTCTTCGTGCACCGCCTCAAGCCGGGTGCGCAGGTCGGCGGTCAGGCTACCCACATCGGTGTCCATCATTGCCGCCAGCCGGGCAAAGCCCTTGTCGGTCGCGGGCAGACGGTGGGTTTGCGCATCGCGCACCATTTGCAGGCGGTGTTCCACGGTGCGGTGGGCGCGGTAGTGGTCGGTCAGGCGGGTTGCGACCTCGGTGGGAATCCAGCCCTTTTCCGACAGCACCTGCAAGCCCGGCACCGTGCCGCGCACCCGCAGGTCGGCGTCGCGCCCGCCTGCGATCAACTGGCGGGTCTGGGTGAAAAATTCAATCTCGCGGATGCCGCCGCGCCCCAGCTTCATGTTGTGATCGGGCAATGTGATCGGCCCGCCCAGCCCCTTGTGTTCGCGGATCGCCAGCCGCATGTCGTGGGCGTCCTGGATGGCGGCAAAATCCAGATGGCGGCGCCAGACGAAAGGGCGCAAGGCGGTCAGGAATTTTTCCCCTGCCGCCAGATCGCCCGCCGCCGGTCGCGCCTTGATATAGGCGGCGCGTTCCCATGTGCGGCCCAGGCTTTCGTAATACCGCTCGGCGGCCTCCATCGACAGGCACACGGGCGTCACCGCCGGGTCGGGGCGCAGGCGCAGGTCGGTGCGGAACACGTAGCCCTCGCCGGTGATGTCGTTCAGCGCCGCACTCATCGCGCGGGTGGCGCGGACAAAGGCGGCGCGTGCCTCGGAGTAGTCGGCGGGGTCAAAGCGGCTTTCGTCGAACAGGCAGATCAGGTCGATGTCCGAAGAGTAATTCAGCTCGCCCGCGCCCATCTTGCCCATGGCCAGCACCACCATGCCGCCTGCGTCGGCCACGTCGTCCGGTCCCATGCCCGGCAGCTTGCCACGTTTGATCTGCGTGGCGATGCCCGCCCGCAGTGCCGTGTCACAGGCGGCATCGGCCAGCGCCGTCAGCGCACCGGTGACCTGTTCCAGCGGCCAGACATCGCCCAGATCGGCCAGCGCCGTCAGCAGCGCTATGCGGCGTTTCGCCTGACGCAGGCCGCCCATCAGATCGGCCTGTTCCAGTGCGGCGACGGTCTGCAACGTGTCCGCCAGCGCGCCATCGGGGTCTTGCAGGGCCGGTGCGATCCAATCGGCTTCTTTCTCGATCAGGCCCGCCAGATAGGGGCTGCACGCCGCCGTGCCCGCCAGCAGGTCGGCCTGTTCCGGGGTCACGTCACGCACCCGCGCGCGCGCTTCGGCCCCGCGGTCAGGGTCAAAGGGGCGCGGGATACGGGTGGGGATCAGGGGATGTGTCATGGCCCCACTTTGCCCGCTGTGCCTGTCGCGTCAATGGGGCGCGCGCGCAGGCAGTCTTGGTCAAACGTCAAGGACTGCTGACCCGGATCGGACCTTTACCACGATCTGCGCCAACGTCTGTTGCGCGAACATAGTTACAGTTTGCAAAGCCGTGCATCGTG